>Ga0334892_1000011_pt1 | contig 386685 bp, 342 predicted proteins | sample GraSluR3_MG_4_FD_207213 | JGI IMG/M metagenome (GOLD analysis project Ga0334892, IMG submission 207213) | Sludge microbial communities from methane-producing bioreactor in Wageningen University, Netherlands - Granular Sludge_15_04-R3 | ecosystem: Engineered > Bioreactor > Anaerobic >... | reverse complement strand
TCTCAGGCATGCCGTTTGTTCCTCCTTGGGGCTTGTTGTCGTTATCAAACCCTATGGAACGAACGGCGGCCTCTTTTCAAGGTCGTGAGGCTTTACCCCCAATTACACCACGTGTTGAGACACTACCTCGGGCTGAAATCTATTGAAGAACTCTTTAAGAGAATATGGGTTGGGCAACATCCTTTGTTGCCTCAAAATATCTCTACAGTGCATGCACAACTCAAGTTTTAGTTCAATCTCTCTAGCTCTGTCCCCTGATTGGTCGATAACAGGAAATATCCCATCATCTCTGGTAGTCGAAACGTATTTGTACAAATGCCCTTTGGCCATCATTCGTTCAATCGTATGACAATTGCACAAATGGTATCGGTATGAAATTGATGTTCGATTGCGGTGATCGATCCCGTTTCGTTGTTTTTTTATATACGCACACGCCTTTATCCCGTTGACCTCTATGGTCCCATCACTTCCAATCGTAACGGCACCTTCAGTCAAAGGGACTGCCTGTAATTTTAACTTCTTACCAAATGAAATCTGAGGATTTTCAACCTCAACAGTTCTTGTTTTAGTTACGCTACGAATAAACTCAACTGGCTTGAGTTCTGGGATTTCAGTGACTCCCATTTTCACCAGAAGCTCTTTTATCTCTAAGCATTTAAGACAGTCGGGCAGTTTCATTTCTCCAACTCTCTTATCACTTCGACGATTTTCTGTTCTGCGTTGGTCCTTGTTCTGAATTCCACCCTTCTTGATTTATTCCTGTCTTCGCGGCCTGTAGAGGTGTTCAAAATGGTGTGGCTAGAAGAAAGTCCATTCGCCGTTACATGCTCCCTCATTAATTTTTTTTGGCCTTCATTTGCAGCAAGGCTATAGCAATATTCCAATACGGCCCTTGTTCTACGCTGCGACAGGTCCATATTTAAAAAGTACGCTACATCTTTAGGAGCGTTCCCGTTGTCCCAACCTGACGACGTATGTCCCTCAATTCGAATTTCATCGATGCTTTCTTTGAATTTTGATGAAAATAAAATACGTAGGTATCTTGGAAAAAAATCATCTAATATGGTTTTAAACCTAGGAGTTACTTCGGCGCTGCCACTTAGAAAAAGCACGTCGGGCTCTAAGAAACGAACAGAAAGAGTCTCTGGGGCAATATCCGCCCCCCACTGAGGCAAGTCCTTTTCAAACTCTTTCATAAGAGTGTCATATAGATCGACCTGCGTTTCTTGATACGTCACTGCGACACGCCGAGCACTTTCTTTCATTTCATCAGCGTGTTGCATGTATGCTATCGCTATCAAAAGGAATACAAGCATAAGCCCCGACATCAAGTCGGAAATTGAAGGCCAATACCCATTGGACTCACTCTTAATTCGAAACATGGGTATTCTCCGCTATAGCGATCACTTCTCGGAGCTTTTCTGTCAGGGGAGTATAGTCGGATACAAATTGTCGAGAGAGTGCTGTCATTGCCCCGGCAAGAGATTTCAAAGAGTTAGTAAGTTCTTCCTCCAAAGCGTTTTCCAAACCTTGCATGTGGTCTTTCGTGCTCTTGGACAAATGATCGAAGTCGGCTTTCAATTCTTCTGTTGTTTTCTCGACAAATTCCCGTGTCGTTCCTTGTAACGCTTCTGATTGGCTTACGAAAATTGAAATGACATCATTAACACCAGTTTCAATCTGCTTTGTCGTTTTCTCCACGAATTGGTTCGTATTGATGTGGAGTTCAGTCACAGATTTACTGATATCTGCCAGGTGCTTTACGAATTCAGGCAATACAGAATTGGCTTTTTCCCCATGCTCTCTGATCGCTTTTATAGATTCCTCCAACAGCAAATTTTGACTTGATAAGGTCTTGCTATGCTCATCAAGTTCAGTACCAGAGGTAGAGATTGCAGTTAAACTTTCGTCAATGCTTTCAAACGTTGAATCCAACTCATGGAGCCTGGAAGCAACCTCAGTGAATGTTCTCCTCAATTCTCCGATATTCTCTAACGTTTCATTTAAATGGGTCTGATTCTGCTCAATCGTCGTCTTATATTCCTGCTGCCATTCATTAAGCCGAATAGTGGAGTCAGTAAGTTCTTTGAAAGATTCGCTCACTAAATCGTTCAACATAACATTAAATTTATCGACAACTTGCTGAAGCTGTGTGACCAGCGATTCGGAGGCCATTTTTGAAAAGTGGTCGGCGAATTTTCTAAAGGCTTCTTTGGTCTCCCGCCTACTGTCGATCAATTCCTGACGAATAAGCTTTACTTGAGAGACCAGGGAGTACTCCTCGTCAGACTTAAAGCAAGAAACAATAGCTGATTCAATTTGCTGTAAGCTTTTAATTGGATCATCGGAGCCAACCGGATTTCTATCATCATGCCAAGAGAATGATAGTTTGAGGACAATGGATGTGAACATGCCCAACAAAGAAGTTGCAAAGGCGGTTTTCATACCGCCCAGTAGTTGAGGAATACTCTCTGCGATGGCCTTTTCGTTGAAGCCCATCAACCCAATAAAAATTCCCGTAAAGGTACCAAGGATACCCAAAGAGACTGCCACGCTAGGTAATGAATTTATGAGTCGGTTTCTTTCCCCTTTGCCTTTCGCCAACCCAACCGTGAGGCAAAAAAGAATTGGAACGAAAAAGACAAGATTTGAATTAGTGATTAATGACTCCCAAGCGATATCCATAGTTCTGCCCCTCTTCCGTATTCTTGGTTTTAAAATATCGTAAAAAATGATTGAAAAATTATCAACAAATACACAGATATTCAAGTAAGTACATTCTTAGAAACATTAAACTTATTCCAATGAGTGGCATTTAACGCGCAACGGTATATTCGTTTGTATGTCGAATCTTGGGAGGGCATAAAACCGGATATGCAAAAGATATCGTCCCTCCCTTTTCTGGCGTGCCCCTTTAGGGTGCTGACAATCCCCAAAGAAGACGCTTTGCGGTGGGAAATGACGCGTTCTTTGTGGAACTTTTTTGCGATTTTGCCGGGCAAGTGGGAAATCCTATTGCCAGCAGGTGGGATGGGGGGGGGTGAGGTCTTGTGAACTGTTCGGCGGCGTGGCCTGGTTAAAAAGATTGCCCGGCGGGCAGGGTGAGGTAATCCCTGCCCGCCGGGCTCCTGTGCAAATTGGACCGGAGGGAAGTCACATCATCAGCCGGTCCTGGCTGGAGGTATTTGCGCAGGATTAGCTCAGTGCAGCGAAAATGGTAGCGCCGAAAACGTTGAGCATACCGACGAGGATCATGAGCAGACCGGCCACGGAGCCTTCTTCGGCTCCGATTTCGTGCGCCTTGGCCGTGCCTGCGGCGTGGGCGGCCACGCCGAGCATGGCGCCGCGCGACAGGGATGAGCGCAGGGGGAGGCGGGCGACCATGAACTCGCCGAGGATGGAGCCGAGCACGCCGGTAATGACCACGAACACTGCGGTCAGGTCCGCTGTTCCGCCGATGTCGCGGGACACGTCCATGGCGAACGGGGTGCTGATGGACCGGGGCAGCAGGCTGAGCCGCAGGGCTCCGTCGATGCCGAGCAGTGAGGCGAAAAGCCAACTGGTCAGGATGGCCGTGGCCGTGCCGACCAACATGCCCGCGCCGAGGATGGGCCAGTACTGGCGGATCATGGTCCGCTGTTCGTAAATGGGCACGGCAAAGGCCACGGTGGCCGGGCCGAGAAGGATGATGAGCCAGCCCGTGGAGTGGTAGTAGTCACGGTAGGGGACGTGCAGCGCCAGAACCACGCCGATGACCAACAGCGGGGTCAGAGCCAGGGGCATCTGCCACCAGCGGCCCCATCGACGATATATGCGTTTGACCGCGAGATACAGGCCGATGGTCAACAGGGACCAGCCGCAGGCCTGCACTGCCGTGCCGGTCCAGAAAGAAGCCTCATTCATGACGAACCCTCCAACGATAGAACAAATCAACGGTTATGGCCGTGACGCTCATCACGGACAGCGTGCCCATGAATATGACGGCCAAAATCTTGAGGCCGAGCAGCCCGAAGAATTCCGGGTGCGCCGTGACAGCGGGCACGGCCGGGATGAAGAACAGGAGCATTTCTCCGAGGTACCACTGGGCGCCCCGGCGCAGGCTCAAGGGGCTGACCTTGTGCCAGGCCAGCAGGACATACACGATGAACATGCCGATAATGCCCGAAGGAATGGGAATGTGGAGGGTCCGGACGAATCCTTCGCTGGCCAGCCAGACTGCGAAGAGCAGCCCTATCTGGGCCAGACGGCTGTGGTGGAACTTTCTGCGGAACGGAACGGCTATTGCTCGTGTACTCATTGTAAACCTCGTTGCGGGAAAGTAGGTCCGGTCAAACGATGAATCAAATGACTTGTGGAACTTAATATTATTCCATATTGGAATAGTCATGGAATTTCGAAAGATTCAAATGTTTGTGGAAGTGGTCCGGCAACAGGGATTTTCTCGCGCGGCCGAGGTGTTGTTCACCACGCAGTCCACGGTGAGCAAGGCGGTGCGCCAGTTGGAGAACGAGTTGGACTCCTGTTTGTTGGACCGGGGCGTGCGGGGCGTGGTCATGACCGACGCGGGCGAGGTGGTCTTTCGCCGGGGGGAGCGGCTGCTGGCCGAGCGGGGCGACATGCTCCGCGAGCTGGATGAGCTGCGCGGCCTGGCCAGGGGCACTCTTGTGCTCGGCCTGCCCCAGATCGGAGCCGGTGCGCTGTTCGCGCCTGTGTTCACCGAATACCGCAAGCGGTTTCCCGGCGTGGAGATCCGGCTGGTAGAGCACGGCAGCGACCAACTGGAGGAGGTCCTGCGGGCCGGGGGCGTGGAACTGGCCGCTTCGCTGCTGCCCGTGCCAGGGGATTTCGAGTGGCTGCCGGTGCGCAGAGAGCCGCTCGTGGCCCTGCTTTCACCCGATCATCCCCAGGCGGACCTGGAATCCATGCCCCTGGACCGTGTGCGCGACGTGCCGTTCATCCTATTCGAGGACGGGTTCGCCCTGAACCGGATCATCCTGGGTGCGTGCCGCCGCCGGGGGTTCGAACCTTCGGTCATCACCAAGAGCAGCCAGATAGGCTTCATATGCAGCCTTGCCGAGGCCGGGCTGGGCGTGGCTTTTCTGCCCAGGCTCATCGCCGAGGAGCGGCGCGGGGACGCCGTGCGCCTTGTCAGGCTGGAGGAGCCGGACACGGACTGGGACATGGCTGTGATCTGGCGTAGGGGCGGGTATCTGTCCAGCGCGGCCCGGGCCTGGCTCGATGTGGTCCGCGACCTCTACGGCGGGAGCGGGCGATCCGCTTAGGTCAGCGCAGGGAGCTGATCATGCGGCGCAGTCTGTGGTGGGCGAACCAGAAGAAGAACGCGCCGATGGCGGCCATGGCCAGGAATGACGGCCAGATGACCGAGAATCCGGCTCCGCGAAAGAGGATGGCCTGGGCCAGGGAAACATAGTGGGTGGTCGGGGCCAGGGACATGATCCACTGGATGGCCTCGGGCATACTTTCGCGCGGGGTTGTGCCGCCCGACAGAATTTCCAGGGGCAGGAGGACCAGTATGGCCAACAGGCCGAACTGGGGCATGGTTCTGGTCAGGGTGGCCATGTAGATGCCTATGGAGGCTGCGGCGAACAGGTAGAGAAGAGAGCAGCAGGCGAAGAGCAGGGTGGAGCCGTTGATGGTTACGCCGAGCACGCCTTGGACCATGACGTGGAGCGACACGGACGAGACCACCAAAACCACCAGCCCCATGGACCAGACCTTGGAGAGCATGATTTCCAACGGCGTGACCGGCATGACCAGAAGGTGCTCGATGGTCCCGTGCTCGTTCTCGCGGATGAGCGCCGCGCCGGTCAAAAGGATGCCGAGCAACGTGATGTTGTTGACGATGGAGTTGATGGCCGCGAACCAGAATTGGCTGACGTTGGGGTTGAAGAAGACCCGCACGTTCAATTCCACGGGCGTGGCCGCCGAAGCCCGGTAGCGTTGGACATAGGCCCGGATTTCGCCGTCCACGATGTTTTGCAGGTAGCTGGTGCCGGTCTGGGCCTGGGACAGCCGGGTGGCGTCCACGTTGAGTTGCAGGTCCGGGGCCCGTCCGGCCATGACGTCCCGTTCGAAGTCGGGCGGAATGTCCAGAACGAAGGTGTAGCGGCCGGAGTCCATGCCCTTGTCCATTTCGCGCAGGGTGATGAGCTCGGGCACCGTGAACTGCGGCGGGTGCAGGGCGGTGATGATCCGGTTGGAGAGCTGGGACTGGTCCTCGTCCACCACGGCCACCGTGGCGCGGTTCAGGGATTCCGGCTTGGCCTTGGCGTCGGCGTAGACCGTGGCCGTGAACATGAACAGGATCAGGAAAAGCATGGCCTTGTCGTGCAGCAGGCTGCGGAATTCCTTGATCCCCAGTGTGAGGATATTGGACAGGCTGCCGAGGCGTGCGCCCTTCATCCTACACCCCCTGCTTCCTGAGGAACAGCACGCTCAGGATCGTGGTCGTGGGGATGGCCGCCAGCAACGGCCAGAAGAATCCTGCCAGATCTGCGAAGCCCAACCCCTTGGAAAAGGCTCCCCCGCTGATGAGCAGATAGTATGTGGTCGGATAAAGGGCTCCGATGAACCTGCCCGCGCCCTCCAGGCTGGAGACCGGATCGATGAGCCCGGAGAACTGGATGGCCGGGAGCAGCGTGAAGATGGCCGTCCCGGCGATGGCCGCCACCTGGCTTGAGGTCAGGGTGGAGGCGAGCAGGCCCAACCCGGTTGTGGCGGTGACGTAGATCAGCGCGCCCGCCGCCAGGGCGGGCAGGCTGCCTGTGAAGGGGACTTTGAACAGGGTCACGGCCAGGATGAACATGAAGGCGAAATTTATCATGGAGAGGATGACGTAGGGCAACTGTTTGCCCACCAGGAACTCGAACTTGGTTACCGGCGTGGTGTAGACGTTGAGGATGGAGCCCATTTCCTTTTCGCGGACCACCCCCAGGGCCGTGAGCATGGCCGGAATGAACACCAGAAGCAGGGGGATGACCTTGGGCACCATGGCGATGATACTTTTCATTTCCGGGTTGTATCTGTAGCGCACCGGCATGTCGTAGAGGGATTGGGCCGCGCCGCCCGAGCGGGCGGCCAGCTTGGCCAGGTATTCCTGGTGCACTCCTTGGGCGTACCCTCGGGCGATCTCGGCTCGGCTAGGCATGGCCCCGTCGACCCACGCCGCGGCCTGCGGCGTGTCGCCACGGGCCAGGTCGCGGCCGAAATTCGGTGGAATCTGGACGACCACGGACACTTCGCCCGCGATCATGCGCCGGTCCATCTCGGCCGGGCTCAATACCGGCGCTTGCGGTGAGAAATATCGCGAGCCCTCGTATTCGAGAACATAATTCTGGCTGGCCAGGGTCTGGTCCTGGTCCAGGGAAGCGAAGGTCAGGTCCTCCACGTCCAGGTTGATGCCGTAGCCCATGACCAGCATGAGCAGCATCGTGCCGAACAGGGCCATGCCCATCCGGATGGGGTCACGTCTGATCTCCATGGTTTCGCGGACCGAGAAGCTGAGCAGGCGGGGCAGGCTGAATCGGGGGTGATGCCTGCCCGGGCGTGCATTTTCCCGGGGCGCGAAGGAGCCTTTTTCGCTGGAATTGGTTTCCTCGCCCGTGATCTCTTCGAGGTAGTCGATGAAGGCTTCCTCAAGGGTGGCGGCGTCGCGCTTCTTCCGCAGTTCTTCGGGGGAGTCCGTGGCCAGTATCCGGCCCGCGTGCATCAGGGAGACCCGGTCGCAACGCAGGGCTTCGTTCATGAAATGGGTGCTGATGAAGATGGTTACTCCGTCCTTGCGGGACAGATCGATGAGCAGTTCCCAGAACTCGTCGCGAGCCACGGGGTCCACGCCCGAGGTGGGCTCGTCCAGGATGAGCACGTCGGGCTTGTGCAGCACGGCCACGGCCAGTTGCAGCCGTTGCCGGATGCCCAGCGGGAGGTCGTTGGGCAGGGCGCTGCTGAATCGGGCGAGGTCGAAACGGTCCTCCAGCTCGCCGATGCGCCGGGCCGCCTCGTCCGGGCGGAGATGGAAAAGCTTGGCGTGCAACTCCAGGTTGCTGCGGACGGACAATTCGCCGTACAGGGAAAACGCCTGGGACAGGTAGCCCACCCGCCGCCGGGTGGCCATGTCGCGGGCGTCCAGCTTGTGGCCCAGGAGCAGGGCCTCGCCCTTTGTCGGTTCGAGCAGCCCGGTGAGCATCTTCATGGTGGTGGACTTGCCGCACCCGTTGGAGCCAATGAAGCCGAATATTTCGCCCCGCCCGACAGACAGGGTCACATCGTCCACGGCGGTGAAGTCGCCGAAGCGCATGGTCAGACCACGGGCCTCGATGACCGTCTCGCCCCTGTCCAGCGGCGGAATCCGCAACTCGCGGTGGCCGCGTTTGCGTTCCTCGGGCAGCAGGGCCAGGAACGCCTCTTCAAGAGTCTCGGTTCCCGTGCGTTCCCGCAGTTCCGCCGGGCTTCCCTCGGCGAGCTCCCTGCCCTGGTCCACGGCCACCAGCCAGTCGAACCGTTCGGCCTCCTCCATGTAGGCGGTGGCGATGAGCACGTTCATTCCCGGCCGTTCGGCCCGGATGCGTTCGATGAGTTCCCAGAACTGCCGCCGCGAGAGCGGGTCGACGCCGGTGGTGGGTTCGTCCAGGATGAGCAGGTCCGGGTCGTGCATCAGGGAACAGCACAGGCTGAGTTTCTGCTTCATGCCGCCGGAAAGCTTCAGGGCGGGCCGGTCCGCGAACGCGCTCATGCCGGTGCTTTGCAGGAGTTTTTTGATGCGGCGGGCGCGCTCGGGCTTTGACTGGCCGAAGAGGCGGCCGAAAAAATCGATGTTTTCCCGCACGGACAAGGTCGGGTAGAGGTTCTTGCCGAGCCCCTGGGGCATGTAGGCGATGCGCGGGAACAGGGCTTCCCTGTGGCGGCGGTCGCGGATGTCGCCGCCCAGGACTTCGACCACGCCCGTCTGTATTTTGCGCGCTCCGGCGATGAGCCCGAGCCAGGTGGATTTTCCCACACCGTCCGGGCCGATGAAGCCGACCAGCTTCCCGGCGGGCAGTTCCAGGCTGACGTTGTCCGCAGCCAGGGTGGAGCCGTAGCGATGGGTCACGGACGAGAGCCGGACCACGGGGGCCGGTCTTGGCCCTGCGCCGTTCGGGGCGGGCGTCACCTGGCCGCCTCCGGGAGGTTCACCGCCAGCCTGTCGGGCCACGGCTTGTCATGTTCGATGCGGACGTAGGCCACGCCGGGCAGGCCGGTCTTGACGTACCTGGCGTAGCGGCGGAGCAGGTCAGGGTCGATGCGGGCCTTGATGCGGAACATGAGTTTCTGGCGCTCGTCGCGGGTCTCAACGGCCTTGGGCGTGAACTGGGCCACGCTGGACACAAAGGAGATTTTGGCCGGAATGATATACTGCGGCGCTGCGTCGAGGATCACACGCGCCTCGTCGCCCATGGCCGTGCGTCCGGCTTCGATCTCGGGCAGGAAAAAGGTCATGTATACGTCGGTCAGGTCAACCAGGCTGACGATCCGGCCGCCGGAGGCGACCACTTCGCCGGGCTCGACCACGCGGTATTGGACCCGTCCCGGCTTGGGCGCGCGCAGTATGCCGTCTTCCAGGGTCTGTTCCAGACGGGCCACCACGGCCTTGGCCGCGTTGATGTTGGCCTGCGCCTGGGCGACCAGGGCGCGTGCCGCCTCGGCCGCGGCTTCGGCCGCCTTGACCTGGGCCTGGGCGGCGCGTCGGCTCGCCAGGGAGGTTTGCAGGTCGCCCCGGCTGTTGTCCGCGTCCTGCTGCGAGACCACGCCGCTCTTGACCAGGGTTTGAATGCGCCTGTCGCTTTTGCGGGCCACGTCGAGCAGGCTCTCCTGCCTGGCCAGGTCCGCCTTGGCCGTGGCCACCTCGGCCTCGCGCTGGAAGACCTGCGCCCTGGCCGTTTCCAGGGCGCTTTCGGCCTTGGCAAGGTCGGCGCGGGCTTCGGCCACTTGGGCCTGTTCGGTCTGCATGTCCATGCGGGCCACCACGTCGCCTGCCTCCACATAGTCGCCTTCATCGGCCAGGACTTCGGCCACCTTGCCGCCCCACTTGGCGGCCACGCTTATTTCCGTGGCCTCGATGCGGCCGTTGCCCTCGGCAAAGCCCTCTTCGACTCCGTTCAGGTTGAGCCAGTACCAGACGCCCGCGGCGGCCAGGATGGAGCATATGGCCAAGCCCGTCAGCAGCGGTCCGAATGCGCGTTTCATGGGATCACCTCGCAGTTGTCGCGTTTCGCGTCCGCCTGTTCCAGGCGGGCTTTCATATTGGTGATGTAGGTTTCGAAAATTCGCCAGTTGGTTTTGGCCTGGCTCTCGATGTCCAGGCGGAACAGTCCGCGCCCGGCCAGTAGACCAAGGGAGGAAAACAGGCCGAGGAAAGCGATGAAGAGTTGTTTGGGAGGTTCGTCGGGCCGTATGCGTCCCGCTTCCCGGCCCTGGCGGAAAACTTCGGTGAGCTCGTCTTCGAGCTCCTTCAGGTGCCGGTTGAGCCGCCTGCCCAGGATCGGTTCCTCCCGCCAGAGCAGGTCCGAATAGAAGAAGACCGGCACGGCCGGGTGCCGCTCGAACAGGCGCACATGGGAGAAGAAGAGGGCCTTGAGCTGTTCCACCGGGTCTTCGGTCTTCCGAAAGGCCTGTCGGCGGCTCTCCGCGTAGATGCCGACGATGTGGTCCAGCGCGGCTGCCAGGATTTCCGTCTTTCCGGCATAGTGCCGGTACAGGGCCGGAGGCGTGACCCCCACCTCCCTGGCGATGTTTTTAACCGTCAGGGCGGAGACCCCCTCCGAGACCACCAGCTTCAGGGCGGCTTCGGCGATCTGTCCCCTGCGGACTTCGCTTTCGAGACGTTTTCTCATGTCTTAGTTAATGGCCATTCACTAGAAAAAGTCAAGACGCGTTCGCTTTCTGATTCGGGCGAAGGAAGGGGCGTCGGGCGGGTGGCCGGGGCGGCGGAGAGGGGGAGAGGGGGAGGCGATTCATGCGGCCGGGGGGGGAGGAGACTCCCCCCGGGCCGCGCTCTATGTCTATAACACCGGGGAAACGAATTCGTTCGGCTTGATGACCAGCACGGAGCTGTCCACGGCGGAGACGATGCGTTCGACGGTGTTGCCCACGACCAGGCCCGGAACGCCGGTGCGGGCCACGCTGCCCATGACCACGACGTCCATCTTCTGCTCGGTCGCGTATGCCGGAATGACCTTGGCCGGGTTGCCGTGGATGATCTTGCTTTTGACCTCGTCGGAGAGTCCGGCCGCGGTGAACAGGTTGTCCAGTTCGCGCTGGGTGTGAATCTGTTCGTGTTCGAGGTATTCGGTCTTTTCTTTCTTGTTGAACCGGGGGCTGGTCAGCACGGATTCCATGTAGCCCGACCAGCAGGTGACGACGTGCAGGTGGCCGCGCAGGATTTCGTTGAGCCGGGCGGCGTGGGTCAAAATCTTATCGTTCAGCGCGCGGTTGTCGCAGGACACGTCCGAGGTGTTCACTGCGGCCAGGATGCGGACCGCGCCTTTCCACAAGTTGCCTCGATGAATCCAGACCGGGCAGGGACATTTGCGCATGAGGTTCATGGCCAGGCTGTCGGGCGTGCCGCCTGGGGCGATCGAGCCGGTGATGAGCAGATCGAAGCCGCCGTCCCGTACCAGCCTGATGGCCTCCACGAAGTCCTTGCCCCATCGGAGTTCCACGGTTGTTTGGTCTTGGGCTTTGGCGGCCTCGGGCAGGATGCTGGCGATCTCGGCCTGATGGTGTTCGAGGAGAATCGTCCGCAGGTCCAGGTCGAGGGTGGAGAAGTAATCGGATACTGCCTCCGGCGGTTCCTCGAAGACGTTGAGGACTGTCAGCCGGGCGTCGGCCCTCACGCAGAATTCCACCGTGGAGGCGATCAGATCGGCGTCCATTCGAGCGCCCAGATCCAGCAGCACGTTCTTGAACATGAAGACTCCTTTTGCGCCCGGCCGGTATGGGCGTCGCGTGGGGTCTCGTCCGGAAGAACGCCGGGAATCCGGCCAGGTTCGGCGTGTGGACGATTTGATATTCGTTCTCATTTTATGCCAGCGCAAACGAAGGATGTCAAACGGTGAAGGTGTCTTGACGGGGGGCTTTCTTTGTTTCAGGGTTCTATATGAGAAAAAAAGCCGCCGGTCTTGCGATCGGGGGGATGGAGAGGTCTTTTATGGAAACGCTGCTGAAAAAACATTGGCATCATCTTGAAGGGAGCGAGGCGGCCCGGTTCCTGGACGTGGACCCTGCCGACGGGCTTGATGAGTTTGAAGTGGAGCGGCGGTTCGAACGGTTCGGGAAAAATCTCATTTCCGGAAAGAAGAGCCGAACCGCGCTACAGCGGTTTCTGCTTCAGTTCCATCAGCCCCTCGTTTACATCCTCGTCGCGGCGGGCGTGGTGACCGCCTTTCTCGGCGAGTGGATCGATTCGGGCGTCATTTTCGGCGTTGTCCTGGTCAACGCGGTGGTCGGACACATCCAGGAATCCAAGGCCGTCAGGGCGCTGGACGCCCTGTCCTCCAGCCTGAGCGCCGAGGCCCTGGTCTTGCGCGCCGGAAAGGCGGTCCGGGTTCCAGCGGCGGAGGTGGTTCCCGGCGACGTGGTGCTTCTGCGCAGCGGAGACAAGGTCCCGGCGGACCTGCGTCTCCTGTCGGACCGGGAACTGCGCGTGGACGAATCCATGCTCACCGGCGAGTCGCTGCCCGTGGACAAGGACGCCGCCCCCTTGCCCAGGGATACGGTCCTGGCCGAGCGCAAGGGCATGGTTTATGCGGGCACCCTGATCAGCTCGGGGCAGGGTGCGGGAGTGGCCGTGGCCACGGGCAACCACACCGAGATCGGCCGTATCTCCGGGCTTATCGACGCGGCTGACGAGCTGGAGACGCCGCTCACCCGCAAGATCAGCCGGTTCAGCCATGTGCTTTTGGTGTCCATCCTGATACTGGCCGCGGCCTCATTCGTCTTCGGGGTGCTTCGCGACGAGCCCGTGAGCGAGATGTTCATGGCCGCCGTGGCCCTGGCCGTGGGAGCCATCCCCGAGGGGTTGCCCGCCGCCGTGACCATCATCCTGGCGCTGGGGGTCTCGCGCATGGCCGGGCGCAAGGCGATCATCCGCAGGCTTCCGGCTGTGGAGACCCTGGGCGGGACCACGGTAATCTGTTCGGACAAGACCGGCACCCTGACCGAGAACCAGATGACGGTGCAGGAGATTTTCGCCGGGGGCGCGTCCTACGCGGTTTCCGGCCTGGGTTATTCCCCGGAGGGAGAGGTGCAGCCCGTGGCGGGCGGCGACCTGTCCGACGAGGCCCTCGTGGGATGCCTCCGCGCCGGGGCGTTGTGCAACGACTCCAGGATTCGCCTTCGGGATGGGCGGCATCAGGTGGAAGGCGACCCCACCGAGGGAGCCCTGCTGGTATCGGCTGGGAAGTACGGGCTGGACGTCGCGCACGAACAGCGGGAGTACGGGCGGGTGGATGTGCTGCCCTTTGATTCGAAGTGGCGGTACATGGCCACCCTGCACGATCTGCCGGGCGGCAAGGGGCGCGTGGCCTGCCTCAAGGGCGCGGTGGAAAGGGTACTGGACTGCTGCAAATCGGCCATGCTTCCCTCGGGCGATGTCGTGGAGCTGGACGCCGAGGCCGTGATTGAGGCCCAGCACGCCATGGCCGCCAAGGGACTGCGTGTTCTGGCCTTTGCCTATAAGGTCCTGCCCGAAGACGCCTGGCTCGAACGCTCCGAATCGTGCATGGGCATGGTTTTTCTCGGGTTGCAGGGCATGATCGACCCGCCCCGGGAAGAGGCCAAGGCCGCCATCGCCGCCTGTCTGAGCGCCGGGGTGAAGGTCAAGATGATTACCGGCGACCATGCGCGGACCGCCGAGGCCATCGGGATGCGGCTCGGCCTGCGGGGCGGGGACTGCGCGACCGGCCTGGACTGCCCGGTCATGACCGGACGTGAGATAGCGGAGTTGAGCGACGCGGAGCTGACCGAACAGGTCTCCGGCATTCCGGTCTTCGCCAGGGTTTCCCCCGAACAGAAGCTCCGGCTGGTCATGGCCCTTCAGAGGAACGGCGAGGTCTGCGCCATGACCGGCGACGGGGTCAACGACGCTCCGGCCCTGAAGCAGGCGGACATCGGCGTGGCCATGGGCATCACCGGGACCGAGGTGGCCAAGGAGGCCGCCGACATGGTTCTGACCGACGATAATTTCGCCACCATCGCGGCCGCGGTGGAGGAAGGGCGCGGCGTGTTCTCCAACCTGGTCAAGTTCATCGCCTGGACCCTGCCCACCAACGCGGGGGAGGGGCTGGTCATCCTGGCCGCTGTCCTGTTTGGCGCGGCCCTGCCTATCCTGCCAGTGCAGATATTATGGATCAATATGACCACGGCCGGTTGCCTGGGGCTGATGCTCGCCTTCGAGCCCATGGAGCCGGGGATAATGGACCGTCCGCCCAGACGTCCGGAACGGCCCATACTGGACGGTGCCATCCTGCGCCGTATCGGCATCGTCAGCCTGCTTCTGCTGGTCTGCGCCTTTGGCCTGTTCAAGTGGGAGCTCGCGTTCGGTGCGTCCATGGAGGCGGCGCGTACCGTGGCGGTGAACGTTTTCGTCATGGTCGAGGCCTTCTACCTCCTCAACGCCCGGTCCTTCACGCGATCGCCCTTCGCCCTGGGCCTGACCACCAACAAATGGGTCCTGGGCGGCTTCGGGATCATGGTGGCCTTGCAGCTCTTCTACACTTACGCCCCGGTCATGCACGGGCTCTTTTCCAGTGCGCCCCTTGGGCCCTGGCAGTGGGGCCGGATTGTTGGCTGCGGCGTGGCCGCCTATCTCCTCGTGGAGCTGGACAAGAAGCTTTCGCCCTCGGACCTTTGACATCCCGTCCGGCCGAGTCCGTCAATATTTATAACGCAAATATAATATCTCCGTAGTTTCGCTTCCGTTAGTGTCCCGATAACGGAAGGATCTCCGTTTTTGGCATGGGGGTCTTCTCGGTATGATTGGCGCAGGAACCGTCTGTATTCTCGTGACGTTCGGGAGGTCTCATGTTCAAAAATATGAATCTTGGCCTGAAGCTCGGATTGGGCTTTGGATGTCTGATACTCATAGCGGCCGTGCTCGGCGGCATCGCCATCTACAACATGATGGTTGTGAGTGAGGAATCGCGGCAACTTGCCGAGGAATTCGTCCCGGAGGTGGATATCGCCAACGACCTGGAGCGTGAGGTGCTGCTCGCCATGTACGCGGTCCGGGGTTACTCGCTGAGCGAATCCGAAGCCTTCTGGACCGAGGGGCGCAAACATCTGGGGCAGACCGAAGAGGAGTTGCGCAGGGCCAAGGCGCACGCCGACAGGTATCCCCGGCTGGTCAAGCTCAAGAAGGACGTGGAGACCGCGAGTGCGGGTGTCGCCGTCTACGACGGGCTTGTGAACGAGACCCGTCGGTTCATCGTGGACATGACCGAGAATCGGACGGCCATGGACGGTGCGGCGGCAGTGTTCATGAAGAACTGCACGGATTTTCTGGATTCGCAGCATGTCGCCCTGCGTCGGGAGCTTGATACCGGCGCGCTTGCCACCACCATTGCGGAGCGGGTGCGCAAGATCGACCTGGTCAACGACATCATCCACTTGTGCAACAACGTCCGTATCAAGAATTTTAAGTCCCAGGCCACTCGGACTCCTGAAATCATGCGTGATGCGATGGATGATTTCACGCACATGCGGGAGAAATACGACGCGATTCAGGCCGTAACTCGGCAGCCCGACAACCTCAGGCAATTGGAGAATATCCGCGCCTCGGGCGACGCCTACGCCGAGGCAATGAAACGGTTCATGACCAATTTCGAGGCGTTGGGCGAGCTGAATGCCCAGCGCAACGACGCAGGACAGGCCGTTCTCGCGGCGGCCCAGAACACCGCCACCGCCGGCGTTGACGCCACCCAGAACATGGCCAACGTGGCCGTGGCCTCGTTGGGGACCGCCTCCACTGTCATGGCGGTCGGATTGGCCCTGGCCTTCCTCATCGGCATTGTCCTGGCCTGGGCGCTTACGCGCATGATTACCCGGCCGGTCCTGCAGGGCGTTGATTTCGCCAAGCGCATGAGCGAGGGCGACTTCACCAGCACCCTGAACATCGACCGCCACGACGAGATCGGCGTTCTGGCCCAGGCCCTGAACAATATGGTCTCCCGGCTCCAGTCCGTGGTGGCCGACGTGGACGCCGCCACCCACAACGTGGCCGGCGGCAGCGCCGAGCTGTCGGCTTCTTCCCAATCCCTGTCCCAGGGGGCCACGGAACAGGCCGCTTCCATTGAGGAGGTCTCCTCGTCCATGGAGCAGATGGCCTCCAATATTAGCCAAAACGCCGAGAACGCCCGCGAAACCGAGGCTCTGGCCACCAAGGCGGCCACGGATGCCCGGGTCAGCGGCGAGGCCGTTGGCCAGACCGTGGACGCCATGAAGGAAATCGCCGAGAAGATTTCCATCATCGAGGAGATCGCCCGCCAGACCAACCTGCTGGCCCTGAACGCCGCCATCGAGGCGGCCCGGGCCGGTGAACACGGCAAGGGCTTTGCCGTGGTCGCCGCCGAGGTGCGGAAGCTTGCCGAACGGTCGGGCTCCGCCGCGTCCGAGATCAGCGAGCTTTCCTCTACCAGCGTGGAGGTGGCGGAAAAGGCGGGCAAGATGCTCGGCCATTTGGTGCCGGATATCGAGCGGACCGCCTCCCTGGTCCAGGAGATCACCGCGGCCAGCAACGAGCAGAACGCGGGCGCGACCCAAATCAACCAGGCCATCAGCCAGCTCGACACGGTCATCCAGCAAAACGCGTCGGCCTCCGAGGAGATGGCCTCCACCAGCGAGGAACTGTCCAGCCAGAGCCAGCAGCTTCAGGACACCATGTCGTTCTTCAACGTGGGCAACTCGGGCGGGGACAGGCGCAAGCGCGTTCAGGTGCGCACTGCGCCCGCTGCCGCGTTGCCCGAAGCGGGCAACCCCGAGTCCGCCGGAACCGAGGGCGGCATGAACCTGGACATGGGCGATGAGGGAGACGGCGACTTCGAGCGGTTCTAAGCGGTTCTTGCAAAACGATGACGAACGGGCCGTCCCTCTCGCATGAGAGGGACGGCTCTTTTTTGTGACGTCTATTCAGTCTGTTACCGGCATGTCGGTTTTTTGGGTGGCAAGTCCGGGAAACCGGCTGATCCTGCCTGATCGCCGTCTTTGCGTTCGATTCGAAAGCCATTGGAAGACGTGAAGACTGAAATTGATGGAACTTATTTGAAAGTATGGACAAAAGTTATAATGCAATTTTGTAACAAACAATAAATAGCTGATTTTATGTGTCTTAATGAAAGCTCTTGCATGTTGATCTTGATGGGTGCAACATCCGTTTCCTGCCGATCACCTTATTTTACGGATTTTGTAAAAATGACCCAACCAAATGTGACCCTCTTCATCCAGTGTCTGGTGGATTCCCTGTCGCCCGAGACCGGGGACGCCATGGTCAGCGTATTGGAACGGCTCGGCGTGCGTATGCACTATCCCCCGGACCAGACCTGCTGCGGCCAGCCCGCCTTCAATTCCGGATATCGCAACGAGGCGGCCAAAACCGCCCGCCGGTTCCTCGACATTTTTGAAAACAGTGAAGCCATCGTATGCCCCTCCGGCTCCTGCGTACACATGGTCCGCCATCACTATCTGGAGCTGTTTCGGGATGACCCCGTCCTGTTGGACCGGGCTCGCCGGGTCGGGGCAAAGACCTTCGAGTTCACCGAGTATCTGGTGGACGTCCTCGGCGTGACCGATCCCGGAACCCAGCTCGGGTCCCGCTACGATGGGACCGTGACCTACCATGACTCCTGCCACCTCTCGCGGGGGCTGGGTATTCGCAGGCAGCCCCGCTTGCTCCTGGAAAACGTCCCCGGCCTGACCCTCGTGGAGATGGACGATTCCGACCGCTGTTGCGGTTTCGGTGGAACGTTTTCAGTGAAATACCCGGAAATTTCCACAGCCCTGGCGGACGACAAGGTTCAGACCATTCTCGCCACCGGCGCCGGTGCGGTTGTCGGTTGCGACGTGAGCTGTCTCATGAACATCAAAGGCCGCCTGTCGCGCCTGGGTTCGCATGTCCGTGCCCTGCACATCGCCGAGATCCTGGCCGGGGAGGGAAAATAGCCATGCAGCAAAACAGCGACAAGACCTATTCCGAGCTGTCCCAGGATGCCATCGGCGACGAGGAGCTGCACGCGGCCATCCGCATGGTTCAGAACGGTATGGGCAAAGGCGCGCAGGCGATGTGGCGGGAAGAAATAACCCCGGAACACCGCCGCCTGGCCAAGGAGGCGCGCCTGCGCACCCTGAACAATCTCGACGCGGTCCTGGCGAGCCTGGCCGAAAAGATCCGGGCGCGCGGCGGGCATGTCTATTTCGCGGCCACGGCCGAGGACGCCCGCAACTACTGCCTGGAAGTGGCCCGCAAGAACAACGTCCGGCTTGCGGTCAAAGGCAAGTCCATGACCTCGGCCGAGATAGGCATGGACCCCCTGCTGGAGGAGAACGGCGTGGAGGTGGTGGAAACCGACCTCGGCGAGTACATCATCCAGTTGGCGGGTGAAGCGCCCTCGCACATCATCGCCCCCTGCATCCACATGAACCGGAAGCGGATCGGCAAGCTGTTCCAGGAAAAGCTTGGGATTCCCTACTCCGAGGACCCGCCGACCCTGACCCGGGCCGCGCGCAAGGCGTTGCGCGAAAAGCTGCTGGGCGCGGACATGGGCATCAGCGGCTGCAACATCGCCTGTGCCGAAACCGGCCACGTCTGCCTGGTCTCCAACGAGGGCAACATCCGCATGTGCACGACCATGCCGAAGGTCCACGTGGCCCTCATGGGCATGGAGCGGGTCACGGCCACCCTGGCCGAGCACGACATGCTGTTGCGCCTGCTGACCAGGGGCGCGTCGGCCCAGAAGGTCTCCACCTACGTCTCCTTCATGGGCGGCCCTCGCCAGCCCGGCGAGACTGACGGCCCCGAGGAGTTCCATCTGGTCATCATCGACAACGGGCGCATGAAGATGCTCGCCGACCCCCGGTTCCGCGAGGTGCTTTCCTGCATCCGCTGCGGCGGTTGCCTGAACATCTGCCCGGTTTACGGGCGCATCGGCGGTCATGCCTACAACGGCACCTATTGCGGCCCTATCGGCGCGGTCCTCATGCCCCTTCTCGAAGGCGTCAACAAGCACGCCGACCTTTGCCGGGGCGAGTCCCTGTGCGGGGCGTGCAAGGATATCTGCCCGGTGCACAACGACCTGCCTCGGATGCTCTCCGAGTTGCGGTACATGCTCGCCTACGGCGACGAGAAATGGGGCGTCGAGCCCGTGGACGGGGCCGAGGCGTGCGCCTTCAAGGCGTGGGGCGCGGTTATGTCGAGCCGCACCGCCTATGATCTGCTGGTCAAGGCCGGACGCATCGTGCAGGTCCCGTTCGTGAAAAACGGCGTGCTCGGGAAGGGCGTCGGTCCGCTGGCGAAATGGACCGCCTCCCGCGACTTCCCGCCCATCGCCAAAAAGACCTTTGCCGAGCGGTGGAAGACCGACCACGCGAAGCGTCTCAATGGAGCCGACAATGAATAACGAACAGCAATTTCTCGATCGTATCCGCAAGGCCCTGGGCCGGGATCAGGCCCCGGACGAGGCCACGCTTTTCTCCAGCCGTCCCGAGGGAGAGCTGGAGGAGCTTCTCAGGCGCGCCGACCGCGACCGGGCCGGACGGCTGGAGCTTCTCGAAGAGCTCCGGCAGAGCGCCGTTCCCCTGAATCTCAACGTGCACACGGCCGAGAACCTTGAGGAGGCCGGGCGCCGTATCGCGAATCTGGCCCTTGTCTCGGAAACCGAGTGGGGCGGGGACAAGCACATCCTCATGCACGACGATCCCGTGCTGCATGGGCTCAAGCTCCCCGAGCTGCTGGCCGGGGACCCCGTGGCCGTGGATGTGGCCGCCTTCGAACCGGGCGAGGACGAGCTTGCGGGCAAGCAACGGCTGCGCGGCATCGCCGAGCGCGCCTACATCGGCCTTACGGGCGCGGACTGGTGCGCCGCAGATTGTGCCGCCATCGCCCTGTTGACCGGGCCGGGGCACGGCAGGGCAGTTTCCCTGGTGCCGTCCATCCTCATTTCGGTCGTGACCCTTGACCGGATGGTCGCGGATTTGTCCGAGGGATACGCCCAGCTCGAAGCACGCGGGGAATTGCCCGCTTCCGTCTCCTTCATCTCCGGTCCTTCCAAGACCGCCGATATCGAGGGGCAGCTCGTTCACGGCGCGCATGGGCCGCGGGAGATGCATCTGTTCGTGATTACGGGATAGAGCGAGCGGGAAAGGGATTTTCCGTCTGAACGGTTATGCTTGAGGGTCGCCTTTCGGCAGGGCGACCCTTACAGTGGTGCCGGTTTCATTGGAGGTGTCCATGGAAATGGTGCCTCCGTGCGCTTCGGCGGCTAGCTTTGCGCTATAGGTGCCGAGCCCGGTGCCATTGTGTTTTCCGTAGGTGGAGTACTTGTCGAAGAAGTTGCGCCGCACTTCGTCGGGAACGGGCAGGCGGTTGCGGATTTCGAGCACGCACGGGTTGCCGCTCGTGACGTCCACCCGCACCGGCTGTCCGCCCGAGGCTTCCATCGCGTTCTTGAGCAGGTTGGCGGTCATGCCGTACAGCAGGGTGCTGTCGCCCTGTATGTCGAGGCGCATGTCGTCCCGCACCGCCTGTCCGTCCAGGGAGGCGTCCACCCGGCAGTCCATTTCGCGGTGCAGGGTGGTGTCCCGGACGGCACGCATGATGATGGCCAGCCAGTCCACGGGCTGCGGCTCGTGCCGGTAGGTGCCGGATTCGAGTTTGTACAAGGTCAGGGATTGGTTGATGAGGTCCATCATCTGCATTCCCGCCTCTTCCACCACCTGGAGCATTTCCCGTTGCCGGTCGGTGATGTTCTCGTCGGCCTGCATGAGACGGGGCAGTCCTATGATGCCCATGAGCGGCGACTTGAGGTCGTGGCGGACGATGCGTTCAACATCCTCCTTCAGCTTTTCCGCCGCCTTGCGCGCGGTGATATCGATGCCGATGCAGAGCACGCCGGTCGCCTGGCCCATCTCGTCGACGATGACGGAAGTGCCCAGGGAGAGGGTGGCTCTGGTCTCGTTGCGGCGAAGGACTTCCGCTTCGGTGAAGGTGTGGCCGGATTTTCTCTCCAGCAGTTCCCGGAAGTGGGCGCGCAGGTTCAGTCCCTGCTCGTCGGTTTCGGGCAGGAGCGGTCCGATCGCTTCGCGGCCGATCAGTTCTCCCTCCTCGAATCCGTAAAACTCCAGCCCGTAGCGATTGATGAAGAAGACCTTGCCCCTGGTATCCACTTCCAGGACGATGAAGTGGGATTGCTCCACCAGGTCGCGATACAGCCTGCGGCTTTCACGCAGCCGCTGTTCGGCTTCCACGCGTTGGTCTATGATTCGGTTGCTGGCCCTGGCTCCGAGAAACTTGCCCTCTTCGTTGGTAACCGGAACGCACCTGTGGGACAGCCAGTGCTGGGTGCCGTCGGGCCGGAGGATGCGGAAATCCAGGGTGTCCGTCTCCTGCGGTTTGTGTTCCTTGTACAGATGGGCCTTGACCAGGGGGCGGTCTTCGGGATGCACGATCCTGACCATGAGGTCCGGTTCCTTCATGAACGCCGACCGGGGATATCCGGTTATCCGCTCACAAGACGGCGACATGTACAGGAAGTCGCCATCCGGCCCGCGCCAGTATTCCCAGTCGTAGGTGAAGTCCGCCACGGTCCGAAAGCGCTCCTCGCTCCGGGCGAGTTTTTCGTTGGCCGATTTGAGCTGTCGGAAGATGGGCCGGATTTGCAGGACGCCCAGCAGGATGATGATGGAGACAAGCAGGCCGATGAGTTCGAAGGCCGGGTCCAGCACGGCCTTGCCCTGCCAGTACATGTACAGGGTGTGGAGTCGTCGGTGCACCATGCCGACCAGGCCCGCTGCGATCAGTACCCATGATAGGCGGCGGCCCGTTTCCGGGATGAGGAACAAGGCCAGCACGGCGGCCGCGAGCTGTATCCCGATGGAAGCGATGATTATCAGGTCCATGCATCCCCCTGTCTGTCGCAACGGAACCCGTCTTTTGAGCATACTCCCGAATCGACCGATTGTGCAAATGGTCTCCGGGGGATAATTGCGCGACAGACCGAGAAAAAAGCAGGCCCCCGCAAAATTGGCGGGGGCCGTTTACTAGAGGACATGCCCGGCCCGAGGGGCCGGGCGGGTCAGCATTGGGCGCAGGACCGTGGTGCGCGGAGGGATCAGTCCGGGGTCGAACTCTTGACGTCGATCTTGCGTGACGAGCTCTTCGCCGCGCCGGTCCTGGGCATGGTGACGCACAGAACGCCCTTCTCCAGCTTGGCGGCGATCTTGTCGCGGTCGACGTCCTCGGGCAGGTTGAGCACTCTGCGGAAGGCGCCCGAGGCGCGCTCCACGCGGTAGTACCCCTTGTCCTCGACCTTTTCTTCGCTGTGCTTCTCGGCGGACAGGATCAGGACGTCGCCCTCGATTTCCACGGACAGGTCCTTTTCGTCGACGCCCGGAAGATCGGCCTGGACGACGTATTCCTTGTCCGTGCCGTAGACGTCCACCTTGGGCCTGATGGCGACGTCCCCCATGCGGGACGGCATCGCGCCGGAGCGGAAAGCGGGGTTGGAGAGTCCGAAACCGGAAAACATGGACTCGACCATGCGGTCGAATTCTGCGTGGAACTGGTCAAGCGGTGTGGCGGGTACGCTTTCCCCCGGTTCGTTGCGACGGACCGGAAGAGTCTGCTCGTGTTCCCTCTTGAACCAATTCCAGGGGTTCAGCTTGGTGATAGCCATAGCGTCCTCCTTGAAAGAAGTTGAAGATTACCTTTTGACACATTCCTGGTAAGTCCTGCTCGGAAACAGTCAAGGGTCCGGTTCGGGGAAAATCTCCTAAACCGCCCTGCGCATACGGACCGGCTTTTTCCGGGCCAGCTCCAGCAGCGCGCGTCCGGCGTCGGACAGTTCTCCGCTGTTGTCGATGCGCCTGAGCGCCGGGTGACTGACGGTGTAGTTCCCGGCCCGTTCCAGACGTCCCTCGATCTCCAGGGCGGATTCGCGGCCGCGCAGGATGAGGCGCTGGCGGAGGATGTCCGTTTCGACGGAGACGAGGACCGGAATCAGATCGGGATAGCGGCGCACGGCCTCGGGCAGGTAGGCCCTGGAGCCGTTGACCACCACGTTGAGCCCCGCCTCCATCCAGGCGTCGATCTCGATGCCCACGCCGTAGCGGTTGCCGTGGCTGTCCCAGCTCAGGGCGAAGAGACCGAGATCCTGTCGGGCGCGGTATTCGTCGGGCAGCAGGGCCACATGGTTTTCGCCTCCGGCGTCGGCCGGGCGGGTGATGTAGCGATGGGCGAAGGCCGCCTCGCTGCCGGGGCAGTGCTTGCGGGCGTAGAGCATGATGGAGTCCTTGCCGCAGCCGGAAGGACCGATGACGTAGATCAGATTGCCTCGGGTCATGAATTCTCCTTGGTGTTGCCGAGCCTGGCTCGGTGAATCAGCCGGAACGGGGCGGACCTGTCCGGCTGGTGAAAAAGACAGAGTTCTTCGACGGGGTGGGGGCGGTCGGTGACGGGCGCGGCGAGACCGGCCAGAATTTCCGCCAGCCGTTTGCGCCGGGCCGGGTCCTGTACCCGTCCGGTCAGGGTGATGTGGAAGCGGAACTCCCCGAGCACATAGGGATAGCCCCATTCTTCAAGAAGCTGGTCCTGCTCCGGGGTGAGGCCCGATGCGCGTCGCTTTTCGTTCTCCGCGTGCGAGGGCGGTTCGCGCAGGGGGTGCATGGTCCGCAGGCACGCTTCGGCGGCCTCGGCCAGCCAGACCTGCTCCACCGGGACCAGGGCCAGGAACGAGCCGATCTCCCGCACGGACAGCGGGGCCAGAATGAACGGGGCCAAATTGCCCGCAAGCCGGTCCAGCCGGTCCGCGATTCCGGTTTCGTCCACGCCGCGCGCCGGGACGAAGGGCGGCATGAGGGTGCCGTGAAATCCGTAGTGGCGCGGCGTTTCGGTGAGCGCGCGCCATTCGTCGGAGGGCAGGCCATCGGGCAGGGCCGCGTCCACGGGCCGGCCCGTTTCGTTGTCACGTCCGAGCCAGGACGCGCCGAAGCGGTCGAGTCCGGAGTCGCGTCCCGGAGCGTAGTAGACGCCGTACCGTCCGGTGGTTGAATCGCTCATGCCTTCGCGCTCCCTTCGTATTTATTCAGAAAATCTTCGATGCCCAGCTCGCGGAAGTCGGGAAGGGCCCTTTGCAGACACTCGTGCGGCCAGTCCCACCAGGCCAGGCGCAGGAGTCGCTGGCGCACGGGCGAGGGGAACCGTTCGCGGATCATCCGGGCCGGGACGCCGCCTACGACGGCGTAGGGGGGCACATCCCTGGAGACCACGGCCCCGGCTCCGACCACCGCGCCGTGGCCCACGGTCACGCCGGGCAGGATGACCGCGCCGTGGCCGATCCACACGTCGCAGCCGATGCGGGTCCGTTGGCCGCGCCGCCATTCGAAAACAGCCTCGTCGTCAGGGCCGAACCCGTATCGTTCACTGCGGTAGGTGAAATGATGCTGGGAGGCGCGCCACATGGGATGGTTGGTCGGTCCGATGCGCACTCCGGCCGCGATGGAGGCGAATTTGCCGACATCGGCATAGGCCACGTCGCAGCCCGGGCTCAGGTAAGCGTAGTCGCCGAGGACGGATTCGAGCATCAGGCAGTTCTCCCTGACCTCGGTGAAGGCGCCCAGGGAGCTGTCGCGGATGTCCGCTGTGGGATGGATCGAGGGGGCCGGGCCGAGCCGGACGTCACCTCGGGGGTGCGGGTGATTGTTCATGGGTTCTGACTGACAAATGCGCCGGGTTTGAAAAAGCACGGAAGCGCATCATTTCCGCGACAAAAACGACGCTCAGGTTACAACAATTTGAAATCACGGTTTAAAGCGCACAAGTGGCGGACTTGTCTAGTGTGCCGTCCCCGCCCTTGTCCTACCAGGAGGCCGAACGCGGCCCGACTTCCGGGCCGGACAAGCCCCGGACACGGACATGCTCTTATCACGGCTCAACCAGAATCTGCACCCAGTCGCTGGCGAACAGGCAGACCCCGAATTCAACGGGTACGCCGGACTCGTCCACGTTGACGCTTTCGGTGACGAGCACCGGGCGGCTTTTGGGCTGGCGCAGCTCGCGCGCCTCCTCGGCCGAGGGCATTCGCGCGATGATTCTGGTTCGTTTGCGGGAGTAGTCGGCGACGCCGAAGTGCTCCAGCGTCCGGGTCACGGATTGCATCTCGCGGTAGACGCGGACCATGCCCGGAAACAGGGAGCGGGGAAAGAAGGCCGTGGAGTAGCTGATGCGCCTTCCGTCCGCCTCGCCCGCGCTGGTGATGCGGGTGACCACTTCGCCCGGTTCGATGCCGAGCGCCTCGGCCACCTGCGGGTCCGCTTCGGTGTCCACGGCCTGGAGCAGGATGTTGCCCGGCGTGCGCCGTTGGCGGGAGAGGTTCTCGCTGAATCGCGTCCGGCGGCTGACCGGGTAGTGGATGACCGGCTCGCGAACAAAGGAGCCGCGTCCCCGCTCCACGCGGATCAGCCCGTCCCCCTCAAGCACGGACAGGGCGCGCCGGATGGTGTGGCGGTTGACGCCGAACTCCTTGGACAGGCTGCTCTCGGAGGGCAGCCGTTCGCCCGGTCCGAAGCGGCCGGAGGAGATGGCCGACTTCAATTTCTCATGGATTTGCCGCCACAGGGCGACTCCTTTCCCGCGCGTGAGCATGGACGCACCTCGAATCATTTTTCCCCGGCAGAGCACAGGCCCGGCCGGTTGTCTAGACAACCAGAGAGGATTTCACAGAAATGAAACCCGACAGTGACATGAAGGCTCCCATGGACCGGATAACCAAAGCCAGAAAGGATTGGATGGGGGTTCTCGCCCGGACAGGGACCGAGGGCCTGGAGGCCGCTTTCGCGCGGCTCGCCCCGGAACCCCGATACGAATATCTGCGCCCGCCCGAGGTGGGCATGACCATGGTCCGAGCCAGGGCCGAAGCCGGGGGTGAACGGTTCAACCTCGGCGAAATGACCATGTGCCGTTGTTCCGTTCGTCTTGAGGACGGCAGCGTGGGCCACGGATTCGTGGCCGGAAGGGATCGGCGGCACGCCGAATTGGCGGCGCTGTTCGACGCGCTGCTTCAGGACCCGGAATCGGGCCCGGACCTGCGCCGGGCCGTTATCGACCCGCTGGCCGACGCCCTCGCCGAGGGACGCCGGGAGCGGGCAGCCAAAACCGCAGCCACCAAGGTGAACTTCTTCACCATGGTTCGCGGCGAAGACTAGGGAGAACTCATGCAAGGACACGCCATTGACGCGGCCAGAGAACCGCGCGACCCGGCCCTTGAGAACCAGCGTATTTTCCGGGCCATACTACTGACAATGTCCCGGCCCGGCACGGTCACCGTGCTCGGCAACTGGCCCAAGCCGCCCAAGGGGCTGCACCCGGCCGCGGCCGCGGTCTGCCTGGCCCTGGTGGACATGGACACGCCCCTGTGGATGGGGCCATCCGCGCCTGTGGACATCCAGACCTACCTGCGTTTCCACTGCGGCTGCGCCGTCACACCACGGCCCGAGAGCGCGGCCTTCGGCCTCATTCTTGACGGGCAGGATTTGCCCGATCTCGACCAGTTCCATCCCGGCGATCTCGAATATCCGGACCGTTCCGCCACCCTGATTATCCAGGTCGGCTCCATGAACGTGGGCCGGGGCATTCCGTTGAGCGGTCCCGGCATCCAGGGCGAGACCCGGCTGCACGTGGACGGGCTCAACCCGGATTTCTGGCGGTCCCTGCAACGGAACGCCCGGCGGTTCCCGCTGGGCTACGATGTGATTCTGGCAACGCAAACGGAAATCGTCTCGCTCCCGAGAACGATCCAGGTGGGTATATAAGGTGTACGTAGCCGTCAAGGGTGGCGAAAAGGCCATCGACAACGCCCATCGGCTCATGGCCGAGGAGCGCCGGGGGGATGCGTCCGTCCCGGAACTGACTGTGGAGCAGATTCTTCAACAAATGAGCCTGGCCGTGGACCGGGTCATGAGCGAAGGCTCGCTCTACGACCCGTGGCTGGCGGCCCTGGCCGTGAAGCAGGCGCGCGGCGACCTGGTGGAGGCGATCTTCCTCCTGCGGGCCTACCGGACGACCCTGCCGAGGCTGTATGACTCCCTGCCCGTGGATACCGCGGCCATGGATGTCCGCCGCCGCATCTCGGCGACCTTCAAGGATGTCCCCGGAGGACAGGTCCTCGGACCGACCTTCGACTACACCCATCGGCTCCTGGACTTTTCCCTGGCGGCCGGGGGCGCGCCCGAAGCCGCCGTCAAGGAGGCCGTGGAGGGCGAAGGGGAACCGTCCCTGTCGCGGGTCATGGATCTTCTGGCCGACGAAGGGCTGGTGGACCGCCCCGCCGAGGACGGGACCAAGCCCGTGGGCGACATCACCAAGGACCCCATGACCTTCCCGGCCCCCCGCGACGTGCGGTTGCAGAACCTTGCGCGCGGCGACGAGGGCTTTTTGCTGGCGCTCGGCTATTCGAGCCAGCGCGGATTCGGCGACAACCACCCGTTTGCGGGCGAGATACGCATGGGCGAGGTGGCGGTGTCCATCTGCCCGGACGAACTCGGCTTCGAGGTGGAAATCGGCGACATCACCGTGTCTGAGTGCGAGATGGTCACGAGCTTCAAGGGCTCAAAGGACGAGTTGCCCCGGTTCACGCGGGGGTACGGACTGTCCTTCGGCTACAACGAGCGCAAGGTCATGGCCATGTCCCTGGTGGACCGCTCCCTTCAGGCGCGCGAGCTGGGCGAGGACATCGTCGCCCCCTCGCAGGACGAGGAGTTCGTCCTTTACCACAGCGACAACGTGGAGGCGCAGGGCTTTGTCCAGCACCTCAAGCTCCCGCACTACGTGGACTTCCAGGCTGATCTGGTCATGGTCCGGGCCATGCGGGCCGAAATTCTCAAACGGGCCGAGTCCAAGGCCGAGACCGGGGAGGCCGCATGACCGTCGCCCAGGCTCCCGCTTCCACCGAGGCGGGCTACAATTACGGATATCTGAACGAGCAGACCAAGCGGATGATCCGCAGGGCCATCCTCAAGGCCGTGGCCATCCCCGGCTATCAGGTGCCCTTTGCCGGACGCGAGATGCCCATGCCCTACGGCTGGGGCACGGGCGGCATCCAGTTGTCCGCCTCCATCCTCGGTCCCGACGACATTTTCAAGGTCATCGACCAGGGCGCGGACGACACCACCAACGCAGTCTCCATCCGCAAGTTCTTCGCCCGGGTCACCGGCGTCGAGACCACGGAGAAAACCGGCGAGGCCACGGTCATCCAGACCCGCCACCGCATCCCCGAGACCCCGCTTACCGAGGGGCAGATCATGGTCTACCAGGTGCCCATCCCCGAGCCTTTGCGCTGGGTGGAGCCTCGCGAGACCGAGACCCGCAAGATGCACGCCCTGGAGGAATACGGGGTCATGCACGTCCAGCTTTACGAGGACATCGCGCGTCACGGCCGCATCGCCACCAACTTCATGTATCCGGTCAAGGTCAACGGCCGTTACATCATGAGCCCTTCCCCCATTCCCAAATTCGACAACCCCAAGCTGGACAACTCCCCGGCCCTGCACGTCTTTGGCGCGGGACGCGAGAAGCGCATCTACGCCATTCCGCCCTACACCGAGGTCAAGAGCCTGGATTTTGAGGACTTCCCGTTTACCGTGGAGACCTGGGACGAGTGCTGCGCCCTGTGCGGGGCCGAAGACAGCTATCTGGACGAGGTCATTCTCGACGATGCGGGCGAGCGCATGTTCGTCTGCTCCGACACCGACTACTGCGCCACCCGCCGCAGCCAGGGGCATTTCGGCCCCATGGCCGGTCGCGAGGATCTGGCGGAACTTACGGGCGCCGCGTCCGAAAACGAGGGGAGGAACGCATGAACGCCTGTCCGCAACCCATGATCCGCGTACGCGGTATCACCAAGAAATACGGTGAGATGATCGGCTGCCGGGACATCTCCTTCGACCTCTGGCCCGGCGAGGTCATGGGCATCGTGGGCGAGTCCGGCTCGGGCAAGTCCACCCTGCTCGCCTGCCTGTCCGGCAGGCTCGACCCCACCGCCGGAAGCGTGGAGTACGCTTCCCGGGAGTTCGGCGACATCGACGTGCACGGCTGTCCCGAGCCGATCCGGCGCAAGCTTCTCCGCACCGAGCTGGGCGTGGTCCACCAGAACCCGCGCGACGGGCTCAGGCTCGGCGTCACCGCCGGGGCCAACCTGGGAGAGCGGCTCATGTCCGTGGGTGCGCGCCATTACGGCAACATCCGGGCCGAGGCCCTCAAGTGGCTGGCCGAGGTGGAGATCGACGCCGGACGCATCGACGATTTCCCCAAGACCTTTTCCGGCGGAATGCAGCAGCGTCTTCAGATAGCCTGCAACCTCATCACCTCGCCGAGGATGGTTTTCATGGACGAGCCCACCGGCGGCCTGGACGTGTCGGTCCAGGCGCGCCTTCTCGACCTCCTGCGCAATCTGGTCTCCCGCCTCGGGCTGTCGGTCGTCATCGTCACCCACGACCTGGCCGTGGCGCGGCTCCTGGCCCATCGGCTGATGGTCATGCAGCGCGGCGAGGTGGTCGAGACCGGGCTGACCGATCAGGTCCTGGACGATCCTCAACATCCCTACACCCAACTGCTGGTCTCTTCGATCCTGCAGGCCTAGGAGCAGCCATGACGACCATGATTTCCGTTCGCAGCCTGGACAAGACCTTCACCCTGCATACCCAGGGCGGCACGGTCATTCCGGTTTTCTCCAAGCTTGATCTCGATGTGAACGCGGGCGAGTGCGTGGCCCTGGCCGGGTCTTCCGGAGCAGGCAAATCCTCGCTCATCTGTTCGCTTTACGGCAACTATCGGCCCCAGGCGGGGTCCGTATGCATCCGCCACGAAGGCGAGATGGTCGACATCGTCTCCGCCACGCCCCGGCAGGTGTTGGACATCCGAAGCAGGACCATGGGCTATGTCAGCCAGTTCCTGCGGGTGGTGCCGCGCGTGTCCGCCCTGGACGTGGTGGCCGAGCCCCTGCTGGCTCTGACCGGCGATCCCACCGCCGCCCGCGACCGGGCCGCCTTTCTGCTGAAGCGGCTGAACATTCCTTCGACCCTGTGGTCCCTGCCCCCGGCCACCTTCTCCGGCGGCGAGCAGCAGCGTGTGAACATCGCCCGGGGTTTCAGCGTGGAATACCCGGTTTTGCTCCTGGACGAGCCGACCGCTTCCCTCGACGCCGAGAACCGGCGCGTCGTGGTCCAGTTGATAAACGAAGCCAAGGCCAGAGGCACCGCCGTCGTCGGCATTTTCCACGATGAGGAAGTGCGTGACCTGGTGGCCGACAGACTGTTTGAAATGCGCAGCTTCAAGGAGGCCGCATAACATGGACTGCATCATCAAGAACGCTCGCATCGTCCTGCGCGATGAGATCGTGTCCGGCTCGGTGAGGATAGCGGGCGGGGTCATCGAATCCATCGACTTCGGCCCGTGCTCCGTGGCCAACGCCGTGGACCTGGAAAACGATTATCTTCTGCCCGGTTTCGTTGAGCTGCATACCGACAACCTGGAGCAGGAACTGGAACCCAGGCCGGGCGTGTTCTGGCCCGATCCGCTGGCTTCGGTGCTGGCCCACGACAACACCATGGCGGGCGCAGGCATCACCACGGTGCTCGACGCGGTGTCCCTCGGCGAATATCACGACGGCCCCCAACGTTCGAAGATCATGGACATGTCCATCCAGGCGCTCAAGCGGGCGCGGGCCACCGGAGTGCTCAAGGCGGACCACCGGCTGCACCTGCGTTGTGAATTTTCCGATCCCAAGGTGGTGGACCTGCTGCTGCCGCACATCGACGACCCCATGCTCATGCTCGTTTCGCTCATGGACCACACTCCGGGCCAGCGGCAGTTCACGGATACCGAAAAGTACCGGGCCTACTACCGCAACATGAGCTGGAGCGACGAGGAGTTCGACGAGGTGTCCAAAAGGATGATTGCCACCCAGGAATCGTGCGCCGAGCTGAACCGGGCCCGCATCGTCTCCCTTTGCCGGGAGCGGAGCATCCCCATGGCCAGCCACGACGACACCCTGCCCGAGCATGTCCGGCAGGCCATGGCCGAGGGCATGGCCATTTCCGAGTTCCCGACCACCGCCGAAGCCGCCCGGCTGGCGCGCGGCGCGGGCATCTCCATCGTCATGGGCGGTCCCAACCTGGTCAGGGGAGCGTCCCACTCCGGCAACGTCTCGGCCCGCGATCTGGCCGGAGAGGATCTGCTGGATATTCTTTCCTCGGACTATGTGCCGGGCAGCCTCGTGGGCGGGGCATTCACCCTGCGCGAGCGGCTGGGCTTCTCCCTGCCGGACGCCGTGGCCATGATTAGCGCCAACCCGGCCGATGCCGTGGGCCTTGGCGACCGGGGCCGCATCGGCTGCGGCCTGCGCGCGGACCTGGTTCGCGTGCGCGAGATCGAGGGTGTGCCCGCAGTGTTGCGGACGTGGTCTGCCGGATGTTCCGGGCGTGCTGAAATCACGGAAAAAAACGCGGCCTGATTGTTACGGAGGGAAGCGGCAATTTCTTCAAAACGTCACGCGGTCACAATACCTCTGTTGCAAGGGATGTGTAGACCTTCCATGGTGAGGAAAGCCGCCGTATTCGGCCCGGCCGCCTCTCCGCAAACACGATAAAGACCGAGTCGGGAGGCTCCCCATGAAATCTATCGATATTCGTAAACGCACGCAACGCGAGGCCCTTGGCGTCAACGGGCTGTGCAAGGTGTACCCCAACGGCACCGAAGCCCTGAAGGACGTGTCCGTGACCGTCAATTCCGGCGATTTTTGCGTCATCATCGGCCTGTCCGGGGCCGGAAAGTCCACCCTGCTTCGTTGCATGAACCGCCTGGTCCGGCCCTCCAGCGGGTCCCTCTCCCTGTTTGGCGAGGACATCACCAGGGTCAACGGCGGGCAGCTTCGGCAGGTTCGCCGCCGCGTGGGCATGATCTTTCAGCAGTTCAATCTCGTCCGCCGCCTGACCGTGTTGGAGAACGTCCTGGTCGGCCGCCTGCGTTTCAACTCCCACCCGATGAAGCGGTGCCTGTCCATGGTCCGCCATTTCTCCAAGGCCGAGCGGGAATTCGCCTTCGACTGTCTCCAGCAGGTGGGCATCGGCGACTTGGCGTTCCGCCGGGCCGACGCCCTGTCCGGCGGCCAGCAGCAGCGCGTGGCCATCGCCCGCGCCCTGGCGCAGGAGCCGGAGGTTTTCCTGGCCGACGAGCCCATCGCCTCGCTCGACCCGCGCAGCTCCGAGACGGTCATGCAGATTCTCGCGAAGATTCACGAGGAAAAGGGCATTCCCGTGCTCGTGAACCTGCACCACATCGATTTCGCCCAGCGTTACGGCAAGCGCATCCTGGGCATGTCCAAGGGTGAACTGATTTTTGACGGCACGGCCCGCGATCTCGACGCCGAAACCGTGTCGCGCATCTACGGTGACAAGGCTGAGGAGGCTCTTGAAGAGCTTTCCGCAGCCTGATTATACGGCAGCGACCCGGCCGCCGATCGGCAAGAACTGCGTCAACCACAACAATCACAGGAGATTCCCGAATGCTTTCGAAACTGACCAAAGCGCTGATGATGGCGGCCCTGGTTCTGACCGTGGCCCTGCCCGGTCTGGCCAATGCCGGACCCAAGGACTGGCCCACGACCCTGAAGCTCGGCTTCATCCCCACCGAGGGCGCGGCCGATTCCGCCAAGCGCGCCAAGCCCATTGCCCGCGAGCTGGAAAAGGATCTCGGCGTCAAGGTCGAAATCTTCACCGCCTCCGACTACAACGGAATCATCACCGCCATGGCCAACAACCACATCGATCTGGCCTACTACGGTCCCAAGAGCTACGTTGAAGCCTCCGAAAAGGCCAACGCCGAAGCCGTGGTCATGGAGCTGAACAAGGACGGCCAGCCCGGCTACACCGGCGTCATCATCACCCGCAAGGATTCCGGCATCGACTCCATGGAAAAGGCCAAGGGCAAGACCTTCGCCTTCACCGATCCCAACTCCACCTCCGGTTACCTGGTCCCCAACGTCATCTTCGCCCGCGACATGAAGATCGACCCCGAGAAGTACTTCTCCCAGGTCCGTTTCTCCGGCTCCCACGGCGCGTCCATCCTGGCCGTCAAGAACGGCTCCATTCAGGTCGCCGCCACCAACAACATCGACCTTGACCGCATGATCGAGAAGGGCTCCGCCTCCATGGAAGACTTCAACGTCATCAAGGAATCCGACATGATCCCCGGCGCGCCCATCGCCGTGCGCAAGGATCTGCCCGAGAGCCTGAAGGTTGCCATCGCCGGTTCCCTGCTCAAGATCAACGATGACCACGAGGCTCTGGAAATCCTCCAGAACGGCGGCTACCGCCACACCTCCGACAAGGACTACGACATGGTCCGTTACCTCAAGCGCCTCAAGGCCGAACTGGCCAAGAAGAAGTAGTAACGATGAGTCATGAACTGACACTCGATCAGGTCACCCCCAGGAAGAGCTTCCCTCAGAAGCTCGCCCTGGGGGGCTTGATAGCCATTATCCTGACGGTCCTGGTGGCTTCGTACATCTCCACGGACATCGACCCGTTCAAGCTCTACACCAAGCGCCAGAACGCCTTTGAATATCTCTTTGGAAGGCAGCTCAACGATGCCGACAAGCAGGCGGCCATGGATCAGGCCGAACGTCTGCCCGCCATCATCGCCTTTGAGGAAGCCTACCAGGGAGTCAAGGCGGAATACGCCGCCTCCGGGCGTGAGTTGAACCCCGTGGCCATGCAGCGCGAGGCCCAGAAACGCGCCGACGCCCGCATGGCGAAGATGAGCCCTGCTGAGCATGATCGGATCGTTCAGAGCGAATACGACCGCATCAGCGACGAAAGAACTGGCGGATATTTCCCGCCGGAAACCGCCTGGCCCCATCTCATGGAGTACTCCAGCGCGCTTATCGAAACCGTGGCTATCGCCATCTGGGGAACGCTCATCGCCTTTATCGCGGCCATCCCCATGGCCATGTTCGCGGCCAAGAACACGCTGGAGCTGATGGTCCAGGGCGACGGGACCGTGCAACGGGCCATCCGCTGGTTCGGCCAGTTCGGCGCGCGGCGCGTGCTCGATTTCTGCCGCGGCTTCAATGAATTCGTCATGGCCCTCATTTTCGTGGCCGTCATCGGCCTCGGACCCTATGCGGGCGTGCTGGCCCTGGCCATCCACACCTTCGGCATCCTGGGCAAGGTCTTTTCCGAGGCCATCGAGCAGATCGAACCCGGCCAGGTGGAGGCCGTCACCGCCTCGGGCGCCGGCCCGGCCCAGATCATGGCCTTCTCGGTCATCCCGCAGGTCATGCCGCTCGTCGTCAGCTACACCCTGCTGCGTTTCGAATCCAACGTCCGCTCGGCCACCATTCTCGGCTTCGTGGGCGCGGGCGGCATCGGCTTCCTCATGTTCGACAAGATCAACGGCTACCTCTACCGCGAAGTGTGCACCATGATGATTATGGTCATCGTTTCCGTGACCGTTATCGACTACCTCTGCGGCATCCTTCGCCGGAAGTTCGTCTAACACCGGACGACACCTCAACAACAAAGCCCTCTGCGTCCGCGCGGAGGGCTTTGTTGTTGGATGGATGGAGGTGTGGGGTGCCTTCGGCAGCCGGGGAGAAGAGGAGAGGGCAACCCTTTGAAAAGGGCTTTCCCTCTCCTCTTCCCCCCGGCCCCCCCATCTCCTCTCTCTTCCTAAACTTTTTGGGTGCCTTCGGCAGGCGGGCGAGGGGGACGGAAGGGTGGGCGTTTTGTCGGATGCGCCGGGCGGTCGGGGAAAGGAAACATCGAGATGCTCGACACATTGGTTGAGGGGGGGGTCCGCTTGGGCTAGGATGACCGGAAAGCAGACTTGGGAGGTTGCATGTTCCGAATCGAAACGGACAGTCTCGGCGAGGTCCGGGTGCCGGAGGAAGCGTTGTGGGGCGCGCAGACGCAGCGTGCGCTCACCCTGTTCACCATCGACGGCGAGTTGATGCCCCGGGAAATGATCCGGGCGTACGCCATTCTGAAAAAAGGATGCGCCCTGGCAAACGGTGAGGGAGGGAAGCTGGCTCCGGAACGGCGGGACCTCATCGTGACGGTCTGCGACGAGATTCTCGCCGGGCAACACGCGGACATGTTTCCGTTGCCGGTGTGGATTTCGGGCAGTGGCACCCAGTTCAACATGAACGTGAACGAAGTCATCGCCAACCGCTGCTCGCAACTGGCGGGCAAGCCCCTGGGCTCCAAGGAGCCGGTTCATCCCAATGACCACGTCAACCTGAGTCAGTCAACTAACGATAACTTTCCGTCAGTCATGTATATGGCTGCCGCCGCTGAAGTTGCCGAAAAATTAATTCCATCCGTCGAAGCCATGCGCGGCGAGCTTAAGGCCAAGGCCGAGGCGTGGGCCGGTATCGTCAAGATCGGTAGAACGCACATGCAGGACGCCACGCCCCTGACGTTGGGGCAGGAATTTTCAGGGTACGCTTCGCTACTCGACGACGACGAAAAACGGATCGAGGACGCCCTGGACGGCGTGTACGAGCTGGCCCTGGGCGGCACGGCCGTGGGCACCGGAGTGAACAGTTGGCCGGGCTTTGCCGAGGCGGCAACGGGATATATCGCGGACCTGACCGGGCTGCCGTTCGTTCCGGCCCGGAATCGGTTCGCGGCGCAGGGCAGTCACGACGCGCTGGTGCACCTGTCGGCGGCGTTGAAGACCCTGGCCAACTCCCTGAACAAGATCGCTTCGGACATCCGGCTGCTCTCCTGCGGTCCGCGCGCCGGACTGGGCGAGCTGGTCATACCGGCCAACGAGCCGGGTTCGTCCATCATGCCGGGCAAGGTCAATCCGACCCAGTGCGAGGCTCTGACCATGGTTTCCATGCAGGTCATGGCCAACGATCTGGCCGTGACTCTCGGCGGAACGTCCGGCTCCCTGGAGATGAATGCCTACAAACCGCTCATCATCCGCAACGTGCTGCATTCCGTGCGGCTGCTGAACGACGGTGTGTTAAGCTTTACGGTCAATCTGCTGGCAGGGCTCGCGCCCGACCGGGAGCGCATCGCGGCGCATGTGTCCCATTCGCTTATGTTGGTCACGGCCCTGACCCCGGTGATCGGCTACGACAAGGCCGCCGAAATCGCGCATCATGCCCACAAGACCGGGCAGAGCCTGCGCGCGGCGGCGCTGGAGCTCGGGTTGGTGACGGCCGAGGAGTTCGACCGGGTGGTGGTTCCCGAAAAGATGATCCGTCCCCGGGAGTAGGCGCGAAGATTTTTCCGCGACATGAAAAAAGGGCCGACGGCTGATGCCGTCGGCCCTTTCTCGTTCGTATGCGCGCCGGTTATTCCAGGGTCTTGATGAAGTCGTCGGCCTCGGCGATGGACTTGTCCATCTCCTTTATGAGGGCGTCCACGTCGGTGCGGATGGAGGTCAGCTCGCCTTCGAGGGCGGCCACGGCCTTGGCGTTGAGGTTGTGCTTGAGGTAGAGGACCTGGTCCTCGAACGCTTCCAGCACGGGATACATCTTCTTCTCCGCGTTGCGCATGGCCCTGATGAGGCCGTTGTACCGCTTCTTGGTGGCGGCGAGCTTCTGCTGGCTGGAGCGGCGCAGCTTGGCGCTGGAGTAGAGTTTGATTTCGTCGTTCCACTCGTCGAACAGGGCCCCGGCAACGTCCTCGACGGAGTCGATCCGCGATTTGACCTGACCGGCTTCGGAAACGCATTCCTCGTACTCGTCGTTGAGCTTTTCGTAGACATCCTGGAGCTTGCCGCCGTCGAAATCGACCACGGACTTGAACTGCTCAAGAGCGGAGGCGAACTGTTCCTTGGCGTCCTTCTGGGATTCGCGGGCGTTTTCCACGCGGTCGGAAAGAATTTCCCTCTTGTCGTAACCCATGGACTCCATGGCGGAGTAGTAGGTCTTCGAGCAGCCGTAGGCGGCGAAGAGGGTGAGGACGGACAGGATCAGAGCAAACCGTTTCATGCATGACTCCTTGATTCGGCGTGTGTTTTCCGGTGCATACAACAAAGGGGCGGGTTGGGCAAACCTATGGACGCTGACTGAGCAGGGAGCGCGCGGCGCGGACCAAAGCGTCGGTGAACCCGGCCAGGCGCGCGGATTCGAGGTTCCAGCAATGCCAGTGCAGGCGGACGGTGAAGACGTGGCCGGGCAGCAGGTCCACAAGCTCGCCCCGTTTGAGCCCCGGTTCGGCCTGCTGGTCCGGGAGCATTCCGCACACCCTGCCCGAAGCGATGGCCTCGGGGAATTTCTCGGACGACGGCAGGTAGAAGGGCGCGCGCGGGACAGGGTGTTCACCCAGGGCTTCGGCCAGCAGCGTTTCGTGCATGACGTCCTTGCGGTTGAAGACGAGTATCGGGGCCGCTTCGGCCTCCTCAATGCCGACGCCATCCCGGAACCACTTTGTTTTGTATGACGGAGTGGCATACAATCGGTAATCCATGTCGCCGAGATATTCCACGCGGCAACCCTGAACGGGATCGGCGCGGTCCGAGACGCAGCCGATGACCTCGCCCGCCTTGAGGAGTTTGAGGGTCTCGGCCTGATCGTCCACGGACAGGTCCAGGAGCACTGCCTCGGTGTCGAGATAGTCGTTTACGGCCGGGAAAAACCAGGTGGCCAGGGAATCGGCGTTGAGGCCGACGGCGAGGGTGTCGAATTCGGCGCGTTTCCGGTCGGTCCCGGCGGCCAGGTCCTCTTCGAGCCGCCTCACCCGGCGATAGTGCCGGAGCATGTCCCGGCCCGCTGCCGTGGGACGCGGTGGCGAGGACCGCACCAGCAGCACGCACCCGGTCTGTTCCTCCAGCAGCTTGATCCGCTGGGACACGGCTCCCTGGGTAAGATGCAGCACCCGTGCGCCCTTTTCGAATCCGCCTTCGCCGATAACGGCCGCGAAAGCCTCGACCAACTTGTAATCCAACATGCTCCATCATTAGCATTGCTAATGGTCCATGAAAATAATTAGTTTTACACGATCATCCCCGGCCTCCTACAACCTCACCGTAAACAAACTCCCCGGACATTGCGTCGCGGCGCAAAAAAGGTCGTGAAAAAAAGAGGATGGGGAACAGGAGTGTTGGAGTGACGCCATTTATACAGGGATACGCCATGGGCGGCGGGCTGATCGTGGCCATCGGCGCGCAGAATGCGTTCGTGCTGACGCAGGGAGTGCGGCGCAATCATCATCTGGCGGTGGCGGCGTTGTGCATCCTGTGCGACGGGCTGCTTATCGGGCTTGGGGTGACGGGCGTGGGCGCGGCCGTGGCGTCGAACCCGGCTTTGGGGCGCGTTGCGGCCTGGGGCGGGGCGGCGTTTCTGGCGTGGTACGGCCTGACGGCGTTCAGATCGGCCCTGCGCGGCGGTTCCCTGGAGGCGAGAATGGAGGTCGACAGGGGGCTCATGCGGACATTGGCGTTGACCCTGGCCGTGACCCTGCTCAACCCGCACGTGTACTTGGACACCGTGTTGCTTATGGGTTCGATCAGCGGTCGGTTTGCCGGTTCGGGACGATACGTTTTCGGGCTCGGGGCGTTCGCGGCCTCGGTCACCTGGTTTCTGGCCCTGGGGTTGGGCGGCCGGGCGTTGGCTCCGCTGTTTTCCCGGGAAGCCGCCTGGCGCGCTCTGGACGGGGCGGTCTGTCTGACCATGTGGGCCGTGGCGGTTTCCCTGGTACGGTCCGCGCTTACGGCCTAGCCGCGTCGCAGGTCCCTGTGGGGAGATGGCGTTATTCGCCGCTTTCTTCCCGCCTGCCGTGGAGGAAGAGCTTTTCCCAGTCCAGGGGAGCGAGGCTGCGTTGGTTTTGCCATTGGAGGTAGGCCCATCCTTCGGCGGGAATGGTGCGCACCAGGACTTTGTTGACGAACTGCCTGCCGTCGTCGCCGCAGCATTTGCAGGCCCAGCCGCAGATGTCGCAAGTGCAGCCGCCCGTCTTCATCATCTCCTTGGCCGTGCCGGAGTTGTCGCAGCAGGCGTCGCAAAGCCGCAGGTGAGGGGAATCGCCGACATTGGTCATGCTCAAGATGTACGGACGCCCGTGGCGGCGGTCAACCCGGAGCCTTTTCCTTTTGCCCGGCCAAGGCCGTCCTGCGCTCGACCAAAGAGGGGCGGTAGCGTATGGTCGGGGCGGAGGCCTCTATGTTCCTACGCTGCAAGACACCGATTCGCGCGTTGCGCGGGGAGCCGGATCGGGAAACGCCGTCCCCGGGCGGCCCCGAGTCCCCGGATGGGCGGCCCGGCGAAAGCCCGGAGCTTTCGGACGCCGAGACCGGCGGCGTTTTGGTCTGCCGGGCGTGCCGGAGCCGGATCACCCGACGCGACTTCGCCATGGAGGTAAACGGCAGCCATCGGCACGTCTTTTTCAATCCCCACGGGCTGGTCTTCGAGCTGGGCTGTTTCGCGTCGGCGAAAAACCTGCTGCCCGCCGGGCCTGAGACCGACGAATTCACCTGGTTTCCGGGGCACCGCTGGCAGGTGGTCCTGTGTACCGGGTGCTCCTCCCAGCTCGGCTGGCGGTACGTCGGGGAGGCGGGAGGTTTCTTTGGCCTCATTCTCAAGGCGTTGGCGGAGGAGGAGGCGGGCATACGGGGATAGCGCCAGCCTTGCCGGACCTGCGCGGACCGGGGTTGACCCGTCTTCGCGGCGCACGCTACACCGCTTCCATGTCGGAACGTTACCCCATACCCGCCGCCTTTCACCGGGTGGAAGAGAGCATCAAGCGCAGCCGGTTCATCACGTCCATGGGCCACGCCCCGGACGCCGAATCCGCCCGCGCTTTCGTGGCAGCCGTCAAAGAGGAATTCCCTGACGCCACCCACAATTGTTGGGCCTTCAACGCGGGCCCGCCGGGCGACACGGCCTCGGTGGGCTTGAGCGACGACGGCGAGCCGAGCGGCACGGCGGGAAAGCCCATGCTGAATGGCCTGCTCCATTCGGGCGTGGGCGAAATCGTCGCGGTGGTCACCCGGTATTTCGGCGGCACCAAGCTCGGCACCGGCGGCTTGGTCCGGGCCTATGCCGGGCTGGTAAAGCTCGGCCTGGAGACCCTGCCCCTGCGCGAGATGGTCGTGACCTCGCAATTGGCCGTGTCCATTCCCTATTCATCAGTGACCCTGTTCAAGCGGCTGATGCCCGATTTCGAAGCCGAGGTGCTGGAGGAGGCCTTCAGCGACGAGGCCGGGTTCACCTTGGAGTTGCCCGAGGAGCGGGCGGGCGATTTTATCGCCGCAGTGACCGAGCTGACCACCGGACGCGCGAAAATACACGAAAAATGATGGCGCGAGCGGTTGCGAATCGTCCGGAAAATGGGCTAGCCTAAACTAGGCTTTTGATAATCCGGGGTAACAGCAAGGTGTAAAGCAGGTTCCATGTCCACACAGAAATTGCGAGCGATATACAAGCAACTTACCGACAAAATTGAAATTTCAAAAGACAAAGCCCTGTTCGAGATCAAGGAGCTGAAAACAGACCTCAACGAACTGCAACGGCATCTGTCTGGGCGCAAGAAGGAAACGGACATTCAGCCCGAGGACCTCATGCGGTCCGTCTATGAGATCGCCCAATTCCTTCGGGACATGCAGAAGCGGCAGGAGATTCTGGCCGAGATGCAATGCGTGGCCGCCGAGACCGAAGCCGAGGAATATCTGCTGTCGCGTGGGGCCAAGCTCCTTAGCCGGCCCGCCGGCTGGCACTTTCAGACCTCCAAGGAGCGGTTCCTGCTCCACGAGTCCGACACGGTCGCGGCAGCCGCCGAGCTGCGCAGGCTCCTCGCGGCGGGCAAGCGCCTCAAACGACCCGCAAAGAAAAAGAAATAACAGTCGGGTTCGGGGCAATCCGGTCGGATCGTCTTGACTTTTGCGCTTCCGGGCGCATTTGTACCCAAGCGACATCAACCCCAAACAAAGGGAAAGCAAGCCATGCTCAAACGACTTGTCACGGCCTTCGCGGCCCTGCTTATCGCCACATCTCTGGCCGGCTGCGGCTACAACGCCATGCAGCAGCAGGAGGAAGAGGTCTTCGCGGCCTGGGGAAATCTTGAGTCCGCCCTGCAACGGCGCGCGGATCTGATCCCCAACCTTGTGGAGACGGTAAAGGGCGCGGCCGCTCACGAGAAGTCCACCCTGACCGCCGTGGTCGAGGCGCGGGCCAAGGCCGTTCAGACCAAAATTTCTCCCGAGATGCTCACCGACAAGAACGCCCTGGCCAACTTCCAGGCGGCGCAGGGAGAGCTTTCCTCTGCCCTGTCCCGGCTCATGGTCGTGGTGGAGCGGTATCCCGATCTCAAGGCCAATCAGAATTACCTCGGCCTGCAACACCAGCTCGAAGGCACCGAGAACCGTATCAACGTGGCCCGGCAGCGGTACAACGAAGCGGTCAAGACCTTCAACTTCTCCATCCGCAAGTTCCCCAACTCCTTGACCAACTCGCTGTTGCTCCACCTGGATCGCAAGGAGTTCTTCGAGGCGGCTCCGGACGCCAAGGCCGTCCCCAAGGTGAACTTCGGGTCCGAGTCCTAGGCGGGGATTGGCGGTGCGACTTCTTTCGAGCAGAACGGCGGGCCTTGTCCCGGCCTTGATTCTGGCCCTGGTTCTGGGCCTGTCCGCCGGGGCCCTGGCCCTGGACGTGCCCCCGTACACCACGCGGGTCAACGATCTGGCCGGGATGATGACCCCGCGGACGCGGCAGACCATCGAAGATCGGCTGGCCGACCTGGAGCGTACCGACTCCACCCAGGTCGCCGTCCTGACCATCCCGTCCCTCAAGGGCGATTCCCTTGAGGACTTCTCCATCCGGGTCGCCGAGGCCTGGAAAGTCGGCCAAAGGGACTTCGACAACGGGGTCATTCTTCTGGTCAGCAAGGCGGACCACAAAATCCGCATCGAGGTGGGCTACGGCCTTGAGGGAAGGCTGACCGACGTGCTTTCCGGGCAGATCATCGACAACGTTATCTCCCCGCAGTTCAGGGCCGGGCGTTTCGACCAGGGCTTCATTGAAGGCGTTGCCGCCATCTCCGGAGCCGTGCGCGGCGAGTTCACGGCCCTGCCCAAGAAGCGCAAGAGCAAGCTCAACATCCTGGCCATTCTCATCGGTCCCATGATCTTCATCATCCTGCTGACCGAGAAATTCGGTCGACGCAGGATTCCCGGCGCTTCCGAAGGCGTTCGCACGGCCGGGCGCAGCGGTCCCGGCGTCATCTTCTTCCCCGGACCTCGCATCGGCGGGGGAGGCGGATTTGGCGGAGGCGGAGGCGGCTTCGGCGGCTTCGGCGGGGGCGGTTTCGGAGGCGGCGGCGCTTCCGGCGGTTGGTAGGTCAAAGAGGTTTATCCATGAGCAACGCAGATACATTTCTCACCAAGGCGGAACAGGACGCGCTCGTCAAGTGCGTCCAAGAGGCTGAAAAATCGACGTCCGGCGAAATCGTGCCGGTCATCGCGGACATGAGCTACGATTATCCCCGTGCGGGGCTCATCGGCAGCCTCGTTTGCGGCTCCCTTGCCGCCGTGGCCCTGACCCTGGCCCTGGGCCGCGAGGACATGTGGGTCTTTCTCGCCCTCTTTCTCGCTCTCTTCCTCTGTTTTTCCAGGCTGTTCGACGCCATGCCGGGCTTGAAGAAGCCCTTCATATCCAAGCGGGAGATGCGCGACGAGGTGGCCGAGGCCGCTTTCACCGCCTTTCACGCTCACGGACTGCACAATACCCGCGACAAGACCGGCATCATCATCTACGTCTCGGTCTTCGAGCGTTCGGTCCAGGTGTTGGCCGACAAGGGCATCAACGACCTGGTCAATCCCCTCGCCTGGGAAGAGGTCGTCGCCCTGGTCACCGACGGCATTCGCGCGGGCAGGCCGGGTGAGGCCCTGTGCGCCGGGGTGCGTCGCTGCGGCGAAATGCTTGTCGAACGGTTCCCGGTCAAGCCCGACGATACAGACGAACTGCCCAACCTGATTATTCAAGGCGGAAAGTAGCCCGCAACGTCACCCAAGGGTCACCGGTTCACCATATTCCCGTAACAACGATTTGGTCTTCTGTGTCAAACATGGAGGTCCCTCATGTGTGCCGCCGTTCCAGCAGCGCTCTTGCTGCTCGTCGTTTTTGCCGCCCTCACCGTGGTGCGTCTGTCCAAGGATGCCCCCAATGCCCGCCTGCTGGCCGGGCTCCTCGAATCCCTCGGCAACGACTCCGGAACCGCAAGGCGGCAAGAAAGGAAACCTCCGTCCGATTCCGCCGCCATGCGTCCCGGCCCGGCCAGGGCGGTCTGATGCGTTGACCGTTGATTTTTGCGAGTGTTGTAAGCTCCCGCTTTGCGGGAGCTTTTTTTTGGCGCCTTCGGCGGCCGGGAGGAAGAGGAGAGGGAACCCCACCTCCTTTCCCTTCCTCAACTTTTTGGTGCCGCTTTGCAGGGAGTGGAGTTGGTTTTTTATTTGACGATCATGACGGAGTTGCGGGCTTTTTCCGCCACTTCGTGGGAGACGCTGAATCCTTTGGCGAACCAGGGCTTGAGTGATTCCGAGGCGAGGATGAGGGAGAAGTCGTAGCCGATGGTGATGATGGTTTCCACGGGGTCGCCCACCTCCACGAGGATTTCGGCCGGGGTGATGCCGAGGGAACCGAGTATCTGCGCGGCCTCCTGCGCGGCTTTTTGGGCCGAGGGCAGGTCCGCCTCGGTCGGGGCCACGGACAGGATGGAGAGGGGATGGTGGCTGGACTGGAAGTACCGGCTGACGGTGGGGAGCATGGCCCGGGACTGGTCGGTGTCCTGGACGCAGACCAGGTGATTCCGGCCCGGTTCGAGGTGCCGGGCGACGATGACGGAGCAGTGCGCGTGGGCCGCGATCTTGAGAGCGAGCGGCTTGCGGTAGAAGAATTTTCTGAGTCCGGTCACTGGTTCCGGCGATGCGCCGACAATGACCACGTCGGCGTTGAACCGTTTGGCCTCGTCGGACACGGCGGAGGTCACGTCCGAGGCGGTGCGGAGCCTGAGGGAGACGATGCCGCCGCAGGGGTTCTCGTAGTCGCGGACATATTCGCCCGCCGGGTCGCCCTTGATCTCGCTGTGCTTCCATTCCCGGCTTGCGCCCGGTTCGATTTCGCCCAACTCCACGAGGATGTCGCGGGCGGCCTTGAGCTGGCGCAGACCGGGCAGTTCCAGTCCCCAGTCAAGGACGTTTTCGCGGGCGACGCGCACTTCCAGGCCGCCGGAGTTGAGACCGCTGTCCAGGGGGCGGACATAGAGCAGGGTGATGTCGGCGCAGTTGGCCTTGCTCAGGCGGACGGCGTAGCGCAGGCTGGCGTAGGCCTCGGGGCCGCCGCCGATGCAGATGAGGATTCGCAGTTTTCCGTCGTCCCTGTTCATGAGCAACTCCTTACAAGCCGATGAGGGGCCAGTATAGTTTGGACGCCGCCAGTAAGACGATAAAGGACATGAGGGCGATGCGCCAGCCCACTTTCATGAAATCCGAAGGGCGCAGGTAGCCGGAAGAATAAACAATGGTCGAGGCCGGAGTGCCGATGACCGTGAAATAGGCGAACGCGCTGGATATGGCGGTGACCATGCCCACGGCCAGGGGGTTGGTTTCGGTGCCGATGGCGATGGTCAGCACGATGGGGCCGAGCACGGCCACGGCCGCGCCGTTGCTCATGGTGTTGGTGATGAAGGTGGTCAGGAGCATGACCGCTGCGAGCAGCCCGAGGCCCGAGTCGAGCCCGAACGGGGCCAGCGCTCCCATGAACAGGTCCGCCACCCAGGCGGCCGCGCCGGTGTCGCGCATCTGCACGCCCAGCGAGATGGCGGCGGCGTAAAGCAGAACCACGCCCCAGTTGACCCCGGAGTTGAGGTCCTGCCAGCGGACAAGGCCCGTGACCAGAAAGAGCACCGCGCCGAGGATGGCGATGGTGCCCATGCCGAACCGGGAGGAGAAGCCCACCCAGCCCACCAGGGTCAGGAGGAAAAGGAGGATGGCCACGTAGTGGCGGCCCTTGAGCGCGCCTTCGCTGCCCACCTGCTCCTTGAGCTGCGCCACGGCCGGGCCGAGGTCGCGGATGTCGGTCTTGAAGGTGCGTCGCAGGATGAAATGCATGAGCGGCAGTTGGATGAGGAAGATGGGGTAGGCATAGATCATCCACTGGAGGTAGGAGACCGAGTATCTGTAAGTCGCCGGGTCGTCCGGGGCATAGAAGAAGTCCCGGAGGTAGTCGATCATGATGGCGTTGCGCGCGCCGCCCGACGGGGTGCCGATTCCGGCCATGGCGCAGGCGTAGGAGATGGAGAACAGGAAGAGCACGGCCAGGGCGCGCTGCTTGTCGCGGTCGTCGGTGGCCAGTTGGATCAGGGACAGGGCCACGGGCAGCATCATCGCGGCCACGGTGTGCTCGCCGATGAACGAGGCGAGCAGGCCGGAGAAAATGGAGATGCCGAAGGCGATGGAATACGTGTTCGAGCCGGTGACCCGCACGATGAGCAGGGCGAGCCGCTTGTCGAGCTTCTGCTTGACCAGGGCCACGGCGAGCATGAGGGAGCCCATGATGAACAGGACCGAGTCCTTCATCAGGGACTTGGCCACCAGCGAGGAGTCCAGGTCGAGGAGGAAGACCTGGCCCAGGACGATGAGCAGGGCCACGGCTGGCAGGGGGATGGGCTCGGTGATGAACAGGATGGTTGCCCCCACGGTCATGACCAGCACGCGCCACCCTTCCGGCGTGACCCCTTCGGGGGCGGGCAGGAGCAACATGACGGCCTGTATGGCCAAGGTGAGGAAAAACCAGCGTTTTTCTCGAAGATAATGAATCACGATGGGGGCAGTATACACGGCCGGGGAAGGGGGGGCCAGCCCAAAGCGCGGGGGCGGGACAGGTTCCGTTGGGATTTGCAACTGGCCGAGTATCGGGTATTGTGATGGGGCGCGGAAAGTCCCGCATCCCGACCGCAACCAAGGAGATTGCCCTTGAGACGCACCCTGTCCGCCCTGTGCCGCAATGAACCCGGCGTCCTGGCCATGATGGCCCGGGAGTGCGGCAAATATGACGCCAACATTCTTTCTCTGGCCGCCGGGGAAACCGAAAATCCCCAGGTGTCCCGCATCGTGCTCTGCGTGGAGGGCGACGACGAGGCCATCGACAAGGTCGGCCGCTACCTTGAGTCCCTGGATGTGGTCATTCAGTTGGACGACCTTTCCCGCAAGGATTTCGTGGACCGCGAACTGGTCATGATAAAGGTGGCCATGGACCCGGCCCGGACCGGCCAGCTCATGCAGGTTTTCGAGGTCTTTCGGGCCCACGTGGTGGGCATGGGGCGGGAGACCGTCACCGTGGAGATGTCCGGGGACCAGAACCGCGTGGAAGGGCTTATCAGGATGGTCGCGCCCTACGGGATCAAGTCCCTGTGCCGGTCCGGCATGATCGCCCTCAAGCGCGGGGACGAGTAGGTGCCCGGTTTCAGCCCCATAACCTGCTTGAGCGAATTGGTGCGGGCCGCCCTGGACATCTGCCGTTCCGGGGACATGCCCAGGGTCGCCATCGCCCGCCCCGCCGAAGGGTTTGTGCTCCGGGCGGCGCTGGAGGCGTACGGGCGCGGCCTGGCCGAGCCTATTCTCGTGGGCGACATGGAGGAGACGGAGCGGGTCGCCGGGGAGCGCGGGCTCGATATCTCCCCGTTCCGGAAGGTCCGCGCCGCCGATCCCGACGACGCCGCGGCCGAGGCTGTCCGGCTTTTCCGCGAAGGCGAGGCGCAGCTCATCATGAAGGGCCTCGTGCCCACGGCCACCCTGCTCAAGGCCATCCTCGACAGGCGGACCGGGGTGGCCTACGGCGAACGCATCCTGAGCCATGTGTCGGTCTTCGAGTCCCCTGTGGACGGGCGGCTCATGCTCATGACCGATCCTGGCGTGAACATCGCTCCCTCCCTGCAACGCAAGGTCGACATCCTCAAGAACGCGCTGGAAGTGGCCCGGATGCTCGGCATGAAGGCTCCTCGCGCGGCTATCCTCGCGGCCACGGAGAAAATCAACTATCCGGCCATGCCAGCCACTCTGGACGGCGACATCCTGACCAAGATGGGCCGCCAGGGGATGTTCGGCGACGCACAGGTGCTCGGACCTCTCTCCCTTGATCTGGCCGTGTCCAGCGACGTCGCGGCCACCAAGGGGTTCGAAAGTCCCGTGGCCGGAAACGCGGATATCCTCGTCACCCCGAACATCGAGGCGGGCAACGTCCTGTACAAGTCCCTTTCCACGCTGTGCGGCTGCACCATGGCCGCCGTGGTGGTGGGCAGCCAGGTCCCGGTGGTGGTCCCGTCCAGGGGGGATTCGGACGCGAGCAAATTTCATTCGATCGCCCTGGCCTCGGTCCTGGCGCACAGGAGCCGCGCATGAGCATTCTCGTCATCAATCCCGGCTCCACGTCCACGAAGGTGGCCTTGTTCAAGGGCGGCGACATCCTGGCCGCCGAGGAGCTGCAACACTCGCGCGCTGACCTGGCGGGCTTTGCGAGGGTCGCGGATCAATTCGACTTTCGGATGCGCGTCGTGGCCGAGTTTCTGGGCAAGACCGGCACGGACCCGAAGCGCATTCGCGCGGTGGCCGCGCGCGGCGGTCTGCTCCGTCCGCTGGAGGGCGGCGTATACGCTGTGTCGGACGACATGGCTGTTCATCTGCATGAGGCCCGGTACGGCGAGCACGCGTGCAATCTGGGCGGGCTCCTGGCCCTGGCCCTGGCGCGGCAGTGGGGCGTGCCCGCCTACGTGGTGGACCCGGTGGTCACGGACGAGATGATGGACCGGGCCAGGCTGACCGGGCTGCCGGGGCTGGAGCGGCGGAGCATCTTCCACGCATTGAACCAGCGCGGTGTGGCCCGTATCGTGGCCGGACGGCTGGGCGTGGAGTACGAGACCTCGAATTTCATCGTCTGCCACATGGGCGGCGGCGTCTCCATCGGCGCGCACCGCCGGGGCCGGGTGGTGGACGTCATCAACGCCCTGGACGGCGAGGGGCCGTTCACCCCCGAGCGCACCGGGGGACTGCCTCTGGTGCCGGTTCTAGACATGCTCCACCGCGGGGAGCGCGTTCACGACGAGTTGCGCCAAACCATTCTCAGCCGGGGCGGCCTGACCGCCCATCTCGGCACCAACGACCCGCGCGAAGTCCTGGCCCGCATGGAGCGGGGCGACGAGCGCGCCGGGCTGGTCTTCCGGGCCATGACCTACGGCATCGCCCGGTACATCGTCTCCATGGCTCCCGCTCTTGTCGGCGACGAGGGCGGTCTCGACCTGGCTGCCGTGGTCCTTACCGGCGGCCTCTCCCGAAGCCGTCCCCTGGTGGAGGAGCTGTCCCGCCAGACGGGTTTCCTCGCTCCGGTGGAGGTGGTCCCGGGCGAGGTGGAGATGTTCGCTCTGGCCGAGGGAGCGGCGCGAGCGCTCTGCGGCGCCGAGCCGGTCCGGACCTATCAAAACGACTAGTCGCGCTCCTTCATTGTAGTCCGCAGGAAATTCCTGTCTTCGTTCACCCCGGCACTCCTATGCGCTTCGGTAACCCTGTCGGTGGCGGCTCCGGTTCGGAGGCGGCCCGGAGGAACATCCTCATTATCGGCGCGGGCCTGTGCGCAGAGATGGTCCGCATCCGGTGCCTCCGGCAATGCCGAAACCCTGGCGAGACGGCCCGTTTGTTCAGGCCTGTTCACAATAAGCGTGTGATAGCGTATAAGAAGGAGGAGTATGGTGCGACCAGCTCCGGGAGGGTGCTGTTGTGAGCAGGAAGAGCATTGACGAACTGAAGGCAGGCATGGTCCTGGCCTCCGACCTGGTCGCCGGGGACGGCAGGCTGCTCCTCAGGGGCGGCGTCGAACTGGCGGACCGCCATATAGGGCTGCTCCGGCGCGCAGGCGTGGAGGAGGCCGAGGTGGTTCCCGTGCCTTCCGTCCTGTCCGAAGCCGAACTCCTGGCCGTGGAGGATTATGTTCGGGAATTCTTCCTCTACGTGAATCCGGATCATCCGGCGGTCGCGGCCATGTTTCGCATCGCCCTGGACCTGACCGCCGTGGCCGTGGCCGAAGGGCGGCGGCTACCGGACCCGGCCGAGCGCAGGGCCGCAAACCTGGAGCATCTGGAGGACCTCTTCGTCAGGGGGCTGGTCTCGCCCGAGGCCATCGTGCGCCATGAGACCGAGCTGGCCGGGTTCCCGGACATCTTCTTTCGCATCAAGAAGATTCTTGAGGACGAATCCGCCTCTGCCGACCGCATCGCCAAGGTGGTCAGCACCGATCTCAGCCTGTCCGCCAAGCTCCTCAAGCTCGTCAACTCGCCCCTTTACGGTTTTTCCCGGGGCATCGACTCCATCAGCCGGGCCGTGACCCTGGTGGGCGGCAAGGAATTGTCCACCCTGGCCCTGGGCGTCTCGGCCATCAACTATTTCAAGGATATTCCGCCAGAGCTCGTGGATATGCAGACCTTCTGGCGGCATTCCATCACCTGCGGCGTTTTCGCCCGGCTGCTCGCCGGGACGCAGAGCGGCCTTTCCCCGGAGCGGTTCTTCATCGGCGGCCTGTTACACGATGTGGGCCGTCTCATCCTGTTCAAGAAGCTGCCTTACGCGGCCACCGAAGCCATGCTTTTCGCCCGCGAGAACTGTCTTCCCCTCGTGGAGGCCGAGCTGTCGGTTCTGGGGCTGCGTCATACCGACATCGGCAAGCCTCTGCTGGAGTCCTGGCACTTCCCCGAAGGCCTCGCCGCCATGATCGACTATCACCATGACCCCATGGGGTATCCCAACCCGCTCGAACCGGCCATCATCCATGTGGCCGACAATCTGTCCAACGCCGTGGAGATAGCCCGGGGCGGCATGTACGTCATGCCCGGGCTGGACGAGGAAGCCTGGGACATCCTGGGTCTCGACCCGGAAGCCCTTTATGAGGCCATGGAGCGGTATTCGGCGCAGATCGACGCCGTTCTGGACGCGTTTCTCTAGCCATCCGGCCGAACCGGGGAACGCCCTCGGGCGTCCCGGTCAACCTTGCCTTTAGCCCAGCCGACGGGCGAATTCCGAGACGATGATGGCCCCTGCCTGGGCAACGTTCAGCGAGTCGAATTCCCTGAGAAAGGGGATATGGAGGCTGTGGTTCGCGAATTTGGCCACGCCGGGGCGGATGCCTTTTTCCTCGTTGCCGAGGATGAGCACGGCCGGAGTGCGCAGTTCCGCGCTGTAAACGTTGTCGGAGTCGGAAGTCATGCGTGCGCAGTAGAGGGTGAAGTCGTAGTTGACGCAGTCCTTCATGGCGTTGGCCATGTTGCCGACCTTGGCCACGGGGAGCTTGTTCAGGGCGCCGGCGGAAGAACGCACGGCCCCGGCGCCGAGATAGGCGCCGTGATGCTGGCAGACGATGAGCCCGGCTCCGCCGAGCGCGTGGACGGTGCGGGCGAGCACGCCGACGTTGCCGGTGTCCTGGACCTGGTCCAGGGCCACGATGAGGGGCAGCGGAGCGTCGGGAGCCTGTTCGAGGAGCCGCTCCAGCGGGGTGTACTCCAGGGCCGCGCACCGGGCGGCCACACCCTGGTGGTTGCCGCGGTACATGTAGTCCAGCTCCTTGGCCGAGACAGACTTGAAGGGCACCTGGGCGGTTCGGCAGAGGTCGAGAATTTCTTCCATGGCCTGGTCGCGCCGTCCTTTTCGGAAGGCCACGAAGTCCACTCTTTGTGGAGAATCCAGCAGAAGCTCCTTGACTGGCTTGTTGCCAACTATGTAGATTTTCGAATCCTTTTTATCCCGGCCATGATCTTGCATTATCGATTCCTTGTGATAGACACGGCAAAAAGTTGCACATGGTTGCCTTTGGCAAGGGGGTCTAGTAGGCGTTTATCGCTCCTATTGCAATCTATGGCAAGCTGGGCTAGCTGGAAGTCTCGGACATCCGGCATTCAAGATTTTTTCTAGACTTTTCAAAACCGGACTTATCTGGTAATGGTGTGCCGAACTCGGAGGATCGCTTGAGAGTTTTCAACTGTGCATATTTACTCGCGATGGGGCTGCTTATCGCGAGCCTGGCCGCGGGTTGTTCCACCAAGACGACCCCTGAGGCGGCCCCGCCCGTGGAGGAACAGGTGGCGGAGAACCTCGTGCCCGATGACGCCGAGGCTCTCGAACCCGAAATCGAGGCCGCTCCCGAAGTGGCTCCCGACGAAGACCTGACCCAGACCGAGCAGGCCGTGCTCAATCAGCGTTTCGGCCTGCTGTTCGATCTTGAGCCACACGAGAACGAGGAAGTCGAACTCTTCTTCACTTACTACAACCATAAGGCGCGCAAGACCATGGAGCGTTGGCTGAAACGCTCCCAGCCCTATCTGCCCTATGTGCGCCGGGTCTTTACCCAGTACGGTCTGCCCCAGGACCTCGTCCTGCTGCCGTTCGTGGAATCCGGCTACAATGTCCGGGCCTATTCCTGGGCCGGTGCGGGCGGAATGTGGCAGTTCATGCGCGGCACGGGCCGCCTGTACGGCCTCAAGGCCGACTGGTGGATCGACGAGCGTCGCGACCCCTACAAGGCCACTGATGCCGCGGCCCGCCATCTCAGGGACCTGTACGACAAGTTCGGCGACTGGTACCTGGCGCTGGCCGCCTACAACGCGGGCGAAGGCAAGATCTCGCGTGCCCTGAAACAGGCCAAATGCGACGACTTCTTCGAGTTGACCGAGAAGAACCGCAAGCTCTCCCGGCGGAATCGCCTGAAGCAGGAGACCCGGCACTACGTGCCCAAGTTCATCGCCATTTCCAAGATATTCCAGAACCTGGACACCCTTGGCTTCGAGCCCGTGTCCTGGGACATGGAGATTGAGATCGTCCCGGTCAAGATACCCGGCGGCACCGATCTGCTCGCCCTGGCCCGCGCCGGAGGGATGACCTGGAACGAATTCCACGACATGAACCCGGCCTTCCGCCGCCAGGTCAGCCCGCCGCACATGGAGGCCACCGCATACCTGCCCTCGGACAAGGCCGACAAGATGATCGCCTATCTGTCCGAGCCGGGCGCCCAGCCCTATGCGGGCTACACCCGCCACCGCGTGCGCTCCGGCGACTCCTGGTGGGTCATTTCCCGCCGCTACGGCGTGCCCATCAACGTACTCAAGAGCGTGAACAACACCCGCTCCAACATACTGCGTCCCGGCCAGCACGTCATGGTGCCGGGCCACGGCTCCAAGCGGACCGTGACTGCGTCCGCATCCTCGTCCGCATCCTCGTCCACGGCCAAGACCCGCGCCATCGCCGCCAAACGCGGCAATTACGTGGTCCGCTCCGGCGACAACCTGTGGTCCATCGCCAGGTCATTCAATACCACCGTGGCCACCCTGAAGCGTTCCAACGGACTGCGCTCCAACCGTCTCAAGGTCGGCCAGAAGCTCTACATCCCCAACAGCTCCAGCGCGGCCACCAAGCAGGCCGTCAAGGACGCCGGAAAGGTCAAGACCGAGTTGGTCCACTACAAGGTGCGCAGGGGAGACAACCTCTATTCCATCTCCCGCAAGTTCGGCGTCAAGGTCTCCGACCTCTGCCACTGGAACTCCATCAGCGCCAAGACCACCATCTACGCGGGCCAAAAGCTCAAGGTCTACGTCCAGTAATAACGACACCCGATGGAAACCCCCTGCCGGCTTATGCCGACAGGGGGTTTTTTTGTGCCTCCGACTCCTGGTCGCATGGTCCTGCCCGGATCGATTGCGCTGTCCCCGGGGCGTGGCGGCGACGGAAGGGGGTAGTCTGCGAGGCGGAGGGCTTGATTCCGGAAAAAGGGCGGCGGAATGGCGGCCGTGCATATGGGGTTGTCGCACCGTATCCGGACAGGGAGCGAGCCGTCCTTTTCGGGCGCGTGCCTGTGGGGCGTGGCGGAAAGACCGAAGTGGCCGTTTCGTCGGTTCGGGTCGGGGAATGCGGGGACGCCCTCTCGGGAAGGCGTCCGCCTGGGCTGATTAGATGATTTCGGCCCCGCTGAGGACCGCGACGAATCGTTTGAAAACGTTCATGTCGACGTTTTCACGCATTTCGTTTCGGATGAGGGAGAGGGCTTCGTAGGGCTGCATGGCTTCGGCGTAGGGGCGGTCGGTGGTCAGGGCGTCGTAGATGTCGGAAAGGGAGATGATGCGGACCGGCGTGGGCACGTTGTCTCCCTTTATTCCCGCCGGGTAGCCCGATCCGTCCAGAGCCTCATGGTGGAACAGGATGCAGTTGATCGTGTTCTGGGTCATGGGCAGGTGCGCGCACATGGATACGCCGTGCACCGGGTGCTCTTTGATGATCTCCCGCTCCGCCGTCGTCAGTGGCCCCCGCTTGTTCAGGATGCGTTTGGGAATCTTGGCCTTGCCCACGTCGTGCAGCAACGCGCCCAGCCCGTATTCGAAGACCTCGCTCTCGGTCATGTTGTAGGTCTGGAACAGGGCCACGGAATACACGAACACGTGCATACAGTGGGTGTAGGTCTTGTAGTCGTGGGAGATGAACGGGGCCACGGCGGACAGCGAGTCATCCTTGGCCAGGAACTTGATGGAATTGCGGACGATGTCCGTGATGCGGTCGAAGTGTCTGGCCCGCAGGGCACTCGGCAGCTTGCGATCGAACACATCCTGGAGCACCACGGTCGTGGCTTCGAAGAAAATTCTTGAACGCGCTTCGATGGGCAGGGTTTCGTCCAGCAGTATCCGGCCGAGGTTGCGCTCGATGTACTTTTCGTACTCGTCGCGTTCAGAGCCCTGGACGTATACTTCCTTGACGCCGTTTTTGTGCAGGGTCAGGCGGTGACGGGTGGTGAATCGCTGGCCGGAAGAGGTGTAAAGAACGAAGTCCCCACCTTGCCACAGGTAGACTGAGAAGTTCCCCAAAGCCTCCGGAAAGAGCATCACCGGGGAGACGGGAAAGTAGGATACCGGCCGAGCGGCACGTGGATTCGTATCCATTCCCGGATTCATATATTATTCATCCGGCAAATGCTAGCAAAAATCAGGAGATTGTCTAGAGGAAAGGGGGCAATTTATGCCAAGGACGGCGCTCCGTTCTGTAACATTCGCCATAAAACGGCGAAACAGAAAAGAATTCATGGGGTTCTTGTGGAAAACTGTGGAAGAAGATAAGATGATCTAGAATTGTCAATTTCAGGAGACCGATCCATGAAAAAATGCCTGTTTGCCTGCCTGTTTTGCCTCCTCGCCTCGACGGTCTGGGCCGGAGCGCCCCTCCGTTTCGTCGTGGACGCGGATTTCGCGCCTTATTCCATGGTCGTTGACGGCTCGCCCTCGGGCATCGACGTGGACGTGCTCAACGAGGCCGCGCGCCGGGCCGGGATCAACATCGAGATTCGCACGACGCCCCTGAAAACCGTCCTTGAAATGGTGGGAGACGGCAGTTGCGACGGGGCCGCGGCCCTGTTCCGAAGCCCGGAGCGCGAGCGTTACGCCCTGTTCCTCGACGGCGTTCCGATCCATTTCAGCGACTATGTGCTCTTCGCCAAGGTGGGCAACCGATTCGTGTTCGATTCGTACGACGATCTGGCAGGCAAGGTCATCGGTGTGGCCGCCGGGCTGGATCTTGGCCCGGAATTCGCCGAGGCCCGGGCAAAGGGCGACATGATCGTCAAGGAGTATCCTGACCTGCGGGGCATCCTCGCGGGGCTGCTCGGCGGCGAAATCGACGCCTTTGCGGGAAATATCGATGTGACCTACTACCGTCTCAAGGACATGGGGCTGACCAGCTCCGTGGTCTATCTTCCCAAGAAGCTTCAGGCGGAAAAGCCCGCCTATGTCGTTCTCTCCCGCGCCTCGGGTCTTGAGGACAAGGATAAGGTAGCCCGGGCATTGGAGGAGGCGCTCGCCAAAATGCACAAGGACGGCTCCTACAACACCATCGCCCATCGCTATCTGTTGCGTTTCTAGCTCGGGCAGCGGCGGTCTCGTCCGGCGTCGGACAATAGCGCGGGAATGCTTCCGCGCTTTTTCTTTTCCCTTTTGAAAATGGTGCGCGACCGAAAGCCCGGGCGTGGAGCCTGAGACGTGGCGGCGGTTGCCGTCCGGTTTTCTGGGCCGGAGAGTTTCGGCCGTCCGACCTACAGGTCGACCAGCAGAACGTCCCTTTCGGCTATGGGCGTGCCCAGAAAGCGGGAGCCGGTCCGGGCGAAGCGCGCGGCGTCGTCGGTGGTCAGGTAGGTGGTTCCGCCACAGCCGTTTTCGGGCCGGGCAAGGCCGAGGCGTCCGAGTTCCGTATAGACGGTCTCGGCGGTGGTGGCCGCGGAGTCCACGATGGTGGTCCGGTCCGGGACCACGCTGCGGATGGCGGCGGCGAGAAGGGGGAAGTGCGTGCAGCCGAGAACGAGCGTGTCGGGGATGACGGGACGCTCCGTGCCGGACGCGGGCTTGAAGATCGGGTCGAGGTAACGGGTTGCCACGGCCTCGGGCACCTGCCCTTCGGTCCAACCCTCTTCGGCCAGGGCCACGAACAGGGGGCAGGCGTGGCCGATAATGCGGGCTTCCGGGCGGATGGCGTGGATGGCGCGCTGATAGGCCCCGCCAGCGATAGTGGATTCCGTGGCGATAACGGCGACGGCCTGGTTGGCCGTGGCGGCGCAGGCGGCGCGCGCACCGGGTTCGACCACGCCGATGACGGGTACGCCGGGGTTGGCTTCGCGCAGGGCGTCCAGGGCCACGGCCGAGGCGGTGTTGCAGGCCACGACGAGCAGCTTGATGCCGCGCCGCGTCAGCTCGGCGCCGCACTGCACGCCGTAGCGGGCGACGGTCTGGGGCGATTTGGTCCCGTAGGGCAGCCGCGCCGTGTCGCCGAGGTAGAGAACGTCCTCGCAGGGCATACGTTCGCGCAATGCTTTGAGCACGGTCAATCCGCCCACGCCCGAATCGAATACGCCGATGGGCAATTTCGCCTTGTTTTGCATGATCCTGCTCCTTGAATGCGATCCCTTTTCGCGCCTCGGAGTGACACATTTCCCAGCGAAAGTCTAAGCCAATCACCGGGCCCCGCCGGGGCGGAGAGCTGGGCTAGTCCGACTTGGAATAGCCCAGCGTCTTCTGGGTCCAGGTGCGGGACTGAATGTAGATCAGCTCTGTCTTGAAAGCGTTCAGGGAGAGCTTTTCGAGGTATCGGGCGGTCTCGTCCCATTGGCCGCGTTCATAGCTTATGGCCAGGTGCAGGAGGTCGGACAGGTCGCCGGTGCCGTTCAGGGCCTCGACGACCCGCTCCTCCAGGGGAAGGGACTTGAGGACGTCGCGCATCTCCATGCCGAGCATGGCGTCGAGCAGCGAGAAGAGGCCGATCATGAACAGGGTGTCCGCTTCGCATTCGGACTTGTTGGAGTCGAAACAGACGGATTCCAGGAATTTGGCCCTGTGCACGGCCAGATAGGACAGCTCCCCGGCCTTGGGCGAGGGGTTGAGGTCGGCGAGGATGACGCTGCGGAGCCACTGCTTGGCCCGGATCATGCCCATCATGTCGATGGCCCGTTTCGCGGAGGTTATCTTCGCGGACAAGCCGAATCCGGCCGAGTTGATGTAGCGGAAGAGCCGGTAGGTCAGGTTCGGGTCGGACTGGAGAATGTCGGCCAGCCGCGTCGGCTCGAAGGCGGGCTTGGCCAGTTCGCCGAGGATCTGGAGCTTGGTGGTCTCGACAGCGGTGAGCTTGCGGCCGGGAATGATCTCGGGGCGGCTGAAGAAGAATCCCTGGAACAGGGAGAAGCCCATGTCGCGCAGCAGCCTGAAGGTTTCGTTGTCCTCGACCTTCTCGGCCAGGGTGGTCACGTGCTTGGGCAGTCCGGCCAGGGCTTTCCTGATGCGCGCCGGGTCGGCCCCCAATGCCAGGATGTCGAGTTTGACGATGTCGGCCAGATCGATGAACGGACGGAGTTCGTCCTGGCCGAGGAAGTCGTCAACGGCCAGGGTGTAGCCCGCTTCCTTGAGCCTGCGGGCGGCGGACAGGGTCTTTTCGTCGGGGCGGACGTGTTCCAGAATCTCGATAACGCATCGATCCTTGGGCAGGGCGAATCCGGCGTCTTCCCCGAGCAGCTTCTCCGGGAAGTTGATGAGGACGCGGGCCTCCGGGCTCATGCCCTCTGTGGCCAGGGTCAGGCCGTCGGCGATGACCGAGGCCGTGGCCTGGGACTCGTCGCTGATGACGGCTTCGTTGTCCCGACCGGAACGGAAAAGCAGTTCGTACCCCCACACGGATTCGTCATGCCTGAAGACGGGCTGCCGTGCGATAAACATGGATTCGAAGGTTTGAGGTTTGGAACGCATTATAAGTCGTCTCCTTCCGCGGCCCGAAGCTGTGGCGGGCCGTGGACGTTAGCATATGGGCTCTCAATTGCGGTTGCGTCGGAGTCTGGCCGGGAACGTTTCCAGGTCGTCGTCGCATTCGGCCAGAATCTTGTCCAGGTAGGCCAGATTGCGATCAATGGCCTCCCGGTAAAGGTCCTTACCTACTTTTGTGCGCGTTTGAAAGTAGTTAAGCATGAAACGATCCACGCCCTCGAACGGTTCGTCCAGGCGTTTGCGGGCAACATTCCGGTAAAATCTCCGGGTTCTGAGCGCCAGGTCGAAGGCGGTGTCGTAGTCGGACAGCCGGGCTTCCTGGAACTCCTCGAAGAGCAGAAGCAGCTTCTCCGGGTAGCGGCGGTCCGCGAGCTGGGCCAGGATGTCCGCGCTGCCCACGAACTGGCCCATCCTGCGAATGGTCACGGATCGGAACGGAATCTCGGAAGGCTGCACGGACAGATTGGTGCTGCGGATGCAGTCGGCGACGTCGGCGATGTCCCGTTCGGAGAGAACCCCTTTCAGGTTGTTCCGCATGAACAGGATGGACCGCTCTTCGTGCCCGACCGTGTACTTGGCCCCGGTTCCCATGGTGTCGCTCTCGTCCTGGATGAGGCCCACGTCGTGGAAAAGCGCGGCCAGGAGCCCCTTGAGACGGTCGTTGGCGGAGAAGATTTCACCTTTGCCCGAGGCTCCGTAGATCAGGCGCGCCGCCGCCAGGACCACGGAACAGGTGTGCTCGAAGTCATGGTATCGGGTGTTGCTCGCCCGGTAGCCGGGATAGCTGCCGGAAAAAAGCCGTTCCACATCGTCGAATGCCCGGCCGAAGAGGGTTCCGTCGTGTTCCGGGGAGAGTTCCCGCATGAGGTTTTCGGTCTCGCGCAGGACGCTTTCGGGGTCTTCGGGGGCCGCGTGGTCGTATAGATTCGGTTCGGCTTCCGTCATACGCCTACTTCCCGGGGGAATCCGACCACTTGTTGCGGATGGCTTTGATGACGTCGAAAATCTCCATGAAGATGTCCACCACCTCGGGGTCGAAGTGGGTCCCGGCCCCCTGTTCCAATGTTTCCAGGCATTGGTCGTCCGTGTGCGGGTCCTTGTAGGACCGAGGCGAGGCCAACGCGTCATACACGTCGGCCACGGCGCAGATGCGCGCGGAAAGGGGGATGGCTTCGCCGTTCATGGGCGCGCCGCCCATTTCCAGGTCGTCTGCCCAGATCCGGTCGCGGGGAATGGAGGGATAGCCGCTGCCCGCCCATTGCTCATGGTGGCACAGGGCGATGTCCATGGACATGCGGTCCAGCTCGGAGGTCTGGTTTCCGAAGAGTCGGGCTCCGTAGATGGTGTGCCATTTTATGATGTCGTACTCGCGCTCGGTGAGCTTCGCGGGCTTCTTGAGGATGGTGTCGGAAATGCCGACCTTTCCCACGTCGTGAAGCATGGCGGCCAGGCGGAGATTGTCGCGGGTGCGCTTGATCTCCTTGGCTCCATGGCCCCGGCGGGCGGCCCAGGTGCCGTATATCTCGGCGCAGTACGCCCCCACGCGCTGGACGTGCGCCCCGGTCTCGGAGGGGTCGCGCAGCTCGGCCATCTGCATCATGCGCAGAATCAGTTCGCGGTTCATGATGCCGCGTTCGATGGCCACGGAGGCGTTGTTGCAGAAAATGGGAATATAGGTCCGGGCCTCTTCGGAGAAGGGAACCACCGCACCGGATTCGTTCTTCGCGTTGATGAGCTGCAAGACCCCGACGAGCCTGCTTTCCTGGGCGATCAGCGGGATGGCCAACATGCTGGTGGTTCGGAAGCCCGACTTCTCGTCAAAGGATTTGTTCAGGGAATAGGGCAGGGTCGGGTCCAGCGCGTAGGCGTCGTCCACGGCCAGGCTCTGCCGGGTTTTGGCCACATGGCCCACGATGGACTGTTCACTGATGGGGATGGCGAAGTTTTGGTACAGGGCGGCGTTGGCCGCCTCGGTCTTGAAGAGCGTGTCGTTCTGGACGTAGCTGAAGATGAGCCGGTCGTCCTCAACAAGGTATATGGACCCGGCATCGGCACCGGAAAACTGCCTGGATTCATAGAGAATCTTGTCCAGGATGGTGTCAACGTCCTTGAGTTGGTTGACTTCATCCGTGACCTTGAGAATCGCCAATACGGCATCGTCGCGGGCTTCGAGTCGCCTATCGGCCATTTTTCCTCCCTTCCAGCCTTTTCGGAACGTCTCACCTATTTCAGATAAAAATGCAAACATTCTCGAATTTTCAAGAATTTGCACAAAAAACGCGAAAAAAACGGAAAGATATTGTGGAAAACTATGGTCGCCTGACAAGGGGACGCGGCAAGGAAGGATGGGGCGGGCCCGGAATCGGCCCGGAAAAATGTCCGGCCCGGCAGCGAAAACTGCCGGGCCGGATCGTTATGCGCGTTTAGCCGAGGATTTCGGCCAGGTCGGCTTCGGGGGTGGAGATGGGGGCGATGTTGTAGTTGTCGACCAGGTAGTTGAGAACGTTGGGGGTGATGAAGGACGGCAGGGAGGGGCCGAGCTTGATGTTCCGGATGCCCAGGGCGAGCAGGGATAGCAGAATGGCCACGGCCTTCTGCTCGTACCAGGAGAGCACCAGGGACAGGGGCAGGTCGTTGACGCCGCAGTCGAACGCCTTGGCCAGGGCCAGGGCTATCTGCACGGCGGAGTAGGCGTCGTTGCACTGGCCGATGTCGAGCAGACGCGGGATGCCGCCGATGTCGCCGAGCTGCTTGTCGAAGAAGCGGAACTTGCCGCAGGCCAGCGTCAGGATGACCGTGTCGGCCGGGGCCTGTTCAACGAACTGGGTGTAATAGTTGCGGCCGGGCTTGGCGCCGTCGCAGCCGCCGACCAGGAAGAAGTGGCGAATGTCGCCCGCCTTGACCGCCTCGATGACCTTGTCGGCCACGGACAGCACCGCGTTGCGGGCAAATCCGGTCAGGACCGATCCCTTGTCCGCGTCCGCGTCGAAGCCGGGCATGGCGAGGGCGCGTTCGATGACGGGGGTGAAGTCGTCGTTGCCCACATGGACCGCGCCGGGCCAGCCTACCAGGCCGGTGGTGAAGATGTTGTCGATGTAGTTCTTGGGGTCCTGGATGCAGTTGGTGGTCATCAGGATGGCGCCGGGGAATTCGGCGAATTCCTTTTTCTGGTTCTGCCAGGCGGTGCCGTAGTGTCCGGCCAGGTGCGGGTACTTGTTCAGCTCGGGGTAGCCGTGGCAGGGGAGCATCTCGCCGTGGGTGTAGATGTTGATGCCCATGCCCTCGGTCTGCTTGAGCAGGGTGTCCAGGTCCTTGAGGTCGTGGCCGGAGACGAGAATGGCCTTGCCCGCGGTGGGCCCGAGCTTGACCTCGGTGGGAACCGGGTGCCCGTAGGCGGAAGTGTTGGCGTCGTCCAGGAGCTCCATGGCCCGGATGTTGATGCGGCCGCATTCCAGTCCGGCCTCCACGGCCTGCTCAAGGGTCAGGTCGGTGGCCAGGGTGGCGGCCAGCAGAGCCTGAATCTTGGCGTAGAGCTCGTTGTCCTCCTTGCCGAGGATGGCAGCATGGTCGGCGTAGGCGGCCACGCCCTTCAGGCCGTAGGTCAAGGTGTGCTTGAGGGACTTGATGTCAGGGTTCGGTTCGGGGTCGTTGTCGACGCCGAATTCGCGCCCCTGGGCCACCAGGCCCGGGAGGTCGAGGGCGGGCATGAGGACTGCCGGGCCGCTGAACTCGACGCCGGAGACTTTGGCCTTGAGCCTGTCGCGCAGGGCCACGCACTCGTTGATGAGCTTGACGAACCGGGCGTCGTCGAAATTCACGTTGGTCAGGGTGGAGAAGATCGCCTCCACGGTGAAGCGGTTGACCCCGGCGTCCTCGATGCCCTGTTCGCGGGCGGCCATGGCCACCTGGGAAAGGCCCTTGGTAAAGTGGAGGAGAAGGTCCTGGAGGGTAGCGGTGGAATCGGTCTTGCCGCACACGCCGATCTTGGTGCAGCCGCCCTTGGCCGTCTGTTCACATTGATAACAAAACATGGTGTCGCTCCTTTGTTTCGATGAAAAGTCCTTGTTGCCTCGGTTGTAGGCCGGGTGGAGGCGCAAGGGTATGACTTGAGTCAAAAACAGGGGAAAGACATGCAAAAAAAGGCGGCCGGGAAAACGGAGGTCTGAAACGGCGGGTTGAGATCGGGCCGCGAAAAGGCTGCTATTCCCGTTATAGGATAAAACATAGCCCATTTCCCGGTTAATGTCTTTATTATCCGGAAAAAGGCGGAATCAACGGCCTGACCTGTATCCGTCGACTTTATTAATTCTCGCGTATTTGTTAGAGAACGGACGATTCATCTCGGTGCAGGGATTGTCATGAAGAGACCGATTCGCCCACGCAGGGCCCGTGGCCCCCTCCTGCTCGCCTTCATGGCGCTGGCGGTCCTGCTCGCGCCCGCGACCGGGCGCGCCGCCCAGTCGAGCCAGATTCTTATGCTCAACTCCTATCATCAGGGGTTCATCTGGAGCGATGAGGTCAGCGGCGGACTTGTGGACGTCCTGCGCCCCCGGGAAACGGGCATCACCCTGCACCGGGAATACATGGACACCAAGCGTGTGGCGTTCAACGACATTTACGAGCGCCAGTTGCTGAATGTTTACGCCCACAAGTACAAGGGCGTGGGCCTCGATCTGATTCTGGCCACGGACAACGCGGCCTATGAATTCCTGTGCCGCCATCACGACAAGCTTTTTCCCGGGGTTCCGGTCGTTTTCGGCGGGGTGAACTTTTTTCAGCCCGACCAGCTCGAAGACCATCCCCTGTTTACGGGCGTGGCCGAGATTCTGGACATGCGCCAGACAATCGACTGCGCCCTGCGCCTCCATCCGGGCGTGAAGACCGTTTTCGTGGTCAACGATTATTCCTGCACCGGCAAGGCCGTTCGCAAGTCCCTCGAAGAACAGCTCTTCGGCCTTGCCCCCGACGTGGTCGTGGAGTTCAGCGATGACGAGGGGCTGCCCGGAGTCCTCGGACAGGTGGAGAGGCTGCCGAAAGACGCCGTGGTCCTGCTCGCCGCCTTCAACAAGGATTGCGAGGGACGGTATTACGGCAGGGACGAGGTGGCGCAGGCGGTCTCGGCCCGGTCCAGGGTGCCGGTCTACGGCATCGTCGATGCGGACCTGGGGCACGGTATCGTGGGCGGCATGTTGGCCAACGGTCGCGACCAGGGCCAGGCCATGGCCCAGATCGCCCTCCACGTGCTGTCCGGGCGCTCGCCGGGCGCGATTCCCGTCCTCCAGGGCAGCTTGGTCAGCCCGAAGTTCGACTACGATCAGCTCAAGCGGTTCGGTATCAAGTTGGCCGGACTTCCGGAGGGGAGCACGGTCATCAACCGGCCTGACTCCTTCTATCGCGAGCATTCCTCGCTGTTCCTGGTCGCCGTCACCTTCGGCGTCCTGCAATTCCTGATAATTCTCGCCCTGATTTTGAATATTTCGCGCAGACGCCGCGCCGAAAAGGAGCTGCGCAAGGTCCAGAGGACCCTGGAGGAGCGGGTCAAGGAACGCACCAGCGAGCTGCGGGCGTCCGAAGAGGTCATGAGGACCATTTTCGATTTCTCTTATGACGCCATCATCATCCATGACGGCAAGGGACGCATTCTCGAAGTCAACCAGCGGATGATCGAGATGTTCGGCCTGGAAGGCATGGACCCGGCGGGCGTATCCCTGGCCAGGGACCTTTCCAGCAAGGATACCCCTCTTCGTTTCATGGCTTCCATCCTGCGCGAGGTCCTTGAAGGCAAGGCGCACCACCTGGAATGGCGGGCGCGCCGTTACCGGGACGGCCGGGAGTTCGACGTGGAGGTCCACCTGTCCCGCATCACCTACCGGGGCGAGGCGGCCATCCTCGCCAACATCCGCGACATTTCGGCCCGCAAGGAATCCGAGAACGTCATCCGGCAGAATCTGGTCAAGTTCGAGGCCATCCTGGAAAATTCGCTCATGGGCATTGCCATGAGCGTGGGCCGAAAGATCGTGACCATCAACCGGCGGGGTGCGGAAATATTCGGCTACACGCCCGAAGACATCCGCGATAACACCCTGAACCTGCTGCTCGGCCATTATCAGACCGAGGACGATTTCGCCCAGGCCGCCAAGGCCGCTCTGTCCGAACGCGGGGAGTTCAACACGGAGCAGGCGTTCCGGAGCAAGAGCGGCTCCACGGTTTGGTGCCGCATGTACGCCAAGACCGTGGACCGCGGCGATCTGTCCAAGGGCGTCATCTGGGCCTGGGACGATGTCACCGAGAACCGGAAGGCGCAGGAGGACCTGCTTCGCACCCGCGAGGACGCCGAGGCCGCCAACCGGGCAAAATCGGAGTTCCTGGCCGCCATGAGCCACGAAATCCGAACCCCCATGAACGCCATCGTGGGCATGACCGAGATCACCCTGCAGACCGACCTGTCCGACGACCAGCGCGACTATCTCAAAACGGTCAAGGACTCGGCCCAGCATCTCCTTTCCATCATCAACGACATCCTCGACCTGTCCAAGATCGAGGCGCGCAAGCTTGAGCTGGACCACGTGGACTTCGACCTGCCCTTCCACGTGCGCACGACCATCAAGGGACTGGAGGTCCAGGCCCGCCAGAAAGGGCTCGACATGGTTCTCGAAATCGACGAGGGCGTGCCGAGCTGCGTCAAGGGCGATCCCCTGTCCCTGAGGCAGGTGCTCGTCAATCTGGCGGGCAACGCCGTGAAGTTCACCCACCGGGGAGCCATTTCCATTCGCGTCCGGCCGGCCTTCGGCCCCGGCCCGGACCCGGAGCGGACAGTGGGCGTGACCTTCGCCGTGGAGGACACGGGCATCGGCATTCCGCGCGAGTTCCTGGAATCCATCTTCCAGAGCTTCTCCCAGACCACCCGCGCCTTCGGGGGCACGGGCCTTGGGTTGGCCATCTGCAAGCAGCTTATCAGCCTCATGGGCGGTGCCATCCAGGTGGAGTCCACCGTGGGCAAGGGGAGTGTCTTTTCCTTCACGGCCTGGTTCGAGCCGGGCTTCTCCTGCCCCATGCCCGCCGAGGATGTCCCGCAGCGGCCCGAGTCCCCGGTCCGGCCCGTTCGCGTGCTGGTGGCCGAGGACAACGACGTCAACGTCATGGTCACCACCCTCAAGCTTGAGGACCTGGGCTACACCTATTCCGTGGCCAAGACCGGCCTCGAAGTCCTGGATTTGCTCAAGCGCGAGCCTTTCGACCTCATTCTCATGGACATCGAAATGCCGGTCCTGGACGGCATCTCCACCACCAAGGCCATTCGCTCCGCCGTCTCGGGCGGCCCCATCCCGGACCCGAATATACCGATTATCGGGGTCACGGCTCACGCCCTGAAGGAGTTCCGGGACAAAAGCCTCGACGCGGGCATGGACGATTATGTGGCCAAGCCCGTGGATTTCCACGAGCTTTCCGTAATCATCAACCGGCTTATCGGAGCTGTCCCCGCGCCGCTGCCTCCCGCCTCCGGTTCCGGTCCCGCCGAGACCGAGGCCCTGGACGCGCTGCCCGCCTGGACGCCGGACTCCGCCATGGAGCATCTGGGCGTGGACGAGGCCATTTTCGCCGATTTCCTGGTCACGGCCCGGATCGAGCTCAACCTTCTGCTCGACGAGTTGGGGCAGGCCCTTGGTTCCGGGGCAGTGTCCAAGGCCGAGGAACTGGCCCGCACGGCCCGGTCCGTGTGCACCGCCATCGGGGCCAATGCGGCGGCCCTGGCCGCGGGCACTCTGTCTTCGGCCTGCCACGGCGACGGCACTGCCGAGGCCGCTTTCGAGCGGTTCCGCGAGGAAGTCGGAAACCTTATGAAAGTCATGGACTAATACGCCTCCTCCCACTATCCTTCCAATACTGGGCGGACAACTCGTTCCGTCATCACCCTGGTACGCGCTCTCTTTGGCGATGAGGAGGCAGGCCATGCCCGGCGAGGAACATTCCGAATTGCGGAAGTTCGTGGCCCCGGAGTTCGTCTTCGGCGCCGGCGCGGCCATGCTTGCCGGTCAATACGCCGCAAACCTGTCCGCGAAGAAGGCGCTGGTGGTCAGCGGCCCGACCCTGGAATCCATCGGCTGGACCGGCTTGATCGTGGATTCCCTGACCCGGGAAGGCGTGGACTGCGCCGTGTTTACCGGAGTCTCCCCCAACCCCCGACACGAAGAGGTCATGACCGGCGCGGAGGTCTACCGCCGCGAGGGGTGCGACGCCATCGTGGCCGTGGGCGGCGGTTCGCCCATGGACTGCGCCAAGGCCATCGGTATCGTCTGCACCAACGATCGCCATGTGCTTGAATTCGAGGGCGTGGACAATGTCGACCGCCCCGGCCCGCCGCTTATCTGCATTCCCACCACGGCAGGAACCGCCGCGGACGTCTCCCAGTTCTGCATCATCAGCGATCCGGACCGAAAGGTGAAGATCGCCATCGTCTCGAAGACAATGGTGCCGGATGTGGCCCTCATCGATCCCCGGCTGACCGTGACCATGGACGAGATACTCACGGCCCATACCGGGCTGGACGCCCTGACCCACGCGGTCGAAGCCTTTGTTTCCAACGCCGCCTCGGCCATCACCGATCTCAACGCCCTGGAGTCCATGCGGCTCATTCGGACGCATCTGAAAGGGGCGGTGGAGCGTCCGGACGACATGATCGCGCGCACCGGCATGATGCTCGCCTCCACCTACGCGGGGCTGGCCTTTTCCAACGCCATTCTCGGCGCGGTGCACGCCATGGCCCACAGTCTGGGAGGTCTGCTCGACCTGCCCCACGGCCTGTGCAACGCCATTCTTCTGGATAGCGTCATCGACTACAATTTCGACTCCGCACCCGAAAAATACCGCCGCATGGGCATCGCTCTGGGCGCGGACATTCCTCCCGACGCCTCGCCCGGTGAGGTTCGGGCGCGTACCGTTGATGTCGTCCGGGCTCTCAAGCGGGACGTGGGCGTGACCGACACCCTGGCGGAGCTGGGCATCAAGCCTGACGACTTGCCCCTGTTGGCCGGCAACGCATTGGCTGACGTCTGCATGTTGACAAACCCCAAACAACCCTCGGCAGATGACCTCATCGAAATTTTCAGGCAGAGCCGCTGATCCCGCGCGAAGGCGTGCCGAGGAGCGGGAAAAGCTCATCGGCCTGGGAAGGCGGTCCATCAGCAAGAGCTATTACCCGGAGCTCAGGAGCAGGCTGGACGAGCTTGAGCATTTTCGCGCCCTGCTGGATCGGGTCAACGACGCCATCCTCGTGGTAGACGCGGACACCGGGGTCATCCTGGACGTCTCGGGCTCGGCCGACATTCTGCTCGACTGCGAGCCGGACCGCCTCCGGGGCCTGTGTTTCAGTGATATCCTGCCGCTTCACATAGGGCGCTTCGCCGACAATCTCTTTCACAACAAGACCAGGACCGTGCACCTGGAGACCGAATTCTTCAGCCCGGTCAGTCCGGACAGGCCGCCCGTCCCGGTGGACCTGACCATCAGCCTGGTATCCTTCCAGGACAAGCGCCAGGCCATCATCGTGGCCAGGGACATCAGCGAGCGGAAGCAGAACGAGCGGGCCCTCAAGCGCAGCCACGACCAGCTTGAAAAACGCGTTCGCGAACGGACCCGGGAGCTGGACCGCGCCAACAGGGCCAAGTCCGAATTCCTGTCCACTGTTTCCCATGAGTTGCGTACTCCGCTGACCGCCGTGCTCGGCTTTGCCAAGATCACCGGCAAGAAGCTCGGCAATTCCATTTTCCCGGCCATCGAGGCGTTTGCGGATCAGGAACTCAGGACCGAGATGGCAATGGTTCGCAAGAATCTCGAAATCATTGCCAGCGAGGGGCGGCGGCTCACCATGCTCATCAACGACGTTCTCGACCTGGCCAAGATGGAGGCGCATCGCGTCGAATACGACAAGGCCCCCATTCATCCCGAGGATTTCATCCTCAGGACCGTGGAGGCCACTTCGTCCCTGTTCGACGATTCCGGGCTTCCCCTGCGGCTGAGAATCGAGCCCGGCCTGCCCATGGTCGAGGGCGACGCGGGAAGGCTCATGCAGGTGATGGTCAACCTTTTCTCCAATGCGGTGAAGTTCACCTCCAACGGCAATATTACCTGCACGGCGTGCGCCGCCGACGGCGACGTGCGCATCAGCGTGGCTGACACCGGCGTTGGCATCAGGCCGGAATGCTTTGAATCCATTTTCGAGGAATTTACCCAGGCGGGCCAACGTCAGGCCGACCGCCCGGCGGGCACCGGCCTCGGCCTGACCATATGCAAGCACATCGTGGAAGGCCACGGCGGGCGCATTTGGGTCGAAAGCCGGGTGGGGAGCGGCAGCACGTTCATTTTCACCCTGCCGGTCCTGAAGAACGCCTAGTCACGGCTTGCCGGAAGAGCGGCGTCGCCCCTAGCGTCTCGGGTGGGTCTTGCGCCACTGGGCGGGCGTCATGTCGAGCCCGCCCTTGCTCCAGAAGCCGAGACGTTTTTTCCGGGCTTCCTTTTCGGCTTGCTTGAAGCAGGGGTAGCGGTGGGTGTTCGGCTTGATCCTGACGGGGATGGCCAGCCCGGCGCGGATAATCTCCTCGTTGAGCATAAGGCCGTCCGCGTACACGTAGGCCAGGGTGCGGCCGTAACGGTCCCGCCGCCGTTTGTCGAACTCCAGGCGCAGGGTCTTCTTGTAGCAGAAGCGGAGGGAGAACTCCCGGGCCTTGCGGCTGTATTCCTGTCTGTATTCCGGGGCGTCCACGCCGATGAGGCGAACCTCAAGAGCGTCGCCCCGGTATTCAACGCGCAGGGAGTCGCCGTCTATGACGCCGAGAAAACGGACCTTGATGTCCGCGACGGCGGTTCCGGGAAGGAGGCAGACGGCGAGGAGGGCCAGGACGAGCGGGCAAAGCGGGAAAAGAATATTGCGGCGTAACATGCGTTGAGCATAGACTCTTTCATTGCATCATTCCAGTATATCGCAACCTCGGAGGCTAGTCATGGAACTGACATTTCTGGTGGACAACAACGCGCTGGTGGGCAGCCAATACATGGCCGAGGCCGGGCTTTCCATGTTCATCGAGGCCGACGGGCGGCGGGTGCTGTTCGACACCGGCTATTCGGACGCCTTTCTGGTCAATGCCGGGCGCAAGGGCATCGACCTGTTGCGTCTGGACTGGATCGCCCTTTCCCACGGCCACTTCGATCACACCTGGGGGCTGGATATGCTGGTCCGCCAGTATTTCCAGGCGGCCGTCAACCGGCGTCCGTACAGTCGCCCCGGGCTGATCGCGCACCCCAAGGCGCTGCTTTCCAAGCGCAAGGCCGTAGTGGCGGAGCTGGGTATGCTGCTGGGGGAGGACCGACTGTCCCGGCTGTTCGACCTGACCCTTTCGCGGGAGCCCGTCCAACTGTCGGACTCCCTGACGACCTTGGGCGAAATCGAGCGGACCATGGACTTCGAGCCAGAGTCCACCCTGGGCGAGCGGCTGGAGGGGGACGGCTACGTGCCGGACGACCTTCCGGACGACACGGCCCTGGCTTATGTCTCGGACACCGGCCTGGTGGTCATCGCGGGCTGCGCCCATTCCGGCATCTGCAACACCGTGGAACAGGCCCGGCGGGTCACGGGCGTGGACAAGGTGCGCGCGGTGCTGGGCGGTTTTCATCTGCAAAAGGCCGGCCCCGAGCGGTTGGAGCCCACGGCCGATTACCTGGCGGCCCTGGACCTGGAAGGGCTGTGGTGCTGCCATTGCACGGATCTGGCCGCAAAGATCGGCCTGGCCGCGAAATGCCCGGTCCGTGAAGTGGGCTCGGGCCTGACCCTGACCTTTTAAAACCCGCTTCCCTTCAATATCCCGTCGTTTTTTCGGTGGGCTGTTCCCGAACCCGAAAAGGGCCTCCCGAAGGAGGCCCTATGGTTGGCCGGGGAATGGCCCCGTGCGGTTGCGCTGGCGGGTCGGACGCTACGCGGCGATCACCGTGACCGTGCCGTCCGAGTTGGCGGCCACCATCATGTCGATGGCCGAGGCCCGGTTAGCGCCGGTGCAGGCGATGACGATGTCGCCGGTTTCCAGGTTGTAGTCCTCCACCGCCTGATCGAAGTAGCCGGAAGCGGTCACGGCCGCCGCCTCGTCCTCGGTGCGGTAGATGAACATCTGCTGGCCGGGCACTCCGCCCATGAGCCGCATGTCTTCGCTGATATAAGCCATGATTGGTTTCTCCTTGTTGTGGTTGGCTGCGGGCTAGGCGATGGCCGCGTCGTCGTCGCACTGGATTTCGACAACGCCGTCCGGGTCGATGAGGCAGGCTCCGGCCGAAAGCATGTGGTCCACCAGGTGGGCGGCCTTTTCCGGCACCCAGTCCACGAACGCCTGGACCTTCTGGCCTTCGGCCAGGCCCGCGGCGTTGCGGTGGTAGATGTAGCACCGGCGCATTCCCGTCTCGTCGATCGGCAGGCCGGTGTGGAACATCCAGGTAATGCCCAGCCAGGTGCGGGACTCGGTGCCCTTGAGCCAGGCGTACTGTTCGCCTGCGTAGTCGCTGGACTTGAACTCCTGGATGTTCAGCAGCTCGTTCCATTGGTGCGGGCCGACCACGGCGAAGCGGTGGCCGTCGTCCGGCACGTCGTTGGCGTTGAGGGTTCCGAACGCCCGGAGGATCTTGTCCTTGGTCAGGCCCGAGGATGCCTCGGGCACCACGTTGGACGCGCCGTCCAGTTTGGTGATGAGCAGTTCGTCGATCTTGCGGCCCAGGGCCCAGGCACCCGCGTTGGCGGCCACCTGCTTCTCGTCGCTCTTGTCCTTGAGCTCGTCGAGCTTGTCGATGTACTCGGCGGCATACCAGTCGGACAGGGTGCAGGACACGTTGGAATGGTTGAGGTTCATGAGCGGCACGTTGCCGTGGCGGGTCTTTTTCCCGGCCGCGCCCTTGCCGACCTTCTGGAAGACGCACTTGGATCCTTCCACGTCGGTCTGGAGGCGCACGGTCTGGCGCATCTTGGAGCCCTGGGCCTGATAGGCCTGGTGCACCATCTCGACGTATTGGGTGACAAAGGCGTTGCTGACAGTCGTGGACATTGGTTTCTCCTTGTCCGTTGCTAGGTTGAACAGGCCGGGTGTCCGGGCTGCGTCCGCCGTCGGGTGTCCGTGGGCCGGGAAACGAACCGTTCGCTTCCGGTCCCGGGCCGGGGGCGGGACCTCCGGGCCGGATGCGCAAACCTAGCACGGGTTTTTCCGACCACCCGGTTTTGTTGAAGAATGTCAGGGAAAAACAGTCGAGAGGTATAAAAAAGCAACTTGACAGGGGCCTGAATCCAGGCAGATTCGGGCGTGATGCATACTATCGAAGAATCCCTCGGAAACGACCTGGCCCGACGACTTGACCGGCCGCTGGCTATCGGCGGCAAAACCGTGGCCAATCGCCTTTGGCTCGCGCCCCTTGCGGGGCTCGGCCATGTCGCCTTTCGCGAGGTGCTGGACGGATACGGCGGGTGCGGACTCATGTTCACCGAGATGTGCGGTGCCAAGAGCGTGCCCACCGAGAATCCGCGCATCTCGCCGGTCTTTCGCTGGCGCGAGGAAGAGCTGCCGCGCCTGGTCTGCCAGGTGGCGGGGGCCACCCCGGAGGAGATGATCCCGGCTGCCCGCCGCGTCGAGGACTGCGGTTTCTTCGGCTTCGACATCAACATGGGCTGTTCGGTTTCCGGTATCGTCAAGAAGAACGCGGGCGCGGCCCTGCTGAAGGACCCCGACGCGGCCCTGCGCGTGGTCGAGGCCGTGCGCCGGACCATTTCCATTCCCCTGTTCGTCAAGTTTCGCACCGGCTGGACCCCGGATATCGAACCCGCCGTGCGGCTTGCCCGCCGGTTCGAGGACGCGGGCGTGGATTGCCTGGTCTTCCATCCGCGCGTGGCCCCGGACAAGCGCACCCGCCGTCCCGTGCGCGGTCACATCAAATCCATCGCCGAAGCGGTTTCAATTCCGGTCTTCGGCAACGGAGACGTGACCATCCCGGAAGACTGCCTCGACATGCTCGAAACCACGGGCTGCGCCGGGGTCTCCGTGGGCCGCATGGCCATCGCCCGGCCCTGGCTCTTCGCCGAATGGACCGCGCGGCGCGTCCCGCCCGAGACCATCTTCCGCGACTACGCCCTGCGGCTGGCCGACGCCCTGGACCATCACTTCGACCCGGTCCGCGCGCTCAAGCGGTACAAGCTGTTCACCATTTATTTCGCCGCCAACTTCACCTTCGGCCATGCCCTGCAATCCTGGTTTCTCAAGGCCAAGTCCATGGACGAAATACGGGCCGCCGCACGGGAGCACATCCGGCCCGAACTGCAACTCGTCAAACAGCCCAACCTGAATCTCTTCAACATCTGACGGAGGGGACCATGCAGACAATCGATCTCAGCCACGCCATCCGCACGGGAATGCCAGTCTACCCCGGCGACGAGCCGCCCAACGTGCGACGCACCCATTTTGTCAAGAAGCACGGCTTCGCCCAGACCATGCTGACGCTCCCGTCGCACGCCGGGACCCATGTGGACGTGGCCGCGCACCTGTTCATCGAGGCCCCGACGCTGGACTGGCTCGGGCCGGACAATTTCACCGGATGGGGGGCCGTGGCCGACCTCACCCGGCTTAAAGGGCCGGTCATCGACCAGTCCGATCTCGCGCCCCTGGCGGCCGTGGAAGGTCTCGATTTCGCGTTGCTTCGCACCGGGTGGGACCGGCACTGGGACACTGACCGCTATTACCGGGACTACCCCGTCCTGACTCAGACGGCCGCGCGGTTCCTGGCCGGGCTCGGCCTCAAGGGCGTCGGCCTGGACACGCCCTCGCCCGATCCCGTGGATTCCTCGGACCTGCCCGCGCACCGCATTCTTTTCGACAACGGGCTGGCCATCGTCGAGAACCTCGCCGTCCTCGGGGAGTTGCCTTCCGAAAGCTTCATATTCTGCTGTCTGCCCCTCAAGGTCATGGACGGCGAAGCCTCGCCCTGCCGGGCCGTGGGGATCGCGCTGTAGGGCGTGCGGGAAAGTGCGGGCTTTTGCAGTTGGTTGCCTGCCGTGCCCGGGGCGGGTATATGTGCGGTCATGAAATTCACGGCCGCGCAACGCGGCGCGGGACGGCTTGAGCCGCCCGGCCCGTGAAGAGCGAACGGGAACCGGCCCGCCGAATCCGGCAAGCAATGAGGGAATCATGATCGAGAATGCCCAACGACCCGCGTCGACCCGCGTCCTGTGTCTCTGTCTGTCCGGCCTGCTCCTGGCCCTGGGGGCCTGTGTGCGGACCGCGCCCGGGACCCAGTCGGACATGATGACGCCGCCCCTCTCCGTGACCTTTCTGCCGCAGAAGGGCGACTTCATCTCCAACGCCGGCGCGCCCATGTCCCTTGCGGAGGTCGTGGCCGAGGCGCGGGGGTACGACTATATCCTAATCGGCGAAGGACATCGCAACCCGGTGGACCACAAGGTGCAGCAGGCCCTGCTCGAAGCCCTGTCGGACAACGGGGACGGTCTGTCTCTCGGCCTGGAGATGGTCGCCGTGGACAAGCAGCAGGAGCTGGACGATTTCTGCAAGGGCCAGGTGGATCTGGACGCTCTGCCCGGCGAGCTGGAATGGTCCGCGAATTGGGGCTATGATTTCGGGTTGTTCCGCGGTCTTTTCGCCATAGCCAAGCAAAACGGCGTGCCCGTGGCAGGGCTGAACGCGCCTTCCGCCGTGACCCGCAAGATTTCAAGGGAAGGGCTCGACAGCCTGACCGATGCTGAAAAGGCCCTGTTGCCGAAGGAGATCGTGCCGCCCGCCACGGATCAGCGCGCCTTTCTGGACGCGGTCATGACCCTGCACAGGAACAAGGACGCGAACGACCCCCGGGAGCGTGAGCTGTTTTATCTGGTCCAGTCCATCTGGGATTCCAAGATGGCCGCCGAGGCGGTGCGGTTGCGCAGGCAATATGACTGGCCCGTGCTGGTGGTGGCCGGGGCCGGGCATGTCGAATACGGCTGGGGCATCGCCAAGCGCATCCGCTGGTTCGACCCGGCGGCCCGCATCCTGACCGTCATGCCATGGCGCGGCGGCGGATTCGACTCCGAGGCCGGGGACCTGTTTTTCTATTCGCCCGACACCTACCGTTCGCGCATGGGCATGACCCTGGCCGCGCAGGCCGACGGCATTCTGGTGGAATCCGTGGCGCGCGGCTCGCGTGCGGACAGGGCGGGGCTGCGGCCCGGCGATCTGCTGACCGAAGCGTCGGGCGTTGCTCTCGAAGGGCTGTTCAATCTGCACCTGGCCGGGACCAAGGCGCACGATGCCGACGAACCGCTGGTCTTCTCCGTCCGGCGCGGCGGAGCGACGTTCGCCGTGGACATGGGCAAGCTCGGCAAGTCCGGCTCCAGGCCCAAGGCCGCTCCCGAAAAACCGAAACCGGAGGCGAAGTAGATGCGCCGAATACTCCCCGCATTGTTCTGTCTGTTCCTTTTGGCCGCGCCCGCACTGGCCGACGATCTGTCCGGGCTGTTCCCGGACGCCGTGGGCGATCTGCGCCGTGTGGAATTGGCCACCGGCCGGGATGCCCAGGCCGAGGTGGACCGGCTGCACGGCAAGGCTCTCGTGGCCGAGGCCAGCGGCGTGGCGCGCTACGCCCGGAGCGGGGAACGGCCCGCCGAGGTCTGGGTTTCGCGCGTATCCTCCGATACCGAGGCGCGCCGCCAGACCGGGCTCATGGTCCACAAGATGTTTGAAAATCCGCAGTCGCCCTTCAAGAGCCCCGGCCGGATCAACCATGGCGACACGGCTGTCTACCGTTTCACCGGCATGGGGCAGGTGCATCTCATTTGGTGTTCCGGCGACCTTGTCTGGTGGGTCAGCGCGTCCCCGGCCGACGAAGCGGCCTTTCTCGATGCGCTTTGCCTCTAGCCGTCCGTCCCTTGCCTCAATGGGCCGTTTCCGTGTAGTGCTGACGCAAACCCGGAGGCTGTCGTGAGTGGGACGAATGCGGACAATGTCGAGGCTCTGGCCGGAATCATCCGGCAGTTGGCGGCGCACTATGGACTGTGGCTGGCGGAAAGCGTGCATCAGCTCGGGCTGGACACGGCTCTTGACGCCGAGGCCCAGGCCGGTGACCGCCTTCAGGCGATTTTGACGGACAAGCTTGAACGCGCTTTGGGCCGGGAGCCGGGCGGGCTGCTCGCCGGGGCGGACCCGGCGGCGTTGGATCGGGCCGCGCAGGCCCTGCGCACGGGTTGGCTGGCCGCCGACGGGGTTTGGTTCCAGGCCGTGGAGAAACTGGCGGGCATGGACGCGGCCAAACGGGTCAACGACACCTGCTGGACGCGGTTCGCGCCCCTGGAGGCCCGTCGCGCCAAGGCCAACCTTCATCTCCCCGAACGCGGCGGCATTCCCGCCCTCAAGGCCGGACTCGCCGCGCGCATGTACGGCCGTCTCAACAAATGGGAGTTCGCCGGTGAGACCGACACTTCCCTGATCTTTCGCATGACCGACTGCCGGGTGCAGACCGCGCGCAAACGGCGCGGACTCGACGACTATCCGTGCAAGTCCGGCGGCATCGCCGAATACACCGGCTTTGCAAGGGAGATCGATCCCCGCCTGCGGTGCGAATGCATCGGCTGTCCGCCCGACCCCCACCCCGAGGAATGGGCCTGCGCCTGGCGTTTCACTCTGGTCGAAGAGTAGCGGGGAGAGGCGCGATAAAGGCCGCTGTCCTCACCTGTCCAAGTCGCACAAACCCCATCGGACTTCCCTCCCGCAAAAAAAAGAAAAAAGCCTCTCCCTTCGCCGAAGGCGACATAAAAAGTTTCGGAGAGTTCGGGGCAGCGCCCCCGGCTTATCCGTCGAGGTCCTTCCTTCACATCGCCAGCACGTCGGACGCTTTTCACCCGGGCGGATTTCGGGTACTCACCAAACCATGCCGGAACTACCTGAAGTCGAAGTGATTGCGCGCGGCTTGAACGCCGATGTCGCGGGTCTGAGGATCGAGTCCGTGGAGGTGCCGGGCCTGACGCGCTTGAGCGAGCCCGCCGAGACGCTGGTGCCCAAAGTGGTGGGGCGTGTGATCGAGCGGGTACGGCGTCGGGCCAAGGTCTTGCTGGCCGATCTGGACAACGGTTCGACCCTGGCTTTTCATTTGAAGATGACCGGCCGGGTGGTGCACGGGCCGAAGCGCGTCGCGGAGAAGCACGATCGGATTCTGTTCTTTTTGAGCGACGGGTCGCTTTTGTCCTTCGCGGACATGCGCAAGTTCGGCTATGTGCGCTGCTTTCCGGCGGGCGAGCTGGAGCGTTGGGATTTCCTGCTCAAGGTCGGGCCGGAGCCGCTTGAGACCGCGCCCGAGGTCCTGGCCGAACGGGTGGTGAAACGGAACTGCGCCATCAAGGCGTTGTTGCTGAATCAGTCGGTCGTGGCCGGTGTCGGGAATATTTATGCGGACGAGTCCCTGTTTCGGGCGGGCATCCATCCCGAGACCAGGGGCAGCCGGGTGGGACGCGCCAGGGCGGTGCGGCTGTTCACCGAGTTGCAGGCCGTGCTTCGGCAGGCCATAGCCGAGAACGGCAGCTCCATTTCGGACTACGTGAACGCGCACGGCGACGCCGGGGCGTTTCAGAACAGCTTCAACGTGTACGGCCGCAAGGGCCAGCCGTGCAAACAGTGCGGCGGGACGTTGCAGGCGACGACCGTGGCGGGCCGGACTTCGACCTTCTGCCCTGCCTGTCAGCGGCGGCGATGAGGCCGGGCCGATCGCGAGACGAATGGAAGCCGGGGAGCGAAGACAGGATCGGGGTCGTGTGGATAACCGTGTTCCCCATTTTGACTGGAAGCGTCATTTCCTAAATTTTTATTAGAGATTACCCTGTGCAAAAGAACGAACAGCGACGAACCGCTACGGGACGGTGGACCAAGTGAGCGATCACGGCAGGCGCATAGCGCGGAACGCGGCGGTGGTGGCGGGCGCGACCCTGGTTTCGCGCATCCTGGGGTTTCTCAGGGACATCATCGTGGCTTTCGCTTTGGGCGCCGGGTTGTTCGCCGACGCCTTTTTCGTGGCCTTTCGCATCCCGAACCTGCTCCGGCGGCTTTTCGGCGAGGGGTCGTTGACCATGGCCTTCATCCCCATCCACTCGCGGCTTCTGGAAGAGGAAGGGGAGGAGGCGGCCCAGGCCATGGCGCGGTCCGCCGCCATTTGGCTGGCCGTAATCCTGATCGGGATCACCGTGGTGGTCGAGTTGCTGGCCCGTCCGTTGACCATGGCCATTGCGCCGGGCTTTTTGAGCAATCACGAGCAGTTCGCCGTCACCGTGGATTTGGTGCGCATCTGCTTCCCCTATGTGGTGCTTATCTGCGGGGTGGCCCTGTGCATGGGCATTCTCAATTCCCGCAATCATTTTCTTGCCCCGGCCCTTGCCCCGGTGGCCCTGAATCTGGCCCTTATCGGCTCGGCCTTGTTCGGCTATTTCGCCGGGTTGAACGTGGCCTATTGCATGGCCTGGGGCGTGCTCGTCGGCGGTGCGGCCCAATGGCTGCTTCAACAGCCGTTTCTTTCGCGGGCCGGGTTTTCCTGGCGCGGGCCGTGGTCCTGGCGCAACCGGGGAGTGGCTCGCATGGGGATGCTCATGCTCCCTACGGTTTTCGGCGCGGCCGTGTACCAACTTAACATCCTGCTCGGCACCCTGCTGGCGTCGTTCCTGCCCGTGGGGTCGGTGTCCTATCTTTATTACGCCGACCGGCTGGTCCAGTTTCCGCTCGGGGTGTTCGGCATCGCCATCAGCACGGCGGCACTGCCGTCCCTGTCGCGGCTGGCGGCAAGGGGGGAGATGGGGGAATACGACGAGGCCCTGTCCGCCTCCCTCGGCCTGACGCTGTTTATCAGTCTTCCCGCCGCGGCCGGGCTCATAGGATTGGCCTCCCCGGTCATCGGTCTGCTCTTCGAGCGCGGGGCCTTTTCCGCCGAGGCTGTCACGGCCACGGCCCACGCGCTGGTGGCCTACTCGGTCGGGCTGCCCTTCATCGCCCTGTCGCGTCCCCTGGTGGCCGGATTCTATGCCCTTGAAGACACGCGCACCCCGGTCAAGATCGCGGTACTCTGCCTTGCGGCCAACGTCGGGCTGGGCGTGGCGCTCATGCAGCCGCTGGCGCATGTGGGCCTGGCCCTTGCCGTGAGCGCGTCCTCACTGCTCAATTTCGCCCTGCTGTACGTTCTGCTCACCCGCAGGCGCGGCGCATCCCCCATGCCTTTGTGGTCGGCTGTCCGCATCCTCCTGCTTTCGGCCCTGATCGGCGGGGGCGCATACTACAGCACGGGCTGGCAGCCGTGGTGGGTTCTGCTCATTCCGGCCTGGGTCGCGGTTTATATGTTCCTGGCCCTGGCCCTGGGGCTGAAAGAGGCTCGCCTGTTTGCGGACATGCTTCGTTCGCGGGTGCGGCGCAAGCTGGCGGGGACGAAATGACCGCTTTGGATACCAACGTCATTCTTGAGCGGCGCGAGTATTTCCCGCGCGGCCTGGTTCAGCCTGAGGGGGGCTATCGCTTTTCCCTGGATTCGCTGCTTCTGGCCTGTTTCGCCAACGTGACCCGGGGACAGACCGGCCTGGATCTGGGGTGCGGCTGCGGCGTTGTGGGCCTTGGGGTGCTCCTCCGGCAGCCCGGCGCGGCCATTACCGGGGTGGAGCTGAACCCGCAGGCCGTGGAGGCCGCCAGGGAAAACACGGCCAATCTGCATCTTGCTGAAAAGATGGGGATAGAGCAGGGTGACGTGTCCGATTGGCGGCCGGGCAAGGTGGTCGATTTCGTGGTGGCCAACCCTCCCTACCGCAAGCTCGGCAAAGGCCGGGAGAGTCGCGGGGAGCAGCGAAAGGCGGCGCGTTTCGAGGCGTCCGGCTCCTTTTTTGGATTCGCCCGGTGCGCGGCCGTTGCCCTGAAGACGCGCGGACGGTTCGCCTTCGTGCACCTGCCCGAGCGGTTGCCCGAACTCATGGCCGATCTGGCCGAGGCCGGGCTGACCCCCAAGCGTTTGCGGCTGGTGCACGGCAAGGTGGATCAGGAGCCCCGCATGGCGCTCGTGGAGGCGGTCAAGGCGGCCTCGCTCGGGCTGCGCGTCGAGCCGCCGCTGATATTGCATGAGGGAACGGGGCGAAACACCCGGTTGAGCGAACAGGCTTTGGAGTTTTGCCCATTTTTGGCCTGCAACCCTAAAGAGAGTGAATAGATGTCCAAGGATTTTGTGGAGAACAGGGTCGCCGAGCTTTTCGGCGAAAACAAATTTCTTTGCGGAGAGACCGTGGCCCGGGTGATCGCCGATGCCGGAGGGCGGGACTATCGGGACGTGGTCTGCGCGGTGACGGGATTTTGCAGCGGGATGTCGCGCTCCTGCGGCCAGTGCGGCGTGTTGGCCGGCGCGGTCATGGGCATGGGCCTGTATGTCGGGCGCAGCGAGATGAGCGAGGACCATGAGGCGTGTTATGCCCTGGTCCAGGAGTTTTGCTCCCGGTTTCAGCAGCGGTTCGGGTCGTCCAACTGCTATGAATTGATCCGGTGCGATTTCAACAATCCGGATGACATGGTTCGTTTTCGCCGGGATAACGTGCGGGAATATTGCCGGACCATCGTGGAGTTCGGAGCCGAGGTCGCCCTTTCCATTCTTCGTGAACACGGCTACCTTCCCGAGGAGGACGACTGTCCCGAAATCGGGGCGGGACTTGCGGTCGTTTGCGCGGCGGCATCGTAAAGCCAAAGGTAAGCAATATTATTGGTGGCATGATTAATAAAATCATTATCGATAACTTCATGGCTCACGAGCATACCGAGCTTGAGCTCGGGCCTGGCGTGACCATCCTGACCGGCTCCAACAACACCGGCAAGTCCGCTGTGGTGGAGGCGTTGCGCTGTCTGGCCACCAATCCGGCGCGCAGTCCCAACCCTGCCCTTTACATCCGGCACGGGGCCAAGGAAGCCCGCGTTGAGGTGGAGGTGGACGACGGGACCAGGGTTGCCTGGGTGCGCACCAAGCGGTGGGCCAAATACGAGCTATGGCCGCCGGGGGCGGACGAGCCGGAAGAGTATCACAAGCTTCAGGGCAAGGTGCCCGAGGACGTGGCCCGGGCCCTGCGGCTTGATCAGGTGGAGCTTGAGACCCGCAAGGACTCGGTGGACGTGCATCTCGGCAACCAGCGCGACCCCGTGTTCCTGCTCAATCAGCCCGATTCGGTCATGGCCGAGTTTTTCGCCGCATCCACTGAATCCGCCCACCTGCTGGCCATGCAGAACGCCCTCAAGATTCGGGTGCGCGACGCCAAGCGGGAGGAAAAGGGGCTGGACGGGCAGGTGGCGCGTATCGCCGCCGACCTGGATCGGCTTGATCCCCTGCCCGAACTGGCCCTGCGCATGGACGGGATCGAGGAGCTGGACCGCGAGGCCGCCCGGCTGGAACGCGAGGTCCCGGCCCTGGAAGCGGCCCTGGCCGAGTTCCTGTCCCTGGACGGGCGGCTTGCCCGCGAGCGGTCCACCGGCGCGGCGCTTCATGGAATCCAGGCTCCGCCCGAGGTCGAGGATGTGAACCGTCTCGGACGGCATATCGGGGCCATGGCATCGCTGGAGACGCAACTCGGCCGCGCGGGCAGTGCCGCGGAAGCCCTGGCCGGGCTCGACGCGCCGCCCCGGACCGAGGACGCGGCTCCCCTGCATCGGCTCATTCGGGAGCTGGACGACACCGGGGCTATTCTTCGCTCGGCCTCGTCCCGGCGGACTGTCCTGGCCGGTCTGTCCGAGCTGCCGGACCCGGCGGACACCGGCGAGCTGGCCGCCGTGGTGGATGAACTGCTCATCCTGCGCGCCCGCTCCGCCCGCCTGGCCCGCCTGACGGAAAACCTGGGGCACGTAGCCGAGCCGCCCGCGCCGCAGCCGCTTGATAAACTCGGTGAAGTCGTGTCGAGAATCGTCGGCCTTAAGGAACAATTTTCAACCAGACAGGCCGAATTGGACGGTCTGGAAAGGGACTTGTCGGCCGTTGTGGCCGCCATGGACGAACGCATCAAGGCCGTGGGCTGCTGCCCGGTCTGCGGCGGCGATCTGACCACCGACGGTTTCCTGGATCACGGGTGCGGCCATGAGTCTTGAGCACGTTCGCGCCAAGGGCCTGTTTCTGGTGGCCGACCCGCACCTGGCGGATCATCCGCCGGGTCAGCGGCTGGAAGGCTATCTCGACCAGATACTGGCCAAGCTGACCGCCTGCCTGGAGCGGGCCGACGAGCTGTCCATGGCCCCGGTTTTGCTCGGCGATCTTTTCCACTGGCCCCGCGACAACTCCAACAGAATGCTTGTGGAGCTTATCCGGCTTTTCGGCGGCCGCACGGGCGACAGGACCGTGCACATTCTCGTGGGCAACCACGACAAGTACCAGTCGCGGTTCACGGACGATGTGTCCCTGGCCGTGCTGGAGACGGCGGGCGTGGTCCGGCTTATGAAGGAGGAGGGGCCGCAGTTCGTGCTGGATACGGACGACGGCCCGGTCCTGGTTTGCGCCAGCCCGGACGGTTCGCCCCTGCCCAAGTCCTACGAGCGCGGCGAGGACGACCCGGAGACCGTGATCTGGCTGACCCATCACAACATCCGTTTCCCGGAGTTCATCGACAAGGCGTACTCCATCAAGGAGCTGCCGGGCATCGACTGGGTCATCAACGGCCACATCCATCGGCCCCAGCCCACGGTGACCAAGGGGCGGACCACCTGGGCCAACCCCGGCAACATCACCCGGCTGACCTTCACCCGTCGGTCCATGGCCCGGGAGCCTGCCGCCGCCATCTGGACGCCCGGCTGCGCGGAGCTGGAAAAATGGGTGATTCCGCATCTCGCCTTCGACCAGGTCTTTCCGGATCAGGAGCTGCCCCCCGAGGAGCAGGAGCTTGAGGGCGAATCCAATTTCATCAAAGGGCTGGAACGGCTGGCCTGGCAGCGCACCCACGAGGGTACGGGCCTGAAGCAGTTCCTGACCGAGAACCTGAGCAGCGAAACCCCGGAAGGCAAGCTCATCTGGGAACTCTACGAGGAGGTCATAAGCGGTGAATAACGACTCCAACCAGACCGGAACGGCCCGGGATGCCCGTGTGGAGCGGGAACTCAACGACCTGCGGCGTCAATACGAGCAGTTGCGCGACCGCAAGGTGCGCACCGAAGAGGCCGTGGCCCAGCTTACCCATCAACTGGAAACCCTGAAAAAACAGGCCGAGGCCGAATACGGAACCAGCGACCTCAAGGAACTGCAACAGCTTCTTGAGAAAAAACGGACGCAAAATGAAGAAGTTGTCGCCGCGTACCGCAAGCATGTCCAACAGATTCAGGCCGATCTCGCCCAAGTGGAAAACGCGGTGGAGGGCGACTAGGTGAGCCTGTCCGACGATCTCAGGGAACTGCGCCAGGACCGCCGCCGGGCCGAGGGCCGTCTGCATCGTCTGTCCGCACTTGGCGAGCAGTTGCACGCCGAGCACGGCCGCGTTCGCCGCGAGCTGACCGGGGTGTGCGAGTTCCTGGACCTTGCTCCCCGGGCGCGGGACACCCTCGAAGAACTGTCCACCGCCCTGTTCGGGCGCATCCTCGACGAGGTCGAGGCCAACCTGACCCATGCCATTCGGGAGATTCTCGGCCAGGACCGGGTGGTGGTCACCGAGCGCGAGGTCAAGAACAATCGGCTCCAGATCCATTTCCTCATCCGCAACCAGGGCCGCGAGGACGAGATCGAGGATATCATGACCGGCCAGGGCGGCTCGGTCTGCAACATTCTGTCCGTGGGATTGCGGCTCATCGCCCTGTCCCAGTTGCCCGAGGCGGGCCACCGGCCTTTCCTCGTCCTCGACGAGCAGGACTGCTGGCTCAAGCCCGGCCTTATCCCCAAATTCATGAAGCTCATCCAGGAAATCGCCGCCCGCCTGGAAATCCAGCTCCTGGTCATCAGCCATCATCCCCTGGATCTCTTTGCCGGGTCCGCCGACCACATCTTCGAGCTGGTTCCGGACCGCGAGGCCGGGGCCGTGGTCAAGCGCGTCAAATAGCCTTTGCCGTCCGATTTCGGCGGTTACCCTCTGGACAATCCGGTTCTGGTGCTTATCTTAATAGTGCCAAAGATGGCCATAAGGGATAGGCCCGCAAGGGATTGGCCCCATGACATATACGGCAGGCAACCCTAAAGGAGGATTCCACCCGTTAAACCTCTCGAAACCATAAAACAGCGAACCGAGTCGCGCTCCCGCAAAGCATAGTGTGCGCATGGACCCCCGAGGCCGACCAGGCCAGGGACCGCCGGGAAATCCGGTCAGCGCACTTTTTTTGCGCCTTTTTTCCACCGTGGGAGGAAGCTTAGCGCGTCCACCCAAAAGCGCGCCGCACCCCTTTTCGGGCACGGCGCGCTTTTGAGTGGACGGGTTTCCCGGCGCGGCTACTTGGAGCCGGTCCAGTCCTTTTCGGGGACGGCATGGTCCACGAGCATGATCGGGATGTCGTCCTTGACCGGATAGACCACCCCACAGGCGGGGCAGGCGAGACCATCCCCGGCGGGCATGAGCGTCAGCGCGCCCTTGCACTTGGGGCAGGCCAGGATGTCGAGCAGTTCTTTTTCGAGAGGCATGGCGTTCTCCTTTGGATGTGGCGGAGAATAGCTTCGGAGGAGGGAATTGGCAACCACCCGGCCTTTACCTCAAGAGGGAGAGGCTGTACCGTTCGCATTTGCGCAACCTGAAACCAAATAGGGAAGCACAGCCATGAGCATAGATCTGCATACGCATACCACGGCATCGGACGGCACGCTGACGCCCACGGAATTGGTTCGGCTGGCCGCCGAGAGCGGCCTGGACGCCATCGCCGTGACCGATCACGACACCTTTCAGGGCGTGGCCGAGGCCATGGAGGCGGGCAGGCGGTTCGGGGTCGAGGTCATCCCCGGCACGGAGCTGAGCCTGGAATCCCCGGAAGGCGCGGGCTGGATTCATGTGGTCGCCCTGTGGCTGCCGGAAAGAGCCGACGAACTCCAGAAGGCGTTGGATTGGGTCATCGAGGGCCGGGCCAACCGCAACCGCGAGATCGTGGCCAAGCTGCGCACCCTTGGAGTGAACATCTCCTATGACGCCGTGGTCGCGCGCGCCACCGGCACCGTTGGCCGTCCGCATTTCGCTCAGGAATTGATGGCGCTTGGCGTGTGTTCGTCCATGGACGAGGCGTTTCGGGTCTGGGTCGGCGACAACGGGAGGGCCTATGTGCCCAAGCGCAAGCTTACGCCCGAGCAGGCGTTTCCCCTTCTCTCAGACATCGGAGCCACCTCCATTCTGGCCCATCCGTTCGCTCTGAGGCTGAACTACCCGGAGACCGAAAAGGTGATCCGTCGTCTCAAGGAACTTGGTCTGGACGGCATGGAGGTCTTTTACTCCGAACACTCCGAGGCCGACACCAAGGCCTATGGGGAAATGGCGGACCGACTCGGCCTGCTCAAGAGCGGCGGATCGGATTTTCACGGAGCCAACAAGCCGGAAATCAAGCTCGGCGTGGGCCGGGGCAATCTGAATATCCCCTACGAAGTCCTTGAAAAGATGAAGGAAGACCGCCGATCCAAGGGGCTGCCCGTCTAGGGCGCCCTTTTTGCGTTCCCGGGCGCGACCCGGAACGGGCCAGGTTCAATATTCCCCTTGGCGAAACGAACCCCCATCAGGTACTTTGCGCCCATGCCAGACACCAGCCCGTTCATACCGGAACTGCTCGCCCCCGCCGGCAACATGGAAAAACTAGAGACCGCCATCCTTTATGGCGCGGACGCCGTCTACCTTGGCGGCGAGGGCCTCAACCTGCGCGCCGGAGCGGGCGGGTTCGACCGTCAGGCCCTGGAGCGGGCCATTCACCTCGCGCATCAGGCCGGGGTCAAGGTCTACTACACCCTCAACGTCTACCCGCGCCAGTCCCACATGAACGCCTTGCGCGAGCAGATCGATTTTCTCGGCGAGCTTCGGCCCGACGCCGTCATTGCCGCGGACCCCGGCGTCATCCGGCTGCTGCGGCGCGAGCTTCCCGAAATCCCGGTGCATATCTCCACCCAGGCCAACACCTCCAATGCGGAGGCAGTGCGGTTTTGGCGGGAAAACGGGGCCAAGCGCGTCAACGTGGCCCGCGAGCTGCGCTCCGCCGAGCTGTCGGAGATGCTCGACGCCTGCCGCAAGCAGATGCCCACCATGGAGCTTGAAGTGTTCATGCACGGGGCCATGTGCATGGCCGTGTCCGGCCGCTGCTACATGTCCGCGCTGCTCAACGACCGGCCCGGCAATCTCGGCCAATGCTCCCACCCCTGCCGCTACGAGTATCGGCCCACCTCCATTTCCTTTGAAGAGCGCACCCGGCCCGGCGAAAATCTCTGGGAGATTCGCGAATATTCCGCCGGATTGACCGAGGAGTTTTCCTTTGACGCGCCCGAGGATTTCGCTTTTTCCTCTCCGGACAAGGATGGCCCCATCTCTCAGCCCCCGGCCGATCGCGCCTTGTCCGCCGCCCTGGATACCGACGGCTGGACCAAGTTTTTTGCCGCCGAGGACCTTTGCCTGCTCCACTACATCGAGTGGTTCCGGCGCATGAAGGTCGCTTCCCTCAAGATCGAGGGCCGCACCAAGAGTTCCGCCTACCTCGCCCAGGTGGTGGACGCCTACAAGACCGCTCTTACCCACGCGGCCACGGGCCGTTTCCAACCCGAAATCTATCTCGACGAGCTGGTCAACGCGGCCTCCAGGCCGCTGACCACCGGCTTTTTCGATCCGGCCAACCGGGGCGCCATAGCCCTGCCGCCGGACGACACCGAGAAACGCCCCGTGCTCGCCCGCGTGCTCGCGCCGCTGGCCTCCGGCCGTTGGCTCGTCCAGACCAAGGCGCGCTGGGATGCCTCGGAAGCCGTCGAAATCCTCGTGCCCGGGCTGCTTCGGCCCGCCATCGCCGCCAAGGACTACGCCCTCGTGGACGAAAAGAATCAGGGCGTCGACGTCTCGCACCCCGGCCAACGCGCCGTTCTCATTTGCGATCACCCCGACATCAAGGCTGGATTCTTTCTGCGCAAGCCGTGGGAAATGAATCGGATCGATTAGTCCTGGGAGGCCGGAAGTTCGGCGGGCTTAGGCCGGTCTGAGCCGGACTGGCTGGGATGGCTTCGCCGACCGGGCGTCTCCAACGGTTCAAGAACCCTCTTGAGAGGGTTCTTGAAAATCTCCCAGGCGTTTAGGCGGTGCTTCGCCGGTTGCGGAGCGTTGGGGGCAGGGGACTTCCCCGGTCTGGATTGTTTACCGTTCTTCTTCCTTTTCCTTTCCATACAGCGCGTAATAGCCGCTCGGCACGACGACCAGCGTGAACAGGGTCGAGGCGACGAGACCGAAGATGAGCGCCCAGGCGAGCCCCGAGAATATGGGGTCCAGGGTGATGGGCCATGCGCCCAGCGCGGTGGTGAGCGCGGTGAGCACGATGGGTCTCATGCGCACTGCGCCGGATCGGACGATGGCCTCCTTGAGGGGCGCGCCTTTTTCTGTTTCGCCCTGGATGAACTCGATGAGCACCAGGGAGTTGCGGATAACGATGCCGCCCAGGGCGATCATGCCGATCATGGAGGTTGCGGTGAAGAAGACCGGGTCGTTGAACCCGCCCACGGTGCCGCCCGCCACCAGGTTGAGCAGCCAGAATCCCGGCAGGATGCCGAGCAAAGTGAGGGGGATGGCGGACATTATCAGGGCGGGCATGACAAAGGAGCCGGTCTGTCCGACGAGCAGGATGAAGATGCCGACCAGCGCGGCGGCAAAGGCCAGGCCCAGGTCGCGGAAGACGTCGAGGGTGATCTTCCATTCGCCCTCGCCCGCCCATTGCGTGGTGAGCCCCGGCTGTATGGGGTCCTTCTTGAGCATGGACTGGAGGTCGATGACCGCTTCGCCCGGCGGGACGCCAGCGGTTTCGGCATAGACGTAGGCCACGCGCTTGAGGTTCTTGTGGTAGATGGGTTGTTCGGCCGGGACCCTGCGGAAGGAGCCGAGCTCAGCCAGGGGAACCATGGCCCCGGAGGCGGTCTTCATGCGCAGCTCGCTCAGGGGATCTGGGCCGGTGCGCAGCCGCATGGGCAGGACGAGGCGCACGGGCAGGGACTGGCGCTCGTGGGGCAGGTGGATGTTTGCCGGGGCGGAGCCGGACAGGGCCAGGCGCAGGGTGTCTATCACATCGGCGGTGGTCACGCCGTGCAGGGCGGCTTTTTCCTTGTCCAGGACAAAGTCGTACATGGTCCGGTCGGTTTCGGAGGAATCATCCCGGTCCACGAGGCCGGGCAGTTCGCCCATGACGGATTCCACGTGGCGCGCGCCGTCGATGATGTCCTGATAGGCCATGCCGGGGCGGCCGTATATCTCGGCGGTGAGGGTGGCTATGACCGGCGGTCCGGGCGGGACCTCGATGAGCTTCATGCGCACGCCGTTTCGGTCGGCGATGGCCTGAAGGTCGTTGCGCAGGCGCAGGCCGATGGCGTGGGACTGCATGTCGCGCTCGGACTTGTCCCTGAGGTTGACGCGTATGTCCGCGAGGTTGGGCTGCTCGCGCCAGTAGTAGTGGCGGACCATGCCGTTGAAGTCCATGGGCGAGGGCTCGCCCGCATAGGTTATGAAGTCCGTCACTTCGGGTACGGTGCGCAGGTAGGCCTCGAAGTCGCGCACGGCGCGGTCGGTCCTTTCCAGGGTGGTCCCTTCGGGCATGTCCACGAGGACCTGGAATTCGTTTTTGTTGTCGAAGGGCAACATCTTGAGCGGCACCAGCCGCAGGAGCACCAGCACGCCGCACAGGCCGAGCCCGGCCAGGATGCCGAAAAGGAGCAGCCAGCGGTTGCGCGCGCGGGTCAGGAACGGGGTGATGGCCGCGCTGTACCAGCGCAGCAGTCGCGCGCCCGTCTTGCTTTCGGCGGCGGTGTTGTCCGAGGCCGGGGCGGCTTTGCGGTTGCGCAGGAGCAGGTAGGCCATCCACGGGACCACGGTCAGGGCGGCCAGGGTGGAGAAGGTCACGGTCAGGGGCACGTTGGCGGCCATGGGGGCCATGTACGGGCCCATCATGCCGGTGATGAAGAAGAGGGGCGCGAAGGAAACGATGATGGCCAGGGTGGACAGGATGACCGGGGGCAGGACTTCCTTGACGGCGGCCAGGGTGGCCTCCAGGGGATCGCGCAGTCCCATGCGGATATGACGCTGGATGTTGTCCACGTTGGTGATGGGATCGTCCACCACCAGCCCCAGGGAGAGGATGAGCGCGAAAAGCGTCACCCTGTTGATGGTGTAGCCGAAGAGATAGTTGACGAACAGGGCCAGCGAGAAGCTCATGGGCACGGCCAGGGCGACCACCAGGGCCTCGCGCCAGCCCAGGGTGAAGGCGAGCAGGGCGATGACGGTGATGATGGCGAAGAACAGCGACGAGAGCAGGTCGTTGACTTTGGCGTGGGCCGTGGCCCCATAGTCCCGGGTCACGGTCAGGGTCACGCCCTCGGGCAGGACGTCGCGTTCCAGCAGGCGTGCGCGCTCGATGACCGCGTCGGCCACGCCCACGGCGTTGACGCCTTTCTTTTTGGACAGGCCGAGGGTCACGGCGGGCCGGGAGGCGTGTTCCGTGTCCAGGCCGCGTTCGGCCATATACAGATCGGAAAAGCCGATGCGCGAATAGCTGGTCGGCTCGGCCGGGCCGTCGATCACGTCGGCCACATCGCGCAGGTAGACCGGCCTGTTGTCGAACACGCCCACCACCAGGGAGGCCGCGTCTTCGGCAGACAGCAGGAAGGACTGGCTGACCAGCTGGGTGTCGTTGTCGCCGGAAACGAAATGTCCGGCGGAAAGGGAGCTGTCCGCACCCTTGAGGGCGCGGGATATTTCCTGGGGCGAGACATGGAACCCGGCCATGCGGTCGGGGTGCAGCTCTACGCGCACCTCGCGGGAGCGGCCAGAATGCAGGGTCACCCGTGAGACGTCCTCCACCTCGGCCAGCCGATGGAACAGCTCCTCGGCCATGCGCCGCAGGTCGAAGTCGGAATAGCGGTCTTCAAAGCCGTGTTCGGCGTGCAGGGTCAGGGTGACGATGGGGACGTCGTCGATCTCCACCGGCTTGACCACCCAGCCCTTCACGATGGAGGGAGCCAGGTCCTGGTTTTTGAGGATGGTGTTGTGGAGCTTGATGAGCGAGTCCTCGCGGTCCTCGCCCACATGGAATCGCACGGTGACGGCGGTCTGGTCCTTGCTCGACGTGGAATAGACGTACTCCACCCCGTCGATCTGCCAGAGCAGCCGTTCCAGCGGGGTGGTCACGAGTTTTTCCACCTCTTCGGCGGACGCTCCCGGCACCTGGACGAGGACGTCGGCCATGGGCACCACGATCTGCGGCTCTTCCTCGCGCGGGGTGACCATGATGGCCGCCGCGCCCACCAGGAGCGAGGCCAGCGCGAGGATGACGGACATCTGCGAGGTCAGGAAATAGCGGACGATGGACGGCAGAAATCCACGGACCCTGGATTGATCGGGCTGCATCAGCGGACTTCCTCCCGGGACAGGCCCACGGTTTCGCCGCCGGACAGGCCGGACAGAATCTCGATCTTGCCGTCCACGCTCTCGCCGGTGCGCACGTAGACCGGCTGCCACGCTTCGTCTGATTTGACCATGACCGTTTCAAGCTGGCCGACGCGGCGCACGGCTTCTCGCGGCACCAGCACGGTCTCCCGGTCGCCCAAGGGCACCAGCAGCCTGCCGAACATGCCGGGATACAGCCCCGGCCGTTCCGGCAGCCGGACCTTGACCAGGAAGGAGCGGGTCACGGGGTCGGCCAGGGGTTCGATCTCCTGGACCACTCCGGCCAGCGGCTCCTTGTCGTTCAGGGCGGTGATGACCACGGACAGGCTGTCGCCGAGCTTGATCCGGCCTATGAGCGCCTCGCGGACCATGGCCTCAAGGTGCATGGAGCCGCCCGTATGCAGGGTGAGCAGTTCCTTGTTGGGAAAGGCCAGGTCGCCCGGCTCCACCAGACGTTTGGCCACCTCGCCCGGTTCCTGGGCGGTGATAGTCGTGTATCCCAGGGAAATCTCCGCCTCCTGAACCACTTTGTCCGCTTCGCGGGCGCGCGCTTCGGCGGCGGCCACGCCCTGTTCGGCCTGGTTCAGGGCGGCTTTGGCCTGAAGGTAGGCGGCTTCGGCCTTTTCCACTTCCTCGGCCGTGACCACTTTCTGTTCGAAGAGCTGGTTCATGCGCCGGTAGGTGGATTCGGCCTTGGTGTGCGCGGCCCTGGCGGAGGCTAGCGCATCGCGCGCCTGGGCGGCCATGCTCCTTGCGGAGGATACCGCCTGCCGGGAACGGTCCAGCCGGGTCTCCGAGGCGCGGCTGTCCAGCACCACCAGCCGGGCGCCCTTGTCCACCCGGTCGCCGGGCCGGACAAGCACTTCGAGCACGCGTCCCGTGACCTGGGCTTCCACGCGGATGTCCGTCTTGGCCTGCACCGTGCCCACGGCGTCGAACAGGCGCGGCAGCACCGTGCGTTCGGCCGTGGCCGTGGCCGCCGGTTCATATCCCGCGCCCTTTTTTACGGACACGGACGCGTCCTGGCCGCAGGCGCCCAGCAGGCCGAGAATTACGATGAATGACGATATGTTCAGGATTATTTTTCTCATGAACCCGTCCATAACATACAACCCCTCGCTCCCGCCACGGTCAAGATGGGAGGGCGGGAAAACAGTGGCCGGAGAAGTGGAAAAGACGTGGAATCTGATTTTTTCCACAGGCGGTCTTGACGGCCTGGTAAACGTGCCTATTTAGTTTGCGTACAAAAAAAAGGAGGTGCCGTTCATGGTTATCGATTTCAATACGCTTTATAATTTCCCGTCCAGGTTGGATCGCGTCTTTGAAGAGTTTCTGCGATCTCCCATGGGCGACGACCGGCGTTTGGCCTACCCCCCGCTCAATTTGAGCAACGACGAGGAGAACATTTACGTCCGCGCCGAAGTGCCCGGAGTGACCATCGACGATGTTGAGCTGACCCTGACCGACAAGACGTTGGTCATCAAGGGAGAGCGGACCGCCCCGGAAGGCAAGTTCTACAGACAGGAACGTCCGAGCGGTGTTTTCCACAGGGTTATAAACATTGGAGTGCCGGTCGACAGGGAAAAGGTGACCGCCGCCATGAAGGACGGCGTTCTGACCGTGATCCTGCCCAAGTCCGAAGAGGTCAAGCCGCGCACCATCAGCATCGACGTTGCCTAATCAAGGAGGGTGTCATGAGTGAAGTCGTGAAGAAAGAGGAACGCAAGGAGCTGACCCGCTTCCGTCCGGCCACGGACATCCTGGAGCGCGAGGACGGCTTCCATATATTCATGGATATGCCCGGCGTGAGCAAGGAGGATATGTCCATCGACCTGGAAGAGGACGAGCTGACCGTCACGGGCCGTTCGACCCAGTGCCCGGTCCCGGGCGAGAAGTTCGTTGAGATGCAGTTCGGCGAGTGCGAGTACATCCGCTCGGTCTCCATCTCCGACATTGTGGACCGCGAACGCATCAAGGCTTCCGTGGAAAACGGAGTCCTGGAACTGTTCCTGCCCAAGCTGGAGAAGGTCCAGCCCAAACGGATCAGCATCGAAGCGCAATAGTTCCATCAGCCATCCTACATGAAAAAGGGCCCCCGGCGACTCAGGTTGCCGGGGGCCCTTCCTTGTGGCGTCGTAAAGGCGTCAGATGGCCCAGGTCTCTATGTCGATGAGCCCCAGCCGGGCGGCGTAGCGGACAAGCTCCACCGAGCTTTTGAGCCCGAGCTTCTTCATCAGGTTGGTGCGGTGGTTCTCCACGGTCTTGGGGCTTATGAACAATTGGTCGGCCACGCCCTTGGCGGTCAGCCCCTCGGCGAGCATACGCATGACCTCCTGCTCGCGCGGGGTGAGGGTGGAGTAGGGATCGTTCTGGCCGTCGTCGGCCTCGTCCTTGGTCTGGAGCAGCTTGAAGACAACCTCCTGGGACAGGGCTCCGTCCAGGAAGATGTTGCCCTTGGCCACGGTATGGAGGCCCTTGATGAGCTGCCCGGCGGCGGACTCCTTGATGATGTACGCGGTGGCTCCGGCCCGGAACGCCTCGATGATGTAGTCGGCCTCGGAGTGCATGGAAATGATGACGAACCGGGTTTGGGGCAGCTCGTCCTTGAGTTCGCGGATCATCTGGATGCCGCTCTTGTCCGGCATGGAGATGTCCACCAGGACGATGTCGGGCCGATGGGTCCGCGCCAGGGCGACGCCCTCGCAGCCCGTGCCCGCCTCCGCGCAGACCGCGAAACGTTCATCCCTGCTGATGATGGTCTTGAGCCCCTCCCGGAAGAGGGGGTGGTCGTCGACGATCATGATGTCCAAGATATTTGTTCCCATGCTATCCGTGTCTCCTTGCGCTTTCGATCGGAACCTTGAAGAGGATGCGCGTGCCGGTTCCGGTCAGGGTCTGGATCTCCATGGAGCCGCCGATGAGGCGGGCTCTCTCCTCCATGCTCCGAAGGCCCATGCGTTTATCCGCGTCGGCCTTGGCCAGGCTTTCCTTCATGAAGAACCCCCGGCCGTTGTCCTCGATGCGGATGAGGATGTCCGGGTGGCTTTTGACCAGCCGGATCACCGCCCGGGTGGCCCGGGCGTGTCGGCAGATGTTCCTGACGGCTTCCTGAACCATTCGGTAGAGATTGATTTCCACGTCGAAGTCCAAGGAAATATTCTCGATTCCGGTGGAGAAAAAGTCAACGTCGAACCCATATCGGCTTCCCGCCTCGTGGCACAAATTATCCAGGGCCTGGACCAGGCCGAGCTGATCCAGCGCCGGAGGCCGCAGGCCGTAAGCGATTTCACGGACCGAGGCGATGGAGTGGCGCAGGATTTCGGTCACGGCCCGGCCCCGTCCGGTCAGCTCCGGGTCGGCGTCCGGGTGGCCGTCGAACAGGGTCTCCATCTTGAGCATGATCGAGGACAGGTCCTGGGCCACGTTGTCGTGCAGGTCGCGGGCGATGCGCTGGCGTTCGTCCTCCTGCACCCGGATGAGCTGCTGGGTCAGGGCCTGGATGCGTTCCTGGGCCTGGCCGCGCTCCTCGGCCACGGCCTTGAGCCGGACATTGGTCTTTGACAGTTCCGCCGTGCGCTTGCGGACCCGGTTTTCCATCTGGGCGTGGGCGATGAGCAGTTCCGATTCCAGCGCCTTGTACCGGGTGATGTCGGTCAGGATGAACATCAGCGCGTCGCGGCCGCCCCACATGATGGGCTTGACGTTCATGTTCACCCATTTGGTTCCGCCGCTCTTGGTCAATATGCGAAAGAAGCCCAGCGGGGTCTTGTCCTTGCCCGTGCCGAGCCGGGCGAGCCTAGGGGTGTGCTCGTTCCGGTCGTCGGGGTGGACCATGTCCGCGAAATTCAGCTCTTCGAGTTCGTCGGCCGTGTAGCCCGTGATGCGCATCATGGACCTGTTGACGTAGCGGACCGAACCGCTCTGCGTGACGATGACCCCTTCCTGCGAGTTCTCGGCCAGCACGCGGTAGCGCTCCTCCGAGTCCATGAGGGCCTCTTCCGCCCGCCGCCTCGGGGTCACGTCCAGCAGCGAGACGATGACGCGGGAGAGGGTTTCCTGGTACTCGTCCGGGACGTAGAAGTGGACCATGACCCAGATGGTGTCGCCGTCCAGGGTGCGGTTGGCGATTTCGCCGCAATATTCCCGGCCGCCCGAGGCGAGCATGATGATCTCTTCGGTGAAGGCGGCCATGGAGCTGTCGGTCAGGATCTTGTCCAGGTTGCCCAGCAACTCATCCTTGGAGGTCGCCCCGAGCAGGGACAGGGTGGCCTTGTTCACGTCGACCACGGTGACCAGCGAGGCGCACTTGGCCAGTGATTCGGGGTTCTCGTAGAAATAGTTCCGGAAGTCGGTGACGCCCTGCTCCCTGAGCTCGTCCAGGTAGAACTTGAGCCGGGTCAGGTCCTCCTCCCACAGGGATATGGGGGAGTCCTCGAACAGGGTGCGGAAGCGGGCTTCGCTGGCGGCCACGGCGGCCCCGGCCTCCCGGCGAATGGTGACGTCCCTGGACACGCCCTGGAATCCGATGGGGCGTCCCTTGTCGTCGAGCAGCCGCTTAATCACGGTCTCTGCCCAGAAGGTCCGGCCGTTTTTGTGGATGTGCTCCAGCTCAAGGTTGCTGACCAGGGCGTAATCCCCCTCGGCCTCGGCTTCCCTGCGCTGGTTCAACGCTTCCTCCAGCCTGGGGATGGACTGCTCGGCGACCATTTCCCGGAGCGGGCGGCCCTGCACTTCTTCCGGCGTGTAGCCGCTGATGTCCTTGATGGACGGCGTGGCGTAGACCATGCAGTAGTCGTCGTCCATGGTCCAGATGGCGTCGGCGGTGTTTTCGGCCAGGAAACGGTATTTCTCTTCGCTTGCCCGGAGACGCTCCTCGGCGCGTTTGCGCGCGGTGATGTCCGTGGCGATGCCTTCCACGGCCACGGGGTGGCCGTGTTTGTCCCGAAGCAGGATGTGCCGTTGGCTGGCCCAGAACACTTCGCCCGACTTGTGGATGAACTGGAACACGTATTCATCGCGGACCTTGCCTTCGAGCAGTTCCTGCAGGACCTCGTCCAGATAGTCGCGCCAGTCGGGGTGGACGATCTGCCAGAGGAGCATGGGATTGTCCTGGTATTCCTGCACGGAGTAGCCGGAAAACCGCACCACGGAAGGGCTGAGGTAATCATACAGGCCGGTGTGCAGGTTCAGGCGGAAGAAAATGTCGCTGGTGCTTTCGGATATGAACTTCAGACTCTTCTGAGCCGTTCCGAGGGCCTCGCGGATGCGGATGAGGTCGGACAGGTCCTGCTTGATGGAAATGACGTGGGTGATTTCTCCGGACTCGTCGGTGACGGGATCGAACCAGCCCTTGACCGAGCGCAGGGTCCCGTCTTTGGACCGGATGACGTATTCGCCTTCCCATCGGTTGCCCTGCCGGACCGTGGGCAGGACCACGTTCCAGTAGAGGTCCAGGGTCTCCGCGGGCAGGATGTGTTTCTGGTCCAGGTGGTTGTCCAGAATTTCTTCGATGGAGTAGCCCCATAGCCGGGCATAGGCGTTGTTGCCCCAAACGGGGAAGAGGTTCTTGTCGTGGACAGATACCGCCATGCCGGAGGCCTCCACCAGACGGCGGAACATGCCGGGGGTGAAGTTGAGCAGACGCTCCCGGGCTTCCGGGTCTGGGCGCGGTATCGGTTCGCGGTGGGTCTTCACGGGGCGTCCGATTGCTGATTGTGGTGGGTATGGGCCGCTACGACGAATGTATCTTAACGTATTCGCAACACGAATGGAAGGCGCGGTCGGTTACTGCTCCGCCTTGGGCCGGTCCAGGCTGTTTATCCAGGACACGGCCAGAGAGGCGTGATCGTCGGCCACCTGCTCGACCCAGGAGGATTGCCCGCCCTCGGCTTCGAGGACCTCCCGGCTTGTCTTGGCCGGGGCCACGACGATGGTGAAGGGACGTTTCTCCTTGTCGCGCAGGGATTCGAGGGTTCGGATGAGGGACCGCCATTTTGCCGTTTCCCGGCCGGTGACGAGCCAGAGCACGGGCAGGTCGAGGCGGGCCAGGGTCTCCCGGTTCGGCAGATCGGCCGGGGCCAGCCCGTCGGTGAGCATACAGATCAGGAAACGGGGCGAGGCCTGGGCGGCGGACCTAAGCGCGGCGGGCACGCCCGGCCCGGCTCCCCATATTCCGGCTCTGTCCGCGCCGATGGACGGGTGGGCCTTGAGAAATCCGTAGGCGGCCGAGGTGTCCTCGACCAGTTCCCCGGGACCGGCCGGAGCGGGCTGTTCGGCGGCGCATCCGCGCGGAGTGAAGGTCAGGGCGGACAGGTCGTGCATGGACAGGGTCCGGGTGAACGCCTGAACAAGGCCCGGGTCGGCGCATTCCGGCCCGTGAACGACCACCACGCCCGCATGGCCCTCGTCGTAGGGCGGGCGGGAAAGGCGCGCCTCGATCGGCCCGGCCGGGCCGTCGAAGGAGACCTCCTCCTCGCGTACGTGCACCTTGACCGGATAGTGCGCTATGCGGTCCTCGTCGGTGACCAGGATGAACCGTTCGATACGGTCGTTCTTGGCCAGGAAGGTGACCGAACCCGTCACCGGCTCGTCTGCGTAGGCGGAGGGGCCGATGGTGTAGACGTACTTGCCGAACGCCTGCTTCAGGCGGCGCAGGGTCTTGTTCTTGGAGTCGTAGATCAGGAACCGCCCGTACTTGGTGTTGCGGGCGTCGATGATGGAGATGACCCGGTCGTCCTTGGTCCGGAACTGGCCGGAGAACTCCTGTGCGGAATAGGAAAAGTAATCGCCCATCAAGGCCCGGCCGAAACGGGCTTCGGCTCCCCTGTGCACGGTGCCGTCCTTGCGGACGTAAATTTTTTCGGGCAGGCCGTCCTCGGCCGTCTTTTCGGGTGGCAGGGTCTTGGTCGGGCTGATTTCCACCACTTCGGGTTCGGGCTCCGGCTCCGGAGCGGGCTCGGGTTCGGGAGCGGGAGCCGGCTCGGGCGGCGCGTCGTCCAGGACCACGGTCTTGTCCATGGGCAGGGGCGCGGCGGCCGGAAGCTCCTCCGGGGGCGGCTGCGCCGCTGGCGGTTCGGGAGCGGGGGCGGGCGCGGGCATGGGAATGATCGGTTCAGGCTCCTGGATGTCGGTCAACTCCACTTCCATGAGCTCCATCTCGGGCAGGGGCGGCAGGTTCACGGAATGAAGCAGCCCCATCGCCACCACGGCATGAAAGAGGATGGAGAGTGCCCAGCTCAGCGTCCGTTGCATGTAATTCTGTCCCGTTCCCTACTTTTTCTTGTCCGGCTTGGGCTCTTCGGCCACGATGCCGAGCTTGTCGATGCCCGCCGCCTTGATCTCGCCCATGACCTGAACCACCGTGCCGTAGGGCACCTCCCGGTCCGCGCGCAGGAAAAGTTGCTTCTTCTGGGTGGCCACCAGCCGCTTGAGGTGCTCCTCAAGCTCGTCCAGGCTTACCTTGTACTCGTCCAGAAAAATGTTGCCGTCCTTTTTCACGGTCAGGACCAGATGCTCGGAATCCTGCGGCAGGTTGCGGACCGTCCGTGTCGCGGGCAGGTCCACCTCGACCCCCTGTGTCATGAGCGGAGCCGTGACCATAAAGATAATCAGCAGCACCAGCATCACGTCCACGAAGGGCGTGACGTTGATCTCGTTGAGAAACCCGCCGCCGGTCTTGATCGCCATGACCGACTCCTAGTGGCGCTCGGGCTTGTCGGCCCAGGCGATTTCACGTTCGGCCCGGTTCAGGAACGCGCCGGCGAAATCAACCATGCCGGACTCCACCTCGTTCAGCTTGCCGAGAAAATAGTTGTAGAAAATGGTCGCCGGGATGGCCACGAGCAGACCGATGGCCGTGGCGATAAGCGCCTCGGAAATACCCGGCGCGACCGTTGCCAACGCCGCGGACTGCGCCTGCCCGATGGAGTGGAACGAGTGCATGATGCCCCAGACCGTGCCGAACAGGCCGATGAACGGGGCCGCGTTGGCGCAGGTGGCCAGGAACGGCAGGTTGCGGGTCAGGTCGCGCATCTCCTTGGAAATGCCCTGCTTGAGCACGCGCCGGAGGGTGTCCTTGACCAGGAGCCGTCTGCGCTCCCGATTGACGTCCGCCTTTTCGAGCTGGCGAAATTCCTTCACGGCCAGCGAGGAGACCCGGGCCAGGGGCGAATCGCTCTTGTCGCCCAACTGCTTGATGCCCTTGGACAGATCGCCTGCGGCCATGAACGCGTCGTAACCGCTGATGACCCGCTTGCGGGCCGTGCCGATGGAGAAAAACTTGAGGAAGATGATGGTCCAGCTCCACAGGGACATGCACCCCAGAAAGAGCATGACCAGCTTGACCGCCAGGGTCGCCCCGGAAAGCAGGGTCAGGATGTCGTTGTCGGGCAGAAGATTCATGATTTCACCTTCGGTTTTCCTTCGGAAATATTCCGTTGAGAGGGGGCCTTTACCATGTGTAAACCCCGTTCGGTTAGAAAGCAAGGGGGGCGCAAATTGGAAGGACTGTCTTTTCAGACGGTTGCAGTCAGCATTGAGGCCGCTTGGCGCGGGGAGCCGTATAAGCTTGTCCCGCGTCCGCTTTTTGGCGTAAGGACAGAATTGGGCGGCGGAAACTGTTCATGATCCGTGGGGTATTGCGGAGGCGTTGTGTGAAAATTCTGATTTTGGCGGGCAAGGATGCGGACCTGCGTGACCTTGACCTGCTCCCCGGCGGCCATGAGCGTACCGTGGCGCGTCTGGAGTCCGTTTCGCGGGGCGTGCTTCGTTTGGAGAAGGACGACGCGGATCTTGTCATGCTCGCGCCCGACCCGGACGACGAGTCCTGGCCCCGCGCCGTCGAACGTGCCCGCAAAGAGTACGGACGGCAGGCCGTCGTGTTGCTTGGCGGTCCGGGCGGCGAGAACGAGGCCCTGGCAAGGGGGGCGTTTGACTGCTTTGTGCTGGGAGAGGATACCCCCGGCTGTCTGGCCCGCTGTCTGCGTCATCTTGAGGACCGGTTGGCCCTTGAGGCGGAGCTGACGGCCGAGCGTTCCCAGTTTGACTGGATGGAGCGCACCGGCGCCTTCGGCAGATGGATCATGGAGGCGGACGGCGATATCCGCTGGTCTGGCGGGCTGCGCCGTATTTTCGGGCCGGACGCGGAGCCGGGCCGTCGGCTTTCCGGTCTGCGCGAACATGTTTATCCCGGGGATCTGGAGGTCTTCGACCGGGCCGTGGAGGCCACCTTCGATCAGGGCTGGCCTCTGGATTTCGAGTACCGGGTGGTGGACGCCGCGGGCAAGGTCCGTCATCTGCGCGTCAACCGGGAAGTGGAGCTGGGGCCGGGCGGAGACGTCGTCCGGGTGTGGGGCATGGCCCGCGATGTCTCCCTGCAAAAGGATTTCGAGGAATTTCTCTTCAAGCGGGACGCCGTTCTTCAGGTGTTGGCCAATTTCGCCAGCCGTTTTCTGCGTGACGCCGATTGGAATAAGGGCGTGTCCGAGGCCCTGGCCAAGCTCGGCAAGGTTGTGGACGTGACCCGCATCTACCTGCTGGAAAGGTGCGGATCGGACGATGTGGAGGACCCTATCCTGCACAGCGAGTGGGGCGTCGACTGGCTGAAGCCCCTTCGCGGCGAATCCGGCAAACTGGACCTGTCCATCCTGCCCGACTACTGCGCCTGGCGCGGGGCCATGCTCAAGCGGAAGGTTGTCGCCGGGCACGTCAGGCATTTCCGCAAACAGGACCGGGATGCCTTCGGGGCCACCGGAGCCAAGTCGGTCATGATAGTGCCGGTCTTCGCCGGGAGTACCCTGTGGGGCGTCATGGGGCTGAGCGAGCACCGAAGCGAACGGGACTGGCTGCCCGTGGAGATAGAGTCCATGATGCTGGCCGCCAACCTTTTCGGCTCGGCCATTCATCACGGCGAGATGAGCCGCGAGCTCATGGAGGCGAACCGATCCGCCGAAGAAGCCTCCAAGGCCGCGCGTGAGGCGAGCATGGCCAAGTCCATGTTCCTGGCCAACATGAGCCACGAGATCCGCACCCCCATCAGCGGCGTCCTCGGCATGACTGAGATGATGCTCACCACCGGGCTGACCGGTGAGCAGCGGGAGCATATGGACATGATCCGCGACGCGGGCAACTCCCTGCTGAACATCATCAACGATATTCTGGACATCTCCAAGATCGAGGCGGGCAGGATGGAGCTCAAGCCCGAGGACTTCACGCTTCGCACCGCCCTGGAAACCTGCGTGCGCTCCTTCGGGCCGCAGGCCGAGCGAAACGGGTTGGCCTTCCGCCATTCCGTGGCCGACGACGTGCCCGCCCGGCTCAACGGCGACCCCGACCGGCTGGGCCAGGTCCTGTGGAATCTCATCGGCAACGCCCTCAAGTTCACCCCGCGCGGGCTGGTGGAGCTGAGCGTGGACGTCCTGGGCCGCGAGCCCGGGCGCGTCTGCCTGCGGTTCAAGGTTCGCGATACCGGGCTAGGCATCCCCGAGGACAAGCTCGACGCGATCTTCGACAGCTTTACCCAGGCGGACGGCTCCCGGCACAAGAGGCACCAGGGCACCGGGCTCGGCCTGACCATCTCCCGCCAATTGGTCGAGATGATGGGCGGTGAGATCGGCGTGTCGTCCGTCGAGGGACAGGGCAGCACCTTTACCTTCTCCGTCTGGTTCGGGCTGGCCGGAGGGCCGGAAACCGTTGCGGAGCCGGAGGCGGTCCTTTCTCCGAAAACCGTGCATCTGAATATTCTGCTCGCCGACGACAATTCCATGAACCGGAAGTATCTGCGCCATTTCCTGACCCTGTTCGGCCATGCCGTGACCACGGCGGAGAACGGGGTCGAGGCCCTGGAGGTTTTGCGGCAAGAGGGTCGGACCTTCGATGTGGTGCTCATGGACGTCCAGATGCCCGAAATGAGCGGATTGGAAGCCACCAGGGCCATCCGCGAATCCGACGGCCGGTTGTTCGACCGCGACATCCCCATCATCGCCCTGACCGCCTACGCCATGAAGGGCGACCGCGAGCGGATGCTCGAAGCGGGCATGGACGGCTACGTCAGCAAGCCCGTGGACATGCACGAGCTTTCCGATACCATTTTCCGGTGCGTGGCCGACCGGAAGCCCGACCGGAAGTCCGACCGAGGGGACGCCCGACGGGGCGCAGCGTCGCCGTTGGCCCCGGAACCCGAGGCCGGAATCGGGATAGCCCTCGATGTGAATGGCCTGAAAAAACGGTTTCATGGCGACATGGAACTGTTCAAGGACATTCTCGATCTCTTCCTCGTCGAGGCCGAGACCAAACGCGGGGAGCTTGAACGGGGAATCGAGGCCATGGACGCCCAGGTTTCTGCCGAGGCCCTGCATTCCATAACCAACATCGCCAGCCATGTGCTGGCCATGGATGTGGTCAATTTGTCCCGTTTGCTGGAAAAATACTGCTATTCAGGCGAGATGGGTGCCGTTCGGGAGGGGGCCAAGGAACTCCTGCCCCTCTTCGACGCCCTGGTCCGCGCTGTGGAGGCCGAGGCCGCGCGACTGTAATTTATTGCAATTTGCGGACTTGCGAGGTAGGTATAGTTCACCGTTTCCATTCCGGAAATCGCTGTACAGGAGGTAGCCGATGCTGGTCAGAGACTGGATGACGGTCAACGTCATCGCCCTGGGAGTGAATTCCTCGGTGCTGGACGCGGCCGAGATACTGCGGGAAAAGAATATTCGACAGTTTCCGGTCATCGACAGCGCCGGTAACCTGGTGGGCATTGTTTCCGACCGGGACATACGCGACGCCATGCCGTCCAAGTTCATCCCCGGCGACGCCGTGGTCGAGAGCGGCGGCGGCCTGTACACCCTCACCGCCGGGGACATCATGACCCTGGATCCGGTCTCCGTGCCTTCGGACGCGGCCATGACCGAGGTCGCGGGCATCCTGGTCAAGCACAAGGTCGGCGGTCTGCCCGTGGTGGACGGCGGACGTCTCGCGGGGATCATCACCCAGCTCGACGTACTCCGTTTTCTCTGCGCTTCGGCTGGATCGGTCCGGGGCGGCGTGCAGTTCGGCATCCGCATGAACGGCTCCGAAGGCTCTCTGGCCGATCTGCTCTGTGACCTGCGTTCCGAGGGCATCGTCTTTACCAGCGTGTTCACGGCCGTTGATCCCGGCCGGACGGGTTCCCGCAACGCCTATGTCTCCATGGCCGACCTCGGCGACAAGTCCGTGGAAGAGGTCGTCGAGCTCATTCAACACAAGTATTCGCTGCTTTTCTACGTCGCCGAGGGCGTTACCGTCGATCTGGTATAGTCGCCGTCTCCCTTGCGGGAGGGGCGCATCGCCTGGGGAATCCGTGTCACGGAGGTCTTCGGGCGCGTCCGCTCATGCGGAACAATCAGGAAAATGAAAGGGAATGACGGCCCGGAAGAAGGGGAGGGGGAATGCCTTGTTGGCAAGGTGTTCCCTCTCCCCTTCTTCCGGGTACCGGACGGTGGTAAATGCCTGTCGGTTTTGTCGAGGTCAGCCGTTCAGGGCGTTGCGGACGACTTCGACGAGGCGGCGGGTGTCGATGGGTTTGGTGAAGGTGTCGAGCACGTCGTAGACCTTGGCGAGTTCGACAATGGCTTCGGGGTTGAAGGCTTCGCCGCCGGATATGGCGATGAATTTGTGCGAGCTGTCGGCCTTGATGAGTTCGCCCATGACCTGGAGACCGCCCTTCTTCGGCAGGAAAATGTCGATGATGGAAAGGTCTATGGGGGTTTCGCGGCAGATATGGATGGCCTCTTCGCCGTCCGCCGCCTCAATCACGTTAAACCCTTCGGCTTCGAGAACCGATTTGAGCAGCTCCCGAATCATGGGCGCATCGTCGACGACGAGTATGGTTTTCATGGTTTGCTCCTTTATCTTTCTGGGAGGGGGTTCGTTGTCTGGCCGCGAACAATCGCGATGTAGTTTAGCGCGGACTGGACGTCGGATTCAAGAATTTTCAATTCCTTTTCGGCGGAAGAGGTGTCTTTCTGGCGGCAGAGGTACTCCATTTGCTCGGCAATGGCGCCGAGCCGCTGGGCGCCAACGGTGCGGGCCGCGCCCTTGATGGAGTGGGCCAGCCGTTTGGCGTTGGCCCAGTCGCCCGCGCGGAAGCTGTCGGTCAGCTCGTCGAGCTCTCGGGGCACGTCGCGAAGGAATATCTCGTCCATGCGGGCGAGGAGGCCCTGTTTGCCGCCGAGCATCTCCAGGGCGTTTTCCCTGTCGAAGGGGTTGGCCGCCGCGTTCGGCCCGCGCTCCTCCTCCGGGGCTGGGAGCGCCGCGGGGCGTCCGTTTATGGCCCTTGCGATGGTGTTGTAGAAATCCCGCATCTTGATGGGCTTGGCAATGTAGTCGTTCATGCCCGCTTCGAGGAACCGCTCGCGGTCGCCTTTGAGGGCGTGGGCGGTCAGGGCCACGATGGGGATGTTCGGGTCGGTCGCCCCGGAATTGGGATCGCGGATGGCCCGGGTGGCCGAGATACCGTCCATGATGGGCATCTGGATGTCCATGAGCACCAGGTCGAACGGCGTCTCGCGCAGGGCGTTGAGGGCCTCGATGCCGTTCTTTACGGCCAGGACGCGGTGTCCCTGCTCGGTGAGCAGGGTGCTGGCGAGCTCCCGGTTGAGCGGGTTGTCGTCGGCCAGCAGGACAGACATGGGCGGGATGCTCGGGGCCGGGATTTCGGCTTCGCGGCGTTCCCGTTCCACGGCGGCGGGATCGCCCACCTTGAGGTCGGAGGTGAAAGAGAAGGTGCTGCCCCGGCCCTCTTCGCTCCGCAGGGAAAGCTCGCCGCCCATGAGCTCCACCAGGAGCTGGCAGATGGCCAGGCCGAGGCCCGTGCCGCCGTACTTGCGGGTGATGGAGTCGTCGGCCTGGAGAAAGGACTGGAAGATGTCTTTCCGCTTGTCTTCCGGAATGCCGACCCCGGTGTCGGTAACGGAAAATTCCAGGGTGATCGGGTCGCCCGGAACGAGGTCCTGGGCGGGGGAGGCGGACCGGACATTTACGGTCACCCTTCCGCTGTCGGTGAATTTGATGGCGTTGGCCACCAGGTTGTTGAGAATCTGGCGCAGCCGTGAAGGATCGCCCACCAGCGCCTCGGGCACGTCGTCGGCGACTTCGGCCACGAGTTCGAGGCCCTTTTCCCCGGCGGCGATGAGGTGCAGGTCCATGGCGGCCTCAAGGGCCGGGCGCGGGGCGAAGTCAATGCTCTCAAGAGTGAGCTTGGAAGCCTCGATCTTGGAGAAGTCGAGGATGTCGTTGATGACGGACAGGAGCGAGCTGCCTGCCTCCATGACCCGGTGAAGGTAGCGGTCCTTGCGGTCCTTGTCGTCGATGGACAGGGCCAGCTCGGACATGCCCAGGACGGCGTTGAGCGGGGTGCGGATCTCGTGGCTCATGTTGGCCAGGAACGAGGACTTGGCGTGGGTGGCCGCGTCCGCCTTTTTCATGGCCGCGACGAGCCGCTGGGATTTGCTGGTCAACTCCACGTTGGCCTTTTCGAGCTCCAGGGTGCGTTGCCGGACACGGTCCTCCAGTTTGTCCCTGGCCTTTTTGAGGGCGTCCTCGGCCCGCTGCCTTGCGGTGATATCGATGCCGAGCACCATAATCATGCGCTCGCCGTTGGAGTCGGTCATGGGGCTGCATTGCAGGTGGAAGGTCCGTCCCCTGTCGTCGGTCCAGTCCCATTCCACGGCCCGGTCGGTGTTCATGGCCTGCATGGGCGGGCACATGCCGCAGTCGTTGCCGGAGCAGTTCAGGGCCTCGCGGCACTGGCGGTTTCTCGGGCTGCCGAAATACCGCCGGAAGTAACGGTTGGCGTAGCGGATGGTCTGGTCGGGGTAGAGGTGATAGACGATGCCGGGCAGGGACTCCATGAAGAATATCTGCCGCTGTTGTTCGCGCCGAAGGTCCTCGTCCGTGCGGCGCAGCTTGGTCAAGTCGAGGGTGTGCACGGCCAGCCGGTTGACCTCACCCCAGGGGTTGGCCACGGGCACGATGGAGTGGACCAGGGAACGGCCGCCGATCTCCTCTTCGAAGCGCACGGAACGCACACTGCGGATGGCCTCCTCGATCTTGGCGCGGCGCGAGTCGGCGGCTTCGGCGGGCAGAAGGTCGTAGATGTTGGAGCGTTGCAGGGTCTGGCCGGGCTTGAGGTCGAAGAGCCTGGCCGCCGCTTCGTTGGCGGCCAGCACGTATCCGCTCACGTCCATGACAAAGGCGGATTCCACCGAGGAATCCATCAGGGCCCTGGAGGTTTCGTCCAGAGCTACGTAGGAGGTGGGGCGCGCAGGGTTCTTCTTGAAGGGCATACTGTTTGGGGCGTAGGTTAATTGTCTCTTTTATAAGTAGTAAAAAACCCGGCCTGGCAGGTCAACGGGAAACCCCCACCGGGTAATTATAAATTCAGGCTCGTCCCTCCCGCTCTTGCCATTTCCCGGGGTTTCCGTATCGTTGGCCGGCCTGAAGGAGGACGCGCATGGATCACCAGGGCATGATAATTCGACCGCCGAGCGAGGCCGGGTCCATACTGCTTCAGGTCACCCTGGGCTGTTCGCACGGCCGTTGCGCCTTTTGCGGAGCGTATCAGGGCAAGCGGTTCGCCATCAAGCCGCGTGAGACCGTGCTCGCCGATATTCTTTACGCCGCCCGGCACTGCGTCGATCAGCGGAGGGTGTTCTTGTGCGACGGGGACGCCATGATCCTGCCCCAGGCGCGTCTTGTCGAAATACTTTCGCTTATTCGAAAGCATTTGCCCCGGGTCACCCGGGTGGGCACCTACGCCAACGCCAAGAGCCTGAAGCGCAAGAGCGACGCGGAGCTTGAGGAGTTGCGCGGGCTTGGACTGGGCATCGTCTACATGGGGCTGGAGTCCGGCGACGACGAGACTCTCCGGGCCATGGACAAGAACGGCGACGCGGCATTTATCGTGGACCAGGGGCGGCGGGCCAGGGCCGCCGGGTTCAAGCTCAACGTCACGGTCATCAACGGCTTGGGCGGGGTGGCGCGCTCCGAAATCCACGCCCTGGAGACGGCCCGCGCCCTGACGCTCATGGACCCGGATCAGGTGGGAGCCCTGAGCCTCATGCTCGTACCCGGCACGCCGCTGCACGAGCGAGCCGAACGCGGCGAATTCGAGCTGCCGGACGCGCGCGGCATCCTGCTGGAATTGCGCGCGATGCTTGCCGGGATCGACCTGACGCGCGGGCTGTTCCTGGCCAATCACGCCTCCAATTACCTGCCTCTCAAGGTGCGGCTGCCCTCCGGAAAGGCCGAGGCCCTTGAGCTCATCGACCAGGCCCTGGCGGGACGGACCTCTCTTAGGTCCGAGTCGGTCCGTCGGCTCTGATTCCCATACCCCTCAGCAGATGAACACCCCGTCCTTGACAATGTGCAGGGGGTCTTTAAGCGCGTCCGGGCCGGGTTCGCCGCGCACCATGAGCAGGTCGGCGGCCATGCCCGGAGCGATGACGCCCCGGTCCGTGAAGCCGCACGCCTCGGCGGCAGAGACCGTGGCCGCTTCCAGCACGGCAGCTTTGTCGAGTCCCGCCCGCGCGAGCAGGCGCATCTCGCGCACGGGCATTCCGGCCTCGGTCCGCCGATAGGGAAAATCATTGCCCAGCGCGATTCGTCCGCCCATGGCGTGAAAGGCGCGGACCGGCTCGTACAGGGCGGGGCCGTTCCACGGGGTGCGGGTGAACACGTCCAGGGTCGGGGTCATCGCCACCCCGTCCCGGACCATGCGTTCCAGCAGGCCGAGATAGTATGGCGCGGGCGCGCCGTCCGGGGTCAGCACGGACCGGATGCGCCCCCGGTCATTCCAGCGGTGCGGCACATGCTCGATAACGGATACACCGGCGTCCAGGGCCGGGCCCAGGCCGGACAGATCCTCCACATGGCAGCGCACTCCCAGCCCGAGCCTGCGGGCCTCGCCGCAGACGGCCGCGGCGGTGGCCGGGTCGAACAGGGGCCACGGCTCGGGCATGACGCCGGGTTCGAAGGCGATCTTGATGCGGGTGACGCCCAGATCCGCCAGCCGTTTCACCGCGTCCGCGCCCTGTTGCGGCGTGGCCGCGACCATGCCGTGTTCCGGGCTGTGCACCGGCAGCGGATAGCCGCCGGGCGGGCAAAGCATGGGACCGCAGGTGGAGGCCGTGGCCGTCGCGCCGGGCGGCGAATCGAGGAGCGCGGGCAGGGCGTCGAGCGGCGAGGCCACGTCGCCGATGGAGGTCACGCCCGCGAGAAGCCATCGTTCCCTCCGCTCTCCGGCGGAGTACAGGGTGTGGCAGTGGGCGTTGATTGCGCCCGGCAGGATGGAGACGTTTTCGGGCGCAAGGATTGGACGGTCGGCCACGGTTTCGGCGGGGACGACGCCTTCGATGCGCCCGGCCCGGACGAGCACGGCGTGGTCGGGCATGGACGCGCCCCTGCCGGGATGAACGACGCCCGCGAGGGCGTAGGTGCCGCGCAACGGGAAGGCCGACGCATGGACGCCGGGCGCGAGCAGGGCGGTTCCGCCCAGAAGGGTCAGGAACTCGCGCCGGGAAAGGGTCATGGCCCGGGGCTAATCCGCGCCGGGCTTGGAGGAGAAGAAGGCGTCGGCCCAGGTGAAGGCGTGCTGGTAGCTGACGGCCACGGTGCCGGGCAGTAGGTTCAGGGCCGATGCGCGCGTGCCCACCTCGTCCCAGTCCGAGGCCTCGATGGCCTTGGCCAGGTCGAGCCACGGGGTGTATTTGGTCCGGCGGCCGCACAGGGTGGCCTTGACCTCGTCGTCCACCGGCAGGTGGTTGGTTATCTCCTTCATGGCCGTGTCGAGCATGGCGTCGAGCAGGGAGAACAGGCCGACGATGAACAGGGTGTCCGAATCCTCCTCGTACCCGCTGCCCAGGGCGGCGGTTTCGAAGAGCTTGGCCCGGTGGGCGGAGATGTAGGCCAGTTCCAGGGTTTTTTCCGAGGGGGTCAGGTCGGTCAGGATTATCAGCCTGAGCCAGTTGCGGATGGGCTTCCAGCCCGTCAGGACCACGGCCTGCTTGATGGAAGTGACCTTGGTGGCGAAGCTGAAGTTGGCGGAGTTGAGGAAGTTGAGCAGCCGGTAGCTGATGGCCACGTCCGCCTCGATGGCCGGGGCCAGGGCGTCGAAGTTGGGCTCGTCCTTTTCGATGATCTCGAACAACTTGAGCCGGGTGGCCTTGGCCGAGCTTATCTTGCGGCCGGATTCGATTTCGGGCCGCTTGAAGAAGAATCCGTGGAAGAGATGGAGGCCCGCGTTTTTGGCCTTCTCCAGCTCCATGGAGTTCTCCACCTTTTTTGCGATCATGCGGGTGGCGCCGGTTTTCTTGCCCCGGGCGACGATGGCCTCAAGCTCGGCCTGGCTCTTGCCCTCCACATCGATGAGCAGGGTGTCCGCCAGTTCGGCGAGCCGTTCGCAGCCGGGTTTGCCCTCGAAATTATTGACCGCCAGCCCGTAGCCGTCGAGGATCAGATCCCCGAGCGCGACGATGAGGGCCTCGTCGGGGTCTTCGGTTTCTTCGAGAATGATGACGGTGTTGTTCCAGGGGATGGCGTGGGGAATGCCCCGAATCACAGCCTCGGGAGTGAAGTGGACCAGGAACCTGGTCTGGCAGTTCTCGGGCGTGTCGCACAGGGGCAGATTCGCCACCAGGCGCATGGTCGCCTCTGAGTCGTCGGTAAATACGGCATGGTCGGCGTCCGCGCTGTCGCGAAAAAGCATCATGTAGCCCCAGGTCTCGTTCTGGGCGTCGAATATGGGCTGTCGGGCCACGAAGACGGGTTCGTAAGTCTTCTCGTCGGTCATCTGCGTCCCCTTTGGAAGAAAATCGGATCTTTCATGACGGTTCACGGGGAAACGGCACGGTATATTAGGATAGTTTCTGGAGGGGCATTCGTCAACAACTCCGCGTAAAAAGCGGCCGGAGCCAAGGCTCCCTCGTTACAGGAATTCCACTTTCCTCTTCCCCCGTACTGTATTATGTGGAGCCAGATACCGAACCGACCCAAACCGCCAGGAGCGAGGTAATTCATGCAGATTGGAAAGGCCATTCGGCTGGAGAGAATTTTCAACCGCAACACCATGCGGACCATTATCGTGCCCATGGACCACGGCGTGACCGTGGGACCCATCGCCGGGTTGGAGAAGATGCGCGACACCGTTACCAACCTGGTGGCCGGCGGCGCCAACGCCGGATTGGTCCACAAGGGCCAGGTCAAGCTCGGGCACCGGATGCAGGGCCGCGATTTCGGCTGCATCGTCCATCTCTCCGGTGGCACCTGCCTTTCGCCGTTCCCCAACGTGAAGCGGCTGGTGACAACGGTGGAGGAGGCCATCAGGCTGGGCGCGGACGGCGTCAGCGTGCATGTCAACCTGGGCGACGAGACCGAGGGGCAGATGCTCACCGATCTGGGCCGCGTGTCGGCCTCGGCCGAGGAATGGGGAATGCCGCTGCTGGCCATGATATACGCACGCGGCCCCAAGGTCGGGAACGAGTTCGATCCCGACGCCGTGGCCCATTGCGCCCGCGTGGGCGCCGAGCTGGGCGCGGACGTGGTCAAGGTCAACTACACCGGAGACGCCGAGAGTTTCGCCCGCGTCGTTGAATGCGCCGGTGTGCCCGTGGTCATCGCGGGCGGGGCCAAGCTGGATTCCACCCGTGATTTTCTGGACATGGTCCGCACCTCCCTGGACGCTGGCGGTTCCGGGCTTTCCGTGGGCCGAAATGTTTTTCAGCATCGCGATCCCACCCGGCTGGTCGAGGTCCTCAATCGGATCGTCCACGAGAACGCCTCGGTGGACGAGGCCATTCAGGGGTACTCGGATATCCTGTAGACTCCTGCCGACAAGGGGAGCAAGCAAAGACCCTGGCGCCGACGGCGTCAGGGTCTTTGTCGTTCGGGAACGGGAAGGCGCGGCGGCCCGGCCCGGTCCGGCGGGCTTGCGGCCCGAAGCGGCACCGTGTCGTCTTTTTCTCCCGTCTCGTTCGCGCGTTGGCCCGGGCTCAGGGCGGCAGACACGGCGAATCCGGCCTCCCGCAGCTCATCGGCCGTGGGCAGCGCGTCTCGCCGCTCTGCCCGCAAGAACATTGCTAGACTCATGTTTTCCCCCTGGAGATTCCGTCCCTCTTGCAAAGGCGGAATCGTTAATCGATATTTATAGAAAGAACGATGCAACAGTATGGATGGGGGCACGAAATGTCCAGTAAAATCTGACAAATTTACCATGTAATGTCCTATTTTACTTTGAAAAATTAGTTAAATAAAATTTAAGATTTTGCTTTTGAAAAGGTGTCTTTGGGCTGACGAATGGGGCATTGCAATCTAAAAAAGCCTCTTAAAACAAAAATACTGTATAAGATAAAGTAAAAGGCCGTTACATGCATAGATAATTCATGCATGTAACGGCCTTTTGCATTGCAGATTTGTTCTGTTACTGGTCGACGCTCTTGAAGACGTAAAGGGGAAGTTTTGTCCGGACCTGCCATCCCTCGCCATCTTTGACGGACACGGCCAGGACGTGCTTGCCCTCGCCTTCCACCTTGAGTCCGGGCAGATGGAAGTTCATCTTGTGCAGCATGGTCCCGGTGGGGGTGACTTCCTGCATCCCCAGGGTCAGTTCCTTGCCACCGGGAGAGACCAGCGTCAGGGAGACGGTGAACGGGGTGTCACCCGCCCCTTCCAGGTCCCACAGGCTGGCAAAGAAGATGGGCGGCAGGGTTGCCGGGAATTCCGGCACCACCGCGTGCTCGATGGTGCGGATGAACGAGGTGGAGCTCGAATCCTTGTCGATTATCAGGTCCGAGCAGATAAGTGCGTAAATGAGTTCGGGCATGGTGCCTCCATGTCAGTTCAGGTGAATGGCGCCGCCAAGGGTCCTGCGAAGGTCCTCGGGCAGGGTACGCGCCAGGTTCGGATCGATGCCGGTCAGGAGCAGTGCCGCCGCGGCGCGCTGCCCCTCGGTGCCGGTGGCCAGGGCGTCTTGCAGGGCCGGTTTGGCCTGGTTTCCCATGCGGGCCAGCGTGAACAACGCCATTTGGCCCATGGGCGTGCCGGGCCGGGACAAAAGTTTGACCAGGGTGGGAGCCGCGGCCGCGCCCATGCGCGAGAAAGGCCGGCTTTCCCTGGCGGAGATCAGGGTCATTTCCCGGAGGACCGTGGCTGCGTCTGGGCCGATGAGGTCCAGGGTTTCGGCAATGACGTGGACAAGTCGCGGGTCATCGGTGTCGAGCGCGTGGATCAGGGCCGGGGCCGCGGGCAGGGCGTTGCTTCCCATGCCGCCGAGGAGCCATGCGGCGTTGGCCTGGACCGGCGGGTCGTCACGCCGCATCATCATTGCCAGGGCCGGAACGGCGTCCGGTCCCATGCGGCTCAGGCACAGGGCCGCTGCCACCCGGATGTCGTGGGTCGGGCTGGCCAGGAGCCGGGCCACGTCGGTCGCGGCCAGTGGGCCGAGGCGAGCCAGGGTGTGGGCGGCCAGGGAACGCACTGTCGCATCCGGATCGCCCAGGGCGTTGAGCAGGGATTCCATGGCCAGCGCGGGCGCGGGCTGGAGGGCCGCTCCCATGACCGCCCCGCGCCGCACTTCAGCGGAGGGGGCTTCCATGGCCGCGAGCAGGCCGGGCAGGGATTCCTGTCCCCACGCGCGCAGGGCCGACAGACCCTTGGCCCGTTTGGCCGCGTCCTGGCTGCCGAGCATTGCGGCCAGCCGCAACCCTTTCGAGCTTGCGTCCGGGCCGCTTGCCGCGTGCGCCGTCGTTCCGGCCAGGGCCAGGGCGATCAGCAGGACCGGGACGAGCCTGCGGGCCGCCGAGATATGTCGAAAGTCCAACGTCTGGCCTCCTAGTAGTGATAAATGGCTATTTCCGGGTCATGTCGCTCCACGCCCAGACCACGCTGCCGCCGATGGCGCGGGAGATGTCCCCGTCGAAGTCGCGTCCCAGCCTGTAGGTGGCGGGCGGGTGTTCGCGGCTGTCGTCCGAGTAGTAGATCAGCTCCACGTCGTCGTCCAGCCTTCGGGTGCTGACGCGCCGGATGCGTGTCTTTCCGCCTTCGTGCGGCTCCCTGACGAGCATGATCTTGCCCGCCGGACACGGGTCGCGGTCGTCGCGGTCCACCAGGACCACGTCGCCCGGGTGCAGGGTCGGGGCCATGGACAGTTCGCCGGGCATGACCTCTACGGCCACCAGGTTGGAGCGGAAACGAATGGATTCCTGGTGCCGCCAGACCAGCACCCACCCTTCCACGCTCTCCTCCGGGACCAGTCCGGCCGAAGCCGCCACAACGGGGGCCGTCAGGGGCACGGCCAGGAAATCGTCCGCTTTGGGACCGGGGCCGCCCGGCCCGGCCCGTCCCTTGTCGGGCGGCCGGAAGCAGACTTCGCGGGTGGCGTCGGAGGGATCGTCGCAAAAGGTCAGAGTCACGCCCACGCGGTCCAGGATATGGCCCAGAGAGTCGCTGTTCAGGCCGCGTTCCCGCTTGAGAAAACGGTTGAGCTGCGACGGGTCGACCCCGAGTTCGTCCGCCATCCGCTTGTTGTTGGGGTAGCGTTTGCCTGGTCCGATCCTGTCGAGGAGCGCCTGGCGTACGTTGTCGGTGAATCCCATGTCTTCCCCTTTTCTCTGTAATGGTTGTGCACCCTTATACACGAAAGTTGGCAAATGTCTAAATAGAAAATTAAAAAATGGTTGACTAGCAAATAGACAATTGACTATGCCACGTTGAAACGTTTGGTCAAAATACATAAAGGAGCTTTACCCAATGAGAAACGTGGACATAATGCGACTGGAAAAGGGCGAGGAAGGGACTTTCGGCGTCCTTCGCCTGGATGGCAGGGTCTTTTGCGTCACCCTTGAACCGCCGGAGCGGGGCAATCAGGTGGGGGTGTCCTGCATCCCGGCCGGGGCCTATACCTGCAACCGGGTGGAATCGCCTGCTTTCGGCCGCACGTTCGAGGTCGCCGACGTGCCGGGCCGCACCCACATCCTGTTCCATGCGGGCAATGTGGCGCGGGACACGCGCGGGTGCATTCTGTTGGGCAGGCGGTTCGGCGTGATCGGGTCGGAGCGGGGCGTTCTCGATTCCCGCGTCGCATTCGGTGAATTTCTGGACCGCTGCTCCGGGGAGCGGGCCTTTCGGTTCGAGATAGCGGAATAGGCCGGGGGGAGGCATGTCGGATATCTGTTTGAAAGGGGCGAAGGAGATTTGCGAGGCCGTGGGAGAAAATCCTCGCAACATCACGGAACTGGTCCGGGACAAGGGGCTTCCCGCCTGGAAGCGGGACGACAAGGGGTCGTGGCGCGCCTTGCCCGAGGATTTGCAGCGGTGGATTCGCGAGCAGCGCGACCGCCATATCAGCAATTACGTGTTTCGGGAGCGCGCGGACGGAGGGCCGATGTGACGGCCGATCGGGGGAAATGATACCGGCCGCGCTCTTCGGGAGCCGGGGCGCGGACCGGTCAGGGCAGCGTGTTGAACGAATTGACTGAATTCAGGAGCACCCCGTCGGGCCGGGCCAGATCCTCCAGATCGGCTCCCGGTTCCAGGGTGGTGATGACGGTCCGGCCTATGACCGCCCGCCCTTCGACTCCGTTGCGCCGTGTCTTGAGTCCCCAAACGGTGTGCAGGACCACGGGTTGGCCGTTTTCCGAGCCGATGTAGAGCATGATGTGTCCCGGCTTGCGTACCAGGGTCAGGAACGGCATGCCCTCTTCGAGCAGCAGGTTCTTCTTGGCTTGTTCATCACCGTGTTCCAGAGGTGTCACCCAGCCGAATTTTGCCTGTTGGCTTGAATTGCGGGGCAGGAAAATGCCGAAGGCGGCCATGAGGTCCATGGTCGTGGCCGAGCAGTCCCTGTCGCCATACAATCCACCCCAGCCGTAGGGCTCGCCGATCATGCGTCCGGCCAGCCGAGCGAAGTTGTCGGGCGTGGGCGGAAGCGGGGCCGGCTCCGCGTCGCCGTGCGCGATATGGGCGAGCTTGACCACTGCCCTGCCCTGGTCGTCCCGGGCCGGGACCACGACCGTGAGGCCTTTGTCCGCCGCGTCCCCGTCGCCGGGAGCGTTGCCGACCAGGGGCAGCAGGGTGCCGATGGCGCCTGTGCATCGGAAAATCCCGTCCTGATCCACCAGGGACACGCCGTCCCGGACAACGGCCGCATAGGTGTCGGCGCGGAACCGTTTGGCGAACCCGTCGTTCACCCAGGCGATGTCCGTGGCTCTGACCCAGCCGTAGGCGAAGCGCGATTCGACCAGAATCCAGGCCCGGTCCGCGCTTTCGTGGGTGGCGTAGAGCGGAGTCCCGGCCAGGACCAGGGAATTTTGCATGTAATCGAAGGGAAATCCCTCGCCCGCCTGACTGGGATCGAGAAAGACCGGCTTGTCCGTGGGCAGAACCCGCATGGAAGTGTTGACCACGCTCACGGCGCGTCTGCTCAGGCTCGGATATTCGCCCACGCGCGAGGCGTCGGCCATGGCGGCGAGCCATTCCGGGCCGCGCGCGAGGACGTTTTCACCGAACAGGGGCCTGTCCGCAAAGGCGGTCAGCCCCCAGAAGACCTTTTCCGCCGGGAATTCCGGGCGAACCCGGTCCCATGGGTCGAAGTGCCGCGCCAGGAAATCCGACCAGGCGGCGGCCTGGATGTCAGGGCTCATGAGCCGCGCGTCTCCCGGCAGTCCGTGATACGCTCCGGCGTCCTGGACAAGCGGAAGTCGAGGCGCGGAGGATTGGCGCACCGCGCATCCTGTCCCTAGGACAAGCAGGGTCGCGAGGAGGATTGTCAGGAAAGCGGCGCGGCGCATGGCATTAGTCCTTTTTCAGATATTTTGTGCCTATATTAAAGCCCTGGCCGATTTTTTCCCCCACGGTGTGGTAGGCGCGGGTGCCGGGGGAGAAGATGAGCGGAAGAACTTTTTCCGGGTCAGGGTATTTGCCGTCGACGAGCTTGTCGTCGTCGCACTTCACGTCCTTGATCTCGCCCACGAGCATGACGTGCGCGTTGAGATCCATCGTTTCCTTGAGTTCGCACTCGATGACCAGAGGAAATTCGCCGATGTACGGGGCGTCGACGCAGTCGCTCTTAACCGGGGTGAGCCCCGTGGCCGCGAACTTGTCGATCTTGCTGCCCGAGACCATGCCAAGGTAGTCCGCTTCGGCGGCCAGATAGGCCGGGCTTACCGACACGGTGAACGCCTTGTGTTTCATGATTCCCGCATAGGTATGGCGCGACGGGCGCACGGATACGGTCAGGCAGGCGGGGTCCGAGCCGCAGATGCCGCCCCAGGCGGCGATCATGGCGTTGGGTTTGTCCGCCTCGTCGTAGGAACCCACCGCCCAGACCGGAGTGGGCTGGGCCAGGGTGTTGGGACCGAGGGATTTCTTCATTGTCAAAGCTCCTTGTATTCGATTCAGGTTCGCAGTCTACGGCAAACCCGGCGGAATGAAAACAATCAGGGCCGGTACGCGGGCAGGCCGGGATCGACGCGCTCGGCGATGCGTTCGGCCAGGGATGCGCACTGGCCGCAGGTCCGGCACGCCTTGTCACATGCCGTGACCCGCTCGAAAAAGTCGGCTGGCAGGCTCCTGTTGGGGATGCGCACCCGGTCCACCAGATCGCCCATGGCGTCCATGAGGTCCAGAAGATTGCCGTCGTAACGCCCTTGCACGTAGGCGTCCGCCGCGCGCATGAGAAAGGCCGCGCCACGGGTTCGGCCGCACAGCTTGAGTCCGTGGGCGATCCCCGCGTACCGCCAAGCGTCTTCGGGCCGGATGAACGGCGAGGCGAGCATCAGCCCCGGTTCCCCGATCATGCGCCGCACGCAGCCGAAGTCCCGGTTCATCGCAAAGGTCCGGTCTCCGCACAGCCCTTCCACCACCAGCCCGACGTGGGCGTCGTGGGCGGGCTTGTACGGGCACTGGTACAGGCATCCCTCGTTGGCCATGAGGAACAGGCGGATATCCTCATGCCTGGCGCGCAGGCCGTGGGCCAGGGCGTTCAGACCGTCCGGGTCGCGGTTGAGCGCCCTGTCCGCCACCAGTCGCGTCGGGGGCCGGAAGGCGGTCTGTGCGATCATGTCCAGCAGGGCGAAGACGCGCGCGGGCGAATCCGGCATGGCGTTGATGCTGGGCACGGCGGCCAGCCGTTTGCACGTCCCGGGTCGGGCGTCGGACAATGCCTGGAGAAAATAGGCGTCGGCAAAGACGATTCCGGTCAGCCCGGCCTCGTCCGTCAGCCTGTCCAGCAGATCGGCCGTCTCATTCAGCAATTTTATGTCGAAATATCGCTCCGGATGGATGAATCGGCTGTTCATGAGCAGGAGCTTGTCCACGCCCGGAAGCCGGTTCAGGCCGGTGATGATGGCGTCGAGTCCGGCCGGGGCCGTCCGCTGCCGCGCGTCGGACACGCGCGGGTCGCACAGGGAGAAGTGGACCGAAGCCAGCCGGTCGGACCGTTCGAGCAAAAAAGCGACGTAGTCGTCGTCGGGCAGAAATGGGACATCCAGAAGCATATGCCGTTTTCGCCCCTGCCCGCGTTTCCGTCAAGCGTTGGTCGGGAAAAGCGTTCCCTGCGTCAGGATGGCGGGGGGCGAAAAAAAGGGAGAACCGGATGTGCCCGGTCCTCCCGAAAGAGGGGTGAACGCCCCGGTGCGTTTAGATGTGTTGTCCGACCCAGCCCGCAATGCCCCGCGCATCCATTGCGCCGGATTGCCGGGCGATTTCACGGCCGTTTCTGAACAGGATGAGCGTGGGCACGGCGCGGATGCCGTAGCGCGCGGCAACGGCCTGTTCGGCCGAGGTGTCGATTTTGGCCAGCCTGGCCTTGGGGAACAGGGTCTTGGCGGCGTCGGCGAACTGCGGGCCCATCATGAGGCAGGGGCCGCAAGTGGGGGAGTAGAAGTCCACGAGTACGGGGACGTCGCTCTTGTTGATATGGCGGTCGAAGGTGGAGCCGACCAGTTCGAGGGGTTGGGCCTCGAAGACCTTGCCGCCGCATTTGCCGCAGGCGGCCTGGGCCTCGCGGCCGGAGTTCACGCGGTTTACGGCCCCGCACTGGGGGCAGACGATGAGTCTATTATTGGTGGTCATGGGATTCCTCCGTAGTTGTCTTACGGAAGAAGAATAATCACCGTGGGGCGTTGGGCAAGGGGCTGCGTCAGGCCACGAGCAGGAACGAGGCCGTGGCCCTGGCCACTTCGCGGTCGCCGGACGAGGCCGAGGCCTCGACGAACAGCACGCGGCCGCCGCGCTTTACCACACGGGCTTCGCAGGTCAGGTCCGAGCCGGGCCGGACCGCGCGGAGGAAGCTGACGGACAGGTCCACGGTGGTGGTCCGTTCGCCGGGCGCGTTGCCGCCGAGCACGGCGTGGGCCATGGTTTCGTCCAGCAGGGTGGACAGCACGCCGCCCGCGACCATGCCCGCTCCCTGGGTCAGCTCCGATTTGAAGGGCAGTTTGAGCACGGCGTGGTCCTGTTCGATGGACACCACCTCCACGCCGAGGAAGGTGAAAAGGTTGTTCACGGTCTGGCCTTGTTCGCGGACCGCTTTGAGATAGGCTTCAGGCATGTGGTTTAATTCCCCCGGCCGGTTTCGAGCCGCGCTTCCATATCTTTGCGCAGCCTGGTGAGCATTTCCACGGTGCCGTCCATGTCGTTCGGAAAAGCGCCGGGTTCCAATTCCAGGGTAATGTATCCGGCGTATCCCCGTTTGCCAAGGCGTTCGAGGAAGGCATCGAGCGGCAGCGCGCCTTTGCCGGGCGCGAGGTGTTCAGTGTAGCCCACGGCGTCCGAGAAGTGGACGTTGTAGAGCAGCCCGTGCGGGACCTTGTCGATGGCCTCCAGCACGTCGCGCCCCGACACGCCCATGTGGCAGACGTCGAAGGTCAGGCCCACGTTCTTGTCCCGGCATTGGGCCATGAGCTTGTCCAACGGGTCCTTGCCGAAGGGCGAACCTTCGGCCCAGGGCATGTTCTCAAGTGAAAAGCGGATGCGGCCCTTGGCGTCCAGGAGCAGGGGCAGGTCCACGGCTTTTTCGAACCAGCGGTTCTGGATCATGTTGGCCAGCCGGGTGCCGGGCGGGTGCATGGTGATGTGGTCGGCCTCGGGCAGGGAGTTGGCCAGGGCCGTGGTCGCCTTCCAGGAGTTGAGGTGCCCGCCCCAGGCCGCCCAGTCGCGGAACGGGGCGTGCAAGCTGCGGATGGGCAGGATGTCGCTGATTGCGCCCAGCCCTGCGTCGGGATTGAGCTTGGGGGAATTCATGATGAGCTCCATGCCCGCGAATCCGGCTTCACGGCCGATACGCGCCACGTGCTCAAGCGGCAGGTGAAACAGGCATCCCGCCGACAGAAGAATAAGGGGGCCGCTTCGGCCGATAGTGTCTTCTCCCATGCCTGCACCATACGGAACGGTTTCGTCACGGCAATAAAATATCGGGGAAGGGCGAAAAAAACCGGGTAAACGGCAACTGGCCGCGCTTTGTGACTTGATGCGCCCAGGTCGGCCCCGTGGTTTGGGTGCGGTTTGGGAACGGGCCGGAGCAGAGCGGTCAACGCGGTTTTGCTTTGGCGCGCATGACGGTCCAGGGACATGGTCGGAAGAGCACTGAACAAATCGTCAGTGTTTCATTTTGTTGAATTTATGTTAGAAATGGATGATCGTCGCTTATCGACAACTACTTTGCAGGCGACTTCTCAATGAGGTCGACCAGGACCAGCGCCCAGGCCATGTCGCGCTTGTTGTCCTCGGTCATGGCGTCCAGGAGTCGTTCCTTGAGCGGCTTGATCGCGGCCTTGAGCCGGGCGGTGCCGATGTCCTCAACCCGGTAGGCGGCTTCAAGGGCGTTCAGGCACAGGGAGTCGAACGCCTGCCGGTCGGATCGGTCCGTGTGCCGGGCCGCGCGCAGGGCCGCATGATAGGCCGCGATCTCCCGGACTTTCAACAGTCCGAAGACCACCGCCTCCAGGTTGGTGTAGTCCCGGCCCCAGATGTCCGCACCCCGGATTTCCGGCCGCGGCAATGCCGGACCGCGCTCCTCGCGCCGGTCCAGAGTCCGCCGGAATTCCTCAAGGGCAACCACGTTTCCCATAACCGCTCCTTTTTACAATCGTCGTTCTCTCTAATCGGATGGCTGATCCGTTTCTTAAGATGTTTCTTAATATTTTACGGGATGGGTAAGACAGGAGAAGCCCGATCCTCGCCGAGCCGGTGTTTCGGCGCGACATATTGCCGTTTGGCGTGTTTTCGGCTGGGCCGAGTAGTGGTGGGAGAGGGTGTTCGCCGTTCAAAAAAGGAGGGAGGCCGCCCTGCGTCCGGGCAGCCTCCCAGCCTTATGAAAAGGCAGAGATCGTCGGTAAGATCATACTATATTACAAGCGCATATAGATCAAGTAACTTATCGTCTTTTTGTCACATAAATGATTTTTCCGGCGAAGATCCCGGGTTTGTTCCCCTGCTAGATGACGGTGTGGACCGCGTCGACGACCCAGTAGAGAACCTCGAACTGTTCGGCCAGGCCCTGCTTGAGGCGCTTGAATTCGGGCTTTTCCATGTCGCGGATGCGGATGTAGACGTTTTTGAACCCTTCGGATTCGGGCACGTTGTGGGTCATGATGGACATGATGCGCGCGCCGTTGTCCTTGAGGAAGGCGAGGACCGGGCGGAGGCTGCCGGGAGCGGTGGACAACCGCAGGCAGAACTGGGCGCCGCCTTCGTAGATGCCGGAAATTTCGACCAGGACCTTGAAGATGTCGGTGTCGGTGATGATGCCCACGACCTTGTCGTTTTCGTCCACCACGGGCAGGCCGCCGAAGTTGCCTTCAAGCATGAGCACAGCGGCCTTCTCCACGGTCTCGGTGTCGCGGATGGTGACGATCTTCTTGGTCATGATGTCCCGCACCTTGACCTCGGAGAGGAGGTAGTACAGCTCGTGCACATCGAGGGTGGTTGCCTTGGACGGAGAGGCGTCCTTGACGTCGCGGTCCGAGATGATGCCCACGATTTTGCCGCTCTCATCCACCACGGGCAGACGGCTGATTCCCTTGTCCTTCATGAACTTGGAGGCCTTCATCATGGAGCGGTCCGGGGTGATGGTATAAACGTCCTTGGTCATCCAGTTGGCTACCAGCATAGGGGGTTCCTCCTTGTTTTAACGGCTGTTTCCAGCCGGATACAGTCGATATTTTGAGCTATTCTTAACGCTTCCCGCGTCATTTGGCTAGCCCTGCGACGGCTTTTTCCCGGGCGGGCCGGGCGTGGACGGCAGCCTCGTCCGTCCAAACCCCGTCAAGTTGTTTTTTTATGCCATTTGGCCGCTTTTCCCTGCCATTCTCCGCCGTGACCGGGTTTCGTCGGAAACCGGGGCTATGGTCGTCCAGGACCGGGGCGGCCATCGGCAACTTCAAGGATTGGGAGAACAACATGGCGATACCCATTATCGCGGCCGTGGCGGGACTGCTGACCACGGTGGTGGACGGAGTGGCGGATCACTTCAGGGGAAAACGGGAATTGAATAAGGCGGTCATGGAGAACCGCGTGCGGTTGGCCCGCTCGGACCGGGAATTCAATCACGATTGGGAGATGAAGCAACTGGAGAACGCGGGCTGGAAGGACGACGTGCTCTTCTTCGCCTGGATCGGCTTTTTCATCTGGTCCGGAGCGGACCCCGAGGGCGCGGGCGAGGTCATCCGCGCCTGGGAGGCCCTGCCCGACTGGTTCCTGCAGATCACGTTCTGGATCGTGGCCGCCGTGCTTGGGGTCAAGAAGATCGGCGACTACCTGCCCGGCGCGGTGCGGGGGCTCAGGGACGCCTTGGGAGGCGGCAAATGACGGCCATGGACAGGCAGGACGTGCAGGATCTTCTGGTTCGCATAGACGAACGGGTCAAGGCCATCCAGGAGGCTATCAGGGAAATCAACGAGGCCCGCCAATGCGCCAGCCATCGGGAGAAAATCCGCGTCCTGGAGCGGCTTGTATGGGGCAGTCTCGCGGGCACGGCGGCGCTGGGCGGGCGTATCCTGTTCGAGGCCCTGCGATGAGCCTAGGGGTAGGTTTGGTCCCGGTATTGCCGGAGCTGGTCCATGTATTGGGAGGCCAGGAAATCGTTGCCGCGGGCGCGTGCCATCGTCAGAGCCGTTTCGACGGCTTCGATGGCCTGGTCCATTTCACCGGCTCCCGCCAGGGCCTCGCCCAGAAGTCCGAAAAGGGCGCTCTGTCCCGGTTCCAGCTGAGTGGCCCGGCGGTAGTCCCTGACGGCTTCCGCGTACCGGCCGAGCTTGAGCAGGGCCTGGGCCCGCGCGGAGAGCAGCCGGACATTGTCCGAATCCAGAATATACGCCTGGGACAGGTCGCTCAGGGCGGCCTCGTACTCATTGCGGGACAGGTACGCCATGCCGCGGTTGTAGTTGGCGTCCAGATCGGCCGGATTGATGGCCAGGGCGCTGCCGAAGTCGTCGATGGCCTCGTCGCTACGGTTCAGCCGGAGATAGCACAAGCCGCGCCGGACGAACGCCTCGGCCACGGTCGGGTCGTGCCGGATGACCTGCGAGAAGTCGCGGGCCGCTTCCCGGTACCGGGTCAGATTCAGGAGAATGGAGCCTCGCGTGTAGAGCGCGTTCACGTAATCCGGCTTCAGCTCGATGGCCCGGTTCACATCCGTCAGGGCTTCGTCCGTATGTCCCCCGGAAAACAGGATCATCGCCCGGTAATAGCGGGCGTTTGCCATATCCGGGTCCAGCTCCAAAGCCTGGTCCAGGTACCGAAGCGCCGTGTCCTCGTCGAGGAACGCGCCGTCGTGCATGAGCTGCATGGCCTCGGTCAGGGCTTCGGCGGCCCGGGCCTCGCGTTGTTGCGCCGCCAGCTCCTCCCGGGTGGGCGACGCGACGGGCGGGGCTGCCTTTTCGGTGCAGCCCGCCGGAGCCAGAACCAGGCAGAGCAAAACAATCAGGGCGTAAGTCCGCATGGCCGAGGAATAGCCTTGGCCCGCGCCGCCCGTCAACATAAGCGAGGAAACAATGTCCACTGATCTGTATGTGCCAAGGGAGCACCAGGCCCGGATCGAGGCGGAGCTTGGCCGCTTCTCCGTCCTGGTCTGCCACCGCCGGTTCGGCAAGACCGTACTGTCCGTCAATCGGCTTATCAGGGCCGCGAAGGGAACCCTCCGCCCGGACTGGCGCGGGGCCTACATCGCCCCCCTGTACCGTCAGGCCAAGACCGTGGTCTGGGACGAACTCAAGCGATACTGCGGCCAGGGGCGCGACGAATGCACCGTGAAGTTCAACGAGACCGAATTGCGCGCGGATTTCGAAAACGGGGCGCGCATCCGCCTGTTCGGGGCCAACAATCCGGATTCCCTGCGCGGCATGTACCTCGACGGCGTGGTGTTCGACGAGGTGGCCCAGATGCCCTTGCGCATATGGACCGAGGTTATCCGGCCAGCCCTGTCGGATCGCAAGGGGTGGGCCATGTTCATCGGCACCCCCCGGGGCAAGAACGCCCTTTACGAGATATGGGAGAAGGCCAAGGCCGATCCGGACTGGCTGGCCGCCATGTACCGCGCCTCGGAGACCGGGATCATCGCCGATGACGAACTGGAGGCCAGCGCGCGGGAAATGTCGCCCGAGGAGTACGAGCAGGAGTTCGAGTGTTCGTTCACCGCCGCCATACGCGGGGCATACTTCGGCCAGCTTCTCGCCGACGCCGACCGCGATGGCCGCGTCACCGCCGTTCCCCACGATCCGTCCATGCCCGTGCATACCGCCTGGGATCTGGGCATGTCGGATTCCACCTCCATCTGGTTCGTCCAGGCCAAGCCCGGCGGGACCTTCGCGGTCATCGACTACTACGAGGCCAGCGGAGAGGGATTGGACCATTACGCCCGCATTCTCGACGCCAAGGGATACAAGTACGGTACGCACATCGCGCCCCACGACATCCGCGTACGCGAGCTCGGCACGGGCCGGTCGCGCCTCGAAACGGCTCGTTCCCTGGGAATACGCTTCGATATCTCGGCCAATATTCCCATCCAGGACGGCATCAACGCCGTGCGCACCATCCTGCCACGCTGCTGGTTCGACGAGGTCCGCTGCGGCCCCGGCCTCGAAGCGCTCCGCCACTACCGGCGTTCCTTCAACGACCGGACCGCCGACTTCTCGTCCCGGCCCGTGCACGACTGGACCAGCCACGCGGCCGACGGGTTCCGCTACTTCGCCGTGGGCTTCCGCCCGCCCGCCGCGGGACCTCGCCCGGCGCATACCGCAAACGATTACAATCCCTTCGGAGGAAACCATGTCCGTTCATGAGACAACCGACCGGCCAGCGCCTCTGGCCCACTTCCCGGATGACGGGGCCTACCGCTGGCTTGAACTGGCCGACGGCGGCAGCCGCTACGGCGTCAGTGCCATCGCGGCCCGGGACGGCTACCTCGAACTGCATCTGACTATGACCCGATGGGGGCCGGACGTCCGCCGGAATCTGGCTCGGGATCTGGAGTGGCTCAAAACCGAGGCTCGGCGGCTCGGCCTGTCCAAAATCATGGGGGTTCGAGCCGACGACCTGGGGCGGTTCGACAAACGCCTTTTCCGCTTCGCCAGGCTCTATGGCTTCAGCGAAACCTGCGTCTTCCAGACGGCGAGTTTGAGAATCGATTAGGGAGATTGGCCCCTTCGGGGAAAGCAGGGCGCGGCCCTGCACCCGCCGAGGCGCTGCCCCGGACCCCGCCAGAGAACCCTTTGAAAAGGGTTCTCTGGACTCTCCGAAACTTTTTATGTCGCCTTCGGCGAAGGGGGGCGTTTGGTTTGTATTTCTGTTTTTTCGACTATGCGTTGCCGACCACGATGTCGCCGCCGGTGCGTTCCGGCGCGTCGAAGTTGAGGATGGTCCGAGAAGAGTTGTCGAAGACGTAGGAGGGGGGCTGGCCCGCGAAGGCTGCCGTGTTGTCCTGCTGGTTGATGATGGTGGTTTCGGAGGAGAACTCGTTGTTCCTGTTGAAATTCTGCGTGACGTTTTGGGAGTTCTCGGTGGTTCGGTCCGAGGACAGGTCCAGGTTCCGGGTGGTGGAGTTGTCGAATTCGTTTTGAATCACGTGGTGTTCGCTGCGTTCGATGACCGTGTTCATGGATTGGTCCAGGGTCTGTTCCACCGAGCGGTTGAAGGTCGTCTCGTTGTTCTGTTCGATGTTGCGGGTCTGATCGATGTTCAGGGAGTATTCCGAGCGCATGTCGATGGTCGTTCCCCTGCCCGATTCCTGCTCGAAGTCGACCTTGGGGGGCGTGAAGGGCTCTTCGTAGCCGTCCGCCGTCGGCACCCACGGGGCCATGGGGATCTCAGGCGGTGTGTAGGGCGCGGAGTGGCGCGAGTGGTGAAAAACGTCGTTGGGCCAGTGCTGTGTGTGGCCGAAATACATGCCGTGCGGGTTGGTCATGCGGTGGGCCATGATGGTTCCTGCCGGAGAAACCGGCACGAAACCCGTCATGGAGGGCATGGAGAAGCCGATCTTGGGGGCGATTTCCACATTGCCGCCGGGCGATACCGGCTGGACGCCCAGGGCGGGAGCGATGGCCACGTTGCCCGTGGCCGAGGCCGGGGACGAGCCCGAGCGTTCGACGAACCCGCCGCCCGAGGAGCCGGAAACGCCGCCGCCCGTTGCCTGCGCAATGGGCGGACGTCCGCTTTCCGTGGAGATGGACACACTGGCTCCGCCCGAGACGGGGCCGCCGCCGGATGCGTTTGCGCCGGACGCGCCGCCGGTCTGGATGGAGCCGCCGCCCATGGACTGGACCATGCCGCTTCGGCCGGGTTCGGTGGAGATGGGTACGCTGGCCCCGCCAGAGACCTGGCTGCCGCCGGACGTGCTTTGGCCGACCGTGCCGCCGCCGGAGGACTGGGCGACGCCGCCTGTGCTTGAAATCGAGCTTGTGCCCGAGCCGCCGCCCGCGCCGGATACGCCGCCCGTGACCGCGCCGGCTCCGCCGCCGACGTTCGATACGGATACGCCGGAAGACGCGCTTCCGCCTCCCCCGCCGGGGACTGCGCCGCCGGAAATGCTGACGGGCGCGCCCGTGGGCGCGGCATAGGGAATGCGCGCCATGGACGTGTCGATGGGCACACGCGCAGGCGTGGTATCAATGGGGACGTGGCCGGGTTCGCCTATGGACACCTGTCCGGCCGGAACGGCCTGGAATGTGCCCGCAGGGCCTGCCGTGACCTGGCCGGGAGGTCCGGCCACTATGAAATCAGTTACTCCCATGGACATGGGATTGTTCTCCCCGCCGAGCCGACCTTCCCTGGTCCGCGATTGCCCGCAACGGGCCTTTCGGCGTATATTTACAATATACGAGCGGGAAAAAGGGCGTCAAGGGAGATATTCGCCGTTTGAGCGCGGCGGGAAAGGGGGCCGGAGACGGCCCCGGGAGCCCGGCTGCGGGGATCGCCGGGCAGGATAGCCGCTAGAAGGACTCGGCCGTATTGCCGAAGCCGTTGGCGCGGGTGCCGCCGCCTTCGGCCATGCCGTCGACCTTGAGCTTGGTCTGCTGGGCCTTGAGCAACTGGTCGCGCAGGTCCATGAGCATGGTCTGCTTCTCCTGGATCTGCGTCATCTTGCGGTTTTCGGGAAGATCGCCTTCTTCAAGGGCCTCGATCTCCTCCTCAAGCTTCTGGATGCGGTCCTTGAGGGTCTGGATGGTCTGGTCCATGTCCGTTTCCTGGTCGGACTCCTCGGATTCGCCTGGCTTTTCGAGGGCGATGAGGGCGCGGCCTTCCTCGGAGATGGTCACCGTGTCACCCTGGTCGGGCATACGCGCTTCCAGGGCGGTCTCGGCCTCGGTCTTGCTTGTTGCCGCGGCCTTGACGGCCAATGCGTCTACGAACGCTCCCGTCTGTTGCATCAAAGGTTCGATAGCCATGGTCCGCACTCCTTTATTGTCTGCGTGGACATCCCCTCATATGACTTATCGCATGTTCAATAGAAAACTTTAGAGTTGTATGGAAATCTTGATGCCGGAGCCGGAGAGACAGGGGCTGCAAGGGGTAAGAAGCCGGGAACCGTCCGTGTCCATTCTGCTGTTGCCTCGTTACGGTAAAACACGCTATCCTTTGTCTAAACCGCTTACGTTACGACACGTCAAGGAGCCACATGAGCGTCATCAACCTCGAATATCTCTTCAAGCCCACATCCGTCGCGGTCATCGGCGCCACCAACGATCCCAGGAACGCGGGCAACATCGTCATGCGCAACATCATGGCCGGAGGCTTTATGGGACCGGTCATGCCGGTTTCTTCGCAGGCCGAGGCCATCGCCGGAGTGCTGACCTATCCCTCGGTCAAGCATTTGCCCAAGACTCCCGATCTGGCCGTGGTCTGCTCGCCCCTGGAGGAGGTCCCGGAGGTCATCCATTCCCTCAAGGAGCGGGGCACGCGCGGAGCGGTGCTCATGGGCGCGGGCTTCGCCTCCATGTCCCGGGAGGAGAGTCTGGACATCAAGTCCACCATTCTGTCCATCGCCCGTCCGCCGGAAATCCGCATTCTCGGCCCGAAATCCCTCGGGTTCATGGTTCCGTCCCTGAACCTGAACGCCTCCCTGGCCCATGCCCGGGTGGAATCGGGCAAGGTGGCCTTCATCTCGCAGTCGGATTCGCTTTTCGCCACGGTTCTGGACTGGGCCATCGACAAGGGCGTGGGGTTCTCGCATATGGTCGCTCTCGGCAGCCGTGTCGACGTGACTTTCGCCGATATTCTCGACTACCTGGGGTCGGACCCGCTGACCCGGTCCATCATGCTCTATGTGGAGTCGGTCAAGGACGCCCGCGAGTTCATGTCCGCCGCCAGGGCGGCCTCGCGCAACAAGCCGGTGCTGGTCATCCGGCCGGGCCAGGCGCTGGACACCGTGCTTGGCGATCTCAAGCAGCGCGGAACGGGCGGCCGCCGGAATTCAGACGAGATTTACGATGTGGCCTTCCGCCGGGCCGGTATGCTCCGGGTGGAGGACATCGACGGGCTGTTCGACGCGGCCCAGACCCTGTCCGCGCCCCGGCAGGTCCACGGCCGCAAGCTGGCCATCCTGACCAACGGGACGAGCGCGGGCATTCTGGCCGCCGACCGGCTGCTGGTGGGCGGCGGGGAGTTGGCTCCCCTGTCCGAGGAGACCATCAAGGCCATCGACACCGTGCTCGGCGAGGAGAACTGGTCCCGCGCAAACCCCGTGGACATCCCCTTCAACGCGGACGGCAAGGCCTATTCCGAGGTCCTCAAGCTGCTCATCAAAGACAAGAATTCCAACGGTATCCTGGCCATGCATGTACCTTGGACCGCCCAGCCCGACGTGGAGGTGGCCGAGGCCATTCGGGACTCCCTCAAGCGGGTCCGGCGCATGGTCTTGACTGCCTGGCTCGGGTCCGGCAAGGCGGGGCAGGCTCGGGAGGTCTTCCGCAACGCGGGCATCCCCACCTACGAGACCCCCACCCAGGCGGTTCAGGCGTTCCTATACATGGCCGAGTACCTGCACAACCAGGAGATGCTCATCGAGACGCCGGATTCCTTGCCTTCGGATTTCTTCCCGGACACGGCGCGGGCGCGGGATATCGTGCGCGCCGCCCTTGAGACCGGGCGGGAGGCCCTGACCGAGCCCGAGGCCAAGGACATTCTGGCCGCCTACGGCATTCCCGTGGTGGAGACCCGTATCGCCGTGTCCGCCAAGGAGGCGGTCATCGCGGCCGACGCGCTTGGCTATCCCGTGGCCCTGAAACTCAGGAGCCCGCAGATTCCCCAGCCCTTCGATGTGGGTGGAGTGCTTCTCGACCTGGAGACCCCGGAGCGCGTCTGGGAAGGCGCGGCCTCCATTCTGGCCCGCTGCACCCGGGAGCGGCCCGACGCCTACATCGAGGGCTTCACGGTCCAGAAGATGGGGCGCAGGCCCGGCGCGCACGAGCTGTCCGTCTCGGCCCATCTGGACAATACCTTCGGCCCGGTGCTTCAGTTCGGGCACGGCGGCATGGCCCGGGAGATGATCCAGGACCAGGCCCTCACCCTGCCTCCCCTGTCCATGTCTTTGGCCCGGGAGCTGGTCGGGCGGACCCGCATCGCCACCCTGCTCAAGGGCACCCCGTCCCACCTTCCGGCGGACATCGACGACATCTGCCTGACCATCATCCAGATATCCCAGCTTATTGTGGACGTGCCGCAGATCACGAGCATCGACATCAACCCGCTCTACGCCGATTCCGAGGGCGTGCTCGCCCTGGACGCGAAGGTGGAGATTGCCCCGTACGAGGGCGTGGGCGAGTCGAGGCTGGCCATCCGGCCGTATCCGCGCGAGCTTGAGGAGTGTGTCACTCTCAAGAGCGGGCGGCAGGTCACGTTGCGGCCCATCCGGCCCGAGGACGAGGACACGCATCGCGACTTTCTTGGGAGCCTGTCGGACGAAGACCTGCGGCTGCGCTTTTTCGGCGTGGTCCAGCGGGACTTCGACCACAAGGACATCGCCCGCTTCACCCAGATCGACTACGACCGGGAGATGGCTTTCATCGCGACGGCCTTGGACGAACGCGGCGACCCCGAGACCCTGGGCGTCATGCGCACCAACACCAAGCCGGACAACTCCGAAGCCGAGTTCGCCATCGTGGTCCGTTCAGACCTCAAGGGCGAGGGGCTCGGGTCCATGCTCTTCCACAAGGGCATTCAGTACACCAAGGACCGTGGCACCCGGCTGCTCACGGGCCAGACCATGGTCGAGAACAAGGCCATGCAGGGGCTGTCCAGAAAGTTCGGTTTTGAAATCTCGCCCGATCTCAACGACCCGGACCTGGTGAACATGATTCTGGATATGGAAAAGGTGGGCCGCTAGCCCATGAGCCTGTCCATGGTCCATCATCATACCGGCCTGGAGTCGAGCGGCGGAGCCACTCGGGTTGCGCAGCTTCTCATCGACGGCCTGGAATTGGGCGGAGTGTCCGCGCGCCTGACCTTCGAGCTTGCCGAGCAGTCCGAAGGCGAGGCCATATCGCCCGATGAGCTAGGCGCGAACATCCCCCGGGGAGGCATCGTCCATGTGCACTGCACAGGGGACTGGCCCTCTCTGCTCGGCTCTATCCCCACGGGGGTGAAGACGGTCATTACCCTGCACGACTGCGAGTTGTTCACCGGCGGCTGTCCGTATCCGCTGGACTGCCCCATGTCCGAGAGCGGCTGCGCCGATCCCTGTCCGCGCAATTTCCCGGACGCGAACGAGGTGCGCAAACGCAAGCTGGCCGAGGTCGCTCGGCTGGACCCGGTCCTGGTCGCCCCGTCCCGTTGGCTGGCGCGGCTTGCCAAGACGCATCTGTTGCGGCCTGTGAAGATCATTCCCAACGGCATCCCCTGGCCTGGCACCAGGGTGGCCAAGGCCGAGGCGCGCAAATCGTTCGGCATCCATCCCGCTGCGCGGGTGGCCTTGTTCGCGGCCCATGGCGGAATGAACGCTGCCTACAAGTCCGGGGACGCCTGGAAGGGCATATGGGAGCGGCTCAAGGCGGACATGCCCGATCTGGTCTGCTTTGCGGTGGGCGGCGACCGCGAGGAACGGAGAGATGATTTCATCCTGTGGCCCTACGTGGACCGGGGGAAGCTCTTTATGCTCATGTCCGCCTCCGACGCCCTGCTCTATCCCACGCGCGCCGACAACCATTCCCTGGTCGTTCTGGAGGCCATGGCCGCCGGGCTGCCCGTGGTGGCCTACGCCGTGGGCGGCGTGCCCGAGCAGATCGTGGACCGCATGACCGGGATGCTCGTGCCGCCCGGAGACATCGGGCGGTTCGTGGAGGCGGCCCGGTCGGTCTTGTCCAGCCGGTCCATGGTCCGTCAGATGGGCCAGGAAGCGTTTTTGTCCGGGGGCAGGAAATTCGCCGTGGAGCGCATGGTGGGCGATTATCTGCATCTTTACGAAAATCTGTAAGCGCTGAAACCGTCGTCTTTGTCAACGAAAAAGCCCCCCGAGCCGAATAGGCTCGGGGGGCTTCACTGTTCGCCGCCGGGCTAGCCCAGCTTCTTGCGAAGGTGGGACCGCAGCATGATGGCGATCAGGTTCATGCCCAACACCAAGGCCACCAGCACGAGCGAAGTGCCGTACTGGAGAGGTAGAGTGGCCTCGGGGTCGGTGGAGGAAACGGAAAGGGAGTAAATCTGGTAGGGCAGGGCCATGACCTCGTTGAAGATGGAGCTGGGCAAGGTCGGGTTGTAGCTGGCCGCCGCCGTGAACATGATGGCCGCTGTCTCGCCCGCCGCGCGGGAGATGGACAGGATCGAGCCGGTCAGGATGCCGGGCATGGCCGAGGGCAGAACGACTTTGAAGATGGTCTGCCACTTGGTCGCGCCCAGGCCCAGGGAGGCCTCGCGGTAGGTGTCGGGAACGCTTCTGAGCGCTTCCTCGGAGGTGCCGATGATGACCGGCAGGATGAGCACGGCCAGGGTCATGCAGCCCGCTGCGATGGACACGCCCATGCCGAGGCCGCCGAGATCGCGGGCGGCCACGAAGAAGGCCATGCCGAACAGGCCGAAAACCACCGACGGGACACCCGCCAGGTTGTTGATACACAGCCTGATGACACGCATGAACGGTCCGGGCATGGCGTATTCGTGCAGGTAGATGGCGGAGGCCACGCCGAGCGGCAGGGCCAGGGCCATGGAGCCGATGGACAGGTAGAAGGTGCCGACGATGCACGGGAAGATGCCGCCCGCCAGTCCGCCTTCGGTGGGCTTGGTGGTCAGGAAGTCCCAGGTGATGGCCGGCAGTCCGTAGTAGACCATGTAGCCGACGATGATGAACAGGGCCAATCCGTTGATGGCCACGGCGCCACGGAACAGGGTGAACCAGATTTCCTGGGTGGCCTTGCGCTTGAGGCGCAGGCCCGGGGTATCCGGTATGTTGGATCCGTTCATGGTCATTTCGGTGCTTACCATTTCTGACATGTCCTTTTCCTAGAGGCTGGCCGAGCCGACCTGCTTGTACTTGTGTGCGATGTGGTCGGCCAGGAGGTTGAAAAGAAAGGTGATGATGAACAGGACCATGGCGATGGCGAACAGGGCGAAGTAGTGCATTTCCAGGCCGAAGCTGGTCTCGCCCATTTCAGCGGCAATGGAGGCGGGCATGGGCCTGACCGGATCGAAGATGGAGGTCGGGATGCGCGCCGCGCCGCCCGCGACCATGAGGACGACCATGGTTTCGCCGATGGACCGGGACATGCCCAGAATGACGGCGGTGGAAAGTCCGGAGAGCGAGGCGGGCAGGACCACGCGCCAGATGGTCTCGAACCGGGTGGCGCCCAGGGCCAGGGAGCCTTCGCGCACTTCGTTGGGCACCGAGTGGATGGCGTCTTCGGCGATGGAGGTGATGGTGGGCACGGCCATGAAGGCGAGCATGATCGAGGCGTTGAGCATGTTCACGCCGAACCGGATGTCGAAAAGATTGAGCAGGATCGGGGCAACGACGACCATACCGAAGAAACCGATGACCACCGAGGGAAGGGAGGCCAGGAGCTCGACCATGGGTTTGACGATTTCGCGCACCTTGCTTGGGGCGATCTCGGCCAGGTATACGGCGGTCATGATGCCCAGGGGAATGGCGATGATCGAGGAGAACAGCGTCACCCAGACCGATCCCATAATCAGGGGCAGGATGCCCCATTGGGGGGTCTCGGAGACCGGCTTCCACTGGGTGCCGAGGATGAAGTCGAGGACGCCTACGCCCTGAAACTTCTCACCCATGGCGTTGAAGCCCATGAATGTGGGCAGGGCTTCGGAAACCAGAAAATACATGATCAGGCCCAGGGCGATGATGGACGCGCTGGCGGCCACCAGGAAGAATCCCTTGATGAGCTTTTCCTTGTTGGAGCGTGAGAGCATTTATTCTCGCCTCTTTCTCAAGCGTGATCCCGTCGGGGCGCTTGGTGCGCCCCGACGGGGGAGTTTCTATGTCGGAATCAGTCGTTTCGTTTCAGTTACTTGACCGGGACGAAGCCGACTTCGGCAATGATCTTCTGGCCAGCGGGGGACATGACGAAGTCGATGAACTTCGCGGTCTCGCCGGAGGGCTTGCCGCCGGTGTACAGGTTCAGGGAGCGGGACAGGGGGTAGGAGCCGTCCTTGCCGGTCTCGACGGAGGGAACCACGCCGTTGACGGTCAGGGCCTTGACCTTGGGGTTCAGGAAGCCCAGGCCGACGTAGCCGATGCCCTTCTTGTTGCCGGCGATCTTGGCGGCCATGGCGGCGTTGGAGGGCATACGGGAGACCATGTCGAACTCGTCTTCCTTCTTCATGACCTTGCCGTGCCAGACCTCGTAGGTGCCGGAGTTGGTCTCGCGGGAGAACAGGGCGATCATGCCGTCGTTACCGCCGACGTCCTTCCAGTTGCGGATCTTGTCCTGGTACATGTCCTTGAGCTGGGCGGTGGTGATCTTGGAAACCGGGTTGGAGGGGTGCACGATGGGCACCAGGCAGTCCAGAGCGATGACGAACTGCATCGGCTGGATGCCGTTGGCCTTGCACTTTTCGATTTCAGCGGGCTTCATGTCGCGGGACATCATGCCGATGTCGGCGGTCTTGTTGATGATAGCCTTGGCACCGTCACCGGAGCCGGTGGCGGAGATGGAGAAATTCACGCTCGGATTGGCGGTCTGGTAGGCGGCGACCAGCTTTTTCATGGCCGGGTCGACGGTGGTGGAGCCCTTGACGCGGATTTCCGCGGCGAAGGACAGAGCGGAAACGCTCAGAACAGCCAGTGTCACGAAAGCAATGAGCAATTTTTTCATCAGAAGTACCTTCCTTAAAAAATTATGATAAAACTATTCCTCGTCAACGTGTGACGTAGTGATAGACCTGCGATGTTACATCTTCGTGACGAGCGATCGAAAGGTCCGTGACAAAGTGTCTGGCCGATTCGGCGGGGCGGGTCACAGACATGCGTCGCCATTTGTGTTTTTTGTCTTTGCGCGGGCCGGACCGCAGGGGCCTCTCCGGAGGGTTGAGCGTCTTGTCCAGGCTGGTTCCGCCCGGAATGCGGAAGTCTTGGTGGAGTCGCGCGCCGTCGATTCGCGCCAATGCCCCTGGGCCAAGTGTAGCGCATCTCCTCGGGCCGGGATGTTATAATCCGTCCGATTCGGGCACTTCCGGCAGGGGCTTCTCTTCCCCGGGGCTTCGGAATATCAAAATAGTGTTGTCAGGATTTCGGTCTCGTCGCCCGGGGTGACGGTCTGGCCGCTTTGCAGGACGGCGAGGCCGTGGGCCAGGGCGAGGCCGTGCATGGGAGGCAGGGTCTTTCCGGCCAACGGGGTGGCGGTCAGCGTGGAGCCGTGGACGGTGAGTTCGCATTGGACGAGCCATTCGGAACCGGCCCGCGCGTTGATGGATCGGGTGAACCGGGCCATGCGCGGTTCGGGTTCGGGCAGGCCGAGCAGCCGGCGGATCACCGGGAGGATGACGGCGTGGAAACAGGCGTGTCCAGCGGCGGGAGGCCCGGGCAGGCCGAAGAGCAGGGTGTTGCCGCGCACGGCCGCGAACATGTTCCGGCCGGGCCGGATGTCGATGCGTTTGAAGACCGGCGTGAAGCCGCTCTCCCTGGCCGCTTCGAAAGCGAAATCCCGTTCGCTGTTGCCCGTGCCGCCAGTGGTCGCCATGATTTCGGGCAGGTCGTCGCGGGACAGGGTCTCCACCAGCCTGTCTCGGTCGTCCGGGACCACCGCGGTCCGTTCCACCAATGCCCCGGCCGCCTCGAAGAGGCCCCGGAGCAGTACCAGGTTGTCCGCCGGGAACCGTGCCGTGCCGCTCAGGCTTTCGCCCGGTTTGGCCAGTTCGCTGCCGAGTGCCGCGAGCCGGACGCGCGGCCGGAGTCGGACCAGGATGGAGTCAACGCGGGTTCGGGTCATGACCGCCGCGCCCTGGGGAGTGACCAACCCGCCCGCCGAAGCGATCCTCGTGCCCGCCGGAATTTCGCCGCCCGCGGGCCGGATGTACCATCCCTCGCCAACAGGTTCGCGGACCAGGATGGCGCCGTCCACCTCCTCCACATCCTCCTCGGCCAGGACCGCGTCCGCACCGGGCGGAACCGGCCCGCCGGTCAACACTCGCACAGCCCGACCCGCTTCAATGGGATCGGGAGACGTGGACTCGGCCCGGATGCATCCGCTCACCGCCAGTCGCACAGGAGTCGTGCCCGAGGCTTCGGCCACATCCCGGCTGCGCACGGCGTATCCGTCGCGGACCGAGCAGGCCTGCTCGGGCACGTTGCATCGGGCGGCCACGTCCCGGGTCGAGGTCAGGCCGACGCCGTTCATGGGGGACACGGCCGTTTCCCCGGAGGGGCGGGCGAGGCCAAGCAGTTTTTGGACCGCTTCCTTGCGGGAGATGGGTGTGGACATGGACTTCCTCGGGTCTTTTCAGGTCGTATCCATATAATATTGGCACCCGGCTTCCGGGTTGTAAAGGATTGCGCCCTTTGTTCCCTTTATATAAACTGAAGTGTATGGCTGTGCCGCGTCCGGGACCTTGGCGGTCGTCCGGGCGCGTTCCTGTATCTTAACTCATAGGGGCTTTAAATGACTCAGCATATATTTTGCATCATCGGCAAGAAAAAAGCCGGTAAAACCACGTTCCTGGAAAAACTTGTGCCCGAACTGCAAAAGCTCGGCCTGTCCGTGGGCGCGGTCAAACACGACGCCCATACCTTTGAGATGGATGTGAAAGGCAAGGACTCCTGGCGGCTCAAGCAGGCCGGGGCCGAGACCGTGGTGGTCTCCTCGCCCGATCGCGTGGCCATGATCCAGACCGTGGACCGTGAACGCTCTCTGGAGGAACTCGCCGAGACCCTGTTCGCCGATAAGGACGTGGTTCTGGCCGAGGGGTACTTCAATTCCGCCCAGCCCAAGATCGAGGTTTTTCGCCAGGAGGCGCACGATCATTCTCTTTGCGGCCGGAATAACCAGCAGGACAAAAAACTCATCGCCATGGTCTCGGACCAGAGCGTAACCGTCGACGTGCCCAAGTTCGGCCTGGACGAGGCCTCCGAGGTGGCGGCGCATATCGCCCGTAAATACTACGGCTGGGTCTACAACGGCATGTGGGCCACCCACGACTAGGGGGCGGCGTTGCGTGCGGGGCGGCTGTCCGGTTACGACCGGGCGGCCTCGCCCGTGGAGATGGTCCGGCCGTCCTTGGCCTTGTCCGGGTCGATGAAGCGGCTGAGCATCTTTTCGAGGATGGGCAGGGATACCGTGGTGTCGAGGCAGGGACCGTGCGGCCGCTCGTTGAGCACGCCGTATACCGGCAGGGGATAGGTGTCCTGAATGCCCGAGGAGAGGTCGCGGTGGCAGGCCACGGCGATTATCAGCTTGGGCCGGAGCTGGACGACGATGCGTCGGGCGATGGTCCCGCCCGTGGCGATGGCCAGGTTCACCCCGTACTTGTCGTGCAGGTCGAGCAGCCCGGCCATGGAGCATTTCCCGCAGCGCACGCAGTTGTTGATATCGTAGGTCAACCGCCGGTCGCACTTGGAGTTTTGCAGGCAGTGCGGCATGAGCAGGAGTATTTCTTTCGGCGCGTACCGTCCGGCCTCGGCCAGGACAAGGTCGTTGTTCACGGAGATGAACGAGAGCCTGATGAGTTCCTTTTCGATGCCGAATACGCGGCCCAGAAGGACCATGAGCGGCAGGAACAGCTTGATGGTCAGCCCCCGGAAACGGCGTGCGCCGGGCAGGGGCTTCTTGGTGACGATGTTCAGGAACAATCCCCAATAGGCCACGCAGACCAGTCCGATGAGGCCCACGACAACCGCGCCGAGCACCCACTTGGCCGACGGGTGGATGTTGTCCAGCCCGATGTAGGGCACCAGCCAGAGCAGGGCCAGAAACAGGCAAATGACCAGGCAGGCGATGCTGATCAAGCCGATGAAAAGGCGTTTGCGCGCCCGATGGACGGACCGGGGCTGGTCCAGGGGTGTACCTATTTGCATTCCTTCATGTATCCGCAGGTGAAGGCCGTGGCGTCCATGGCCTTTTTGCCTTGCGGCTTGACCTCGGGTGTCAGATATATCCTGTCTGCCGTGGAGATGGCCAGCTTTCCTTCCATTTCGCCCAGTATCGTGCCCGGAGCGACCTTGGGAGCGGATTCGCCGGACACCTCGCCGGGCGTCACGTTGAGGCGCAGGGATTTGCCTTCCGGGTTGGTCCAGTCAAAGAACGCGCCGGGCCATGGGTACATGGCGCGGATGCGGTTGTGGATTTTCTCGGCAGGCTGATTCCAGTCGATTTCCCCTTCCTTCTTTTCCAGTTTCTTCGCATAGGTGGCCAACGAATCATCCTGGGGTTTCAGGTCGTAGGCGCCGGTCTGAAGGCGGGCCATGGCTTCGCAGATGCAGATGCCGCCCAGCTTCGCCAGTTCGTCGTGAATGGTCCCGGCGTGGTCGTTGTGCCCGATGCGCAGGGCGCGCTGAACCATGACCGGCCCGGTATCCAGCCCGGCCTCCATCTTCATGATCGAGATGCCGGTGACCACATCGCCGTTCTCAATGGACCGCTGGATCGGGGCCGCGCCGCGCCAGTGGGGCAGCAGCGAGGCGTGGATATTCAGCGGCAGCACGGTCGGGATGTCGAGCACGGACTGGGGCAGGATCAGCCCGTAGGCCGCTACCACCAGCACGTCCGGTTTCAGGGCCGCCAGTTCGTCGATGTCGGCCTGGTCCTTGAAATTCACGGGCTGGAATACGGGGATGTCGTTTTCCAGGGCCACCTGCTTGACCGGAGAGGGCTTGCACTGGCGTCCGCGTCCGCAGGGTCTGTCCGGCTGGGTATATGCGGCGACGATGTCCGCCGCATCGAACTTGAGCAGGATTTTCAGCGCTTCGGCCGCGAAGTCCGGGGTGCCCATGAAGGCTACCCGAAGGGGCTTGAGGTCGACCGCGCCCCAGGATTCGGGCGTGTTCTGGCTGGAACCGGCTATTTCTTCCATCTCGCGGCCTTTTTGCGATACATGGCTTTCTTCAGGCGGCCCGTGCGGTCGGCCAGGGTCACGCCGTTCAGGTGATCGATCTCATGCTGCAGGATGATGGCCAGGAATCCTTCCGTGTCCAGGCAGATGTCCTCGCCTTCGCGGTTTTGCGCCTTGACCTTGACCCGTTGCTTGCGCTTGACCGTGATGTTGAGTTCGGGGCAGCTCAGGCAGCCTTCCTCGGACTCCACCTCGCCGTCGGATTCGACGATCTCGGGGTTGATGAGGACGCGCAGATCGCCCCGCTCCTTGGGGCCGGTCTGGTCCACGCAGATGAGCCGGATGGACTGGTTCACCTGCGGTGCGGCCAGTCCCACCCCATCGGATTCGTACATGGTTTCGACCATGTCTTCGATGAGCTCCTGAAGCTCGGGGGTTATTTCGCCGACGGTTTCGGCCTTGGCGGCCAGGACGTCGTCGGGCCAGGTACATATTTCCAATTTCATTATGTTTGCCTCCGGCGGCCGGGATAAGAAAGGAAAATTCCTTGAAATAAGGCTGGTTGTCGTCAGCCTCGGAATATCCGTTCCAGTGTGCCCTTATTGTTTCCCTGTGCGCCGCGGGAACGGACGCTGGGAGAGCGTTCGGTCCGGCTTGCGGCGTATAGGTACTGACTCTTATCTCAATAAGTACGGAAATTCAAAAGGCCAGTTCTTTGTCGAAACCGGCCGAATTCTGGACCGCCCCGCAGACGGATGCCCGCGAACCGGCGATATGCGTCGAGGAAAGGAACACGGGAGGGAAACCTTGCCGTCGGGTTTCCCTCCCGCATCTTCCATTATTCTTCTTTTTTCTTCTCGCGCAGGCGGATGCCGAGTTCGCGGAGCTGCTTGCTGGGCACCTCGGACGGTGCCTCGGTCATGAGGCAGGTAGCCTTCTGGGTCTTGGGGAAGGCGATGACGTCGCGGATGGACTTGGACCCGGTCAGGATCATGACCAGCCTGTCCAGGCCGAAGGCGATGCCGCCGTGGGGCGGCGCGCCGAACTTGAGGGCGTCCATGAGGAAGCCGAACTTGTCGCGGGCTTCCTCGTCGTTGATGCCAAGGGCGGCGAACATGGCCTGCTGCTGCTCCTCGGTGTGGATGCGGATGGAGCCGCCGCCGACCTCGTAGCCGTTCATGACCAGGTCGTAGGCCCGCGCGATGGCCTGGCCCGGGTCTTCCTTGAGAATCTTCATCTGCTCGGGGCGGGCCGAGGTGAAGGGATGGTGCCGGGCCACGAACCGCTTCTCGTCGGGGTCCCATTCGAGCAGCGGGAAGTCGGTGATCCAGACGGGCTTGAACTCGCCCTCCTTGATGAGCCCGAACCGCTTGCCCAGCTCGCAGCGCAGGTTGCCGAGCGCGGCGTTGGCGATGTCGGCCGGACCGGCCTGGAAGAAGAGGATGTCGCCGGGCTTGCAGCCGGTGCGATTACGCAGTTCGGCGATCTCCTCCTCGGAGAAGAACTTGACGATGGGGGACTGCCATTCGCCGTCCTCCTTGATCTTGATCCAGGCCAGGCCCTTGGAGCCGTAGATCTCGACGAACTTGGTGTACTCGTCGATCTCCTTGCGGGACAGCTCGGCCCCGCCGGGCACGACCATGACCTTGACCAGCTCGGAGGACGCGAAGACCTTGAAGCCGGAGTTCTTGAAGACGTCGGTGATGTCGATGTGCTTGAGCTCGAAGCGGAGGTCCGGCTTGTCCACGCCGTAGTCGCGCATGGCGTCGGCGAAGGTCATGCGGGGGAACTCGTCGGGCAGGGCCACGCCGATGGTCTCCTTGAACAGGGTCCGGACCATGCCTTCGGCCATGTCCTGGATCAGCGCCTCGTCCACAAAGGACATCTCGATGTCGATCTGGGTGAACTCGGGCTGGCGGTCGGCGCGCAGGTCCTCGTCGCGGAAGCATTTGACGATCTGGAAATAGCGATCCATGCCCGAGACCATGAGCATCTGCTTGAACAACTGCGGGGACTGGGGCAGGGCGTAGAACTCGCCCTGGTTGACCCTGGAGGGCACCAGGAAGTCGCGCGCGCCTTCGGGGGTGGACTTGGTCAGCACCGGGGTCTCCACTTCGAGGAAGCCCAGGCCGTCCAGGTAGCGGCGCACGGATTGCGCGGCCTTGTTGCGGATAATGAAATTCCGGGCCAGGGAGGGGCGGCGGAGATCCAGGAAGCGGTACTTGAGCCGCAGGTTCTCGGAGACCTCCACGCGGTCCTCGATGGGGAAGGGCGGGGTGTCCGAGGTATTGAGCAGCTTGTACTCGGAAACCTCGATCTCGATCTCGCCGGTGACCATGTTCGGGTTGGCCATGCCCTCGGGACGCGGGCGGACCTTGCCCTTGACCGCCACCACGTATTCGGGGCGGATGGCGTGGGCGCGTTCATGCACTTCGCCGTTGTCCTCGGGGTTGAAGACCACCTGGGTCAGGCCTTCGCGGTCGCGCAGGTCCAGGAAAATCAGCCCGCCGTGATCGCGGCGGAACTGGACCCAGCCCATGAGGCAGACCTCTTCGTCCATGTTGGCGGCGGTCAGTTCGTTGTTGTGGTGCGTACGCCGCCAGCCCGCGAGGTCTTCAATGACGCGGTACTCGTCGTAATCTCTCTCTTGCTCGGACATTATCTCTCCAGTCTCGTATTTAGTGCCTCCGGCGGCCCCTGCGGGGGGCTTGCCTCCGGCGGCTCAAGAAACCTTTTGAAAAAGGGTTCTTGAGAATCTTCCAAAACTTTTTGGTGCGCCTTCGGCGGGGGGCCCGCGTTATGACGGCTTTTTATCAAACATCTGCGGCAAGGCCGCATACGGGATTCCAAAGGCCCTCGGCCTTTGGCGGCCGGAGGCGAAGTCACCCGTCCATCGCCGCGCAGCGGCTTCCGAATTTCTCTCTACAGACTTGCCAGATACAGCTTCCGGTCCAGGGTTTCCTGTTCCCTGTTCCCGGCCATGTCCTTGACGGTGATGGTATTGTCGGCCAGTTCGCTGCCGCCCAGGATCAGGCAGGTCCGGGCCCCGGATTTGTTGGCCGCGCGCATCCGGGATTTCATGGAGCCGCCGGCGAAGCTGACCTCGCCGCGCAATCCCTTGGCGCGCAGGGCCTGGGCGAAGAGCATGGCCTCGTTGGCCGCTTCGCCGTCCACCACGGCCAGGTAGAAGTCGGGCGCTTCGGGCTCGACGTCGCCGAGCAGAAGGGCGAGCCGTTCCATGCCGCAGGCGAAACCGGAACCGGGGCAGTCAGGGCCGTCCAGGCTTTTTATCAGGCCGTCGTAGCGGCCGCCGCCGGCCACGGAGGTCTGGGAGCCGATGTCGTTGCTGGTCACCTCGAAGCAGGTGCGCACGTAGTAATCCAGGCCGCGCACCAGGCGGGGATTCAGGGCGTAGGACACGTTTGCTCCGTCCAGCACGGCACGCACATCGGCGAAGTGGGCCTCGCAGTCCGGGCAGAGGTGGTCGGTAATGACCGGGGCGTCCTGGACCAGCTCCTTGCAGGTGGGCACCTTGCAGTCGAGCACGCGCAGGGGGTTGGTTTCCATGCGGCGCTGGCAGTCCTCGCAGAAATTCGCCTTGTCCTTGGACTTGTAGAAGTCCACCAGGGCCTGCTTGTAGGCCGGGCGGCATTCATGGCAGCCCAGGGAGTTCAGCTCCACGGTCAGGTCCTTGAGGCCGATGCGGTGCAGGAACGCGGTCAGCATGAGGATCAGCTCGGCGTCGGCCTGGGGCTCGTCCGCCCCGAAGACCTCGGCGTTGATCTGGTGGAATTGGCGCTGGCGTCCCTTCTGCGGCCGCTCATATCGGAACATGGGGCCGAAAGTGAAGAATTTCGAAACGCTGCCCGGCTGATGGGTCTTGGATTCGATGAACGCGCGGACCACGCCCGCCGTGGCTTCGGGGCGCATGGTCAGGGAGCGGTTCTTGCGGTCGGGGAAGGTGAACATCTCCTTGCCGACCACGTCGGTGTCCTCGCCGATGGATTTCTGGAACAGCTCGGTCTTTTCCAGGATGGGGGTGCGCAGCTCGCCGAAGCCGTATCGGGAGAAGATTTCCCGGGCGCAGGATTCCATGAAGGTGTACTTGGCGGCCTCTGCCGGGAAAAGGTCCGCGAAGCCCTTTATTTTTTGTACTTTCGCCATTTCGCGTTCAATATCCTTATAAATGATCGGGTCTGTGGAACCGAATCTGGTTAGACCATACGGCCCGGATTGTCAAAAAGAGAGTGGGCGGCGGGCCGCTTCCGGCCGGGTGCGGCAGGGCGTGCTTTTGATTTGACCCCGCCTCGCAAATCCTCCAAGCTTGGAGCCAGGGGGATAGCACATGAAGACCGTCACGGCCTGTACCATGGATTGCGGCGACGCCTGTTCACTGGTGGTCGATACCGAGAACCGAACCGTTCGGGGCAACCCGCGGCATCCGTTTACCAAGGGGTTCTGCTGCCGCAAGGGAGCCCGATACTTCGAGCGTCTGGACGCCGAGGAGCGCATCGTCGAGCCGCTCGTCCGGCGCGGCGGAGCGTTCGTGCCCGTGGGTTGGGACGAGGCCCTCGACCTGGTGGCCGAAAGGCTCAACGCGGCGCGGGGTGTGCCCGAGTCCATCCTCCACATTCACGGAAACGGCTACCGGGGGGTGCTCGCTTCGGCCAGCTCCGTCTTTTTCGAGCGGCTCGGCTCTTCCACCGTGTGCGGCTGCGTGTGCGACGACACGGGCATCGAGGCGTGCCTGAAGGATTTCGGTGCGTTGAACCACAATGCGCCCGAGGACATCCTGAACGCGGACCGGGTGGTCAACTGGGGCCGGGACCTGACCCGCTGTTCCGTGCACCAGCTCGCCCTGTTGCGGAAGGCCCGCGAGAAAGGCGTCGAGGTCCTGTCCATTTCTCCCGGCGGCGACGGCACTCCGGATTTCTCCGACGTCAACGTAATCATCCGACCCGGCACGGACCGTTTTCTGGCCGCCGCCGTGCTCAAGCTCTATCTGGAGGCGGGGGACCTCAACCCGTGGGTCCTGACCCGGACTGGGAACTGGCCCGCCCTGCGCGGGCTTATCGACGGGTTGAAGTTCCGCGATCTGTGTTCCGCCTGCGAGGTCTCGGCCGAGGATGTGGAGCTGGTCTACGAGTGGTATTCGGACAAGGGCGACGTGGCCACGCTCGTAGGCTGGGGGTTGCAGCGCCATGTCTATGGCGGGGAGAACGTCCGCTTCATCAATGCCGTGGCCATGATTTCGGGCAACATCGGGGTGAGCGGCGGCGGTGCGTATTTCAATATTTCGTCCGGCCGGAATTTCGGCTCGTGGGCGCACCTTGTCGAGGGCGGCGCAACGCCGTCCAAACGACGCAGCTTCCTGTTGCAGGACCTGGGGACGGAGCTTCGTCGCGCCGATCCCCCGGTGGACTTCGTTTGGATCGACGGGCACAACGTGGTCAACCAGGTGCCGGACGGCTTGTCCGTGGCCGACGCGCTGGCCCGGCCGTTCACGGTTGTGGTGGACGGGTTCATGAACGACACGGCCATGCGGGCCGACGTGATCCTGCCGCCCGCGTTCATGTTCGAACGACGCGACGTGCTCGGCTCCTACGTCCACAACTATGTCAACCTTTGCGCTCCGGCCCTTGCGCCGCGCGGCCTGGCCCGGCCGGATTTCGACATCCTGGCCGACCTGGGGACGCGGTTGCGCGAGCGGATCATCCTTCCGGACGAGGAGACCTGCCTGCTCGAGGGGCTCAAACCTGCCGCCGTCTCCTACGACGAGCTTCTCGAAAACGGGTTCGCCAAGGTGAATCATCCCTTCGTGGCCTTCGAGGATATGGTCTTCGGCCATCCGGATGGACTGTACCGCTTCCCGGAGACGCTGCATCCCGAGCCTGAGCGGGACCCCGACTACCCTCTGCAACTGCTGACCCTGGTGCGTGGGGAGTCTCTGCACTCGCAGATAGCCGAGACCGACCAGCGCGGGGTGCCGTCCGTATGGGTCTCCAGGTCCAACCCGGCCTTGACCGTTCTGGCCCCGGCCAGGGATGTTTTTCTGGTCACCGACCTTGGGGCCATGCAGGTTCGACTTGAGATTGTCGAGGATCTGCACCCGAGAGCCGTGCTCATGCGCCGTGGGGGATGGATGAAATACGGTCACGGGGCCAACGCCGTCATCCGGCCTTCGGTCACGGACATGGGAGCTGGGACGGCCTACTACAGCCAGGCGTGCCGCCTGGAAAATCGTTAACCAAGGAGGATTGCATGATGAAAACGTGGAAAAAATTCGTGGTAGTGGCTTGCCTTCTCCTGTTCGCCTTCGCGGCCTTCGGTTGCAGCGAGGAAGGTCCCATGGAGAAGACCGGCAAGAAGATCGATCAGGCCGCCGAGGATGCGGGCGATGCCGCCAAGGACGCGGGCGACGCCGCCAAGAAGCTTTTCGAGTAGCCTATGCGGGCCGTCCTTGAGGGCGGCCCGTAAAATCCTTGTCACGCCGTTGTCTGCTTCGGCCTCTTGCCAAAGAGGGTTTTCGGCGCGTAATGAGGCGGGTATGCAAGCACGTTCCACAAAGCCCCTGCCTCCGGCGAGGCGGGCGGCCCTAGAAGCCCTGTTTCGCTGCCTCATGAACCGGCAGGACATCCAGGCCGCTCTGGACGAGGCCCTTTCCTCCGGCGTTGACGATCCGCGCGACGTCGGACTGGCCACGGAGCTGAGTTACGGATACCTGCGGCTCAAGGGGCGCATCGAGTACGTCCTCTCCCGATTCCTCAAGGACCCGGGCAAACTCAATCCGAAAATGCGGCTGGCCATGGGCGTGGCGGCCTATGAAATCCTTTTTCTGAACAAGATTCCGGCCTACGCCTCGGTGGATTGGGCCGTTGAATTCTCCAAGTCCAAACCGGGCGCCCGCCTGGCAGGTTTGTTCAATGCCGTATTGCGTCGGGTGTCCGAGCTCGGCGACGATGCCCACGATCCGGATTTCTTCCGCAAGGACGCGTCCCTGCCCGAGTTCCTGTCCCGCTGGTACTCCTGCCCTCAGTGGCTGGTGGATATGTGGTGGCGGGAATACGGCGAGAAGGCGGCCACCGAGTATCTTGAAGCGCAAATCAAGCCTCCGGCGCTCGGTTTCAATCTCTTCGGCCATCCCGAAGCGGACGAACTGTACGCCGAGATAGCGGGTTGGCCGGAACTGCTGGATATCGAAGGCATGAGTTTCGCCCTCCCGGCGGGCATCTCCTTCGACGATGAGCCTGATTCGCCCATTTCCCGTCAGTCTTTTGCCGCGCGCCAGGCCGTCGAGGCCCTCGACCCGGAGACCTGGGAAGGCCCTGTCTGGGACGCCTGCGCCGGTCGCGGGGGCAAGACCCGGATTCTGCTGGAAAAGGGACTCGACGTGTTCGCCTCCGACCCGCACCGGGGACGGCTGGCCGCGCTCAACCGCGAACTGCCGGGGGTGGAGACCTTCGAGGCCAACGCGGCCACGGCAACGCCGCCGCGCGTGCCGGGAACCATCCTTCTGGATATGCCGTGCTCCGGCCTGGGCGTGCTCTCCCGCCGCCCGGACACCAAGTGGAAACGCAAGCCCTCCGATCTGGGTGATCTGACCCTTCTGCAACGGGAGATTCTGGACAATGCCCTGGAGCAGGTCCGGCCCGGCGGACGGATCGCGGTCATTACCTGCACCCTCAATCCCGAAGAGAACCAGGGGCTCGTTTCCAGGCTGACCGAGAACTCCGACCGGGTCCGGATCGAGCGTGAATGGACCACCCCGTCCTATTCGCCGCTCAACGAGTTCTTCTACGCGGCTTCCCTGTTGGTGAGATAACCTTTCGGCCGACGGCCCCGGCGCACGCCGGGGCCGCTGCCTCCTTGTCCGTCAGCCTCCGAGCTTTGCCCCCAGCCACGTGGCCGGGCTCATGGATTCCGGCACGCCCTCACGGGCATCCACGCCGCGCGCTTCCGCCAACTTGTCCTGGTAGGTCTTCCAGCAGGACTGGGCCAGGGACGTCGACCCCGACAGGGGATAGGCCAGAGTGGCCGCCAGCCGCGCGGAGAGGGCCTCCGCGAGCAGGGCGTCGTATCTCTTGGGGTCTGTTTCGCGGCGGACATAGGCGATGAAGACCGGAGCCTCCTCGTCGCAAAGGATGATCCCAGCCTGGATTTCCCAATTCCGGATTTCCTCTCCGTTCGCGCCGGTAAGGGCGATTATCCGCAGAAAGTCCGTGGGCAGCACATACCTGTACGCCCATTTCCACAGTGGTGCCGAGGCCCCGGCCGCCAATTCGGCCTGGGCCATGGCGCAGTTCCAGGGATGGGCGCGCAGTACCGCGTCGCGCACCGCTGGCCAGCGGTGGTTGCACAGCCCGGCGGCCTTGGAGTCGTCTCCCATGGACATGATCGCGTCCTCTCCCAGGTCCAGCAGGGCGTTGTTGCAGATTTCGATCACACTCGTTGCCATATGCGTGTTCCTCGCTTGCTAGGGTTGCGGGTATCCCGGCGCGGAAAGCGTATCACGCGTTTTCGCCGGACGGGCCGGGCGGGAGCGAATGGCATGAAAAAGCGTTTGATCGGCAGGGAAAATCAACTTGACATGGTCCCGGAATTTCAGACCCGAACGCTCCGTTTGCCGCCTGTTGTTGACACGGCTTGCGGGATGTGGTTTGCCATTTTTCGTGAAAACGGCGTTCAAATGCCCGTGCAAGCGGAGCTGTTGACCGGACTTTCCAGGTGTTTCCCTATTCAAACCGCGAAAACGTCGTTGCCCATTATGAAAGACGTATCTCTCATCGATCTGGTGTGCGGCATATCCTCCGCCCTTGACTACATTTCCCCGGCAGTGACCGGGCATCACCGCCGGGTGGGTCTTGGGGCGGTCGCTCTGGCCAGTCAGGTGGGCGTCCCTGCGTCTTCCCTGGTGGACCTTCTGCTGGCCGGGCTGATGCACGACATCGGGGCTTTTTCCATGGATTTGGCCCTGGACGGCCTGAAGTTCGACTCGGACCTGAAGGAACACGCCGTCGTCGGATACAGGCTGCTCAAGGATCACCCCTTTCTGGAGCGCGCCTCGCGCATGGTCCTGTACCACCATACGTGTTGGAGGGATTTACGGGTCATCCGCCAGGAGGGAGACAGGGAAACCCTGTTGCTGGCCAACATCATCAATCTGGCCGATCGCGTCGACATCCTGCGCCGTGTGGGGACTTCCTCCCGCGAACGCCGCGAGGTCGAGCAGGCCGTGGCCGGGTTCACCTCGGACCTGTACGCGCCGAGGCTGCTTGAAGCCTTCAGGGAACTGGCCGACGGCGGTCTTTTCTGGCCATTGGTGGAGGATATGGACAGGCCGGTGCGGGAGATGCTTTCCCGGAACCTGCTCGACGTGCGCATCACCCCGGATGAGCTTATCGACTTTTCGAGCTTCTTCACCCGGATCATCGACTTTCGGAGCCGCCACACGGCCACCCACACGGCGGGCGTGGCCGAGAGCGCGGTCCTGCTGGCCAAGCTGGCGGGCATGAGCGAGCAGGAGCAGAAGGCCATGCGCCTTGCCGGCAACCTTCACGACATAGGCAAGCTGGCCGTGCCCACGGCCTTGCTGGACAAGCCGGGAGCTTTGGACAGCGACGAGTACGTCAAGGTCCAGGACCATGCCACGGTGTGCGCCGAGGTCCTGCGCTCCATCCCCGGCCTGGGCGAGGTGGCCGACTGGGCCTGTCAGCATCACGAACGGCTCAACGGCAAGGGGTATCCCCTCGGGTTGACCGCCGATCAGCTTTCTTTGGGGTCCCGGATAATGCAGGTGGCGGATGTGCACACGGCCATCACCGAGGACCGTCCCTACCGCAAGGGGATGACCCGCGAACGGGTCGTGACCGTGCTGCGCTCCATGGCGGACAACGGGTTCCTCGACCCGGACATCGTCAATCTCATCATTGAGAACCACGACAGGTTCGACGCGGTTCGAACCATCGTCCAGAGCCGCGCCCTCTCGGAATTTCGGCGTTTCGCCGAGGCCTCCAGGTAGCCGCCGTTAGGCTTCTGCGAAAATTTCCCCGATTTCGTCCGGGTCGGAAGTCAGCCCCAGGGCGCACATGAGCCGGATGCGGGCCTTGGGTCCGCCCAGCCGTCCGGACAGGATGACGCCCTTGGTATGCAGGTCGGCTCCGCCGCCGGGGTAGCCGTAGATCGGCCACACGCCGCCTTCGATGCATCGGGTGGACAGGACCACCGGAATGCGCCGCTCCAGGCACGCTTCGATTCCCTCGACCATGGCCGGAGGGACATTCCCCGCACCGAAGCCTTCGATGACAACTCCCTTTGCTCCCTCGCTTATTGCGTGATCGAGAGGTTTCCGGTCAATTCCCGTATACGCGGTGATGAGCGGCACGTTGGTCTCAATGGCGTCGAGGGCGAACCTGCGTCTGGGCCTGGGGGTGGAGCGCGGCCTGGCCAGGAGCACGGACTCCCCGGCCACGTAGCCGACGACACCGGCTTCGCGGGATTCGAAGGCGTCCACGTTGAGCGAGTTGACCTTGACCGCCTCGCGGGCGGCGAAGATGCGGTCGGTCATGAGGATGCACGCCCCGATGCCGGGCGGCAACGGGAGCAGGCAGGCGCGCACGGTGTTGGCCAGGTTGCGGATGCCGTCGTAGCCCGCCTCGGAGTAGTAGCGCATGGACCCGGTCAGGATAACCGGCTTGTCCGAGTGGATGACCAGGTCGCACATGTAGGCGGTCTCCACCAGGGTGTCCGTGCCGTGCAGGACCACGGCCCCGAGCACGGACTCCTCTTCCAGGGCGGCTTCCACGTCGCGGGCCAGCCGGAACATGTCCTCGGGGGTCATGTGGGGGCTCGGCTTGTCCGACCAGAGCACGGGCCGCAGGGTCACGTCCGCCTCCTGGGGGGAGAGCTGGTTGAGCAGTCCGTCGAAGTTGCCTCCCGGGGCCACGCCTTCCCTGCCTTCCACCGGGGACATCCCGATGGTTCCCCCAGTGAAGAAAACGACTATTTCTGTTTGCTTCGTCATCTCGTTCCGCTTGTTGCGTTTGGTTTTTGGGCGTGACGGCTTACTGCCGTTCCATGGCCGCCTGGATTTTTTCCCGAAGAATCGATTCGTTCACGGCTCCGGTCACGGCCGGTTGCCCTTCGATGATGAAGGTCGGGATGGCGGTCACGCCCGCCTCCCGCGCCCGTCTGGACCCGTCCTCCACCCGTTGGCCGTAGCGGCGGTCGGCGAGCGCGTCGGTCAGGGCCGTGGCGTCGAGCCCGGAGTTCCCGGCCACATCGAGGATTACGTTCATGTCCCCGATGTTCCGTCCCTCGGTGAAGCAGGCCCGGAACATGCGCTCGTGGAATGCGCGATACCGTCCCGCGTCCCGGGCGAACTCCGCCGCTTCCAGGGCCAGTCGCGAGTTGGACAGCAGGGTCATTTCGGTGAAACGGATGCCGTAGGGCTCGCCCCGCCGGTTGCAGGTCATGGTAACCTGGTCGATGTCGAAGCGGTCGAACAGTTCGTCCATGGGACGTCCCTCGGGCGGGGTGTCCGGGTGGATTTCATGGGGGACCCAGGTGTCCAGGATGTCATAGTCCCGCTTCAGTCGGTCGACAATGCCCGTGCCGATGAAACAGAACGGTCAGACGAAATCGGAGAAAATGGTCATGCGAATGGGCATGGATAATCCTCGGGCTCAAGTTTGCCCCCACTTTACGGTCCGTCAGCGAAAAGTAAAGCGGTTTTACCCGGTCCCGGCCGCGTCCAGAAGGTCCCGGCGCAGGGCGTCGATGCGCTCTTTGTCCAGGAGCCGACGTCCGTCCTGAGTGCGCACATGGAAGACGTCCGCGGCCCGTCCCTTGATGGTTGTAATCATGGCCAGGTGAATGGACAGGGAGTGGGCGGCCAGGGTGCGGGCCATGTCGAAAAGGAATCCGGTGCGGTCCGTGGCGGCCACCTCCACCACGGTGTAGAAGTCGCTGGCCGCGTTGTCGATGGTCGCCAGCGGCTTGAGCTGCGGGAGGCCCCGGCCCCGGGACAGGGGGGATCTGCCGCGCTCCTCAAGTCGTGCGGCCAGGTCGAGCTTGCCCGTCATGGCGTAGCCGATGGACCTCCCGACCCTGGCCCAGACTTCCTCAATGAACAGGTTCTCGGGCGGTTCGGCCACGGTGAACACGTCCACGGCCGTGCCGTCCTTCCAGGTGAAGATGTCGGCGGCCAGGATGTTCAGGCCATGCAGGGAGAGGGCCCCGGCGATGGTGGCGAAGAGCCGGGGCTGGTCCACGGCCGCGATGGTCAACTGGTAGGTCCCTTCGGCCCTGCCGGGCGCGCCCTCGATCAGGTTGACGCCCTTGCCTCCCACGGCGGACGGCTTGCGCTTGCGGTCTTCGGCCACATCGGCCCATAGCCGTTTGACCAGGCGCAGGTGCCCGGCGATGGCGTCTGGAGTCAGGGCCAGAAACGCGCGCGGCGGCATGGCCTGCAAAGCCGCTTCCACGTATTCCGGGTCCTGGTCCGAGGCGGCGGCGACGACCTCTCGCTTGGCGTCAGCCAGTTTGCGGGCTGCGTCCGGCTCGGCCAGGGGGCCGTGGCGGAGCAGGTTGCGCACCTTGAAATACAGTTCACCGAGCAGGGAGCGGGTCCAGGCGTTCCAGGCGCGTGGGCCGGTGGCCATGGAGTCGGCCGTGGACAGAAGGTGAAGCATGTCGAGCCTGTCCGTGTTTCCGACCGTGGCGGCCACATCCGCGACCACCCGTTCGTCGGACAGGTCGCGCCGAGTGGCGGTCTTGGGCAGGAGCAGGTGATGTTCCACCAGGAAGGCCACGTCTTCGACGGCCTCCGGGGAGCGGCCGTATCGGGTCAGGACCTCACGGGCCAGCGCCGTTCCGGCCTTGGAGTGGTCGGGCGCGTCCTTGCCCAGGTCATGGAAGAATCCCGCCAGCACCAGGCGGGCCGGATAGGCCACGCGCGCGGCCAGCTCGCCGGTCCATTGTCCGTCCCCGGCCAGGAAGTCCGAAAGCAGAGCCACGGTGGCCAGGGTGTGCCGGCCCACCGGATGGACGTGGTAGTCGTTGAATTGGATAAGGTGTTCCACCTCGGCGAACGCGGGGAACAGGGCGGGCAGGAGTCGGGTTTCGATGAGCCCTTCGCAGGCGGTCCGGCAGTGCGGGGCCATGAATATCTCGACCAGGATGGACAGGGTCTCGGGACGGCCCGCCAGTCCGGCCGCGAACCGTTCCGGGTCCCGCCGGACGATGCGCCGCGCGCCCCAGGTCAGGGGTAGGCCGGTGCGCGCGGATTCCAGGAACGCGCCGAGCACGTTGTCCGGAGTGGCCTCGGACTGCCTCTTGAAGCGGATGCCCTCCGGCTCGGCCTCCAGGTTGCGGATGGCCAGTTCGGGCAGCGGCCCGGTTCGCGCCGGGAACGCCTCCCGGAACAGGGCTTCGCGCATGGCCTTGATGCGGGTCATGGCCTGGTGCAGCCGGGAGAGGAAAAATTCGACGGCCAGGCCCGTGTCGCCGGGCGAGGCGGTCCGCGGGGCGAACCCCATGAGCCGCGCCGTGGGAGGTTGCAGATCGAAGAAGAGGCGATCGGTCTTGCGTCCGGCGGCCAGGTGCAGGGCCGTGCGCACGCGGTTGAGGAAAGCCTGATCCTCGCGCAGCCGGGCCAGCTCCTCGGGAAGAAAGATGGGGTCGCGGCCCATGATGTTGAGCGTCCTGGTCAGCCAGACCACCTGCTGGCCGTCGCGCAGGCCGCCAAGCCCGTTCTTCAGCTCGGGTTCGAGCAGAGCCGAGGCGTCGCCGTACTGGACCGCGCGGGTCTCGTTGTGATCGCGCAGGGCCGAGGCGAAGGTCGAGCCTGTTTTTTTCAAGACCTTGGCGTCGAAGGCCGTCCTGAACGCCTCGAAGACTCCGGCTTCCCCGGCCAGGGGGCGGGCGTCCATGAGCGAAGCCAGGACCTGAAAATCCTTGCGCGACAGGGACACGCAGTCGGCCACTGTGCGAACGCCGTGGCCCAGGTCCAGGCCGAGGTCCCACAGGGGGAAAAGCAGGGTCTTGATGAAGGCGTCCGCTCCGGACGGGATACGGCGCTTGAAGAGCAGGACCACGTCGATATCCGAGCCGGGGCACAGCCGCCCCCGGCCGTATCCGCCCACGGCGGCCAGGGCGAAGTCGAACCGTTGCGGCCCGGCCTCGCGCACGCGGGCCTCGAAATATCTGTCCACCAGATGGGTGTTTTCCCAGGCAAAGCCACCCACGGCCCCGGCCTTGGCCCGCGTCCACAGGTCGGCCCTGGCCTGTTTTAGCCTGCGGGCGGATTCTGGAAGTAGGCTGTCCGGCTGCATCTGGCGGCTCCTGGTTGTCCGGCGGATGGGGAAAGGAGGTGGCGGCCGGGAGCCTTTCCTTCTCCCGGCCGCCGTCAGCCCGGTAGGGCTGGGGAATGCTCGGGCGGAGCGCAGGGACTCTCTTTCCTCGCAGGCCCGGCAGGCCCCGGCCCGGGCGAACCTGGGCCGGAGGTGTTCTTTTGATTGCGAAGGGGCTAGATGGCTTCCTCGCCGGTTTCGCCGGTACGGATGCGCACCACCTCGTCCACGGTGGAAACGAATATCTTGCCGTCGCCTACCTCGCCGGTATGGGCCGCCTTGCGGGCAGCCTCCACCACTTCGGGGGCGAAGTCGTCCTCGACCACGGCTTCAATCTTGATCTTGGGAACGAAATCCACCTGGTATTCCGCGCCCCGGTACACTTCCTTGTGGCCGCCCTGGCGGCCGAAACCCTTGACCTCGCTGACGGTCATGCCTTTCACGCCGATGGCGGAGAGGGCGCTCTTGACTTCGTCGAGCTTGAAGGTCCGTGTGATGATTTCGATCTTCTTCATGTCGATGTCTCCTTGACTACCACTGATATCCGGTCTCGGAATGCTCGGCAATGTCCATGCCCTTGTCCTGTTCCTCGTCGCTCGCCCTCAGTCCGATGGTGGCGTCCACCACCTTGAAGATGATGAAGGTCATGGCGAAGCAGAAGGCCCAGGTGGCCACCACGGAGACGAACTGGACCCACAACTGATGTGCGTTGCCCGCGATGAGCCCTTCGGCGTTCACTGTGGCCAGCAGGCCGGTGGCCAGGGCTCCGTAGGTGCCGCCCAGGCCGTGGATGCCGACCACGTCCAGGGCGTCGTCATAACCGAATTTGTTCTTGAGCATGATGCCGCCGTAGCAGATGACGCCCGCGCCCAGGCCGAGGGCGATGGCCCACATGGGGGTGACGAAGCCCGCTGCCGGGGTGATGGCAACCAGTCCGGCGACCGCGCCGGAGGCCGCGCCCAGGGTGGTCGCCTTGCCGCCGTGCATCCATTCCGCGATGATCCAGGACAGGGCCGCGGCGGCCGTGGCCATGTGCGTGGTCACGAACGCGTTGGCGGCCGCGCCGTCGGCGGCCAGGGCGGACCCGGCGTTGAAGCCGAACCAGCCGAACCAGAGGATGGCCGCACCCAGGATGGTCATGGGCAGGTTGTGCGGGATGAAGGCCGTGGAGCCGTGTCCCTTGCGTTTCCCGATGAGTATGGCGCAGCACAGGGCGGCCGCGCCGGAGCTCATGTGGACAACGGCTCCGCCGGCGAAGTCGAGCGCGCCCATCGCGCCCATCCAGCCGCCGCCCCAGACCCAGTGGCACATGGGGGCGTAGACAAGGATGAGCCACAGGGCGGAGAAGATCATGAACCCGCCGAACTTCATGCGTTCGGCAAAGGCTCCGGTGATGAGCGCGGGGGTGATGACCGCGAACATGCACTGGAAGATCATGAACGTCAGGTGGGGCAGGTTCTCGGCCGGGGAACCGGCGTTGGTCATGCCCACGCCCTTGAGGAAGATGAAGTCGAGCCCGCCGATGAGCCCGCCGATGTCGGAACCGAAGGACAGGGTGTAGCCTATGACGGCCCAGAGCACGGACATGAGCCCGAGCATGATGAAAGACTGCATTATGGTTGCCAGAACGTTTTTCGAGCGGACCAGCCCGCCGTAAAACAGCGCCAGCCCGGGGGTCATGAACATGACCAGGGCAGCGCAGACCAGTATAAAGGCGTTGTCGGTGAAATTCATTGTTCAACCCTCCAGACCCCGACTATGCAAAAGAGGGGCCAAATAAAAACACCGTAATTTGGGCGACATCTACATAAAAGTATTTTTTGCGCTTAACAAAAGTGGCAAATTTGGTAAAAAAATACCAAAAATGTGAAAAATGATGTAGGCAGTTGTCGCTTGCGACGAATCGTGTCCAAAGCCGGGCCTGTTTGACCGGGGACGGCCAAAACCGTAGGGTTGATTCGCCGGGACCTGTCGCGGATTCGCGATCTCGGGAGGTTTGGACATGAACATGAGAACCAAGAGCGCGCTGGTGGTGACCGTCGGACTGCTCCTGCTGTTCGCCGTGATGTTCACCATGGACTACACGGGCAGATACGTGAGCGACCGTTTCTTCGCGGCCGTGGAAGCGGCCCCGACCGGGTCGGACAGAACGTATTCCCTGGACGCCTTCATGGAGTATTACGATTGGGATTCCGTGTGCGTGGTTTTGCCCGGCGCGGAGCACGCCTTCTCAACCATCCTTGGCCGGACCTATGTGCCCAAGGGCGCGGAGGACGGGGCCTGGAGCCTGGTTTTCATCAAGGCGGGCGCGGTCAATGCCGAGATAACCGTGGACCCGGACGTCCTCGGGCCGCCCAATCCCCAGGATGATCCCTGCTTCGACCGCTGGGGAGCCGTCTTCACCCTGGCCCGTGACGAGCGGGACAGGCCGAAAATGATCTTTGTCGGACACTAGAATATGTCGAATCACGCACTGAAAAACGCCGCCGACGTCTTGAAAAACGCTCGTTGCGCCATGGCCTTCACCGGCGCGGGCATCTCCGTTGAATCGGGTATCCCGCCGTTTCGCGGGCCGGGCGGCGTGTGGTCCAAGTACGACCCGGACAAGTTCGAAAAGGGATATTTCAAGCGCCATCCCGAAGAGGTTTGGCCCCTGCTCAAGGAAATCTTCTTCGACATGATCGGCCGGGCAAAGCCCAACCCCGCGCATCTCGCCCTGGCCGAACTGGAAAGCGCCGGGAAACTCGTCGGCATCGTCACCCAGAACATCGACTCCCTGCATCAGGCCGCGGGCAGCCGGACGGTCCACGAATACCACGGCTCCACCCGGCGGATGCAGTGCCTCTCCTGCCGGACCTTCTTCGACTCCTCGGCCATCTCGCTGGACAAACTGCCGCCGCCATGCCCTGTCTGCGGCGGTCTGCTCAAGCCGGATTTCGTCTTTTTCGGCGAAGGCATCCCCTCCGACGTTCATGTGGCCTCCGTCGAACTGGCCGCGCAGGCGGATGTCTGCATCGTCATCGGTACGGGCGGCGAGGTCGCTCCTGCCGGACGCATCCCCCATGTGGTCAAGAATCACGGCGGCACCATCATCGAAATCAACCTCAGGGATACGGCCTATACCTATAACACCACCGACTACTTCCTCGAAGGCAAAGCCGGAATCCGAACCCCGGAACTGGTCCGCGCCGTGCTCGCATAGACGCGAGCCGCTCATGCGGCGCTGAGGGTGAAGCCAGATAGGGAAGCCGCCTTCGGCGGGATTATCGGATGACTTCGCCTCCGGCGGCCAAAGGGTCATAACCCTTTGGAAACCCTTTCGCGCCTTCGGCTAAATTCGTATCAAAGGATCGCTTCCATCGATTGCGATGAGCCTGAATGCCATTCTGTTGAACCTGTTTCGCCCCGCAGGGGCGACGATCGGGATGCAAGGGGGCGTGCCCCTTGCCCGCCGGAGGCGAAATCACCCGACCAATCCGCTAAAGGCGGCATCAAAACCTGCCTTCCCCTTCACGCATAGGGCCGTCAGGACTGCATCCGTCCGATGAGTTCGTTGAGAGATCCTGCCAGGGAGGACAGCCGGTCCAGGGCGGTGCGTGCTTCGGTCATGGACCGGGCGGTTTCGCTGGAGATGGCGGTTATTTCCTCTGTGGCTCTGGTGACCTGTTCGCTGGTGGCGGATTGTTCTTCGGCCGCTGTGGCGATGGAGCGCATCTGGTCGGCGGCCCGGATAACGCTTTGCTGGATATTCTCGATGGATTGTCCGGCCCGCCCGGCGAGTTCGGTGGATTCGCGGATCGCGGCCACGGCGAGTTCGGTGGCAGTGACGTTTTCGCGGGTGCCAGCGCGGATGGACTGGATGGCTTCGTCCACCTCACTGGTGGCGGTCATGGTTTTTTCGGCCAGTTTGCGGACCTCGTCGGCTACAACGGAGAATCCACGTCCGGCGTCGCCCGCGCGGGCCGCTTCGATGGCCGCGTTAAGCGCGAGCAGGTTGGTCTGGTCCGCGATGTCGTCGATGACCTGCATGATCGCGCCGATATCCTTGGTCTGTCGGTCCAGGTGGTCCATGGATTCCTTCAGGGCTTCGGATTGGACGCCCACGCCCCGGATGGCTTCGACCACTTGGTGGACGAGGCCCGAGCCTTCCTCGGCGAGGTCTCGCATTTCCTCGGCGTTGCCGGAGGCGTCGGAGGCGTTGCGGGCCACTTCAAGGACGGTGGCGTTCATCTGTTCCATGGCCGTGGCGGTTTCGCCCGCCCGGTCGCGTTGGATGTCCGAGCCCCGGCTCGCTTCGTCCACCTTGGTTGCCAGTGTGGCGGACGCGTCGTCCAGGTCCCCGGCGATGGCCTCGGCTTCGCGGGCCGCTTCGGCGATGAGTTCGTGCTGGTGCCGGGCTTCGGCTTCGCTTTTCTTGATTTCCGTGGTTTCGGTGAGGATGGTGAACGCGCCCACGATGTTGCCGTCCAGGTCCTTGATGGGCGAGATGTCCACGAGCAGGTGGTAGGGACGGCCCTTGCGGCCCTTGCCCTCGGTGGCCTGTCCGGTAATGACCTTGTCCTCGTTCATGCAGGTGCCGAGCATGGTCGGGCGCGAGCGGTCTCCGTAGACGAATTCGGACATGTGCATACCGATGAAGTCGGACGGCGGCGCGTCGATCTGCAACAGGTCCAGTTCGGCCTGGTTCAGGGAGGTGATGATCTCGTCGGTGTCCACCACCACACAGGGTTGGGTCAGGCTGGTCAGCAGTCCCTGGGCCATGCCCAGTTTGGTCTTGAGTTCGCCGGTCATGTTCCTGACCGCGTCGATGGTCTCGCTGATGGCGTCCCGGGCCGGGTATTCGATGGCCGCGTTGTAGTTTCCCGCCGCAACTTCGTGGGTGTAGGCCGAGAGTTGGCGCAGGGGTTTGAGGAGGGTCCGCACCAGCACGAAGCTGCCAGCAAGGGCACCGGCGATTCCGGCGGCCACGATGAGCGCGGCCACGAGCAGGATTCGGCTTTTGACCGCGTCCAGGGCCTCGGGAGCCACGTTCAGCCCGCCGATGGTGTTGTCGACCATGAGGATGATGCCACCCGCCAGGAAAATGGCGGTCAGGGCGACCATGCTTACCACGCCGAGGATGAGCTTGACGCGGAAGGGAACTTTCTTGGAATCGATCATGCCTCTTCCTCCGGATTGCGGGCTCCGAGGCGGACGGCCCCGGCGCGGGCATTTATCTGGATAATCTCTAGATTTTGTACGAGGGTCACTCGATTCTGTCAATACGGGCCGTTTCGGGCCTAGAAGAGGATCGCGCCGATTCCGGCCCCGGCCAGGACCACCCAGAGGATGTCCACGCCCTTGCGCAGGGCGATGAACGCAGCCGCGGCGAAGATCGCCTGGGCGGCGGTCCACTGGATGGACAGTCCGAAACGGACGGCCACGGCGGCCATGAGGCCCACCAGGGAGATGAGGCTGCCCTTGAGGACCCGTCGGGCCAGGGGCGATGTCACCAGCCGGTCGGCGAACGGAGTGGCGGCGCACAGGATGATGAGCGAGGGCGAGAACACGGTCAGGGCCGCCACCAGCGCGCCGGTCACGCCGGACACGGCGTAGCCCACGAAGGCTCCGGTCATGACGATGGGGCCGGGCGTGACCTGCCCGAGGGCGATGCCGTCCATGAACATGGGTTCGGTCAGCCAACCGCGCACTTCGACCACCTCGTGGAGCATGAGGGGAACGGATACGTAGCCGCCGCCAAAGGCGAAGCAGTCGATTTTTATCATGAGCAGGCCGAGCCGGAACAGCTCGGGATCGACGGCGTAGAGTACGCCCATGAAGGCGAGCAGGCCCGCCAGCAGCAGTCCCGCGAAATGCAGGGGACCACGGCCGGTTCGGCCATTGGGCGGGGCCATGCCGCCCTGTTCGTCGCGGAGCAGGAACAGGGCCAGGACACAGACCACGGCCAGGGCCAGGATCGGATTGCCCTTGAAGCCGAGCCAGACACCGGCCAGACAGGCCAGCAGCTTGGAGGCGAGGGTGTCCAGGTAGCGGCGGGCGAAGTTAATGGCAGCGTGGAGGATCAGGGCCACGATGACGAGTTGCAGGCCGGTGAAGGCTGCGGTCACGGCGGCCACGTCCCTGGCGGAAAAGTAGAGCGCGGTCAGGCCGAGCATGAGCAGGAAGGCGGGCAGGCCGAATCCCGTGTAGGCGGCGAGCGCTCCCACGCCGCCGCGCGCCCGCAGGCCCACGTAGGCGGCCACCTGCATGGCGGTGGCGCCGGGCAGGAGCTGGGTGAGCGACATGCCCAGCGAAAAGGTCGGTTCGTCGAGCCAGCCTTTGCGTTCCACGGCCATGGCGCGGATGTAGGGGACCATGGCGGGACCGCCGAAAGCGGTCAGTCCGAGCCGGAGAAAGGCGAGAAAGATGCTTGTCAGTGAAGGCCGGTTCATGGCGTCCTAATCGTCGAAGGCGAGGCGATTGATGATGGAGTTGGACACGAGCATACCGTTCTTGGTCAGCCGGAGTCTGCCGCCGGATATGCGCACCAGGTTTTCGCGGTGCAGGGTGCTTATGAGCTGCTCCTGCTTCTTGACCAGATCGAAGCCCGTGCGCTTGCGGTATTCCTTCAAGTCCAGCCCCTTGCTTGTACGCAGGCTGAGCATGACCAGCTCGGTGAGCAGGGCGTCGTCGGTCAGCTCCTCGAAATCGTTGCCCACCAGCTCGCCGCGCACGTAGGCGTCGTATTCGTCCATGTAGCGCGGCACCGTGAACCGTCTGCGTCCCAGGGTGGACACCGCCGACGGTCCCAGTCCCAGGTAGTCCGAGCCGTCCCAGTACCCGGAGTTGTGGACCGACATGAATCCCATGCGCGCGAAATTCGACACCTCGTAGTGGAGGTAGCCCATGGATTCCAGGAATTCGGCCCCGTAGACGAACATGCGGCCCTGTTCCTGCTCGGGGGGCAGGATCAGGTCGCCGCCCGGTCCGCACCGCCGGGCCATGACGGTGCCTTCCTCCAGGGTCAGGTTGTAGGCGGAAATGTGTTCCGGCCGCATGTCGGACACGACCTTGAGCTGGTCGAGCCAGGCCTTGAGCTTCTGGCCCGCCAGTCCCCAGATGAGGTCCAGGCCGATGTTGCCGAATCCGGCCCGGCGCGCCTGATCGAAGGATTGGTGCGCCATGCCCGCCGAGTGCGGGCGGCCCATCATCTGAAGGTCTTCGTCCTTGAGGCTCTGCACGCCCAGTGAAAGCCTGTTGAAGCCCATGTTCAGCAGTCCCCGGAAGTAGCTGACGTCATGGGCCGAGTCCGGGTTGGCCTCGATGGTCGTCTCGATCCCGGGATTGACGATGAACGCCTTGTTCAACGCTTCCATGATCCGGTCGAGCCCGGCCAGGGGAATTATGGACGGGGTGCCGCCGCCGAAATAGATGGTGCGCAGCAAGGGCCGTTGCAACCGCCGTCCCCACAGCTCGATCTCCTTGAGCAGCAGCGAAAGGTACCAGGCGAAGGTGGTCTGGTCGAAGGTCTGGGAGTGGAAGGAGCAGTAGTGGCACCGGGAGCGGCAGAACGGCACATGGATGTAGAGCAGCAGCCCCTTGTTGCCGGTCGCGCTCCGGGCCGGCGCGCGACCGGTTCCGGGAAAGGCCGGTCTTACGGGAGTATTCTTGTCGTGTATCCTGCCCATGCTTACCTCTTCCGGCGGCTAGAAAAGATCACAAGCGCTCCGGCGATCAGATACGCGGCCGCCGCGAATCCGATCAGCGCCACGCCGAGCGCGTTCGTCAGGCTCGACCAGCCGAGGAGCAACGCCCCGGCCGCCTCGTAAAGCATCAGCACGGTTATGGCCCAGATGGAGATGAGCCGTCCCGCGAGGGCGAACGCGGCGATGATTCCATAGACCAGCAGGGCCAGGATGCCGATGCCCCAGGTCTCGGCCGACCCTTGGGCCAATCCGTTGACCAGCACCGCGGCGGCCTTGAGCAGCAGGAAGCCGATGAGCACGTGTTTGCGCGTCAGCAGAAATCGGAGCAGCGCACCCATGCCTAGTCCATCAGCTCCCGCTTGTACCGCTCGTTCTCGCTGTACAGGCAGCCGCAATATTGCTGGCGGTATATCTCCCACGCCTTGGAGGTCTCGATGCCCTCTTTCCATCCCTCGCGGAAGTCGTGGTACAGGAACTTCGTTTTGGCCGATTCCAAGTCCCGTCCCAGGGCCGCGATCTCGTCGTGCTTCTGGTATTTGGAATAGAGCAGGGTGGTGGTGAAGAAATCGAACCCGCCCCGCTTGGCGATTTGCGAAGTGCGTTCCAGACGCATGGCGTAGCAATGAAAACACCTGTTGTTTTCCCGGTGCGCCACGGCCCGGAACCATTCCTGCGGGCGGTACTCGTTGTCCTTGATGATGATCTTGACGCCCATCTTTTCGGCCACGGCCAGGCATCCGTCCCGCCGTTTCACGTATTCCATGAGCGGGTGGATGTTCGGGTTGTAGAACAGCCCCGTGACCTCGTGTCCGGTGTCCAGCAGGGTCTTCAGCGTGGTGATCGAGCACGGTCCACAACAGATATGCAGCAATACTTTCGACATTTGACGATATTTTGAGCCCATTTCCCGTGGTTTGTAAAGAAAATGCCGTTGTTCCTCCCCACCGGAGCCCGGCGGCGGCGAACCGGGCTGAGCGTCGCCCGGTTGTCCTTTTCTCCTCCCCGTCTCCATGGTAGCCTGTTCGAAAAACGTAAAAGGAAAGGACATTCATGGCGAAATACACCGGCATCAACCATCTGGCCATGGTCACAGGAGACATGGACGCGACCATCCGTTTCTGGCGGGATCTCCTCGGGATGCGGCTGGTGGTCGGCCTCGGGCATCCCGGCTACCGTCATTATTTCTTCGAGATAGCCGAAAACGACATGATCGCCTTTTTCGAGTGGCCCGGCGTGGAGCGGCTCGACGAGCGCGACCACGGGTTCCCGGTCAAGGGCAAGGTGGCCTTTGACCACATATCCTTCGGCGTGTCCTGCGAGGACGACCTGTGGGAGATCAAGGACAAGCTCGAAGCCGCGGACGTCTGGTGTTCCGAGGTGGTGGACCACGGCTTTATCCACTCCATCTACGCCTTTGATCCCAACAACATCCCCATCGAGTTCAGCGCGACGGTGCCGGGCGTGGACATCCGCGAAACCCCGGTGATGACCGATTCCCAGCCGAGCCGGGAGGCCCTCAAGGGGGCGGAGCCGCAGCCCGGCGTCTGGCCCGATGTGGCCGAGCCCACGCCGGACCGGGACAAGGCCGTGTACGAGGGCGAGGGACATCGGATCGTCGAGGCCCTGGAAAAACTCAAGCGCGGGGAGTAGCCGGGGAGTGGCGGGCTTTCCGCTGGCAAAGCGGCGTGAAATGGCCTAGACGGGTACCTCAAGGAGAAACCGTGCCCAGACCCGTCGCCCGCATTCCGTTTCATGCCCCCTGCCGCCACGCCGCCTTTGTTCGGCGCATAAAGCGGTTCACCGTTGAGGCCGAGGCCTTGGACGGCCCGGACAGGGGCACCACCCTCATGGCCCATACCAACAACACCGGCTCCATGCTCGGCCTGCTTCGGCAAGGCGGCACGGCCCTGCTTTCGCCCGCCGCCAACCCGAACCGCAAGCTCAAGTATACCCTGGAGGGGCTTTCCCTTGCCGGGGCCATGGTTGGTGTGAATACGCTCACGCCCAACCGCATGTTGTATGCCGCCTGGCAATGCGGGGCCATGCCCGAGATGGACGGCTACGAGCATTTTCAGAAAGAGGCCAAGGTGGGGCACAGCCGTCTGGACGCGCACCTGACCGGCGGTCGCGGCGACCTGTGGGTGGAGTGCAAGAACGTGACCCTGGTCGAGGACGACGTGGCCCGTTTCCCGGACGCCGTTACCGAGCGCGGCCAGAAGCACCTGCGCGAGCTCATGGAATTGGCCGCCGAAGGGGCGCGGGTGGCCCTGTTCTTTCTGATCCAGCGGCCGGATGGCCGTTGTTTCGGCCCGGCGGATTTCATTGACCCCGCATATGCCGAACTGTTTTACGAAGCTCTGGACGCCGGAGTGGAGGCCTGGCCCTACGTGGCCGATGTGGACGAGAACGGCATCACCCTGGGCCGCAGGCTTCAGGTGGTGGCCCCGTGAATGCGCTGCTGGTCGGAGCGGTGCTCATTAGCTTTTCCTCGGTCATGGTGGTCCTGGCCGGACTGCCGCCGGAAGTGACCGGGTTCTATCGGCTGACCGGGGGCGGACTGGCCATGCTGGCTTTGCTGGTTCGGATGGGCAAGCTCAGGCTCTTCACCCCCGATGTCATCAAGTGGGGAACCGTGGCCGCCGTATTCTTTGCCGGGGATTTCATCTTCTGGCACCGCTCCATCGCCTACGTGGGGCCGGGACTGTCCACCATGCTCGCCAATTTTCAGGTCATCCCCCTGGCCGTTGTTTCGGCCCTGTTCTTCAAGGAGCGCCTGCCGGGACGCATGTTCGCGGCCATCCCGCTGGCTTTGGCCGGGCTCTATCTCATGGTCGGCGTGAGTTGGAGCGGATTCGCCGCCGACTACAGGCTGGGCGTGTTCTTCGGGCTGCTTACGGCCTGCTTCTACGCCCTGTACATGCTCTCGCTCAAGTACGCCCTGGCCCGCGACAGGATGGACTCCCTGGTTCTGGCTTCGGCCGCGGCGATCGCCACGGGCCTGATGCTTGGCGCGCTGGCCCTGGCCGAGGGCCAGTCCTTCGTCATCCCGTCGCTCAAGTCGCTGGCCGCCATCTCCGCCTTGGCGTTCATCTGCCACGCCGTGGGCTGGTTCCTCATCACCCGGGGTATCCAGACCGTGCGCGGGGCTTTGGTCGGCCTCATACTCCTCTTGCAGCCCACGCTGTCCTTTGTCTGGGATATCCTTTTCTTCGCCAAGCCGGTGGACCCGGTGGAGCTGTCCGGCGTGGCCCTGGCCTTGGTCGGCATCTACATCGGCTCCAACGCGAAGATGGGCCGACGCCGAACCGCGTCCCCGCGGTCGTGACTCCGCGTCGCGAAGCGCGTTTTTTCAAGCCCATGAAAAAGCCCCGGAACCATGATGGTCCGGGGCTTTTGCGGTCAATCCTTTTTTTGGAGGCAGACCTTTTTGCCTTCTTCGAGCTCGCGTTCGCGCTTGCGCATTTCGCGGCGCAGTTCCGCTTCGGCGTAGCGGCGTTTGGCGGTTTCGGTTTCGAGCTTGAGCGGCGGGACCTCGGTGGGTTTTCCGTTGTCGTCGAGGGCCACGTAGGTCAGGTAGGCTGAGTTGGTGTGGCGCACCTCGCCGGTACGGAGGTTCTCGGCCTCCACGCGCACGCCGATCTCCATGGAGGTGCGGCCCACGTGGTTGAGGCTGGCCTTGAAGGTGAGCAGTTCGCCCATGTAGGCGGGCTGCTTGAAGGCCATGCGGTCGATGGACACGGTCACGGTGTTGTGCCGGGAATGTCGTTTCGCCACCACGCCGCCCGTGGTGTCCACGTGCTTGAGTATGACGCCGCCGTGCAGGTTGCCTGCGGGGTTGGCGTCCTGGGGCAGGACGAGGTGGGTCATGATTACCTCGGATTCTGCTGCGGTTTTCGCTTTCATATCAATCCTCTCTGGATTTTCCATAATGTACTCGGGCCTCCCAGACCAGTTTTCCGATTTTTCGGCCCAGATCGGCCTGGCGCGTCTTCATGAGCGCCTCGGCCGCCTCCCGATTGCCCTGCCGTTTGAGCAGGGTGGCTGATTCGAGATCACGCAGGTGATTCTCGCATTCCCGAATCATACCGGAAAGGTTGAGGGTTTCCAATTCCTTGGGCACGCGGACGCTGCGAACTTTCTTGCTCATGGCTCCACCCCCGGGAGGTTTTCATTGCGTCATTCAAAGTGATGACAGAGCGCGGCTTGCCGGTCAAGACCCGTATTGTCCGGGCCTTACGGCCGAATGCGGGGTGACATCCAAAGGAATATGGCGGTATGGTGCGGCCGGAAGGTCCTGAACCCACGGCTCGGCCACAGACACGGGAGTTCTCATGGCAACCACCGAACATCCAACCGGCAAGCGGTTGGCGGCTCTTTCCCTGGCCGCCATGGGCGTGGTCTTCGGCGATATCGGCACCAGCCCCCTGTACGCCCTGCGCGAGTGCTTTCACGGCGAATACGGCATCGCGGTCAGCCCGGAGAACGTGCTGGGCGTCCTGTCCCTGATCTTCTGGACCTTGATGCTCATCGTGTCCTTCAAGTATCTGACCATGGTTCTGCGCGCCGACCACGATGGGGAAGGCGGGGTTCTCGCCCTGACCACCCTTGTCCGGCCGCGTCGGGAGCACATGACCCGCAGGGCTTGGTTCCTGGTCGTGCTCGGGCTGTTCGCGGCCTGCCTGCTCTACGGCGACGGCATGATAACCCCGGCCATTTCGGTCCTGAGCGCGGTGGAGGGACTGGGGCTCGTCACGCCCCTGTTCAAACCGTATGTCCTGCACATCACTCTGGCCATCCTTATCGGCCTGTTTCTGTTGCAGCACCATGGCACTGCCCGGGTCGGCACCCTGTTCGGGCCGGTCATCCTGGTTTGGATGACCTGTCTGGCCTTTGTCGGCCTGAATCAGGTGGTCCGGAATCCCGGCGTGCTTGTCGCCGTTTATCCCTGGCACGGCCTGCATTTCCTCCTGGCCAACAAGCTCCACGGCTTCGTCGTCCTGGGCGCGGTTTTTCTGGTGGCCACCGGAGCCGAGGCCATCTACGCGGACCTGGGCCACTTCGGCCGCCGTCCCATCCGGCTGACCTGGTTCCTCGTGGCCCTGCCCGCCCTGCTGCTCAATTATTTCGGGCAGGGGGCGCATCTGCTGGCCGTTCCCGAAGACGCCTACCATCCGTTTTACGCCATTGTGCCGCAATGGGGGATCATTCCCATGGTAGGGCTCGCAACTATGGCCACCATCGTGGCCTCTCAGGCGGTCATCACCGGGGCCTTTTCCCTGACTTCGCAGGCGGTGCAGTTGGGCTACCTGCCCAGGCTGCGTGTCGAGCACACCTCTGCCTCGCACATGGGCCAGATCTACGTGGCCCCGGTCAACTGGCTGCTCATGATCTGCACCGTGGGCCTGGTCTTGGGGTTCCGGACTTCCAGCAAGCTGGCCGCGGCCTACGGCGTGGCCGTCACGGCCAGTATGCTCGTCACCGCCACCCTGTTTTATTTCGTCATGCGCAATCAATGGAAATGGAAGCTGCCCGTAGTTGTTCTGGTCACGGGATTGTTCTTTACCGTTGATTTCTCCTTTTTCGCCGCCAACATGACCAAGATCACCCATGGCGCGTGGTTCCCGCTGGTCATCGCCCTGCTTATCCTGGGCGTCATGCTCACCTGGGAGCGGGGCGGTGAAATCCTGGCCGAGCGGGCCCGGGGGCTGACCCGGCCCCTGGACGGGTTTCTGTCGGAGATTGCGGATGCGCCGCCCAGGCGCATTCCGGGGCAGGCCGTTTTTTTGACCCGTAGCCACAACACAGTGCCCGTGGCCATGATCCAGAACCTGCGCCACAACAAGGTCCTCCACTCGGAGGTCTATTTCCTCAACATCCGCACCGAGCAGATTCCCCGCGTGCCCAATTTCGAGAAAATCGAGGTGGAGCGGTTCGGCTCGGGCATACAGCGCGTCATCGCCCACTTTGGCTATATGGAAAATCCCACTGTGGATGTCATTTTTACCCTGTGCCGCGACAAGGGAGTGGACCTGGATATCGACAGGGCCAGTTTCTTCCTTGGCCGCGAAAAGCTGACCGTGGGCCCATCGCCAGCCATGAGCCGCTGGCGTTCCAATCTCTACCGCTTTTTGGCCCGAAACGGCATGGACCCGGCCTCCTTCTTCAACATCCCCGCCAACCAGGTCATCGAAGTCGGAGCCCGGCTGGAGATATGACCTGACGTTGGGACGTTTCACGATCCGTTTGACGGCAAAATATGGGAATGGCCCTTCTCTTCGTCCAACCTGCCGAAGGCGGCATAAAAAGTTTGGGGAAATGAGGGGATGGGGGGCCGGAGGCGCGAAAAACAGGAAAGGCGCGCCCCGTACCACGGGGCGCGCCTTGTGTCGTTGTATCGGACCGGCGCGGCGTTACATGACGCGGCAGCCGTCTTCGGTGACGAGCACCTGGTATTCCCAGCGGATGCCGCCCCAGCTGGGGTCGTAGAGGCCGGGCTCGACGGTGACGACCATGCCGGGTGCGAGTTCGCCCTGGCCCACTCGGGAGAGGGAGGGCGGCTCGTGGGTTTCCAGGCCGACGCCGTGTCCCAGGCCGTGGGTGAACATGGCTTCCACTCCGTCCTTTTCGAAGACGGCGTAGGCGGCCCTGTAGGCTTCCACGCAGGAGAGGCCCGGACGGATGATGTCGATGGCCGCGGATTGTGCGGCGCGCACCTGGTCCATGGTCTTGCGGAAGCGGTCGGACTGCTTGTCGCCCACCCAGAAGGTCCGGGTCTGGTCGGAGTTGTAGTCGTGCAGCCTGCATCCGGTGTCAATGAGAACCATGTCGTTTTCACGCAGGAGGGTATCGCCGGGGATGCAGTGGGGCAGGGCCGCGTTGGGGCCGACTCCGACGATGGTCGAGAAGGCCAGTCCCTGGGCACCGTGCTCACGGAAGAATTTTTCCACCAGCCAGGCTATTTCCTTTTCGGAGCGGCCGGGGATGAGCTCGCCTTCGATGTATTCGAAAAGCTCGTGGTTGAGGCGCATGGAATCGTCCATGCGTCGGATTTCGTCCTCGTCCTTGATGATCCTCAGGGATTCGACGATGTTGTCCGTGGGAATGAGGGCGAATTCCTCGGACAGCTTGTCGTAGTCGAACAGGTGCAGGGCCTTGGGTTCGAAGCCCATGGCGGTTACGCCGCGGCCTTTGAGGAAGTCCGCGACTTCCTTGTGCTTGCGTGCGGCGTAGATGCAGAGTTTGCTCTCGTCCCAGACCTGCCGGGCGGCGTCCAGGTAGCGGGGGTCGGTGAACAGGTAGTCGTCGCCTTCGGTGACCACGAGCCAGCCGGACGATTCGTTGCACTGGGCGTCATGCAGCTCGAAGCCGCTGAGGTAGTACCGATTGGCCGCCAGCGACACGAGCATGGCGGACAGGCCGCGGGCGTGCATTTCGCTCTTGAGAGCCACGCGACGTTTTTCGAAAAAGGATTTGTCCATGATGTCCTAATCCAGTGTGTAGGTTTTCTCGGGAGTGCCGACGACCATACGCTCGGCCCATTCCACGCCCTGCATTACCGAGTGATCCATGTTGGAGACCTCGTATTTCCAGCCGCCGAAGCGGCCGCGGGAGTGGATGCCCAGGGCTTCCAGGCCCGGTTGCAGGATGCGGAGCGCGCCGTCGCGTTCAAGGCACGGCACGGGATAGCCGTAGTCCACGGCGATCTCCCAGCGGGTAAGGATGTCCTTCATCCTTTCCCCGCGCAACAGGGAATTGTTTATCAGACCGTGCACCGTGCGGTCCATTAATTCATGGACGTTTTCCGGCTTGTGCGCGGAGAACGACGTCTCGCACATGAAGGCCGTTTGTTTGCCCGGGCGGGCCGTGTTGTTGGGCGAGTAGTTGTGGAAGTTGGTCACCCGATAGAAGGGCGCGTCATCCTCCGGGAAATACATCCAGCAGCGGGAGTCGGGAGTTGCGTCGGGCTCGGCGTCGAGTCCCACTCCGGCCACGTAGACCGAGTTGTGCGTCAGCCGGTCGGCGGCGTCGGTGAAGGCGTCGGCCGGTTCGGTGAGCCAATCCCTGGCGAGGATGTCCAGGGGCGCGGTGTTGAGCAGGGTTTCGTATTCCACGGTCAACCCCTGTTCCGTGGACGCGGTTTTGGCTTGGGCGTCGATGCGGCTCACGGCCTGGCCGTATTGGATGCGGTCCGCCATGCTGTCGGCCAGCCGCCGGAAAATTTCGCCCGTACCGCCGTGGAGCGGAAATTTGAAGGTGTTGTTCGGCCCCCAGGCCACGTCGTCGCGTTCCAGCACGATGTTGCGCAGGACCGATTTCAGGTCCACGACCGAGACCCGTTCGCCGATCCAGCCGTATTGCATGAGTTCAGGCGGGGTGGCCCAGACCTTGAAATTATACGGGTTCATGAAGTGGCGGGCGATGCCCCGGCCGAACACGGCTTCGATCCACTGGCCGAAGTTGCCGGGCCGGGTCTCCGGCCGGTTGCCCGGCAGCAGGCCCTTCACGCAATCCCACCGGGCCTGCTTGGGCAGATGGCGGATGTTGTTCTGGAACGGATAGGGCACCCAGGTCCCGTTGGAGCGGACCCATGATTCGCGCTGGTGCTCAAGACGCTCGTCGCCGAGCAGCGAATCCATGAGCCGGTCGAAGTAGTCGTAGTGGGAGAAGACTACGTGGCCGCCGATGTCCCAGGTGAAGCCCTTGTGGTCCTTGAAGCTGGCGGCCAGCCCGCCCGCGTAGGCGTTGCGTTCGAGCACGAGGAAGTCGTTCTCGCCGAGCTCCCGGAGCCGGTGGGCCGCGCCCAGGCCCGTGGGGCCCGCGCCGATGATGAGATATTTCGTTTTCACAGTGCGCCTTCTTTCGCGTGAGGAAGTTCTTTCCGGTCGTGGAACCGTATCAAGTTTGGTGCCAGCCCGGGCCCTGCTTGTCAAAACGCCGGGTGAAAAGGAAAGTTGCCGGCCGGGGGGATTGCGGTTCCCATGGGCGGGTCCCACTTGCCAATCCCGGGGCAGGGGCTTACCTTGAATTCATGACCAGAAAATTCGATCCGGAACTGTTGTATGTGGAATGTCACCGTTGCGGCCAACCTGTCCTCTGGAAGCGCGGCATGACCACCAAACTCCTCAAACTGGCCAAGATCGATCCGTCCACCCTGGATGAGCGGTGTGTGATTATTTCGGAAGGGTGCCCCAACTGCGTGCCCAACGAGACCACCTTCACCACCCAGGTCATTCGCCTGAACCGGGAAAAGGACGGGCGATCCTCCATGCCGGCCGTGACCAACTAGGACAGGCCGACATACGGCGTGACAAGCGCCTGCATTCCCGGAACCTACCGGGAATGCAGGCGCTTTCGCTTTTTTGTCGTTTTGGCGCAACGCATGGCGCGGCACCGCGCACCCTCTGTTTGCTTTTGCTTGTCATTTGATGCCCTATCAATGGTCATTCTCTACCGAATGGGACTCCGCCGGGTGTTTCCGGCCATGAATTGAAAACTATAATAGGCTGTTTTCATGGAGTAAAAGAATATTTCATTGCAGCCCATCCGCATTCTTTCGTCCCGCCCTTCCGTCAAGCTGTTTTTTTATGCCTCATGGCTCCGCTCGGTACCCGATTCCCTCCCGGCCGGGAAACCGGGGCTATGCTCCTTCGCAATCACGGGGCGGTCCCCCGAAAAACAAGGAGCCGACGACACATGAGCATAGCAACCCCTGCCATCACGAATTTCACGGCGGGCGAGATTTCGCCCCGGCTGGAGGGCCGGACCGATCTGTCCAAGTATTTCAACGGGTGCCGCACCTTGCGGAATTTCCATGTCCATCCCCACGGCGGAGCGTCGCGGCGGCCGGGCTTCCGGTTCGTGGCCGAGTCCCTCAGCCAGGACAAGCCGGTCCTGCTCATCCCCTTCGAGTACAACGCCGAGCAGACCTATATGCTCGAATTTGCCGAGGACCCGTCCGGGCAGGGACTCATGCGCGTCTTTTCCGGCCACGGCATGGTTTTGTCCGACGGTACGCCATACATTCTGGATATTCCTTATGCGGCTAACGAGTTCGACAAGCTGCGCTACGCACAGTCGGACAACAAGCTCATACTGGTGCATCCGGACCATCCGCCGCGCGAGATGACCCGCGTGGACCACGCCGAATGGACCATCGAGGCTATGGAATTCCTCGGGCGGCCCGAGGCCTGGAGCGAGGGCGACTATCCTTCCGACGTGTGTTTCTTCGAGCAGCGGCTGGTCCTGGCCTCGACGCGATCCCGCCCGGCCACACTGTGGCTTTCGCGTACCGGCGATTTCCGGGATTTCCGCCTGAAGACCCGCGAAGTGCCCATGAGCGGCTGGCGTGACCTGGAGATCGGGGACAGCAACAGCGACGGGGTGCGCGACGGCAAGGCCGGGGACACCATAACCATTCAGGCCGGTTCCGGCTTCGAGACGAGGGACGCGCTCAAGGGCCAGCACCCGGATGGTTCCACGCGCTATTACCGCTACAAGGGCGAAAGGAATTTCACGGCCATCACCGCGAAGATATCGGTCGGCTTCGCCGCCGAGCCCTCGGGCAATCAGATCGAGGCGATCTGGAACGGGGAAGGGGAGTTGAACGGCGCGGCCTGGGATTGCTTCGAGGTGGGCGACAGGACCGACGCCCCGGCCGGAGAGGAGCCCCTCGGCGACGACGCCGTGGAGGTCACGTTATCGGGCCGCCAGGCCAACGGCATCGAGTTCATCGTACCCCGGCGCGTCCTTTGGATAGGCACGGCGGGCGGTGAATGGACATTGAGCGCCTCGTCCAGCGACCCGCTGACGCCCGACAACGTCAAGGCATCCCAGGAGGGCACGAGCGGAGCCTCCTCCACTCGGCCCGAGAGCGTGGGGTTCGCCACCCTGTATATCCAGCGGGCCGGGCGCAAGATTCGCGAGATGTCCTACCGCTTCGAATCGGACGCCTATGTCTCCCGGGACCTGACCCTGCTCTCCGAGCATATCTCCGAAGGGGGGCTGACTCAGCTCGCCTTCGTCCAGGAGCCGGATTCCGTCCTTTACTGCGTGCGCGGGGACGGGGGGATGGTCGCCCTGACCTACGTGCCGGACCAGGAGGTGGCGGCCTGGTCGCGGATCGTCACCGACGGCGTGGTGGAGAAGGCCGCCTCGGTCTACAACGACGCCGACAAGCGCGACGAGCTGTGGATATCCGTGGTCCGCACGGTGAACGGCGAGCCGCGCCGGTTCATCGAGTACCTGGAAGCTCCTTTCGACGGAGACATCAAAAACGCCTTTTTCGTGGACAGCGGGCTGACCTATCGCGGAGAGCCCACGGACACCATAACCGGACTTTCCCACCTGGCCGGACGGACTGTTTCCGTGCTGGCGGACGGGGCTGTCCAGGCCGACCGGACCGTGGCCGCGGACGGTTCCCTGACGCTGGATCGGGCCGCTTCGGCCATTCACGTCGGGCTTCCCTATCGTTCCGTGCTCCAGCCCATGCGTTTGGATGCGGGCAGCCAGCGCGGCACCGCGCAGACCAAGAAGAAACGGATCACCAAGGTCGCCGCCCGGTTTTACGAAACTCTCGGCGGACTCATCGGCCCGGACGAGGCGCGTCTGGAGCCGGTCTATTTTCGGTCTCCGTCCACGCCCATGGGGCAGGCGCCGGAGCCGTTCAGCGGCGACAAGATCGTCAATTTCCCCAAGGGATGGGATCGCGACGGGCTGCTTACCATCGTGCAGGAACAGCCTCTGCCCATGTCGGTGCTCATGATCGTGCCCCAACTCGTCATCAATGAATAACCGGGAAAACCATAACCATAAAGAGAGGATAACCATGGGAACCAATGCTTCCACGCAGTCCATGCAGACGCTCCAGCAGGGATTGGACCTGTTCAAGGACGTAACGGACTTCCTGGGCGACCGGACCGCTGAAAAGAGCGGCAATTCGGAGGCGGAAAACCGGGCCGCGCTCATCGAGACGGATGCGGCGGGCGAAGCCCAGGACCTGAGGCGGCGGGCCGAGCAGGACGCCGACGAAATCAGGGAAACCCGGGAGCAGGCGCGCGGCGCGGCGGGTGCCCGCTGGGGCGGCTCCAACCTGGCCATGTCCGGGTCAAAGGCGCTCATTCGGGATGCGAAGCGCCTTCAGGACCGGCAGGAAGAGGAGGACGCCCTGTTCGAGGGCGAGATGAACGCCCGGTCCAGACTGCACGCGGCAAACAAGCAGGCGAACATGATGCGCATTGCCGACGGAGGGTCGCCTTCGCGGTCCATCTTGTCCCAGGGCTCCAAAATCTACGGGAGGAATTAGCCGTGACCGTTTCATCCACCGAGACAAAAATCCTTTACGCGGGCAACGGCTCCACGGCGGCCTTCGCCATTCCGTTCATGTTCCTGCGCAACGACGACATCGACGTTCTGCTCGTTGACGCCCACGGCGTGGAATGGGTCATGTCCGAGGGCACCGACTACGGCCTCTCAGGGGCTGGCGAGCAGGCGGGCGGCGTCTGTTCCGTTGTCCAACCGCCCGAGTCCGGCCAGACATTGGTTATCCGCCGTGAGCCGGACATGGTCCAGGAGGTGGACTATGTGGAGAACGACGCCTTTCCCGCGGCCACGCACGAGGCCGCCCTGGACAAGCTGACCATGATTTGCCAGGCCCTGGCCGAAAAGCTGGACCGCGCCCTGACGTTCCGCGTCTCCACCGCCGTGAGCGGCGTCAATCTGCCCAAGCCGGACCCGGATCGGATGCTCGGCTGGAACAGTGCCGGTAGCGACCTTGTAAACAAGGACGTGATGACCCTCGGGGCCATCACCACGCCCGTGCCCATCAGCCAGGGCGGCACCGACGCGGACAACCCCACCGAGGCCCTGTTCAATCTCGGCTTCGGCTCGGCCGGTCTGACCGTGGCCGGGTGCGAGGAGGAGGCGGAAATATTGGCCGCCATCGGGGCCGAGCCCGTGGATGCGGAGATTCTCAGGTCCTGCTCGCCGGGGCTGCTCAAGGCCGTGTACGGCGATGAGGCGCAGTCCCACGAAGGCCGAAGCCTCGCCGGGCTGGTCGTGGTCCGCAACCACGTTGCCTGGTCCCTGACCGGCGCGAGCCAGTTCAGCGACGTGGTCCTGCCCTATGACGGGACCTATGTCTTCCATGTCTATCCCCTCGGCCATGATCTGATTCTGGCCGCGAGCTACAAGCACGACGGGCAGTTGCCGCCCATCAACCCCGCGGCTGGAGAAATCCGCATCGCCGTGGAGCAGTTCAACTCGCGCAAGACCATCGTGTCCCTGCAGAACATGGAGGCGTGACCATGCTGACCCCCAAGGAAACGGGTTCGGGCGGCGGTTTCGCCTATCCGATTCGGTTGGAGCACTCCGCTCTTTGCGAGGCCGGTTTCTCGTCCACAGGCGAACCGGCGGTCAACGTCACCATCGCCCTGGGATGGAAGCCGACCGCCGTGAATGTGGGCAAGCCGCTTTGCGATCCGACCCATCACTATTTGTTGACCATTCGTAAGGAAGGAGACGCGGTTTCGGTCCTGAAGCAGGGCGTGGAGCTGGGCGGCTATGCCACGTCGGCCGCCACCTACGCCGAGTTGGTGTCCGAGGCGCTGACCGCCTACGCCGGGACCACGGCCGGGTATTATTCCCGGTTGGCCATTGTCGAGGAACTCAGGGAGCCGTCGGCCTTTTTCAAACAGGTCCCGGCCGTGCCCGGGCTATGGGTCCCCATCGGTATTTCCGGGCTTCCCCTGCATACCCTGCTCGACTTCTCCGACGCTGCGAACCTCGGGCGCGATGCGTCGGGCAACGGCAACGGCTGGACGCTGACGGACGCCGTTCAGTCTCTGGATACCCCGACGAACAACTTCTGCACCCTGAACCCGCTGGACAACGGGACAACGGGCCTGCTGTCGGGCGGCAATCTGACCGCCTCGGGCGACGCCAAGGTCACGCTGCGGCCTGCGTCTGGGAAATGGTACTACGAAAGGAACGGCGAGGGCGTCTCGTACGATGCCGACGCAAACGGCCGATTCGATCCGGTGCTGACTGCCGGGACCTACAATTTCGGGGCCGCGGCGTGGGAGGGCGCAGGTCCCGTAGACGATGAAAAGCCGCTGTGCGACGCCAGCCTGCCGGAACCGGCCGTTCTCGACACCGGCAAATACCTTGCGACGGTTCTCAGAACCGGCACGGGTGCGGAGACGTCCATCGCCCTCGGCTTTCGGCCGGACGCCGTATTCATCAAGGCGCGTTCAACGGCGACGCATCATGCCGTGTTCGACTCGGGACGAGGCGCGGCACGGTATGTGACGCCCGACGTCGCCGCTGTCGAGACTGCGGACGAGCAGTCGCTGATGTCGTTCAATGTTGACGGCTACAACCTCGGCTCTTCCGCTGTGGTTAACGCCGAAGGCGTGGAGTTTCGAGATATCGCGATCAAGGCCAGCCCGAAAATCGGGTTTGATGTCGTCAAGTGGGACGGCGACGGGACCACCGCCAGATTCATTCCCTACGATCTTGGGGGACGGCCTGCGTCGGTCATCATGATGAAGTGCCCGCAAACAAACGGGGGCTGGAGTGTGTACCACAAGGATCTCAGCCTCGGTAAGTTTGTATGCCTTGACACGAACAACCGCGTTTCAAGCATGGCGAACAGGTTTTACGCCGTGTCGGCGGACGGGTTTGTCCCCGAGAACACGCCGGCCTACTTCAACAAGGCCGGAGAATCCTACGTCGCCTATTGCTTTGCCGATTCCGACGTGTTTTCCGCGTTTTTCTGGATAGGCAACGGCGGGGCCAACGGGCCCTACGGCTATACCGGCGGCAAGCCCGAGAACGTGTTCTTCGGCAAGAACGTAAACTATACCGAAAGATCGTGGATTGAATTCAATGCCATTCAGAATCCGGCGAGCGAACTGAGCACGTATTTGCGGTGGGATGGCCCGAATGCGGAAGCGACCATGTCCAACGTAACCTTGTGGACTACATCCAACGGCTTGAGAGCGAACGGAACGTCCATAGCCTTGAACGGCTCGGGACATCAGGTGATATATCTCGTTTTTACCACACAACACAAATACAGGAACGCTTTGTAAGGAGGCCAACAATGTGGAGATATCCAGACGGAACCTATCGGCAGAATCCCCCGGCCAGAGTTGAATACGGCGGCTATATGCGTGACTTCGCGGACCTTGACGCCGTCCGGCGCGACGAGATCGGCTACAATGAAGCCATGCCGCTCAAACGTGAGCCGTACACGGACTATGAAACCGAGTGGGCCAGGGGCGGGGACCTGATTTACAGGGAGGCGGCCGTGAGCGTGACCGTTGACGAGGCGGCAAAGGCCGAGGCCGAGGCCCTCGAAGTCAGGGCCGAGCGCGACCGGCGGCTGGCCGAAAGCGATTGGACCCAGCTCGCGGACGCGCCCCTGGACGAAGCGGAAAAGAGCGGCTGGGCCGTCTTCCGCCAGGCGTTGCGCGACGTGCCGCAGCAGGGCGGGTTTCCCGGCTCCGTGGAGTGGCCGGAGAGCGTGACGGCCTAGGCGTCGCCAAACCATACACTCGTTCCAGGCATCCCGCCTGGATTTGGGGCGCGTTTCCTTGCGGAGGCGCGCCCTTTTTCTATTCGGCGGTCAGGCGGATAATCTGTTCTCGGAATTCGGGATGGGAGGCGATCAGTTCGCTTCGGCTGCCGTGGGCGTAGTCGACGTATTCGAAACCCGGGGTCACGGTGCAGCCCATGAGGGCGAAGTCCGCGCCCGGCAGCAGGCGCAACCCCTGCCAGGAATTGCGCGGCACAACGATCTGGGGATGTTGCCCGGCCATGACGTCGTTGCCCAGGACGAGCCGTTGGCCGGACCCGTCCGGGTGGAGCTGGAGCATTTCGCATGGGCCTCCGGCGTAGAAATGGAATATTTCGTCGGATTGGAGCCGATGCATGTGCGAATAGGTGTCGGGCGTGAGCAGATAGTAGATCGCCGTGCCCAAGGCGCGGGGCCCGTCATAGCGGCCCGGCAGAACCTCCCGGGGAAGGCTCTCGTCGGCCCGGTGGGTCTCCAGGAACCAGCCGCCTTCCTCGGGGTGCGGGGTCAGGCCGAGCCGTTCGATTATCTTTCGGGCGTTGGGTGCGCTCATGCCGTCTCCTACCCGTTGTAGTGCGGCGGCGGCACGTCGATCGGCCCGCCGTTTTCCATTTCCTCGTCCATGTTGCGGACCTTTTGGGCCAACCGTTCGACCAGCCGCTTGAGACCGTCGATCTGCTTCTGCTGGTCGAAGATCTGGTCGCTCAGTTTTTCCATGGTCCGGTCCTGGAGGGCGATAAGGCTCTCCAGCCGTTCGATCTTGTCGTCCATGTGATCCTCCTTTGGGGGACCGAGTATGCGTCATGGCCCTGGGGAAGGCAATGGCCGAGGACTTCGGCCGCCCGGCGGGGTCAGCTTCGGTTGGTCAGGTAGACGCCGCTGAGAATCATGCAGCCGCCCACGGCCAGGGAAAGGTGGATGGGTTCATCCAGGAGCAGAAAGCCGGTGATGACCGCAAAGGCCGGGACCATGTTGATGAAGATGCCCGCTCTGGACGCGCCGATGACGTTGATGGCCCGGTAGTACCAGTAATAGGCCAGGGCCGTGGCCAAAAAGCCCAGAAAAACGACGCATCCCCAGTCCACGGGACGGAGACGGACGAGGTCCTCAGCGAGCCCCTGGAACAGGGCGAAAGGCAGGAGCATGAGCGTGCCGGTGAAGCTCGACCAGGCCACCGAGGTCAGCGGCGGCAGTCGTTTCATGACGGATCGGCCGCCCAAGGTGTAGGCGGTCCAACTGGCCACGCACCCGAGAATCATGAAGTCTCCCCGGCTCACGCCTCCGGCCAGAAGGGCGATCGGGTCGCCGTCGGCAATGACTATGGACACGCCAACCAGCGAGAGGATCGCCCCGGCGATGCGCAGCGGGCCGAATTTCTCCCCGTAGAACAGGGCGGAGATGGCGGCGATGCACACCGGAGTGCAGGCCACTATGAGCGCGGCCCGCCCGGCCGGGATGGATTGGAGCCCGGTAAAGAAGAAATGGCTGTAGGCGAACACGCCTGTCGCGCCCAGGAAGGTCACCGGCAGAATCTGGTCGCGCTTGAGCCTCGGCAGCCGCCCGTCGGCCCGCCAGCACATGAACAGCAGAATAAGCGAGGCCAGTCCGAAGCGCAGCACGGCGGCGGTCATGGGGTGCACGGACTGGGCCAGGACGCGCCCGGCCACCCAGGTGCCGCCCCAGAGCATCATGCTCAGCACGAGCAGGATGTAGGTGTAGCTCAGAGAGTGTTTCATCGTCGGCAGTGTATACGCCTGATACTTCAAATTATCCACCCCCTGGCCGTGGAGTTCCTCCATCTTGGCCTAAAGGGCGGGAAGCTAGGCCCTGTCGCCTTTTTTCGTCCCGGCGTAAAGCTCGTATTCCAGCAGTCGGCATTCAATTTTCGCGTTCCAGAAGACGCGCCGCCGCCGGGTGCGCAACCCAACGCATTTGGCCAACTCCGCGTTGCCGGTGAAAATATGGCCGGTCTTGCCGCCGCATCGTTGCTTGAAGAAGTCGCCGATCCCCCGGTACACATCCTTGAGCATGTTCATGTCCCCAAGCCGCTTGCCGTATTCCGGGTTGAGCATGACCACGCCCGGGCCTTCCGGGACCTCGGTTTCAGTGAAGTCGCAGACGGCGAACTCGATGAAGTCGCCCACCCCGGCCAGGCGGGCGTTGTCCCTGGCCGCTTCAATGGCTTCCGGATCGTGGTCCGTCGCGATGATCCGGCCCTTTATCTCGGGAATCTCCGCGTCTTCGGCCGCGCCGAGCAGTTCGTCCCACGCGTCCGGCTCGTAGCCTTTGATGTGCATGAAGGCGAACTCGTCGCGCAACAGCCCTGGAGCGCCGTTCATGGCCATGAGCGCGGCCTCGATGGGCAGGGTGCCCGAGCCGCACATGGGCGCGATGAAGTGCCCGCCCCGCCGGGCGGTTTCGGGCCAGTTGGAGGCCAGGATGCAGGCCGCGGCCAGGGTCTCCTGCATGGGGGCCTTGTGCGGCCGCTTGCGGTAGCCGCGTCTGGGCAGCGGTTCGCCCGTGGTGTCCAGATAGAGCGTCGCCCGGTTTTCGCGCCAGTGCAGGAACAGGCAGACACCGTGCGTGTCCGGGCCGGAGTCCGGGCGCGCCTTGAAAAGTTCCATGAAGCGGTCGGCGACCGCGTCCTTGACCCGCAGTCCGGCGAACCGCGAATCGTTGACCGTGGTGTCGCGGACGGACGCGTCCACCCGGAAATGGCCGTCGACCGGGATGTATTCCTCCCACGGAATGGCCTTGGCTTCGCGATACAGCTCATCCGCATCGAAAGCGCGGAACCGCTTCAACTCGAAAAGCACCCGGTGGCCCGTGCGAACCCACAGGTTGAGGCTCATGCAGTCGGCCAGGGAGCCTCGCACTTCAACCCCGGCGTCGAGGGGGGTGGATTGTTCGAAGCCCAGTCCGGTCAGTTCGGCCTGGAGGTATTCGGGCATGTCCTTGGGGCAGGTGACAAGAATGGGGGCAGAGTCGGAAAATTTTGTCATGATGGTCTCGGACCGGGGTTAGAGAGGACGCATGTCCCACTCGTCTGCCGGGTCGTCTTCGGGTTGTGGGGTGCCGGACGGCCCGGATGGGCGTCTTTTGTTCACGCCGGATCGGGCTTGGGTCGGGGACAGGGCGAGGAACAGGGCCAGCCCCGCCACCGCGCCCGTGGACGGCTCGTAGAACAGGGGCGTGGAGACGCCCTGGACAAAGAGAACGGCGGCCAGAGCCGCGCCCATGCGCGTCAGCCGCCGGAAAACCAGCGAGAACAGCCCGATAAGGCAGGCGGCGGGCAGGATCGCCCCCCAACCCAGGGTGAGCCGCAGCCAGAAGGACGGCACCTGGGAAAGGTGCGCGCCGAAAAGGGTTGGCGACCCCGTGACCCGTTCCCAGACGGGAATCATCTCGGGTGGGAAGGTGAAGGGCAGGGCGTGGTCCAGCGGCAGTCCGGTGACCAGAATGAGCGGGTTCTTCGCGAACAGGGACAGGGACTTGGCCCAAAGCCAGTAGTCCACATACCGGCTCAGGTCCGAGGGCGTGATCGGCAGCCGGAAGGTGACGGCCAGGGCCGCGAAGCAGGCCAGGAACACGGAAGTGCGGTACCAGCGCCCCCCCCTGCCGAAGCAGAGATATATCCATCCGGCCGCGAACAGCCCGGTGCGCGACAGGGTGGCCAGGATGCCCGCCAGAATCAGCGCGCGGTAGATCGGCGCGCCCTGGTCCGGCTCGTACAGCCCGTCGTCGGCCGGGCCCGGCCGGAGCGAGGCGCACAGACAGATGAGGAGCAGGCCCGCCAGCAGATCGGCGTTTCCGATCCAGCGCAACGAAGGCGCGGCCCGGTAGATGAACGCCTCCACGCCGAGGTCTAGCGCGCAGAGCAATCCTAGCACCGCGCCGAACCGCTGGAAATCCGCCCGGTCGGGCAGGCCGAAGGTGATGATCCAAAGCCAGCAGAAGCAGAGCATGACGGCCGGGACCAACTCGGGAATTATAGGCGTGATGGCCGCCAGTTGGCGGAGGATATCCTTGTGATAGAGGACCGCGATGGAGCAGAGGGCGGCGAACATGCCCAGTTCCAGGAAGAAGCGGGGCCGCAAGCGTTCCCCGGATCGCCGGAAGAGAATGGCGTGCACCGTGCCCAGGGCCGCCAGGAGCAGCCAGGGCAGGAACGGGGAGCTTTCCGGGCCGGGACCGGCGAACCGCGAGAGCAGGGTCCCCAGAGGCACCGCCGCGCACGCCAGGGCCAGGGGCACCGCCGCCAGCCTGGATCGGGTCCGTTTCTTGGGCTGTTCCTGTACCATACGCTCCGTCAGTTACCTTTTTGGGCACGCCAGGTAAAGGCGGCCGAGGCCCCTTCCCTCCGGTTTTTTCAATGATTTCCAACGGCGGCTTTTCCGAGCTTTCACAAAACCGCCTTATTCCGTCGCGTCTGTTTTTTCTAGACAATTTCTTGAAATGATTATGTTATTTCTACTGTGGCGGGATGATTTTGTTAACACTTTAATATCTTTTGAAAATATTGTTCATTGAACGGAAATAGTATAATATTGACGGGTCTTGCCAATTCCTGGTTGCTCGTAAAGAGACTGGAGAGTCCATGCAAAAGGTCGTGTCCATCCCACTCGTAAAAGCGGTTTTTTTTATCTGCCTTATGCTGTCCGCTGCCGGGCCGCTGTCCGGCTGCGCCGTGGTCGCGCCGCTGTTGAGTGTGGGCGGGCTCGCCTATGCGCCCCTGCAATACGTGTCCACCGCCTACACCATCGGTTCGTTCACTTACGAGTATGCGGCCAACGACAAGACGCCCGACGAGGTCATCGAGGACAACTACCACGCCATCGTCAGCGGCGATGCCTTTGATCTCCCCGAGTACCTCCGTCCCGAGGTCGCCGGGCCCGCAGCGCCGGTCATGACCGCGGAGGCCGCTCCCTCCGCCGGGAATCCCGCCCTGTCCGAAGAGGCCCGCCGCAAGCGCATCGAAAATCTGCTCGGTCAACGCCGGGTCCAGTTCCAACGCCTGGAACTGCGCCGCATGGCATTCCTGCGCGCCAACCCGAATCCCCAAAACCTGACTTTCAAAACCGCCATGGCCGCCAGCCCCGATTTGGTCCAGGCCGCCGAGTCCGAAGTCTCGCTGGATTGACGGGGCAGGCCTGCGCGGCCGTGGCCTTTGGCCTGGGCGCGCCCGGAACCGCCGAAGCGTCCTTTGAACAGTGGGTGCCGGACTCTCTGAAACTTTTTCAGTCGTGTTCAGCGAAGTGGTTTTGCCGTGGCTCGTTTGGTTCTTTCCCCCTTCCTTTAGTCCCTATTTTGCCTGAACGGTCAGTATTTCCTCCCAGACCGTGGTGTACCGGGGCGAGCGCATTTCGCGTTTCATTCGCCATTTCTGTTTGATGCCCGAGGCCGCGAAGGACACGGTGTCGCGTCCCCATCGCGTGTTGACGTCGTCCACGGCGCGCATGAGCGGGCCGTCGTGCGGCCGGTGCGCAGGGGGCAGGGCGAGGAGGTTGAGCCAGCGGCCGCGTTCGGGTTCGAGCCCGGAGAGCATGACGCTACATTTTTTGTACTCGTAGCCGTCGCGGAAGATGCGTTCCATGCCCGCCCTGGCGGCCCGGATGAGGGTGGGGGTATGCGCGGTGGCCACGGCCAGCGGCATGGACAGCGTGTTGGAATATTGAGGTTGGCCGAGTCTGAACGAGTTGGTCTGGAGAGAGACGAGTATGTTGGAGGCCACGGATTTTTGCCTGCGCAGTTTCTCGGCGGCCCGGGTGGTGTACTGGGAGGCGGCTTCGAGCATGTGGTCGAGCCGTGTGACCGGGTGGCCGAATGAGCGCGAGGAAACGATGGTTTTCTTGTCGGCCTGGCCGGGGTGAAAATCGTGGCAGGGGAAGCCGCGCAGTTCTAGCAGGGTGTGCAGCCCGCTGACGGTCATCTTTTTTTGCACCCAGTCCCGTTTCAGGTCCCGGAACTTGAGGGCGTTGTCCACGCCCATGGCCCGCAGCCGTTTGGCGTGCCGGGGGCCGATGCCCCACACGTCGCCGATGTCGGTCCATCCGAGCACGCGGTCCGGGGCCGGGCTGGCGTCGAGATCGAACACGCCCCGGCTTCGCGCCTGTTTCTTGGCGAATCGGTTGGCGAGCTTGGCCAGGGTCTTTGTCCGGGCAATGCCCACGGAAACCGGGATGCCGGTCCAGGCCAGCACGGTGGCCCGCAACCGGCGCGCATACGCCGTCGCCCCGCCCGGTACGCCGCTCAGGTCGCAGAACGCTTCGTCGATGGAATAGACCTCCACTTCCGGGCAGAACCGCGACAGAATTCGCATCACCCGCGCCGACATGTCGCCGTACAGCGCGTAGTTGGAGGAAAACACCGCCACTCCGTTCCGTTCGAGCATTCTCCGGCACTTGAAGTACGGCGTGCCCATGGCGATGCCCAGAGCTTTTGCTTCCCCGGACCGCGCGATCACGCATCCGTCATTGTTCGACAGAACCACCACGGGCCGTTCGGCCAGCTCCGGCCGGAACGCCCGCTCGCAGGACGCGTAGAAATTGTTGCAGTCGATCAGGGCGTAGCTTTTGGGCATGAAACGTCCCGGCCTTTGGTTTCTCGGGTTTGCGGTGGCGCTGCCGCCCTCCCCGCAGGTCTTTGCCGCGAAACCGGGACAGTCCGGCTGCGGGCTCTTTCACCCGGCGGTTGTTATACCTTGTGCACCACATGGAGGACCACGCCCCACACGAGGAAGTCCGTGTCGTCGGTGAGAGGAATGGCCGTGTATTCCGGGTTCTCGGGGGCAAGCTCCAGGCCCAGCGGCGTCCGACGCAGTCGTTTCACCGTGAATTCGCCGTCAACGAGGGCGATGATTACGTTGCCGGGTCTGGGGTCCACCGAGCGGTCCACCACCAGGAGGTCGCCGTGGTGGATGCCCGCGCCGATCATGGAGTCGCCGGAAACGCGCACGAAGTAGGTCGCCTCCGGCCGCGCTACCAGGTGTTCGTTCAGGTCCAGCCGTTTTTCCAGATATTCCTCGGCGGGCGACGGGAATCCGGCTGGAACCGCTTCCCCTGCCAGGGGCACGTTCAGACGTGAACCGAAGTTCGGCCGGGCCACCGACCTGACCCAACTTCCGGCCGGAAGGTCCGCATAGAGACAAGAAGCCATGTGAAAACCCTTTGTGTTGATCTAGATAAAACATTTTCGACAAAAATAAATAAAATGTCAATCTTGACAAAACAAAAAGAGGCTAAAAAAGCGCGAGAATGTTTCCACCGCTTGGGAAGAGAAGAGCCGAGCCCCTGCGGCTTTGGTTGGAGGGAGTCCTTCGCCGACGGCGACAGAGGGTTTCCAAAGGGGCTCGCCCCTTTGGCCCTGGAGGCGAAGTCTCCTGTCCATTCCGCCGAAGGCGGCTTCCCTATCCGTTTTCAAGATGAATGCGTTCGCGGAAGAGGGGCCGGAGGCGGACACGAAAAAGCCCGGTCCGGCGGGTTGCCGGACCGGGCGGTCTTTCGGTCGGGGAAGGGGTGCTTCCTAGTAGTGCAGGTCGTCCTCGGTCATGGCCGTGGCGAAGTGCTTGTAGACCCAGAACTGGTAGCCGATGACGAGGGGCACGAAGACAACGGCCACGCCGAGCATGATTTGGAGCGTCAGGGGGCTGGACGCGGAATTCATGATGGTCAGGCTGTTGGCCGGATTGGGGTTGGACGGGATGATGGCCGGGAAGATGCCGATCACGCCGAACAAGGCAGTGCCGCCGATGTACAGGCAACTGGAGGCCCAGGCCATCCAGTATCGGCCCGCGCCGAGGTAGGTGCGCATGAGCACCAGTCCGGCCACGGGGAGCAGCAGGATGACGAAGAGCACCGGGTAGACCATGTAGTTGCTGAACAACTGCGTGGACACGGCGGTGTAGGCCAGGAACAGGACAGTCAGGATGACCACGCCGGGCCACAGCTTGGTGGCCATGTTTTCAGCGCGCTGCTTGAGCTCGCCGGTGGTCCGGATGCACAGCCACAACGCCCCGTGCATCATGAAGATGGTCACGAACAGGATGCCGCCCGAGATGCCGTAGGGGTTGAGCAGGCCGAGCAGTCCGGCCTGGGAGAACCCGGTCTCGTCGAGCGGGATGCCCTGGAAGATGTTTCCGAAGGCCACGCCCAGAAGCAGGGCGGGCAGGAAGGAGCACAGCGCGTGGGCGGTGTCCCATATTTTCTTCCAGGCGGGGCTTTCCACCTTGGAGCGGAACTCGAAGGACACGCCGCGCACGATCAGGGTGAAGAGAAGCAGCATGAGCGCCAGGTACAGGCCGCTGAACATCTGCGCGTAGGCGTAGGGGAAGGCGGCGAAGGTTACGCCGCCGGCCGCGATGAGCCACACTTCGTTGCCGTCCCAGAAGGGGCCGGTGGAGTTCAGAATGGCCCGTTTCTCGGTTTCGGTCCGGGCCAGAAAGGGCATCAGGGTGCCCACGCCCAGGTCGAAGCCGTCGAGGATGAAGTAGACGGCCCAGAGCACGCCCCAGAGGATGAACCAGATCATCGCCAGGTAATAGTGCAGCGAACCGGTTTCCATCAAAGTTTCCATAGATTTTCTCCTTTATTCGCTGAAGTTAGACCTGGATGGGCGAGTGGTCCTCGGGACCCTTCTTGGCCAGCTTGACCATCAGCCAGATGCCGATTGCGCCGAGCAGGGCGTAGAGCAGGGTCATGAGCACGAGTGTGAACCCGACTTCGGCGGTGCCCACCGGAGAGACCGCGTCCGAGGTGCGCATGAGCCCGTACACGATCCACGGCTGGCGGCCTACCTCGGTGAGGGTCCAACCGGCCCAAATCGCGAGGTACGGCAGCGGGATGCAGTAGGGCAGGACCTTGAGGAACATCGGGAACTTGTCCAGCCTGTTGCGCATCAGGAAGCCGAAGGCGGCAACCATGATGAACAGGGTGCCCAGGCCGACCATCAGCCGGAAGGAGAGGAAGGTCAGGGCCACGGGGGGCCGGTCTTCCTTGGGAATGTCGTTCAGTCCCGTCACTTCGGCGTTGAAGTCGTTGTAGGCCAGGAAACTCAGTACGCCGGGCAGGGGCAGGGCCTGGAGCACGTTGCCGTCCTCGCCCGGAATAATCAGGAGATACATGGGCGCCTGCCGTTGGGTTTCCCAATGGGATTCCATGGCCGCCAGCTTGGCGGGCTGGGTGTCGGACAGGTTGTTGCCGTGGATGTGGCCTTCGGCCGCGGTGAACAGGGCGAAGACCAGGGCCACGCTGATGCCAATGTTGAAGGATTTCTGGAAGAAGTCGGTGTGGCTCTTGCGCATCAGATGCCACGCGGAGATGCCGACGATGAAGAAGCCGGCCAGGAGCAGGGAGGCCGGGATCACGTGGAAGAATTCGAGCCACGCGTACTTGTTGGTGATGACCGCGAAGAAGTCGGTCAACTCGGCCCGTCCGTTGCGCAGGGTGTAGCCCACGGGATTCTGCATGAAGCCGTTGGCGATGAGAATCCAGATGGCGGACAGGTTGGACGCGCCCGCAACGAGCCAGGCCACGATGGCGTGGGCCTTGGGCGAGAGCTTGTCCCAGCCGAAGTGCCAGACGCCGATGAAGGTGGACTCAAGGAAGAACGCGGCGGTGGCCTCGATGGCCAGCAGCGAGCCGAAGATGTCGCCCACGTAGGCGGAGTATCGGGACCAGTTGGTTCCGAACTGGAATTCCAGGGTGATGCCGGTGACCACGCCCAATGCGAAGTTCACCAGGAAGAGTTTTCCCCAGAATTTGGCCATTTTCCTGTACGTCTCGTTGCCGGTGCGCACATAGGCCGTTTCCATGCACGCGATGAGGACGGACAGTCCCAACGTCAGCGGCACGAAAATGAAGTGAAACATGGTGGCTGCGGCGAATTGCAACCGTGAAAGCATCAGCACATCCATACAAACCCCCTTGTGGATATTGCCAGGTCATACCTCGAACCGATAATTATCAACATTCAAAGATGCATACAACCGTCAAGTGAACAAATCAAGAATAATTATTGTTCACATTAATCGTTTTTCATGGAAACGGGCTGTCCCGTGGATTCGAGCACGGCTCGCCAGTAGTTCGAACAGGTGTTGATGCTCTTCTTGCCCTTGATGACCACGCTCATGGGAATGTGCACGTAGCGGCCGTTCCAGCGCGAGATGACCAGGCCGGTTCGGCCCGACATGCCCGCGTGCACGGCGTGGATGCCCAGGAACGAGCAGTAGATGCGGTCGTTGGCGTTGGCCGGGACCGAGCGGATGATGTAGCTCGGGTCGATGTACTTGAGCGTCGTCTCGATACCCTGTTTTGCGAAATGTTCGTGGATTTCCTTCTTGAGCAGGGAAGCGATGTCGCTCAACTGGACGTTGCCTGAGGCGTCCGCCTTGCCGGTTGCGTCCAGCAGGTCCTGCCCGGCGCCCTCCGCAACCACGATGACCGCGTTGCCGCGCTGTTTCATGCGATCGTCCAGGGCCGCCAGGAAACCGTTCTCGCCGTGAATGTCGAACGGGTCCTCGGGGATGAGGCAGAAGTTGACCTCCTGGCAGGACAGGGCGCTCTGGGCTGCGATGAAGCCCGCGCTGCGGCCCATGACCTTGACCAGCCCGATGCCCCATGGCGCGCCCGTGGCCTCAACGTGCGCCCCCTTGATGGCCATGGCCGCGGTTTCCACCGAGGTATCGAAGCCGAAGGAGGGGGAGACGTAGTTGATGTCGTTGTCGATGGTCTTCGGCAGGCCGACCACGGAGATGGACAGCCCGCGCTTCCCTATCTCGGCCACTACCTTGGAGGCCGCGCGCATGGTCCCGTCGCCGCCGATCATGAAAAGGATGGAGACATTCATGCGCTCCAGCGCGTCCACGATGACCTCGGGGTCCTGGGGCCCGCGCGAGGAGCCCAGCACCGTGCCGCCGAACTCGTGGATACGTGAGACGAAGTCCGGGGTCAGCTCGATGACGTCGTAGCCCTGCTCGGGCACGAATCCGGCCAGGCCGTACTGGATGCCGAGCACGGACGGGACCTTGTATTCGTGGTGGGCGGCCATGACGATGGCCCGGATGACGTCGTTCAGGCCGGGGCACAGGCCGCCGCAGGTGACAATCGCGCATTTGGTCTTGCTCGGGTCGTAGTATATCTTGTCCCTGGGACCGGCGGGTTCGAAATAGATGTGCTCGGGCTTTTTGCGGCTCTTGGCGGTTCCTTCGACGCTACGGCGGGTGATGTTCACCAGCACGGCGTTGTCTTCTTCGACAAAGCGGCCGAATTTGATGGGATTGGCTATCTTGGCGACGCCGACGGTGGAAATTTCGGTTGTTTTGGGCGCGCCGCCCTCGGAATTACATGCTTTCATGGTCTCGACCTCGCGGATTCTACAGTGGGCCATTGCCCTATCGTAGTATAACGATTTTGCCGGGTGGGCAAACTGTATCTGCGTTTTTTCTCAGTACCATAACAATAAATAACGGGATCGGCGGTCTCGTCCGCGCGGGGAGTCGCAAAGGCTTGACCTTTGTGGCCGAATTCCTATCTATTGTAATTCGCAACAATGATCGATGTCGGAGGAGAGAATCATTATGACCAGCCAGATAAAAACCCTGCTGCTCCTGAGCCTGCTGACCGGCCTGCTGATGGCCCTGGGCGGGGCCATGGGCGGCCGTGCGGGCCTGTTCCTGGCGTTCGGCTTCGCCATGCTCATGAACGTGGGCAGTTATTGGTATTCGGACAAGATCGTCCTGCGCATGTACAAGGCGCAGCCCCTGTCGCCCGGCGACGCCCCGCACATCCATCGGGTGGTTGAGGAGATGGCCCGGGCCGCGGGCATCCCCAAACCCCGCATCGTGCTCGTTCCCCAGGACGCGCCCAACGCGTTCGCCACGGGCCGCAACCCGCAGAACGCCGTGGTCGCCGTGACCCGCGGCATCGTCAACATTCTCGACCCCGACGAACTCAAGGGCGTGCTCGCCCACGAACTCGGGCACATCGTCAACCGCGACATCCTCATCCAGACCATTGCCGCGGTTTTGGCAGGGGCCATAGTGTTCATCGCCAACATCCTCCAGTGGACGGCCATTTTCGGCGGCGGTTCCCGCGATGACGAGGGGGGCAACCCGCTGGCCGCTTTGGCCATGGCCTTTCTCGCGCCCATCGCCGCCACCCTGATCCAGATGGCCATTTCCCGGTCCCGCGAATACCTGGCCGATTCCACGGGTGCGAAGCTTTCCAACCCGAACGATCTGGCCGATGCGCTGGCCAAGCTCGACGCCGCCTCGAAGCAGGTGCCGCTCCAGGGCAATCCGGTCACGGAGAATCTGTTCATCGTCAACCCGTTCAGCGGCCGCAGGGCGGCATCCCTGTTCGCCACCCACCCTCCCATCGAGGACCGCATCGCGCGCCTTCGGGAGATGGCCCAAGGCAGGTAGCATGAAGCGATATCTTACCCTTTTTCCGCTTTTCCTTCTCTTTTTCGTTTTCGTCTCGGTCCCGGCCTTTTCCGCGGACCGCCGTACCCCCGTGGTCCGCGCCGTTCAGGCCGTCAGTCCCTCGGTGGTCAACATCACTGTCACCTCCGTTGCCCGAGGCGGAGGGCGTTCGCCTTTCGGCGATCCCTTTTTCGATCAATTCTTCAACGAGTTCTACGGACAGCAGCCGCGCCAGTCCCGGAGCCTCGGCTCGGGCGTAATCATCGACGGCGAAAAGGGGCTGGTCCTGACCAACGCTCACGTCGTTGCCTCGGGCGGGGAAATTGCGGTTCGCCTCAAGGACGGCCGCGAGTTCAAGGCCGATCTGGTCGGCTCGGATTCCGACTTCGACCTGGCCGTGCTCAAGCTTGAGGGCGGCGGAGGGCTGCCCCAGGTCTCCATGGGCGACTCGGACGGCATCTTCATCGGCGAGACAGTTATCGCCATCGGCAACCCCTTCGGCTATTCCAACACCGTGACCACGGGCGTGGTCTCCGCCCTGAACCGGCCCATGAAGACACGCGGCGGGGCCTTCGGCAGCTTTATTCAGACGGACGCGGCCATCAATCCCGGCAACTCCGGCGGTCCGCTCCTGAACATCAACGGCGAGCTCGTCGGCATCAACACGGCCATTCAGGCCCGGGCCGAGGGCATCGGCTTCGCCATTCCCATCAACAAGGCCAAGCACGTCATCGCCGAGCTGCTCGACTCCGGCCACGTGTCGCCCATCTGGCTCGGCCTGTTCGGCCAGGATGTGGACCAGGCCGTCGCCCGTTATTTCGACCTCAAGAATCTCAATGGAATGCTTGTCACCGAGGTCCATCCCGGCACCCCGGCGGCGGCAGCGTCCCTCAAGCCCGGCGATGTTGTTCTGGGCTTCAACGGCCGGATAGTCGCCAACAAGAGCGACTACCTGAACCGGCTGGGCAATGTGACCAAATCCGAATCCGTCGTCCTGGATGTCCTGCGCGACGGGAAGCGGAGCCGTCTCGACCTCAGGCCCCAGGTTCTCGACAAGGACATGGCCCTGGACCTCGTGCGCAGCCGCTGGGGCTTCGGTCTTGCGGACAGGGCCTCCGGACCGGGCGCGGCAGTGACCGGCGTGGTTCCCGGTTCCGCCGCCGCCAAGCTCGGCCTCAAGCAGGGCGACATCATCCACCAGATCGGCAACCGCAGCCTGGCAACGGGCGCGGATCTGCTCAACGCCTTTCTGCGAAACCGAATGCAGAAGACGGTCATGATGCGCGTCCAGCGCGGGCGCAATCTCTACACCGTCCGGCTGACCCTCTAGCAAGGAGTTTTCCCATCCCGGACCCTAGACGTTATTGGACCGACAAATGTGCGGCCAAGCACTTCACCACTCCGTTTCAACTCGATGTGTTCACCGAGTATGTTCCCGACCGGAACGCTCGCATCCTGGATTTCGGCTGCGGCTATGGCCGTGTCATGGCCCAATTGGCCGAGGCCGGTTACACCGCCATGACCGGGATCGATTTTTCCGAGCCGCTGGTCCGGCGCGGCCGCGAGGAACATCCGGAGCTTGATTTGGCCGCCTATCCGGGCGGCCCCCTGCCTTACGCCGACAACAGCTTTGACGCCGCCGTCATGCTCGCGGTTTTCACCTGTATGCCGGATACCGCCGCCCAGGCCGGCGCTCTCCTTGAACTGAAGCGTGTCCTCAAGCCCGGTGGTGTGCTGTACGTTAATGATTTTCTGCTCAACCGCGACCGCCGCAACCTCGACCGATATCAGCTCGGCCAGGAAAAATACGGCATTTATGGAATCTTCGACGTGGACGACGGCGGCACGCTTCGCCATCACGACCGGGATCATATGGAGGCGCTTTTTTCCGACTTCCATACCCTTGTGTTTGAAGAGGCTGTCTACGACACCATGCACGGGCATTTGTCGAACGGCTTCTACGCCGTGTTGAGAATGCCGGGCTAGGAAGAGAGGTCGCCGGGAGCGTAGGCGCAGGCCCGGACGCAGACGGAGGAAGAATGCATGCCTCCGGCGGTCTCCTTCGGAGAGACTAGGGCGCTGCCCTAGACCCGGCAGGGAGCAAAGCCCCCTGCACCCCCATCGCCCTCGCTTCGCCCGGGTAGGTGCGGCTGAAAAGTCGGGACCGAATGACTATTGCCGTGCCGATGTGCGAATCGGGCGGGAAAAGCGGACCGGACAATGCGCCTCTTCGCGCGATGTCTTCCGCCGTTTTCCCCGTCCGATTCGTGTTTTTTTGAAGAGAAAGACAACGTTTATTTTTCATAATATGAAAGCGTTGAGTCCTTCGTGGCCCTTCTTGCAAGCCACTTCGAATCCCCGCATCCCCGCGAAGCGGCGCCAAAAAGTTTAGGAGAGTCCAGAGAACCCTTTTCAAAGGGTTCTCTGGCGGGGTCCGGGGCAGCGCCCCGGCGGGTTGCAGGGCCGCGCCCTGCCTTGTTCCCGACATCAGGTCGAGACCCAAAAAAAGGGCTGCTCAATGCGAGCAGCCCTTTTATGTCGGTAATCCGAAGCCTTGCTATTGCAGGATATCAGGCCTGGCGATGTCGACCTTGGCGTTCTTGCTGAGGTCGTCCATGAAGGCGGCGAGGGTTTCACTGCGGTAGTTCTGGCTCGCCTGGTCCATCCAGAATTGCTTCTGTTCCTCCCAGGTCTTGTCCGGGGACGGGATGCGCTCGTTGAGGCGGGCCACGACGGCGCCGCCGTTGGGCATGGTGTAGACGAGCTTGAGCCAGTTGTCGCCCTTGGCCTCGAAGGCTCCCTTGGCCAGCGGTTGGCTCTGGCCGAGTTCGGCGATGTTGCCCTGGCGGTTGAAGGGCTTGCTGGTCTTGATGCGCGAGGCGTATTTCGCGGCGGCGGCCTTGGCATTGGGGCCGGTCAGCTCGGCGAGGATCTTTTCGGCCTCTTTCTGTGCCAGCTCCGCGCCCTTGCGGCTCTTGAGGGTGTCTATGATGGTCGGACGGACCAGGTCGAGGGCCATGACAGAAGCCGGGATGTCCTCGATCTTTTCCACGAGCATGTAGCCGCCGTTGATGGACACGGGGCTCTTGTACGCTTCGCCCGGGGCGAGGTCCGTCACTGCCTTGGCGGCGTCGGCGGACATGCCGAAGGTCTGGGCCAGGAACTGCGCGGGCATGGGATCGGTGGCGACGGCCTCGATGCCGAGCTCGGCGGCGATGTCGTTCAGGCTCATGCCGGAGACGAGCCGGTCGGTGGCCTGATCGAGCAGTTCGTTGACCTTGTCGGAACCCTTTTCCTGGGCCAGGCGGGTCTTGATCTCGTCCTTGGCCTCTTCAAGGGTCTTGGTGGTTCCTTCCTTTTTGTCCTCGACCTTGATGATGTGCCAGCCGAAGCGGGTCTGGACCGGCTTGGAGACGTCGCCCTTGCCCAGGGCGAAGGCCGCGTCCTCGAACGCCGGAACCATGGAACCCTTGCCGAACCAGCCCAGGTCGCCGCCGTTGGAGGCGCTGGGGCCGTCGGAGTTGTCCATGGCGAGCTTGGCGAAGTCCGCGCCTGCCTTGGCTTCCTCGTAAATCTTGTCGATGCGCGCCTTGGCCTTTTCCTTGTCGGTGTCGGAGTCGGAGCTCTTGACCGCGACCAGGATGTGGCGGGCGTGGATTTGTTCGGGCTCCTGCAGGGAGTCCTTGTTGGCTTCGAAGTAGGCCTTGATTTCATCGTCGGTGACGGTCTGGAATCTGGCCAGGTTCTCCGGGGTGAAGGTGAGGGTCCGCAGCGAGGTCTGGGCCGGGATTTTGAAGCGGTCCTGATTCTCGTCGTAGTAGGCTTTCACTTCGGCCGTGTCGACATGCACCTGATTGCGGAAATCGACGGGCAGGGTCTCGATGTAGTCGATGCGCACCTGCTCGGCGATCCAGTCGAAGAGCTGGCGGGCCTGGGCCTCGGACACGTCGGCCGAGGCGGCCACGGCGTCCTTGACCTTCTGCATGGTCAGATCGCGGCGGTAGCTCTTTTCGAACTCGGCCGGGGTCATGCGAATTTCCCTGAGTGCCGCCTGGTAGTGGTCGTTGCTGAATACGCCCTTGGCGTCCTTGAAGGCGGGCACGGCGGCGATGCCGGCGGCCACTTCCTTGTCGGAAGCGCGGATGCCGAGCTTCTCGGCCTCGCCGAGGAGCAGCTTCTGGCTGATGAGCTCGCCAAGGACCATCTGCTTGAATTCGGGCGACCGAAGCTGCCCGGCGGGCAGATCGGGATTCGAACGGCGGAGGTTTTCCGATGCGCGCATGAACATCGATTCGTATTCGGCCCTGGATATGGACTGTCCGTTGACCGTGGCCACGGTCGGGTCGCCCGAATTGTCCAGCCCGGACATGCCGAAGGCGAAGACGAAGACGATGATGATGATGGCGAAGAGTATCTTGACGATCCAGCCGGACGCGTTTTCGCGCATTATTTCTAACATTTTTGCTCCGATAGCTATGATGAACGGGGTGTCTCCCCCATATGGGGAGACACCGTCGTGCCGGTCTTAGGACTTGCCCTCCCGAACGGCGTTCAGGAGACCACCTGCCTGGATAATCTGTAGTTCCTTTTCGGTCAAATCATTTGTGACCGCAACGGTTGCGCCGGAACCGGAGACCATGTTCACGGTTCCGCCGGGGGTAATTTCCGAGGCCGGGATGGTCAGGTCGGCTCCTTCGTCCATGCGGTCGTAGTCTGCGGGGTCGACCAGAAGCAGGGGCAGGATGCCGAAGTTGATGAGGTTGGCGCGGTGGATGCGGGCCAGGGACTTGACCACGACGGCCTTGACGCCCAGGTGGCGCGGGCCCAGGGCTGCATGTTCGCGGCTGGAGCCCTGTCCGTAGTTCTCGCCGCCCAGGATGATGCCTTTGCCGTGTTCCTTCATGCGGCCCACGAATCCTTCGTCCACGCGGGAGAAGATGTACTGGCTGATGGCCGGAATGTTGGAGCGTAGCGCGGTGATCTGCGCGCCAGCGGGCAGGATATGGTCGGTGGTAATGTTGTCGTCGACTTTGAGCAGAATCTTGGCTTCAATGGTCTCGGGCAGCTTGTCGAAGTCTTCCAGGGCCACGATGTTGGGTCCGCGCAGGACTTCGACGGACGAGCCGTCCTCGGGCGGGAAGACGAACAGGTCGCGGATGGACGGGACGTCCTCCGGCAGGGCGACGCGCTCGGGCGCGGGGCCCCAGGTGGCCGGGTCGGTGAATTCGCCGTCCAAGGCGAGACGGGCCGCGGTCTGGGCGGAGACCAGGAATATCTGGCCGTCCTGGGTGCCGGAGCGGCCCTCGAAGTTGCGGTTGAAGGTGCGCACGGACACGCCCGCCGACACCGGGGAGCCGCCCATGCCGATGCACGGGCCGCAGGAACATTCGAGCAGGCGCGCGCCTGCATCCAGCAGCGGTTCGATGAGCCCTTCGCGGGCGAGCATCTTCATGACCTGCTTGGAGCCGGGGGAGATGAGCAGATCGGTCTCGGGCGGGGTCATCCGGCCGCTCAGAATCTGGGCGGTGTTCTTGAGGTCGGAGTAGGACGAGTTGGTGCAGGAGCCGATGGCTACCTGATCGATCTTCTTGCCCGCCAATTCCTTTACCTTGCACACCTGGTCCGGCATGTGCGGCTGGGCCACCATGGGCTCCAGCTCGGACAGGTTGATCTCGACGACCTCGTCGTATTCTGCATCCGGGTCGGCCACGAGTTCGATCCAGTCGTGGGCGCGGCCCATCTTGGTCAGGAAGTCGCGGGTGGTCTCGTCGGACGGGAAGATGGAAGTGGTCGCGCCCAGCTCGGCGCCCATGTTGGTGATGGTCGCGCGGTCGGGCACGGACAGGGAGGCCACGCCGGGACCGGCGTATTCGAAGACCTTGCCCACGCCGCCCTTGACGGTCAGGCGGCGCAGCAGTTCGAGAATGACGTCCTTGCCCTGGGCCCAGCCGGTCAGTTCGCCGGTCAGCTCGACCTTGACCACCTTGGGCATGGGGATGAAGTACGGTTCGCCCGCCATGGCCAGCGCCACGGAGAGGCCGCCCGCGCCCATGGCCATGGCTCCGATGCCGCCCGCGGTGGGGGTGTGGGAGTCCGAGCCGATGAGGGTCGCGCCGGGCTTGGCGAAGTTTTCCAGGTGCAACTGGTGGCAGATGCCGGTGCCGGCGGGCGAGAATACCGCGCCGGACTTGGCGGCCACGGTGCGCAGGAAGCGATGGTCGTCGGGGTTGCGGAAGCCCATCTGCAGGGTGTTGTGGTCAACGTAGCTCACGGACAGGTCCGTGCGGACCCTGCCGATGCCGATGGCCTCGTATTGCAGCCATGCCATGGTGCCGGTGGCGTCCTGAGTCAGGGTCTGGTCTATGCGCAGGCCCACCTCTTCGCCGGGAACCATGTTGCCGGAAACGAGGTGCTTCTCGATGATCTTGCGGGTGATGTTCTTGCCCATGCTCTCTCTCCTGGAATACGGGGGTCTCTCTCTCGATGCCGTCCGGGTGCGGTCGTTCCGGATTATTATCCTCCAGGCCGCGCCCCGGACAGGGTGGTCCTTGTCGTAAAATGAAGCGGGGCTCAGAAAAGGAAGCCGTTCTTGAGGCCCTCGGAGGGCTCCAGCTCCTCGATACCGAGCTTGATCCTGTTTATCTTGTTGGTGCGGAACTGGATCTCCACGTCGAGGCGCAGCTTTTCCTGCTGCATCCGGAAGATTTCCTCGTGGCGGTACACGCCCTTGGCCGGATCTTCCTCTTCGCGAAGCCGCCGTACGGCCTGTTTTGTCTTTTCCAGGTCCAGACTCAGTTCCGCCACCTCCGCCTTAAGGACGTTGATGTCATCGCTGAGCCGTTTCTCACCGGATTTTGATTCTTCTTCTTGTGTCATCCTTCTTCTCGCGTTCCGGTTTGGGTTTCATCTTGCCCGTGGGCAGGGAGTTGTAGAAGTTCCAGAACTCGGGCCAGGTGGCGGTCACCTCGCCGTGGTTTTCGAGGACGATGCCGGGCACGGCGAAGGAGGCCAGGGCGCAGCCCATGGACCAGATCGGGTCCGGGCTGAACCAGGTGCCGTCCCAGCGCGGATTGCCGGATTTGAGCTCGATGACGTCGCCGTCGATTTCGTAGCTCGCGCCCATGCGGTCAAGAAGCTCGATGGCCACGTCGTTGTTCGCGCCGGACAGGCGGGCGTCGCCCGCCTTGAGCGCCAGGGCCAGGGCCATAGGCATGAAGTCGGAAGATGCGCCCAGGGTGATGGCCGGGGCTTCGGGCAGTTCGCCTTCCATGGAGGCCACCACGTTCTCGGTGGCCTTGTCGATACGCAGGCCGAGCGCCTTGAGCTGCTCCAGCACCCGTTCGGCCTGTTCGCCGGCGGGCCATGTGCCTTCCACGTTGATCCGGCCGCCGCACAGAAGGGGCAGGGCCAGAAGCATGGCGTTCAGGGGAACGGAAAGGGGCAGTTGCGGCTTCGGGTCGATGGACGGGACGCCGTCGGACACGGTTACGGAATCCTTGCCGAGCTTGGCCTTGATGCCACAGGCGTCGAGCACGGATACGGCTTCGGCCACGCGGTCGCGGGCTTCGGAGGTGAGCCCCTTGATGGTCAGTCCGCCGGGATAGGACCATGCGGACAGGGTCAGGGCGGCCGCGAAATCAGGGTCGATGAAGCCGGGCAGGCTCACTTCCGCGTCCATGGCTCCGCCGCACTCCAGGCGGACCGGCAGGCCCGGGTTGTTCGGGTTCATGGGTACGACCCGCGCGCCCAGGGACGGCAGCACCTTGTTCAGCGACGAGGCGTCCAGGAGTTGCAGGGAGGGCTTGCCCGTGAACTTGCACCGCCCGGCGTGGCCCAGGGCCAGGCAGAGCAGCATGTAGAAATTGAACTTGTCCTCGCCCACAAAGGTCATGCAGCCTTCGAACTGGAGGGGGCGGCCGCCGTCGTTGCGGATGAAGTCGTCGTCCCAATGGATGGGCGCGCCTACCTGCTTGAGGGCCTTGGCCAGGTCCTTGTTCGGGGCGTTCATGGTCACCGGGGCCAGGGTGACGGACGCTCCCGCGCTCGCGGCCATGGCCAGCATCATGCGGGTGAAGCGGAAGGAGCGGGGACCGGTGATGCCCGCCGAGATGGGCTCCACGCGCGGGGCGAGCTTGTAGCCTTCGCCTTCGAACTTCTTGCGTGCGTCGGCCAGGGAGAACTGGTTGAGCAGGGTGAAAAGCTGCTTGGACAGCTTGGCGTCAAGGCCAAGGCGGCCGGATGCCCTGTCAAAGGAGCCGCGCAGCAGCTTCTCCAACTTGGGGTCGACCAGGGACTTTTGACGGGACTTGCGCCACGCCCCTTCCTTGCGGATGAGGTATGCGCGTTTTTCCAGCAGATGCAGAATCTGATCGTCGATGTCGGAAATATCGTTGTAGCGGCGGCCGGTGACTTCGTCGGACTTGGACGGGCCGTCTTCGTCCCGGGCGGGCGCTTCCGGCCTGCGGCCGAAGAAATCGCGGTCGTTGCGCTTGTTGAACTTGCGCGGGCCGCGGCGTTCGTCGCGTCGCGGTCGGTTCATGTCTTTGCGGGGGGATTCGTTTGCGGCGCCCTGTTCGGCGTCCTTGCGGGGGCGGTCCTCGAAGGGACCGTCATCTTTGCGGATCTTGATCATCGTCTTTCCGTCTTCCTTATTTGTGATATGGTTCCCTGTGAAAGGGAAAGGCTTCTCTAGCCTGAAAACGCGCGATTTGCAAGGCCCGGCGCGCTGTCCGCCCCGATGGGAGGGCGTCGCATCCGTGCTGGACATGACGCGGCGCAACAGGCAGATTGTATAAAGCCGGTTCTCTATTCCGGACCCGGACCGGCGCGATCATGCGAAACACCGTAATTCTCTGGAGGTTGAAACCATGAAGAAAGTTTTGATAGCCGCATTGATGGCCTGCTTTCTGGCCGCCGGATACGGCTGCGCCACCAAGGCCCAGCAGGGCGCGGCCGTTGGCGGCCTGGCTGGCGCGACCATCGGCTCGCTGACGTTCAAGGACAAGCTCCTCGGGGCGGTCGTTGGAGCGGGCGTGGGCACGCTGTTCGGCTATATCGTGGGCAATGAATGGGACAAGTACGACGAGGCGCAGGTCCAGAAGACCCTGGAGACCGGCAAGTCCAATCAGGCCAGCGTCTGGACCAATCCCGACACCGGGGCGAACTACTCGGCGACCCCGAGTCCTCCTTATGTGGCGGAAAACAAGGTCTACCGCGATGTGTATATCAAGGACGAAAAGGATGGCGACACGATCATGGCCAAGGCCTGGCGCGACGATGACGGAGTCTGGCATCTGAAGCAGTAGCCGTCGGAGATAGATGGACAACGAACAGGGCTGCCCACTGGGCGGCCCTTTTTGCGTGGAGTCGACGCGGCCCTGCGCCATTGGCCGAAAAAGAGGGGGGCCGGCGGAAACCGACCCCCCCTGAACGGCCGGCATAACCGGCCCGCTTATGTATCAGATTATTTCATGTCCTGACCGGAAGCGGCCTTCTGCATCTTGACCTCGACCTTCTCGGTGAGGTTCTCGTAGTAGTCGCGGAGGATGACCAGGACTTCGTCGCGGCCAAAGTGATCCGGAACCTCGGCGCCTTCGGACAGGGCCTTGCGGAGCTTGGTGCCGGACAGGATGACGCGGTCTTCCTTGGTGTGCGGGCAGGTGCGCATGGAGGCCATGCCGTCGCACTTGTAGCAGTAGAAGGTCCAGTCGATGTTCATCGGCTGGCAAAGCAGGGCCTTGCCGGGTTCGGGGCAGGCTTCGTTGACGTAGGGGATCTTCTTGAAGATGTCCTGGGCCTCGAACAGGCCGTAGAAGTCGCCGACGCCGGCATGGTCGCGGCCGATGAGCATGTTGTTGATGCCGTAGTTCTGGCGGAAGGTGGCGTGCATCAGGCCTTCACGCGGACCTGCGTAACGCATGTCGAGCGGGTAACCGGCGTTGATGACGTTCTCGGGCACGAAGTAGTTGTCGATCAGGGTCTGGATGCACTTGATGCGGACTTCACCCGGGATGTCGCCCGGCTTCAGGTTGCCGATGAGGGAGTGGATGACCACGCCGTCGCAAACTTCGATGGCGATCTTGGCCAGGAATTCATGGGAGCGGTGCATGGGGTTGCGCAGCTGCAGGGCGGCAACCTTGGACCAACCGCGCTTTTCCATCTCGGCGCGAATCTCTGCGGGGGTCTGGTAGACGCCCGGGTAACGCTTGGCGTAGTCGCCCTCGGACAGGACCTTGACGGAACCGGCCAGGTTGTACTTGCCCTGAGCCATGACCATCTGGACGCCGGGGTGGTCTTCCATGGCGACTTCCCAGAACTTGTCGTCAGCGGAATCTTCGCCGTGGCCCTTGTAGACCAGCTCGCATTCCCACTTCTTGTCGGCTTCGGTCATCTCGTACTTTTCTTCGATCTTCATGGTCGCGTAGACCACGCCGTCCTTGGCCTTCAGGGCCACTTCGTCACCGACTTTGACGTCTTCGTCGTCAGTGTCGAGAGTGATGGGGATGGGCCAGAAGGTGCCATCGGCCATCAGGAACTTTTCGCAGACGCCGGCCCAGTCAGCCTTCTTCATGAAGCCGTTCAGCGGAGAGAAGCCGCCGATGCCCATCATGATCAGGTCGCCCTTGGCGCGATCGGAAATATCGAGGGTCTTCAGGCCTTCGGCTTTTTTGATTTCAGCTTCGAGCTCTGCGCCTTCGAGCAGACAGCAAACGAGACCTTTTCCACCGTGGGGTGCTACGAGGTTAGACATTTAAGCCTCCTAAGTTTTTAGTCAGTGATTCCATAGCCTTCATTCATGGCGTGCCGCCTTGGCCGCTTGCAAGACCATGAGTAATTCCCATTTAGAGGGTCCGCCTTTATTGGCTGTTTGTGAAAGTCGTGTCAAGCGGTTTTTTCTGCCCGTCCTGCAACAATTTGCCCCCGGAAGGGGGTTGGGAGCGCCGGGTAGACCTTCTCGGGAAAAAGTCTAGAAAAAATGGGTTTTTTCTCCGTATTTTTATCCTGTTATTTCAGCATGTTAATTTGTCGCTATAATATTACCGGATAAATTTAAAAAAGGCTTGCAATTCTTTGTTTGTTTAAACTAAAAACGGTAAGGGTTTCAATAGTCGTTTTTTTGCGGCCCGTTTTACGTTGGCGGTACGTGTGAATGCTTGCCGGGCGGGCGTTTCCCGGCAATAAGTCCAAACCCCGAGCTTTGGTTGACATTATACGCTTGTTCAAAAATTCACTTTCACGTTGACAAGGGTGTTGCGTCTTGCTACTCCCAAATTCCGCCCGGTTAAAAAGGGCGTCGATTTTCGTTTAGGTAGAGGATGTCGGTTATCATGAATAATAAAACCCTATTTAGGAGGAGAAGTTATGCCGACCTTTGTTAACCCGGAAAAATGTGACGGCTGCAAGGGTGGCGAAAAGACCGCTTGCATGTACATTTGCCCTAACGATCTGATGATCCTGGATCCCGCCGAAATGAAGGCATACAACCAGGAACCGTCCGCTTGCTGGGAATGTTACTCCTGCGTGAAAATTTGCCCCCAGGGCGCTATTGAAGCCCGTCCGTACGCCGACTTCGCCCCTATGGGTGGTACCTCCATCCCGATGCGTTCCGCTGAAGACATCATGTGGACCATCAAATTCCGTAATGGCAGCGTGAAGCGTTTCAAGTTCCCCATCCGTACCACTGCTGAAGGTTCCATCAAGCCCTTCGACGGCAAGCCCGAACCTGGCGATCTGGACTCCGAGCTCCTGTTCACCGAGACCGCGCTGGTCGATCCGAAGACCGCCGTCATGGAAGAGGCCTCCGTCACTGACGCCGACCTGAAGAAAGAGTGGAAGCTGGAAGACTACGCCAGCCTGGTCTAGTCCCGGTTTGCGAGATCTTGTCTAATTTAGACTACTTGAATCACTTCAAATATTAGGAGAAAAACTATGCCTCTGCTTCCTATCAAAGAAGCCTCCAAGGGTGTTGCTCTCGCCGAGCCGGAAATCATCGAACAGCACGTTGATATCCTGTTGGTCGGCGGCGGCATGGGTTGCTGCGGTGCCGCCTTCGAGGCCGTCCGCTGGGCCGACAAAGTAGATCCTTCCCTGTCGATCATGCTTTGCGACAAGGCCGCTCTGGAGCGTTCCGGCGCTGTTGCTCAGGGCCTGTCCGCCATCAACACCTACTGCGGTGAGAACGATGTCGACGATTACGTCCGCATGGTCCGCACCGACCTCATGGGCATCGTCCGCGAAGACCTGATCTTCGACCTGGGCCGTCACGTTGATGACTCCGTCCACCTGTTTGAAGAATGGGGCCTCCCCGTTTGGGTCAAGAAAGACGGCAAGAACCTCGACGGCGCCAAAGCCAAGGCCGAAGGCCTCGCCATCCGCGACGGCGCTGCTCCGGTCCGTTCCGGCCGCTGGCAGATCATGATCAACGGTGAGTCCTACAAGTGCATCGTCGCCGAGGCCGCGAAGAACGCCCTGGGCGAGGACCGCTACGTCGAGCGTGTCTTCATCGTTAAGATGCTCCTGGACGCCAACGAGCCCAACCGCATCGCCGGTGCCGTCGGCTTCTCCACCCGTGAAAACAAAGTTTACGTCTACACCTGCAACGCCGCTGTCGTGGCTTGCGGCGGCGCCGTCAACGTCTACCGCCCCCGCTCCACCGGTGAGGGCATGGGCCGCGCCTGGTACCCGGTCTGGAACGCTGGTTCCACCTACACCATGTGTGCTCAGGTCGGCGCTGAAATGACCATGATGGAAAACCGCTTCGTCCCCGCCCGCTTCAAGGACGGTTACGGCCCGGTCGGCGCTTGGTTCCTGCTCTTCAAGGCCAAAGCCACCAACTACAAGGGTGAGGACTACTGCGAGACCAACCGCGCCATGCTGAAGCCTTACGAGGATCGCGGCTACGCCAAGGGTCACATCATCCCCACCTGCCTGCGTAACCACATGATGCTCCGTGAAATGCGTGAAGGCCGCGGCCCGATCTTCATGGACACCAAGACCGCCCTGCTGAACACCGTCAACGGCGACCTGTCCGGTCCCGAGTGGAAGCACCTCGAGTCCGAGGCTTGGGAAGACTTCCTCGACATGTGCGTCGGCCAGGCCAACCTGTGGGCTGCCACCAACTGCGCTCCCGAGGATCGCGGTTCCGAGATCATGCCCACCGAGCCGTACCTCCTGGGCTCCCACTCCGGTTGCTGCGGCATCTGGGTTTCCGGTCCGGACGAGGCTTGGGTTCCCGAGTCCTACAAGGTCAAGGCCGACAACGGCAAAGTGTACAACCGTATGACCTCCGTCAACGGCCTGTTCACCTGCGCTGACGGCGTTGGCGCCTCCGGCCACAAGTTCTCCTCCGGTTCCCACGCTGAAGGCCGCATCGTCGGTAAGCAGCTGGTGCGCTGGTGCGTGGACCACAAGGACTTCAAGCCCGCGCTGAAGGAAACCGCCGCCGACATGGCCAAGGAAATCTACCAGCCCTGGTACACCTACGAAGAGAACAAGACCGGTTCCACCGATCCCGTCGTGAACCCGGCCTACATCACCCCGCACAACTTCATGATGCGCCTCATCAAGTGCACCGATGAATACGGCGGTGGCGTTGGTACTCTGTACATGACCTCCAAGGCTCTGTTGAACACCGGCTTCTGGCTGCTCGGCATGATGGAAGAAGACTCCAAGAAGCTCGCCGCTCGCGACCTGCACGAGCTGATGCGCTGCTGGGAGCAGTTCCACCGCCTGTGGACCGTCCGCCTGCACATGCAGCACATCGAGTTCCGCGAAGAATCCCGTTACCCGGGCTTCTACTACCGCGGCGACTTCATGGGCCTGGATGACTCCAAGTGGAAGTGCTTCTGTAACTCCACTTACGATCCCGCCACTGGCGTGACCACCGTCTTCAAGAAGCCCTACGTCAAGATCATCCCCGACGCCTAAGCTTAGGTAATGATCACCCCGAGAGCGCGGGTCCCCGGACCCGCGCTCTCTTAAGAATCCGGGGCTAAAATGGTCTGAATCCGGGCCGGGAAAACCGCTCCCGGTCCGGGTTTAGGCCATTTTGTGGCTTGAGCCTAACTTTATTCGGGAGGAGTTAAGAGAATGTCGAATAATAGTATTCTCGTAGTAGGCGGAGGGTTCGCAGGAATCACCGCCGCCCTCGAAGCCGCCGAAATCGGCTACGAGGTGTACATCGTTGAAACCAATCCCTACCTGGGCGGACGGGTAGCGCAGCTGAATCAGTATTTCCCCAAGCTGTGCCCTCCTTCCTGTGGTCTTGAGATTCAGTTCCAGCGCATAAAAAATAACCCCAACGTCAAGGTCATCACCATGGCCGACGTCACGTCCGTTTCCGGCTCGGCTGGCAACTACGACGTGCAGATCACGCAGCGGCCCCGCTACGTGAACGAAAAATGTACTGCCTGCGGCGATTGCGAGAAGGCCACCAAAAGCATGGTCAGCTCGGAGTTCGATTTCGGCACCGGGACCCGCGGCCTGGCGTACAAGACCCATCCTTTCATGTTCCCCATGCGTTACGTCGTGGACGCCGAGAACGCGTCCGAGACCGAGCTGGCCGCCATCAAGAACGCCTGCCCGTATGACGCCGTCGATCTCGACGACGCGCCCAAGACCATCGACCTGGCCGTCGGCGCCATCGTCGTGGCCACCGGCTGGAAGCCTTATGACGTCGCCAACCTGACCAACCTGGGCGGGGGCAAGCTGAAGAACGTTGTCACCAACATGCAGTTCGAGCGTATGTGCGCTCCCAACGGCCCGACCGTCGGCAAGATCAAGCGTCCCTCCGATGGAGCCGAGCCGCAGAAGATCGCCTTCGTGCAGTGTGCCGGTTCCCGTGACCAGAATCACCTGAACTACTGTTCGTACATTTGCTGCATGGCTTCCCTCAAGCACGTCCGCTATGTCCGGGAGTGTTCCGACGCGAGCGCAACGATCTACTACATCGACCTGCGCACCCCCGGCCGCTACGACAAGTTCAAGACCCTCACCGAGGCTGACGACAAGCTTAGCCTGGTCAAGGGCAAGGTGGCCGCCATTGTCGAAGACCGCGACGGCAACCCCATCGTCACCGTGGAAAACGCGCTGACCGGCATCAAGACCGACGAAAAGTACGACATGGTAGTGCTCGCCACCGGTATGCAGCCCAGCTGCGCCGGACTGCGCGTCCCGGCCGGATCGATCGACGGTGACGGTTTTGTCATCGACGGCGAGGGCATCATCGCCGCCGGTTGCGCCAAGCAGCCGCTCGACGTCATGAAGACCGCCCAGTCCGGCACCGCTGCCGCGATGAAGGCGATTCAAACCGTGGTAGGGAGGTAACCAATGGCTGAAAAGCTTGGAGTATATATTTGTGGAGGCTGCGACATCGGGGCCAATCTCGATGTCGAAGGACTGGCTCAGTTCTGCGCCAACGGCAAACACTCCTCCGCCGTTGTCGCGGCCAAGTCCAATCCGGTGCTGTGCAGCCCCGAGGGCAAGGCCATGATCGAGGCCGACATCGCCGAACACGGACTGGACGGCGTGGTCTGCTGCGCTTGTTCGCCCCGCGCCAAGTGGGACGTGTTCAAGTTCGGCGACGCCGTTCAGGTGGAGCGCGTCAACCTGCGCGAACACTGCGTCTGGTCCTACGAGGAAGATCCTAAGTTCCCCGGCCAGATGGAAGTCATCGCCAAAGACTATTGCAACATGGGAGTCATCAAGCTGATAAACAGCCGGATTCCCCAGCCCGAACTGCCCGACGCCTACAAGACCGTGCTGGTCGTCGGCGGCGGTTTCACCGGCCTGAACGCGGCGCTCAACGCCGCCAGCCTGGGCTACGAGGTGGTTCTGGTCGAGAAGGCCGACAAGCTGGGCGGAAAGGCCGCGACCATGTACAAGTCCTTCCCGCTGGGCGCACCTTATTCCCAGCGCGAGCAGCAGATTCATATCGATGAGCTGATCGCCAAGGTCGAGAGCAACGACAAGATCTCCGTCATCACCGGCGCCACCCTGGATTCCTTGGCCGGTGCTCCGGCCCAGTACAAGGCCACCATCGCCGGCAAGGAATACGAGATCGGCGCGGTCGTCATGGCCACCGGCTGGGTTCCCGGCAAGGGCGAGTTCCTGGCTCCGCTCGGTTACGGCTCCATCAAGAACGTGGTCACCGCCGCAGAGTTCGAGGCCATGGCCGCCAACGGCGGCATCAAGACCGCCGACGGCCGGACCCCGTCCTCCGTGGCCTTCATCGTGGACACCTCCCTGCTGACCAAGGATGTCTCCTACGGTCCCTGCGGCGAAGCCTGCGAGGAAGAGCTGCCCTGCGACGAGAAAACCGATGAGGGCGCTTGCGAAGACTTCGTCTACGAAGACAAGGAATCCGCCAAGCACCTGGCATACTCCTCCGAGCTGACCTCCCTGGTGGCGTTGAAGCACGCCAACTATGTTCGCGAGCTCGCCCCCGACGCCGTGGCCTACGTGATCTACGATCACATGATGGTTCCCGGCATCAACGAGAAATACTACCAGGCCGCTCAGGATGATCCGGGCGTCATGCTGACCAAGGGCACCGTCACCGGAGTCGCCGAGGCTGGTTCCGCCGTGATCGTCAAGGCCAAAGACACCTTGATCGGCCAGGACGTCGAGCTGGTTGCCGACATGGTCGTGGTTCCCACCGCCATCGTCCCGACCACCGCCGCCAACCCGACCATGAACTTCGTCTACCGGCAGGGCCCGGCCTTCCCGGATCTCGAACTGTTCGACGGATTCGCGGATTCCAACTACATCTGCTTCCCGTATGAGACCCGCCGCACGGGCGTCTATGCCGCCGGTTGCGTGCGCCAGCCCATGGGATTGGGCCTTGCTGCCGAGGATGCGGCCGGTGCCGCCCTCAAGGCGATCCAGTGCATCGAGTCCGCCAACCGCGGCGTGTCCGTGCATCCCCGGTCCGGCGACCTGAGCTTCCCCGAGTTCAACTTCACCCGCTGCACTCAGTGTAAGCGTTGCACCGAGGAATGCCCCTTCGGCGCATTGGACGACGACGAGAAGGGCACTCCGCTGCCCAACCCGACCCGTTGCCGCCGTTGCGGTACCTGCATGGGCGCTTGCCCGGAACGCGTCATCAGCTTCGCCAACTACGGCATCAGCCAGATCGGCCAGGCCATCAAGGAAGTGAAGGTTCCCGACACCCTGGACGAGGGCGGTCCCCGCATCATCGTTCTGGCCTGCGAGAACGACGCCTACCCGGCCCTGGATATGGCTGCCATGCGCGGCAAGTCCTGGTCCCCGTATGTTCGTTTCCTGCCTGTGCGCTGCCTCGGCTCGGTCAACGCCATCTGGGTCGCCGACGCCATGTCCAAGGGTATTGACGGCGTGATGTTGCTTGGCTGCAAGTACGGCGACGACTACCAGTGCCACTTTGTCAAGGGTTCCGAACTGTGCAACCGCCGCAAGGAGAACATCGCCGAGTCCCTGGGACGCCTCGGTGTCGAGCCTGAACGCGTCGAGCAGTACGAGATCTCCATCGACATGTACGACAAGGTACCTGAACTGATCGACGAGTTCGTCAACAACATCACCACCAACTTCGGCCCCAACCCGTTCAAGGGTTACTAGGAGGTACGGCATGTCAAATACCGTCAAGGTACAACCGGACCTTAAGTTCGTAAAAGAGTTGCAGGCAGTAGGCGGCGACTCTCTGAAGAAGTGCTACCAGTGCGCCACCTGCTCGGTGGTCTGTCCCCTGTCCCCCGCCGACAGCCCGTATCCCCGCAAGGAGATGGTCTGGGCCCAGTGGGGTCTCAAGGACCGCCTGGTCAATGATATCGACATCTGGCTGTGTCACAACTGCGGCACCTGCTCCGACCTGTGCCCCCGCGGCGCCAAGCCGGGCGACCTGTTGTCCGCTCTGCGCAACATGGCCTATCGCAACCTGGCTCCGCTGCCGATCATCGGCAAATTGATGTCCAGCTCCAGCGGCATCCTGCCTCTGGCGGCCGTTCCGGCGATCATCTACGGGATCATCTGGATCATCATGGCTGGCGTCACCGGCTCCATGTTCCCCACCTTTGAGTGGGACGCGGCCAACCACGCATGGAAAGCCGTTGAGGACGGCGCGGTCGTCTTCGGCGGCCTGTTCCCCGGCGACTACACCATCGACCCGATCTTCATCCTGGTCTTCCTGTTCATGCTCTGGGGCTTCTACGCGGGCGTCCGGAACATGCTCAAGGCCTTCGATTCGCAGCCCAAGACCTTTATCGTGGGCCGCAAGGATGAGCCGAGCTTCATCGCTTGCCTGATCGACACCGTCAAATACGAGATCCTTCAGCATACCCAGTTCCTGGATTGCAGTGACGAGGAATCCGACGAACTCGACGTGCGGCGCGCCATCGGCCACCGCGGTCTCATGTTCGGCTTCATCGCGCTCATGATCGTCACCGGCGTCGTCGCCGGCGGCCATTGGGGCGGCTGGTTCTTCCGCCAGATCGGCATGGAAGGCCTGGGCGACATCCTGGCCTCCATCGGCCATACGCCGATGCCGCTGTGGTCCCCGATCAAGCTCCTGGCCTTCGTCGGTGCCGGACTCGGCATCTACGGCCTGATCGCCGTGACCAAGCGCCGGGTGAACCTGGACCAGGCCAAGCAGTCCTCCAGTTGGTATGACTGGTACCTGCTGGCCCTGATCTGGACCATCTTCCTGACTGGTATCGGCGCTCTGGTGTTCCGCCTCCTGGGCGTGGGCCTGCTGGCCTACCCGATCTACTACGTGCATCTGATCGGCGTGTTCATGATGCTCGCGTACCTGCCGTGGTCCAAGCTGGGCCACCTGGTTTACCGTACCGTGGCCCTGTCCTATGCCAAGAAGATTGGCCGCATCCCCATGGGCGCCGACAAATAGTCGCCTGGGTGAACATAAAAAAGAAGCTTACTTAGTTAAGGAGGCATCAAATGGCTGAAGCTAAGGTATTCCCCATGAACGCTTTCGTGTCTGTTCTGCGCGGCGAGGCCGCCGATCAGGCTCAGCTCGATATGCTGGCTTACATCACCCAGGCTGAAACTCTGGACGCCGACGTCGCCCCTGTGGCGCAGGCTTTGTCCAAGGCCTGGATTTATGAACAGGAACCCGGCCTGACCTCTTACGCCGAAGGCGACATCTCCAAGCTCGGCAGCCAGGTCAAGATCGAGGCTCTGCCCGAGGCCGAGGCTGTTCGCGCCAAGGCCGTCCTGGACATCCTGGCCGGTCTGAAGGAAGAGAACGCCGCTCTCAAGGCCCAGGTCGCGACGCTGGAAGCCGAGAAAAAGGAACTGGCCGGCAAGATCGGTCCCATGGAAGCCAAGATCAAGACCATCGACGCGCAGAACGCCGCCGGTGAGCAGAAGGTTTCCGTGGCCTCCAACAAGCTCGATGAGATGACCAAGAAGCTCAACGACCTCATGGCCGAAGTGGAAAAGGTCAAGAGCCAGGGCGTCGTGGTCGCCGGTGTTGCCGGTGAAGCTGGTGCCGCCGAGGAAGGCGGCATGGCCGCAGGACCCGAGGTCGGCGGCGAGCCCGAGGCTGATTTCGGTCTTGGCGGAGACGCGTTCGGCGGCGACTGGTAGGTCGTCCCGGATCGTCCGATGTAAAAAACAAGACCCCGCGCGATTTCGCGCGGGGTCTTTTTTTACGCCGTCGATCCGGGAGCGGCAGCTTGGGATAGCGGGCCATCTGCACATTGTCAGTAGGTCCGTTTGATCTTCACATCGCTAGGTTGCTCTGCGGTCCAAAAGTCCCGTAGGAAATGCACATCTGCCTCAACCCACCAAGCCTCGATGCGCCGAGAGCCGCTGTTTGGGGGCTGCGCCCCCAAAGGCGCTCCAGGCGGCTGAACGCCCGGTCCTGATTTTCTTTGATGAGGGCGGAAGAGGGCAAGGTATGGGCTGATGGCTTGCGGAATCCCATATCGAAACGAAAATCCGAAATGCAACGTCCGCCGAAGGCGGCACAAAAAGTTTGGGAAAAGAAGAGGATGGGGGTCCGGGGGAAGGAGAGGAAAGAACCCTTTTCAAAGGGGTTTTCCTCTCCTTCCCCCGGCCGCCGGAGGCGGTTATTTGTCTCTGGAAATGGCGAAGGGGGAGAATGCCTGTTGGACGGGCATGACTTCGAGGGAGTTGATGTTGACGTGTGCGGGCAGGTTGGTGGTCCAGAAGACGCATTCGGCGATGTCTTCGGGCGTGATGGGTTGGGTGCCCTCGTAGACCTTGTCGGCTGCGGCCTTGTCGCCCTTGAAGCGCACCACGGAGAACTCGGTTTCGCACAGGCCGGGCTCGATGTTGGTTACGCGGACCTTGGTGCCGAGGAGGTCGGCGCGCAGGTTCTTGGAAAAGTGGTTCACAAAGGCCTTGGTGCCGCCGTAGCAGTTGCCGCCCGGATAGGGGTAGGTTCCTGCCACGGAACCGAGGTTGACCACGTGTCCCCGGTCGCGTTCGACCATGCCGGGCAGGATGGCGCGGGTCATGTAGGTCAGGCCCTTGATGTTGGTGTCGATCATGGATTCCCAGTCGTCCAGGTTGCACGCCTGGGCAGGTTCCAGTCCAAGGGCCAGACCCGCGTTGTTGACCAGGACGTCGATGGCCGCGAACTCGTCGGGCAGGGACTTCACGGCCTGCTCGCACGCTTCGCGGTCGCGCACGTCGAAGGCCAGGGTATGTACCTTGGCGGGTGCGAGCTCCGCCTTGATGTCCTCAAGCCGTTCGGCCCTGCGGCCGGTGATGACAAGATTCCAGCCCTCGGCCGCGAATCGGTGGGCCATGGCCTGGCCGAATCCGGCGGTTGCGCCGGTGATGAGTATGGTTTTCGCCATTGTGATCTCCTTTCCCTTTTTAATCGGGGGGCCGCCTGTGGCGGCTCCGGTGGTGCATTAGATACCTTGGCATGATTGTGTTTGGAAGTCACGAATTCCCACTAAAACACAGTATAGATTCAGTGTCGGACGCATGTGGGCGAACGAAGTTCATGATTACCTCAAGTTCGCCAAATTTTCCCCTGATGAACAAGAAATACGCCGAGAGTTAGACATTTTTCCCCAGATAAGGTAAGAAGTTACGTCTAATCCCAAAATGATTGGCGCTTCAGGTGAAGGAAGCGTCGAAAGGGGCGCGCCCCTTTTGCCATGGCGGGTGATTCCTTCTATTTTATTGGGTTGATATGGCAAATCTCATTCTAGACGACATCTGTGTCCGCTTTGGCGGCCTGCAGGCTCTGACCGATGTGGCCTTTTCCGTGGCCGAGGGCGAGGTCGTGGGACTGATCGGTCCCAACGGGGCGGGCAAGACCACGGTCTTCAACGTCATCACCGGCGTATACAAGGCGTCCAGCGGCTCGGTCTCCTACGACGGCACGAAAATCACCGGGATGCGGCCCTACCAGGTCCTGTCCATGGGCATCGCCCGGACCTTCCAGAACATCCGCCTCTTTCAGAACATGACCGCGCTGGAAAACTGCATGGTCGCCCAGCACAGCCGGTCCAAAAGCGGCGTGGCGGGCGCGATTCTGCGCAGCCCCAGCCAGCGGCGCGAGGAGAAGCGGATCATCGAGAAATCGCAGAAGGCGCTCGATTTCATGGGGCTTGGCCGCCGGGCCGACGAGGTGGCCTCCAATATGCCCTACGGCCATCAGCGCAGGCTGGAGATCGCCCGCGCCCTGGCCAGCGAGCCGCATACCATCCTGCTGGACGAGCCCGCGGCCGGGCTGAATCCGGCGGAGTCCAAGGAGCTCATGGAATCCATCGGCAGGATAACCGACCTGGGCATCAACGTGCTCATGGTGGAGCACGACATGAAGGTCGTCATGGGCATTTGCAACCGCATCGTCGTGCTTGACCACGGAGTAATGATCGCCGAGGGGCGGCCTGAGGAAATTCAGCGGAACCCCGACGTGATCGAGGCATATTTGGGCCAGTAAGAGAGGCTGGCTGAACCGCAACGAATGGAGAGAGTGGTTATGAAACGTTTACTGGTACTCGCAGTGGCCATGCTCGCTCTGGGCCTGCTCCTCGCGGGCTGCGGAGGCGAAGAGGAGAAGGCCGAACAGGTCCTCAAGATAGGCACCATGTCGCCGCTGACCGGCCCCTATGCCGCCGACGGCAACGATATTCGCCAGGGCGCGGAGATCGCCGTCGAGGTCTTCAACGAGGCCGGAGGCATTCCCGGCTTCTCCAAGATCGAGATTGTTTCCGAGGACACCGCCTGCGATCCGAAGCAGGCCGTCGCGGCAGCCAACAAGCTGATAAACGAGAAGGTCGCCGCCGTGGTCGGAGCGTACTGCTCCAGCTCGACCATCCCCGCTTCCGAGACCCTTGCCGAGGAAAACATCATCATGCTGACCCCGGCCTCCACCAACCCCAAGGTTACCGAGCGCGGCTTGCCCTACATGTTCCGCACCTGCGGGCGTGACGACCACCAGGCTCCGGCCGCCGTCAAATTCATGCAGGACGTCGAGGGCGTGAAGAGCATCTTCATCGTGGACGACAAGACCACGTACTCCCAGGGACTGGCCGAGGGCGTGGCCGCCGCCGCCACCGCCGCGGGCATCAAGGTCCTGGAGCACGACCACGTCAACCAGGGCGACAAGGACTATTCCGCCGTGCTGACCAAGGTCAAGGCCGCCAACCCCGACCTGTTCTACATCTCCCTGCAGAACTCCGCCACCGGCGCGCTCATGGTCATCCAGGCCAAGCGCATGGGCATCACCGCCATCCTCATGGGCCAGGATGCCGTCTACCATCCCAAACTCATCGAGATAGCCAAGGGCGATTCCGAGGGCATGTACTGCACCTTCGGCGCCATCGACAAGGACGCCCCGAAGTTCAAGGAGTTCCAGAGCAGGTACAAGACGCTGACCGGCAATGAGCCCGGTGCGTATTCCGCGTACTCCTTCGATTCCGCCACCGCGTACCTGATGGCCGTCAAGGCGGCCGGTACCACCGATCCCGCCAAGGTCCGCGAAGAGCTGTTGAAGCTCGACTTCACCGGCGCGTCCAAGCAGATCAACTACCAGGAGAACGGCGACTCCGGCTCCAACTACACCGTGTACAAGGTCCAGGACGGCAAGTTCGTGCCCTACTGGAATTCCCTGACCGGCGAGAAGTATTAGGACTTAATCCGTCTAACCAACCGGGGTCCCGTCCAGGCGGGACCCCGGGCACCGGAACAATATGGACTTTTTTCTTCAGCAGCTCATCAACGGCATCACCCTCGGCGGGGTCTACGCCCTCATAGCCCTGGGTTACACCATGGTGTACGGCATCATTCAGCTCATCAACTTCGCCCACGGCGAGTTCTTCGCGGCAGGCGGGTACATGGGCGTGATCCTGATCTCCTATCTTTCCTCGCAGGGACTGCATCCATACGCCTGCCTGGCCATTTCGCTGGTCCTGTCCATGGGCTACTGCGCCCTGCTGGCCATGGCCGTGGAGCAGCTCGCCTACAAGCCGCTCCGGCAGGCTTCCAGGCTGGCCGCGCTGCTTTCCGCGCTCGGCATGTCCATCTTCCTGCAAAACGGGCTCATGCTGACGCAGGGCGTGTACGACAGGGCCTACCCCACGGAGATCACCTCCGGCGGATTCGCCATAGGAGCGATCTCGATCTCCTACATGCAGATTCTCATCGTGGCCGTGACCGCGCTGCTGCTCGTCGGGCTGAACGTCCTGGTGTTCAGGACGCGGATCGGCAGGGCCATGCGCGCCACGGCCCAGGACAAGGTCATGTCCGCTCTGGTCGGCATCAACTCCAACCGGATCATCGCCCTGACCTTTGCGGTGGGAGCTGGGTTGGCGGCCGCCGCGGGTATCATGGTCGGGCTGTATTACGGCTCGGTCAACTACACCATGGGGTTCGTGCCGGGCATCAAGGCGTTCGCCGCAGCCGTGCTGGGCGGCATCGGCAACATCACCGGCGCGCTCGTGGGCGGGCTCATCATCGGCATGGTTGAAATTTTCGCCGCCGGATATATTTCCGGCGAGTACAAGGACGTTTTCGCCTTCATCATCCTGATCGGCGTGCTGTACTTCAAACCCACCGGCATCATGGGAGAGAACGTTGACGATACGCGAGTCTAAACGCCTGTGGCTGGCCTGCGGCGTCGGGCTGGTCTGGTTCCTCATCCTGCTGTGGCCCATGCTCGGCATCAAGCCGGATGGACTGGAGTTCGCCACGACCTTCAAGGTCTTCGGCTACGTGGCCGTGGCCGCGATCTTCATCATGTTTTTTTATCAGGTGAAGGAGGCGGGCTACCTCGATTCCGTGGGCAAACCCGCGAAAAACGCCACCGGCCTCATCGGCACGATCTACGAAAAGACGCCCAACTGGGTGCTGTTGGGTATCGTCATGGCCGGAGCCATCGTCTTTCCCCTGCTCACGGGACGTTACGCGCACGACGTGGCCATCAGCGTGCTCATCTACGTCTGTCTCGGGCTTGGCCTGAACGTCGTCATCGGCCTGGCGGGCCTGCTGGACCTCGGGTACATCGCCTTTTACGGCGTGGGCGCATACACCTACGCGCTCGTGAGTCTGCACTTCGGCATCTCGTTCTGGCTCTGCCTGCCCATCGCCGCCTTTGTCGCGTCCATCGCGGGCTGCATCATCGGCTATCCGACCCTGCGTATGCGCGGCGACTATCTGGCCATCGTCACCCTGGGGTTCGGCGAGATTGTCCGGCTCATTCTGAACAACTGGATGTCTCTGACCAACGGTCCCAACGGCATCCTGTCCATCCCGAGGCCCGAGTTCCTCGGCTACGAGTTTCGTTCCCTGTCGAGCATGTACTACGTCGTCCTCGGACTGGCCGTGGTGACCATAATTTCTGTCTATCGCCTCAATTATTCGCGCATAGGGCGCGCCTGGGAGGCCATCCGGGAGGACGAGACCGCGGCAGAGCTCATGGGCGTGAACACGTTTCTGCTCAAGCTCCTGGCCTATGCCATGGGCGCGACGTTCGCCGGGTTCGCCGGGGCGTTTTTCGCGGCGCGCATGAAGTTCGTCGGCCCGGAGTCGTTCACGTTTCTGGAATCCGCCATGGTGCTCGCCATGGTCATCCTCGGCGGCATGGGGTCCATTCCCGGCGTCATCCTCGGCGTCCTCGCCCTGGTGGCCCTGCCCGAGTTGTTCCGCGAGTTCGAGATGTACCGTATGCTCGTGTTCGGCGGCGTCATGACCCTCATGATGCTGATCCGCCCGGCGGGCATCTGGCCCGCCAAGCGCGTCGGCCGTAGATCGGAGGAAGCGGATTAACGCCGGAAAACCGGAGCGGGCCGCTCCATCGCGGTCATCTTCGGCTCCCGCTCCCTGGCAGGCCGAGCGGAAGAGGGCTGAACAACGATCCATACGGCGGCGCGGCGCGTTCAGACTGCGCGTCCGAAGTTGAAACACAGATAACCATCCCTCCCCCCGGAAACGGCGAAGCAGAGTCCCGGACGGGATACGGGCCGGGGGACCGGAGGCGACAATACATGGCTGAAAATACACCGATTCTGGAAATGCGGAACGTGGTTTCCGCATATGGGCGGATTCAGGCCCTGAAGGGCATCTCGTTGAAGGTGTTCGAGGGCGAGGTGGTCTCCATTATCGGAGCCAACGGCGCGGGCAAGTCCACGACGTTGATGACCATCTGCAACATCGTCAAGGCGGTGTCCGGTGACATCATGTACCGGGGCCGGCGGATCAACGACGTGAACTCCGACGTCCTGCCGACCATGGGGCTGTGCCAGGTGCCGGAGGGGCGGCGAATCTTTCCCCGTCTGACAGTGCTCGAAAATCTCGACATGGGCGCGTTTTTCCGCCGTGACGCCGTCGAGGTCAAGGAGGACGTGGGGCGCGTCTTCGAGCTGTTCCCCAAGCTGCGCGAGCGGCGCAAGCAACTGGGCGGCACGCTGTCAGGCGGCGAACAGCAGATGCTCGCCATGGCCCGCGCGCTCATGAGCCGCCCCAAGGTCCTGCTCCTGGACGAGCCGTCCATGGGGTTGGCCCCGCTTCTGGTCAAGCAGATATTCGACATCATCAAGATGATAAACGAGCAGGGCGTCACGGTGGTTCTGGTCGAACAGAACGCCAACCTCGCGCTCCAGGCCGCGACGCGCGGCTATGTGCTGGAGACGGGCAACGTCGTCATGGAAGACGATGCCCGGAAGCTGCTCGCGAATCCCGACATCCGCAAGGCGTACCTGGGAGAATAGGCGGGTAAAGGCGTTGCCCCGGGGCGGAGTGCTTCGGGCGGCGCGTCCGCATTGTTTCCGACAGCCTGTTTCCGGCGCGGCGAAGCGCTGTCGTTCGTCGCGTTTAGTCTATGAAGTCAAAACGAATTCAGGGCGTTCGGCTATGCCGGAGCGAGCCATGGCGTACCGCCGTCCCCAAAATCTGAGGACGGCCGCGTCCGATCGGGACGTCACTGGGCGACTCCCATTGCGTGTTGTCTTCTCATGCCACCCTTTCCGGCCGATCGGGGGGCGCCCTCGTAGAGGGCGACGAATATTCCCCCGAGAATCAATGCTCCGCTCAGGAGTTGGGTCCTGTTGACCGGCTCGTCGATGACGAACCAGGCGATCAGCGCGCTGACCGGCGGCAGGGTGTAATAGAACAACATGGCCTTGGGCGCGCCGAGGATCTGGACGGCGGAGTTCCAGAAGAGAAAACAGAGAATCGAGGCGAGCACCGCCAGATAGATCAGGGAGACGGCCATTTCGCCGGAGATCGGCGGCAGGGTGATATGGCCCCCGGTTTCCCACAGGTACAAAGGAACGAGGTACAGGGTGCCCAGCAGGCTGATGGAGAGAAAGAGGGTCGTCTGGCTGAGCTTGTTCGCTACCTTGCTCACTGCGGTGTTGTACACAGCGGACATGCAGGTCGTGGACAGGATGAGCAGGTCGCCCGGGGTGAAATGCAGGGACAACAGCCGTTCGAGCTGCCCGCCGGTGACCAGGTAGGCCACGCCGAAGCTGCTCACGGCGATGCCGAGGTACATGGAATGGCCGATGCGTTCCTTGTACAGGAACTGGGCCGTCAACGCGGTCAGCAGGGGCGAGAGGGTCGCGATCAGCGACATGTTCAGCGTCCCCGTGGTGTGTCCGGCCATGAAGACGACCGTATCGTACAGGGATATGCCGGTCAGCGCGAGCAGGCTCAAGACTTTCCAGTGGCGGAGCACCGCCTTCCGTTCGCGCCAGAAAGCCCGCCAGCCGAAGGGCAGGAAAATCAGGGTGGCCAGAATCCATCGCAACAGGTTGATAGTGGCCGGCTGAAGTTCCTGGGCCAGTCCTCGAGCGGCCACGAAATTGCCGCTCCAGAACATGATGCCCAGCGTGATGAAGAAGTAACCCGCAGCCTGAGTGTGACGAAAAAGGCGGAAAGTCATATCCCCAATCTCCTTGAAATATAGGCCTGAGCGGACGGATGCCTGCCCAGGCCAACCTCCCCAAGGAAAACGAAAAGCCGTAATACCAGGTGGAGGATGTCGGTCCTGTCTTGATTGTGGAGGGAACGAGCTGCCGGGAGAGAATTGCCGAGCTTTCGCTTGGGCGGCAAATCCCATGTTCAGGGGGTTGAAGGAGGCATGAGAACCGCTCTTTCCTGACCAAAAAAAAAGCCGAGGCCGTCCGCGAACACAATCGCCTAATCAAAAGGCAGGCGAGACTTATGCCGACTCGATTATATCCGCAAGCATTTTTAAGGCCCTTCGGGATTTTCTTTGCGCAATGCGCCTGGCGGCATTGAGCACAGCGGTGCTGCCGGGATTGCCTGAAAGAAATCGAACTTGGTCTCAGGTGGATGCAAGGGGTTGGAAAAGCAAATTTTCCGGATGGAAAAAGAAGGCGGCCCGGTCCGCTGATGCGGGCCGGGCCGGGCAAATAGGTTCGGGTCCCTGGTGACGTTTAGACGTAGTCGCCCCGGTTGAACTTGAACTGTTCGGCGGCGGCGAGGGTTTCCAGTTCGTCGACGATGGACTTGAGTCCGGGGTGGGTGCTCGCCAGGTCCGGTTGTCCGGCCTTGAGGCTGGCCACATCGTCGGCGATCTCGTCGAGGGTGCCGTAGGCGGACTTGAGCCCGGCTTCGGGGTCGGCGAGGGCGGCGGTGTAGTCGTCCCACTTGTCGAGAATGGATTCCACCTGACCCGCGACCTGGGCACCGTCCTCGGACACGGGACGCACGTTGGCGACCGCTCCGGCGGCGAGCAGGGGGTTCACGATCGGCGGCGGCGCAATGTTCGACGCGGCGGTCGTTTCACCTCGCGCCACTTCCCGATTGAGAAAATCCCCGAAGGCCGATTCGGACTGCCCCGCCTTGTTGCGGCGTTGCAATTGTTCCGGCTGGACGCCCTCGATCTGATCAGGACGGATCTTCATACTTCAACTCCTATCCTGTGGTTTGCCTAAAATAAAGCAAGAAGCCTGCCAATGGCTGAATGTTGACAACTTGCTGTAAAGTCTTATTCTTTTTTTGTGAGAGGCCCGGCAAATTCTGCCGCCGATCGTGGAAAGACGGCCTGCTTTGAATACACACTAATGTAGAAGAAAAAGGTTGTCTATCGGGAGCTGGAAAGGCATAAATGAATTAGGCAAGAATTCTTTCCTTCGCTTTACGCGGGGAAAACAACATAAGGAGGATAACCCATGGCCGAAATCAAGAAGATTCTGTGCGCTGTCGATTTCTCGGACTACAGCCCGATGGTCGCTGATTACGCGGGTATGATGGCCAAGAGTTCCGGGGCGGAAGTCCTGGTGCTCTATGTCGCGCCTTCCCTCAGCCAGTACGTGGGCTTCCACGTGCCGCCCAGCTCCATCGAAAGCTTCGTGGGTGAGATCGTCACCGGCGCCGAAGACACCATGAATGCCTTTGTTAAGGAAAACTTTAGCGATATCAAGGTCGAAGGGAAGGTCGTCACCGGCTATCCCGCCGAGGAGATTCTCGCCATCAGTGAAGCCGAGGGTTGCGACATGGTCGTCATGGGCACTCATGGCCGCAAGGGCATCGACCGCATCCTTTTCGGCTCCGTGGCCGAAAAGGTCGTCAAGAGCTCCAAGGCTCCGGTCCTCACCGTCCGGCCCAGCTAGTTCCTTTACGGACTGACCTAAACCATATAAAGGAACGGTTTCGACCGTTCCTTTTTTTGTGGCCTCCGGCGGCCGGGGGAAGGGGAGAGGGAAACCCTTTGAGAAAAGGGCTTTCCCTCTCCCCTTCCCCCGGACCCCCATCCTCTCTCCCCTCCTAAACTTTTTGGGCGCGTTGCGGGTGAGGATATGGGAATGGAATGTCGATCGTATGACCAATCGCGTTCATACAAGTCTGCCGAAGGCACATAAAAAGTTTTGGAGAGTCCAGAGAACCTTTTTCAAAAGGTTCTCTGGCGGGTCCAGGGCGGCGCCCTGGCCGTCGGAGACGCCCGTCCGACAAGGCCACCTTTTTTTGAGGAGAGCATGATGAGGAAATTTACCGTTCGTCCGGAGATATTGGATTTCGCCCCGTACGTGCCGGGTCTGACCATCGAGCAGATTCAGGCCCGTTACGGATTGACCTCGGTCATCAAGCTGGCGAGCAACGAGAATCCGCTTGGCACGTCGCCGCTGGTGAAGAAGGCCATCGAGCGCAACGCCGCGCGGGCCTTCCGGTACCCGGAGAACCATACGCCCCGGCTGGTAGAGGCCATTGCCGCGAACGCGGGAGTGCCTGCGGAGTGCGTACTGGTGGGCAACGGATCGGACGAGATTATCGACATGCTTTTCCGCATGAAGGGCATCCCCGGCAAGTCCAATGTGGTCTGCTACGAGCACTGCTTCGCCATGTACCGCATGTGCGCCAAGCTGTGCGGGCTGGAGTACCGCGAGGTTCCGCGCGGCGAGGGGTATGAGCTGCCCCTGGACGCCATGGCCGCGGCCGCGGACGAGAACACGGCCATGGTCATCGTGACCAGCCCGGACAATCCTTCGGGACTGGCCGCCGGGGTCGAGGACCTGAGCGTGCTTGCGGGCGTGCTGCCCAAGGATTGTTTGCTGGTGGTGGACGAGGCGTACATCGAGTTCGCCTGGCCGCCCGAGTCCTATTCTCCGGTGCAGGCCTTCGACAAGTTCGAGAATCTGGTCTGCCTGCGGACCTTTTCCAAGGCTTACGGTCTGGCTGGTATGCGGCTTGGATACGGCATCATGCCCGCTGACCTCGCCGCGCTGCTCGCCAACGCGCGCATTCCGTTCACGGTCAACCTGCTGGCCGAGGAGGCCGGGCTGGCCGCGCTGGAGGACGAGGTGTTCTTCAACGAGACCCTGAGCGTGGTCATGCGCGGACGCGAGTATTTCACGAAGGAGCTGACCAAGCTCGGTTGCAAGGTCTGGCCGAGCCAGTCCAACTTCGTCATGTTCCGTCCGCCCATGGACGCCAAGTCGATTTTCCAGACGCTCCTGGAGCGGGGCATCATCGTCCGCCACTTGGGGAGCTTCGGCCTGGGCGACTGCATCCGCGTGAACGTGGGCACGGACGGGGAGAACCGGCAGTTCATCGAGGCGATGGGAGACATCCTCAATGGGTAGCCCGCTGATCGTGACCATCGACGGCCCGGCCGGGGTGGGCAAGTCCACCATGGCCAAAAGGCTGGCCCGGCTGCTTTCCATTCCCTATCTGGATACCGGGGCCATGTTCCGATCCGTGGCCTGGAAGCTCGGGGAAGGAGCCTGGGATTGGTCCGAAGAGGACATTGAGAAGGCGCTCGACGGCATTGCGTACAGCCTCTCCGGTGTGGGCGAGGATTCGGTCCTGTCCCTGAACGGCAAGCCCATCGGGAACGAGATTCGCACCGAGGAAGTGGGCATGTGGGCCTCGAACATCGCCACTCTGCCGGTGGTTCGGAACTTTTTGAAAAAGGCCCAGCAGGCGTTGGGGGAGCGGTTTTCCCTGGTCGCCGAAGGGCGCGACATGGGCACCGTTGTCTTTCCCGGCGCCCCGCATAAGTTTTTCCTGGACGCCTCCGTGGAGGAGCGCGCCCAGCGTCGCTTCCTCCAGCTTGAGCGGATGGGCAAGCCCGCCGACCTCGACGAGTTGAGGGAGCAGATCGCCAAACGCGACGCCCAGGACCGCAATCGTCCTGTTGCTCCGCTCAAGCCTGCGGACGACGCGATCGTCATCGACACCACGGAATTGGACCGGGACCAGGTCCTGGCCGCCTTGAAAGAAGCCGTGGCCTAGGATACACCCGATATCTAAGCCATTGAGGAGATATTTTTGCCATGCTTGATCTCAAACTGATGCAGAAGAACCCGGACCAGGTCCGCCAGGCCCTTGAGAAACGTCATTCCAAGATAGACGTGAGCGAATTCACCGACCTGGACGACCGGCGGAAGCAACTTGTCGGCGAGGTGGAATCCCTCAAGGCCGAGAAGAACGCCGTCGGCCCCGAAATCGCCAAGCGCAAGAAGGCGGGCGAGGACGCCTCGGACCTGCTGGCCAAGATGGGCAAGGTCGCCGAGCGCACCAAGGAACTCGACAGGGATCTGGCCGAAGTGGAGAAAGCCGAGCGCGACTGGATGATGTCCGTGCCCAACATCCCCCACGAATCCGTGCCCGAGGGCGCGGGCGAGGAGGACAACCCGGTCCTGCGCTACTGGGGCGAGAAGCCGGTCATGGATTTCGAGCCCAGGGAGCATTGGGAGATAGGGACCGCCCTTGGCGGCCTGGACTTCGAGTGCGCGGCCAAGCTGGCCGGGGCCAGATTTTCCGTCAGCTTCGGCTGGTGCGCCCGGCTCGAACGCGCCCTGGCGCAGCTCATGCTGGACACCCAGACCGGCGAGCACGGCTACACCGAGGTCCTGCCTCCGTTCATCGTCAACAAGAAGACCATGACCGGCACGGGCCAGTTGCCCAAGTTCGAGGAGGATCTGTTCAAACTCACCGACGAGCGCGAGTTCTACCTCATTCCCACGGCCGAGGTGCCGCTGACCAACATCTTTGCCGACGAGGTCATCCCCGAGGAAAAGCTGCCGGTCAAGTTCTGCGCCCAGACCCCGTGCTTCCGTTCCGAGGCCGGTTCCTACGGCAAGGACACCAAGGGCCTCATCCGCCAGCACCAGTTCTACAAGGTCGAGATGGTCAACTTCGCCCATCCGGACCACTCGTACGAGGCGCTGGAGGAGATGACCCGCTCCGCCGAGCGCATCCTGGAGCTGCTCGGACTGCACTATCGCACCATCGTCCTGTGCACCGGCGACATAGGCTTTTCCGCGGCCAAGACCTACGACATCGAGGTCTGGTTGCCCGGCCAGAACAAGTACCGTGAGATTTCCTCCTGCTCCAACTGCGAGGACTTCCAGGCGCGCCGGGCCAACATCCGGTTCCAGCCCAAGGACTCCAAGAAGAAGCTGTATCCCCACACCCTCAACGGCTCCGGCCTGGCCGTGGGGCGTTGCCTCGTGGCTGTTCTGGAGAACTACCAGCAGGCCGACGGCTCGCTGGTCATTCCCGAGGCGTTGCGTCCCTACATGGGCGGCCTCGAAGTGGTCAAACCCGAATAAGACGTTTCACACGGTGCGCCCGGCAACAGGAAAGGCTGTCCGGGCGCAGCCTTAAAACGTCGTGGAAAGCAGCTCGTCGAACGCTGTTTCCGCATCATGGTCGGTACGGCTCCATGTCCCGGCCACTCTTCCTTCCCGCATGAGAATGACCCGGTCGGCCAGCGTTCGCGTCTGGTCCAGGCTGTGGGAGACCACCAGCATGGGCAGCGTCGGCGCGAGCCGCAGGAGCAGTTGTTCGATATGCTCCACGGATTTGTAGTCCACCGACGCCGTGGGTTCGTCGAGCAGGAGAATCTCCGGCTCCAGGGCCATGGTCCGTGCAAGGCACAGCCGTTGTTGCTGGCCGCCGGACAGGGTGCCCGCAGGCTGTTTGAGCCGGTCCTTCACCTCGTCGAGCAATCCGACGTCTTCCAGCACCCGTTCCATGACTTCACGCGCTCTGGCCCCGCCGATGCCGCGCACCAGTTTTTGCGGTAGGAGCAGGTTCCGTTCGATGGAGATGGGCAGGACGTTGGGCGCCTGAAAAACCATGCCCACCCGGCTGCGAAGCCGCTCCGGGTCGGTCTCGGAAGCATAGACGTCCAGCGTTTCCCCGCCCAGGCGGACGGATATGCCGCCGCTGGTTTCGCATCCCTCGAAACATTCGTTGAGTCTGTTCACGGCTCTGAGCAGTGTGGATTTCCCCGATCCCGAGCGGCCGACCAACACGGTCAGTTCGTTCGGCATGACGTCGAAGTTCACATCGGACAGGGCTTTCTTGTCCTTGAAGGAGACCGTGAGGTCCCGGATCGAAATAACCGTGTTCATCCCCGTTTCCATCGTTTCTCCATTGCGTGGTGCAGTCCGTGCGCGGCCAGGAACAGTCCCATGGTCATGGTAAGCAGCACCAGCGCCGCGCCGAATCCGTGCTGCAATTCCTCCGGCGACTGGTATTCGGCGGCCACCGTGTAGATGAAGAAAGGCAGCGCCTCGTAGTTGTCGAAGAGCCCTCGCGGAAGCCCCGCGTTGGCCACGGCCCCGGTGAGCATGATGACGGCGGTGTCTTCCGCCGCCCGGCCTATGGAAAGGACCACCCCGCTCATGATTCCCCTGCCCGCGGACGGCAGCAGGATGTGGCGGATCGTCTGGCTTTTGGAGAAGCCGAGCCCGGTTCCCATGAGCCGGAGGTCCTCGGGAAGGCCGCCCAGCGAGGCCTGGGTGGACTTTATCATATAGGGCAGGACCAGCAGGCCCATGCAGAATCCAGAAAGCAACAGGCCGGTGCCCGCGTCGGGAACCAGCGTGTGGCGCAGAAAGAGGATGAGCGCGAACCCGAACAGTCCCATGATGATGGAAGGCATTCCGGCCAGTAGGTTCACGCAGAAATCCAGGATGCCGGAGAGGCGGCCGCGCGGGAATTCGTTCAGGTAAATGCCGCAGAACAATCCGAGGGGGATGGCCGTGAGGGCGGCCAGTCCGGTGACGGCCAGCGTCCCGAAGCAGGCGGGCCAGATGCCGTCCCACACGGGCGCGAACCGGAATATGGCGTCCAGGGGCGGGGTGTCGCCGAAAAACAATTCCAGGCCGAGTCCGCCCCAGCCCTGCTTCAGGAGAAAGACGACGAGGCCGAACACCCCGGCCACGGGCAGCAGGGCGCAGGCCCAGCAGAAGAGGGAGAAGAGGCGGTATCCGGTCTTCATCCTTTGTCCTCTTCGGGCCGTTTAAGCAGTTGCAGGCCGAGATTGACCAGGGTGGTGCTCAGAAACAGGATAAGTCCGCAGGCGAAGAGGGAGAGATAGGCGAGACTCTGGCTGTCCGTCGCGACCACCAGCGCGATGTGCGCCGTCATGGCCCGGAGGGATTCGAGCAGGGAGCCGGGAACCTGCGGCGCGTTGCCCGCAAGCATGAGCGGGATCATGGTGTCGCCGAGGGCGCGCCCGAACCCGAGCACGAGGGCGGCCGCGAAGCCCCTGCCCGAGTTGGGCATGACCAGGTGGAGAAGGCGTTGCGCCGGACTCATGCCCAGGGCCGTGGCCGTGAGCTTTACCTGCGGTTCGATGAGCATGAACTGGCTGTGCAGCATGAGCACGATGGTCGGCAGGATGAGGACGGCCAGGCCCACCGCCGCCGCCAGCCAGCAAAACCCGCTTCCGCTCCGGAACGCCTCCCGCAGAAGCGGGACGAGGACGAACACGCCGACGAACCCGTAGACCACGGTGGGCACGCTGGTCATGAATTTCACGAGCCGCAGCAGGCACGCGGCCGGGCCGGACGGCCCCATGCCGTGCGCGAAGCAGCATATTCCGACGGATACGGGAAAGGCGAGCAGGAGCGCGGACAGGGAGAGCAGGAGCGAACCTGCGACCATGGGCAGGATGCCGAATCCGCCATGGAACGGCCGCCAGTCCCAGGACAGCAGCTTCGATAGCGTGTCGGCGTCGAGAAGCGGCAGGCTGAACCAGAGCAGAAAAAGAAGGATGGCCAGGACAGCCGCACCCGTGACGGCCGCCGAAGAGCGGCAGGCCAGGAGCCAGAGGGAACCGGCTCTTCTGTCTGCTGTGCGATACATGGACGAAAACGGGGTGAGGCGGCCCTGCGCGGACCGCCTCACCCGTTCAATTGGTTAGAAGGGGATGTAGCCTGCGGCCTTGATGAACTCGACGCAGTCGGGGCCGGTGATGTATTCGACAAAGCTCTTCACGATGCCCTCGGGCTCGCCCTTGGTGTTCATGTAGAGCTTGCGAACCACGGGATACTGGCCGCTCTTGGCGGCTTCCTGGTTCACCTGGACGCCGTCGAGGTCGGGGGCCTTCACGCTGCCGTCAAGATGACCGATGGACACGTAGCCGATGGCATTGGGGTCCTTGGACACGGCCAGCTTCATGGCGCCGTTGGAGGGAACAACGTTGGCCGAGGCCACGACGGTGCCCTTGTTCAGGAGCTTCTTCCAGTAGACCTCGCGGGTGCCGCTGGATTCGTCGCGGGCATAGACGTTGATGGCTCCGTCGTTGCCGCCCACTTCCTTCCAGTTGGTGATTTCCCCGGCGAAGATGGCCCGGACCTGATCGCCGGTCAGAGCCTGGACCGGGTTGTCGGCGTGGATCACCGTGGCGACGCCGTCCACGGCGAAGGGAAACATGACGAGGCCGTACTTGGACACTTCGGCCTCGCTGGCCTTGCGGCCGGAGTTGCCGATGTTCACGAGCCCTTCGCCCACCTTCTGGATGCCCACGCCGGAGCCGCCTCCCGCGATGGTGATCCGGATCGCCGGGTTGGCGCTCATGATCGTCTTGGCGGCGTCCTTCATGACGGGGATATGGGCCGTGCCGCCCGCGATGGAAATGGTGCCTTCCTTGCCCTTGAAGGCGTCCAGGCCGTCGGCGTTGGCGGCCTGGATGCCGAACGCGAGGCTGAACAGGGCAAGACAGAGAAAAATGGAAAGACGTTTCATTGTGCGACTCCTGCTGGCTTGAGGGAATGGGCTGACGGACAGCCGTTCTGGACAAATGGATAAAACGATAGCTTGGACGCAGAGTTGTAACAAACAAATAATGCGCATTATCGGGCCATTTGCCATTGAGAATATCTATCCTCGCCCAAGGCGGGAGCGGCTAGACCAGTCCGGACAGATCGTAGGTCTCGGCCTTATCGATTTCGACCTCGACGATGGAGCCGAGTTCCAGAGGCTCGTCGGGGGGCGCGGCCACATACGTCACGCCGTCCACTTCGGGGGCCTGAAACCACGCTCTGCCGACATACAGGCCGGGCCATTCGTCGGATTCCCGTTCGATGACCACGGGCAGGGTCTCGCCGACGTATCCGGCCATGATCTCGGCGCTGATCTCGGCCTGAATGGCCATAAGCTCGTCGCGCCGGGCTAGCTTGATCTCGTCCGGGACCTGATTGTCCATGGCCGCCGCCGGGGTGCCGTCCTCGGCCCAGTAGGGGAAGACCCCGAGATGGTGGAAGCGGGTGCGGCGGACGAAGTCCTTGAGGGTCTGGAAATGCGCCTCGGTCTCGCCGGGGTACCCCACGATGAAGGTGGTGCGCAGGGCGGCCTCGGGGAAGAAGCGGCGGACCCGTTCGATGACCTTCTCCGGGTTGCGGGCAAAGGGGCGTCCCATGGAGCCGAGCACGTCGGGGTGGGCGTGCTGAAGGGGAATGTCGAAGTAGGGCAGGAACGGCGCGCCCGTGTCGCGCAACAGGCCGAGCAGGGATTCGGTCAGCCCGGCGGGGTAGAGGTACATGATGCGCAGCCATTGCAGGGACGGGATGGCGGCCAGCCCCTTGACTAGGGCGGGCAGGTCGTTGCCTTGGCCGAGGTCCGAGCCGTAGGCCGTGGAGTCCTGGCCCACCACGATGAGTTCGGGGGCCTGGTCGGCCAGAAGCCGCGCCTCGTTCAGCAGGAAATCGACTGGCCAGCTCCGGTGCGGGCCGCGGATGGACGGGATGGTGCAGAACCGGCAGTTGTGCGAGCATCCTTCCGAGACCTTGAGGTAGGCATAGGCCGGGCCGGTGGAAAGATTGCGCGGCGTGTCGCCGGGAAGGTCGGCCCGCAGCGCGCTGGCGGCCATGGCGGGCCACTGCTCAATCTCCTCGGTGTTCAGCCACAGGTCCACTTCGGGAAGCTCGTCCTTGAGGTCCTGGCCGTAGCGGGAGACCAGACAGCCGGCCACGCAGATCAGCGGCTTGCGCCCTGTCTCTTCCATGGTGTCCGCCGCCTCGCCGACGGCGTCCAGGATGGTGGCCACGGATTCCTCGATGGCGGGCTGGATGAAGCCGCAGGTGTTGATGAGCACCAGATCGGCGTCGGCCACGGCATCGACCGGTACCATGTTTGAACCGAGCGCGCCGAGCAACCGCTCGGTGTCCACCCGGTTTTTGGGGCAGCCCAGGCTGATGGTGTATGTTCTCACGGGAGTTCCTGCTGTTTTCGCCATGTCATTTCCTTTGATAACATTTCCTGAATGGGGTAATCTTGTGGCGTGGCAAAGTCCAGCCTTGGCGCGCGCCACATGAGCACAGGAATGGGGAGGAGGTCAAATGTTCGAGGGTTCCGAACTGGACGACAAGCGGTATGTCATCGGAGTGATCGGCGACATTCCCGCCCTGCTTGCCTTCTGGGAGATGTTCAAGGATCGGAGCAACGACGATATCCTCAAGGAGATCGGCGTGGTGGCCGTGGCCCTGCCCGGCGAGTCCGTGCTTCCCGAGGCGAGCGACGCGGGCCAGGTAGTCCCCACCTATGCGGGCTACAAGGCCATGCTCGGGAGTCACCCCGAGATCAACATGGTCATCGAGGCCACGGGCCGTCCGGGCCTGGTGCACGAATTGCGCAATTTCCTGCCCCCTTCCGTCACCCTGGTGGAACGCGGTGCGGCCCGCTTCTTCATCAGGTTGCTGACCTCCAATCAGATGTGGGTGGCCTGCAAGGTGGACCTGCTGCATACCCAGAACATGCTCAAGACCATTGTGGACCAGATGGACCAGGAGATTCTCTTCCTGGATCGGGACGGCATGGTGCTCGACATGAACCAGACCGTGCTGAACCGTTCCGGATTGCCCAAGAAGGTCCTGGTGGGCAGGCATTACTGCGAGATTTTCACCAGAACCGTCGAGGGGGAATGCGAGGAGTGGGAGGACCCCTTCCTCAAGACTCTGAAGACCCGCACTCCGGCCGAGACCACCACCAGCCTGGTGGGCGGCGACGGGCGGGTGCAGTATTTCCGGATCTACACCAGCCCGGTCGCGGACGAGGACGGCGCGGTGAATCACGTGGTGGCCGTCCGTCGGGACATCACCCAGCGGCGGTCCATGGAGAACCGCCTGCAACAGGCCGAGCGGCTGGCCTCGGTGGGCGAGCTGTCCACCTACATGGCCCACGAAATCCGCAACCCGCTTTTTTCCATCAGCGGTTTCGCCAATTCGCTGATGCGCAGTCGGGGAGTGGACGATAAGGCGCGGGAGAAGCTGTCCATCATCCTGGACGAATCCAGGCGGCTGGACGAGGTCCTGCGCAGCCTGCTCAATTTCGCCCGGCCCACCGAGGCCGAGGTGGCCGAGGTGGACCTGAACGAGATGGTCCGTGCGGCCATGGACGTCATGCAACTGCCCTGCTCCAACCAGAACGTGGAACCGTATGTTTCCCTGGACGAGGGCATGGCCAAGGTGCACGCCAATCCGGACCTCATCAAGCAGTGTCTCATCAACCTGGTCAAGAACGCCCTTGAGGCCATGCCCGCCAGCGGCAAGCTCTACGTGACCACCTCCATGAACCACGACATGGCCATGCTCACCGTGGAGGACACCGGCACGGGCATCCCCTTGGAAATACGCGATAAGATATTCAGTCCGTTCTTCTCGACCAAAGACAAGAACGTCGGCCTCGGCCTCGCCCAGATACACAAGATCGTGGGCGAGCTGGGCGGACGGGTCGATCTGGCGTCCATGGAAGGGATCGGCACCAAGGTGACGCTCTTCCTGCCGCCCATCCTGGCGGTTGAAGATTCGGCCAAGTCCGCGTAGGTTCAGCCCCCTGAAGCAAACCACCTCAGGGAGATATTTTATGGACACCATCGTTCTGGCGACCAACAACAAGGGCAAGATCAGGGAGCTTTCCGTCATGCTCGAACCCTTCGGGGTGGCGGTCAAGAGTCTGGCCGAGTTTCCGGAGATCGGCGACATCCCCGAGACCGGCGAGACTTTTCTGGAGAACGCCTTTATCAAGGCGCGGTCCGTGGCCGCGATCACCGGCCTGGTGGCCGTGGCCGACGACTCCGGCATCGAGATCGATGCGCTGGACGGCCGCCCCGGCGTCTATTCCGCGCGTTTCGCGGGCGAACAGCACGACGATCACGACAATAACGAGAAGATGCTGGCCGAGTTGAAGGATGTGCCCGACGACAGGCGCACGGGCCGCTACCGTTGCGTCATGGCCGCGTCCGCACCCAACGGCGCGGAAATCAGCGCGGACGGCGCATACGAGATCGTGGTTGGCCACAGCTACAAGGGCGCGGGCGGTTTCGGCTACGACGTCATCGTCATCGACCCCGAGTTCGGCTGCCATGTGGCCGAGCTGGACCCCGCCGTGAAGAACGGCCGTTCCCATCGCGGCAAGGCCATGAAGAAGCTGTTGGAGCAGTGGCCGGATTTTTGGGATAAGGCCCGGGCATAAACGGGCCGGACAGGAAATGCGGAAGCCCCGTCGCGAAAGCGGCGGGGTTTTTTCGTCCGCGCCGCCGGATCAGAGGGCTTCGCCGCAGGCTTGTCCCGACGCGAACGCCCAGTGCAGGTTGAACCCGCCCAGGTGGCCGGTCACGTCCAGGGTCTCGCCGATGACGAACAGGCCCGGCACATCGCGGCATTCCATGGTTTTCGAGGAAATGCGGTTCGTGGCCGCGCCGCCCACGGTGACTTCGGCCTTGGCATAGCCTTCGGTTTCGGACGGCGTGAAGGTGAAGCGGTGAATTCGCTCGCACGCTGTTTCGATCCCCGCCTTGGACAACTGGCTGACTTCGGTTTCGGCCAGGGCCGCATCCAGAAGCAGGCCCGGCAGCCGTTTGGGCAGGATGCGGGCGAGCAGGTTGCGCAACTGCCGGTTGGAGGCGCGGTGTTCCGCAATAACGTCCTCCAGCCTCTGGCCGGGCAGAAAATCGATGGTCACGGGCTGGTGCTCGCGCCAATAGTTGGACGCTTGAAGCGCGGCCGGGCCGGATACGCCCCGGTGGGTGAAAAGCAGGGGATCGGTGAAGCGCGCGGAGCCGGTCTCGACCGTTGCGGGCAGGGCGTTGCCCGCCATCTCGGCGCACATCGGACGAAGCCGTTTCGGAAAGACCAGCGGAACCAGGCCGGGACGGGGCGGGACGAGCGCAAGCCCGAACTGTTCGGCCAGCCGGAAGCCGAGGTCCGAGGCCCCGGCCTGCGGCCAGGACGGGCCGCCCAGCGCCAGGACAAGCCTGTCGCCCGTTACGGTCGAGCCGCCGACCTCCACCGTGAACGGTCCAGTGCCGGAGACTTTGCCGACGTTCTGCCCGGTCAGCATGGCCGCGCCTGTGTGCGCGCAGCGGTCGAGCAGCGCGCCCGCCACCCGGCCCGCGCCTTCCAGAGTGAAGAGCTGGCCGTGGTCGCGTTCCTCGAAGCTTATTCCGTGATCGCCCAGGAATCCGACAACGTCCCACGGCGAGAGCCGGGCCAGGGCGGATTTGACGAAATGAGGGTTGGCGCAGAGGTAGTGGGCGGGCGAAACGTTCAGGTTGGTGAAGTTGCACTTGCCTCCGCCGGAAATGCGCACCTTGCGCGCGGCCTTGGTGCCGTGGTCGATCACGGCCACGGTGCGCCCCCGCGCTCCGGCGGTCATGGCGCACCACAGGCCCGAGGCCCCGGCTCCGAGAATGATGGCGTCGAATCGGCTCATGCGCCGGTTCTACGGCAAGGGGCGCGGATTGTCACCAGACCGTGTTGACAAAAAACCGGGTGGGGATATGATTTTTACAATCCGAAAAAACTCTACCTTGGAGGAAGCAAATGGCAGCCAAGAAAATACTGATGCTGGTCGGCGACTTCGTCGAAGACTACGAAGCCATGGTTCCCTTTCAGATGCTCTTGATGGTCGGCCACCATGTCGATGCCGTATGCCCCGGCAAAAAGGCGGGCGAGACCGTGGCGACCGCCGTGCATGATTTCGAGGGGCACCAGACCTATTCCGAAAAACCGGGCCACAATTTCGGCATCACCGCCGCCTTCGAGGATATCCGGGCCGAGGAGTACGACGCCCTGGTCCTTCCCGGCGGACGCGCTCCTGAATACCTGCGTCTCAACCCGGACGTCATCGAGTGCGTGCGCCACTTCGCCGAGGCGGGCAAGCCCATCGCGGCCATCTGCCACGGGCCGCAACTGCTCACCGCGGCAGACGTCATCCAGGGCAGGACCTGCACCGCCTATCCCGCGGTCAAGCCGGACATCGACGCGGCCGGGGCCACCTGGTGCGAAGTCAACGCCACGGCCTCCAACGCCTGCGCCGACGGCAATATCGTCACCGCCCCGGCCTGGCCCGCCCATCCCGAATGGATGCGCGAGTTCCTCAAGGCGCTCGGCTCGACCATTGAACCGTAGCCATTTTTGCGGGATCGAAAACAGGCGGCCCGGGAAGTCCTTTCCGGGCCGCTGTCCCTTTCCATCCGCCGGAGTTTCTGTTATGGGCGTAGGCACAATGGTTTAAATACGTGGAGGATGCGAACATGATGGGTTTTTTCTGGTTTTTCCTGGGACTGTTCCTGACCATCGCCGCACTGGTCATGATCAAGATCAGCACCCCCAACGAGCACTAGTTTTCGCCGCACACGCGGCATGAAGGGGGAATCGGCCCGAGCCGGTTCCCCCCTCCTTTTTTTTCAGGAGACGCGATGATTATCTATTCATGGAATGTCAACGGCTACCGGGCCGTGCTCAAGAAGGACTTTCGCGACTGGCTGGACGGCTGCGGCGGGGATGTGGTCATGCTTCAGGAGACCAAGGTTCAGCCCGACCAACTCGCCGCCGAGGAGCGCGAACCCGACTCCTTTTCCAACCACTACTGGAACTGGTCCAAGAAAAAGAAGGGCTATTCCGGCGTGGCGTGCTTCGCCAATCCCGAGCCCCTGGGCTGGGACACCGGCCTGCCCGATGATCGTTTCCGCGACGAGGGCAGGGTGCTCCATCTCGAATACCCGGACTTCCACCTCTTCAACATCTATTTTCCCAACGGGCAGATGTCCGACGAGCGGCTGGACTTCAAGATGGGCTTTTACGACGCCTTTCTCGATCACGCCGAAAGCCTGCGCAAGTCCAAGCCCATCGTGGTCGGCGGTGACTTCAATACCGCCCACAGGGAAATCGACCTCAAGAATCCCAAGGCCAACAGCGAACGCTCCGGCTTCCTGCCCGAGGAACGCGCCTGGATCGACAAGTTCATCGACGCCGGATACGTGGACACCTTCCGTCTGTTCGAAGACGGCCCACACCACTACTCCTGGTGGTCCTATCGCTTCAATGCGCGCAAGAACAACGCCGGGTGGCGCATCGACTACTTCTTCGTCTCCGAGGAACTCAGGGACCGCGTCGTCCGTGCCTGGATCGAACCCGATATCCTTGGGTCCGACCATTGCCCCATCGGCGTCGAAATCGACGTGTAGGAGGCCTCCGGCGGCCGAGGGAAGGGGAAGGAAAACCCTTTGAAAAGTGCTTTCCTTCCCCTTCCCCCGGAGCCCCAACCCCTTCCTTTCCCAAATTTCTTAGCGCCGCTTCGCGGGGGCGTGTGGTTGGTGCTGAGTATTTCCTTGTTTACGAATTGCCGGGGCTAGTTTTCCTTTTGAAAAGAAGTGGGTCTCCTCGCGAACCTTCTGCCGCGCGGATGCGCCTCCAAAAAGTTTCGGAGGGCGAGAGGGGATAGGGGGGCCAAGAGGCTCTCCCTACCTGAGCTGATACCGGGCCAGGGGCGTGTGGACGGCTCCGGCCGGGTCGAGGATGCTTTGCCAGAGAGTGAATTCGTTCACGGAGAAGGCGGGCCAATCATGGTCGGCGGCGCGTTCGAGGACCGCTTTCCAATCGGCGATGCAGGGTTTGCGCACTCTGCCGAGGGTGAGGTGCGGCCGGAACCGTTTCTTTTCGCGGGGGATGGAGACGGCGTACAGTTTGTCTTCGATGACCCGGGCCAGAGCCGCGCTTTCCTCGGCTCCCTGGTCGAGCCCAAGCCAAAGTGTCTTTGGGCGTTTTGCGTCGGGGAACGCTCCGGCGGCACCTGCCCGCATGGTGAAGGCAGGGAAGTCGATGGCGGACAGGGCGTTTTGGATGGCCGGGATGCGTGCTTCGTCGGTTTCGCCGAGGAACTTGAGCGTCAGGTGCCAGGTGGCGGGCCTGGACCAGTTGATGCTGGCATCGATAAGCTTGGAAATGTTCTTTATAAGAGGGGAAAGCTGTTGTCGGTAAGTGTCCGGTAGCCCTATGCCGATGAACAGCCTTGGCACGTTAGCTGTCCTTTTTATTTAGTGCCTGGCCGAAGATGGCCAGATCGCCGAGGACGTCGGCCATGGCCGCGCTCAGCGGCTCGGGCAGCCGGTCGTTCCCGGCTATTTCCAGCAGCCGGTCGGGATCGATGCCGTTTCGTTCGGCCAGTTCGCGCAGTTCGTCGAGGGTGGTTTCATCCATGGGACGAACATAGATGACATCGGCCGGGCAGGCAACGTGGAGGATGTGAATCTCTTGGGCGCCCTGTCGTCCGATAAGTTTGCGGTTTCAAAAAAAAAGGCCCCGCTCCGAAGTTCGGAGCGGGGTCTTTCATTTTGGTCAGAAGGCTAGATGTCGTAGCCGAATGAGTCCACCACCAGTTTGGTGCGGGCCTTGGAAGCGGCCATGCGGGCTTCCAGGTCTTTGGCGTACTGGTCGAGGTCCAGCTCGACCTGGGCCACGCCGGTGTCCATGGCGGCCTTGGCCACGGCCGGGGCGAGCCAGGTCAGGACGCGCGGGTCCAGCGGCTTGGGGATGATGTAGTCGATGCCGTATTCGAGCTTGTCCACGCCGAACGCCTCGCAGATTTCCTTGGAGACCGGCTCCTTGGCCAGACGGGCCAGGGCGTCGGCGGCGGCGAGTTTCATCTCCTCGTTGATGGTGGTGGCGCGGCAGTCCAGCGCGCCCCGGAAGATGAACGGGAAGCCGAGCACGTTGTTCACCTGGTTGGGGAAATCGGACCGGCCGGTGCCCATGATAATGTCGGGGCGCACTTCCTTGACGTCCGGGTAGGGAATCTCGGGATCGGGGTTGGCGCAGGCGAAGATGATGGCGTTTTCGGCCATGGTCTTGACCATGTCCTGGTTGATGGCGTCCTTGACCGAGAGGCCCAGGAACATGTCGGCTCCGACCATGCAGTCGGCCAGGGAGCCCTTGTCTTCGGCCTGCGCGTAGGCGCGCTTGAATTCGTTGAGGTCGGTGCGCCCGGCATGGATCAGGCCGCGGGAGTCGAACATGAGGATGTTCTCGCGCTTGACGCCCATGTGCACGTAGAGGTTGGAGCAGGCGATGGCTGCCGCGCCCGCGCCCGAAACCACGATCTTGATCTCGTCGATCTTCTTGCCGGAAATGTCCAGGGCGTTGATGATGCCCGCCGCCGAGATGATGGCCGTTCCGTGCTGGTCGTCGTGGAAGACCGGGATGCCCATTTCCGCTTTGAGTCGGGTCTCGATCTCGAAACATTCCGGGGCCTTGATGTCTTCAAGGTTGATGCCGCCGAAGGTGGGTTCCAGCAGTTTGCAGAATCCGACAACCTCGTCGGGCGTTTTGGCGTTGATGTTCAGGTCGTAGACGTCAATGTCGGAGAAAATCTTGAACAGGACACCCTTGCCCTCCATGACCGGCTTGCCCGCCTCGGGGCCGATGTTGCCCAGGCCGAGCACGGCGGTGCCGTTGGACACAACGGCCACCAGGTTGCCCTTGTTGGTGTAGTCGTAGACCTTTTCGGTGTCCGCGTGGATGGCGCGGCACGCCTCCGCAACGCCGGGGCTGTATGCCATGGACAGGTCCTTCTGGTTCCTGCACGGCTTGATGGAGATAACCTCCAGTTTGCCCTTGCGTTTGGCTGAGTGATAGTCGAGAGCTTCTTCCTTCGTGAACAATGCCATAAATTCAACCTCCTGAAATTTACAGTTTGTCCAATGTCCTAAAGAGGTTTTTTGCTTTCCGTCAAGCAGTATCGCCCGGGCCGGGGCCGGGCCGGGAGGAAGGCCGAGGGGCGGGGCTCGATCGTTTGGAGGCGGTTGTTCTTGGAAGCGGCCGGGCCGCTACTGCATGAGGATGGGCGGGATGTCCAGTTTGTGTTCGGCCCAGAAGCGGAGCGCGCCGGGATGCAGGGGGATGGACAGGCTGCGGATGCCGTTTAGCAGGCTCATGTCAGCGGCTGCGCCGTGTACGCGTTGCAGTTCTTCGAGTCGTTTTTCGCTGAAAATGGCCTTGAGACCGTCATATACGGCGTGGCCGTCCAGGCCGGAGCGGGCGCACCACAGTGCGGCGTCCTGGAAGGTGGCCACGGGCTCGGTCTGGCCGTAGTAGGTGCCTGCCGGGATGGTTGCCCGCGAGTAGAACGGATAGAGCTGGTAGAACCCGGAGACCATGGCGGCCTCGTGCAGGTTCAGGATGCGGACGGGCGTTTTTGCGGCCGCTTCCATGACCGAGGCGTTGGGGTGGCCCGCCAGAATCCAGAATCCGTCCACCTCGCCCCGGGCGAAGTCTTCGGCGGCCTCGGCGTAGCCTGTGGGCAGGTGGTTGAAGCTGGTCCAGAGTTTGATGTGGCGGAAGAACCGCTCGGCGGACAGGGCCGCGCCCGAGCCGGGGTTGCCCACGGCGATGGTCTTGCCCCGGAGGTCCAGGACGGTGTGGATGCCGGAGTCCATGCGCACCACGAGTTGCGCCGGGGTTTCGTAAAGAAAGGAAATGGCCTGGACATCGGCGAATTTTTTGTTGGTGCAGCGCAGTTTGCCGGTGCGCCCCAGGAACGCGTCGCCCGCGTTGACCAGGGCCATGTCCGCCTTGCCCGAGCAGAGGGCGAGGAGGTTCTCCACGGAGCCGCCGGAGGGCTTGGTCTGGACGTTCAGGCCGGGCGCGTCGGCGGAGATGACCGCTGCCATCTTGTTGGCGAAGTGGTTGAAGGTGCCGCCGCGCGGGCCGCCGTAGAAGGTCAGGGTCCGCGAGGCCGTGGCCTTGGGCGCGGCCGGGTCGTTTTCGGGCTCGGCAGAGCAGCCCGCTATCGGGGAAAGACCCAGGCAGCAGAGCAGGATCAGGGCGTGGAAGAAACGCGGCATCGGACCTCCGGCCGGTGATTCGGTGCGCCGCCCCATGCGGCGTCAACCGGGACAGTTCGTTTTTGCCATACCCCTGCGTCGAAGACAACGCGCGTCCGTTCCGCACCCGAATTTTATAACCTTGCGCGCAAGCTTCTCGGAAGCGCAGCGCGAAAAAAAGGGGCGGTTGGCCGCCCCTTTGGTTTTGTATCACATTGCCGTCGGATCAGGCCGTGGACATGCCGAGGATGCGTTTGAGTGGCTTGACCCAGATGAAGCTGAGGAACCAGGCATAGGCGAACACCGCCACGGTGATGAGGGAGAACCATATGAGGATGTCGCGGGTGGGCGCGTTCAGGGAGAAGGCCGGTACGTATGCGAAGAGGAATGGGGCGAGGTAGAGGAACTTGGCGAATTTGAATGAGGTGAAGGCGGTGCGCCACATGTTGGCCCCGGCGATGGTCGCGCCCGCGAAGGCGGCAATGCAGACCGGCGGGGTGATGTTGGAGTCCTGGGAGAGCCAGTACACGATCATGTGCGCGGCCACTTCGTTGACGCCGAGGTGGGTCAGGGCCGGGACCGCGACCACTGCGGTAATCAGGTAGGCGGCGGTGACGGGCACGCCCATGCCGAGCACCAGGGAGGCGAGGGCCACGAGCAGGATGGTCAGAACCAGGTTGCCGTGGGCCAGTTCGATGACGATGTCCGCGAAGGTAAGGACGAGCCCGGAGTATGTCAGCACGCCGATGATGATGCCGATGACGCCCACTGTCGCGCCGATCTTGAGGGAGTTGATGGTTCCGTAGCGGGCCGCGACGACAAAGGCTCCGAGTTCGCTCTTGAGGCCGTCCACGGTCTGCCTGCGCCAGGCGAAGACCGCGGCCGCGGCGAGGAGGCCGTAGAGGAGCAGGATGCGGCCGGAGAGGAACGGCCGCACCGCCGCAGCCGCTTCTGGCCCGGCGGCCTTGCCGATGAGTTTGATGACCCAGGGGCAGAGGACCATGAAGGTCATGATGAAGAGCAGGGTCGGGTCGATGCGCGAGCCCTCGTCCTTGAACGACAGGCCGATGCACGCGGCCAGCCCGACGATGGCGGAATAGCCCGGGGAGTATCCGGCGAGCATGAAGATGGTGATGAGGATGAGCGGCAGGGTGTAGAGCCATTCCTTTCGCAGGATCTCCATGGCCCCGAGCTTGTACCGTTCGCCCACGATGTTGTTCTTGCGGGCTTCGTAGTGGACCATGACGAAGACCGAGAAGAAGTACATGATGGCCGGGAATATGGCCACGAGCATGATGTGGGAATACGGCAGGCCGGTCATTTCGGCCATGATGAACCCGCCCGCGCCCATGATCGGGGGCATGAACATGCCGCCGATGGAGGCCGCAGGCTCGATGCCGCCCGCCACGTGCGGCTTGAACCCGGCCTTCTTCATCATGGGAATGGTGAAGGTGCCGGTGGAAACGGTGTTGGCGATGGCCGAGCCGGAGATGGACCCGAACAGCCCTGAGGCAATGACCGAGACCTTGGCCGGTCCGCCCACCTTGTGCCCCACTGCGGCCAAGGGGAAGTCGATGAAGAATCGCTGCGCCCCGCATCTTTCGAGAAAGGCCCCGAAGAGCACGAACAGGATGATGTAGGTGGCCAGCACGTTGGCCATGATGCCGAACACGCCGTCCGAGCGGTAGAAGATGGAGGTGCACAGGTCCGGGAAGCTCGCTCCCGCGTGGGCGATGAGCTCGGGCATGTGTGCGCCGTACATGCCGAAGAGGATCATGATGACGCCGATGATGACGAAGACGTTGCCGACCACCCGGCGGGCCAGCTCGATGCCGATCAGCACGCCGATCATGGCCATGGTCTTGTCCATTTCCGTTTCGATGCCGATGCGGTAGTTGATGGCCTCGAAGTTCAATATCCAATAGCTTACGGAGACCAGCGAGGCCAGCATGAGCAGGTAGTCCACCAGCCGCATGAGGCGGCTGCGGGATTTGTAGATCAGGAAGACGAGCATGTACGTGATGATTACGTAGATGCCCCGGTGATACTGTGTGGCCGCCGGTTCGAAGATCGCCGACCAGGAGTAGAAGAGGACCATCGAGACCGACAGGAAGTCGAAGAGAAATCTCTCGTATCTGTTTAATTTGTCATACATTGTAGCGCGCTCTCGGCTGCGGGGCAGCGGTTGGAGAATGTGCCGCGCCGTCAAGGCCGACCGCGTGCCGGGCGCCCATGAAGGGAGACCGGCCGTTCGGCCGGGCGGGGCGGATCGGGGCTGTGCGCGGTCCTGACGGACGTGGCCTGGGCCGCCGGGAACGCGCTGCGCGGGCGGACTCTCGGCCCGCCCGCACACGTTGTCGGGAGCGGGGGGCCTACTTCAGGACGCCCATTTCCTTCCAGAACTTCACCGCGCCCGGATGCAGGGGAGTCGCGGCGGGGTTGATGCCCTTGAGCCCGTCGGCCAGGCTCATGGCCTTGAAGGTCTTCTTCTGGCCGACCATGTGCTTGAGGCCTTCCTCGGACCAGACGGCCTTGAGGAGCGCGTACACGTCCTCGGCGGGCACGTCGGCATTGGCCACGAGTAGCGCGGAATCAAAGAAGGAGGGAGTGTCGTGATCCACCCCGCGGTAGGTGCCCGCCGGGATGGTCAGCTTGCCGAAGTAGGGATACGCCTTGAAATAGCCGGAGTTTTCGGCGTCGGCGCCGACGTTGACCATGTCGATGTCGTTGGTCTGGGCGGCCATGATGACGGCTCCGGACGGGAAGGCGGTGAGAAGCCAGAAGGCGTCGAGCTGCTCATTGCCGAAGGCCTGGGCCGCGTCGTTGTAGCCCATGGCGTTGCGCTCGATCTTGTCCCAGATGCCGAGGTGGGTGAAGAACCGCTCGCAGTTGGCGAACGCGCCGGAACCGGCGTTGCCCACGCCGACCTTCTTCCCGACCAGGTCCTTGGCGGACTTGATTCCGGAACCCTTGCGGATGACCAGCTGGGCGGGCGCGCCGTAGAGGTAGCCCACGGCCAGGACGTTTTCATATTTGTTCGGGTCGCCGGTCAGCTTGCCGTTGCGGCCGAGGTAGACTTCGCCCGCGTACACGGTGCCGAACGCGCAGCGGCCGGAATTGACCGTGCGCAGGTTTTCGGTGGAGCCGCCGGAGGACTGGGCCTTGATGGAAAAATTGGGGTTGTCCTTAATGGGGCCGAATACCTGGATGGCGTTGGCGACGATCTGGAAGGTGCCGCCGGCCGGACCGCCGCCGAAGACGTAACGTTTTTTGGCGTGCGCGTTGAAAGACATGCCGAGAACAACGGCAACAGCTAAGGCCAGGATGTAAATCCGTTTCATGTTTCCTCCTAGGGAACCACAGAAGTTAATATGGACCGCAACTTTTTCTACCTGTCCCGCATTGCACGGGCGGTAAAACACACCCCCGAGGGGAAGGCTCTTCCACTCGGTATGCTGTTGTCGCACAGAATGGCGATTATTTCAACGCAATTCTCCGATGACATGGGTCCCACTACCTGAATTAATTATCTTTTATATAACCGGTTTTTATATTCGCATCAGGGGAAAACAGGACGTCTCCCGGCGGGGAAAAGCACGAAAGACGGCTTTTGACATCGCCCGGCGGTGTGGTACATGCGTCGTCGTCAACGCCCAAGGAGGGTACCCATGCTGGAAAATCTCGTGGTGGTCCTGTTCCGCCCAAAATACCCGGAGAATATCGGTTCCGCGGCTCGCGCCTGTCTGAATATGGGGGTGACCGAGTTGGTGGTGGTCGATCCCTATAATTTCAACATGGAAAAGGCCCTGCCCCTGGCCACGGCCCACGCCCGGCATATTCTGGAATCCGCGCGCATCGTGGACACCCTGGCCCAGGCCGTGGACGGCTGTACCGCGATTTATGGAACCACGGCGCGCACGGGCGGCTGGCGCAAGGGGATCATGAATCCCGACACCCTGGCGAACGTGGTCGACGATCGGCTGCGCGGCGGCGGAAGGGTCGCCTTGGTCTTCGGCCCCGAAGACAAGGGGCTGACCAACGAGGAGACTTCCATCTGTTCCGGGCTGATGACCATCCCGACCAGCCGCGACGGCACCTCCCTGAACCTGGCCCAGGCCGTGGTGGTAGTCCTGTACGAATGCTTCAAGCGTTCCCTGGCCCATCCGTTCGTGCCGGGCGGTCCGCCCGAGGAGCGTCCCACCACGGTGCGGGAACAGGAGGCCCTGTTCTCCAACCTTCAGGAAACCCTTCTGGCCATCGATTTTCTCAAGGACGACAACCCGGATTACTGGATGCTTCCGGTGCGCCGCTTCTTCAGCAAGGTCAATCTCAAGCGCAACGAGTTCAACCTGCTCATGGGCGTTTGCCGACAGGTGCAGTGGTTCGTGGACAAATACGGGCCGAAGAAGGGCGGCGGAGCCGAATAGAGGCCGTACCCTTCGGTTGCCTTTTGTCCGGCATGAAAAAAGCCCCGTCCGACGCTGTCGGGCGGGGCTTTTTCACGGGCCGGATCAGCCGTCCTTTTTCGAAGGGCAGGTCAGGCGCGCCGCTTGCAGCTTTTCCCTGGTCTGGTCGGCCGTGTCGCCGCTGCGCCGCTTGAGGAGTTCCCTGGCCTTGGCCGCGCTCATGGGCTCGTGGAAGTAGAATCCCTGAACGCGGTTGCAGTTCAGGTCGAGGAGCAGGCAGATCTGCTCCGGGCTCTCCACGCCCTCGGCGATGACGTCCAGGTCCAGCGAGTGGCCCAGGGCGATGACCGCCTTGACGATCTCCATGTCCTCCGGGTCGTTTTTCATGCGCGCGATAAAGGTCCGGTCCACCTTGAGGGTGTCCACGGGCAGTTGCTGGATCTGGGACAGGGAGGAATAGCCCGTGCCGAAGTCGTCGATGGAGAAGCGCACTCCGGCATCCCGCAGCCGGTTGAGAATGCGCAGGGACGACTCCGGGTTCCCCATGAGGGAGGATTCGGTGATTTCAAGCCGCAGGCAGGAGGGCGGGAGCCCGTACTTGGCGAGGAGCGAGACCACGATGCTGTCCAGCTCGATGCGGGCGAATTGCTTGCTTGAGAGGTTCACGGACATGAAGATGTCGTCCACGCCCTCGGTTTCGTTTCGCCATCCGGCCAGGGTCCGCAGGGCTTGCTGAAGGACCCTCTCGCCCAGTTGGACGATGAGCCCGGATTCCTCGGCCTTGGGAATGAATTCCGCAGGCGGGATGGCCCCCCGTTCGGGATGCTCCCATCGGGCCAGGGCCTCGAAACCGATGACGTCCGATCCGTCCAGATCCATGATGGGCTGATAGACCACATGGAACTCGTCGTCCGCCAGTCCCCGGCGCATGTCGTTTTCGAGGGTCATCTGGTCCGCGGCGGTTTCAAGCATTCGCTCGGTGAAGACCTTGAAGCGGTTGCGTCCGGCCTCCTTGGCATAGTGCATGGCGATGTTGGCGTGTTGCAGCACATCGGCGGCCTTGCGGTCCCCGACCGGGCTCAGAACGATGCCGAAGCTGGCCGAGGTCTGAACCTCGTTCCCGTTCAGGCGGAACGGTTCGGACAGGCGGCTGCGCACGCGTTTGATGATGCGGATGGCCTCGGCCGGGCTGGACAGTTCGTCCAGGAGCAGGACGAATTCGTCGCCGCCGAACCGGGAGACCGTGTCCAGGCCGCGCATCTCTCCGGCCAGCCGCATGGCCGTTTCGGTCAGGACCATGTCGCCGAAAGTGTGGCCCAGGGAGTCATTGATGATCTTGAATCGGTCGAGGTCCACGAAGACCACGGCGAAGAAGTAGTTCTCGCGGCGTTTGGCGCGGCGCATGGCCTGCGCCAGTCGGTCCAGGCACAGTGTCCTGTTGGCCAGATTGGTCAGGGGGTCGTGCAGCGCCTGGTGCCGGAGCTGCTCCTCCATGTTCTTGCGCTCGGTGATGTCGCGGAAGCTCAGGCGCATTCCCAGCGGCTTGCCGCCGATGCCCGCCACCGCGCGGCCAACCGCGCCGAGCCAGCGGGTTTTGCCGTCCGCCGTCAGGATGCGGAAGTCAAGGGTATCGCCCCTGTCGGAGTTGGCCTCCACCAGGTAGGCGTCCCAGGCGTCCCGGTCGTCCTCGATGACGATTTCCCTGACCAGGGACGGGGCCTCGAAGAATCGTTCGGGCGGGTAGCCGGTGATTCGTTGGCAGGCAGGAGAGCAGTAGTGGACGGCATTGTCCGTGCCGATCCACAATTCCCAATCGTAGCCGAAGTCCGCGATGGTCCGGTAGCGTTCCTCGCTTTCCTGGAGCACGCGCACGAGCTTTTCCCGCTGGCCTTGTATCTGGGCCTTCTTCTTTTCCGTGATGCCCGACTGGCGGATAATATAAAGGGAGAGCAGGGTGATGACGAGCAGGACGGCGAGGAAGATGAGGGCGACGCCGTCGCGGTATTCATTGATCTCGGTGCGCACATCGTCCATGTACAGCCCGGTGCCGATGATCCATCCCCATGGTTCGAACTGGCGTACGTGGGAGAGCTTGCGGGCGACGCGATCGGGCTGGTCCTGCCACTGCCAGTGGTACTCCACGAAGGCGTCCCTGCCCTTGCGGGCGGCGCGGGTGAACTCCATGAACACCCGCTTGCCGTCCTGGTCGCGGTAGTCGGTCAGGTCCAGGCCGTCCAGGTCCGGCCTGTACGGGTGCATTATCATGCGCGGGGTCAGGTCGGTGATCCAGAAATAGTCCTTGGATTCCGGGCCATAGCGGGTGGTCCTGACGATCTCCGCGCCGAGCCGTTTGGCGTAGTCCCGGGAAATCTCGTCCCGGGCGGCCATATCCTCAAGGTGCGTCAGGGTGTCGATCAGCGTGTCGGTGATCTCGACGACCTTTTCCTTTTTGGCTTCCAGCAGGGCCGTTTCCATGGATGGGAGCAGGTACAGGAAGATGGACCCCGCGATGAGCAAAAGCATTATCACCGAGGGGAGCAGAATACGTACCGGGGCGAATTTCAGGTAGTGGGGGTGCTTGTCCTTCGGCATGGTGCGGCTGTCCTGTTCGAAGTGTCTGGTAATCGCATTCTCCATATAACGTAAGAATGGGGAAAAAGAAAACGGGACACAATTATTGTTTCCAAAGCGTCGGCGTGATTCCGGCGCGTGTGCGGTCAGCGTTTCGGCATCGGAGGCCGGAATACGGCCACCTGGTTGCGGCCGCCGTTCTTGGCCGCGGTCAGGCCCGATTGGAGACGCTGCCGGAAGGATTCGGCCGTGTCGTCCGCTTCGGCCTGGGCCACACCGAGGGAGAGGGACATGCGGATTTTGCCCCCGAAAAGCTTGTGTCCCGCGAGAATGCGCATCTTTTCGGCCACAACGGCCGCCTTGTCGATGTCGGTGTGCGGGCAAAGAACGATGAATTTACCGCCGTGCCAGCGGAAGAGGAAATCGTTGGAGCGGAGCTGGGCGTCGACGCCCCGGGCCAGGTCGGCCAGGACGCGGTCTCCGGCGCGGTCCCCGTGGGCCCGGTTGATGTTCCGGAGGCCGTCCACGTCGAGCATGATCCCGGAAAGGGCCGGACCGTACCGCCGTACGTGGTTCAGCTCCCTGGTCGCGACATCTTCGAATTTGGCTCGGTTGTACGCGCGGGTCAGGGGATCGAGGGTCGTGCGCCGTTCCAGCTCCCTGGCCAACTCGTCGGCCCTGGCCGCGTCCCGGCTCAGGAGCGGGACGACCTGTTTCAGCATGAGCAGGGCCTGGCCCACGAGCACGAGAATCCCGGCCGCCATGCACAGATGGGAGAGGGCGAGAAGCCCGTCGTGGCTCTGTCCGGGGTCGGCGCGCAGGGTGAGGACTATGCCCGCGAAGACGCACAGGAGCGCGGCCATGGCCAGCACGCTTGCGATGTAAAGGACCTTGTAGCGCGTTCTGAGTCCGGGGGTGGCGATACGGTCCTTTGTCATGTCTGGGCGGGGGCTATTGGGGGGAGCCTTCGAATGTGTAGTAGAGGCTGCCCGTGTCGTTGTTGTTGTCGTAGTTCAACTCGATGGAGAAGTCGGGCCACATCCAGCCGTAGCGGAAGCCGATGCCCCGTCCCGCACCGTAGCGCTGCATGAGCATGTCCTTGAGGAAGAACTGGTTGACCCGGCCCTTGAAGGCGATGCCCACGCGATAGAGTTTGTCTGCGTGGAAGTAGTAGGCGACGGACGTGATTTCGGCCTTGCCGTATGTCATGGGCTCGTCGCGTTTGAAGTAGGTGTCCTTGAAGCCGGGTTCCTGCACCGGGGCAAGACCGGGAATCTCGGATAGGGGAGTGCCCCAGGTGATTCCCCGGAAAGCGGTGGGGCGGGGAGCCTGGACGTAGTCGGAAGCGGCGGCGGGCACGGCTGCGATTATCAGGACGATCAGTAGTGTCAGGGTGAACAGTTTGTTCATGACCGGTCTCTCTCTGGCAAAGGATATGGAAGCATCCAGAATGGACGCATTGTACGGATTTATGGACGAAACGCAAGAAGGAGGAAGGTCCGGCCCGCTTCGGCGGGGCCGCTTGCGCATTGTCAGCCCGATGGGGGTTGTGGTATCGCAGGGCAAGCGAAGGAGGCGCTCATGAAACGATTCGCGGCATTGGCCCTTGTGTTGTTCCTGTCCGCCTGCGGCGGCCCCGGCCCGGATGCCGGTCGGCTCGACGCCCTGGAAGCCGAGGTCCGGACTCTGAAAGAGGAAGCCGGAGCGCGCGACAAGGCGTTTCGCGAGGAGCTTGCCCAGGTGCGCCAAAACCTCGACGCCATTCGGGCGCTGCTCGAAAAGGGGCAAGGCGGGGCGCTGGACCGCGAGGACACAGCCCCTGGCGCGGTTCCTTCCGACGAGGAGCTGGACGCCAAGGCCAAGTCCTTCGTGAGCGAGAATCTCGATCGGCTTATGGCGCTGACCCGCAAGCTTCTGGACAAGATGGAGTCCGAGCTGGACAACAAGCCCCGGGAGACCGGGGAGCCGCCCGCCCAGGGCGACGAAATCTGATGGAGACTATTCGATGAGGACATATATGAAATGGCTGCCGCTCGCGGCCCTGGTTCTGGCCCTGCTGACCGGGTGCGCCGCAGGCAACGCCATCAAACTGAAATACGCGCTCATCAGCACGGATTCCCCGTGCTCGGGCGAGGTGACGGTTTTCCGGTTCGAGGACAAGCGGCCCGCGGGGGCGCTGGGCAAGACCTCCGACAAGGAGACCATAACCACCCTGTCCGATGTGGCAGACTGGGTGGGCTGGGCACTGTTCGACGAGCTTGAGAACGCCGGGTGCAAGGCCCGGTACAGAACCACCGCGCTCACGCCCGCCGACGACCTTGTGGTTACCGGCGAGGTTCTCGAACTGACCCTGAATCAGACCGGCGTGACCACCTACAAGGGCCGCGTGTCGGTTCGGATAGTGGTGTCCCGGAGCGGCAAAACCCTGCATACCGAGAAGTACACCAGCGAGGTGGAGGACGTGGTTGTGCCCGGCTATTCCTCCCAGGCCGACATCCTTGCCGAGGCCCTTCGCGGGGTCATGTACGAGGCCATCCCGGCCATTGCCGCGGCTGCCGAGAAATAGCCCGATTCCCCTTTCCTCCCGGTTCGCCGGGCCCAAGCCCCTTCGAGGAGCAAACATGTTTGCCGACAAGGATATCTGCAAGCGCTGCGGCGCGTGTCTGGACGAGTGCCCCTTCGACCTCATAGTCGAAGACCGCGAGGGCTTTCCCAAGCTTCGCCCCGCTGCCAAGAAAACCTGCATCAACTGTGGCCATTGCGTGGCCGTCTGCCCCGTGGGGGCCGTGACGCTGCCCGAGATGCCCGTGACCCCCGGCCTGTCCCCGGCCCAGTGCGCCCCGTTCGACCGCGAGCTCAAGGTGACGCCCGAACAGGCCGATCAGTTCCTCAGCGGACGCCGCTCGGTGCGCACCTACAAGGACAAGGCCGTGCCCGGCGAGGTCCTGGAGCATCTCTTTTCCGTGTCCGGGTTCGCGCCCAGCGCCAAGAACGGTCAGCCCGCACGGTGGATCGTCACCCGCACGCCCGCGGCCACCCGCCGCCTGGCGGGCATGACCGTGGACTACATGGCCACCAACTCGATCATGCCCGGCGTGGTCAAGAACTGGGCGCGCGGCGTGGACAAGATTCTTCATGGCGCTCCCCACGTGGCCGTGGCGCACGCCCCGGAGGACGGCTTCAACCCGGCCGAGGACTGCGCCCTGGCCGCCGCCTACCTCGAACTGGCCGCTCACGCCCACGGCCTTGGCGCCTGCTGGGCGGGCTTCCTCATGGAGGTGGCCGAAGGATGCTGCAACATTCGCCGCGAGCTGGGCATTCCCGAAGGCCACGGCGTCTATGCCGCCCTGATGCTCGGTTATCCGAAGTACCGCTACAAGCGAATTCCCACCCGTCGTCCCGTGGAAATCGGCTGGCTGGATTGATAGGAACCTTTTTCCGGAGCCTGTCCCGGGCACGGAGAGGCGAAATTCCATGAGAAAGGCCCCGCTCGAATAATCGAGCGGGGCCTTTCTCGCACGTTCCGTCGACTAGATGTCGAGGAGCGCGGCCTTGATGTTCTTTCTCCCGAATTCGCGGGCTCGGGATTCGTCCCACATGAAGATGTCGATGCGCTGGTGATAGCGCTTGTTCATGAGGTCGTTGATCTCGAAGATGCCGTAGCCTTCGATGCGGACCTTGCGTCCGAAGACCCATCCCTGATCGAAGAGGTCGCGGGACACGGCGATGGTGCCGGAACGGACCTTGCGCATGGAGGCGGCGATAAGCGGGTCGTCGTCGCACTGGTCGGTGGACGGGTTGTAGGCGGTCACGGTGACCGTGCGCACCGGGGATCGGTTCTTGGCCTTTTGGAGGAGGCGGGCCTCCTCGACCAGTATCTTGCGCGCTTCGGCGGTCTTCTGGACCAGCTCAAGGCGGTGGGTCAGGTCGTCGATTTTCTGTTGTTTCACGACGACGACTACCGCCAGGATCACGAGGGTCGCGCAGAGGACCGGGGTGAAGGTGTAGTTGAAGAGTATTCGCATATAAGGATTGCTCCGTTGTCGTTTTTGGTCCGTGGCATATAATGATCGAAAAAATTCTTGTCAACGCCAAAGCATTTTCGATGCAAGACGTGGGCCTTATTCGTTTATCACATTGAATTTGTTGTGAATAAAAAAATATCGTTCTTGCGATCAACCGATACCGTCAGGAAAGCGGTCCATTTTTTCAACCGCTTGGGCGACTCTGGATTTTTCGATAAAATTATTTCTTGATATAGAATATCGCTTTCAATATAGTGTCAACGAAAAGATAGCTATATATCGAATTTTATCAAGGATAATAATGGATTCGACAATGTTCAGAATGCTCCCCGCGCAAAGTGGGGATGCCTGCCTGCTGACCACTCGCCGGGGGACGTACCTTTTCGACGGCGGGATTTTGTGTGGAAATTTGTCCCGGATGCTGCGTGAGCGGCGGGTGGGCAAATTGCGGGTCGCGGTGTGCACATCCGCGTCCCCCGATCGGCTCGGCGGCATTCTCGATCTCATGGAGAGCGGGTATCCGGTGGGAGAATACTGGCTGCCGGACAGCCTGCGTGTCCTCGCCGCCGCGGCTCGCGACTTTGATGGCGGGTTTCCCGACTGGCTTGTCCGGTGCGGCTGGCCGGTGCCGGTGGAGGCGTCCTTTCCCATGCCCAACACCATGCCCCCGGTTCAGGAAGGGCATCCGCTGACCGCGTGCGCGGAGCTTGCCCTGCTCGGGGCGGCCGCCTGCACGGGTCGGCTGCCGGTCGAACCTCGGCCGTTGGCTCCGGCGGAGACGTTCCCGGCCGTGTCGAGGATGCTCTTGTCTTCCTTGGCGGAGACCGGGAACGGCGGACTGCTGCAATTGTGTCTGGATGCCCTGGGCAGGGACGCGGGGCGGAATCTCGCGGCAAGCGCGGTGCTTTGCGGCAGGCTGCTGGCCAATCGCGCGGAGGCCCTGCATCCGTCCACGCACCGGGTGGCCCGGCAGGTGGGGATGACGTTCGCCCTGGCCGTCATGGCCGAGGGGTTGCTGTCGCGAGGCGGTATTCGGGTGCGCTGGTTCCGGCAGACGGGACGGCTTGAGGAGCACCTTGTGCCGCGGCACCCCGTCATGTGCCTGAACGGTGTGGAAGCGGCCGACAGGGAGGCGGAACCGCTCCGAGTGTCGGCGGCGTCCATGCTCCAGTCGGCCAGACGCATTTCCGTGCCCGGGGCCGGGCTGGTTTTCCGCTACGGCGACGCGGATTGCGGCGTCCTTGTCTGCGGCAACTCCAGGCTTTCCTTTTTGGGACGGCGCGGAGTTCTCCCGCTTGCCCGGCCCACCGTCATAACGGCCCCGCAACTGGGAGCCCCCGGAGGCGAAGGGGCATACGGCCGCGTGCGGTCCGCCGATCCCGGCGCCGACGCCTGGGTGCGCGCAAAGTGTTTTCGGTCCAGGCGGGTGGCCGAGGGGTTTATGCGGCAGGCGGTCCGTTACTGTCTGTGCAACTGCCGGGACCGGACCCTTCAGGAAGTACTGCTCGTCTTCGATCGAGGCCGGTGGCGTCGGCTGGCCGGAGGCGTGTGCAACTGTCCCTGATCCGTTCCGAGTGCGGGCGGTCATCCCGATGCGGGTTACCCTCTTTTCAATTCGTCTGCAAAATGGTATTATATATACTATATGTAATTGGAGGGGAGCAATGATGCGGGATCTGTTCGATGCCGACCATTTTCTGGACAGCGTTGTCCAGGACAGAGAGCTGGCCGTTGACCTCGTCGAAGCCTTTATCCAAGACTGCCCGGAACGGCTGGCCGAGTTGACCGAGGCTCTGGCCGAAGGCGACGCCGACAGGGGATGCAAGCTGGCCCATTCGTTGAAAGGCATGTGCGGCGTGGTCCGAGCCGGGGTGTTGAGCAGGCTGGCTCTGGAAATGGAGTTGGCCGCGCAGAAGGGCGATTTGGACGGCGTGCGCGAAAGGATCGGCATGTTCACCGAAGGCCTGGCCCGGGTCATGGCGCTTATGGAAGATTTCAGAAAACACGGCTGAGTCCGGGACGCCGGGGCGAAAAAAAAGGCCTGTCCGCAATGGACAGGCCTTTTTTCGTGTCGATAGGGGAGCGTTATTTGGTGGCCTCTCCGCCCTCGGGAGCGGTCTTGGCGGATTCCTCGGCGGGAGCCGGAGCGGCTTCCGGGGCCGGGGCATCGGTCTTGGGCGCTTCGGGGCGGGTGAAGTCCACCTGCACCTTGTCCATGGCGGCTACGATATCCTTGGTGATGTCCACGGTTTCGCTGGACGCGATGATGGCCTGCCTGCTCAGGATCAGGGTCAATCCCTTTTCCTTGCGGTAGTTGTCTAGGACTTCGTTGAACTTGGCGTCCACCAGGCCGACGACGCGCTGCTGCTCGGCGGTCATGGTGTTCTGCAGTTCGCCCATGGCCAGCTTGTATGCGGCCACGGTCTCTTCGGTCTGGTCGGCCTGCATGGCCTTATAGGCGGCTTCGGCTTTTTCCTGCAGAGGCTTGCCCATCTCCTGGAGGTGAGCCATGGCCTCGGTGGCCAGCTTGTTGTCCTTGAAGGCGGCTGCTTCGTCCACGACGCCTATCTTGACCGAAGGCTCCTGGTTGCAGGCGCTCAGGCCGAGGACCAGAGCCGCGACGAGGAACAGGGGAAGAATCCGTTTCATTGCCATATCTCCATTGTTTCGTTTGAAGTCGATTGGATTAAGAAGTCGGGCAAGACTACGCGCGCCGGGGATATCTGGCAAGGGAAACATCGGATAGCCTGTTGTGGCGGCATCGCCCTGGCCGGGGCGGGCACGGCAGGAAGTTCCATCGTCCAGCTCGTCGTTTACCGTTGGAAATATGGCGGATTCGTGCTGGCACATCCCTTGCTTCCAATCTCTTCGAGAAGGCATCGGGAACTTCTTGCCGGGGAATGGGTATCCCTGCGGTTCCCGCGAGTCCGGCCAGCGCCGGATCGGAGGAAGTATGAGTTTCGGAAGTATGTACGTGGGCGCCACCGGCGTGGTGGCCCATAGCGAAGGAATGCAGGTCCTGGCCAACAACCTGGCCAACGTCGACACCATCGGCTACAAACGCTCGGACATTTTGTTCGGCGATCTTATCAGCCAGCAGGTGGCTTCGGGCGGTGCATTGTACGAATCCGGTTCGGTCCGCACCAGCCAGTTGGGCAAGGGCGTGGGCGTGTCGTCCATCCGGGGCGATTTCACCAGCGGAGCCCTGTCCGGGACCACCTCCGCCACTGACCTGGCCATCTCGGGCGAGGGCTTCTTCGGCGTCAACGATCCCTCCGGAACCATCCGTGGGGCGTCCCACTATACGCGGGCCGGGGATTTCCGTTTCGACAACGAGGCCTATCTGGTCAACGCCCAGGGGTACCGGCTGCAAGGGTTCGCCTATGACCGCGAGACCGGCGAGTGGTCGGGCAGCGTGTCCGACATCCAATTGCCTTACGAAGACGTGACCGTGGACGGCCAGACCGCCCGCGTGGTTCAGTCCTCGCCGCTCGCCACCTCTTCGGTGGAGGTCGTCACCCGGCTGGATCATTCGGCCCTGAGCCAAATCTCCGATGAAAACAATCCGTTTTTCGCCATGCTCGGGGCGTACGCCGCCAACGGGACCGATTCGGATTCCCCGTTCGGCGACGCGCAGCCGCAGTATTCCACGGCCGTGGACGTGTTCGACGAGAACGGCGTCAGTCACGAAATGACCATCTATTTCGATCCGGTGTCCACGGCGGGACTCTCCAACGCCGTGCCCGGCTATACCTATTGGGAATACCTCGTCGCCCTGCCCGGCGAGTCGGACGGCTCGACGGCCAACGGCACCTCTGCGGCCGGATTGGCCGGGATGGGGGTGTTGACCTTCAACGACAGGGGCGCGCTCATCAACCAGTCGGCCTTTACCCTGGACCTCGCGAACGCGTCCGGAGCCGGCGGCACGAGCCTGGGAGCCTGGGTTCCCGCCGAGTTCAGCGAGGACGGCCAGGCGCAGTTCAACTATACCTTCGCCAGCAACGGCGGGGCCGGGACCATTGCCTATGATTTCGGGGTCAATTCCGACACGGCGTCCTGGGCGGGCGGGGCCGTGGCCTCGGCCGCTGACATCGGGACCAACGCGGACCTGCTCCCCGAGATGGACTCCATGAACCGGGACGCCCGCGTGACCACCAGTTACGACCTGCCGTCATCCACCTTGTTCAGCCTTCAGGACGGCTACACCTGGGGATACCTCAACTACGTCAGCGTGAACGAGGAGGGCGTGCTCAGCGGCCACTTCTCCAACGGGCAGACCGAGGAGATGTATCAGGTGGCCGTCTACAAGTTCAACAGCCCGTGGGGTCTCAAGCGGGACGGCGGCACCAATTTCGTGGCCACCGAGGCATCGGGCGAGGCCATCCTCGGCACGGCCGGGGACCGGGGGCGTGGGCTCATCAATCAGAACACTCTCGAAGAGAGCAACGTGGATATGGCCCGGGAGTTCTCCAACATGATCGTCACCCAGCGGGGGTATCAGGCCAACACCAAGGTCATCACCACCTCGGATTCGATTCTGAACACCCTCATTTCCATCAAGCGCTGATCCCTTTCTCCGTCGCACCACGGGGCGTTGTCCGGCAGGTCCGGGGAACGCCCTTTTTCGCGCCCCGCCTTGAATTTCCCTGACAAAGCGGATAGTCAGAACGTGATCCGCCAACAAGGAGTTTTACGTGACGGAGACAAGCGACGCCCGCAGCCGGGAGGCCGTCATGGCCCTGGTCCGGGAGGTGGAACAGGAGGCCCCGGGCGGGGCGGAGTCCCTTTATATGGCCACCATGCTGGCCGATGCGCCCCTGCCCTACGATTTTGCCCTTTCCGTGGAGGGCACCATGCACAATCCGGCCCTGGTCAACCCCGCCGCCGCCTTTTTCGCGGCCACGGCCATCATGACTCCGCTCATCGATCGCGGATTGGTCGTCGCCGATCCGGACGCCCAGGTATTCACCCTGCCGCCGGATGTGCGCGAGATCCTGCGCGCGGGCATGGACCGGCAACAGGCCGCCGAGTGGGCCGGGCGGGCCGTCTACGCCCTGAACCTGTCCCTGCCCGACGCCGAGCCGCAAAGCCTGCCTGTCGTGGAATGGCTTCTGCCCCATGTGCTGGCCTGCCGGGACCTGGCGGCCGACCTCGGTGTGAACACCGCCGCCGCCAACCGGGTCCTGCATCAGGCCGGATTCACATTGTATTACGGCCAGCGCCACAAGGAAGCCGCCGGACTGCTGGAAGCGGCCATGGCCGTCGACGTGGCCCTCAAGGGCGGCCACCATCCGGACATCGCCGCCGACCTGGAAGGGCTGGCCACGGTCTATCAGGCCGGAGGAAATCTGGCCCGCGCCGAAGCGACCTTTTCCGCCTGTCTGGACCTGCAACGCGAGATACTCACCGAGAACAATCCGTCCATGGTTCCGGTGCTGCACGGTTTGGCCCTGGTCCGGCAGGCGCGCGGCGATCTGGCCGGGGCCGAGTCCGCCCTGAACGAGTGCCTGGCCGTCCTGCGCGCATCCGGGGAGGAACGCCACCCGGCCGCAGCCTCCTGCCTGCACAATCTGGCCCTGCTCATGGATGCGCTGGACCGCCCCGAGGAAGGGTTGCGCCTTGCCCTGGAGAGCCTGGACATGACCGTGGATCTGTACGGCGAACACCATCCCGAAGCCGCCGCCGGGCACAATCTCGCCGGGCTGCTTTTCGAACGGCTGGGCAAGAGGCCCGAGGCAGAGGCGCATTTCCGCAAAAGCCTTTCCATTCGCAGCCGGACTTTTGGGGAGGACCACCCCGAGACCGCCCAGGCATTGTGCAATCTGGCCCTGTTCCTGGACGGGCAGGGCGCGGCCGAAGAAGCCTTCGACTGCTTCGAGCGCGGCTTCGCGGCCTATGAGGCTGCTTTGGGACCGGATCACCCCTACATGGAGTCCGCCCTGGACAATCTCGTCGCCTTTCTGGAACGGACCGCGTCGTCGGAGTCGCCCCTGCGGGAGCGGGCCGAAGCGCGGCTCAGGCTGATCGTGGAAAAAGCGGGGCGTTGATGAAGCCGATACTTGCCGTCGGGTTGGGGGAAATCCTCTGGGACGTGCTGCCCCATGCGCGTCTGCTTGGCGGCGCGCCCGCCAATTTCGCCTATCAGGTCAACGCGCTGGGCGGGGCCGGGGTGCCCGTGTCCCGCGTGGGCGACGACGAGCTTGGCCGAGAGGCTCTGTCCCAGTTGGTTCGCAGGGGAGTGAACATCGACGCCGTGTCGCTTGATCTGGAGCATCCCACCGGCACGGTGGACGCCAGCGTGGACGAGCACGGCGTGGCCGTTTACGTCTTCCCGGACGACGTGGCCTGGGATTTCCTGACCCTGGACTCCGCCGCCCTGGCTCTGGCCGCCAATGCCGATGCTGTTTGTTTCGGCACATTGGCCCAGCGCGCCGACGTGTCGCGCCGGGCGATCCATCGCTTTCTGGACGCCTCGGAAAAGGCGCTCAAGGTCTTCGACATAAATCTGCGTCAGAATTTCTACTCCCCGGAGACCATCGCCGAATCCCTGCACGCGGCTCATGTCCTCAAGATCAACGACGACGAACTCGGCGTGCTGACTCGGCTGTTCTCCCTGCCCACGGGGGAGCAGCCCGCCATGCGGACGCTCATGGAGCGATACGACCTCGACCTCGCGGTGCTCACCAGGGGCGGGGCCGGAAGCCTGATCGTCGCGCCCGACGCCGTTTCCGACCTGCCCGGCGAGCCGGTGGAGGTCGTGGACACCATCGGCGCGGGCGATGCGTTTACCGCCGCTCTCGTGCTCGGTTATCTCAAGGGGATGCCTCTGGACGATATCAACAGGTATGCCGCCAAGGTGGCGGGCCATGTTTGCGGGCAACCGGGCGCCATGCCCGATATGCCCGACGAATTGAAGGTCGTTTAGGGAAGGCCGCCCCGAGGGGCGGCTTTTTTATTTGGTGCAGCCAATTCCATATTGGAAGTAGAGAGGGCGCGCCGGACGGTGCGTTAACTCGTTAAGGCAGGCGCGCCTTTGGCGCGAGAGCCAGTGTGGAGGCTTTGCCTCCCCAGCTTCCATGCCCTCCCGGCGGGGTCCATTTCTTTTGCTGGCCCAAAAGAAATAGACGAAAGAAAAGGGCCTTGCGCGATCTCGGCCGCCCGCAGGATCTTCGGCAAGAATCCGATCCGCTCGGGTCGGCTCCACCCGATCAAAAGTATAAGTCCTTCTCTGGTGTACAGCTTCCCATTCTCGGTAGCACTTTCTTGTTCGTAACAGGAGCCGCCGTCCCTTCGCGGTCGGTTTCTAGGCCGCTGATCCAGGGCTGGGGTTGGGTAATTCCCCGCAGGAGCTTGGTTGCGGGAGAGGGGCCTTTTTGCCGGACGGTGCGCCAGCTTGTTAGGGTTGTGAGAGCCAGTGGGGAGGCTTTGCCTCCTCAGCTTCCATGCCCTCCCGGCGGGGTCCATTTCTTTTGCTGGCCCAAAAGAAATAGACGAAAGAAAAGGGCCTTGCGCCAGCTTGGCCGCCCGCAGGATCTTCGGCAAGAATCCGATCCGCTCGGGTCGGCTCCACCCGATCAAAAGTATAAGTTCTTCTCTGGTGGCCCGCTCCCCACTATCGATAGCACTTTCTTGCTCGTCATAGGAGCCGCCGTCCCTTCGCGGTCGGCTTCTACGCCGCTGATCCAGGGCTGGGATTGGTGATTCTCCGCAGGAGCTTGGTTGCGGAGGAGGGAGTGTTTTGGCGGGATGGTACGCCAGCTTGTTAGGGCGATGAGAGCCAGTGGGGGCGGCTTTGCCTTCCCCAGCTTCCATGCCCTCCCGGCGGGGTCCATTTCTTTTGCTGGCCCAAAAGAAATAGACGAAAGAAAAGGGCCTTGCGCCAGCTCGGCCGCCCGCAGGATCTTCGGCAAGAATCCGATCCGCTCGGGTCGGCTCCATCCCAGCAAAAGTATAAGTCCTTCTCTGGTGGCCCGCTCTCCACTATCGATAGCACTTTCTCGATCGTCACAGGAGCCGCCGCCCCTTCGCGGTCGGCTTCTACGCCGCTGATCCAGGGCTAGTGCTCGTATTGCTTTAAATAGCGTAGGTTCGCCTTTGGGTGTTTTTAGGAGAACGAAGAGCCTGAAATTGGGCTTTTCGAGTTGGAAGACAGAATCTCGCTTGCGCGGGAGACGTTCGAAAGCCGGGGCCTAGAGCCTGTCTGAAGCGGCGAAGCGTGGGCCGGCTGCGTCTGCCGAAGGCAGACATCCTGTCGGGCAGCGAAAGCCGCTACAGGCTCTTGGCCACTGCTTTCGGGAGTACGCAGGGCCAAAAAGCGCAGTTTTTGCTTCCTTTTTTCTGCGCCAGCAAAAAAGGAAGTCGCCGTAACGGCGAAACAAAACGTAACGATGCCGTGCACCGTCGAACGCGAAGCGCGGCAACCTCTCCCGCGCGACTTCCTTCTTCCTTCTCCCCGCAAAAGAACAAAAACAGCACACCCGCAGCCCGCACCGCCAGGTGCTTTCCCATCCCTCCCCCTTGGACGATTCTTGCATCCCTGTGCGCACACAACGTGCGCACGTCTTTGCGGACTCATAAAATAATCAACAAATTCAACCTGCAATCAGTGGCACGAGCTATGCTCATATGGGATTGAGAGCAAGGCCGAGCGGCCTTTAACCTGAATTTGCCGTGAGGCTTCAAGGAGGATGAAATCATGAAGAGAACCATTTGGAAGACCGCCATATCCCTGGTGTTGATGGTTTCCCTACTGGCGGGCTGCCAGACCACCCGGACGCAGAACGCGGCCGGAATCGGCACGTTGGCCGGGGCGACGCTGGGCGCGTTGACTTTCAAGAACAAGGTGTCCGGAGCGGCCATCGGCGCGGGCGTCGGCCTGCTGGCCGGGTACATCGTAGGCAACGAGATGGAAAAGGCCGACCGCGCGCGGCTTTCGGATACCCTGGAAACCACGCCGTCCGGCTATGCCACCGAGTGGGTCAACCCCGACACCCGGACCCGTTATGAAGCCATCCCCGAGCCGCCCCGCGAGTACGCGGACGGCCGTGTCGAGCGCGACGTGACCATCAACGCCCGCATGGCGGACGGCTCCACGCAGACCGTGTACGGCAAGGCCTACCGCCAGCCCGACGGCTCCTGGCAGCTTGTGCAGTAGGGGGAAAGAGCGGGGTCGTTGTGGCGCGGCCCCGTTTGCGCCCGGCGTCTACAGTTGCGATTCGATGGGGAGCAGGCTCAGAAATCCCGTTCCGAACCGTTTCCAGAACGAGGCGTTCGGTTCGGAGCTGTATATGATTTCCTTTCCGTTCTCGATGGTGCTCCAGCGCAATCGTTCGTGGCCGCTTTTGTCGGTTACGAGCGTCACCTTGTATGCGTGCTCGGCCAGTTGCAGTTCCACCCCGTCGACGATGGTCCCGGCCATGGCCGAGGAGTGGAACACGACACCTATCTCCGTGTTTTCGATGGAGGAGCGCGGGTCGAGGTTCATGGACCCTATGAAAACCGTTTCGCGATCAAGGACGAACGTTTTTGAATGCAGGCTTGCGCTTGATGATCCGAAAAGCTTTTGCGAGGAGCGTTTTTCACGTTCTTTGAGGGAAGGCTTGAGTTCGTATAACTCGACGCCTGCCTTGAGAAGCGCCAGCCGGTAGCGGGAGTAACCGGCGTGGACAATGGGCACATCGTTCGATTCGAGGGAGTTGGTCAGAATACGGACCTTTACACCCTTTTGGGTCAAGGATTTCAAATACTTCACGCCAGATCGACCCGGGACGAAGTAGGGCGACACCAGGAACAATTCCTTGGACAGGGCTTCGAAATTCGGCCCGAGCCTTGAGATGAGATGGAGATCGCGCCTTTCCCGTTCATTGGAGAGTTTTTCGGGGCGGTCGTACACGGCCGTTGCCTGTCCCCATTCGAATGGGAGGTCGGCGGGAGTGTCCACTCGCAGGATTTTGGCGTTGCGGACCTTGGCGAGGTAAGCTTGATGGCGTTCTTCGCTGTTGACGACCGCTTCGAGACGGTCCGCCCGCTCGGTTGCCTCCTGCGGTGTCGGCATGTCTTTGAGGAGGACCTCCGCCGGGTACGCCAGGTCGCTGTTCCAGTATGCGTCGAAGGAAACGGAGACTTCCTTGACGACGTCTCCCACGCACAAAACATCGAGGTCGTAAAAGGCCACGTCGGACCCGGCGTTGAAATACTGGTCGCCGATGTTGCGCCCGCCGAGGATGGCGAACTGGTTGTCGGCGATGAAGGATTTGTTGTGCATCCGGCGGGTCACGTCGCCGAAGCGCGTGATGAACTGGGCCATCTTGCCGATGTTCCGGCCGAACGGGTGGAACAGCCGGACCTCGAAATTGGGAAGGGCGCTGAGAGCCGCTGCTTCGGCGTCCCTGCCGAAGAGGTCCAGGTCGTCCACCAGCAAGCGGACCCGGACGCCTCGCCTGCTGGCCCTGACGAGCGCGTTGGTGAATATCTGGCCCGTCATGTCGTCGTGCAGGAGGTAATATTGAGCGTCGATGCTCCTTTGCGCGGACTCCGCGAGGAGAATCCGGGCGGCAAAGGCGTCGATACCGTTTGAGAGAAGGAGAAGGCCGGACTCCCCGATGTGTTGCGCCGTCAACGCCTGGGACGCCTTCCCCAGAGGGGTGGCCCGGGTGTCGGTCAGGGCGTGGGAAATCGGTCTTTCAAAATCCTTGGGCAACGAGGCGCATCCCACCAGGATGGCCGACGCCGCCAGGGCGATGAGTGAGAGCCTGATCGTCAATTTTACCATGCTACCCCGTTTCAACCGCGGCCCCGCTGTTTGGGAAATCACCATCGCTTCGGTCGGGCCTTGTCCGTCGCTTCCCGTAGCGCAGTTTCTCGCCATGTCTTGCCGATAAAGCTTCCCGGTTCCCGTATGGGGTGAAAAAAATGAGAACAGGGATATGTATTATTACATCATGACGTGAATTGCGGCAACACGATTAGCCGGGGACTCCCAGGCCGTTCAGCGAGGCTGCCCGTTCGGACAAGAGGCCCGGCGCGATTGGGTCGAAACCGGCAGGTTGGGTCGGGCGCCTGTTTTTTCGGGGAGTTGCCGGTGACTGTTATCTAGCGGGCTTTGGTGAAAAGTCGGCTGATCGGCCTGGGCCGGAATCCGGCCGCGCGGCGTTGGAGATAGAGGAACCCGCAAGCGGCGAGCATGAAGCAGTCCCGGATGAGGGCCATCAGGGGACCGGAGGGCGCATTGTCCGTGTTCTTTGGAGTGCCGAAGCAGCCGCAGTCCGCGTCGAGCCCGATGTGGAGGGCGTAGATCAGAATTCCCATGAACACCAACAACTGTGCGACAATGACGGACAAAGCCCCGCGCACATCGAAAACGAGCGCGAGACCGGAGAGAACTTCCACAGTGGGGATGGCGTAGGACAGGAAACCGGCCATGCGCCAGGAAACCAGGCCGTAGATGTTGATGGTCACGGCGAATCCGTCGGGGTTCATGAGCTTGAGCGTCCCGGCGTAGACGAAGAGCAGACCGAGGATCACGCGGACGACTGTGTATAGCGGTTTGGAGGCGATCGGCGATTTCATGGGTCTCCCTTTGGGGCTGCACAAGGATGCCACGCACCATAAATGGTTCCTTGGCCGAGTGCAAACAGGAACCGGAGACCAATGGTCGGCCCGCAAAGTCTAGAAAAAATCAAGAATATCAGCCGGAACAGGTTGCGGTCTGTTGCGGTTGTGAAAAATCTTTGTGAAATGAGTTAGATGGGATATGCTATTCCTTGTAGATAGACAGGATTTCCGGTACTTCAATGGAGAACGACCAAGATCGCAATCCGCGAAGGGAGCGTGACATGACTGGCAAGAAAGTGCTTTCCGTGGCCGAGATTGCCCGTGAACTCGACCTGCCCGAATCCACGGTGCATTACTGGAAGAACAGGTTCGCCCAGCATCTGCCCAGTGTGGGGCGCGGCCGCCAGAAGCGTTTCCGGCCCGAAGCCGTGGATATTTTCGCCGCCATCTCCCGACTGCTGAAGGAAGGGCATACTGCCCGCGACGTCATGGACCAGCTCGCCCGGGATTACCCGTTGCAGGCGGACGCCGTACCCGTGTCGGCGGACGGCGGGCAGCCGCCCCTTCCGGCCTCGGGAGGGATGGAGCAGGTCATGGGCATGGCTTCGGCCATCGGGCTTGAGATCGCCAGGTCCGTTGGCGAGGGCATCCGCTCGGCGCTTGAATCCGCGGGCGGGACCGCGCCCGACGTTTCCGACATGCGCCGGGGGCTTGAGGAAGCCGCCTCGCGCATATCCGTGACCATGGAGGAGACCGAGGCCCTGAGGGCCGAGAACCGGGCGCTCAAGGAAAAGCTCGCGGTCATGGAAGCGGAGATGGTCCGTTTGCGCAAGGATCGGCGTGAAATGGAAAAATACCTGCTTGACAAGATAAAATCCGTATCTACTTAGTCCCTGTTCCCGGGATGCCATTCCCGAACACACTCTCTCTGAATAAAGTCCCGCCGGGTGCGCAGTCGACGCATCCGGCGGGCGCGCATTACATTCCATCCGGAGGTATTCTTTCATGGGCAGGAAAACCACCCACAAATTCAAGGCTGAAATTAGCCAACTCCTCGATATTCTTGTGCACTCGCTGTACACCAACAAGGAAATCTTTCTTCGGGAGTTGATCTCCAACGCGTCCGACGCTCTGGAAAAGGTCCGTTTCAAGACCCAGGCCGAGGGCAACGCCGAAGAACTCGCCCCGGAGATTCGCATCTCCTGTGACGCGGACGCCAAGACGCTGACCGTTACCGACACGGGCATCGGCATGACCCGCGACGAGTTGATGCAGAACATCGGCACCATCGCCCACTCGGGCACGGCGGAGCTGGCCAGGCTGGCCGAAGAGGGCAAGGAGTCGCTCGATTCGCTCATCGGGCGGTTCGGCGTGGGCTTCTATTCCGTGTACATGGTCGCCGACGAGGTCACCGTGACCACCAAGTCGTTCGACTCCGAGGCCAAGGCCGTGTCCTGGACCTCCGACGGCCGCACCGACTACAAGTTGCAGGACTTGGACGAGGACCGTCCACACGGCACCGAGATCACCCTTCGACTGAAGGATGACGAAGCCTCGCAGTTCACCAATGAGGCGCACCTCAAGCAGATCGTCAAGAAGCACTCCAACTTCATCAATTTCCCCATTTACGTGGGCGACGAGCGGGTCAACACCATCCAGGCCCTGTGGCGCGAGCCCAAGTTCCAGATCAAGCCGGAGCAGTACGCGGAGTTCTACAAGTTTCTGACTTTCGACTCCGAGGACCCCTTCGACACCTTGCACACTTCGGTTGACGCGCCCGTGCAGTTCAACGCCCTCATGTTCATTCCCAAGGACGGCGGCGACCCGTTCGGCCTGGGCCGCGAGAATCGGGGCCTGGACCTGTATGTGCGCCGGGTGCTCATCGAGAAGCAGAACAAGGACCTGCTCCCCGAGTACCTGGGCTTCGTCAAGGGCGTGGTCGACACCGAGGACCTGCCGTTGAACATCTCGCGCGAGACCCTGCAGGACAACCTGCTCATGCGCAAGATCAGCTCCACCCTGGTCAAGCAGGTGCTCGATCATCTGACCAAGATGGCCAAGGACGACGCCGACCGCTACGCCGAGTTCTGGCGCGCCCACGGCGAGCTGTTCAAGGCTGGCTACATGGATTTCCTGAACAAGGACAAGTTCGCTGGGCTGGTCCGCTTCAACTCCTCGTCTCTGGACGACGACAAGGCGCTGTCCTCGCTGGCCGACTATATCTCCCGGGCCAAGGAAGAGCAGAAGGAAATCTACTACGCCTACGGCCCGAGCCGCCAGGCCCTGAGCCTTTCCCCGCACCTCGAAGTGTTCCGGCGCAAGCACCTGGAGGTCCTGTACCTCTATGAGCCCATCGACGAATTCGTCATGGACGCCCTGCGCGAGTACGAGGGATACACCCTGGTCTCGGCCGAGCACGCGGACATGGCAAAGCTCGACAAGTTCGAGTCGGTGGAGAAGGAGGACAAGCCCGAACCGCTGTCCGACGAGCAGAAGAGCGAGATGGACAAGCTGCTCGCGCGCATGAAGGAGGCGCTCGGCGACGCCGTAACCGAGGTCAAGGCGTCCACGAGGCTGTCCGAGTCCCCGGTCTGCCTGGCCAACCCGGACGGCAACGTGACCTCGTCCATGGACAAGATCATGCGGGTCATGAGCAAGGACACCTCCATTCCCAAGAAGATTCTGGAGGTCAACCCGGACCATCCGCTGGTGCGCAACATGCTCGCCATCATGGAGCGGGACGAGAGCGACCCGTTCATCGAGCAGGCCGCCAACCAGCTCTTCGAATCGGCCCTGCTCCTGGAAGGCTACCTGACCGACCCCCACGCCCTGGTGGGCCGCGTCCAGGATCTGCTGACCAAGTCGAGCGGCTGGTACGTGGCTTCCGGCAAGTAGCCTCGTCGAAACGACTGAATAACGAAACGGCCCCGGACATGTCCGGGGCCGTTTTTTGTGTTTCAGGGAAAGCCGGGGCCGCGCAGATTATAACGGCGCGCAGCCTGTAGGCGTGTTAGGTTTGAGGCGATAGTCGATTCCATACCCTGACCACGCCCGCCCTTTCAGGCCGGGCGCGAACCTCCTTACGGGGAGCGGCCAGCTCAATCGACGCCGGGCCGGCCGTTCCCGCCTCCGAAGTCTAGTAACCCATCCCCAGCAGTTTGCGGCACAGTTCCGTGGCGTAATGGTCGGTCATGCCGGAGACATAGTCCACGATGGCCATCATGACGCGGTACTGGCAGAGCTTGTCGTCCTTGGGAATGGCGTCGATGATTTCGTCGCCGAGGATGGTCTTGATCTTCTTGTTGGCGGGTGAAAGTTCAGGATCGCAGAATCCGTCCACGTCGACCATGGCCTGGTCGAGGAGTCTGCCCAGGGCGTTTTGGGCGCCCAGTTCGAGGATGGCCTTCCGGCGCGAGAAGAATATCTTGCCCGAGATGTTGTCGTAGACGTCGTGGATGCGGCGGCAGATGCCGTTTCCCGATTTTTCCATCAGGCTGGATTTCTTGTCGAAACGGCCGGTCATGATGTCATCGTAGTGCGTCTGGAAAATGGCGGCCGCTTCATTGGTCGCGGCGGAGATGAGCTTGGCCCGCAACAAGCTGTTGCGCTGCCGGAAGTGCGCCTTCCACACCCAGTCGTAGCGCTCGCCCGGATCGGTCGCGAGGTCCAGGTATTCCGCGAAGGATTCGAACATGAACCAGTCGTCCAGGATGTCCAGTTCCGTGGCGTCCTCGATGTCGATAATGCGGTAACAGATGTCGTCGGCGGCCTCGGTCAGGTAGGCCAGGGGCGGCCGGGACCACCTGTTGTCCAGGGGAATGAGCCCGAGGGCGCCGGCCACCTTTTCCATGGCGTCGGCCTCGGTCTGGAAATAGCTGAACTTGTCCTTTTCGGCGGCCAGGGATGACCACGGATATTTGAGCAGGGCGCCCAGGACCGCATGGGTGGGGCTTATGCCGGACTGGTGGAAGCCCGTGGACAGGAGCACGCGTACCGCCATGGCGTTGCCGTCGAATCGGGTGAAGTCCGATAGGCATTCTTCCGGGAGGTTCCCGAAATCGTCTTTTCTGCCCTTGAACCAGTCCTTGATGGCCTCCTCGCCGCTGTGCCCGAAGGGCGGGTTGCCGATGTCGTGGGCCAGACAGGCGGCCTGCACGGCCTCGCCCACGTCGCGTGGCTCCAGCCCGTCGGGCAGCTCACCGCGCTCCTCAAGGAACGCGCCGGCCAGCTCGCCCAGGGTTTTGCCCACCGAGGCCACTTCCAGGCTGTGGGTCAGCCGGGAGTGGATATGGTCGTTCTCGTTCAGGGGGTGGACCTGGGTTTTGCGGGCCAGCCGCCGGAAGTGGTCGCTGAACAGGATGCGGTCGACATCGCGTTGAAAGGGGCTGCGGATGCCCTTGTTGTCGCTTTTGTAACCGTAGCGGGTCGTGTCGAGCAGCTTGTTCCAGTCCATTCGGGTTTCTGGGCCCATGGTCGTTCCTCCGGGAGGCTTGAGACGTTTCTTGATGAACGTTCTTTACTCACCAGATTATCCCGGGGCGGTCAACCTCCCGGACTCACGGAAAAAAGCGCGGGGCCGGGGCAGGGTGTCTCCCTGCCCCGGCCCCGCGAGCCGGTCGGCTGAAATCTAGAGCGTCGGGTCCATTGCCGAGGTCAGCAGCCTGGCGATGTCCATGACGTCGGGCTTGTATTGGCCGGAGTTCACTTCGGCCTTGAGCCGGGCGATCTTGCTGGCGCGCTCTTCGGCGGTGTCCCGATGGCGGCCGGAGCACACTTCGTCGAATTCATCGAGCACGTGCTCGGTCTCCATCTTGCCCGAGGACAGTCCTCGGCGGTTTTCATAACCCTTCATTAACCCCTCCCTGGGTTATTGAAGTCAGCGGGAAGGGCGGCTCGGCGTCCTCCCCCGGTGTCTCCTCCATCCGTTGCGTCAGCCCCGGCCGCGTCCCTGCGCCCGATGCCCTGCACAACCGTGCGGATGCGTTCTCCGCGCAACCGGACCGGACCGGGCGCACGGAGTTGCTACTCTTATCGGACGCGGGACGCGAATGCTTAGGGGTGCTGGCCGGATTTGCGATATTGGCATTGATGTCCGGTTTCGACGTGCCGGATTCGGCGGCAGGGGGAACGCTGGGGTCTGGCTCTACGAGGTATTCCGGGTGGTTGCGGACGGCCCGGGACTTCCGGGAGATCATGCCCGGCGCGTCCCGCGTGTCGTGGGGCGCGGTGTCCCGCCCTTCTCCGCGCCGTCCGATCGTCACCCGTTCGCCATGACGCTTCAAATGGCGTCGGGCATGTTGCTTCTAGACTTTCTCGTGAAAACTGGTCATGGTTCAGATAACCGGATGCACATATAACGGAGGCTCAAAATGAAATTGATTCGCTGATTCCCGGCCACGGATGCCACGGCGTAAAAAGCCCAGGAATCAACTTCAACCACCGGACGGGGGATTATGGCCCAGAAGCAGTTTGTCCTCGATACCAACGTCCTCATTGAAAATCCCAAAAGCATCGTCGCTCTGAGAAACGGGGCGGAAAACCAGATATACATTCCCTACACCGTCCTTGGCGAGTTGGACGGACTGAAAAAAGACCCGCGCATCGGCCACATCGTCTCCCAGGCGGTGCGGGCCATCCTCGAAGACGAAGCCGTCAACATCTTCCCCCCGGATTTTGCCGAGACCCTCACGGACCCCGTGATGGACGATCGCATTCTCAAGGAAATCCTGCATGTGGGCCCGGAAGACGCCACGCTCATCACCAACGACCGCGTCCTCCAGATCAAGGCCAAGTGTTACGGCATTCCCTCCGAGGAGTACCGCGACTCCGATCCGTTCCGTTCCGAGTCACAGCGGTACACCGGGTTCGTGGAGGATGGCGAGGAGCCGGTGCGCAACTGTTTCCGCTGGGAGAACGGCACCCCGGTCTTCTACGGCCCGGAAGGCGCCAGGGAGATCAGCTATACGCATGAAATATGGGGAGTGAGGCCGCGCAGCGTGTACCAGAACCTGGCGCTTGAACTGATGCTCTGCGAGGGCATCGACCTGGTCTCCATCCAGTCCGAGGCGGGCTATGGAAAGACTTTCCTCTCCCTGGCCGCCGCCCTGTACCTGATGCTTGAGCGCAAGGACAATCCCTACCGCAAGATATACCTGGTCAAGCCGGTGGTGGAGATCGGGGCCAAGATGGGCTACCTGCCCGGCGACATCGAAGAGAAGATGCTGCCGTACATCAAGTACATCCAGGACCTGCTCATCAAGCTGCACGACATTCGGCCGTGCAACCGCATCTGGCTCGATCCGCAGGGCGATTCGTTCAAGTTCAACCCCAAGAAGCTGGAGGTTCAGCCCGTGGCCTTCCTGCGCGGCATGAACATCGAGAACGCCGTGGTCATCGTGGACGAGATGCAGAACCTGTCGCGCGGCGAGACCCGCGCCCTGCTGACCCGCATGGGCGAAGGGGTGAAGTGCATCTGTCTGGGCGACACCCGGCAGGTGGACAACCCGTACCTCAACGAGGCCAACAACGGCCTCAACTGGACAGTCCGCAAGCTCAAGGGGTACAAGAACTATGCACACATGGTTCTCAAGGGCGATCGTTCACGAGGCCCCATCACGGACATTGTGCTGAAATCGAAACTGTAACCGGCCGTCCGGAGCGGCGTTCCGCCCGGCGGACCCGACGGGAGCTTTCATGCCCAGGAGGCGGACAGCCCTCCCGCTGCTTGCGGGAATCCTTTTCCTTTGCATCGCGTTGCCCGGCCTCTCGCCGTTTTCGGTCGAGGCTCGGGCCGGGGATGTGGAGATGCTCGCGCCCATGCAAACCGCGGCCTTTCCGTCGCTGGAATCGGCTATCCGCATCAAGGGTCCGCTCCGCTTCTGCGGCGAGTTCGTGCCTCTGCATCTGCCTGAGGTGCGCGAGCGGCTGGAGAAGGAACTCCTGCTCATGCTCTGGGACCGCGCCCAGGTCATCCTCTGGCTCAAGCGCACGGGCCGCTATTTCCCGCATATCGAGACCGTGCTCCGGGCCGGAAACATGCCCGACGACCTCAAGTTCATCGCGGTCATCGAGTCCGCGCTGAAGCCGGGGGCGGGGTCCCATCGGGGCGCACGCGGGGTGTGGCAGTTCATTCCCTCCACGGCGGTCAATTACGGCCTGACCGTGGATCGGTTCATCGACGAGCGGCGCAATTTCTTCTTCGCCACCCGGGCCGCCATGGCCTATTTCAAGGACCTGCACGGGCAGTTCGGCTCCTGGACCCTGGCCTGCGCGGCCTACAACATGGGCGAACAGGGGCTGGAGCGGCGGATCGAGAAACAGGAGATCGACGACTACTACCGCCTCCATCTGCCTGTGGAAACCCAGCGTTACGTGCTTCGGGCCATCGCGGCCAAGCTCCTCTTGTCCGATCCGTCCCGATACGGCTTCGACCTGCATCCCGAGGATTACTACACTCCCCGCAGGTTCGACCGGGTCAAGCTGCGAACCAAGCACCCCGCGCCCCTGACCCTGGTGGCCAAGGCCGCCGGGACCTACTACAAGCTTATCCGCGACCTCAATCCGCAGTTCCTGGGCGAGGCCGTCCCTTCCGGCCAGCATGTCCTTTTTTTGCCCGAGGGATCGGCCAGGGAGTTTGCCGAGCGGTATCACCCGCTCATGGCCAAATACCGCGAGACCCTCAAGCCCGAGACCTACGTGGTCCAGCAGGGCGATTCCCTGACCGGCATCGCCCGGCAGCACGATATGAGCCTTGCCCAACTGTGCAGGCTGAACAAGCTCGGCAGACGGGCGACCATCCATCCCGGCCAGAAACTGCTCGTCCGCTGAAAAGGAAGAGCTTGGCGCGTCCGCACAACGGCAGCGACCCGCTTTCGGCCCTCCAAACACAAAGACCAAAAAAAAGGCCCCGATTATCGGGGCCTTTGTTCTGTGCGGAATCGAAAACCGTTACATCCGGGCAAGAGCCTCTTCGGGCGTGATGGATTCGATGTCGAGGGCCGCGCCGACAGCGGGGCAGGTCAGCTTGCCGTCCCAGGTGTTCAGACCGAGGGCCAGGCCCGAGTCGTCCTTGAGGGCGTCCACGCCCTTGGCGGCCAGGCGCAGGGCGTAGGGAGCGGTCTGGTTGACCAGGGCGAAAGTGGAGGTGCGGGGCACTGCGCCGGGCATGTTGGCCACGCCGTAGTGGACCACGCCGTCGATGACGTAGGTCGGGTTGTCGTGGGTGGTGGCATGGGTGGTCTCGATGCAGCCGCCCTGGTCCACGGCCACGTCGACGATGACCGCGCCTTCCTTCATCAGCGGCAGCATGTCGCGGGTGATGAGGTTCGGGGTCTTCGCGCCGGGCAGCAGGACCGCGCCGATGACGAGATCGGCGCGCTGGACCATCTGGCGGATGTTGGGCTCGGTGGACATCATGGTGGTGATGCGGCCCTGGAAGACGTCGTCCAGGTACTGGAGGCGCTGGTGGGAAAGATCGAGGATGGTCACGCGCGCGCCCATGCCCATGGCGATGCGGGCGGCGTTGGTGCCGACAATGCCGCCGCCGAGGACGAGCACTTCGGCGGGGTACACGCCGGGTACGCCGCCGAGCAGGATGCCCCGGCCGCCCTGGGTCTTTTCGAGATAATGCGCGCCGACCTGGGTGGCCATGCGTCCGGCGACTTCGGACATGGGGGTGAGCAGGGGCAGGGTGCCGTCGTCGGACTTGACGGTCTCGTAGGCGATGGCGGTGGTTCCGGCGTCGAGCAGGGCCTTGGTCAGTTCTTCGGCGGCGGCCAGATGCAGGTAGGTGAAAAGGATCATGTCCTTGCGCAGGAACTTGAATTCGCTTGCCAGCGGCTCCTTGACTTTGATGACCATCTTGGCGCTCCAGGCTTCCTCGGCGGAAACCATTTTTGCGCCCGCGGCAACGTATTCCTCGTCGGTCAGCCCGCTTCCCAGACCCGCGCCGACTTCGACGAGCACTTCGTTGCCCTGGCGGACCAGGGATTCGACCGCGCCGGGGGTCATGGCGACGCGGTTTTCCAGCGTTTTGATTTCCTTGGGGATACCGATAATCATCTGAAGCTCCTTTTCAAACTCTCCGCCCTCTCCGGCGGCTAAACGTTATTGAGTGAAGGTCTCGACCACGGCGTCGGGCAACAGCAGCCACTTGCGCCGGGATTTCATGACGACGAAGGATTCGGAGGCGTTGATGCCGCCCACCTGGGAAAGGTCCCGGTTCAGGAACGCATAGAGATCGTCCATGCCTTCCCGGCAGATGATCTCGACGATGATGTCGTACCGCCCGGTTACCACGGCGGCCCAGTTCACGCGGGGCAGCGCGCCGATCTGGTCCAGCTTTTCGCCGAGCTGTTCGTGGCTCATCAGGCTGATGCCTACCAGGGCCACGGTCAGCCCCTTGACGCGCATGGGGTTGACCAGCCCGGCCACTTTGAGCGCGCCCATCCGCATCAGGTTCTTCAGCCTGGAGCGGACCGTGGGCGCCGTCACGCCCGTGGCGGCTCCGATTTTGCCGGGCGAGAGCTGCCCGTCGCGGGTCAGTTCGGCCACCAGTCGCTTGTCTTGGGAGTCCAATGAGTTTTTCATTTTTGTCAGTCCATGTTTTCGTTTTGGAAAGCGTGACAGTGTTGTTTTTACCTAAAAGTAAAAAAAGTTGTCAATTGTTTTTTGACAACCGGATGAAACACTGTGGCTGACTGACCTGCCGCGCCGCGCAAGGAGAAAGCCGCCGCTCGGGACGGTTCCCGTGGCGGGCGAACATTGCGCCGCGCCGCCGCTGTCGCGCGTTGCTTTTTGCCTGAATGCATTCTAGATTACACGATGGTCCACGGTTCGGTACATTTTCATTTGTTTCCGGTCCTGCTGCTCGCCTTCTTGTCCCTGGCCGGTTTTTTGGACGAGGCGCGGGCCGAAGACGAGGCGTTGCGCATCGTCACCATCGAGCTGGGCGTTGGCGGGCGGCTGGAAGACGGGCGCCCGACCGGTTTTTGCTATGATCTTGGCAACGCCCTTGCGCGCGAGGCCGGGTTCGAGCCGGAGAATCGGCTCGTGCCCCTGGCTCGCGGCGTGGAGGAGGTGTCCCTGGACCTGGCCGACATGATAATCGTCGCGCCGGACGAGCGGCTAGACGAGGCGGCCGAGAATGTCGGCAAGGTCGAGACCCTTGTTATTGTTGCCTGGGGACGGGTTGAGACCCCCCTGCGCAACAAGCGGGACCTCATCGGAAGAACCGTGGCCGTAGTCCGGGGGTCGCGGCTCGATCGTGAACGGGCCGGAGAACTGAGGATCATCCCCTTCCCGTGCCGGAACCACGAACTCGGCTTCAAAATGCTCATGGCCGGACGGGTGGACGCTGTGATCGGTCCGCTCCAGGGGTTGACCTTCGCCGTTGAGAAGATCGGCCTGCGAAGCCGGTTCCTGGGCGAACCGCTTGTCCTGGGCGAAGCCCCCGTGAACGTTTACGTGTCCAGGCGGCTGCCGTCGGCCGCTCGGAATCGACTGCGCCGCGCTTTGGAGCGGTTTCTCGAAGACGGGACCGTGGCCAGATTGCGCGGCAGGTATCCCTTATAACTGAGATGACAGGGTGCGGGGAGTCGTGTAGATGCTTTCAGGTAGATGCGAGATCCTGGAATCGTTCCCCAAATCCCCATTTCCCGGATAACAGATGCTAGCAGACAAACCCAAGAGAAAAAGGCCTCTTCTGACCAGCAGGTCCATCTCTCGGGACCTGACGCTCAGTCTGGTGGTCATTGTCATGCTCATCGCCACGGCCCTTGGCGGATTCATCTACTGGCAGCAGTCCGAGGAGATGTGGGCCACCGCCAAACGCAAGGGGGAGGACACCATTTCCTCGGTGGCCGAAATCCTGGCCGTGCCCATCTGGAACCTGGACTACGACAACGCCCGCCTCATCGGCTCCGTCTATACCCATGACGACATGGTCCAGGGCATCCGCATCTACGGTTCGCGCAACGAGGTGGTTTTCGCCCACGAGAAATTTTCCGGCGCGCCCTCGGACTTCAACGAGGTCCGCCCCATCGTCTTCGAGGGCAGGACCATCGGCCGGGCCGAAATAGACTTCACCCTGGAACGAGAGAAAAAACGGCTCGACGAACAGATGTTCGTGTCCATCATCATCATTGTCGTGTCCATCTCCGTCATTCTGGCCATCACCGGCCTGCTGCTGCGTGTTTTCCTGAACAAGCCGCTCATGGTCCTGCAATCCGGCATTGCCCGTGTGGCCAAGGGCGACTTCTCCTACGACTTCGGCGAGGTCTACCATGCCGAGCTGCTGGAAATCGCCAAGCGGTTCCGGCGCATGTCCAGCGAGATCGAGGGTCGTGAAAACAAGCTCCAGACCATGAACAAGACCCTCCAGGAAGCGGAGGAGAAGTACCGGAGCATATTCGAAAACGCCATCGAAGGCATCTTCCAGGCCACGCCGGACGGCGTGCTTCGCCGGGCCAACCCGGCAATGGCCCGCATCTTCGGCTACGACTCTCTGGACGAGTTCCTGTCCAACGTCCGTTCCCTGAGTTCCCGGATCATGGTCAATCCCGACCATATGCAGGGTTTTTTCGACAGGGTGCGCGATCAGGGCGAAGTCAAACGGTTCGAGGCCGAGTACTACCGGCGGGACGGCAACACCATCTGGGGCTCCCTCAACGCGCGGGCCATTTACGACGAGAAGGGAAATTACGTCTTCGTGGACGGCATCCTCGAAGACATCACGGACAGGAAAAAGGCCGAGCAGGACCTGGCGGATCTCAACCGCCATCTGGAACAGCTCGTTCGCGAACGCACCGAGGATCTGGTCAACAAGGCCCGCGAGCTTGAAGAAGCCAACCAGCGGCTTCGCGAACTGGACGAGATGAAGTCCACCTTCCTCTCTTCGGTGTCCCATGAGCTGCGCACGCCCCTGACCTCCATCCTCGGCTTCGCCAAGCTCCTGAACAAGGAATTCACCCGCAACTTCCTGCCCCTGGTCGACCCTGAGAGCGGTCTGGCCCGCAAGGGCAAGCGCATCCGCGAGAACCTGGCCATCATCAGTCACGAGGGCGAGCGGCTGACGCGGCTCATCAATGACGTTCTCGACCTGAACAAGATCGAGTCCGGCTCCATGGGGTGGCGCGACGAGGAACTGGACATGAACGAGGTCATCGAGGTGGCCGCCAGTTCGGTTTCCGGCATGTTCTCCCAGACCGCCCCGGAGCTGCGTACCGAGATTCAACCCGACCTGCCGCGCATCTTCGCCGATCGCGACCGTATGCAGCAGGTATTCGTCAACCTGCTCAACAACGCCTCGAAGTTCACCGAGAAAGGGTCCGTCACCCTGCGCGCCTTCCCGCGTTTCGGGCAACTGCGTGTGGAGGTGGTGGATACCGGCACCGGCATTCATCCCGAGGACCAGTCGCAGATATTCGAGAAGTTCCACCAGACCCACACCGACGACACCATGGTCAACAAGCCCAAGGGTACCGGCCTGGGTCTGACCATCTGCCGCGAAATCATCGAGCACTACGGCGGCCGCATCTGGGTCGAGTCCGAAGTCGGCGTGGGCTCCACCTTCATTTTCACCTTGCCCTCCATGTAATAGGGCGGGAGGGGGCCTCGCCGGCCGGGCGTCTCCGACGGCTCAAGAACCCTTTGAAAAGGGCTCTTGAGAATCTCCCAAACTTTTTATTGCCGCTTCGCGGGGGCGTTTGTTCCGAAGCCGTGCTCCGTTGCGGATGGCGGACTCGGCCACAAGCAATGGCGAGATATCATCGGAGGCCGTGTTCCTTTGCGGAAAGCATACGCTGAATATAGGGAAGGCTGGCTGTATCTTGATGGGTTCTTTTTGGGGGAGAAAACAGGGATGACTGCCGACAACGAAAAGCCCCCGGCCCGAAATTTTTCGGGACGGGGGCTTTGAATTTTCGTGTCCGGGCGCGGCTATTCGTCGTACTCGTATTCGATGTCGATGTGCACGGACTTGCCGTAGCGCGTCTCCAGGTCGGCCAGGATGCCGCGCTTTTTGTTGAGCAGGTAAATGGCCAGCTCCTCTTCGCAGTTGTATTCGACCGGCTCGGTGCCGGGCTTGCGCAGGTCGCGGTGGATGTCCTTGAGGGCCTGGAGGGCCTGCCATTCCATGTTCCGGCGGATGCCGGTGCCCTTGCAACAGGGGCAGGGCTCGGTGGAGATGGCGATGGCGGAGGAGCCGAGCCGCTGGCGGACCAGCTCCATGAGGCCGAAGGAGGAAATGCGTGATACGTCGGTTCGGGCGCGGTCGTTTTTCATCTCCGCGCGCATGACCTTCTCCACCTCGCGGCAGTCCTTGGGGTTCTTCATCTCGATGAAGTCGATGACCACCTGGCCGCCGATGTCGCGCAGCCGCAGTTGGCGGGCGATTTCGCGGGCGGCTTCGACGTTGGTCTTCAGGGCCATCTTCTGGAAATTCTTTTCGCCGCCAATCTTGCCGGAGTTGATGTCCACCGCGGTCAGGGCTTCGGTGGCGTCGAAGACCAGCCGTCCGCCCGAGGGCATGGAGGCCTCGCGGGAGTAGATTTCCTCAACCTGCTTGACCACGTTGAACCGCTCCAGCAGGGAGAGGTCGTTGTCCTCGTGCAGCCGGACCAGGTTGTTCTTGCGCGGGAAGGCCAGCTTCACGAATTGGTGAATCTGCTCGAAGGTCTCCTTGTCGTCCACCCAGATTTCGGTGATGTCGGACGTCAGGTAGTCGCGCACGGCGCGAGCGGCCAGCCCCAGTTCCTGGTAGACCCGGGCGGGGGCCTTGACCTTCTGGGCGTTGGAGCGGATGTCGGTCCACAGCCTGTTCAGGTACTTGAAATCGCGTTCCAGGGCAGCCTTGGACTGCCCCACGGCGGCGGTGCGGGCGATGAGCCCAACGCCCTCGGTGGTTTCGAATCCTTCGAGCGCGGATTTGAGCCGGGCGCGTTCCTTTTCGTCCTCGATCTTGCGCGAGACCCCGATCTGGCTGCGGCCCACGGTGTAGACGAAGCTGCGGCCGGGCAGGGAGAGATAGGAGGTCAGGAAGGCGCCTTTTTTGCCGGTGGGTTCCTTGACCACCTGGACCAGGACTTCCTGGCCGGGCTTGAGCACCTTCTGCATGAGAGGAAAGCGCTGGCCCTTCTTGGTGGGCGCTTCGTTGATGTAGTATTCGGGGTGGACCTCGTCTATCTGGAGGAACCCGTTGCGTTCGGCGCCGTAATTGATGAACGCGGCCTGGAGGCCGTTGTCGATGTTGTGGATGTAGCCTTTGTAGATGTTGCCTTTGGTCTTGGCCTGATGGACCATCTCAACGTAATATTCGTTGACCTTGCCCTCTTCGGCGATGACGACCTCTACCTGTTCTCCCGGCAGTACGGAGATGAACATCTTCTGCCGTTTCTTTTTGGTCATGGGGAACCTCTCGACGAGAAATGTGGGTGTCGGGTCCCGGCGCGCCCCTTAGTCTTCTATGACATGGCCCGTTCCGTGGTAGAATGTCTCCCCCCGGTCATCCCGACGGGTGACGTCGCCCATTTTTTCCAGGGCTTCCACGGCCAGGCGGACCTTGTCGAGATCCGCCCCAAGGGCCAGGGCCAACTGCTCGGCGGTCTGGGGCCTGCGGCTCAGGGAGGCGGTCACGGCAGCGGTCATCCGCTCCATGCTCATCTCCTTGCCGTTTCTGCCCCGCCGCTCCTTTTCGCGGGTTTCCCCGCCTCCTAGCGCCAGGCGCCACCGGCTTAAGACCTCCCCGTCCACGGGGCGGACCCCCTTGACCGTTCCGGGGCGGGTCAGCGTGACCACGTCCACCCGGTCGGGGGCAAGCCGTTGGCAGAAAATGCGTAGCCTGCCGAGGTTCTCGTCGGAATCATTTATTCCTTCGGCAAGCAAAATTTCCAAAAATATCTTTCCGTTGAATTCCTTCCTGAAAGTCAGGAGCCCTTCGGCCACAGCTTCGGGAACAACGGATTTGTCCGGCCGGTTAACCTTGGCGAATTCTTCGTTCACCAGGGAGTCCAGGCTGGGCAGGACCACGTCGGCCGCGCAGAGTTCGCGCCGGACCTCGGGGTCGGTCATCAGGCTGGCATTGGTCAGCACGGCCACCGGAATCCCCGGAAAGAGCCGCTTGGCCCCGAGGATGATCGCTTCCATGTCCGCGTTCAGGCAAGGTTCGCCCAGGCCGCCCAGCGTAATCATGTCGGGCGGCTCCAGCCCTTCCTCCTTCCACAGGGAAAGCTCCTTGAGTATGTCGGCCGCCGGGACGTACACCCTGCGTTCGCAGGTCCGGTCCCTGGTGGCTCCCACCTCACAGTAAACGCAGTCCATGGAACAGATTCGGTCGCCGAGCAGATCGAGTCCGAGGGAGCGGCCGAGCCGCCCGCTCATTACCGGGCCGAAGATGTATTTGTATGCCATGTCGCGTTGAGTCCCTTGCAGTAGGTATTCCGTAACCTTTGCCAGCTTATTAAGTACCGTGGCGATTCTGTCAAGCTCGCCGGCAATATCCTGTCTCGCAGGAATTTAATAATGGTTCCCACGCGGATGCTCGCGTAGATTGGCGAAGATTCCCGTTGTCTGAAGGAGCCGGTAGTGTTGGAAATGGTGCTTGTAATCCTGCGTTTTATCGTCATCGCCCTGGCCCTGTGGCTTTTCATCCGCGCCGACAGGAGCGTCAGCTACGGCCGACGGGGTTTCCTGTTCGTCCAGGTCGGTTTCCTGCTGCTGTTGTTCGCGAGCTTCATGGAGATCGTCAAAACCGCGAATAATCCGGGCTGGTCCGCAATCGGCCGCTTTGGCCCGAGCATCCATGTGGTCGAGATGGTGAGCGGGCTGGCCGGGGGCGTCCTGCTGCTGTCCGGGCTGTGGCTGTGGCTGCCGTCCATTCGGACCATGGGCGAGGTGCAGGAAAAGCTCGACCGGGCCAAGGCTGATCTGGAGGAGCATTTTCTGGCCAGGACCAGTGAGCTAGAGGAGGAAGTGGGGCGACGGTGCCGCGCCGAGACCGAGGGACGCATCTCGGAAGAGCGCCGCCGCATTCTGTTCGAGAACAGCCCGGTGGGCATCTCCCACGGCTACATCGGCGGACGGTTCGTGGAACGCAACATGGCCTATGCCCGGATGCTCGGCTACGACTCCCCCGAGGAGATGGCCCGGGTTCAGGCCCTTGAGGGCGACACGTTTTCCCATGTGGTCGACTCCGAGGACGCGGCGCTTATCGTGGAGCGGGCCAGGACCGAGGAGTTCGTTCAGGGACTGGTCGTGCGTATGCGGCGCAGGGACGGCGTGCTGCGCTGGATTCGCCTGGACATGGCCATGGCCAGGGATCGCCACGGCAAGAATTATTATTTCTATGCCTTCGCCCTGGACGTGACCGAGCGCAAGGAGCACGCCGACGGCCTGGATCGGGCCAGGCGGCGTTTGAAGGAAATCCTCGACACGCTGCCAGTGGGCGTTTTCGTGGTGGACCGCGAAACGCGCACCCTGATCGGAGCGAATCCCATGGCCCTTCGCATGAGCGGCTACACCCAAGACGAGCTGGTGGGGATGCCCTGCCGGGGAATTTTGTGCGGCGACGGTTCGTCATGCCCCGTGTTCGAGGGGGAGGGCGGCACGTGCGTGGACGAGAACTGGCTGACCACCAGGGACGGCGGGCGGCTGCCGGTGTTCAAGAATATGGTCGCCACCAAGGTGGACGGCAGGGAGAGCCTGGTGGTAAGCCTGCTGGACATCTCCGAGCAGAAGAGGCTGGAGGACCTGCGCGAGGACGTGAACCGCATCGTGGTCCACGATCTCAAGGCTCCGGTCATCGGCGTAATCAACGTGTGCCGCTACCTGCTCATGGAAGAGGAGAGCATGGACGCCGAACTGCGCGAGATGCTGCAAGCCATCGAGCTTCAGGCGGAAAAGGCCCTGCGCATGATCGGCCTGTCCCTGGATCTCTACAAGATCGAGATCGGAACCTACGCTTACGAGCCGGAGCCCATCGATCTCATGGAGGTCGTGCGGCTGGTTCGGGACAACCTGGCCGCCACGGCCGAGGAGAGGGGGCTGGCCGTGGAGGTTCTTCTCGACGGGCTGCCGGACGCCGGGGAAGAATTGCCCGTCCCGGCCAACGCGCTCCTGCTGGAAACCATGGTCGCCAACCTCCTGCTCAACGCGCTGGAGGCGGCTCCGAGGGGCGGCGCGGTCTCGGTCCGCGCGGAGAGGGGCGATCCCGTGGCCCTGACCATCGGCAATTCCGGGGCAGTGCCCGTCGAGCTGCGCGGCTCGTTCTTCGACAAGTACGCCACGGGCGGCAAGAAGGGCGGGACCGGACTCGGGACCTATTCGGCCCGGCTGGCGGCCTCGGCCATGGGCGGAAACATCGGGCTTTCCGTCTCGGACGAGGAGGATACGACCTCGGTTCGGGTGACGCTGCCGGGCGCGTAACCCCCTTTTTCTTGACTTCCGGCCTTGCGAACCGTACTCAGGGCCATCTTTTTCAGGAGGCATATACTTTATGATCGAACCGGGACAGCTCATTCTGCTCATCAGCCACAAGGGCAAGCGCTACCTGCGCAAGCTTGAGGCGGGCGGCGAGGTCCACACCCATGACGGCAAGCTGCTCATGGACGAAGTGGCCGCGGCCGGATACGGCCAGTACGTCAAGACCCACCTCGGCAAGTCCTACCTCGTGCTCAAGCCCACTCTGCACGATCTCATCAAGGGCGTGAAACGCCAGACGCAGATCATGTACCCCAAGGAGATCGGCTACCTGATGATGAAGCTTGGCATCGGTCCCGGCTCCACGGTCATCGAGTCCGGCACCGGATCGGGCGGCCTGACCACCGCCCTGGCGTGGTTCGTCGGCGACACCGGAAAGGTCATCACCTACGAACGGCGCGCGGATTTCTACAAGCTGGCGGGCAAGAACCTCGAACGGGTCGGGCTGGCCGACCGCGTGGAGCAGGTCAACCGCAACATCGAGGACGGCTTTCTGCACTCCGGAGCCGACGCCCTGTTCCTGGACGTTCGCACTCCCTGGGAATACCTCCACTCCATTCCGGAAGCGGTCATCCCCGGCGCCATGTGCGGCTTTCTGCTGCCCACGGTGAATCAGGTCTCCGACCTGCTGCGCGGTCTTGAGGACGGTCCCTTCGCCGACCTGGAGGTCCTGGAGATTCTGGTCCGCCGCTGGAAGCCCGTGGCAGACCGGCTGCGTCCGGACGACCGCATGGTGGCCCATACCGGCTTCCTGGTCTTTGCCCGGTACATGGAGCCGCCCGTTTCCCCCACCCGCCCCGAGGCGGCGCTCGTCGAGGACGAATCTCCCTCGGAAGGCCCGGCTCCCGAAGACCTGCCCGGCGATCCGTCCCCGGACGACGGTTCGGATGCCGTGGAGGCATAGCAACAGTCCTTTTGAGGCCCGCTCCCTGGAGCGGGCCTTTTGTTTTTTGATGATGGCGCAATGGCGTGGAGAAAAGGGAAAAATTGTCAGACCCGCTCGACAACGGCGGCTCGAAGAAGTATGGTTTCCGCCCGCATCCGGCCTTCTGTGGCCGACCGACCGATGCCGGGCAATAGTTACCAATGGCGGCCCCGCCGTCCCCGAGGACAAAGCGTTTGAAGCACCATCGCACCACCCCCGACGAAAGGCTCCTGGAGCGGGTTCGGGAGTACTCCGCCCGCCTGAGGGAAGGCGATGATCCCGTGGAGTTCTGGGCTTCGTTTTGCGAGGCGGAACTGGCTGGCCGCGACGTTGTTTCGAGCGGCGGCGAAGTCTGCCCGCCGGACCCGCGCGCGTCCCGGATGCGCACCCTGCTGCTCAGTATGCGCACCCCTGTCCTGTTGCTCAACGCCGACTTCGAAGTGGAGGTCATGAACCCGGCGGCCGTTGAGTTGACCGGGGCGGACGGCCTTGAAGCCTGGTGCGGCGGCAACCATGATCCCGTGCCCCTGGCCCGGCTCGCTCCCTGGCTGGTGGGCGTGCTTGAGGCGGGGAATTTCCGCGAGGACGGCGGCTGTTGCAGGCTTGACGTGCCCGTGGCCCATCGGACGGGCGATCGCCATTTCAACGTATCCGTTTCCTTGACCTCGGATTTTTCCGACCGCCATGACGGCTATGCCGTGGTGCTCGACGACATCTCCGACAGGGTCGAGGGCGAGCGGAAGCTGGCCAGCGAGCGCAACCGGGTGGCCCATTATCTGGATGTGGTTGTGAGCATGGTCTTCGCCCTGGACGCCGCCGGGCGCATTTCCATGGTCAACCGAACCGCCTGCAGAGATTTGGGATACGCCGAGGAGGACCTCCTGGGCCAGGACTGGGTTGATGCCCTGGTTCCGCCGGAAAGCCGTGACGAGATCCGGGACTGCCTTTGCCTGGTCCTTTCGGGCCAGGTGGAAGACGAGGACGAACGGTCCTTCCCTGTGACCGCCGGAGACGGAGAGCCCCGGATGGTCCTGTGGCAATGTCGCCCCCTGGGGCATGACGGCTGCCTGCCTGCCGGGCTGCTCCTCTCGGGCGTCGACATCACCGGGCCGAGGGCCGCCGAGGAGGCCCTGGCCGAAAAGGAGCTGTGGCTGCGCAGTACCTTCGTGGCCTTGGGCGAGGCCGTGCTCATTCTCACCCCCGACATGAAGATTCTGGACGCCAACCCGGCGGCCGAGGCCATGTTTCAGAAGAGTCAGCCGGAGCTGCAGGGGATGCCCGTGGGCAACCTGCACGTCAGCGCGTCTCATTACGAGGATTTCCAGGGCAGGGTCCGGACGGCCTTCGAGGCCGGGGAACGCGCCCTGTTTGAACTGTCCCTGAAGCGGGGCAACGGCGAGATATTTCCGGCCGACCAGTCGGTTTCGCTCATCAAGGGCGACGACGGAGCCACCCTGGGCGTGGTCAACGTCATTCGCGACATTTCCGACCGCAAGCACGCCGAGGCCGAGCTCAAGCGCAGCGAGGAGAAGTTCCGGCGCATCTTCGAGACCATCGAGGAAGGGTACATGGTCACGGACCTGGAGGGCATCGTGCTCATGGTCAACCCGGCTACGTGCAGACTGCTTCGGTACGAGGAGTGCGAGTTGGTGGGGAGGAACCTCGACACTTTGTACAGGCAGCCTGCCGAGCGCAATGATTTTCGGAAGGTCCTGCGCGAGAAGGGAGCTGTTCGAGGCGTGCGGATGACCGCCCGGCGCAAGGACGGAAGCCTCATCGTTATCGAGGCCAACGCGCATCAGGTCCTCAACCATCTGGACGAGCCTGTGGGCATGGAAGGGACCTTCCGCGACATCACCCGGCGCGTCGGGGCCGAGAAGGCCCTGCGCGAGAGCGAGAAGCAGTACCGGGCCTTTTTCGAGAACAACCATGCCATCATGCTCCTGACCGATCCCAAGTCCGAGCGGATCATCGACGCCAACCCGGCGGCCGGGGACTTCTACGGCTACCCGCTTGAAGTCATGCGGACCATGAACATGAGTCAGATCAACGACCTGGACCGGGACGAGATGTTCGTGGAGATGCGCCGGTCCATGGACGAGGGCCGGACCTACTTCATCCTCCGCCATCGACTGGCGAGCGGAGAACTGCGCGACGTCGAGGTCTATTCCGGTCCGATCATGGTTCAGGGGGTGCAGCGGCTCTACTCGGTCATCCACGATGTGACCAAGCGCATCGAGCTTGAGCAGGAGATGAAACTCCTCGCCACAACCGATGCCCTGACCGGCGCCAACAACCGACATCAATTTTTTTCCCTCGGAGGGGTTGAGGTACAGCGGGCCAAGCGTTATGAACTGCCCCTGACAATGCTCATGTTGGACATTGACTATTTCAAGTCAATCAACGACACCTACGGCCACGCCGCCGGGGACGTGGTCCTCAAGGCGATGGCCGCCTCCGTCTCGTCCATTCTGCGCGCCTCGGACATCTTCGGGCGTCTGGGCGGGGAGGAGTTCGCCGCCATATTGCCCCAGACCGACATCGAGGAGGGGGCCGAAGTGGCCGAAAGGCTGCGCAGTACCCTGGCCGGGCTCGGGGTGGAGGTGGGCGATGAGCGTGTCTCCTTCACGGTTTCCGTTGGGGTCACAAGGGTGGACGGCAGGGACAGGACGGTCGAGGAGGTCCTCAACCGGGCCGACGAAGCCCTGTACAAGGCCAAGCGCATGGGGCGCAACAGGGTTGTCCGGGGCTGAAACGGGGGCGTTTCCGCTTTTTTCGGCAGGGCCGTCAACCTCTGAGAACCCTTTTCATTGGCCGGTTTTTCCTTGAAAAAACCTTGACGTTTTCCCATGGGTTTGGAATATGGTTCTGAGTTTTAAGTGATGATTTTCACAACTTATCAAGAGCCTTTCCGTGGAATTCCCGCCTGCTCCCTGGTGAGCCGGGCCGCAAGTGGGCCAATTCACGGATTGTTGCAGGTTGTTAATGACTTTTGAATCAATGTTGGCCGCAAGAAAGGCCGAGCTGTCGGAGAAGTGGGCGGATCTGGTCCTCAAGACCTATCCCAAGGAAACCCAGAAAGTGTGGTCCCGGCAGAAAGATCGATTTCAGAACCCCGTGGGGGCGGCCATCATTGAGGCCACCGGGGAGCTGATCGATCATTTGATCGAGTGGCAGGATGCGGGACGGATCGCCGTCAGCCTGGACAGGCTCATCCGCATCAGGGCGGTGCAGGATTTCACCCCCTCTCAGGCCATCAGCTTCGTGTATCTGCTGAAGAAACTCCTTCGCGACGAGTTTTTCCGGCCCATGAAGAAGAATGGCACACTGGACGAGCTGCTAAAATTCGAGGCCAAGGTGGACAACCTGGCCATGATGTCCTTCGACATCTATTGCAAGAGTCGCGAAGAGGTGTTCCGGTTCCGCGTGGAGGAAGTGAAGCGCACGCAGAGCAGTCTGCTCAGGAAGGCCGGATTGGTAGCGGACGTTACGGTCGACAAATCGACCGATTAGGGACGCGCCGGGTGTGGCGCACGGTGTAAAGCCGGGCGAAGTATGACGAGGGGTGGGGGTTCCGGTCCATGAGGCCGGGGTCCTTCTTCTGTGCATAGCTTCAAGCATCTTTGCATCGGCCCCGCCGAAGGCGTCCCGAAAGTGGCAGGCCGCTCAGGTTATTACCTGCGGTCCAACCTTCAAGCGAGGTGACGGTAGATGAATGCTCTTTACTCACTTCTGTTCGTCTTTCTCCTGGTGTTGATCCCGTTGTTCGGGGTTGATGCGGCACACATGAGGACTTTCTTCGGTGTCTGCATCCCGACAACGGCGTTCATCATCTTCATTATCGGCTTTGTATACAAAGTCGTCACCTGGGGCCGGAGCGCCGTGCCGTTCCGCATCCCTACAACCGGCGGACAGTTCAAATCCTTTGACCCAGAACTGTTCAAGCAGAACAAGCTGGACTGTCCCCAGACCGGCGCCCAGACCTTCTTCCGCATGGTGCTTGAGGTCTTCGCGTTCCGGTCTCTGTTCAGGAACACCGCGGTGTCCCTGCACGAGGGCAAGGACTACCCCGTAGTCGCCTACAAATCGAGCAAGTGGCTGTGGCTCTTCGCCATCACGTTCCACTACTCCTTTTTCATCATCGCCCTGCGGCATCTGCGCCTCTTCCTCGAACCGATCCCGTTCATTCCGGTGGGCGCGCTTGAGTTCGTGGACGGCATCCTGCAGATCGGCGCTCCGGTCATGTACCTGAGCGACCTCGGCCTCGTGGCCGGTGTGCTCCTGCTCATGGGCCGCAGGCTGATTAACGCCAAGATCAACTACATCAGCTATGTCTCCGACTTCTTCCCGCTGTTCCTGATCCTGAGCGTCGCCCTGTCGGGCATTTACATGCGCTACTTCGCCAAGGTCGACATCATCGCGATCAAGGAGCTGACCATGGGTCTGGTGACGTTCCACTACGTCGTCCCCGAGACCATCACCGTCTCCTTCTTCGTGCACGTCTTCCTGGTTAGCGTACTCATGGCGTACTTCCCGTTCAGCAAGCTCATGCACATGCCGGGCGTCTTCCTGTCCCCGACCCGCAACCTGCCGAACGACTCCCGCGCCAAGCACCACGTGAACCCGTGGAACGATCCCAACATCAAGGCGCACGCCTACGCCGACTACGAGAAGCAATTCGGCGTGCCCATGGCCGAGGCCGGGCTGCCCCTGGACAACCCTGAGAACGGCGTACCCAAAGACAAGGCCGAGGCCTAGGGTTCACCATTCGGTGATACTTTCTTCATTCGAGGAGATAAGAATATGTCCGACATTCCCAAAGCAGATGAGCTCTTCAAGAGCATAGATTACAATCCGCCCGCGACGGGCTGGATGGATACTCCGGTGGACTTCTCGCCGGGCCACTGGTGTTATCCCGCCAAGCCCGAGAAGATCGCGTACATGGACACCAAGCTGCCCGGCCTGTGGGGCGAGCCGCGTGAGTGGCTGCCCTCCGACTCGGATTGGAAACTGCCCCCCAACTGGAAGGAAACCGTGGTCAACGGCTTCCGCGAGCGTCTCAAGAAGTTCCGCTCCCTCCAGTTGTTCATGGATATCTGTGTGCGCTGCGGCGCCTGCGCCGACAAGTGTCACTACTTCATCGGCTCCGGCGATCCCAAGAACATGCCGGTGCTCCGCGCCGAGCTGATGCGCTCGGTCTACCGCGGCGAGTTCACCCTGGCAGGCAAGATCCTGTCCAAGTTCACCGGCTCCCGCGTCATGGAAGAGCACGTCCTGAAGGAGTGGTTCATCTACTTCTACCAGTGCACTCAGTGCCGCCGCTGCTCCCTGTTCTGCCCCTACGGCATCGACACCGCGGAAATGACCATGATGGCCCGCGAGCTCATGCACCTGGTCGGCCTGAACACCAACTGGATCATGGAGCCGGTCTCCAACTGCAACATCACCGGCAACCACCTCGGCATCCAGCCCCATGCCTTCAAGGATATCGTTGACTTCATGGTCGACGACATCGAGGAAGTCACCGGCCGCCGGGTCAAGGCCCCGCTGAACGAGAAGGGCCACGAGATCCTGTTCATCACGCCGTCCGGCGACGTGTTTGCCGACCCCGGCATCTACACCTTCATGGGCTACCTGCTCCTGTTCGACTATCTCGACCTGGATTACACCATGTCGACCTACGCGTCCGAGGGCGGTAACTTCGGCTCGTTCACCAACAACGAGGTCATGAAGAAGCTCAACGCCAAGATGTACGCCGAGGCCGAGCGCCTGGGCTGCAAATGGATTCTCGGCGGCGAGTGCGGCCACATGTGGCGCGTGGTGCACCAGTACATGGACACCATGACCGGCGACACCCAGTGGTCCGGCATGACCACCCCGAAATCGCCCATCACCGGCACCGTGTTCGACAACGCGGCGGCCACCAAGATGCTCCACATCACTGAGTTCACCGCCGACCTCATCAAGCACAACAAGCTGAAGCTGGACCCCAGCCGTAACGATCACCTGCGCGTCACCTTCCACGACTCCTGCAACCCCGCCCGGGGCATGGGCCTTCTGGAAGAGCCGCGCTACGTGCTCAAGCATGTGTGCAACAACTTCTTCGAGATGCCCCCCGCGACCATCCGCGAGCAGACCTTCTGCTGTGCGGGCGGTTCCGGCCTGAACACCGACGAGATCATGGAAATCCGCCTGCGCGGCGGCCTGCCTCGCGGCAACGCCCTGCGCTATGTGCAGGAGAAGCACGGCGTCAACCTGATGGCCTGCATCTGCGCCATCGACCGTGCGACCCTGATCCCGCTGGCCGATTACTGGGCCCCCGGCGTGACCATTTCCGGCACCCACGAGCTGGTCGCAAACGCCCTGGTTCTCGAAGAGGGCGAGGTCCGCACCATGGACATGCGGCAGGAACCCCTCCCCGGTTTCGAGGACGAAGAGGACGATTGGACGCCCCCGAGCAAGGAGGATGCATAAATGAAAATGTACAACGGATTTGCGATCGTCGCCGGGCTGGTCATCTTCTTCGCGATGCTGACCGCTCCCTTTGCGCTCGGCACCATGACCAAGCAGTACAAGGAACCCGAGCTCAAGCTGCCCGTGAACGAGAAGGAGTGCATCGAATCCACCGAGTACATGCGCACCAATCACATGCAGCTCCTGAACGAATGGCGCGACTGGGCGCTGCGTGACGGCAAGAGGACCTATACCAACCACGCTGGCAAGGAGTTCTCCATCTCCCTGCAGAACACCTGCATGAAGTGCCACGTCAGCAAGGCCGACTTCTGCGACAAGTGTCACAACGACGCGGGTGTCTCTCCCTACTGCTGGGATTGCCACGTTCAGCCGGAGGGTTTGAAATAATGAAGAACAGCAGAAGAACCTTCATCAAGCTTGCCGGTATCGCCGCTGCCGGTCTGGCCGTGGCCCCCAAAAAGGTCCTGGCCTCGGGCGGCGGACATGCCCCGGTCAAGGTCAACGCCACGGCCTCCCATGCGAAGCATTGGGCCATGGTCGTCGACACCACCAAGCTGCACACCGCCGAAGCCATCGACGAGCTGGCCAAGGTCTGCCACCACATCCACAACGTGCCCTCCATCGAAGGCAAGAAGGAAGTGAAGTGGCTGTGGCATGACACCTACGGGCATTCCTTCCCCGAGCAGGAGAACCCGCACCTGGCCGAAGAGGTCCACGAGCGCGTCTTCCCGCTTCTGTGCAACCACTGCGAGAACCCCCCGTGCGTTCGCGTCTGCCCCACCAAGGCGACCTTCCAGCGCCCGGACGGCATCGTGGCCATGGATTACCACCGCTGCATCGGCTGTCGGTACTGTATGGCTGGCTGTCCCTACGGTTCCCGTTCGTTCAACTGGGGCGATCCCAGGCTGAACCTGGACCTGGCCAACCTGAACCCGGAGTTCCCCACCCGTATGCGCGGCGTCGTCGAGAAGTGCAACTTCTGCGTCGAGCGTCTGGCCGTGGGCAAGAAGCCCGCCTGTGTGGAGGCCTCGAACGGCGCCATGTTCTTCGGCGATCTGAAGGACCCGGATTCCGAAGTCCGCAAGGTGCTTCGTGAGAAGTTCACCATTCGTCGTAAACCCTCGGCAGGCACTGAGCCCAGTGTTTACTACATCATCTAGGAGGACTCCGAATGCTTGAATTAGCTCTCAAAGGCTCCAAGAGATACTACGGCTGGATTGCGTTCCTCCTGGTTCTCATTGGCATCGGTTCCACCGCCCTGGTGGACCAGTGGATAAACGGCCTGACGATCACCGGCATGAGCCGCGACGTGTCCTGGGGCTTCTACATCTCCCAGTTCACCTATCTGGTCGGTCTGGCCGCCTCCGGCGTCATGATCGTGCTGCCGAACTACTTTCATTCCTATAAAACCAACAAGCACATGGTCATCTTCGGCGAGTTCATGGCCATCGCTGCGTGTATAATGTGCCTGCTGTTCATCGTCGTGGACATCGGGCAGCCCACCCGCATGATGAACATGATCTTCCATCCCACTCCGAACTCCATTCTGTTCTGGGATATGATCGTGCTCAACGGCTACCTGTTCCTCAACCTGCTCGTGGGCTGGACCTGTCTGCAGGCTGATCGCCAGCACCTGCCTCACCCGCAGTGGCTCAAGCCGTTCATCTACATCTCGATCATCTGGGCCTTCTCGATCCATACCGTGACCGCGTTCCTGTACCAGGGCCTGCCCGGCCGCCACTACTGGCTGACCGCCATCCTGGCCGCCCGCTTCCTGGCTTCCGCGTTCTGCTCCGGTCCCGCGATCCTGCTGCTCGTCATGATGATCACGGAGAAGTTCACCAGCTTCAAGATGGCCAAGAACGCCGTTTCCACGCTCGTGAAGATCATCGCCTACGCCATGTGCGTGAACATGTTCTTCTTCGCGCTGGAAATCTTCACCTCGTTCTACTCGAACATCCCGGGTCACATGCACCCGATCCTTTACCTGTTCGAGCACGCGAGCTCCGGCCTGGTCACCCTGATGTGGACCTTCATCGCCTTTGCCGCGATCTCCATCACCCTGCTGGTGACCCCGCGCTTCCGCAACAACTACAAGCTGCTGCCCTGGACCCTCTGCATCCTGATCGTCGCGACCTGGATCGATAAGGGCCTGGGCCTGCTGATCGGCGGTTTCAACCCCACGCCGTTCGAGACCATCACTTCCTATTGGCCCACCACCAAGGAACTCATGGTTTCCATGATGGTCTACGCCGTGGGCGCACTGGTGGTGACCGTGCTCTTCAAGATCGCCACCGAGGTCAAGGCCGAAGTGGGGCATTCCCAGAAGCTGGACTGCGGTTGTTCCTCCGAGGACACCTGCGAGTGCGCGCCTGAGGAATCCCCGGTCGAAGCCTAACTCCGGCACAGCCTGGCCACGTAACGTCACCTCGCTAGGCAACTAGGCTGCAACAGGGCCGCCCCGGAAACGGGGCGGCCCATTTGTTTGGGAAGTGCGCGAACGACCGGCCGTTACGTCGGACTTAAGCGCTCGCGACCCTGCACTGAAATCATTATTGCCGGAATTTGTGGAATACTCCGCCGACAGTGCAAAGGTATGCCTCTCCATGTCCCGTTTGGCGCAGAAGACGGCGAAGGGGCTTTGGAGTATGGTCCTTTTTATCGCGCGGCCGTGTGGACGGACGCGCTAGCCTGTGGGGCTTGTGCTGAAACCGGCAGGGTTCGCGCGTGTTGCGACATTGACGAGTGCATGGCATAGTGCATCTCCATTAATAATCGGCGAGTAGGGGAAGGTACGGAGGCGGTTGCGCCGCACACCTTATCGCATTGCGAGGAAAGCATGAATATTGGCCAGTACACTTTTGAAGAGTTCAAAAATAAAGCCAAGGAATTTCACGGATATCCAGCTCCCGGTCTGTTGATCGGCGGGTACATGGTCGAGGCCGCCAAGGCGCGTCTCCCCGAAGGAACGCTGTTCGAGGCCATGGTCGAGTCGGGCAAATGTCTGCCTGACGCGGTCCAGCTTCTTACCCTATGTTCCACCGGCAACAACTGGATGAAGGTCAAGTTGCTCGGCCGTTACGCCGTGTCCCTGTACGACAAGTACACAGGCAAGGGATTCCGCGTGGCCGTGGACCAGGAGAAGCTCAAGGATTGGCCCGAGATTCGCGCCTGGTTCATGAAGGAGAAGCCCAAGGCCGAGCAGGACACCGAACAGCTTTTCAACGAGATCGAACAGGCCGGGGACACCATCTGTTCCATTCGGCCCGTGACCATCTCCAAGAAGTATCTCGGTCATGGCCACATGACCACCATCGACGTCTGCCCGGTCTGCGGCGAGGCGTATCCCGGTTCCGACGGCTCCATCTGCCGCGGCTGCCAGGGAGAGGCTCCCTACGAGTCCATTGAAGGTGCGCTCTGCGTCGACGACGCGCCCGACCTCAAGACCGTGCGCGTCGAGGAGGCCGTGGGCAAGAAGGCCGTGCACGACATGACCGGCATCGAGCCGGGCGAATCCAAGGGCCCCATCACCAAGGCCGGAGACGTCTTCGACATCGGCGATGTCTGCCGTCTGCAACGCATCGGCAAGTTCAACGTCTATGACGGCGACGCCGTGCCGGGCGACGAATGGGTTCACGAGAACGACGCGGTCAAGGCGTTTGCCAAGCGCATGGCCGGTCCCGGCATCACCTACGACCCGAACCCGGAAGAGGGCAAGATCAACTTCTTTGCGGAGTACGCGGGTATGCTGTCCATCGACCTGGACGCGCTGAACCGATTCAATCTCTCCCCGGACGTCATGCTGGCCACCCGGCACGACGGTTCCATCATGCCCGAGGGCAAGGGCGTGGCCGGAACCCGCGCCATTCCCCTTTACATCTCCCGCGACAAGCTCAGCCGCGCCCTGACCGCTCTGGGCGAGGGACCGGTCCTGTCCGTTCTGCCCCTCAAGCCCGCCAAGGTCGGCATCCTGGTCACGGGTACCGAGGTGTTCCAGGGACTCATCGAGGACAAGTTCATCCCCATCATCTCGTCCAAGGTCATCCATCTCGGCTGTACGGTCCACATGACCGACATCGTGCCCGACGATCGTGAGGCCATCACCCGTGCGGCCACGGCCATGCTGGAAGGCGGCTGCGATCTCATCGTCACCACGGCGGGCATGTCTGTCGACCCGGACGACGTAACCCGCGCCGCCCTGGTGGATGCCGGTCTGCACGGCGACCTGTACGGTGTCCCCATGCTGCCCGGCACCATGACCCTGGTAGGCAAGCTGCGCAATGCCGCCATCATCGGCGTACCGGCCTGCGCCTTGTTCTACAAGACCACCGCCTTCGACGTGGTTCTGCCCCGCATTCTGGCCGGGCAGGAACTCCGCCGCAAGGACCTGGCGCGTTTCGGTGAAGGCGGGTTCTGCATGAACTGCAAGACCTGTTCGTTCCCCAAGTGCCCCTTTGGAAAGTAGCGGCCTACAGCCGAAAGTTAATGAAGAGGCCGTCCGAAAGGGCGGCCTTTTTTCATGTCTTGATGGCGGCTCGGCGCGTGGCGCAAGGGGCCGGACGCTGCCTCTGTTTGCAGGGGGAGATGCGCTTGCCGGACGCTGTGTTAACTCGTTAAGGCAAGCGCGCCTTTGGCGCGAGAGCCAGTGGGGTCGGCTTTGCCTTCCCCAGCTTCCATGCCCTTCGCGGGCGGCGGATCTTTTTTGCTTGCCCAAAAAAGAACCAAAAAAGGGCCTTGCGCGAGCTTGGCCGCCCGCAGGATCTTCGGCAAGAATCCGATCCGCTCGGGTCGGCTCCACCCGATCAAAAGTATAGGGCCTTCTCTGGTGTACAGCTTCCCATTCTCGGTAGCACTTTCTCGATCGTCACAGGAGCCGCCGTCCCTTCGCGGTCGGCTTCTAGGCCGCTGATCCAGGGCTGGGGTTGGGTGATTCTCCGCAGGAGCTTGGTTGTGGGGGAGGGAGTGTGTTGGCGGGATGGTGCGCCAGCTTGTTGAGGCGGTGAGAGCCAGTGGGGGCGGCTTCGCCTTCCCCAGCTTCCATGCCCTCCCGGCGGGGTCCATTTCTTTTGCTGGCCCAAAAGAAATAGACGAAAGAAAAGGGCCTTGCGCGAGCTTGGCCGCCCGCAGGATCTTCGGCAAGAATCCGATCCGCTCGGGTCGGCTCCACCCGATCAAAAGTATAGGGCCTTCTCTGGTGTACAGCTTCCCATTCTCGGTAGCACTTTCTCGATCGTCACAGGAGCCGCCGTCCCCTCGCGGTCGGCTTCTAGGCCGCTGATCCAGGGCTAGTGCTCGTAGAGCCTTTGAGGGGGGCGGTCGCCTTGGTTTGTTTTGGGGAGAACGAAGAACCTAAATGCGCCTTCCCGCGTTGGAAGACAGGGCCTCGCTTGCGCGGGAGACGTTTGAAAGCCGGGGCCTAGAGCCTGTCTGAAGCGGCGAAGCGTGGGCCGATTGCGTCTGCCAAAGGCAGACATCCTGTCGGCCAGCGAAAGCCGCTACAGGCTCTTGGCCACTGCTTTCGGGAGCACGCAGGGCCGAAAAGCGCAGTTTTTGCTTCCTTTTTTCTGCGCCAGCAAAAAAGAAAGTCGCCGTAAAGGCGAAACAAAAAGTAAGGATAACCAACACCGTCGAACGTGAAGCGCGGTACCCCCAACCGCGCTACTTCCTCAAACAAAGGGAAAAACGCCCCCCGCGCAACAAAAAGAACAGCCGAAACAATCCTGCGCCGGTTGGCGCAAAATCAAAAAGCTATTCTCCGTGCATCAACATCTTCCAACGTCGGGCGTCTTCCCAGTTGAAGCCGCCCGGCACGCAGGGCCAGATGGAATTGTTCTGAAAGAGCGGCTCGTCGGCCAGCGGATACGGACTGGCCTCGCAGGCCGCCTGAAACATGGGCGAGCCGGGGATGGGGGTGTAGTGCGCCAGATGCGGACGGAAACCGAAGGAACGGACGTGGCGCACGGCCTGTTCCACGTTGCCGAGATCCTGGCCGGGGAGGCCAAAGAGAATGTAGACCCCGATGTCGTCGAGATCGAAGCCCGCGTCCAGAAGGTTGCGCGCGCCCGCCTCCCATTGCTCGCGCGTCAGCTTGACGTCGTGGCGGTGGTCGAAGTCCGTGGTTTCCAGGCCCAGGCGGACCGTGGTCAGTCCGGCCGCCTTGAGCCGCCCGCAGACCTCCGGCGTGAGATGGCGCACGTGCATGGCGTTGGGCGTGTGCAGTCGGATACCCAGGCCCGCACCGGCGATCTCGTCGAGAACCGGCCAGAGCCAGCGGTCGGGATTGACGAGCAGGGCGTCGTCGTAAAAGGCGAAGTCGCGCACGCCCCGGCCATGCTCGGAGCGCACGGTCTCCATGACCGCTTCGGGCGTGCCCTGGCGAAAACGGGGATACAGGGCGCGGCTGGCGCAATACTCGCAGGCAAAGGGACAGCCGCGCGAGCCGAGAATGATCGAAAAAGCAGGATCGGCATACAAGTCGAGAGACAATGAAAGCCCTGCATTGCCGGAGGGTTGGTTAATATCGAAATTAATCAGTTCGCAGAACTTTGCCCAATTTGAGGGGTCTTCCAGCGGACCTTGCTGGAGGTGTGCGTCGGCGTGCCGGGCGGCGTGCTCCCCACACAGGGTGGCGTAGGTGCCGCCGAGGAAGCGGGGGGTGTCGGGCCACAGCTCGGCGCAGATGTCGAGGATGTCCAGCGCGCCGGGATACCAGTAGGTCATGACGGTCGTGACCATGACGGCGTCGGGAGCGGGATCAAGCGCGGCCAACGCTTCGACGACCCGTTCGCGGGGCAGGCCGTAGCGGGAATAGCGGCGGTCCATGAAGGCCAGCGGCGCGGGCGGCGCGATCTCTTCCTTGTGATAGTGTCCGGTGCCGTACTTGCCGGATTTCGGCCATTTGAGGCCGAGTTCGGGAGCGGGTTCCCAGGTCGGGTCGAGACAGTCCAGCAGGGCGACCGAGGCCCCGGCGTTGCGGAGCATGTCCAGGCAGGCGAGCAGGCCGGCGGGGCGCGACCAGACGTTGAAGGCCGCGAAGTCGGTGATCCACGGGTTGATGCCGAGGACGCGCGGGCCGTCTGCCCGGTCCGGCAGGGCGGACCACGGGATGTTGGGGAAAATCGGGCGTGCCATGGCGGCTAGCGGTTCAGGAAGTTGGACAGGATGGACAGTCCGAGCATGACGATGACGATGATGAGCAGGATGTTGGTCAGCCGGTCGCGCCGGGCCGCCCGTTGCTGCTTGGACCTGGTGAACTGGCTGAGGATCAGGAAGATCAGGCCGAGGATGATTATCAGTTTGAGGAGCAGGCTCATGGGGAGGGTGTAGCGGATTTCCCGGGAAAAGTCTTGCCCGCATCGGACCTGTCGGACCACCGACCGCAGTTGTCGCTCGGCAGTTTTTTTCGGCGGGGAAGCCTGTTGCGCGAAGGTTTGGACTTATCCTTCGAATGCGGTCCGCCGTTGGAAGGTCTGCCCGTCGGCTATTTTTTGATCCAGATGATGCCGCACTGCCTGCCGGTCTCCCTGATCGGAGCCGCGCACGCCTTGCGGTAGGAAAAGAAGGTGTCGTCCATGGTCATGGTGCAGAGGTCGAGGCCGAATATCTGCTTTTCGGGAACGCCCGCGTCCATGAGTTGGTCGCGGGTGAGCCGCCAGAGGTCCATGGTTTTTGTCTTCGGGTTGAACCAGGGGCTGAACTTGTCGCCGAAGTCCGTGTCGAAATTGATGAATTCGGCTGCGTCCGGTCCAAGGGATGGACCGCGCACGGCAAAGACGTCCTTGGGCTTGAGGTCGTAGCGGTCGCAGAACCGGCGCACGCCCGAACCGGGAAAATCGAGCTTGTTGCCCCGCCAGCCCGCGTGCAGTCCGGCAACGAACCTGCCGGAGCGGTGGGCCAGGAGAATGGGTTGGCAGTCGGCGGTCTTGATGACCAGGCCGTGGCCGGGCTCGGTCGTGGCCATGCCGTCGCCGTCCAGGACCGGGCGTTCTTCCGGGGCGCGGGGAGCGGGGTCGAAATGGATGACGTCACCGTGCACCTGGTTGAGTTCGCACCAGCCGGTCAGTCCCATGCGTTCGTATACCGTCCGCCGGTTTTCGGTCACGGCCTCGGGATCGTCGTTCACGTCGAAGGAGATGTTGGCCGAGTCGTGGGGCGGCTCGGACACGCCGCCACGGCGGGAGGTGAAGGCGCAGGCCACCTGCGGAATATCCACGAATTGGAAGGGAAAAAAGGCTACGGCCGCCATAGCTTGCCCTCGGTGCAGACCACGTCCACCGGCTTGTCCCATGGCTCGATCGGAATGCTTTCGATGAGCTGGAATTCGTGTGCAACGCCGACCACCAGGGTGTCCCTCATGGCCTCCGTGGCCAGCAGCCGGTCGTAGTATCCGCCGCCGAAGCCGAGTCTGTTGCCTTGCCGGTCGAAGCTCACGCCCGGAATGAGCGCAATGTTCGGACGGCAGGTGTCCACAGCCGGGCACCGCAGAGCGTCGGGTTCCAGGATGGAGAAGGCCCCGGGAACCAGCTCGTCTTCACAGGCGGCGCAGGCCAGGTCCATTTCGCCGGGGGAATCCGGACGGCAGCGGGGGAACAACACGCGGCAGCCACGCTGCCACAGCTCGGCGGCCAGGGGCCGCAGGTCGATCTCGCCCCGGACCGGCCAGTAGAGCAGGGCCTCGGTGGCGTTCTTCCATTCGAAGAGCGTGCGGATGAGCGCGACGGCTCCTTCGCTCGCGCGGGCGACCTCGTCGGCGGTCAGGGCGGCACGGCGTTTGATGAGCCGTTCGCGCAGTTCGGTTTTTTCCTTTTCCGGCATGGCGGGAAGCTACCATGGCCGCAAACGACAATCCAGCGGCAAAGGGTGAAATTCCGGCGACACGGCGATGCCCCTTGGTTTTCGGCCCGTCTTGGTCTATCTTCCCAATGCTTGATTATGTAATGACATCATCCCGGAGACCGAATGGCAGCAAATATACTCATACTCGACGACGAAAAGAACTATCTGCTTATCCTGGAGTCCATCCTGGAGGACGAGGGGTACGGCGTGACCACCCTGTCCGACCCGGAGATGGGGCTGGCCTACCTTGAGGACTCCGAAGTCGACGTGATTTTGACCGACATGAAGATGCCCGGCATGTCCGGGCGGGATGTGCTCGAACACTGCAAGAAGAACTACCCGCACATTCCGGTGCTGATAATGACCGCCTTCGGCTCCATCGAGGCCGCGGTCGAGGCCATGCGCATAGGGGCTTTCGACTACATCACCAAGCCGTTCGCCAACGAGGAGCTGCTCCTGTCCATCTCCAAGGCCGTACAGTATGCCTCCACCCAGCAGGAGAACATCCGCCTGAAAAAGGAGATCCGCGACAGGTACTCCAAGGACAACATCATCGCGCGCGGCAAGGGAATGCAGCAGGTGCTGGATATGGTCGACCGGGCCGCGCCCTCCAAATCCACGGTGCTTATCCTCGGCGAGTCCGGCACGGGCAAGGAGCTTGTCGCACGGGCGATCCACACCTCTTCGCCCCGGCGCGAGGCCCCGTTCGTCACGGTCAACTGCATGGCCCTCAATCCCGGCGTGCTCGAATCCGAGCTCTTCGGCCACGAGAAAGGGTCCTTCACCGGGGCTACGGCCATGCGCAAGGGCCGTTTCGAGCAGGCCAACAAGGGCACGCTCTTCCTCGACGAGATCGGAGAGCTGACCCCGGAGCTTCAGGTCAAGCTCCTGCGCGTCCTGCAGGAACATCAGATCGAGCGCGTAGGCGGCACCGAGACCCTGGACGTGGACATCCGCATCGTGGCCGCCACCAACAAGAATCTTCAGGACTCGGTGGCCAAGGGCGAGTTCCGCGAGGACCTGTTCTACCGCTTGAACGTGGTTTCCCTCTTCATGCCGCCCCTGCGCGAGCGGCGCGAGGATATCCCGCTCCTTGCCGCGCATTTCCTTGAGAAATACAACAAGGAAAATCAGATGGATATTTCCGGGTTTACCTCGGCGGCCATGGACTACCTGACCGCCTACGAGTGGCCCGGCAACGTGCGCCAGCTTGAGAACGTGGTCGAGCGGTGCACGGTTCTGGCCCGCACCGAGGTCATCGACGCCGACGACCTGCCGCCCGAGATCAAGGACGAGGAGGCCCAGTTCAAGTCCGCCGTGGACCTGCTGCCCACCAAGCTTAACCTGGCCGATACCATGGACAAGATCGAGGGAGCCCTGGTCAAGCGCGCCCTGGTTCGGACCGATTTCGTTCAGGTGAAGGCCGCCGAGATGCTCGGCCTTTCCAAGTCCAACCTTCAGTACAAATTGAAAAAATACGGCCTGACAGGCAAAGCGAAATAGATGTTCGTCATCGACTACCCCTACGTTTCCGATTATCTTCTCGACTCCCTTCGCGAACTCGATCTGCCCGTGCTGGATACGCCCCAGGCCCGGAGCCTGGCCAAGGACGCGCCTCTGGCCTACGTCGACGAGATCGAATTCTCCGCCCGCATGGCCCTGGGCGGCAAGGTCTGCACCAACTCGGAGAACGGACTGGGACACGTCCTGCGCTGCCGGTGCAATGAGGACCTGGCCCGGCAGATCGACATCTGCAAGGACAAGGCGCTCTTTCGCGAGACCGTGGCCGCGTTGCATCCGGGCTACGTGTTCCACCGCATCCCCTTCGACGGGCTGGCCGATTTCGATGCTTCCTCCATGCCCTGCCCCTTTGTCGTCAAACCCACGCGCGGGTTCTTCAGCCTGGGCGTGCACGTGGTCGATTCGCCCGAGGACTGGCCTGCGGCCGTCAAGGCCATCGAGGGCGAGCGTGCGGCCCTGAACGCCGAGTACCCCGAGGCGGTGGTCAGCGGAGGCGAGTTCATCGCGGAAGCGTCCATTGACGGCGAGGAGTACGCCATCGACGTCTACTTTGATGCCGAAGGCAATCCCGTGATTACCAACATCATGCACCACGCCTTTCTGTACGCCGACGACATTTCCGACCGCCTTTACTACACCTCGGCCCGGATCATCGAGACATGGCTGCTGCGCTTTACCGACTACCTTCGCGACGTGGGCCGGGAATGCGGCTTCCGCAACTTCGCCACCCATGTGGAAGTGCGCGTTACCGCCACCGGCGATATTCTGCCCATCGAAGCCAATCCCCTGCGTTTCGCGGGCTGGTGCGTGGCCGACATGACCGCCATGGCCTGGGGCTTCAATCCCTATGAAGCCTATTTCAAGGAGCTGCGTCCGGACTGGGACGCCATCCTCACGGCGGACCAGGGCCATGTCACCGTCATGGTCATCGGCGATCTGCCGTCCGGCATGGACCGCACCGCCATCCGGTCCATCGACTACGACGGATTTCGGTCGTTGTTTTCCAATATGCTGGAATTGCGGAAAATTGATTACATGCAGTATCCGGTCTTCGCCTTTGCCTACGCCTCCATGCCCGAAGGCGAGCTGGACGATCTCAAGACCGTTCTTGCTCAGGACTTCTCCCGCTTCGTCGAGATGAAGTAGGGCGCGTTTCCGCATTCCCGAAAGTGAAGGAGCCGACACGAAATACCGTGTCGGCTCTTTTTTTATGCTTTGCGGGGGGGCGGAAGCCGTCGTCGGGACCGGGTTGCTAGAAAAGGTCGATACGTCCGTCGGTCTTGTCGTACCAGGTCAGGAATCCGTCCACGCATTCAGGGCACAGGAGCCGGTTTCGCTCATCCTCGATGATCTCCGCGGCCACCGGACGCGGCAGGGAATCGCGGTGGGGCCGTTCGGAAATCATGGCGCAGTACATGTCGGCCACGGCGATGAGCCGCGCCGGGACGGGGATGGCTTCGCCCGCCAGGCCGTCGGGATAGCCCGAGCCGTCCCAACGCTCGTGGTGGGAGCGGCAGACCTCGGCAACGTCGGCCAATTGCGGGATGGCGGCGAGCAGGGTCGCGCCGAGGCGGGTGTGTTCCCGGATGTGCTCGAATTCCCGGGGCGTGAGTTTAGCGGTCTTGAGCAGTACCGAGTCCCTGGTGCCCACCAGACCGATGTTGTGCAGTCTGCCCATGAGCAGTAGCCGTTCCATGGTTTTCTTGGGCTTGCCCAGCGCCTTGGCCACGCCGTGGGCCACGCGGGCGACTTTTTCAGAGTGAAAAGCTGTGGATTTCGTCCGCGCCTCTGCGGCGCGGGCTATTTCGACGAGGCAGGCCAGGGTGCCGGGCGGGCATTTTTCGGGCGACATGGTTGCTCCGGGAAGCTGAACGGGTTTATGCGACCCGAGTATGCGGCCGCGCCGTTGCCGGGGCAATTATATTTCGCGGCTTGCCTACCCTTCGCACCCGAAGTAGGATTCGGGTGTGGAAAGCCCAGTCTTCGAATACGTCTCGGCCATGCTCGATTCCGAGCGCATGGCCCACCAGATAGCCCATCACCGGATCGTCGAGGGGGCGGACGCCCGGTTCGGCGAGCCGCGCCGTCCGTGGCCCGCCGCCCTGCGAAACGCGCTCTCGCTGCTTGGCCTCGACAGGCTCTACGATCACCAGGCCGAGGCCGTGGACTATGTCCGGGCGGGCCGTCACGTGGTTGTCGCCACGCCCACGGCCAGCGGCAAGACCCTGACGTACAATCTTCCGGTGATGGAGCAATGCCTGGCCGACCCCGAGTCCAAGGCGCTGTATCTTTTCCCGCTCAAGGCGTTGGCTCAGGATCAGCTTAAGGGATTCAACGAGCTGGCCGCGCTGTTGCCGGAGGAGCGCAGGCCCACGGCGGCCATCTACGACGGCGACACCACGCCCCATTTCCGCAAGAAGATCAGGAACTCCCCGCCCAACGTGATCCTCTCCAACCCGGAGATGGTCCACCTGTCCATGCTTCCGCATCACGCGGGCTGGGCCGAGTTCCTGTCCGGGCTGACGCATATCGTGGTGGATGAGGTGCACACCTACCGAGGGGTCATGGGCGGCCATATGGCCATGGTTTTCCGTAGGCTCATGCGGTTGTGCCGCTATTACGGAGCCAGCCCGACGTTTGTGTTCTGCTCGGCGACCATCGGCAATCCGGCAGAGCTGTGCCGGATGCTCACCGGCCTCGACGTGCATCCCATACTCGAATCCGGGGCCGCGCGGGGCGGGCGGCACATGGTCTTCATCAACCCGGACGCCAGCCCGTCCAAGGCGGCCATCCAACTCCTGCGGGCGGCTCTGGCGCGCGGCCTCAGAACCATCGTCTACTGCCAGTCGCGGAAGATGACCGAGCTGATTTCCATATGGGCCTCGGAGCACAGTGGGGAGTTCAGGGACCGCATTTCCGCCTACCGGGCCGGGTTCCTGCCCGAGGAACGGCGCGAGATCGAGTCGCGCATGGCCGACGGCGACCTGCTGGCCGTGATTTCCACCTCGGCACTGGAGCTGGGTATCGACATAGGCGGGCTGGATGTCTGCATCATGGTCGGCTACCCCGGCTCCATCATGGCCACCCTGCAACGGGGCGGGCGCGTGGGCCGCAGCCAACAGGACTCCGCCGTGGCGCTCATCGCCCAGGAGGACGCCCTGGACCAGTATTTCATGCGCAACCCGGAGGACTTCTTCGCCCGCCCGCCCGAGTCGGCCATGCTCAACCCGTTCAATCCGGTCATCATGGACCGCCACCTGGTCTGCGCCGCTGCCGAGCTGACCTTGCGCTGGGGCGAGGAGTTCCTGGCCGAGGAGCCCGTGGCCCGCAGGGTGGAGCAGATGGTGGACGCCGGAGAGCTTTTCGAGGTCGAGCCGGATTTGCCCGGCCATCCCGTGGAGATCGTCACCCATCGCAAGCGGCCGCATCGGGATGTGGACCTGCGCGGTGCGGGCAGCCAACTGCATATCGAGGACAACTCCCTTCACCGGGAGAAGGCCCCGGTCATCGGGACCATCGACCAGCACCGTGCGTTCAGGGAGACCCATCCGGGCGCGGTCTACCTGCATCGTGGGCGGACTTTTGTGGTCGAGGATCTGGATCTCGGAACCGGCGCGGTGCACGCCGTGGCCCGGCGCGTGGGCTACTATACCAAGCCGCGCGGGTCCAAGGAGACCGAGATTCTGGAGGTCCTGGGCCAGAAGGCGAGCTTCGGCACGCGCGTCTATTTCGGCCGGGTCAAGGTCACCGAGATGATTACCGGGTACGAGAAGCGGTCCGTGCGCGGCGGCAAGCTGCTCGGCATCGTGCCCCTGGACCTGCCGCCCCAGGTCTTTGAGACCGAGGCCATCTGGTTCGAAATCGGCCATGACATCCGGCGGCGGTGCGAAGAGGAATTCCTGCATTTCATGGGCGGCATCCACGCCTTCGAGCACGCGGCCATCGGGATGCTGCCGCTGTTGGTCATGACCGACCGCAACGATCTGGGCGGCATCTCCACGCCCATGCACCCTCAGGTGGACGGCCCGGCAGTGTTCATCTACGACGGGATGCCCGGCGGCGCGGGGTTGACCCGACAGGCGTTCGAACGGGCCGACGAGCTCATCGAAACCACCCTCAAGACCATCAGGGATTGCCCGTGCGAGCTGGGCTGCCCCTCCTGTGTGCATTCGCCCAAGTGTGGTTCGGGCAACCGGCCCATCGACAAACGGGCCGCCCTGTTCGTGCTGGAGGCCATCCGCTCGGGCGACCCCAAATCCATCACCCCGAAGGACATCGACGTGAACACGCTCCCCGGCATCGACACGAAGCGGCCCGCGCCGAAACGATTCGGCGTCATCGACATCGAGACCCGTTACTCCGCCGACGATGTGGGCGGCTGGAACCGCGCCGACCGCATGGGCGTTTCCATCGCCTGCGTATGGGATTCCGGCGAGGAGGCCATGTTCGACTACGAGCAGGACGACATGGACGGCCTGGTGGCCCACCTGCAACGGTTCGATCTGGTCATCGGCTTCAACCACGTCAAGTTCGACTATGCCGTGCTCGGCGGCCTGCATCCCTTCCGGTTCCGCTCGCTGCCCAGCCTCGATTTGCTGATCGAGGTCAAAAACCGCCTCGGCTACCGGGTCAAACTGGACAACATCGCTTCGGCCACCCTGGGCGCGGGCAAGTCCGCCGACGGCCTCCAGGCGCTCAAGTGGTGGAAGGAGGGCAGGCTCGACCTGATTACCGAATATTGTCGCCAGGACGTGGCCGTTACCCGGGACGTATATCTTTTCGGCCGCGAGTGCGGCCACGTATTCTTCACCAACAAGGCCGGGCAAAAGGTCAAGCTGCCCGTACAGTGGTAACACCTTCGCCCGGATACTTCCCGGCATCTCCCGCGTTGTTGCTTTGACATTGCGCGCCGAGGCGTATTAGATTGTTATAGGCGGTATCGTATCCTGTAAACGAGGTGTCGGCGCATGATATTACGGTCGCTTTCCTTCCTGTTGATCCTTTTCCTGCTCCTGGGTGGCATCTATTGCTCGGCCCTGCCCGAGGTGGGCCGCGATATCAAGGCCGCCGCGCGGTCGGGCGACGCTTCGGCCCAAGTGGCCCTGGCGCGGATGTATTTCGAAGGGACTTTCGGCGGGCACGACCCGGCCATGTCCGCGCGCTGGCTGCTGGCCGCGGTGGACCAGGGCGACCCCGACGCCATGAACATCCTCGGCCGGTTCTACCTGTCCGGCGTGGGTGTGGAGCGCGACGAGGCCCGTGGGCTGGCCCTGCTCCGGGAAGCCGCCGACATGAACCAGCCCCAGGCTCAGGCGTACATGGCCTATGCCTACGGGGAAGGCTTGGGCGTGGAGCGCGACGCCGTTGAATTTCTGCGCTGGACCCGGCGGGCCGCCGAGAACGGCGACGCCCGAAGCCGGTACAACCTGGCCGTCTTGTACCTGACCGGCAGCCTGGTGTCTCAGGACGTTCCGGCCGGGCGCGCCCTGCTCGAACTCTCGGCGGACCAGGGGTTCACCGAGGCTCAGGTGGCCTTGGGCGAGCTGATGATTCGGAACGTGGACCAGCCGCCGGATTTGGTGGAGGCCTGCAAGTGGTTCGCCATCGCTCGGACAAAGGGCCATCCGCGAGCCGAGAAACGGCTTCACCAGATCGTCGGATTCATGACCCAGCCCGAGATGGACGAGGCCGGCCGTCGCGCCAATGCCTGGCTCCAGGCCAAGGAGGCCGGGCGATAGCCTGACCGCCCCCTTTCTGCTTCCGCCACGCCTGTCGGCGTTGGCCGATAGCTTCATGCCTTCCGCGTAAGGCGGCGTCCCGCTGGCGTTTCGTGGCTCAATTGGTCCGTTATCGAAAAGCGGCGATGCCCCGTCTGCGGTATTTCCCGTTTGCAGGAATTTCCAACAACGAGTCGTGCACTGATGCCGCGCCGGGTGAGGCGCGGATTTTGTGTTGCGGATTGGAAAGCGCGTTGCAGCCGGGAACGTCGTGGCGTTCCGTATCCTTCGAACTCGGGAACGCGTCGGGGAACGCCTAGTTCATGGCGTAGCGTTCGATCTGGCTCTTGTAGGCGAGGATGCCGTCGACGATGCCGTTGGCGAGGTGGCCGAGGTATTTGTCCGAGCGCAGACGGTTGGCCTCGGTCTTGTTGGTGATGTAGCCGATCTCCACGAGGATCGAGGGCATCTTCGCGCCCATGAGCACGTAGAAAGGCGCTTCGCGTGTCCCCTTGTTGTTGAGGGAATATGCCTTGCGCACGCGCTTGATGGTTCTGGTCTGCACGTCTTGGGCCAGATCGCGCGATTCCTTGATCTTGGAATTGACCATCAGGTCGGTGAGGATGAACTGCAAATCCGAAATGGCGCGCGGGTCAACGGCGTTTTCGCGGGCCGCGATGCGCACGGCCGCGTCTGATTTGGCCAGGTTCAGGCTGTAGGTTTCAAGTCCGTTGACCTTGCGGCTGCGGTTGGCGTTGCAATGGATGGACAGGAACAGGTCGGCCTTCTGGGCGTTGGCCATGGCTGTGCGTTTTTCCAGCGGAATGAAGACGTCCTTCGTCCTGGTGTAGACGACGTTGAAGCCCTTGGCCTGGAGCTTGCCGCCGAGCAGTTTGGCGAACTTCAGGTTGATGTCCTTTTCGCGCAGCCCGTTGGCGGTGGCGCCGGGGTCTTTCCCGCCGTGTCCCGGGTCGATCATGATGGTCCGGACCGTCAGCCCGAGCTGTTCGAGGAGGCTGCCCGCCATCTGTTTGCTGCCCTTGGGCGGGCGGTATTGCGAATTCGCCGTGGTCTTGTGTCCCGTGGCTGCCTTGGCCGTGGCGACGGCGGGCGTCTGTCCGTCGGGGGCGTATACGTCGATGACGATGCGGTAGGGGTTCTGCAGGGGGAAGACCTTGTACTCCTGCATATTCAGGAAATCGAGAACCACGCGGGTGGTGTCCTTGGAATACTGGCCCGTGCGGATGGAGCGCAGGATGCCGTCGGACACGGTGGTGGCGGCGGTCACGTCGCGTCCCAGGCGGGAGCCCTCAAGGTCGATGTACAGCCTGTGGGGGCGGTTCACCGCCGGGTTGGGGCCGAGCACCTGGTAGCGGTACTTGACCTGGGCATCCAGCTCCAGGACGACGCGGGTGTATTCATCGCTGGAAGTGTAGCGGACCACATCCAGGTGCGCCGTGCCGGAAGAGGCCTTGGCGGCGGCAGGACTGTGCCGTTTGGCAGGGGCGGCCTTGGCCGTGGAGGTATGCGTTTTCGGGGCGGATTTGCCAGAAACCTGGGCTATGGCCCAGTCGTATTTGCCCAATTCCTTGAGGGCGGCCTTGGCTTTCGGCCTCATGTCGCCCTTTGGGTAGTCGACGATGATGGTCGCCAGATCAAGCCGGGCCTGGGTTTTCATGTTGAGCCGCTTGGCGTGGATTTCGGCCCGCCGGAAAAGGCAGTCGTCGGCCCAGTTGTGGCTCGGATAGCGGGCCAGGACGCGATCGTAGTAGTCCACGGATTTGCGGAAGTCGGATTTCAGTCCGCTGTGCTTGCCAAGCTCCTCCCTGGTCCTGCCGAGATAGTACAGGGCCTTGGGCGCATAGGAGCCGTTGGGCGAAGCCTTGAGGCAATTGGAGAATATCTTCTCCACCTTTTGCCAGTTGGAGCGATACTTGGCTTTGCGCGAGTTTTTGACGAGGGCGTGGAATTCGGAATGTCCGGCGACGAAGTAGGATTTGGCCGAGGCCGCCGTGGCGGGACGAGCGCACAGAAGGAGAGTCGCAAAGGCGCAGAGCGTCAATGCGGTCAGCAGGCGTATGTTCGCTGCGTGAATTTGCTTCATGCGTATCGGACCGTGGCTTGGGTCTGGCCCGCCCGGCATCGCCTTCCCGCAGGCGCATGTCCGGCAGGTTCATCAAATAGGCATTTTCCAGAAAAATCTAAAAAAAGTCCAGAGGAAAAGGGCGATGGGCCCGGAAGCGTCGTCACGGGGTCACGCCAGCCCGGTTGAAAGCCATTCTGCCCAGTCCTCGCGGCCGTTGTCGCGGGCCATTTTAGCGGCGGATAGCCAGTCGTAATCAACGGTTGCAAATTCCGCTTCCCATCCGTGCCCCGTGCGCCGGACCACGGCGTAGCGGGCTTTGGGCGATCCGGCCGCCATGGCGTGGGGCGGGTCGTCGTCGCGGTAGGCGGGAAGTCCGACGCTGCCCGGATTGACCACGGTGATCCCTTCGGCCATGGCCCGTCCTGGGTGATGGCTGTGTCCGGCCAGGACCAGAGTGCATCCGTCTGCCTCGGGCAGGAGGTCGGCCAGGATGCGATCCGGGTCGCGCGGGGCGGGCAGGCCGGAGGACACGTCTTCGAGCAGGTAGGCCGCGTCGTTTCTCGGAGTGCCGTGGCAAAGCAGGATGTCCGGTTCGAGGCGCAGTGTCTTGGGCAGGGCGGCGAGCCATGCCAGCCCGTCCGGGCCGATCTGGTCGCGCACACCGGCCGCTGCGGGCGGGGGCGCGTTGTCGAGCAGGATGCGGTCTTGGTTGCCGAGTACGGCGGGCATGTCGAGCCGACGCAGGATCGCCCAGGTCCCGGCGGGGTCAAGCGGCCCGTAGAAAGTGTCGCCAAGGTTGACGAATCGCGTCAGCCCGCGTTGCCCGGCGTGGTTCAGGACGGCCGCGAGCGCGGCGGCGTTGCCGTGGATATCGGCCAAAACGGCCAGGGGAGTGGAGTCGCGCATTGTCGGACTATCGGGGAAAAACCGCCCGAAGGCAAGACCTCGGCCTTTACTCCCGCAGACGCCCAATATAAGAGGCGTGACAATGAGCAACCCTCTGGTCGTCGGCATATCCGACATGAAGCTTTCCACCCGCCCGGAAGACGTCATCGCCACCTATTCGCTGGGCTCCTGTCTCGGGGTGACCGTCTATGATCCCCGGGCGCGTATCGGCGGCATGGTCCACTGCCTGCTGCCCAGCGCGGCCTCGGCTCGGGAGCGGGCCAGGCGCAACCCGTTCATGTTCGTGAACACGGGCGTGGCCATGACGGTCCACAGGCTAGTGGATCTAGGGGCGGACAAGCGGCGGCTGGTCTTCAAGGCGGCGGGCGGGGCGAATATGCGCGACGACCGTCTGTTCGAAACGGGCGTTCGGAATTTTCAGGCGCTCATGCGGCTGCTGGAGCGCAACGGCAGGCGGCTGGCGGCCAGGGATGTCGGCGGAACCATTCCCCGGACGCTCTTCCTGTACCTGCACACGGGGCGTGTGGTAGTGCGTTCATTGGGAAAGGAGAGCGAGCTGTGAGCAGACGGGACGCGATCTTGGCGGCCTGCGGGAGCGTCGTGGCCATGCCGACCTGCGTGCGCGGGGCCGGGGTCTTGATGAACGCGCCGGATGCGGACTTCGCCGGGCTGGCCCGGATCATCGAGCACGATCCCGGTCTCACCGCCAACCTGCTCAAGGTGGTCAACGCTTCCGTTCCGCCCTCGGGAGTCCCCGTGCTGACCGCGCGGGCCGCCTTGGAAACACTCGATTCGGTCGAGAGTCTGCGTTTTTTCGTTTCCACGGGCGTGGCTCCCCATTACGTGTGCGCCATCGAGGGGTATGACCAGGCCCCGGAGATGTTTCTTCAGCACTCGGTCACCGTGGGCGTGGCCTCCCGGGAACTGGCTCGGGCGCTCGGGATCGATGCGCCGGACCACGTCTACACCGCCGGGCTGCTGTCCGGTGTGGGCAAGTTGCTGCTTGGGGCTTATGTGCAGGTGGACCTGGGCGAAATCCTTCGATTGGTTTTTGACGGCGGAATGGCCTTCGACGCGGCGGAACAGGCCGTGCTCGGCATCTCCCACGCGGAACTGGGCAGTATCGTGCTGGATCGCTGGGGGGTGCCCGGTCCCGTGACCCGGGTGGTCCGCCATCATCTTCGACCGAATGGGTATGCCGGTCGGGATGTGGTCCTGGACCTGGTCCATGTGGGCAACGTGCTGGCCAAGATGATCGGCGTCGGGCTCGGCGCGGACGGGCTTAATTACGAGGTCTCGACCGGCGCGGTCGGGCGGCTGGGCGTTACGTCGGCGGTCCTGGACAGGGTCGCGGCGGACGTGGTGGTCGCGCTGGACGGTCTGCGGGACCTGTTCCTAGCCTGTGCGGACGGCGGTTGCCGGGAGTGATCCGGCAACCGCTGCTTTCTATCTGGCCACGTATGCTTTCTTGATGAACACCGGAGAGACCGGGACGTCTTCCATGCGGCCCGACCTGGCGGTCTTGACCGCGTTGATCTTCTCGACCACGTCCATGCCCCGGATGACCTTGCCGAAGGCGCAGTATCCCGCGCTGACCGACTGCGAATAGCTGTTCGCGCCGGTTTTGGAGGCGGACTGGCGGAAGTCGAAGGCCGGGTTGTCCTGCACGTTGAAGAAGAACTCGCTGGTGGCGGAGTCCGGCGCGGTGGCGCGGGCCATGGCGATGGTTCCCCTCACGTTGGTGAGGCCGGTCGACGCCTCGTTGGGGATGGGGGGCAGGAGTGGGGCCTTGTGCCGAATGGGGAAGGTGAAGCCGCCGCCCTGGACAATGTTCATGGCCTTGTCGTCTTCACCGCCGGATTTGCGCTGGCGGATGACACGGTGGAAGATGGTTTCGTTGTAGAACCCGGCGTCCACGTATTTGAGGAAGTTGGCCACGGTCTTGGGTGCGTCCTTGGGATACAGCATGACCATGATCCGGCCCATGGAGGTCTCCATGACGACCACGGGGTTGGGACCGGCCTGGGCGGGATGGGCCAGGGCGGCCAGGATCAGGGAACAGGCCAGGAGCAGCGGAGCCAGCAGGCGAAGTGTGCTTTTCATGCGTGTTGTCCTCTTTGCGGAATTTTATTGTCTGAGGGCCGAGAGGAGCAGTTGCCGCGCCTCGGCCTCGTCCATTTCCCGTTCGGTCCACAGCCGGAACTGGGCCAGTCCCTGGTGCAGGAACATCTCCAGCCCGGGAATGGCCCTGCGCCTGGCGGCCCTGGCTTCGGCCAGGAAGCGGGTTTCAAGCGGGTTGTATACGATATCGAAGGCCACTGCGTTTTCGGCCAGGCGGGCGGCGTCGAATGGGGTCTGTCCCTCAAGGGACCCGGCCATGCCCAGCGGCGTGGCGTTGCAGACCAGATCCCACGGGGAGTCCATGCGCGCGGACCATTCCAAGCATTCCACGCCGAAATCGGCGGCCAGTGCATCTGCTTTGGAGCGGGTCCGGTTGGAGACGGCCACGCGCGGGATGCCGAGTTCGAGGAATCCGGCCACGGCCGCCCTGGCCGCGCCGCCCGCACCGAGCACGACGGCGGAGCGCGGCAGCGGATTGAGGGTGCGCAGGGAGGCGACGACGCCGATTACGTCGGTGTTTTCGCCGCACAGCCTGTCCTTGTCCCAATACACGGTGTTGACCGCGCCCACAGCTTCAGCCCGGTCCGATATCTCGTCGAGGAAGGCCATGACAGCGCGTTTGTGCGGGATGGTCACGGACAGTCCGTGGATGGGAACGGCACGCACGCGTTGCATGAACGCGGGCAGGTCCTTGGGCTCCAGCGGCCAGGCTTCGTAGCGCGCGTCAATGCCGAGCCGCTCGAAGCCGTGGTTGTGCAGGGCCGGGGACATGGTGTGGCCCAGGGGCCAGCCTATGATGCCGTAGGAGCGGGGCATGGCCCTAGAGTTCTCCGGCCTGGGCGAGGCTGCCGACGTTCAGCCCGGACCACTTCTCCTCTTCGGAGCCGAGGTTGGCCTTGAGCATCTTGAAGAGCACGCCTTTGGGGCCTACCTCGATGAATTCGCGGACGCCGTGGGCCCACATGGCCTGCATGGTCTGAATCCAGAGGACCGAGGAGGTCATCTGGCTCTGCATGGTGGTCTTGATCCCCGCCGGCTCGGGCTGGGGCAGCGCCGTGGCGTTGTGGAACACCGGGAAGGCGGGGGCCTTCCAGGTCAGCGTCTCCAGGAATGCGGCGAACTCGTCGGCGGCCTCCTGAATGAGCGGCGAGTGGAACGCGCCGGAAACGGCCAGGCGGATGGCCCGGCCCTTGGCCTCCTTGACCAGTGCCTCTGCCGCGTCGAGGGCTTCGGCCTCGCCGGACACGACGAACTGCGCCGGGGTGTTGTAGTTGGCGATGCGCAGTTCCTTGCCGGATTGTTCCGCGGCCGCGGCGACGATCTCCTCGACCTTGTCCTGGGGGAGCTTGACCACGGCGGCCATGCCGTGGCCTACGCCGCCGGATTCGGCCATGAGGCGTCCGCGCAGGGTGACGGCCCGGACGCAGTCCTCCACGTCGAGGGCTCCGGCCGCGCCAAGGGAAGCGAATTCGCCGAGGGAATGTCCGGCGGTGGCCGCCGGAGAAAGCTTGTCCTTCGCGGCCAGCCACAGGGTCAGGTTGACCACGGTCAGGGCGGGCTGGAGGGCGCGGGTGTCGGCCATGTCGGCCGGTTCGCCGTCCCAGTAGATTTCACGCAGGGCCAGGCCCGACTCGCGCTCGGCCAGCTTCCAGAGGTCCAGGGCGGCGGAATCCGCCTCGGCCACGTCGCGGCCCATGCCTTTTTCCTGGGATCCCTGTCCGGGAAAGAGAATGCCGGTCTTGGTCATGTATGTCTCCTTGAAATGCGCGTGCCGCAGGCCGCGGTTCGCGCGGTGGTGTCGATTTTCCGTGCAACCGGATACCGTGCGGCGGAAGTCCGCGTCAAGCGTGTGCAATGGACGGCCGGGCGCGTCGGACGGCCCGGTCCGCCCGGCGCGGCGGAAGGCCGAATTCCATTCGACGACGCCAAGCATTTTCCGGCGGTCCCGTTGCCCGTTCTCAACTGGTTGTCCAATGGCTTGAAATCGTTTCACAATTGAATCATTCAGTAATTTCAATTTCCCGTGACTCGTCAACTGTCCGATTTTTCAGACAATATCTAGACTTCCCGTCAACCCTTGCCGGACGGGGTTTTTCGGGAATTCAAACGAACTGACTTGATTTAACTGAACATCTCTTGTATGAATGCCAGTAACGGTCAAAAACTATCATCGAATGACCGCGAATCCCATGCGGCTGAAACCTTTGGGATTCAACTCCGATGGAGGAAGAAAACGAATGGCGATTGCGGATTCCGAGTGTATTTTTTGCAAGATCGTGGCCGGGGAGATTCCCTGCGCCAAGGTCTTTGAATCGGACACGGTCCTGGCATTCCTGGATATCGCGCCCGTGCACCCCGGTCACGCCCTGGTGCTGCCCAAGGACCATTACCCGACGCTCATGGACATCCCGCCCGAGCTGGGCAACGACCTGTTCAAGGCCCTGTCGGCCGTGGGCGGCGCCGTGATGAAGGCGACCGGCGCGGACGGACTCAATCTCATGCAGAACAATTTCGAGGCGGCCGGGCAACTGGTCGACCACGCGCATTTTCATCTCATTCCCCGGTTTGGCGACGACGGCCTCAGATTGTGGGCCCAGTCGTCCTACGACTCTCCGGATGACATGCAGAAACTCGCGGGTACCATCGCGGGATTGCTGAAGTAAGTTATTGATAACCCCTTTTTGGAGGCAATCGATGAGCACTCTCACCAAAGCCGGAATCGTGGATTACATCTACGAACGCACCGACAAGAACCGCGCCGAGATCAAGGACCTGGTGGAAACCATTCTTGAAATCATGAAGACGGCCATCAAGAAGGACCATGCCCTTCTGGTTTCCGGTTTCGGCAAGTTCGAAGCCTACGACAAACGTGCGCGCAAGGGCCGCAACCCGCAGACGACCCAGACCATTACCCTGCCGCCGCGCAAGGTGGTCGTCTTCCGGCTCTCCCGCAAGTTCCGCGCCGAACTGAATCCCTAGGCCGTAGCGGCAAAAAAAGGGCCGAGCGGTGACGCCCGGCCCTGAAGTCCGGCTCAAACCGGACTACGGCTTCTTCAGCACGAACCCTTTGGGATAGTCCGCCTTCAGGATTTCCAGGGCGTTCTCGGCCGATGCCTCGTCCGGGAACGAACCCGCCTGCACGCGGTACAGTCCCTCGTTGGTCTTGACTATTACAGAGCCCTTGTAGCCGTCTTCTATGAGACGCGCCAGGGCTCTGTTCGCGTTTTCGACGTCCGAGAACGCTCCCACCTGCACAAAATACGGGCCGGTCGCGGTTTGGGCGGCCTTGGCGCCTGGTGCGACCGGCTGGCCGCCGATGCCGACGACTTCGTCTTCAGGGTCGGCCCAGGGATTGGTTCGGTCAGGTTCCGGAGCGGGGGAGGCGGCGCGTTCGGTCGCGGGCGCGGCCTGCTTGCCCGCGGCGGCCTCGGCCTCGCGCTTGAGCTGGTCCGCGTCGGGAAGCGCTTCCTCGGCAAGGTCGGCCTCGCCTACTGAGGGTGTCTTGGCTCCCGCCTGTTTGGCGGCGTCCACCTCGTAGACTTCCTCCACCGGGCCGTCCATGGGCTTTTCTTCGCCCACCATGTGAGTCTCTTCGATAACGGGCTGCGCAGGCGCGGGCGTCGTTACGGTCCGTTGGGCGGGCTGCCGCGCCGACGGCGCGGATTCGATGTGCTTGCGGAAGCAACCGCCCAGCACGAGTGCGGCGGCAGTCAGCGCCGCAAGGGCCAGTATGGTCTTTTTCATGGGTCGCTCTCCCTGTTCGATCTATTTAGGCTGTATCTCTAGAGTATGTCTAAAGTATACGTCAAGGGACGCGTTGACAAGCCGGTCCGGAATTGAGCGGGCCGGCGGGGTTTCGCGCTCCCCCGTCAAGATGTTTTTTTATGCTTATCGTTTGATTTTTCCCGACATTTCTTCACAAAAACCGTTTTCTCCGAAAACAGGGTGTAGGGTTGCCGGGAAGCTCGGGGATCGGCCCCGGGCGCCATCCCGGTTCAGGGGCGGGGGCTGCGGCTCCCGCCCCGTCTTGTTTTGGCCACGGAAGCGTTCCCGCGATCCTTCGGCGATATTCTCCGATTACGAGCGGTTGTCGAATCAAGCCCGAACGGCGGGATGGACGCGGGCCGCGCCCATGGGCTAACGTGCCCCCATGCGAATAGGACGATACGAAATACGCGGCCTGCTCGGCCGGGGCGGCATGGGTGCGGTGTACAAGGCGGCCATGCCCGTGACCGGGCGGATAGTGGCCCTCAAGGTCCTCAAGCCAGCAGAAATCATGGAGGATCTCGTTGGGGAGGACGCCCTGCGGGAGATGTTCTACAAGGAGGCCTCGGCCATGGCCTCCATCAGCCATCCCAACGTGGCCGCCATTCTCGACGTGTGCGGCGGGAGTGGGAGCGCGGACAGCGTCTCCGTGGCTCCGCATTTCACCATGGAATATTACTGCGGCAACCTCGGCGCGCTCATGGGCGAGACCTACGAGGTGGAGCGGGAGTCCCGGCGGCTCGGCGTGGAAACTTCGTTGGCCATCGCGCGCGGCATGATAGGTGGTTTGGATCGGCTGCATTATGAGGGCATCATCCACCGCGACGTCAAACCGTTCAACGTCATGCTTGCCGAGGACCAGGGCGGACCCGGCACGGTCAAGCTCATCGACTTCGGCCTGTCCAAGCTGCGCGGCGAACGGACTGTGCGTCACAAGGGCATGGTCGTGGGCTCGCCGTACTACGCCGCCCCGGAACAGGAAGCGGACCCGGAATCGGCCGACGAGCGGTCGGACCTCTACTCCGTAGGCGTGACCCTGTACCGGATGCTTACCGGACGATTGCCGGAATCCAGGGAAGCACGGCCCATCTGCGACGTGCACGCGGACCTGGATTGCCGGTGGGATGATTTCTTCGCCACGGCCCTGGCGCGCGCTCCCGAGGCGCGTTTCCCGGACGGCCTGTCCATGCTCGCAGCCCTGGACGAGCTTGAAGCCCGTTGGCGCGAGCAGCGGGATGCCGTTTGCGCGGCCCCGGGCCTCCTTGACGATCCAGAGGACTGCGGGGCGGTCCCGCGTCCCCGGTCCGAGCCGGTCAAGGTCGGCCTCAAGGAAGGGCGCAACGCCTTTGGTTTGGATGAATTATGGCGGCCCGAACAGTACGCCCACGGGGAATTCTCCGATCAGGGCGACGGCACCGTGATCGAGCGGTCCTCCGGGTTGACCTGGGAGCTCGACGGCTCCCGTTATCCCCTCACCTGGGAGCGCGCTGCGGCCCATGTGGCCCGCTTGAACCGCAACGCGTTCGCGGGCCGCGTCGATTGGCGGCTGCCGACCGTGGCCGAGCTGGCCACGCTTTTTACCGGCCGCACCGAGCCCGGAGAGTTCTGTCTTCAGCCCGCCTTCGACCCGCGCAAGGCCCGCCTCTGGTCTGCCGACCGCAAGGCCTTCACCGCCGCCTGGTATGTGGACGCCGAACTCGGTTTCGTCTGGTGGCAGGACCTGACCTGCCGCTTTTTCGCCCGCGCCGTGGCCGGGTAGATATTGCCTCCCACGGCCAGGAAGGGAAACTTTCTCGAAAGTTTCCCTTCCTGACTCCCCTCCAAAACTATTTTGTGCGCCTTTGGCAGGCGCGTGTCGTTTGGAAGCGTTTCCGTTTCTCGGGAGCGGTTCGGGTTTCGGCCTGTCGGCTGGGGGATTTCTTCGCATTGAAGCCGTTTGCGGCGAAAGCTTCTCTGGGGAAAAGCGTGGGCGCGCTGCCGTCAACCGCCGTTTTCCGCGCCTTGCCGCTCCGTTTGCCGTTCACCGGGCGGTTTCTGACCGTTCACCTAAAAATGGGAGCGGTTGTCATTCCCTTCATATAGATGATAACGTGTCAACGGCGGACTAGCGCCATGATACGACATTTCAGTGGGTTGCGGCCCGTTCCCGGCGGGCGAGGCGAAGAAACGTACAGATCAGGAGCATGTTGATGACCGAAGAAGAAAGGAAGATCGAAAGTCTGCAAAAGGAAGGACAGATATTTCAGCCCGACGCCTCCATGCAGGACCAGGCCTGGGTCCCGAACATGGACGCCTACGCAGCGGCCAATCAGCGGGCGCTTGACGATCCCGAAGCATATTGGGGCGAGCGTGCCAAAGACCTGATCGACTGGTTCTCCGATTTCGACTCCGTTCTGGAAGCGGACTACGACAAGCCGGAGTTCAAGTGGTTCTCGGGCGGCAAGACCAACGTTTCCTACAACTGCCTGGACCGTCATCTGACCGGTGGCCGCCGCAACAAGGCCGCGCTCATCTGGCAGGGCGAGCCCGAGGAGGACGTTCGGGTCTACACCTATCAGATGCTCCACACCGAGGTCTGCCGCTTCGCCAACGTGCTCAAGAAGAAAGGCGTCAAGCGGGGCGACCGCGTTTCCCTTTACATGCCCATGATTCCCGAGCTGGCCATCGCCATGCTGGCCTGCACCCGGCTGGGTGCGCCGCACTCCATCGTCTTCGCGGGATTTTCGTCCATCGCCCTTCAGTCGCGCATCGAGGACGCCCAGGCCAAGGTGCTGGTCACGGCGGACGCGGTCCTGCGCGCCGGAAAGACCATTCCGCTCAAGCCCAACGCCGACGAGGCGCTCAAGGACTGCCCCTCGGTGGAGCAGTGCATCGTGGTCAAGCGGGGCGGCAACGAGGTCACCATGGTCGAAGGGCGCGACTCCTGGTGGCATGACGAGATCACGGCCGAGGACATCACCTCGGATTGTGCCTTTGAGGAAATGGACGCCGAGGACCCGTTGTTCATCCTGTATACCTCCGGCTCCACGGGCAAGCCCAAGGGCGTGCTGCACTCCACAGGCGGCTATCTGACCTACGCGGCGCATTCCACCCAGTACGTGTTCGACGTCAAGGACGACGACGTGTACTGGTGCACGGCCGACGTGGGCTGGATCACCGGCCATTCCTATATCGTGTACGGACCGCTGGCCCTGGGAGCCACTTCCGTCATGTTCGAGGGCGTGCCGAGCTATCCCCGCCCGGACCGCTACTGGAAGATCGTGGACAAATTCAAGGTCAGCATCTTTTACACCGCCCCCACGGTCATCCGCGCTCTCATGCGCGAGGGCGAGCAGTGGACCAGAAATTATGATCTCTCCTCCCTGCGGCTGCTGGGTTCGGTGGGCGAGCCCATCAACCCGGAAGCGTGGCTTTGGTACCACAACAACGTGGGCGGCGGAAAACTGCCCATCGTGGACACCTGGTGGCAGACCGAGACCGGCGGTATCATGATCTCGGCCATGCCCTACGCCACACCGCTGAAGCCCGGTTCCGCGACCCTGCCGCTGCCTGGCATCTCGGCCAAGATCGTGCGCCGCGACGGCAGCCCGGCCGGCCCCAACGAGGGCGGCCATCTGGTCGTGGACAAGCCGTGGCCCGGCATGTTGCGCAACGTCTGGGGCGACCCCGACCGCTACAAGTCCACCTATTTCGCCGGGTTCCCCGGAGCCTACGAGGCCGGAGACGGCGCGCGCGTGGACGAGGACGGCTACTTCTGGATCATGGGACGGCTCGACGACGTCATCAACGTGTCCGGCCACCGCATGGGTACCGCCGAGATCGAATCCGCGCTGGTTGCCCATCCCGACGTGTCCGAGGCCGCCGTCGTCGGTATGCCCCACGACATCAAGGGCGAGACCATCTACGCCTACGTGACCCTGCGTTCCGGCGTGGAGCCCACGGACGACATGATTAAGGAGCTCAAGGTCTGGGTGCGCAAGGAGATCGGCCCCATTGCCACCCCCGAGTTCATTCAGTTCGCCGATGGCCTGCCTAAGACCCGTTCCGGCAAGATCATGCGTCGCGTTCTGCGCAAGATCGTCGAAGGCTCCAGTGATTTCGGCGACACTTCCACCCTCGCCGATCCGGGCGTGGTCACCGATCTGGTCGAAGGCAACAAGGACCTGGTCGGCTAACCGGCAGCTTCTTTAACGAGTCAATCAAGGCCCCCGAATTGCCGGGGGCCTTTTTTATGGGCATCTTTGTCGAAGCTGTGCTAATATGTCCTTGATCCATAATGGGTTGAGAATTAAAATATAAATTTTTTGAGAAGATGTGGATAAAATGCTATCGATAATCATTCCTATTTGGTATGGTTTCGAAGAATTATCGGAAGCCAAGGGGGAAACTCCCCCATAAACATCGTCTGATAAGGAGATAGCCATGTCGAAAGACTCGAAGAAAATGACGAGCGCCTTTGGTTGCCCCGTGGGCAACGACCTGAATACGGTGACCGCGGGTCCCCGTGGACCGGCCATGATGCAGGATGTGCACCTTCTTGAGAAGCTGGCCCATTTCGATCGGGAACGCATTCCCGAACGGGTGGTGCACGCCAAGGGGGCGGGGGCCTACGGCTATTTCGAGGTCACGGCCGACGTAACCAAATACACCAAGGCTGCCTTCCTGTCCGAGGTAGGCAAGAAAACCGATGTCTTCGCCAGGTTCTCCACCGTGGGTGGCGAAAAGGGCAGCGCGGATTCCGAGCGCGACCCGCGCGGATTCGCCCTCAAGTTCTACACCGAGGATGGCAACTACGACATGACCGGCAACAACACCCCGGTCTTCTTTATCCGCGATCCTCTCAAGTTTCCCGATTTCATCCACACCCAGAAGCGTGACCCGTCCACCAACCTCAAGGACCCGACCATGGCCTGGGATTTCTGGTCGCTGACGCCCGAGTCCATGCATCAGGTGACCATTCTCTTTTCCGATCGCGGCACCCCGGCCACCTATCGGAACATGAACGGCTACTCCAGTCATACCTACAAGTGGTACAACGACAAGGGTGAATACTTCTGGGTCCAATACCACTTCAAGACCGACCAGGGCATCAGGAACCTCACCGGCCCCGAGGCCGACGAGATGCGCGGCAAGGACCCGGATCACGCTACCCGCGACCTGTTCAACGCCATCGAGGCGGGCGACTATCCGTCCTGGACGCTTGAAATGCAGATTTTGACCCCGGAACAGGCCGAGGACTTCGGCTGGGACATTTTCGACATCACCAAGGTCTGGCCGCACAAGGAAGTCCCGCCCATCACCGTGGGCAAGCTCGTTCTCAACCGCAACCCGGAAAATTACTTCGCCGAAGTGGAGCAGGCCGCCTTCAACCCGAGCAACCTCGTGCCCGGCATCGGCGTATCGCCGGACAAGATGCTCCAGGGACGGCTTTTCTCCTACCATGACACCCACCTGCACCGGCTCGGACCCAACTACCATCTCATCCCGGTCAACCAGGCCAAGAACGCGCCCGAGAACAACTACCAGCGCGACGGCGCGATGCGCGTGGACAACAACGGAGGCGGCGGCCCCAACTACTGGCCGAACAGCTTCCATGGACCGTCCCCGGACAACGTCTCGGTCGAGCCGGACATTCCCCTGGACGGTGTCGGCCAGCGTCATGAGTACACCCATCCCAACAACGACTTCGTACAGCCAGGGACCCTGTACTCCGTGGTCATGAGCGACCAGGACCGGACCAACCTCGTCAACAACATCCTCGGGTCCATGCAGGATGTGCCCCAGCCCATCCAGCTTCGGCAGTGCGCCCTCTTCTACCTCACTCATGAGGAGTACGGCTCCCGCGTGGCCGAAGGGCTCGGCCTCGACCTGGCCGAAGTCAAGCGGCTCGCCGCCATGACCCAGGAAGAACGCGTGGCCGCCACGCAGATTTAGCGAAAGGAAGGGGATGCCTCCGGCGGCCCCTTCGGGGAGACCAGGGAACCCTTTGAGAAAAGGGTTCCCTGGACCCTCCCAAACTTTTTGTGTCGCCTTCGGCGAAAGGTGGCTGTGTAAATAAGGGTACAGGCCATGCACCACAATTCTTTCTAGTCCCGTCCCCGCGAAGCGGCACCAAAAAGTTTAGGAAAAAGAGGGGATGGGGGTCCGGGTGAAGGGGAGGAAAAAGCTCTTTTCAAAGGGTTTTTCCTCCCCTTCCCCCGGCCGCCGGAGGCGCATAAAAAAAGGGACGTTCCTGACGGAACGTCCCTTTTTTGACGTCTGTTGGCAGCGGCCTACAGGGAGAGGCCGAGGGGGTTGAGGTAGAGTTGGCCTTGGAAGGTGAGCTCGGCTGCGCCCTGGAGATAGACGGTGTCGTTTTCGAGGAACACGGTGAGGACCTCGTTGCCGGAGGTGGTCAGGTCGGCCTTTTCGCCGGTGAGTCCGAGTTTGTGCGCCAGAAGTTGGGTAGCGGCCGCGCCGGTGCCGCAGGCATAGGTCTCGGCTTCCACGCCGCGTTCGTAGGTGCGCAGGAGGATGGTGGCGTCATCGACGATCTGGGCGAAGTTGACGTTGGTTCCGGCGGGCGCGAAGCGTTCGTGGTAGCGGATCTTTGGGCCGAGGTCCATGATGTCTACGGAAGCGACGTCATCCACGAAGGCCACGGTGTGCGGCACGCCGGTATCGGAGAAGTGGACGGTGAGCGGAGCGCCGTCGACCTCGATATCGATGCCGGTTTCGGTCTTGAGCGGCGGGGTGAGCTGGACCTTGACGCGTCCTTCGTCCGGGCCGTCGAGAAGGACCTTGGCCTTGATGGGCCCGGCGTCGGTGCCGAAGGCGTGTTCGGCGGGCGCGAGGCCTATGGCGTGGGCGAGCTTGCCCGCGCAGCGCGAGGCGTTTCCGCACATCTCGGCCCGGGAGCCGTCGGAGTTGTAGAAGTGCCAGCGATAGGCGAGCGACGGATCGTCGGCGTTTTCGAGGAAGAAAAGTCCATCGGCGCAGACCCCGAAGGCGCGGGCGCAGACGGCTTTGGCCCAGTCGGACATGGCGTCCACGGGAACGCCGATTTCGCGGTTGTCGATGACGACGAAGTCGTTGCCGCAGCCCTGCATTTTGTAGAAAGGCACGGAGTCGGTGAATATGTTCATGGGGAATCCTCGCATTTTTCGGAAAAACTATACGGGCCGGGGTGTATGGTCCAATTCTTTTTGCGTATGGATGTCGGGCGGCCGGGCCGGGCGGTTCCTTGCATTTCGGAGACGGGAACGGTATCGCTTGGGCAGCTTGACCAGGAGATTGCGATCATGTCCAAACCGTGCGTAGGTTGCGGGTGGTGCTGCCTTCAGGACCCCTGCATGGAATCCCATAGAAGATACGGCTACATGCGCCGCTGCCCCGATCTGTTCTGGGACGAGGCCGCGGGCCGGTATATGTGCGGGCTGATGCTCGATCCGGAGACCTCGGAGCAGGTCAGGCGGTCGCAGCACGCGGGGCAGGGCTGCTATGCCCCGTTGAACTCCTGGCGTGAGGATGTTCGTAATCGTGATAACGATTGATCGTTTTCCCCTTTTCCTTTCGCCTCGTTTGTGTAAAAATATGTTTTTTTACGGGAAGTTCAGAAAACGGAGCGAATGATGCGCGTGACTTTTGTCGGGGTGGGCGAAGCCTTTGACGAACGCCTGCCGAACACCTCCCTGCTGGTGGAGTCGGGCGGTTCGTCCATACTGCTGGACTGCGGCTTCAACGCCTCGTGCAAGCTGTGGAAGTATGCCGCCAATCCCATCGGCCTGGACGCGGTGTTCATTTCGCATTTTCACGCGGATCATTATTTCGGGCTTCCGGCCCTGATCGCCCGCTCCATCGAGGAGGGGCGCTCCAAGCGGTTGACCATCCTTGGCCCGAGCGGCATCGAGTCCCGCGTCAGCCGACTCATGGATTTGGCTTATTCCAACGCCCTTTCCCGGGCCGGGTTCGAAATTTTCTTTATCGAGTGCGTGCCCGGCGAGGACTTCAAGCACAGCGGATTCCGCTTCCGCTTCGCCCTCAACGACCACTCCATGCCGTGCCTGGCCATCAGGCTGGATGCCGGGGGCAAGTCCCTGTATTATTCCGGCGACGGCAAGCCCACGGACGACACCGTGGACCTGGCCGGGAACTGCGACCTTGTGGTTCACGAGGCCTTTACCCTGGACGAGATCACCACGGGACACGGCGATGTGGGCACCGCGCTGGAAATGGCGAGCCGGTCCGGGGCCAAGGCGTGCGCGTTGGTGCATATGCGGCGGAGCATCCGGCATACGATGATGGACATGATCCGCATGGCCATAGGGACCAAGCCGGACGTCAACGCCTTTGTGCCCGAACCGGGCGACGTGTACGAGTACTGATTCCCCCCGCCGGACTCTAGAAATATCATTCCCTTTTGTCCCGGCTCATGCCATTCTCTGCGTCCGCGCACCGGCGGCAAGGGGGCGCGTCGACATCATTCGCACAAGCCGCGACCAGGGGAGAGCATGGCCGGTAAATACGACTCCATCGTCTACGATTATTTCGAGAAGACCAACGGTTCCATCATTCTCATCAGTGAGGACGTCCTTTTCAAGCGGATGCTGTCCTCGACCATTTTCAAGATCATAGGCACGAAGCGAGATTGCCTTTTCGCCACCGAGACCGTCCACGCGGGACTGAAGAAGGTCCAGTCCATGCACAAGGCCGGGCACGAGTTCATCGTCTTCATCGAGCGGATGCTCGGCGGCGGCACCAGCACGGACACCATCCTGACGCTCAAGCGGCTGCTCCCCGATCTCAAGATCATCGTCCTGGTGGGTGAGACCAAGCGCGAGAACATCGCTTTCTTCTACGAGATCGGCGTGAGCAACGTCATCTCCAAGCCCGCCTCCATGAACAACATCATCGAGAAGCTGGCCTTCACCGTGAAGCCCCAGGGCAAGCTCAGCGAGTACATGCATCTCGGCAAGCAGCGTCTGGCCTCGGGCAAATTCATGGAGGCCATGCAGATCGCCCGCAAGGTTCTGGAACTGAAGCCGGGGAGCCCGGCCGGGCTCATGCTCCAGGGCGACGTGCACATGGCTTTGAATGAGCGGGACAAGGCGCTGGAAAGCTACCATCAGGCTCACGACAGCTCCAAGATATACCTGGAGCCCATCAAGAAGCTGGTGGAGGCGTATCGGGGCGTGGATGAGAACGAGATGCTCAAATATATGAAGAAGCTCGACCGCCTGAGCCCGCTGAACGCCCAGCGCAAGACCGAAATAGGCAAGGTCCATGCGAAACGGCAGGAAATGGCCGAGGCCGCCGCCTATTTCGACCAGGCTATCGAAACCGTCACCAGGGAGGCCATGGGAATGATCGGTTCCGTGGCCGAAAGCATTGCCGAGGCCGTGTCCGATGATCCGGGCATGTCCGAGAAGTATTTGAGCAAGGTTCTGGAGGCCAAGGGCGGACGGTTGGACAAGGATGACATCTCCCTGTTCAACAAGCTCGGCATCGCCCTGCGCGGCCAGGGCAAGTGGCGCGAGGCCATCGAGAATTACGGCGCGGCCTTGCGCATTTCCCCGGAGGACGAGGGCCTGCATTACAACATGGGCATGGCCTTCTACGACGGCGGAGACAAGCGTCGGGCAGGGAAATGCTTCCTCAAGGCCCTGGAATACAACCCCGATTTTTACAAGGACAGCGAGAGGGTTTCCATGAACCTCGGCACTCTGTTCGCCGACCTGCGGGAATACGAACTGGCCATTCCCTGCTTGGAAAACGTCCTCAGGCTCAATCCGGACAACGTCATGGCCGCGCGCAGGCTCGCCGCGCTGCGGGACGCCGTGGGCTGATTCGCTTTTCGGGTCGTTCGAGGGGCCGGGCGGATGCGCCCCCGCACTCCCTTCTTTTTTCGTCGGGTTGACCGTTTTCCCCCACTTCACGTAGTGTTCGGATGAGGAGCGGATAGCCGCTTCTTTACCGGCAGCCGGAAGGGGCACCCATGCAGCAGGAAACCGCCGACAGCACGGTTCGCAAGTTCATCGAGAAGGACGGTGGGGTCATCGTCTACGTTTCGGACGACTACGGTTTTACGCGCGCCCTGCGCAACATGGTTTCGAGGGTCATCGGCCTGCGCGGCGAAGTGCTGCTTCCCTACGCCTCTCTGGACGCGGCCCTGAAAAAGTGCGCGGAACTGAGCGACCAGGACATCCCGTTCGTGGTCTTCATCGAGCGGATGATCGACAACCGTCCGTCCACCGATTTCATCATCCGGCTTTCGCGCGAATGCCCCGAGGCGCGCATGATCGTCCTCACCTGGGAGGCGACCAAGGAGACCGTGGCGTATTTCTTCGAGCTTGGCGTGAGCCGGGTGCTGGTCAAGCCCGCCTCGGCCAACAAGGTCGTTGAGGAATTGGCCTCGGCCATCTCTCCGCCCATGGCCCTGAGTCAGCAGGTGGATCACTGCCGCAAGCTTCTCGACGCCCGCAACTACGAGGCCGCGCTGGCCGCCTCGGACCGCATCCTCATGCTCAAGCCGGACTCGGCGCACGGGCTGGCCATGCGGGGCGATGCCCTCATGGGCGTGGGCCAGGTGGACGAGGCCGTGCAGACCTATATGGCCGCTCATGAGGCCAACCCCATATTCATGGCCCCGCTCATCAAGCTGGCCGAGGCGTTCCGCAGCATGGACGACGAGCGCGCCCTGGCCTATCTCAAGGAACTCGACACCCTTTCTCCCCTCAATCCCGAGCGCAAGATTGACATCGCCGAGCAGCATTTGCGCCAGGGGGAGCATGAGCAGGCCGAACGCTATCTGGATCAGAGCGTGCAGGCCGCCGAGCGCGAGACCCGTTCCATGGTCGGTGACCTGACCGAGCGGATCGTGGATGCCGTGTCCGCCACGGCCCCGGACCTGGCCGTCAAATACCTGAAACGCGTCATCGACACCAAGCGCGTGCTGGGCCGCGACGACCTTGTGCACTTTAACCGCCTGGGCATAATCCTGCGCGGGGAAGGACGCTGGGCCGAGGGCGTGGAGGTTTACCGGAAGGCTCTTTCCATCGCCCCGGAGGACCCGGTTATCCTCTACAACATGGGGCTGGCCCATTGGGAGGGGAACGAGCGCATGACCGCCCTGGACTGCTTCGAGAAGGCCCTGCTCATCGACCCGTATTTCTACTCGGGCAGCGTGGGGGCGGCCCTGAATATCGGCTCCCTGTATCTCGACCTGCGCTATCCGGATGACGCGGCACCCTTCTTCGAGCATGTCCTGGACCTGGACCCGGAGAACGAGCTTGCCCGCGCCAAGCTCGACATGGCCCGGAACTTGGCCCGTCTCCAGCCGGAAGCGTCGCGCCGCCGCCACCGGGAAGAGGCGCGCCCCCCGGAACCTCCTCCCGAGCCGTCCAGGAAGAAAAGAAAGCGCAGGCCGTTTACCAATCTGGAGCTGTGACGGCCCCGCCGCCATCCCATGTTCAAAAGGAATTTCCGCGAGTTCGGAGCGCCGGTCCGAGGGGCCGGAGGCCTTGGGCGTGCCGGGCTGGGCACTTCCTCCGGACTTGGATTGACCGGGGTTTCGTGCTAGAGGCTTCGCCACAAGGTTTGTTTAAGGAGTATACTCGAAGATGAGAGCGAAGATACATTTGGAAGGTGCGCTGAAGAAGGCGTTGGACGGATTCGGCTGGTCATGGCCGGACAAGGCGGTCATCGAGCCGCCCAAGGACAGCGGCTTCGGCGACATGTCGGCCAACGTGGCCATGATGCTGGCCCGGGAGGCCAAGAAGGCCCCGCGCGCCATTGCAGAGGATCTCAAGGGCGCGCTTGAGAGCGATCCGTTCATCGAGAAGGTCGAGATCGCCGGACCCGGATTCCTGAATTTCACCTTGACCCCGGCTTTCTGGCAGGAAACCGTGGGCGAGATTCTCGGGCAGGGCGGGAACTACGGCTCCTCGACCCTGGGCAACGGCACGAAGGTGCAGGTGGAGTACGTTTCCGCCAACCCCACCGGACCGTTGCACATCGGCCACGGACGCGGCGCCGCCCTGGGCGATTCCCTGACCCGCATCCTTGAGAAAGCCGGATACGACGTCGAGGCCGAGTACTATATCAACGACGCCGGCCGCCAGATGCTCATTCTGGGCGGTTCCATTCTGTACCGCGCCCGTCAGTTGGGCGGCCTCAACCCGGCCGAGCCCGAAGACTACTACAAGGGCGAGTACATCACCGACATCGCACGCGACCTGATGAACGAACGTCCCGACCTTCTGGATCTGCCCGAGGCGGAAGCCCTGGAGACCTGCAAGGTGTACGGCAAGGACGTGATTCTTGAAGGCATCAAGCAGGACCTCGCCGCCTTTGGCGTGCGCCACGACGTGTGGTTCTCCGAGAAGTCCCTGGTCGAGGACGGCAAGGTGGACGAGACCTTCGCCGATCTGACCGCTTCCGGCATGGGCTACGAGGCGGACGGCGCGTACTGGTTCAAGTCCACCGAGCTGGGCGACGACAAGGACCGCGTGCTGCGCAAGACCAACGGCGACACCACCTATTTCGCTTCGGACATCGCCTACCACGACAACAAGTTCAAGCGCGGCTTCGATCTGGTCGTGGATATCTGGGGCGCCGATCACCACGGCTACGTCCCGCGCATGATGGCCGCCTGCGAGGCGCTCGGCAAGCCGGGCGGGCTCTATGTCATCCTGGTCAATCTGGTCAACCTCCTTCGGGACGGCCAGCCCATCGCCATGTCCACCCGCGCGGGCCAGTTCGAGACCCTCAAGGACGTGGTGGACGAGGTCGGCTCCGACGCGGCCCGGTTCATGTTCCTGTCGCGCAAGTCCGACTCCAAGCTCGATTTCGACCTGGAACTGGTCAAGCAGAAGTCCATGGACAACCCGGTCTACTACGTGCAGTACGCTCATGCCCGCATCTGCTCGCTGAACCGCAAGGCCGCCGAGGCGGGTGTGGAAACCGCCGCCGTTTCTCCGGCCTCCCTGGCTCTGCTCAATACAGAGTATGATCTTGAGATGTTTCGGCTGCTGGATCAGTACCCGGACTATGTGGAGTCTGCCGCACGGACCCAGAGCCCGCATCTGATCGCCACATATTTGCAGGACCTTGCTTCAAAACTTCATAGGTACTATACCAATTGCCATGTGCTCAGCGCCGAGCCCGAAGTGGCTTCGGCACGGCTCATGCTGCTCGGTTGCGTGGCCGGTGTGGTCGCCGACGGACTGGCCCTGCTGGGCGTCAACGCTCCGGAATCCATGTAAGGGCCATTGGGCCGAAAGCGAATACGGACGACTGCCATGGCTGAAAAAATGGAACCCAAATACAAGGTCAAAGTGCCCAGGCTCAACGCGGCCAAGAAGAAGTTCGACTTCTCCCTGTCCCTGCCCGGCATGATAAGCGCCGTGGGCGCGGGCGTGCTGGCTCTGACCTTCTTTTTCATCATGGGCATCCTCATTGGGCGCGGCTACCGGCCAGAGGCCGACGTGCCGCCCCTGCAGGACATCATGCCCAGCGCCGAGCACGGCCGGTTGGCCGAGGAGGCTTCGCCGCCCAAGGTCCTGACTCTTGAGGAGCTGGACTATCAGGATCGGCTCAAGGCCTCTCCCCAGCAGATGTTGGATACTCCGGTCGAGGAACCGAAGACTGCGCCCAAGCCCAAGCCTGAGCCTAAGCCTGAGCCCAAGCCCGAGGTTAAGCCCGAGGCGGCACCCGCCAAGGCGGAGACTGCCGCGCCTGTCCCGGCCCAGCCGGGCGAGCCGGTCTTTGATTACGTGTATCAGGTGGCTTCATTCCGCAAGGCGGAAATGGCCCGCAGCCTGAGTGCCAAGCTCTCCTCCGCGGGGCTGAACTCCCGGGTCGAGTCCGGCGAGGCCAAGGGGTCCACCTGGCACCGTGTCCAGGTGGTGCATCGGGGCACTCCGGCCTCCACTTCGCAGATGAAGGCGGTGCTCGCGAAATACGGCATCGACAAGCCGTTGCTCAAGAAGAAGTCCGCCGTCCAGTAAGGACGAAAGAACGTATCGAGCCGCCCGCATTTGCGGCAAAGTCAAAAAAAAGGCCGGCCCCTGAATTCCCAGGGGCCGGCCTTTTCTTGTGAAGTCGTTTAGGCGTTTTGCGGGGTGTGTTCCTTCCGGAACAGGTGTTTCGCCAGGTAGATGAACGGGGTGTCCAGAGCGGCCACCACGACCTTGATGATGTAGGTGGAGATCAGGATTTCCATGAATACGTTCATGGGGAAAACGCCCCAGAAGGCGATGACGCAGAAAATCGCCGAGTCAAGGAGCTGGCTCAGCATGGTCGAGGCGTTGTTGCGCAGCCACAGGTATTTTTCGCCGGTGCGCTCCCGGATGGCGTGGAACGCCCAGACGTCGTGCAGTTGGGAGACCAGGTAGGCGGCCATGGAGGCCAGGGCCACGCGCGGCAGGAAGCCGAACAGGGCTTCAAGGTGCGGCTGGGCGAAGTCATCCGCCGCTGGCTGGAAGTAGAGCGCGATCTGCATGTATCCGACCATCATCACCAGGGTGACGAAGCCGAGGAGCACGCCTTTGCGCGCCTCCTTCTTGCCGTAAAATTCGCTGAGCAGGTCCGTGGATAGAAATACGCTGGCATAGAGCACGTTGCCGAGCGTGGTGGTCAACCCGAATAGCTGCACGGTCTTCAGCACCTGAATATTGCAAAGGAGCAGGTTGAAGACCATCAGTCCGAACAACCCCACCCGGCCGAAGAGCCGGTACACCACCAGGACCATGCACAGGTCCACCAACGCAAACAGTATCCACAATGTCTCATTCATGGCCGTGGGTGTGCCTCTATTTCCGCGTCAGGTCAAGTTTTGCGTATCCTTGAGCGCGGCCAGCCGTTCCTTTCCCCGGGCCGCCATACGCCTTGCCGGGCCGTGCCGCCGTGATATCCGGTTCGGTGTCGTCAGGGAAAAGTTCAGAAGAGGAAGCAGGATGGACGTCATGAAGGGGGGCGGGAAAGCCTGTTTTTCGCGCCCGCGGACCGTCCGAAAAAAAGGGGCCGGTATAACCCGGCCCCTCATTATTTATTCGATATGCGGCGTGAGCCTAGCACTTGGTGACCAGACCGTAGTTCTTCTTGCCCTTGCGGATGATGAGCAACTCGCCGCCGATGAACAGCGGGTCGGCGATTTCATCGCCGTCCTCGACCCGTTCGCCGTTGATGTAGATGCCGCCGCCGAGGATGTCCTTGCGGGCCTGGCCCTTGGACTTGACGAGGCCGAGGTCCACGAGCATCTGGGGCAGGTCGGGGACGTCCTCGGATGCGTAGCGCACGGCGGGCGCGGATTCGAAGGCGGCGCGCAGTGTGCCGGGATCGATGGTCTTGATGTCGCCCTTGCCGAACAACGCCTCGGTGGCGGCCAGAACCCGTTCCAGCTCGTGCTTGCCGTGGATCATGGTGGTGACCTCTTCGGCCAGGCGTTTCTGGGCGGCGCGCAGGTGCGGGGCCTCCTGGGTCTGCTTGTCAAGCTCGGCGATTTCCTCGGGAGTGAGGAAGGTGAAGAGCTTGAGGAACTTGATGACGTCCGCGTCGTCGGTGTTGATGAAGAACTGGTAGAAGGCGTAGGGCGACGTCAGGTCCGCGTTCAGGTAGACCGCGTTGCCTTCGGACTTGCCGAACTTCTTGCCGGAAGCCGTGGTGATGAGCGGGAAGGTCAGGGCGAAGGCCTCGGCCTGCTCGCCGTCGGCGGCGTAGCGGCGGCGGATGAACTCGCAGCCGGAAGTGATGTTGCCCCACTGGTCGCCGCCGCCGATCTGGAGACGGCAGTTGTAATTCTTGTACAGGTGGTAGTAGTCGTAGGACTGGAGGATCATGTAGGAAAACTCGGTGTAGGAAATGCCGGTCTCCTCGCGGTCGATGCGGCCCTTGACCGACTCCTTCTGGAGCATCCAGTTGACCGTGAAGTGCTTGCCCACGTCACGCAACAGCTCGATGCAGCTCATGTCCTTGGTCCAGTCGTAGTTGTTGACGATATTCGGACGTTCGCCGGTGTTGCGCTCGACGAAGCGGCGCACCTGGTGCTTGATGAGCTCCAGCCGTTCGTCCAGCTTGTCGGCGTCGGACAGCTCGCGCTCCTTGTCCTTGCCGGAGGGATCGCCGATGCGGCCGGTGGCCCCGCCCATGAGGTAGAGGGGATTGTGGCCCGCCTTTTTCATGCGAACCAGGCAGAGCAGAGGGACGAGGTTGCCTACATGCAGGCTTTCGGCGGTGGGATCGAAGCCGCAATACATGGTGGCACCCGGCTTGGACAGATACTCGCGCACCTTGTCTTCGTCAGAAACCTGATTGATCAGCCCCCGCCATTTCAACTCGTCGTAGATGTTCACTTTCTTCCTCATTTATATAGGGTTGACAATGTGATGCGGTTATCCGTTCCGTTGGAACGCGATCATGGACACCGCCTTGCCGGTGGTATCATCTATGTCAAAAATCGCGCCTTGTAAAACCCCGGGACCTGTTGCCGCTTCAAGTTGCCTGGGCAGGCCGGTGAGATAGCGGTCGAGGATGATTTCCGGCTTCATGCCGAGGCAGGAGTTGGCGGCTCCGCACATGCCCAGGTCGGTCAGGTAGCCGGTGCCGCCGGCCAGGACCTTGGCGTCGTTTGTCTGGACGTGGGTATGGGTTCCGACCACGGTCGAGACCTTGCCTTCGAGGAAATAACCCATGGCGATCTTCTCACCCGTGGCCTCGGCGTGGAAGTCCACGATCTGCACGGGGATGTCGGCCGAGAGGGCGTCGAGAACGGTCTCCGCGGCCGCAAACGGGCAGTCGATGGGCGGCATGAAGGTCCGGCCGATGAGGTTGATGACGGCCACCGGCGGGAAGCCTTCCTTGCGGAAGACGCGCACGCCGCTGCCGGGCAGGTGGTCCGGGTAGTTGTGGGGGCGGAGGATGCGTCCGTCCTCATCGAGCATGGCGTAGAGGTCTTTGTACTTCCAGATGTGGTTGCCGCCGGTGATGCCGTCCAGGCCCGCCTTGAGCAGCTCCGTGGCGTGTTTTGCCTTGAGGCCGTAGCCGCCGCTGGCGTTTTCACCGTTGGCGAAGGCCAGGTCGATGGACTCCTCATCCTTGATGCGGGCCAGGTTTTGCATGACGGCCTTGCGGCCCGGAAGGCCTACAATGTCGCCGAGAAAGAGAATGCGCATGACGCTCCTTGGGGTGATGCGATGGGGTTGCCGCCTGCGAGCAGCGAGGCGTGGGCGGCGGTCACAGCCGCCGGAAGACAGTGGGGGCGACCTGCCTGAGGGGCAGGTTCATGCCGGACAGGCTTTCGGAGTGGCCGATGAAGAGATAGCCGCCGGTCTGAAGAGTGTTGCAGAACTTGTTGAAGAGCACTTCCTGGGTGGGACGGTCGAAGTAGATGACCACGTTGCGGCAGAAGATGATGTCCTGCCTGTCGCGCAGCCGGAAATCCTCCATGAAGTTGAGCCGCTGGAAAGAGACCTTGTTGCGCAGGTTGGCGTCCATCTTCACCCGGAGCCGGTCCTTGGACTTGAGCATGTACTTTTTCTTGTACTGCATGGGGACGTCGGCGACCTTGTCCATGGGGTAGACGGCCCGCTTCGCCTCCGCAAGAATCTTCCCGGAGATGTCCGTGGCCAGGATGGCGAAGTCGAACCCGGGGCGTTGTTCCGCCCATTCGTGGAGCACCATGCCCAGGGTGTACGGCTCCTCGCCGCTGGAGCAGCCCGCGGACCAGATGCGCAGGGCTCCGCGCTTCCCGACGTTCCGTCTCCACAGCTCCGGCAGGACGATGCCGGTCATGATCTCCCAGTGCTTGGGCTCCCGGAAGAAGTGGGTCGTGTTGGTCGTGACCGCGTCGATGAGGTGCGTGCGCTCCTGCTCGCGGCCCTCCGGCGAGAACACGTAGTCGCAGTATTCCTTGTAGCCGGACAAGCCCAGGGCGCGCAGCCGTTTCTGGAACCTGGATTGGAGCAGGACCTTCTTGGTGGGCGGCATCTTGATGCCGAGTTCGGTCTGGATAAGCTCGCTGAACCGCGAGAATTCCGCGTCGCCCATCTCCGAACGCACGAGGTTCATGGACTTGTCCATGGCCTTCCTGAGTCTTTCGGGGACGGGTTCCGAGTTGTTGTTCATGGCTGTCTGGGCTCCCTTCGATGCCGGGTGGGGTCACGCGATCATAGGGGATCATCATGCTGGTGATCTATGATTTTTTTCGAAGGGATTGTGGGGGGAAAGAAAAACGCACCCGGAGGACGTCCCCCGGGTGCGTCGCCGAAAGCGTTTACTTGGCGTAGCCCACGGCCCGCTTTTCGCGGATGACCGTGACCCGGATCTGGCCGGGATACGTCATGTTGTTCTCGATCTTCTCCGCGATGTCCTTGCAGAGAACATAGGTGTTCTCGTCGCCGACCTTTTCGGAATCGACCATGACGCGGATTTCGCGGCCCGCCTGGATGGCGTAGGCCTTCTGCACGCCGTCGAATCCGGTGGCCAGCCCTTCGAGCTCTTCGAGGCGCTTGACGTAGTTCTCAAGCAGCTCCTTGCGCGCGCCGGGACGGGCGCCGGACAGGGAGTCGGCGGCCTGGACCAGGTTCGCCAGGATGGTCATGGGCGGCGTGTCCTCGTGGTGGGCGGCGATGGAGTGGATGATCTCCTTGGACTCGCCGTGCTTCTTGGCCAGGTCCGCGCCGATGATGGCGTGGGGGCCTTCTACCTCGTGGTCAACGGCCTTGCCGATGTCGTGCAGCAGCCCGGCGCGTTTGGCCTCCTTCTCGTTGAGGCCGAGTTCGGCGGCCATGACGCCGCACAGGAAGGCGACCTCCATGGAGTGCTGGAGCACGTTTTGGGAGAAGCTGGTGCGATAGTGCAGCCTGCCCAGCAGGTTGATGAGCTCGGGATGGATGCCGTGCACGCCAACGTCGAAGGTGGCCTGCTCGCCGATCTCCTTGAGCTTGGTGTCCATTTCGCCTTCCACCTTGCGGACGATCTCCTCGATGCGGGCGGGGTGGATGCGGCCGTCGTGAATGAGTCGTTCGAGCGCCTGCTTGGCCACTTCGCGCTTCAGGGGACTGAAGGCGGACAGGACCACGGTTTCGGGCGTGTCGTCGATAATCAGGTCCACGCCGGTGGCCGCTTCCAGCGCGCGGATGTTGCGCCCCTCGCGGCCGATGATGCGGCCCTTCATGTCCTCGGAGGGCAGGGTGACGGCGGTGACGGTCTGCTCGCCCGCGTAGTCTCCCGCATAACGCTGCAAGGCCAGGGAGAGTATCTCCTTGGCCTTTTTGGAGGCGTTTTCCTTGGCCTCCATTTCGATATTGCGAATCATTTTGGCGGACTCGTGACGAGTGCGGGATTCGATTTCCTTGAGCAGGCTTTCGCGGGCCTCCTCAACGGTCAGGCCGGAAATCTCCTGAAGCTTGCGCTCGTGCTCGTCCGATTTCTGGACCAGGTCCTCCTCGACTTCGCTCAGGTGCTTTTCCTGTTTGATGAGCTGCTTTTCCAGCTCAACCACCTGGGCCTCCTTGTCGGCGACCTTTTCCCGCTTGGCGTCAAGCCGCTCCTCTTTGGAGTGGAGACGCTTTTCCTCGTTCTTGAGCTGGCTTTCGCGGTCCTTGAATTCCCGCTCCAGCTCTTTCTTCTGGTTGAATATTTCGTCCTGGGCCTGGAGTCGCGATTCCTTTTTGAGGGCTTCACTTTCCTTGCGGGCTTCCTCGACGATGCGTTCCGCAAGTCCTTTTGAATCGGAAATCTTTTTGTCGGTAATGTATTTGAAGAGTATGGACCCGGTCCCGAGGCCGACGATCAATCCACCGCCGACCATGGCGATTTCGGCTAACATGTGGTTGCTCCTTAATTATGTTGACAGGCTATTCGTCTGGCGGCCTGTTTCCGCCGAACCCGACTTGAAGAGCGCGCACGCGAAAACGCACTCTGCTTCGGAAGAGAAGAGAGGAGCGGGGTTTCGGATATGGCTGTAGGGTTTTATATCACCGCCCGAGAACGCCGGTCAGTGCCGGTCGGGCGGAGTTTAAAATCCCCGGGAAGCCGTGTTGCCTGTATGTTTTGAACCTGGCATGTCCAGGTGGGCATGACTCGTGTGCCTTCAGGCTTCCCGGCCGGACCGGGCCTGCTCACCAGCACACTGGAGTCGTCGCCCTTTTTCAGAGCATTGGCTCAATAACACTCCGGGCAATCACGCACGCCCCAGGGTAATTCCTTGTTGCCGACCTCGGGTCCGCCCAGCTATCGGTTCGGATCCGTTGAGGTCTTTTCCAAAATCTCTCCGATCTTCCCTTCCAGCCGCCTCAGTTTGTCTTCGGCGACCAGATAATCGTCCGCAAGGCTCAGGAGCAGATAGGTGAGCAGCTTTTCCTTGCTGATGTCACCGGCTCCGGCGACAAGCTCCTTGTGCTTGTTCTCGATGAACGCCTGTGCGGCCTCGATGCGGCCATTGTCCGCATCCGTCTTGAAGGATATCTCGAGTCCCATCAGGGTCAGCGTGTAGCGAGGCATCGTAACCCACTATCATTCAAGCTCGTTTTGAACTTTTTCGAGCAGCGCGTCGATACGGGATTCGATGTCGTTACGCAGACGCCTTTCGGCCTCGGCCTCCTCCTTCAAGAGCTGATTTTCTTCTTTCAGTTCCGCAATTTTATTCAATAAGACATTGAAACGCTCTTCAAGCTTGGCAACTAATTCCATATCTTCTATCTATGCTTTTTTCTGGTCCAAGGCAAGATTTCTTTCCACAGTTATTTTGAGGGTTTTCCACTGCATCGCTAGTTTTTCTTCAGGCACCGTTTCAGATTGACCTGCTTGCCTCTGGCGATGCCGGCCTGATTGTCCGGCACGTTCTTGGTGATGGTGGAACCCGCTCCGATCAGGGCGTTTTCGCCCACGGTCACCGGCGCGACAAGGGCCGTATTGGAACCGATGAAAGCCCCCGCGCCGATCTTGGTCGTGAATTTGTTTTTGCCGTCGTAGTTGCAGGTGATGGTCCCCGCGCCGATGTTGGCGCCGGGGCCGACCTCGGCGTCGCCCAGGTAGGTCAGGTGGCTGGCCTTGGACCCTTCGCCCAGGACGGCCTTCTTCATTTCCACGAAGTTGCCGGTGCGCGCGTCCTTTTTCAGCACCGCGCCCGGCCGCAGCCGGGAGTAGGGGCCAACGGTCGCGCCTTCGCCCACTTCGGCTTTCTCGATGTGGTTGAATTCGCGGATCACGCAGCCCGGGGCGAAGACGGCGTCGGTGATGTGGTTGTAGGAGCCGAGGCGCGCGCCCGCCGCGACCTTGGAGGCCCCGTAGATTTCGCAGTGGCCGAATATTTCGGCTCCTGGCTCCACTTCGGCCCTGGGGCCGACGATCACGGTGCCGGGGTTGTGGATAAGTACGCCCTTGTCGATGAGTTCGTCCACGATGCGACTGCGCAGGGCGCTTTCGGCGACAATCAGCTCGCGCGGGGAGTTGATGCCCATGAGGGAAATGTCGTTGCCCGCCTGGACGCCGTCCACGGCCAGCCCCTTGTCCACGGCCAGGGCGATCAGGTCGGTGATGTAGTATTCGCCGGATTTGTTCTTGTTTTCGAGCAGGTCGAGCAGGGGACCGATGGTCTCGATCTTGAGCAGGTAGATGCCCGCGTTGACCTCGCCGGTGACCGGGCCGTGCAGGGAGAAATCGTAATCCTTGGCCTCGACCACGGCCGTGATCCGCCGTTCGGCGTCTCGGACGACCCTGCCGAAGGAGGCGGTGTCGCGGGGGGTGATGGTCATGAAGGCCAGATCGCAGCATCCCTGGGCGGCCATGAGCCGGTCCAGCGCTTCCACCGTGACCAGCGGGGTGTCGCCGTTGATGACCAGACAGTGGGTCGCCCCGGAGTCCTTCACGGCTTCCCATGCCACCTGCAGGGCGTGGCCGGTGCCGAGCTGTTCCGTCTGGGTGACGAACCGGCCCGCCATGTCCGGGAAGGCTTTGGCCACGTTGTCGGCGTCGTGGCCGACCACGGTCAGGATGTTTTCCTTCACGATGGGCGCAAGGGCCTCGTACACGTAGAAGAGCATGGGCTCGTTAAGCAGGGTTTGCAGGACCTTGGCCTTGGGTGAGCGCATCCGCGTTCCCTTGCCAGCGGCCAGCACCAGGGCGGTCGTCTTGTTTTCGGGCATTCCGTTCTCCGTATGGGGTTCCTTGTACCGTTACGCCGGGCATAAATTACCCGCTCGCACGGGAAAGAACAAGGCCCGTTTGCAAAATGCGAGCGGGTTTACGGATGTTGTCGGCGCCGGGACGGCGCATTCGGAGCGGCCGGACGGCCGGGGGACGTTTTTAGTACGCCAGCCGTCCGAGCGACTTCATGATGAGGGTGCAGCCCATGGCGAACATGCCGGTCAATCCCATGCCGCAGGAGAAGCCCGCCAGGAGGACCGGGGCGTAGTGCCGCCAGCGCGCGCCGTATTTTTTCAGGAAGTAGAAGCGGCCCAGCAGTGCGCCGACCACCTCCAGGATCATGCCGTGGGGCGTGGATTGGCCCAGGCCGCGGACCACGCCGTAGACCAGGAGCACGGGCAGGCCAAGGACATTGAGCACGGAGTAGAGGATCAGGCCGAGCCCCAGCCCCGACAGGACCACCGGGCCGGACAGCGCCTCGAAGAAGAGAGAGTTGCCTTCCAGGGTGGAGGTTTGCATGAGCAGGGTGTTCAGGGCCTGGAGGTGCCACAGCTCCTGCGCGAACGGGTATTCCGGCGAGGGGATGGGCGCGAGCTGCCAGAGAAACTGTGAGAAGAGCAGGGAGGAGACCATGACGATGGGGAAGACCAGGATTTCGGCCTTGATGATCCCGCGCAGGCTGGTTCCGGTCAGCTCGATCTGGCGGAACTGGACCGTGGCCTCTCCGTAGTTGTGAAACGGGATGGGCGCGTACCAGATCTCAAGCCCGTGGTAGCCGAAGAACTTGGCTCCGGCGATGAACGAGAATTCGCGGACCATGGGCAGGGCGATGAACTGTCCGGCCACGCCCTCCATGCGCGCGGAGATGTAGGATATCACCGGGGTGTATACGAAGCCGTAGAGGACGAAGAATATCCAGGGGAAGCTCGGCACCAGCCAGAGGCAGAAGGCGATGTAGCACAGGGTGGAGAAGACGTAGATGCCTATGGACACCCAGAAGTTGATGTCGCCGCGCCCCTCGGGCGGGTTGAACAGGGCCGAGAAGTCCAGGCCGCCGCTCGCGCTGCGGAAGGATTTGACGACGTAGTAGACGCCCACCGCGCCGATGGCCAGGCCCAGTCCTATGCCGAAGCTCATGTAGAAGTCGAAGTTGTTGGCGAAGACCGTCTCCACCGTGGCCATGCCCGGATGCCAGCGGTGCAGGATGCCGTGGGCGTAGAGGATCGGGTTGGCCACAATGGTCACGACGAGCCCGAGCAGTCCGCCGATGACCGCCCAGAAGGGCAGGACCATGCCGATGAAGACAAGGCCCAGGTCGAACTGCAATCCGGTGGCCACGGCTGGCAGGACGTCCTCGGTGTGCCGGGTCAGCTCGATCCAGGGAATGGGGATGAGCCGGATGGGCTCGGTGAAGAGCAGTCCGGACAGGGCGGGCAGGAGCACGTAGAAGAAGCCGAAGGCGAGCCCGATGACTCCGCCGATGGAGAAGACCCGCCACTTCCAGCCGGTCTTCTTGTCCTCGGTGGATTCGGCCAGGGCCATGGTGCCCAGCGCGCCCACCGGGGCCATGGGGAAGGGCAGCTTCTCCACGTCCGAGGTGATGCGGTACAGGGAATAGCCCAGGCCGAAATGGTCGATGCGTTGGACCAGTTGCGCGCCCACGAGCAGCAGGATGGGCACGAGCCAGTCGCGGTGCAGGAAGGTCCGCTCAAGGTAGGAGCCGGACCCCATGGCGGGCGCTACCCAGTGGGGGATGAACTCGGTCAGGCCGAGCATCCGCGCCGCATCGGACTGGACCAGGTATTGGTTCCAGAGAAGCCCCTGGAACGGTGATGCCAGCGCCGCGCCCGCCATGTAGTAGAGCAGGAATATTTCCTGTTCCTTCAGGTGGGTGTAGGAACGTTTGGCGATCTCGGCGAAAAGGATGATGGTCACCCAGCGGGCGGCCGGGCCGATGCCCTGGCCGATGACCAGTTGCAGGTACATGGAGCCGGGCATCATCAGGAAGCCGATGAAGACGGCTCCCACCACGGTCTTCCAGTCGAACCCCTCCTCGAATTTCTCGGGCGGCTTGAGCAGGTCCCGGTATTCCTTCAGTTCCTTGTCGTCGTACATATGTTTCGCTCCTGCGGCCCGGGGCTACTTGTATCGGTCGAGGACGGCCTTGAGGCTGCCGTCCGCCCTCATTTCTCTGAGACGGAGGTTGAATTGTTCGATGACGGGTTCCCAGCCCCGGTTCTTAGGAAACACGAAACGGATAGAGGCGGCGCCGACCGGGGTCGGGTCCATGCGGAACTGACGGGGATCGATGTCTTCCCGGTTATGGAACATCCATCGTATTTCCGTGCGGTTGACAATGGCTGCGTCCGCCCTGCCCCGCCGGATGAGCTCCAACATGACGTCGGGGGAGGTGGCGTCGAGCCGAATGATGCCGCCCGGCCCGAAGTGGGATTCCAGGGCCGGGTAGACGAACCCCTTGATGCACGCCACGGTCGCGCCGTGAAGAGTCTCGGGGCCGAGGTATTGCAGCGAGCTTCCCGCGCGATAGAGGAGCACGTCCTCGTTGGGCATGAACGGGTCGGTCCAGAGGAATCTGTCCGGCTCGTTTCTCCACTCCCTGGCCGAGGCGTACACATCCACCCCGCCGAATTCGAGCATGTCCCAGCCCCGCTTGTCGGGCAGCCGTTTGAAGGAAAGGGCGTATCCGAGCGGTTCGGCCACGGCCTTAAGTATGTCCGGCAGGATGCCCCTGTCCGGCGGCTCCGGGCTGCCGATGAAATAGGGCGGCACATCCGCGTGCGCGATGAACATGACGAGGCTGTTCTTGGCGGAGGAAGCCGCAAGGGCTCGCGGCGCGAGGCCCGTACCGGCCGCGAGCAGCAGGAGGAGGGGGAGCGGCAATATCTTCAGGAACGGATTCATGGGCATCCTCGGTTACATGGGAAAGACGCTGTACGCCTGGTTGGAGAACATGCCGATGACGGCGTAGACGCCGCCCATGAGGAAATCGCCCAGGATCAAGCCGATGAACAGGAACCGGACCTTGTTGTAGAGCCGTGTGCCGCCGTAGTGCAGGACCAGGTGATTGCACAGCCAGCCCAGGAAAAACGGATACCACAGGATCTTCATGCCTGCGGAATAGGCCGCCAGGTAGCCGAGGGGGTGCAGGGGCCACCAGGGCAGCTTGTAGTAGCAGTAGATCAGCACGAACATGGTCAGGGCGCCGAAGCCTGCGTAGGTGATGAGCCACTGGTTGGGGCCGGCTGGCTGGTCAACCAGCCGCTGGGCGTTTTCGTAGTTGGCCAGCACCGTCTGGGTGGCCCAGTCCAGGCGCAGTTCGCGCAGGCCGTAGCGGTGGCCGAGATAAAGCATGGTCGCGAAGGCCGCGGCCAGGGCCAGGACCAGGGAGACGCCGATGGCCGCGAGGAGCAGGCGGCGTCGGGCCGGGGCAGCCGATTCGCGTATCTTGGCCCCGTGGAACAGCGTCGGGGCCACGGATTCCCGTACATCCAGGAAGAGGACCTTCTGCATGACAGCGGTGGCGGCAACGCCTGCCGAGTCGAAGACGCCCGTGCCGAACAGGCCGATGATCCCGTCGGACGGTGCGGCCGTCAGGGTGAAGTAGGGCAGGCCGCCCTGGCAGACGAGGCGGCTGACCACGAGCATGACCAGCAGGAACGCCAGAGGCAGGAGAATCGCGCCGGTCCAGGGCAGTCCGAACCAGCGGCACCAGGCGACGAGGAAGGTCACGCCGAGAATGAGGCCCACGAGCGGCCACGCGGGCGGTCCCCATTCGTGCGGGGGCGTCTCGAAGCCGGGGTCGTGCAGGGGCTCGCCGCTTTTGCAGACCCGCCGGAGGAGACAGGTGGCTGTCTCTTTCAGGTGGTGGCGGGAGAGCCAGAGCAGGAAGAGGAAAAACACGGCGTAGGAGCCGATGGTCTGCGCGCCTTCGGGACGGGCCAGGTCCGGGCCGAGGGTGGTCCCGAGCGCGGCCTCGGGCAACTGCCAGCCCAGCACGTAGAGCAGACCGAAGAGGAGCCCGGCCGCCAGATGGAAGAACCACATGGAGAAGGATATCTGCCGGGTGGTCAGGAAGGCGAATCCCACGAAGGCCGGGATGAAATAGAGCTTCAGCTTGTAGAACCCGGAGAAGAGGCCGAATTTCGGGAAATAGGTCCCGGCCAGGATCAGGGTCGGCAGTTCCGGCACTGACGGGTAGTAGAAGTGCAGGCCGTTGAGCAGGTGCAGCGACCCGGCCAGGACCAGGCCGATGAGCAGGAACCGGTTGGTCCACCAGGACGAGAGCTGCCGTTGGTCCAGGGCTTCGCCCATGAGCTGGGGCACGCGCAGCAGGGGGAAGTTGACCCGTTCGTTGACCACCCACTGACGGCCGAACAGGGCGGTCAGGCAGATCATGACGAAGTACGCGCCCAGGATGAACAGGGACCAGACGAGGAGCGGAGGCAGCCAGACGCCCCACGGGATGGCGGAAAGGACCTCTAGCACGGACATGTCCCGGCCGCCCTTGAGCCCCTGGAAGAGCTGGCGCACGGCCTCGGCGGAGTGGGGGAACCAGGAGTCGGGCAGGAGCGGCCCGAGGATTTCGGTCCAGCGGTATGCGTCCCTGGCGTATCGTCCGGGCGCGGTGATGTCGACGAGGAAGGTCTCGGACAGCCCGGCGTAGCCGATGGCCGTGAACAGGGTCATCATCAGCCAGACCGTCAGGAGTTCCACTCCGGAAAAATAGGGCGGCCTGCGCGTCAGCCGGGCGGCCGCGGCGTCGATGACGAACATCCAGGCCAGGATGAAGAAGGGGGCCAGGGGGAAGTGTCCGCCGCCCAGCGGGACCCCGCCGAGCACCGCGTTGTTGTAGGGGGTGTAGACGCACAGGATCAGTCCGAGGACGAGCCCGGTCGCCAGCGCGCGCAGCCTCAGTCGTCCGTTCATGCCCCTGCCTCCTCTGTCTGCTCCCGCTCGAACCGCCGCCGTTCTGCGTTCAGGTCGTCGGCGTAGTGGACCACCGCGTCGTCGTCCAGGGACCGCCAGGCCAGCAGTTGCTTGCGCAGGTCGTTGATGAAGTTGCGGTTGAGATTTTCCCAGGCCGTGAGTTCTCCGGCCTCGCGGTCGATGAGGACCTTTATCTGGCGGAAGCCGCCGTATATCTCGGACGGGCAGAAGATCAGCTTCACCTTCTGCCGCACGCCGAAGTCGAAGGGGGCCAGCCAGACGCGCAGATCCATGGAGAAGCACAGGTCGTCGGACAGGGGAATGTTCTGTTCCGGAGCGGCTTGGTCGTCCAGATCGAGGAAATTGCAGCGCATGTCGTCTGTGCAGAACGTGCCGTGGGAGACGTCGTGGTGGGCCAGGTAGTATTGGCGCAGGAAGCCGCCCGCCGAGGACATTTCGGACATCTTGATGAGGAAGGGCAGGATGACGGTCAGCCTGTCGCCTTCGGCCTTGGGCATGGTCCAGGACTTGTTCACATCCGGGATGGCGATGTTGGCCGCCACCCGGGCGGGATAGATGGCCGAGATCAGGACCACGCCGATGACCAGGATCATGGCGGCCACGCCCGCCGTGGAGGAATAGTTGGCGGTCATGCCCGCCCACAGCGGGGTCCCGGCCAGGAACGCGCTGGAGGTCTGGGCCAGGATGTAGCCCACCACCACGGAGATGACCGCGAAGGCAAGGGATTCGGCGATGAACAGGAAAGCCACGTGGGGCGGGGCCAGCCCGACCGAGGTATAGACCGCGATCTCGGGGCGGCGTTCGTAGACCGAGCCGATCATGGTGTTGAGCACGATGAGTATGGAGATGGCCAGCGGTATCAGGATGTTCGCCATGCCCGAGTAGTTGACCGCGTCCGAGGCGTAGTAGAGGGAGGTTCCCTCCGGTCCGCCCTTGAACAGGAGCAGGCCGAAGCGGTCGCCCAGGTCGTCGCCCACCCGGTGCCCGATGTCGGGGCGCACGGCAATGCCCTTGAGGCGGCCCGCCGACAGGGTCAGCAGATCCTCGGCCGGGACGATGACGGTCTCGAAACCGGGGATGTGCTGGTAGCGGGATTCGGTGGTCATGACATCCTCGCCGCTTTCGATGGCCTCGGCCTCGACCTCCGAGAGCTGGGTGGCCGCTTGATTGGGAAAGACGATGGGGGTGATGGGCTCGCCGTCCAGGTCCGGGTTGTCCCGCAGCCCGTTGTCGCTGAATACGCCGACGAGGGTGAGGCGCAGTCCCCAGAGAACAACCGTGTTGCGCGCGGGGTCATCGGGGTCGGCGCCGATCCGTTCGGCCATGCGTTCGGGCAGCATGACGGCCTGCCGTTCGCCTTCCCGGAACCAGCGTCCCTTGACCAGGATGCGGTCAAGCCCGCTGACCTGCGGTTCAAGCCAGGAGAGCCCGACAAGGCCGCGCCCCTGCGCCTCCTTCCCGTCGCGGGCCACCGGGATGAGCGGGGCGCGGGATTTGTCGGAGGTGAATCCGGTGTCGTACCAGACGCGCGGCGCCACGGTCCCCGTGCCGGAAAAGGCGTTGCGGACGACGGACAGGGCTTCCACCGGGATATCCTGCCAGTTGAGGTACTTGCCCATGAGCCCTTCATAGGAGGCATGGTCGTTGAATTTGGCCCACCCGGCCTGCCGCACCGATTTGACCGTAGTGAAATTCATGATGGTGAAGGTCAGGATGACCAGGGTGGCGAAGGTCAGGAAGGTGCGCACGGGCCGCCGTTTGAGGTTGCCAACTCCGAGGACGAAGGCCGCGGCGAAGGCGGCCATGGGGCTGATGCCGGTCAGCTTGACGTGGGAGGAGCGTTTTTGCAGCTCGACCATTTCCCGTTCGAAACGGAAGAAGATGATGAGCGAAACGAGCAGGGACAGGGCCAGGATGAAGAAGGCCAGGATGACCACCAGCGGCGAATAGGTCAGTTGGAAAGCGGGATGCACCAGATAGATGACCCCGATGATGAGGAACAGGAAGCCCAGGAAGGCGCTGATCCGTTTCTTGATGTCCACGAAGGAGAAAAAGAGCCGCTCCATGCAGTAGGCGAAGGGCACGAACAGGGCCACATAGAAGAGCACCCCGAAGAGCACGTCGCGCTGGGTCTTGTCCACGTCGTTGTAAACCCGGCTCGCCTTGGACAGGGAGGCGCGGGACGCTTCGACGAATTTGTCCCACTGCATGGCCTCGCGGTAGCCGACGGCCTCCGCCAACTGCTCGTCGCCCTGCTTGCGCAGCAGCCGGATGCGGTCGTTGACGATGCCCTTTTCTTCGAGGTTGTCGATGCGCGGGCCGAGCAGGGTCCACATGTCCCGGGCCGCCCGGAATTCCGTCAGGGGGATGACCGGCCACCGCCGGGCGATGTAGCCCAGCCCTTGGGGGTGCTCCGAATCCGAGTTGAGGAGCAGGACCTTCTTGTCCAGGACGGTGTCGGACAGGGTCAGCTTGACCGGGGTGTCCGGCTCCAGGAACAGGGTGCCGAGGGTGGACGAGCGGGTGTCCAGGCGGCTGTACCAGTAGCTCACGGGCGGGGCCTCGGTGCGGCCGTCGATGAGGGTGGGTCGGTACAGGTATTTGAAGGTCCTTGGCTCGAACATGTCGAAAAGGGTGGTCTGCGTGCAGGCGAAGAGGGTCAGGTCCGTGGCCTGCACCGCGCGGGAGAGCTTGAGCCGGTAGGCGTTCTTGCCGGTCTTGGGCTTGTCTATGGCCCAGTCGGCCAGTCCTGTCTCGTCGTTGAACTTGAAGGCTTCTATGACCGCCTTGTGGTAGCTGACCTTCTTGCCCGCGAGCCCGGGGATGCGGAAGTTTCCCTGGGTATCGACCATGCCGTAGGCGCGCGTTTGCCATTGGAAGGCCAGGACGATCATTCCGGCGGCGGGCCGGTCCGGGAATATCTCGCCCTTGCGCAGGAGATTGGCGCGGCCCTCCACGGTGACGAAGTTGTTTTTGTCCCGCTTGCCTGCGTCGGCCACGGGGACGTTGACCAGGGCCGAAACCAGGGCCGAAACCAGCCGGGATTGCTTTGCCAGAAATTCGAAGTTGACGCGGCCGGGCCGGTCGTAGGGGGTGCCCCAGGCGGGGCGCACGTCGTGGACCGTGGCCAGGGTGAAGCCGGGCAGTCCCGCCAGGGCCATGGACTCGCCGCCCAACTCGGGACGGTCGGGCAGGTAGCTCTGCCAGGCGCGTTTGCCGGGGCGCAGGGTGTCGCGGAACAGCCGCGCGGTGTCGGGGGCGCTGTTTTTCAACCGCTCCACCGCGTTCTTCATGACCGTGTCCAGGGGGCGGAAGAAGCCGGTCCGGTTGACGTCGGGCTTGAGGTCGACGAGCCATCCCTGGTCGAATCCGCCCACCCCGTCCCCGTGGGAGGAGAGGTAGAGGGAGACATGGGCCGCAATGCTCGTCTCGCCCAGGGCGTCGCGCACGGCGCGGGCGGAGGCGATGTCCTCCAGTTGGCCTGCCGCGTCCGCGAGTACGTCGGACTGATGCGTTTCGGCGGGGAGGATGAACCGTTGCAGGGCGGTCCGCTCGTCGTCGGGCAGCCTGTAGCCGGCCACCGTGGAGCCGATCCAGGAGAGCCGCTTAAGGCGGATGCGCTCGTCGGCCAGGGCCTGGATGCGCGCCTGGTCGGCGGCCTCTTCCCCGGCCAGCAGCCGAAGCCGCATGAGTTCGCTGGTGATGTCGTCCTCGCGGTTGCGGACCACTGCCTTGAGCGCCTTCTTGAGCAGGGCCGCGTCCTTGGGGGCGGCAAGGTCGTCCGGGGACAGGGGGGCCGGAGAGCGAAGCAGCTCCAGGGTGCGCCGGGTGTCGGCCACGAGGTCTTGCAGCCTGTCGCGCCGGGCTTTGAGATCCTTGCCCCTGGACACCAGAGCCCAGGTGAATTCGCGCATTCCCGCTTGAGCGGACGACTTGCCCGCCGTGGCCAGGAAGAGCACCGGGCGTTTGGGCGGGTGCGCGGCCAGATTCTCGGCCAGGTCCATGAGGGCGGCGATGGACGCGCCTTCGTCCGCGCCGGGCGAGTGCCCCTCCACCAGGGCGGTGGAGTCGTAAAACGCTTCGAGGATGATGGTCTGTTTCGAAAGCTCGGGGTCGGTTCCGGGGATGCGGCAATAGATGTTCTCAAGCCGTTCGTTGCGCCATTTGCCCTTGGAGGTCAGTCCGACCCTGCCCAGGGCCCTCGGTCCTTTCGAAACGAGATTTTTGCCGAACAGGGCCTCGGCCCGTTCGCGGGATATCCAGAAGATGGGGAAGTCCACCGGGGTGAGCTCGAACTTGGCCTCGAAGCCCGGCCTCGGGCTTGGCCCGCCGTCGCCGCCCACGCCCACGAAGATCAGGGCGCGCGCGCCGAGCATGGCCGCGTTGTTCCAGTTCTTGCCGGAGTCCATGTTCATGAGGGCCACGGCCCCTTCGACCGACAGCCCATTGAAGTCGGAAACGCGTCCGTTGCCCACGTAGATGAGCGGCCCGTCGATGCCGGGCGGAGTCACCGCGCCGGGAGACAGGGCGTTGGCCCGCAGTTGGCGCAGGGGTTCCACATGGCCGGTGGCCGCGATCTTCAGGGTTGCTCCCTCCTGGATCTGCACGGGCAGGTGGAAGGTCTGGCGGCCGAAGGCCGCGTTCGGGAAGAATCGTTTCAGCTCGGCCTCGACCAGGTCCGCCGCCTCGGCGCGGCCGGGACTTCCGGGGGAGCGGTCCTCGATGGCGCTCAGCCTGCGCAGGAACGCCGCGCCGTCGGCCCGCGCGGGAGGCGCGATGGCCGAGGCCAGGACCAACGCCGCGACCAAGGTCAGCAGGACGGTATGGAGATGCGGGCCGCGCCGGGTCATGGCCTACGCTCCGGGTTCCCTGTGCCCGGTCAGTTTCTCGCCGATGGAGCCGATGGAGATGTCCAGCTCCTCGCGCCGCTCGATCCGGTCCACCTGGCCGTCGCGCACCCAGACCACGCGGTCGGACACGTTGAGCATCTTGTAGTCGTGGGTGGCCGAGATGACCGTGACCCCGCGATCCTGGGAGAGCATCCGCAGAAGCTCGATGATTTCCTCGCCGGTGGTCAGGTCCAGGTTGCCGGTGGGCTCGTCGGCCAGGACGATGGACGGATCGTTGGCCAGTGACCGGGCCACGGCCACGCGCTGCTGCTGGCCGCCGGAAAGCTCCAGCGGTTTGTGCTGGAACCTGTCGCCCAGCCCCACCAGCTTGAGCAACTCGATGCCTTTATCCTGGGCGTCGTCCGCGTTCATGCCCGCGAAGGTCATGGGCAGGGTCACGTTTTCCAGCGCGGTCATGACCGGGATGAGGTTGAAGGTCTGGAATATGTAGCCGATCTTGCGGTTGCGAAGCCATGCAAGTTCGAAGGCGTCCAGTTGGGAGATGTCCACCTCGTCGATGAAGACCTTGCCCTCGGTGGGCTTGTCCAGGCCGCCGATCATGTTGAACAGGGTGGACTTGCCCGAGCCGGACGGTCCCATGATGGAGATGTATTCCCCGGCGAAGATTTCCAGGTCCACGCCCTTGAGGGCCTCCAACTCCACCTTGCCCATGGTGAAGGTTTTCCTCACGCCGATGACGCGGACTATGGTTCGTTTTTCGTCACTCATGGATTATCCTCAATGTTCCGCCCGCATGGCCTTGATGGGGTCCATGCGCGCCGCCAGCAGGGCGGGGTAGAGCACGCCGAGGAGGCTCAGGAAACAGCCCGCCAGGGTCGCCAGCCCGACGGAGCCGAGCACGGAGGCCAACGGCAGGTGCGCGAGGGAGGGAAGGCCGAAGCGCAAGGCTCCGGTCAGCAGGGAAAAGACGCAGCCCAGGACGGCCCCGGCAAAGGCTCCGGCCAAGCCCTGCATGGCCGCTTCCAGCAGGAACAGGCGCAGGATCATGGAGTCCAGCGCGCCCAGGCATTTCATGACGCCGATCTCGGAGAACCGCTCGGTCACGGACATGAGCTGTGCGTTGACTATGCCCACGGTGCAGACCAGCAGGGACAGGATGACGATCCAGCGTTCCTTGGCCGACATGGCCACGGCCCCCTGGGCCATGTCCACGTCGTAGCCCGCCTGGGACAGGGCTCTGGCCGCTTCGCGGCCGCCGCTTTGGAGCATCCCGGTGGCGATGTCGAGGTTGACCAGGACGAAACCCAGGAACGACACGGCCAGGACCAGGCTGGAGACCGTAATCATGGAGCGGAAGAAACGGACTTTCAAACTCTTGAAGCTGATCTCGACGGATTTCGAGAACGGCAGCGAAATGAGTCGTTCCGGTTTGCTCATGGGTGTTCCTTCAGTGGGAAAGTGCTGGATTATCTCATTCTCAGCATATCGTTTCACGTCATTCTAAACAAGTGGAAATAGGAATCAGTGTCCCAAAAACCGCCGGGTTGTCGCAAATTCGTCGAAGTGGCGCTCGGGTCATCGGCCCACGCCCTTGACCACCACCAGGGTCAGGTCGTCCTCGCGTTTGCCCGGGCCGGAAAACTCCAGGACCCGTTCGCTGATGGCTTGCAGAATGTCTTGGGCGCTCCGGTCCCGGTTTTCGCGGACGAGCTTGTGGATACGTTCGCGGCCGAACATGTTTCCCTTGGCGTCGTGGGCCTCCCAGATGCCGTCGGTGCAGATCAGCAGGATTTCGCCGGGGCCGGGCTGGTCCATGGTCTCTTCGTGGTATTCCCACTCCGGTTCCACGCCCAGCGGGATGTCGCGGCCCTTGAGTTCGGTGAACGAATCGGCGGCCGGGTCATAGAGCAGCGGCGGCTGGTGGCCCGCGTTGATCCAGGTGATTTTTTCTTCCAGCGGGTCGATGACCATGAAGAACAGGGTCATGAACCGTCCGGTGTCGCCGATGTCCCTGGCGAGGTGGAGATTGGCCCGGCGGATGGATTCGGCGGCGGAGCCGGGCGTGGCCGCGTTCTGGCGGATAACGGCGCGACCGGCGGTCATGAGCAGGGCCGCGCCGATGCCGTGCCCCGACACGTCGCCCACGGCCACGGCCAGTCTGCCGCAGCCGTCCGGGTCGCACCCGATGAAGTCGTAGAAGTCGCCACCGGTCTCGTCCGAGAACAGGCTTGCGCCCGCGATGTCCAGGCCGGGCATGGCCGGGGCCGTTTTGGGCAGGAAGTGCTGCTGGACCTCCTGGGCGATGAGCAGTCCCTCGCGCATCCGCACTCCCTCGCGCAGCCGGGTTATCATGGTGTTGGTGTATCCGGCGATGACGCCCATCTCGTCGGAGGTGGTTACGGGCACCTTGCGGGAGAGGTCCCCCCGGCTGACGTTTTCCAGGACACTTGTCTGGGTGTCGAAGAGAATGCGCATGTTCCGGGCGTAGGAGACCACCAGATTGGTGACCATGACTATCAGGAATCCCATGACGAAAAGAATTTCCACCAGGACCACGCGGCCGACGATGTCCAGTGTGCCCAGGTTCAGGTCCTGGGTGGCCAGCCAGCCGATGTCGCGGATGACAACCAACATGATGATGGCGATGCTCAGCACCAGGATGAGGATGGCGATGAGCGAGAATTTGCGGGTCATGGGGATGAGCCGGGCGGGCGGGTCGTAGGCCGCGTTGCCCGCCAGCGCGTTGCGGATAACCTGGCGTTCCCGGGCAAGGGCCATGTCCAGACCGGCGAAGAGGCCCACGGTGAAGATGCCCAGAACCAGCTTCATGCCGCTTTGGGCCAGGGGAAAGCTGAACACGGTCAGGAGGATGAGGGCCGAGACGAATCCGGCGGCCAGGAACAGGCCGAGGTCCATCTGGAACTGGCGCAGGGGCTGCCGCCGGGGACGGGCCGCTTCCACCAACCGCTGTTCGAGCATGGGCCGTACCGCCCAGGCCGCGGCCAGGGGAATGAGGATTACCAGTCCGAGCTCCCAGACCGGGAGCCGCGCCATGAAGGGTCAGACCTGGCCGCCGTAGACCGAGCCGCCCGCCACGGCCAGCGAATAGTAGAGAAGCGGTCGCCACACGGTCATGGCCGGTTCATTGTTCATCCGTCGCTCCATGTCGGTTGTCTATTTCTTTGCCAATCGGCAAGATGTCGTTTAATCATAGGTTGTGTCCATTATGCGGACAAGTGCAAATTAAAGCAAAGGCGAAGTACTCATGAGAAAAGCGTTTCCGCTGCTGATTGTCCTGGCGGTTCTTTTCGCGACCTCGGCCTCCGCCGCCGACGGGTTCCCCAAATCCATCGCCGGATTCACCCTGGGCGAGTCCGTGGAGCGATACGGGCAGTATTGCCGCATGGAACAGTCCGTCCCCGTTTCCGACGCGCCGTTTCTGTCCGAGGTCCTCGTCAAGCCCGACGTCCTGCCCGGAGTGCGCGGCGGGAGCCTGGCCTTCGGCAATTGCAGGAATCAGGGCAGCCTGGTGCGCGTCAAGCTTAAGTTCAACGATCGGGGCAAGGGATTTTTCGACAAGCTTTACGACCGCTATGAGAATGCCTTCGGCGAGCCGGACAAGTATCTGGGCGACGCCTTCAAGAACGTTATCGCCTGGCTCTGGCTTTTCAGGAACGACAAGGGCGAGGAGGTCTCCCTGGTGCTCATGTGGAGCCGCGACAAGGAGGTCCGGCCCGGCGTGTCCATCAAGATGACGCACAGGACTCTCATGGACGCGGAATACGAGTGCTATATGGAGAGGTTCGGGGATGGCCCGAGCGGCTCGGGCAAGTCCGCAATCCGGTCCCTGGACGCCTACGTGCCGCGCTGATGGTCGATTTCGCCTGGAACGGGATCGGGCTGGCCGCCCCCTTGGGGTGGGAGCCTTCGGCCATCGAGCGGGACGGGCTGCTTCTGGCCGACGGGGCAGGGCCGGTCTGCGAGCTCAAGTGGAACCGGGTTCAAGGTTCCTTCTCGTTTGACAAGCATTTGAAAAGACTGACCAAGGGAAACAGGAGCGCCGAGGTCCGCGCGGTTGGGCCGGACGAGGTTCCGTCCGACTGGGCCGGGGCCTTGGACCGGCTGGCCGAATCCGGCCTTCGAGCCCGGAGCTTCCTCTGGCGGGCCGGGGAGAATCGCGGTCTGGGCGCGGCCCTGCATCATCCCGGAACAGGCCTGGCCTGCCTGATTCAGTTTTTCATCCGTTCGGCGGCGGACGAGGCTCCTGCCGCCCGGGTCATGGCCACCCTGCGCGACCACACCGCCGGGAAAATCCTGCCATGGACCATGTTCGGCCTGGCCGCGCGAGTGCCAGCGGATTTCGCGCTTGATACCTTTTCCTTCAGGCCGGGACATTACCGGATGACGTTCTGGCGTTCCGCCTCGGGCGGTCGGTCCGGGCGCGCGCCCGTCGGCAAGGGGCCGGGCGTCCGGCTTGATTTCGAACGGTTCGCCCCGGCTTCGGTCCTGCTCAAGAGAACGACGCTGGAGGCGTGGTGCCGCGACAGGCTGGCCCATGCGCCACCCACGGTTCTGCCCGTGGAGGGCGGTCCCGGACTGGTTTCATGGTGCGGCGAGGCGCGGACGTCTTTACTGCGTCGGGCGTTGCGCCGGGTGGTCCGGACCTGCGGCCGGGCATGGACCACGGACGCGGGCAACGCCGTCCTGGCGGTAACGGCCACGGGCACAGCGCCCCTTGCGGAGTCAGCCTTCAACGATATTTGCGGGAGTTTCACCCTTGTTCCGGAAGAAGCGGTCTGAGCCGGTCATATCCCGCGCCGAGGCCCTGGGAATGGTCCCCGTGCGCAACGAGGCGGTGGAGGAGACCGAACTTCCCGGCGGCCTGGTCAGGCTGGCCTATCCCCTGGCCGTCAAGCCGTGGTTCGGCCGTCTGGCCGACAAGGTCGGCCTGTGGGACGGCAGGCCCATGACGAAACGTGTCGAGCTTGACGAGATGGGGACTTTTGTTTGGCGGCATATCGACGGCCGCAACACGGTCCGCCGCATCGCCGACGCCTTTGCCTCGGCCTACGAGGTTCAACCCCGGGAGGCCGAGTTGGCGGTGACCGCCTTCATCAAGACCATTGGCCAGCGCGGTATGATCGGGCTGAAATGACGCTCCACGGCAGGGAGCGTCCGTTTTTGCGATGGATCGTCTGGATTCGCTGGGGCGCGAGATCGGCGGGGCGTTAGGATTCCCGCAACGGGGCGGGCAGGATTTCCACCTTCATCTCTGTGCCTGCCGCCTTGAGAAAGGTCTTCACCTCGCGCTTGAGGTGCGGGCTGAATCGCAGGAGAAGGATTCCCTTGAACTTGTTGACCACGGTGAACACGCCGAGGTTGTCGTACCCTTCCAGGATGAACCGGAAGAGCCCGATGTCGCTCGGATCGACGCGCACGTACACGCGGTCGGACCACAGCGGAGGAGGGGGGCAGACCCTTTTGCGGGGTCTGCGACGCGACGAGGATGCCATGGGGGCTGTCTAGCCTTGGTCGGCGCAAAAGGCAAATGCGTTTTGCGGGCGCGGGTCCGCCCGCCCGGCTCGGCCTCTCGGCGCAGGAGCTGTTGCCGCGCTTCGCGGTCGACGCGGTTCTTCACCCCTGCGTGTCGTTTCGCCTTTGCGGCCAGTCGCTTCCCTACGAGGTCAGATCGGCCTTGGACAACACCTCTATGAGACGCCTGAGCATTTCGGTGTCAAATGCGCTGCGCATGGACTTGATCCGGGTCAGGGCCTCGAAGGGCGTCAGGCGGCGGCCCGTGCGGCCGCGCGTGAGGTTGTCGTATTCGTTGCAGAGGATGAGCGCCTTGACGTAGGACGGCAGCATGGCCCCGGTTGAGCCGGAGGGATAGCCCAAGCCGTCCTCGCGCTCATGGTGGAACAGGATGCACTGCAAGGCCTCCTGGGGCAGGGGCAGGGCCGAACACACGCCCACGCCCAGGGCGGGATGTGATTTGACGAGGTCCTTGTCCTCGCGGCTCAGCGCGTCGAACTTCTTGGTGAAGATTTCCTGCGGCAACTCGATCTTGCCGATGTCGTGCAGGATGGCCCCCATGCCCACGGCCACGAGCAGGTCGGAATCCTCCTTCATGAACGAGCACAGGGTGGTCACGGTCAGGACCATCACCCCGATGCCGTGGTGAAAGGACTCCTCGCCGTCTCGGATGAACCGGGCGAGTTCCTTGAGGGCGTCCTCCCTGGAGAGGAATTTGAGGGAGTCGGCGATGAGCTTGCGGATGCGCTGGAAGTGCCGCCTGTCTATCGGCGACGGCAGGGAACTGTCGAAGGCCTCGCGGGCCAGTGCCACGGTGGCGTCGTTCCAGACGCGGGCGCGTTCGCCCACGGGGATGCTCTCGTCGTCCAGGAGTTCCAGAATGTTTTCCTGCACGTAGCGGGTGAATCCGTCGTAGTCCGAGGCCCGGACATAGAGGTGGTCCACGCCGAGCAGGGACAGCCGCTGCTTGTGCGAGTCCGTGAACAGCTCTCCCTTTTCCGCGTACAGGACGTATTTCCCGCCCTGCTTCAGGTAGACGGAAAAACCGCCCACCCGCGAAGGAATGACCATGTAGGGCGAAACCTTTATCATGGTCCGGCCTTTGCCGTCGTGTGCGCCTTTGTCGGCGGAAGGGTTGTTGTCCATGCGTTCTCCTTGCCAAATGCCGTGGCCGCGTGAAGTCCGCAAGGTGTGGGTGGGAGCTTCGGCAACCCGGCTGCCTGCATGAGGCCCGTGGCTTTCCGTCCCCGTCTCGCGACGGGTTTGGCATTGTCTCTATTCACGCATATACGCGCTGCGTGCGGGCCTGTAAAGGACCGGGGGCGGAGCGGGTGATTCCTTCGCCTCCGCGCTTGCCTTGCCCCCGAGAATGATTACTCTCTGGCGATGCACACTTCCGACTCCAAATCCATTCATATAGAAGGCGCCCGGCACCACAACCTCAAGGACCTGACCCTGGACATCCCCCGCGAAAAGCTGGTGGTCATCTGCGGTCCGTCCGGGTCGGGCAAGTCCACCCTCGCCTTCGACATCGTCTATGCCGAGGGCCAGCGCCGCTACGTCGAATCCCTGTCCGCCTACGCCCGCCAGTTCCTGCCGCAGATGGACAAGCCGGACGTGGACAAGGTCGAGGGGCTTTCCCCGGCCATCTCGCTGGAACAGCAGACCTCCACCCGCAACCCGCGCTCCACCGTGGGCACCGTGACCGAGGTTTACGACTTCCTGCGCGTTTTCTTCGCCCGGCTGGGCAAGTTCTACTGCCCGTCCTGCGGAAAGCCCATCGCGGCCCAGACAACGGACGAGATCGTGGAGACCGTCCTGGGCATGGAGCCCGGCTCCAAGTTCATGCTGCTGGCTCCGCTCGTGGAGCACCAGAAAGGCACGCACAAGGACCTTTTCGCCAAGCTCAAGAAAGAGGGCTTCGTGCGCGTGCGCGTGGACGGCACGCTCTTCGCCCTGGACGAGGTCCCGGAACTGGAAAAGAACAAGAAGCACACCATCGATCTGGTGGTGGACCGCCTGGTGCTCAAGGACGGCATCAAGAAGCGCCTGGCCGACTCCGTGGAGCTGGCCCTAGAAAAAGGCGATGAGCGCATGATCGTTTCCGTGGTCGGCGGGGACAATGCCGGCGACATCTTCATGTCCACGCTGTCCACCTGCCCCTCCTGCAAGATTTCCATGCCGAAGCTTACCCCGCAGCTTTTCTCGTTCAACTCCCCCCAGGGGGCCTGTCCCGTCTGCAACGGCATCGGGTCGGTGGAATATTTCGAGCCGGACCTCATCGCGCCCAATAAGGGGCTGTCCCTCAACGAGGGCGGGGTGATCCCCTGGAAGTCCGCCTATCGCCAGGACAAGTATGGTCCGCAATTGGACAGGCTCGGGCGGAAGCACGGCTTTACCCTGGACACGCCGCTGGCTGACTATTCCGGCGAGGCGTGGGCCGCGCTCTTTTACGGAGATCGTGATATGGATTGGCCGGGCGTGGTGTCGATCCTCGAATACGGCCAGCAGCAGTCGGGCGTCTGGGACCACTGGACCGCCCGGTTCCAGCAGTCCAAGCCGTGCCCGGCCTGCGAGGGCGCGCGTCTCAAACCCGAAGCCCTGGCCGTGCGCGTGGCCGACAAGAACATGGTGGAGTTCACTTCCATGTCCATCCAGCGCGCCCTGGAGTGGCTCGAAGGATTGGAGTTTTCCGGCCACGAGACCCTCATTTCCGAGCCTCTGCTCAAGGAACTGACCCATCGCCTCGGGTTCATGGTCAACGTGGGGCTTGAATACCTCTCCCTCGGACGGAACATGGCCACGCTCTCGGGCGGCGAAGCCCAGCGCATCCGGCTGGCCTCCCAACTGGGGTCCGGCCTCGTGGGCGTGACCTACGTGCTCGACGAGCCGTCCATCGGCTTGCATCCGCGCGACAATCAGCGGCTCATCGATACCCTGCGTTCGCTTCAGTCCAGGGGCAACACCGTGCTCGTGGTCGAGCACGACGAGCCGACCATCCGCGAGGCCGATCACATCATCGAGATCGGCCCCTCCTCCGGCTGGCTGGGGGGCGAGATCGTGTTCCAGGGGCCGGTGGACAAGCTGCTCAAGGCGGATTCCCTGACCGGCAAGTACCTGCGCGGCGACATGTTCATCGAGCCGCCCAAGACCCGCCGCAAGCCCAAGGGACATATCTCCCTCCGGAAGGTCCAGACCAACAACCTCAAGGACCTGGACGTGGACATCCCCCTCGGTGTCATGACCTGCGTGACCGGCGTGTCCGGTTCGGGCAAGTCCTCCCTGGTCATGGACTCCCTGTACAAGCACCTGCTCCTGCATCGTGGGCAAAAGGCCAACGACCCCGGCAAGATCGGCGGCATCGAGGGGCTGGATTCCATCGAGAAGGTCATCTCCATCGACCAGTCTCCCATCGGCCGCACCCCGCGTTCGAATCCGGCCACCTACACCAAGATATTCGACGAGATCCGCAAGATATTCGCCGGGGCCAAGGAGTCGCGCAAGCGCGGCTACGCGCCCGGCAGGTTTTCCTTTAACGTCAAGGGCGGCCGCTGCGAGGCGTGCAAGGGCGACGGCCAGATATGCGTGGAGATGCATTTCCTGCCCGATGTCTATGTGACCTGCGAGACGTGCAAGGGAAAACGGTACAACGCCCAGACCCTTGAGGTGGAGTACCGGGGCAAGACCATCGCCGACGTTCTGGACATGACCGTGCGCCAGGCCCGTGAATTCTTCTCCAACCACCCGGCGCTCATGCGCAAGCTCGACGTGCTCGCCGACGTGGGGCTGGAATATGTGCGCCTCGGCCAGCCCGCCACGACCCTGTCCGGCGGTGAGGCCCAGCGCATCAAGATATCCCGCGAGCTCGGCAAGCGTTCCCTGCCCGGCGCGCTCTACATCCTCGACGAGCCCACCACCGGCCTGCACATGCACGAGGTGGGCAAGCTCATCCGGGTGCTCCACAAGCTCGTGGACAAGAACGCCACGGTCATCGTCATCGAACACAACACCGATGTCATCATGGCCTCGGACCACGTCATCGATCTCGGCCCCGGCGGCGGCGAACACGGCGGCCGCATCGTGGCCTCCGGCACCCCCGAGGAGATTATCGCCAGCCCGGATTCCGTAACCGGCCAGTTCCTGGTGTAGAGGCCTCCGGCGTCCCCTCCGGGGAGGCCATGGCTCCGCCCTGGACCCGCTCAAGGCCGAGGGCCTTGAGAATCCCATCGCCGCCTTCGGCGGGGTGGCATGAAACGAAATCGGCGGTCCATCCCGAAGGATGGGCCGCCGATTTTGTTCGTGAAACCGCCAGGCCGCGTCAGCGCCAATAGATTAGGGCCGTGCGTTCGCCGAATTCGCGGGCGGCCTTTACGTCCGTGCCGAAGTAGATGTCGATGCGTTGCGTGAACCGTTGGTTCATCTTGTCCAGGACGATGTAGGGGCCGTCAAAGCCGTCGATCCAGACTTCGGTCCGATTGTCCAGGCCGTGCTCGATCAGGTCGCGGGAGACTGCCACGGCCTTCATGCCGGGCTTGAGGCGGTTGTTCCAGGCCGCCCGGGTCGGGTCGCCGTCGGTCTGGCCGGGGGTGGAATTGTAGGCTGTGACCGTGACTTCCAGGCTGTTCCAGAACAGCCTGTTCGGCTGGCTCATGCCGTAGCCGAGCACAATGACCAGCCCGGCCGCGAACAAAAGGATAAGAGCGCGTTTCATATGCCACAATAACCCGAATCCGTGAAAAGGGGCAAGTCGTCCCGATTTCCAAGGGGCACGCCATGTTCCCTTTGCCCGAGCCTGACCACCTGTGCTATCCCGGAATCGATGCGAGCCGTTCTGCGATATACTCTGACCCGTCTGCGGCTGATGTGTGGCAATGCCGCCCTAGCGGCCGCGTGTGTCGCGCTGTGTCTGCTCACCGCCGCGACGAGCCCTGCCCGCGAACCCTATCGGATAGGCTTTTCGCCCGACGCCATGGTTCACGTGGAGGCCAAGGAGCGTCTTGAAGCGGTCTACAAGCGGGCGGGACTGCCGGTGGAGTTCGTATCACTGCCGACGAAACGATCCCTGGTCCTGGCCAGCGACGGCATCCTGGACGGAGACGCGGGGCGCATCCCGAATCTGGAAAAGAATTACCCCTCGTTGATCCGGGTGAACGTCCCGCTCCTGGAACTGATCGGAACTGCCTATGTGCTCAAAAAACGGGAAATAGAACGCTTCGACAAAAGCCTGCTCGACGAGATGACGGTGGGAGCGGTCAGGGGAGTCCTCTGGGCCGAGCGGGTCATGGCCGGGCGTCCGCTGGTTCTGGTCAACAATTACGAGACCCTGTTCAACATGCTTCTTGAGGGGCGTATCGACATCGCCCTGGGGAGCAGGAGCAGTGCCGAAAAAGCCTTTCGCGAACAGGCGGGGCGGTTCGACGGAATTCGTGGGCTGTCCCCGTCCGCTTTCAGGACCCCCTTTTATCATTACCTGCACGAGAAGAACGCGCGTATTGTGCCTCGGCTTGAGAAGGCCCTGCGGGAGCTGCGCGCCGAGGGCCGCTGACCCGGCGGAGCAATTTTCTCCGATTTCCCGGAAGCGGGTTCCTCTCAGCGCGACAGGCAGTAGGCCGCGAATCGTCCTAGAAGGGATGCGGATTCCGGGGTGTCGCGGACCGTTGCCCGGATGCGGGTCGCGTCTAAGTTGTTTTCCGCCAGTTCCCGTTCGCGTCGGGTTATGTAATCGAGGATGGCGGGCGCGTCGAATTCGGGATGGAACTGCACGCCCCAGGCGGATTCGCCCACGCGAAAGGACTGGTGCGGGTCGTGCAAGCCCGTGGCGAGGAGTGTTGCGCCGGGGGGTAGTTCGAGAGCGGTCTGGGAGTGGGTCACGTGCCCGGGAAAGCATTCCGGCAGACCGCGAAAGAGCGGATCGTCACCGGCCGCGTCGGTCAGGGTGATATCCGCCGTGCCGATCTCCAACCCGTCCGGGTGGTAGCCCGCCCTGCCGCCCAGGGCGTCCGCCATGAGCTGATGGCCGAAACAGATGCCGAGCAGGGGCAGCCGGGCGTCCACGGCCCGCCGTATCCAGGCCTTGGCGTCCTCTATCCAGGGGAACCCGTCCGTGACCATGTCGTGGGAGCCGGTGATTACGCCGCCCGCGAACTTTGCCGGGTCTGGCAGGGGGGCTCCGGCCTGGACATCGACGTTTTCCCACCTGTCGGAGGCCAACCCAAGCCCCCGGGCGGTCCAGTCCACGAAATCGCCCCGTTCCACAGCGTAGTCGGGAAAAGTGCCGCCTGTTTTCACAATCAGAATCTTTTGCATTTTTGTCCTACGAAAATGTAGTTTAATTAAGCTATTAAGAGAATAATGTAGCAAGCGGGGCGGGGTGTCAACTCTGTGCGCGCGGCGGCCTCGGGGTTGAACTGAAGGCCGGATTTACGGTATTAAAAAGGCAACAACCGGGAGATGACCATGACATCCATACGAAACCGTTCGCGCCTCACGCGGCGGGAGTTTCTCAAGGCCGGGGCCATGACCGCGGCCGCCGCGGGATTGGCTGGCTGCGCCAAGAATCCGGTCACGGGCCAGAGCGAGTTCATGCTGGTCAGCGAGGAGGAGGAAATTCAGCTGGACCGCCAGGCCTCGCCTCAGCAGTTGTCCAATGACTATGGCACCACCCAGGATACGGTTTTAAACGACTATGTGTCCGGCGTGGGCAAGTCCCTGTCCGACAAGTCCCATCGGCCGCAGATGCCCTACAACTACCATGTGGTCAACGCCAACTACGTGAACGCATACGCCTTTCCCGGCGGCACCATAGCCTGCACCCGGGGCATTCTGCTCGAAGTCGACAACGAGGCCGAGATGGCCGCGCTTCTCGGCCACGAGATCGGCCACGTTAACGCCCGGCACACGGCCTCGCGCATGAGTTCGCAGATGGTCGTGGGAGGTCTGACCTCATTGGGCGGCGCGGCCATCGGAGCCAAGTACGGCGGGACCTGGGGAGCCGTGGCGGGCAGCCTCGGTGGCCTCGGGGCCGGGTTGCTCCTCGCGTCCTACAGCCGCGACGACGAACGGCAGGCCGATGCGCTGGGCCTGGAATACATGACCCGCGCCGAATACAACCCGGACGGCATGGTCGGGCTCATGGAGATGCTCAACGAGCAGCACGACCGCGAGCCAAGTGCCCTGGAAGTCATGTTCGCCACCCACCCCATGAGCGCGGAGAGGTTGTCCACGGCCCGCCAGGAAGCAAGCAAGAAGTATTACGGTGCCAGGCAGTATGCCTTTTACCGCGAGCGGTACATGGACCACACCGTTGATCTCCGCAAGATCGGTCCCGCCATCCGGGACTTGCAGGACGCGGAAAAGCTCGGCGGAGAGAAGAAGTACACCCGGGCCGAGGAAAAGGCGGGCGCGGCACTGAAGGTTGCGCCCGAGGATTACACCGGCCTTTTGCTTATGTCCAAGCTGCTGATTGCGCAGGAAAAATATAATGAAGCCCTGGTCTATGCCCGGCACGCCAGGGAAGTCTATCCCGAAGAGGCGCAAGCCAATCAGGTGGCCGGATTGCTCCTTATTCAGGCCAAGGAGTACGATCAGGCCCACGAGGCCTTCGCCGCTTATGACAAGGCGCTTCCCGGCAACCCCTACGCAGCCTTCTACATGGGATACGCCCGGGAAGGCATGGGCCACCGCGATGAGGCCGCCGAAGATTACTACAAGTTCCTCCAGCAGGTGAACCAGGGCAAGCAGGCGCAGCACGCCTACAACCGTCTGGTGGAATGGGGGTACGTGCGGTAGACGGCCTGCGGCAGCGGCCGCCCGGCATTGCCGGTGAAGCCGCCTCACCTCCGCGCCGGGGCCCGGCGTGGAGGCGGGGCGGTTCCTATTTTCTTAGGAGTTGTGCGAGGGATTCCCCGAACCCGGGAATCAGGCGTCCAATTCCTTTCGGATTCGCTTCACGAAATTTTCGGCGTCCTGCCCCACGGGCACAAGGTCGATGTCACGGGCGCGGGACGCGCCGAGCCCGAGTTCGGCGGCGCGGCGCAACTGTTCCTGCTCGAAAACGCGGCCCGTTGCGACCTCGTGCGTGGTGCCGTACATGCGCAGAATGGCGACGCCCACGGCGTCCACGGCCACAGGATCGGTGCCCGCGATAATGACGTTTGCCGAAACCTCGGTCCCACGGTGAGGGCCGCCGTCGACAAAGGCGGACATGCCGTCCATGACGATGAGGTCGTTGCGGAACGCCTGGCTGATCTCGGCGATGAGCGTGCGCTGCAAGGGGGAGGAGTGGAGCTCGGACATGTAGTTGTAGCCGTTTTCAGGATCGTGTTTGGCGATGGCCCCGACAACGTTTTTCAGGGACATGGTGAAGTGTCCGCCGAACTGATGGGTCTTGAGACAGCAGGTCTGGACCACCTTGTCCGCCTCCGCGAAATGGCGTTCCAGAAGAAATCCCTTTTTCCAATGGGTTCCCGGCGGCGTCTCGCGCACGAAGCCGTTCTCGCCGAGGTCGTCCATGACCACTACGTCGAAGCCAGCGGTCTCGGCGACGCGATACGCGCCCATCTTTCGCAGAACGGAATCGGTCTCGCCCATGCCGCTGCGTTCCACCAGGGTCATCGATCCCGCGCCCGCGCTCTTGAGCGCCCGGGACAGGGTGAGCAGGGTGTCGGGATGCGTGGAAGCGGGAAACGGGTCCGCGCTGTTGTAGTTGGCCTTGAGGGCCACGGATTTTCCCTTGAACCCGGTCAGGTCGAATGCGGCCAGGGCCTGCTCGACGCCTTTGACCCGGTCCCCGGTGCGGACCACCGCGACCCTGGCGCGCGGGGCCGGTTCCGCGCCGTAAACCGGCTTCACCCCCGCAAGCAGTCCGGCCCCGAGGGTCAGCATGGTCTTGACGCACCTTCGCCGATTCATGATTCGCTCGAAAACGTCCATAGGGAGTCCTCCATTCCTATTCCATACGGGGAACGGCGGAATCTGTAAACCACGCCCGGAGCGGACGGCGTCGAAGAGGGGGGGGAAGAGAGCGGCCCGGGGAAGGTGTCTCCTTCTCCGGGCCGTTTGAAGTTCTATTCAGCCAGCTTGGCCAGATCGGCTTCGCGGATTTCCTTGCGTTTGATCTTGCCCGAGATGGTCTTGGGCAATTCCTCCACGTATTCGATGACGCGCGGGTACTTGTAGGGCGCGGTCATCTCGCGGACAAAGGCTTGAAGCTGTTTGGTCAGTTCCTCGGACGGTTCGTAAGCCGGCGCGAGGACCACGGTGGCCTTGACCAACTGGCCCCGGACATTGTCGGGGATGCCGGTGACGGCGGCCTCGATGACCGCGTCGTGAGCCACCAGGGCGGACTCGACCTCGAAGGGTCCGATACGGTAGCCCGAGGACTTGATGAGATCGTCGGTGCGGCCCATGAACCAGAGGTAGCCGTCCTCGTCGGCCCAGGCCTTGTCGCCGGTGTGGTACCAGCCCGCGCACTTGACCGAGGCGGTTTTTGCCGGTTCGTCCATGTAGGAGTCGAACAGGCCCATGACGGGCTTGTCGATGCGGATGCAGATTTCGCCTTCCTCGCCCTGCGGCACGAAGTTGCACGCCTCGTCCATGAGCGCGATTTCCCAGCCGGGAACGGGCTTTCCGATGGAGCCGGGCTTGGGTTCCATGAACTTGAAGGTGGCCACCTGCAGGGTGGTTTCGGTCTGGCCGTAGCCCTCGTAGATGGGCAGGCCCACCGCCTTCTGCCAGGCGTGGAAGACCGAGTCGTTGAGCAGCTCGCCAGCCGTGGTGCAGTGGCGCAGCGCGGAAAGGTCGTACTTGGACAGGTCTTCGCGCACGAGGAAGCGATAGATGGTCGGCGGCGCGCAGAAGGTGGTGATCTTGTTGTCGGCGATGACGCGCAGCAGGCTGCCGGGATGGAATTTGCCCCGGAAGTCCCATACGAAAATGACCGCTTTGGCCATCCACTGGCCGTAGAACTTGCCCCAGACCGATTTGCCCCAGCCCGTGTCGGACACGGTCAGATGGATGTCGCCTTCCTCCAGGTCGTGCCACAGTGCGCCGGTGGTGTAATGGGATGCGGCGTACTTGTGGGTGTGCAGGACCATCTTGGGCAGCCCGGTGGTGCCGGAGGAGAAAAAGATGACAAAGGGATCGTCGCCGCCCGGGGAATCCGGGGTGCGGGGGAAGCTCGGGTCGCCCGAGGCCACGAGGTCTTCGAAGCCTAGCCAGCCGTTTTCAGCCTCGCCGTCCACCTGCACCAGCAGGTTCAGGCCGGGACAGTCGGGCCGGGCCCTGTCCACGCGCTCGACGATGGAGTCTTCGCAGATCATGGCCGAGATGCCCGCGTAGTTGACGCGCTCGGTGATGTCCTTGCGGGTCAGAAGGGACGGGGAGGGGATGGGCACCGCGCCGATGCGGTGCAGGGCGAGCATGACCACCCAATACTCCACGCGACGGTAGAGGATCAGCATGACCCGGTCGCCCTTTTTCATACCTTTGGCGGCCAGGGCGTTGGCCAGTCGGGAAGATGATTCCTGGAAGAAGCCGAAATTGAAATCGCGCCGGTTGAAATCATCGTCCACATGAATGAGTGCGAGGTCATCGGGGTTCTTGCCGTCCAGAACGTCGAAGGCAAAGTTGAAATCCTCGGGGCATTCGGGCGTGAAACGTTGGCAAAAATCTTTGTAGTCGGCGTATTCTTCTTTGGTAAACATGGGGTTTTTCTCCGTGATTCAGATCGGATAGCTTGATTTTTTTGGGAACAAAAATCGTGGAACTTTTCCGGGCGGGTCGGATATTATCCGACCGGCCCTATAGAATCACGTCGAGAAAACGAACCGGCTTGCCGTCCAGGCCGCGCAGGGCGTGGGGCGTTTCGGAGTTGAAATAGAGGGAGTCGCCGGGTTCGACGGCGATCGGTTCGCCGCCGAGGCGCACTTCGAGACGGCCTTCGAGCACGTAAATGAACTCCTGGCCGCGGTGGGCGGTTTCGACCATATCGTCCCCGGACTTGGGCGGGACCGTGATGAGGAAAGGCTCCATCGAGCGGCCGGCGAATTTGTAGCCGAGCGACTTGTAGTCGTAGTCCTTGCGCCGGTCCACAGCAAAGCCCTCGTCCTTGCGCACGAGCGAATAGGACTTGAGGTGCGGCTCGCGGCCGGAGATGAGCGTGGTCAGGTCCACCCGGCACAGCCGGGAGACGTCGAGCATGTAGCCCACCGGAATCTCAACGGTTCCGGATTCATAGGTCAGCACCTTCTCTTCGGATACTCCGAGCAGGTCGGCCATCTCCTTGGGCGTCCAACCAACGCCTTCCCGCACGCCCACCAGACGGGGCGCGATTTCCTTGTACTGTTTCATTCATTCCTCCTGGAATTTGCCTCCGGCGGCCGGGATGTCGTCCCTGCCCTGTGGGAAAGCCCCTTTCCCGCTTACGGGCGTGCCGCCGAATTTGCCCTACTCCCTGCCGAAACGGACGGCAAGGAATTCCGGGGGACCCTCCCGATGGAGGCGCCCCCCGGCAATATGCTCTATATGTCTACGCGTCGGGCCACAAATCCGTGGCCATTTCGCGAAGTTTGTATTTCTGGATCTTGCCCGACGCCGTCATGGGGTAGGCATCCACGAAGGTCACGTATTTCGGAATCTTGTACCGGGAAATCTTGCCCCGGCAGAAGTCGATGACGTCTTCGACCTCCAGGTCCGCGTCATCCTTGCGGATGACGAACGCGCCGACCTCCTCGCCGAGCCTCTCGCTGGGGACGCCCGCCACCTGCACGTCGAGCACGCCGTCCATCAGGTAGAGGAACTCCTCGATCTCGCGCGGGTAGATGTTCTCGCCGCCCCGGATAATCATGTCCTTGAGACGGCCGGTGATGGACAGGTAGCCGTCTTCGTCCATGACGCCGAGGTCGCCCGAGTGGAGCCAGCCGTCCTTGTCGATGGCGTCCCTGGTGGCCTTTTCGTTGTTGTAGTAGCCCTTCATGACGTTGTAGCCCCGGCAGCAGACCTCGCCGGTCACGCCGGGAGCACACTCCTCGTTGGACTCGGGGTCCACCACGCGGACTTCGATCTCGGGCATGGCCCGGCCCACGGTCTCGGTCATGTGCCTGAGGCTGTCGCCGACCACGGTTTGGCTCATGACCGGGCTGCCCTCGGTCAATCCGTAGCAGATGGTGATCTCGCGCATGTTCATCTTGTCGATGACCCGCTTCATGACCTCAACCGGACAGGGCGAGCCGGCCATGATCCCGGTGCGCAGCGACGAGTAGTCGAAACGCTCGAACAGCGGATGGTCGAGGATGGCGATGTACATGGTGGGCACGCCGTACACGGCGGTGCATTTTTCCTGGTCGATGGCGCCCATGACGTCCAGGGGCACGAAATCCTCCAGGATGACCATGGTCACGCCGTGGTTGACCGCGGCCATGACGCCGAGCACGCAGCCGAAACAGTGGAACAGGGGCACGGTCAGGCAAAGCCGGTCGCCGGGCACGAACTTCTGGTTCGCCCCGATCCAGTACCCGTTGTTGACGATGTTGTAGTGGGTCAGTTGCACGCCCTTGGGGAACCCTGTGGTGCCCGAGGTGTACTGCATGTTGACCACGTCGTGCGGATCGAGCGAGGCCTGTCGTTCGGCATACTGCTCGTCCGAGACCATGGCGGCCATGGCCTGCAGCTCGGGGATGGAGTACATGCCCCGGTGCTTCTCGTGGCCCAGATAGAAGACCCGCTTCAGGTGCGGGAACTTCTCGGTCCGCAGATGCCCCCTTTCCTGGGTGCGCAGTTCCGGCACCAGATCGTAGGTGGAGGTCAGGTAGTCGTGGTCGCGGTACTGGCCGATGATGAACAGGTTTTCGGTCTCGGAGTGCTTGAGCAGGTATTCCAGCTCATGGGAGCGGTAGTGGGTGTTGACCGTGAGCAGGATGGCCCCGATCTTGGCCGTGGCGAACTGCAACGCCACCCAGTAGGGCACGTTGTTGGCCCATACTGCCACCTTTTCGCCTTTTTGCACGCCGAGTCCCATCAGCCCCCTGGCGATGGTGTCGGTCAGCTCGTCGAATTCGGCATAGGTCAGACGGAAATCGCGGTCCACGTAGACCACGGCTTCCGTGTCCGGATATTTGTCGGCGGTCTCCTTCAGGAGGTTGCCGAGAGTTATTTCGCGAAGCGCCTTCATTCGTTCCCCCTTATTCCGGGAAATAGAGAACGGCGTAGATCTCGGCCTTCTCTTCTCCGCCGCAGGCCACGTTGTGGGGCACGATGGAGTTGAAGTAGATGGAGTCGCCGGTTTCGAGAATCTGCTCCTCCTGGCCATAGCGGACCCGCAGCTTGCCGGAGTGGACCACGATGAATTCCTCGCCCTCGTGGGAGGACATGGCTTCATCCTTGCCCGATTCGGGCATGAGCTCGATGAAAAACGGCTCCATGTGGCGGTCGGTCTTGCCCTTGCCCAGGGAGTGGAAGATCAGCCCGGCTTCTTTACCGTCCGGGTGCATGATGATCTCCTGTTCGCGTTCGTCTAGGCGGGTAATCAACGGATCGCTCGAAACCTGATCGTCCAGGAAGGTTCCTAATCGTACTCCTAGCGCGCGAGCCAGCTTAACCAGAGGCCGTAGAGAGGGGTACATCTCCTCTTCTTCGACGGCACGGATGAAGTTCTCGGACAAGGTGGTTCTGTTGGACAGATCCTCGATGCTCAGATTCTGCTTTTCGCGATAGGCACGAATCCTCTTCCCGATCGTAGTCATGTTCTTTCTCCGTTTTCGATGCCAAGGTGCTGGCGCAAGGTTTCTTCCGATTCGGCGGATCGCCGGGGACGTCCGTCGCTCCTGCCTTTAGCGGATATACGGCCGATTGTCACCTTTTGGCGAAACTGCTTCCCCGGCGGAGGGGGGCGGTTGCCTTCGGTTCGGGCGGGGTGTATCTTCGCCCCTCGCTCCGAAACACAGAGCACGAGGTTGCAAGGTGGCCCCAGAATCCATTCATTTTCCGGACAAAGCCCGCAAGGATTCGCGTTCCGGACGCGCCGCGGTCCCGGCCGATGTCCGCGTGGAGAAAATCTCCGGCGCGTTTTCTACGAAATCCGAGACCGTCTTGGGCTCCGGGGCGACCCGGCGCAAGGCTGTCAGGAAGGCCTACTGGTACGCCGAGGAGGCCGACCCGGCCGACGACGGCGTGCGCATGATTCTGGTCCGGCCCCTGAATGCGAACAAGGTTCCGTCCGGCTCCGGCGACATCGTCCCGCTGCCCGACTTCCTCACTCGCTTCAGCCCGGAGCTGGAGTTCTACCAGACCGAGGTTTACCCCCGGATACGCGAACTCGGCGACACCCTCGCGCGGGCCGAGGAGCAGCGCGGCCGGGGCGCGCTCTATTCCGCGCAATTCGAATTCGAATCGGCCCTTGGGCTGGACGAGCAAAACGTCCGGGCCAACTTCGGCCTGGGCCTTACCTACATGCAGCGGGGCGACGCCGAAAAGGCGGGCGACATCTTCAAGCGCGTGGTCTCCCTGGACGCGGCCTTCTCCCCCGAGCACAAGCATCTGTTCAACGAGTTCGGCATCAGCCTGCGCAAATCCGGGCTCACGGATCAGGCGGTGGAATACTACTCCCGTGCGCTGGAGATCGCCGATGATGACGAAAATCTCCGCTACAACATCGCCAGGGCCCAGTTCGAGCGCGGCGAGGAGGCCGAATGCCGGGCCAACCTGGTGAAGGCCCTGGAGATTGCCCCGCGCATGGACGAGGCCAACCGGTTCCTGGAATTTCTCGACAAGAGGAAAGGGTAGACATGCCCCTGGCTCTGGAACGGGTCTCTTTCGCCTATCCGGACGGCCCGGCCATCCTCAAGGACGCGGACCTGGTGCTTGAAACCGGCGGCTATCATCTCCTGCGCGGCCCGTCCGGCGCGGGCAAGTCCACCGTACTCCGGCTTCTATGCCGCCTTGAGGAGGCGCAGGACGGAACCATTTCTTTCAAGGGATCGTCCATTCGGGACATCCCCCCGGCCGAATTGCGTCGGAGCGTGGCCTACGTGCAGCAACTGCCGACCCTGCTGCCCGGAACGGTGCGCGAGAATCTCCTGATGCCGTTCGGCTTCAAGGCCAATGCGCCGCTGACCCCGCCTTCCGACGAGGACATGGCCGGACGACTTTCGGATTTTCTGCTTTCGGGCGTGACTCTCGACTCCCGGGCCGACAAGCTCTCCGTGGGCCAGGCCCAACGGGTCTGCCTCATTCGTTCCCTGCTCCTCTCGCCCGAGGTGGTCCTCCTGGACGAGCCCACCGCCTCCCTGGACGCCCACTCGGCCGGAGTCGTGCTGGACCGCGCCCGGGAACTCTGCGAAAGCGGCGTGACCGTGGTGATGATCTCCCATTCCGAGACCGTTCCCGAGGGCGTAACCCGCTTCATCTACATCGAAAAACAGGGGCTGGTGATGGCATGACCCCGCACATCATCGAGATAGGCCCGTTGCAGCTCGCCCTTTGCCTTGGGTTCGTGCTTCTGGCGGGCGCGACCTCCTTTGCGCATCGGCTCGGACTGGGCCGCGACCTGGCCGTGGGCACGGTGCGCACGTTCGCCCAACTCTTTCTCATGGGCTACGTGCTCAAGTTCGTTTTCGAAGTGCGCATCTCCTGGCTGGTCCTGTCCATGTTCATTGTCATGGTGGCCGCCGCCGTGCACACCATCCGGGGACGGGTCAAGGAGCGGACCGTTTCCTTCGCCGTTCCCGTCTTTCTGTCCATGCTCGTGTCCTATTCCCTGGTTTCCATGGTCGTCACCGGGGTGATCGTGGGCGCGAAGCCGTGGTGGACTCCCCAATATTTCATTCCCCTGGCAGGCATGATCGTGGGCAACTCCATGACCGCCATTTCCATCTGTCTGGACCGGCTCTTCTCGGACCTCAGAAACCGCCGCAACGAGGTGGAAATGAAGCTCGCCCTCGGCGCGGACTATCGCGAAGCGTCGCGGGAAATCCTGGCCGGAGCCATGCGCGCGGGCATGATCCCGTCCATCAATTCCCTCATGGCCGTGGGGCTGGTCTCCCTGCCCGGCATGATGACCGGCCAGATTCTGTCCGGCACCGACCCGCTCATCGCCATCCGCTACCAGATCGTGGTCATGCTGATGCTGGTGGCGTCCACCGCGATGGGGTCGTTGATCGTCACCAATCTCGTGCGGAAGCGGTGTTTTTCCCAAGGGCAACAGCTTTTGTTGCGATAATCCTCGGACGTTTTTTCCCATGCAGGAGCTTGGTTGCGGGGGAGGGGATTTTTTTTCGGGATGGTGCGCCAGCTTGTTAAGGCAGGCGCGCCTTTGGCGCGAGAGCCAGTGTGGAGGCTTTGCCTCCTCAGCTTCCATGCCCTGCGCGGGCGGCGGATCTTTTTTGCTTGCCCAAAAAAGAACCAAAAAAGGGCCTTGCGCGAGCTTGGCCGCCCGCAGGATCGTCGGCAAGAATCCGATCCGCTCGGGTCGGCTCCACCCTATCAAAAGTATAGGGCCTTCTCCGGTGGACAGCTTCCCATTCTCGGTAGCACTTTCTTGCTCGTAACAGGAGCCGCCGTCCCTTCGCGGTCGGCTTCTAGGCCGCTGATCCAGGGCTGGGGTTGGGTGATTCTCCGCAGGAGCTTGGTTGCGGGGGAGGGAGTGTGTTGGCGGGATGGTGCGCCAGCTTGTTGAGGCGGTGAGAGCCAGTGGGGTCGGCTTTGCCTTCCCCAGCTTCCATGCCCTCCCGGCGGGGTCCATTTCTTTTGCTGGCCCAAAAGAAATAGACGAAAGAAAAGGGCCTTGCGCCAGCTTGGCCGCCCGCAGGATCTTCGGCAAGAATCCGATCCGCTCGGGTCGGCTCCACCCGATCAAAAGTATAAGTTCTTCTCTGGTGGCCCGCTCCCCACTATCGATAGCACTTTCTTGCTCGTCATAGGAGCCGCCGTCCCTTCGCGGTCGGCTTCTACGCCGCTGATCCAGGGCTAGTGCTCGTCGAGCCTTTGAGGGGTGCGGTCGCCTTGGTTTGTTTTGGGGAGAACGAAGAGCCTGAAATAGGTCCTTCCTGCGTTGGAAGACAGGACCTCGCTTGCGCGGAAGACATTCGAAAGCCGGGGCCTAGAGCCTGTCTGAAGCGGCGAAGCGTGGGCCGACTGCGTCTGCCGGAGGCAGACATCCTGTTGGGCAGCGAAAGCCGCTACAGGCTCTTGGCCACTGCTTTCGGGAGTACGCAGGGCCGAAAAGCGCAGTTTTTGCTTCCTTTTTTCTGCGCCAGCAAAAAAGGAAGTCGCCGTAAAGGCGAAACAAAACGTAACGATGCCGTGCACCGTAGAACGCGAAGCGCGCTAATGTCCACGCGCTACATCACACTTGCCTTTGGGAGGGCCTCCATTTCGCTTATGGAAGCTCCTTCGAGAACGAAGAACCTAAATGCGCCTTCCCGCGTTGGAAGACAGGGCCTCGCTTGCGCGGAAGACCTTCGAAAGCCGGGGCCTAGAGCCTGTCTGAAGCGGCGAAGCGTGGGCCGACTGCGTCTGCCGGAGGCAGACATCCTGTCGGGCAGCGAAAGCCGCTACAGGCTCTTGACCACTGCTTTCGGGAGTACGCAGGGCAGAAAAGCGCAGTTTTTGCTTCCTTTTTTCTGCGCCAGCAAAAAAGGAAGTCGTCATAAAGGCGAAACAAAAAGTAAGGATAACCAACACCGTCGAACGCGAAGCGCGGCACCCCCAACCGCACTACTCCTTCTTCTTCCCCTCCCCCCAAAAAAAAGAATTACAGCGAAAATTCGATTCAGAGCGAATCCAGATATTCCAATTTTCGGAGCAGGTCGGCTTCAAGCAGGGCTTGTTCCGCCTCCATGGCGGCAGTCACGTCGGCGCGGGTATGCATGGTCTGCATCTTGTATTTGTTGCCCAGGGCGTTGCCGAGTTCCTGCCGCGAGGTGTTGGACGCCGTGCCGGTGCGCTTCTTGTGGCGCACCGCCAGGTGGCCCTGATAGACCGGGAAGCGGCGCGTTTCGCATAGGCGCAGGTCGTGTTCCATGTCGTCGTACTGCGATGGGGAAAGCTGGATGGCGAAGCCGCCGGTGTCGAGAAGGACGCTGGTGCGGAACAGGTGGCAGCACCCCGTGACCGAGGCGCAGGGCCGCAGGAAGTCGAATACGCCGGTGTCCAAGGTCTGGATGTGGAGGTCCGTGAGGCCGAACGGGTTGGGGGCCAGACGGGTCAGGTCGGCGTGTTCTGCCGGGTCGAGCCGGAGATGGCTGTCCGCGCTCTGGATGCACAGCGGGTTGGCGTGGTCCACGACCTTGCATCCCCACACGCCCGCTTCGGGGTAGCGCGAGACGGCCGCGCCGAGCCGTTGCAGCCAGTCGGCGGGCAGTTCCACGTCGTCGTCCAGATAGCAGATGAACTCGTTGGCGCGCACCGCTTCCAAGGCGAGCAGCCAGTTGCGCGCGGCAGCCGCGCCGATGTTCACCGGCAGGGAAATGATCGCGAACCGGCCTGCGCCGAGGGTGTCCGCGAACCGCGTCTCCATGCGCGCCAGGATCTCGCCGGTGCGGTCCGTGGAGCCGTTGTCGAGAACGAAGACCGAGACGCCGTCCAGGTCGGAGGCGAGCAGGGATTGCAGGGTGGCGTCCAGCTCGTCCGCCTTGTTCCAGGAGTAGAGCAGGACGGCGGCGCGGCCGGGCAGGGGAGCGCGGGCGTCGGCCGTGCCCGACACGGCGTCATGGGCGCGCAACGCAAGGTTCGCGTTCCACGGTGCGCGGCGGGATGCCTCAAGGAGTGTCTCGGCCGAGGGGCTTTCGCGCGGAGTGAAAAGGGCATGGGCGCGCTCGACGGCCGCCTTGAGCGCGGGGTGGGCGGCTTCCGGGGCGTCGGCATTGAGGATGCCGAAAACGAAGTCAGGGTCGTTCTCCACCGCGCCCACGGTCAATGCCTGTTCGCGCCAGAACAGGTTGCCGGGTTCGTCGCGCACGGCCTTGTCCAGAAAGGCGACGGTCCGGCGGAAATCTCGGGTGGCCAGGGTGTCGAGGAGGGAAGTGGGATCGACGGGCCTGCGCCAGTGGTCGGCGAGTCCGCGAAGCCCGGTCCGGGTCGCGGAGGCGAGGAGGGGGGCGGCCGGTTCAGAATTCAGCAGCTCGGTGGCCAACCCTCCGTCCAGCGGGTTGTGGGCGATCAGTGTGCGCAGGGCGTCGGAGGCGACGGGAACGAGGTCTTCCCGGCCCGTGCGCAGGCAACTTCCGGCCACGCCGAGCAGATGGGATTTGCCCACGAACCCCAGGCGGAGCAGGGCAGCGAGGTCATCGGGCAGACCGCGCCGGAAGGCGGCCGGAGAATCAGCTCGCGGGGTGCTCATGGGGGTGTTCCTCCACATCGGCCTGCGTCCCGAACGGGTCCGGGGCCTTGGCCGCTTCCCGAGTGATGTCCTCGAAGGGCAGGGGCTCGTACAGGCGTTCGCCCATGTAGACGCGCATGAGGTTGCGCCCCTTGGCTTCGATGGTGAGCAGGCGGCTGACCACTTTATGGCCGACCTGCCCGAGGGTGAACCGCTTCGACGGGTCTTCGGCCAGCAGCCGCATCTTTTCGGCCAGGCATTCCGTATTTTCGGATGCGCAGAGAAAACCGTTCACGCCGTCGCGGACTACTTCGGGGATGCCGCCCACGTTCGTGCACACGGCGGGCAGACCGAGGGCGAATCCTTCGAGCAGGGCGTTGGGCAGACTTTCCTTGCGCGAGGTTATGGTCAGGACGTCGGCGAAGTGCAGTTCGTCGAGGACTTCGGCGTGGGATATCTCGCCCGCGTTGCGGTAGCGTTCCCGCACCACCGGGGTGAAGGCGTCCGTGAATCTGCCGAGCCGGCTGTCCGGCACGCCCACACCCACGAATTCCAGGTCTCTGGCTCCGTCGCGGCAGAGTCGGTCGGCGGCCTTCAGGAAGACGTCGAATCCCTTGATGTCCGCCGAGTTGCCCATGTAGATGAAGCGAGTGCCCCGTTTCTTGCGGGGCTTGGGGTCGCCGAAGTCCGGTCCGGCGTAGGCGTTGTAGACCACGTTGAGGAGCTTGTTGCCCACCCAGTATTTGCGCAGGACTTCGGCGCATTGGGCGGAGTTGGCGATGACTCCGTCGCTCAAGGCCGTCCAGAGGAAAAATACGGTGTTGGGTCTGGAGATGACGCCCCGATTGATGAACAGTTTGAACTTCGCGCCCATGAGTCGGGCCAGCACGCCCATCTTGTAGGCCCGGTTGTGGAAGGAGTGGACCACGTCGATGTTCTTTTCCGCGATCAGGTTCTTGAGGAATTTCCCGGCCTTCCAATATCGGCTGAAGCCGTCGTAGCGGATCACCTCCACGTCCAGGCCGTCCAGGGCGGCGCTGATGGGCGTGTCCGGCGTCACCAGGGCGTGGACCTTCAGGCCCATGTCGGACATGGCCTTGATGTTGTTGACCATCTGGCGGCTGCCGCCGGACAGCTTGGCTGAGTCCGTGGCGTAGAGCACCGAATTGATCTCGGGCTTCTTGTGGTATCTTTTGAAGAAGAATCGGGCCGATGGCGTGGTGGAGTACATGCGCAGCCGGTGCCGGAGCCACTTGCTGTCCTTCTTGGCGGCCACGCCGAGGCGGTTGAGCCGAAACGGATCGGTGCCCCGCGTGTTGGACCAGCGTTCCAGGGTAAACGCGCCCGCGTATCCGGCCGCTTTCAGCTCTTCCTCGGCGACCGGGTCGAATTGCCCCCACGGCCAGCAGAAAAGCTGTTCGTCAAGCCCGTTCAATTCCCGGAGGCGTTCCAAGCTCTTGCGGAAGTCCCGGCGGCAGAATTCGCGGCGTTCCTCTTTGGACCGCTTGACGAAACGCGGCTCTCCCAGCCCCTCGAACTTGGGCCAGAAGCCGTCGTAGACGTAGGCGCTTCCCACTTTGAAGGTGGGCCAGGCGTCATTGTGGCCTGGATAGATGGACCATCCTCCCCAATGCGCTTTTTCCGCGCCGAGGGGGCGTTCCGGGGTAAGGTTCGTGAAGGCGGCCTGGTGCCGGCGGCCGTGGGAGAACACTTCCATGCCCTTGTCGAGCATGGCCCGGATTTCGGATTCGTTGATGAACTGGGAGAAGTCGCCTTCGAGGTGCGCGGCCCGAAAGGCCTGTTTCATGTGGAGCATCTTGGGCGCGTTTTCGGCCGTGCGCGCCTCGCCCGCCACGGTGAAGTCCGTGAGGACGAAAAACGTGCCGGTCATGTTCCGTTTTTCGAGTTCCGGGACCACGGTTATCCAGTTGGAGACGTGGCCGTCGTCGAAGGTCAGGACCAGGGACTTCTTCGGGGGCCGCATTTCGCCACGGGTGACGGCGAGCAGTTCGCGGCCGGAGATGGTCCGCCAGCCCGCGTCGGCGATGGTGTCGAGGTGGGCGCGGAACATCTCGGGCGTGTGCCCGTTCACGCCGGACACGTTATGGTAGCAAAGGACGGGTATGGATATGCATGTCATGTGTTTTTCTCGTTTGCGATCAAGCTTTCGAGGAGTAGCAGATGGGTGATATCAGGGCAAGGATGGAAGGGAAGCGGACCGGGGCCGTCCGGTCGCGCGTGAACCTCGTGAACCTCTTGTAAACTTCCCGACTTGCCGATAATAGAAGTGACCATGTCGGCAAAAACAGTCCTTTTCATCGCGGAACCGCAGTCCGTGACCGCCATCTTTCCCGCCTTGCAAAAGGCCGGGTTGCAGGCCGGGCTGGCCGATAACCTCAACGGCGCCATGGGATTCATCAAGAAATCCCGCCCCTGCCTGGTCTTTTGTCGGCCCGAATTGCAGGGATTCGACGCCAAGGCGTTTCTGCAAAAGGGAGCCGGAACCGACGGGTTCCCGCCGGTGGTCGTCTTCGCCGGTTCGGGCAGCGCGGAGCAGGCCACGGAATTTCTGGAGCTGGGTGCGCGCGACTATTGGATCGAGCCGCTGGTCTGGGAAAAGATCAGGCTGGTCCTGCCCGACGAGGAGCCGGAACCCGCGCCCGCGCCGTGTCCGCCCAGGACGCACCACGCGCCGTCCGCCGCGTCCGCGCCCAAGGGAAAATACCAGATTATCGGCCGTCATACCGCCGTGCTGCGCGTACTCGCACTGGCCAGGCAGGTTGCCGGGTCCAAGGCGACCGTGCTCATCTCCGGCGAGTCGGGCACCGGCAAGGAGATGTTCGCCCGCTATCTGCACCACAGTTCGGACCGTGCGGACAAGCCGTTCGTGGCCATCAACTGCGCGGCCCTGCCCGAGCATCTGCTGGAATCCGAACTTTTCGGCCATGAAAAGGGCGCGTTTACCGGAGCCATCAGCCGCAAGCTCGGCAAGTTCGAGCTGGCCGACGGCGGGACCATCCTGCTCGACGAGATCACCGAGATGGATCTCGGCCTTCAGGCCAAGCTGCTGCGGGTGTTGCAGGAGTCCGAGTTCGATCGCGTGGGCGGCGTGGAGACGGTCAAGGTGGACGTCCGCGTCCTGGCCACCACCAACCGGCGCATCGAGGATTCCGTCAAGGAAGGCAAGTTCCGGCAGGACCTCTACTATCGTCTGAACGTCATTCCGCTCGCCCTGCCCGCATTGAGAGAGCGGGGCGAGGACGTGCTGCTGCTGGCCGATTATTTCACCAACAAGTTCACTGCCGCCTATGGGCTGGGCGGCCTCGCCTTCACGGACGAGGCCCGGAAGTGGCTCATGGAATACGACTGGCCCGGCAATGTCCGCGAGTTGCAGAACCTCATGGAGCGGGCGGTGCTCCTGGCGGGCCAGGGGCCCATCAGGCCGCGTCATTTCCTCATGGGCGACGAGCAGTGGACCCCGGACGATCTGGCCGACATCGACGCGGATCAGCAGGCCGCCTGCGAGGCCGCGCCTCCGTCCACGCCGGACGAGGCCATGTCGGTCATGCCGCTTCATGAGATGGAGAAAAGGCTCATTCTCAAGAGTCTGGAAGAGACCACCGGCAACCGCACCCGCGCCGCCGAGCTGCTCGGCATCTCCGTGCGCACCCTGCGCAACAAGCTCAACGAATACAAGAAGCAGGGCCTGGATCTGTAGCCCTATCGCGCCGGGGTGTAGAGACAATCCTGGCTGTAGATGCGCATGGGCGTGAAGGTCCTGGACGGCACTGTCCCGCCGTCGGCCAATGCGGACAGATTCTTGTAGGCCAGGCGGCCCATCGCCTCGAAATCCAGCCCTATGTTCACGTGGCTCAGCCGCTTGGCGAAGAGTTTGCGCTGTGTGGGATGCGCTCCCGCAAAAGCCAGTATCTTGTCTGCCCGGCTCATGCTCCGTCGATATTGCCTGACCAAGGGCTCGTACCCTTCGGTCATTTGCGCCCACCAGCCCACTGAGATGATGACGCTTACCGACTCGTCGTCGAGCAGGGCCTTCAATTGCCGCAGGGCTTCGTCGTAGTTGTCCCGGCAGGGGATGGGCGAACGGGATAGCAGCGTCCATCGGGACCCCGGCGCGTCGAAGTCGAACTGTACGATGACGCCTCGGATGCGGTCGTTCAGGTTGGTGTCGTCCAGTCCGCCGGTCATGATGGCCACCATGCCGCCCTCGGGACGGAGGCGTTGCGTCTGCCGGGCAAGCTCGCGGCCCAGCTCCTCGTTGTCGGTGCCGATGTATCCAGCCCTGAGTGATTGGTATTCTTCCGTGAAGTCGGAGTCGAAGGTGACCACGGGGACCTCCGCCGCGCGCACCAGCTTGAAGGAATTCTCGGCCAGGAACCGGCTGTGCAGGACCGAGATGGCCAGCCCGTCCGGCTTTTGGGCCAGCACGTTGCGAACCTCCTCGTCCTGGATGCGGAAGTGGGCTTTGCCTTTGCCGCCCACCAGGACCATCCGGTCGCCGAATGCTTCAGCCTCGGTTTTTGCCGCTTCGAAGACCCGGACGAAGTTCATGTCCGATTCGGACTTGGCCACGATGACGAAGAGCCTTCCCTTGCCCAGGCCGGGTGCGCCGAAGCCCAGCACCACCCCGAGCACGAGGAGGACCGCCGTCAGGCCGAGCCGCCGGTTCATGAGCCTATTCGTTCTCATGATACCTGGTTAGCGTTATCGTTTCTAACGGCCCATTATTTTCGGAGGTTTTTCCAGTAAGGCGTAAGGGGTTCCCTTTGTGGAGGGTGCCGGGCGACCGGAATCGACGGAGGCAGAGGGCCTCCGGTTCTTGGAAAACACGAAGAGGCGCGTCGCGGCAGACCACGGCGCGCCCCTTGAGGACGAATTTCCGGGCGCAGGCCCGTCCGTTCTATTCGTAGAGCTTGTCCAGCTCTTCGTACACGTACCGCATGTACATCATCTTGGGGGAGCCGCCCATGGCCACGGCCAGGAGCCCCGCGTCGATGATTTCGTCCTTGGTCGCGCCGCAGGTCACGGCGTTCTGGACGTGGAGGGAAATACACATATCGCACTGGGACAGGATGGAGCAGGCGATAAGAATCAGGGACTGGTACTTGTCCTCGATGGCGCTGCCTTTTTTGATGGCGGCGGTGAACCCTTGGTACGCCTTGAAGACGTTCCGACGGTTCTTGTTCATTTGACGAAAGAGTTCAGTTGCTTTTTCAGCAGGTTCCGGCATAGCGGTCTCCTTTTTGGCAGAGTCCGGTCCAGGAGACCGTCTCCTGGACCGGGCCTATGAGAGGGAGAGAGTCCCGATTGGGTTGGTCATTGGGTACATTCAAAAAATTGGACTGTAAAGCGGAAAAAAAAGGGTGAAAACGCCCGCTTGAAGAATATCGTTGCGATTTTTCGCAAAAAAACAACCGATTCCATATCATTGATGGAATCGGTCGTCGTGCGCTGCCTCTTTCAGGAGGGTTATTCCTCCTTGCCGTGAATCAGGGAGTACAGTGCGCCCTTCCTGTCCACGAGTTCCTGATACGTGCCCTGTTCCACGATGCGACCCGCCTTGAGGACCACCACCTTGTCGTAGTGGGGCAGCATGTCCAGGCGGTGAATGACCGCCAGGACCGTGGACTTGCCCTTCCAGTTGGTGGTCAGGATGTTCTGCACCCGGGCCTGGGACTTGTTGTCCAAGGCGGCCGTGGCCTCGTCCAGAATCAGGACGGGCGGGACCTTGAGGAAGGTCCGGGCCAGGGCCACCTTTTGCCGCTGGCCGCCGGACAGCCGGTCGCCCATGGAGCCCACCTGGAAGTTGAGGCCCATCTCCACCACCGGCTCCAGCGAGCCCTGCATTATCAACGCCTGCATGATCCGGTGGTTGATCTCCTCCTCGGCGCCCTGCGCGTCCGTGCGCACGCGGCCGAACAGGATGTTGTCCTGGATGTTCAGGGCGTCGATGTATTTGTCGTTGGAGAAGAAGGTGAACGCGCCGGGGTAGCGTTCCGTGACCAGGGTCATGAAGTCCTGGCGGGAGCGGACCACGCGGTTGGCAAAGCCCTTGTCCAGGACCACCTGCTTGTGGATGCCGGGGGTGTAGCCCATGGCCAGCTTGAGGATGAGCCCCTTTTCCTGATCGGAAAGCGGCTCGCCCGAATCGAGGCGGTTGGCCGCCTTCTGGTATTCGCCGTATTCCGCCTCCGGGATGGGGGAGTTCCGGAAATCGTCATGGGAAGGTTCCGGCCCCAGCTCGTCCGTGACCAGGCGGGTCAGGGCCTCGCCCAGGACGATCAGGTGCGCCATCAGTCCGTGCTTTTCAAGGAACTCCTGGAATTCCGGGTGGGAATGGAGGTGCCCCTGGTCGAACTGCTCGGCGTTGGCCGCGCCGAAGGCGATGTTCTCGGCCACGGTCATGTAGCGGGAGTAGGAGTGGGTGTCGAAGAATTCGATGTGTTCGGCCACATCGGCGTACATGCCCGCCTCGCCTTCCTGGAACTCCCTGCGGGAGGCCAGGATAGCCTCCTTGAGGGTTTCGTTGTCCGCTTCGGGGGCCAGCCGCGAGCGGAGGGCAAAGGCCAGCACGTCGGTGAACAGCCCCACCTGCTGGGATATCTTGATGAGTTCGTCCAGGTCCGGCTCCTCGCCGCCGGGGCATCGCCCGCCCTGCATGGCCAGGGAGCGGCAGGAGTAGAGGAGGTTTTCCTTGACCGTGCCGTCGAATATGAAGGGGTGCTGGGCGACCATGCCGAGGTTGTAGGAGATGTCCTGCTTGGTCAGCTCCGAGACCTCGCGCCCGCCGAGCAGGACGGAGCCGCCGGTGTATTTGTAGAGCTGGGCCACGCACAGGGCCAGGGTGGATTTGCCCGAGCCGGAGAAGCCCACCAGAGCCACGTGCTCGCCGCCTTCGACGCGGAGGGAGATGTTGTCGAGCAGCCGGATGTTGCCGCCCACCACGAAGGAGAGGTCGCGGATCTCCACGTCGTTGTCCAGGATGTACGGGTCGCGGCCTTCGGCGACCTGCCGGAACTCGGGCGAGTGGTCGAAGGCGCGCATGATCTGGTTGTACCGCACGGAGCTGTCCTGGTAGACCTGCCAGAACTCCATGAGCTCCTTCCACGGGTCGTAGAGCTTTTCGTAGGCGGACAGGAAGGCCACGATGGCGCCCACGTCGAACCGGCCCTGGATGGCGTACCAGCCGCCGATGAGAAAGAGGACGAACGGTCCCATGCTCATGAAGAAGTTGTTCACGAACTTGATGCCGAACTTGATGCCGTTTTGCAGGACCGTGGCCTTGTAGAGCTTGTTCAGGACCTTGGAAAAGCGTTGTCGTTCAAGCGGGATCGAGGCGTTGGAGTGGACCTCGTGCACGCCGGACACCGCTTCGCCCACCAGGCCGGACAATGCCTGGGTGTGCTTGATGCGGCGGCGGTTTGCCCGGCGGAAGTATTTCTGGATGCGCGGCAGGATGAAGAGTTCCACCGGGTAGATGGAGATGGAGATCAGCCCGATGGTCGGGTTGAGGTTTATCATGTACCCGGCCATGGCGAGGAACGTGAGAATGTTGACCGCGGGCACGGCCACGGCCTGGCCGATGAAGGTGGCCACCGGGATGAACTCGGTTATCAGGTACGAAATGACGTTGCCGGGCGAGGTGCGGCGGTAGAACTGAATCGGCAAGGAGAGCAGGTGGTCGTAGAGCCGCTCGCGGATGGTCTTCAGGGCCCGTTCACCGATGTGCACCTGCATCAGATTTATGGCGAACTTGAGCACTCCGGCCAGGGTCACGGCGCCGATGTAGAGGGCGCAGTATCGCCACAGGGACGGTATGTCCTTCATGCCGATGGCCTGGTTGATGATCCGCTTCTGCATTTCCAGCGGGATCACCCGCATGGCCACGGTGATGACGATGATGCCCACCACGGCGAGCTGGAGGGGGATGCTTTTGTACAGGACCCAGGAGTAGAGAGATGTTTTGGTGATCCGCTTGCTGTCGTTCGGGTGTGGCATAGGGCATCCGTTTTTCAGGTTCTGGACACTTCGGGTATAAACGCTCGGGCAAGCTTTTCCAAGCATAATAACGGCAAAAGGCGGCGCTTTTGTGGACATTTGTCCCATATTTGTGGTCAAAAGGCAGTGAACGGGCATGATTAAAACCGTCCGGTAAGCGTATGAAAATAACCATCAGGGTCAAATTCTTTGCGGTGCTCCTGGCCTTCAGCCTGGCGCCCATATTCCTTTCGCGGGGCATAATGGGCCGCGCGTCGCAGGACGTCATCGACAAGACCTCCACCCAGACGCGGCAGGAGTTGCTGGGCATCATGGCCGACGAGTTCGAGTTCTCGGCGACCTCCCTGCTGACCCTTCTGGGACGCAGTTCCGAAGCCATGCAGTTGGCCGCCATCAGCGCGGCCAGGGAAGTGGATTGGGCCATGGATATGGTTCCGCCCGTCGACGGGGGGGAGATATTTTTTGCCGCCGGCTTCGGCAACCCCGACCTGACGCCGCCCGATGCGGCCCGGCGGCGTGGATATGCCCGGCTGACCATGGGCGGTCGGCAGCAACTCATTCAGGTCAGCTTCGATCATCCCACCTTTCATCTGCCCCATTCCGTGGACAGGACGGCCGTTGAGCCGGAAATGCGCCGTATGCTCCAGGCCGTGCCCGGCATCCAGGCCGTGTACCGGAACTTGCCCGAGGCTCCGTTCTGGATCAACGTGGTCACGGAGTCCGGGGTGGTGATGACCTATCCCGGCCACGGCAGGCTGCCCGGCATGTACGATCCCAGGGTGCAGGGGTGGTACCGCAAGGCCCGGGAGTCGGAAAAGTGCGTGTGGTCCCACAATGTGGACCCGGCCAGCCGGTTCATCGTCAATACGGTGGCCTATCCCCTGCGGGACGATGCGGGCCGTTTTCTCGGGGCCGTGACCATCGACGTCCCGGCCCACACGCTGATGCCGGACAGCCGCCTTGAGGCCCGATGGGGCGGCAAGGTGCGGACCTTCCTGGTGGAGCGCATTCCCCCGGGGACACCTGCGGCCGAGGGGCTGCCCATCCTGGTCCAGAACGAATCCAACGAGCAGGGACACCGGCACTGGACAAGCGCGGTGGGGCAGGAAAAGCTGGTTTTCGATGATTCCGAGGAGTACCTGGCGTTGCTGGAAGCGCTGGATACCCGCGAATCCGGCGTGGCCGACGTCTCCATCAAGGGCGAGCCGTTCCTGTGCGCCTTTGCCTCCGCGCCGTCCTCGTCCTTTCTGGTCATCGCGCCCAAGGCCGTCGTGGCCAAGCTGCCCAACGAGGTAACCGCCAATTTACAGGCGTTGTTCGACGAGATGCGCGTCCTGTCTTCGATTATTTCCGGGATCATGCTGTTTGTCACAGCGCTTTTCGCCTGGTTCGGCTCGCGGGCCATCATACGGCCGCTTTATAGCATGATCGAGCTGGCCCGTAGGCTGACGAGCGGAGATTTCGGCGCGCGCATGAACTACCGCGCGGGCGACGAGCGCGACGACCTCATCCTTTCCCTCAACGAGATGGGACCGAAGCTCAAGGAGCTTATGCATTTGAACCGGGACATGGAGGTCGCGGAGGAGGTGCAACGGCTGCTTCTGCCCGGCGCGGAGCCGGAACTGGCGGGTTATGATATCTCCGGGGGCATCATTTATTGCGACAAGACCGGCGGCGATTATTATGATTTCCTTCATGTCTGTCCGGATGACGGGGCTGACTGCCTGGCGGTGATCCTCGGCGACGTGTCCGGTCATGGGGTGCCGTCGGCCCTGGTCATGGCTGCGGCCAGGGGCCAGTTGCACACCCTGTCGGACATCGCCATGGCCCCGCATGAGCGGATGGCGGTCATCAACCGCGTGCTCAGCCGCGACCTGGACGGAACCGGCAGGTTCCTGACCCTGTTCTACCTTCAGCTCGAAGCGGGTTCGGATCGCGTCCAGTGGGTCCGGGCCGGGCACGATCCCGCCATTCGCTACAACCCGGCCGAGGACGCCTTTGGCGAGCTTCATGGCGAGGGCATTCCCTTGGGCGTGATCGGGGATTTCGTCTATCAGACCAACGAGGCCGATCTCGAAGAGGGAGAGGTGCTGGTTCTGGCTACGGACGGGGTCTGGGAGGCCCGGGACAGGGCGGGCGAGATGTTCGGCAAACAGAGAATGCTTGCCATTGTCCGGGAGAATGCCCATAAAAACGCGGAGGACATCCGTCTGGCCATGATGGCCGGAGTGGAGGCGTTTCAGGCCAATGGCCAGGAGGACGATATCGCCGTCGTCGTGGTCAAGAAGGGAGCGGGCGGCAGGCCAATGACTCGGCATTCGATATCCTTCCGCATGACCAACAAGGAGAACTGCTTCAAGTGCTTCCAGCCCAAGGTGGAGGCACTCGGAGCCGAGCACGGGCTGCATCCCAGGATTGTCTTCCAGCTTACTTTGGTTCTGGACGAGCTGATAACAAACATCATTTCCTACGGGTACGCCGACTTCGACGAGCATCCCATCGACGTGACAATTTCGCTTGAAGGCGACCTGCTGACCATTCGGGTTGAAGACGACGCCGAGCCCTTCAATATTCTGGAGGCCCCGGAACCCGAGCTGGAGCTGCCCCTGGAAGAACGCGCCAAACCCGTTGGCGGTCTGGGCATCCACCTGGTCAAGAGCATGGTCCACGGCATCCATTACAAACGAGAAAACGGCAGGAACGTCCTGACCCTGAGCAAGGACATCGGCAAGGCCGAGTGCTCCGCAAAGGGGTAGGAACGTCACGGAGGGAGAAAATGGCTTTGAATCAGATAGAAGAAGGCGGGGTCGTCATCCTCGCCGTTGACGGCAATCTTGACGGCGAAGGCACGAACGCCCTGGAGGAGAAGGTCTTGAACCTTCTTGAGAACGGAACCACCAAGCTGCTTTTCGACTTCTCCGGCCTGGACTACATCAACAGTTCCGGGCTGCGCATCCTGGTCCTGGCCTATCAGCGTCTCAAGAAGAATTCCGGCACGGTGGCCATCTGCGGGGTCAAGGATTACATTCAGGAGGTCTTCGAGGTCTCCGGCTACGACAAGATATTCCCGCTCTATCACACCCGCGCCGACGCGCTCGGAGCGGTCTAGGGCACGTCTGCGGCCAGCCGATAGCGAAGCTTACATTCTTCACGGGGCTTTCATCCCTACGCAGACACTGCACTGTGGCGGAATCCTTCGGGGGAAAAAGTACGGCTCCTTCCTTTCTCACAAGCCTATTCCGGGCGCGGTGAGCCGCTTTCGGGTGGCTGCTGCCCATCGAAATCTTCCAGCGGGTGGTAGTTGTTGCTTCGGGGGTGGCGTTGGTTCGTAATGGCGTGAAGAGAAGGGAGAGCGGTAAATTCTTGTCGGTTGCGGTTGCTCAATCGTGAATCTTCCCATGAACCGACATGTTTAAATCAAGCCGGCAGACGCCAAAAGGCGTCTGCCGGAACAAGGCAAGACGAGGCTTTTCTACTGCATTTTCTTCATCATCATGTTTCCGTCTTTCATCATATTTTGGCCTTGATCCATCATCATCTTGGCCTGAGTCATTTCCTTTTCGGCCATCTCCATCATCATCTTGCCCTTGTCCATCATCATCATGCCCTGATCCATCATCATTTGGCCGTCGGTCATCATTTTCTTGTCGTTCATCTTCCCCTCTTTCATCCCCATCATCATCTTTCCGTTGTCCATCATCATCATGCCGTTGTTCATCATCATTTTGCCATTGTTCATCATCATTTTGCTGCTATCCATCATCATCATGCCCTTGTCCATCATCATCTGGCCTTTGTTCATCATCATCATACCGTCGTCAGCGGGCATGGTCTTGTCCATCGCCATGGCGAGACTGGACAAAACGAAAATCGTGAACAGAGCCGTCATCGCGATCAAAGAGGCCTTTTTCATGAGAAACCTTCCTTTTGCTGATTAGAAGATGGTATAAAATTCATATACACGATATCACGAAAACGGCAAAAATCAACATGCAAAAGGCTTTTGTACTGATATTATAACGCCTTTACAGCTTCGGAAAAATTGTTGAGGGCTTGGAGTGAAAGGCAGCGCAAAAGAGACGGTGGGCCTCCGGAGGATGCCGTCAATTCGTTGCGAAACGCGCTTTATGGTTTCTTCCGAAAAGGCCGGGAGTGGAAGCAATTCGACTGTCTTTTCAAAACAGTGCATCGCATCTTGAGCTTGCCCGATAGTCCGGGTACGCCCTTTCGGGAAGCATTCGGGCGAGGTTGCAGGTGGGGCGGACTCCCGGGCAAGGTTGCATCGAAGCCGCCATCGTACTTCAGAATCGGGGGAAAGAACAAAAGAAAACCCGCCCATCCTTTTGGGATGAGCGGGCCTGTATGGCTGGTGAGGCTGGCCTTTAGAAGCTGAAGCCGAGCGCTGCGCGCATCTCCGCGGGAATCATGGCGTCCTGACCGGGCTCAAGGGCCTTCCAGGGCGCACCGGCCTGCTTGCGGGAAGCCTTCACTTCCTCAAGGTCGAAGCCGTAGCGGGGCACGTCGAACTGCTGGCCAGGGTAGATCAGATCAGGATTGCTGATCTTGTCGCGGTTGGCCTTGTAGATCAAAGGCCACATGAACGGATCGTTGTACACGTGCTTGTACTCGGAGATCCACCACAGGCATTCGCCCTTGGTAACGGTGTGGGTCACGGGCAGAGCGTCGTATTCGGCCTTGTAGACGGCCATGGGGTCGACCACAGGGGCCGGAGCGGGCTGCTCGACGACGACTTCCTTTTCCTCGACCACAACCACTTCGGGTTCGGTCTGGACCTTTTTGGAACAACCCCATGCGAACACTACGCACAGGGCGATTGTCAGCAAGAATAGTTTTTTCATTAACGGCCTCCTCAAAATAAAGCTCGGTTAGCAATTCCCAGCCAGGAACTGGGTCATGTACTTATTCTCTCCGCCCAATTATCAATAATTTTCTTTTCTTGCAACACCATTTTACTGGCCGGATTTACCCGGACCGCTTCCTCCATGGCCTGTTTTGCCTCCTCGACCCAGCCGCCCAGGCGCAGGCTCCGGCTGGCCAGGATGCACATGCGTTCCGGCTCGTGGCCGTAGATGGCGAAAACGAGTCCCTCGTACTCCGTGTCGAAGACGGATCGGACAAGTTCGTTCTGGGAGAAGATGTAGCGGGCCAGCAGGACGTTGTCGCTGTAGCGGCGCAGATAGTAGGGCAGCAGTTGGCGGCATTTGGCGAAGATGAACCGGATTCGGTCGATCTCGCGTCGCATGGACTCCTCGGTCTGGTTGAGGACCTGGAAGAGCTGCGCGGTGACGTCCTTTTCGGAGTTGTCCAGTTCGCCCTCGTAGAGGCGGTGGAACCAGGGGGCGTAGTTCTGCTTCTGGTAGGCGTCCTCCTTGAGCTTCAGCGTTTCGTGGAAGATGTAGCCCAGGGCCCAGTCGAGGAACTGGCCGCCCAGTTGGGCGTGGGGGTCGTTGCGGAACACATGGTGGGCCGTGTCCTTCATGCGCCACAAGAGGCCCTTGTTCATTTCGGAACCGACCAGATCCTTGAGCACGTCGAATTCGACGGTGCCGTCCTCGTCGAAGCGGATGAACTGCCGCTCCAACTGGTCGCACGCCTGGCAGAAGAACTTGAACAGGTCCCGGACGAATTCCGGGTGCTTGGCCTGTATCCATGCATTCGACATGACGATAGTCTCCGTGGTTTGCGTCAGGCGGGGAAGATGACGTCCACCCGCGCCCCGCCCTCGGCGGCGTTGCTCAGGGCCATTTCCGCGCCGTGGCTTTCGAAGATGGTGGAGACCAGGGCCAGCCCCAAGCCGGTCCCGGTGTCCTTTGTGGTGAAAAACGGATCGCGCACATGGTCGAGATGCTCCGTGGCGAATCCCGGCCCGGTGTCCATGATGGTCACGTGCAGCCCCTTCTCGCCCCGCACCGTGCAGAGGGACAGCTCGCCGGGCCCGTTCATGGCCTGGAGGGCGTTGGCCACCAGGTTGTAGAAGGCGCGGTAGAGCAGGTCCTTGTCTCCCTTGACGGTCGTATCGCCGTCGTATTCGCGCTCAACGGACACGCCAAGCTTCTCGCACTCGGGCTCCATGAAAACGGTCACCTGGTCGAGGATGGACTTGATGTCCACATCGTGCATGGTCGGTTTCTTGGGCCGGGCGTAATCCAGGAATTCCGTGACCGTGCGCGAGAGCCGCTTGGCCTCTTCGTGCAGGGCTTCGAGGATGCGCACGTGGGAGCTGTTTTCCTTGCGGGCCTTCTTGAGGACCAGCTCGGAGCTGGAGCAGATGATCCCCAGCGGATTGCGGATTTCGTGGGCCACGCCCGCAACCATGCGGCCCATGCCGGCCAGTTTTTCCTGCTGTTGCAGCTCGAAGATGAGCCGTTCCTTTTCGCGAAGCTGCTTGTTGCTCAGCCGTTCGGCCCGCCGCAGGACGGTCAGGACCAGGAAGAAGAGGACCAGGGAGGTGACGAGTGAAAAGGCGATGACCAGCCGCTCGAAGTTGAGCATGGCCAGATAATCGGCGGTGATGTCCTGCTGGAATTCGAGGATGCCCATGATCGGGTTGCTTTCCATGTCGGTCAGGCTGCGCTCGACCCGCAGGGGGTAGTAGGCGCGCAGGACCATGGAACCCGGCTCAAGGCTTACCCGGAACAGGGAGGCCGCCTTGGACACCTTGGAAAGGATTTCGGCGCTGAAGTCCTCGGTCTCCCAGGTCTTGGTGACCATATAGTCGGCCTTGCCCTCGTCGCCGATCTCGTCCTTGTCCAGCGAGTAGGTGATGTTGCCCTCGGCGTCGTAGATGCGCAGGGAGGCCACGTGGAAACTGTGGATGGTGGACCGGACCACCCGGTCCATGGCCAGGGCCTGGTCCTCGTTGCGCAGCCGGATGGCCCCGAACTTCAGCACTGTCGGGATGACAAAGCGGGTGAAGAGCTGGTGGCTGACGTTCTCGGCCAGGAGCAGGCCGAAGGCCTCCTGTTTTTCGAGCAGGGTCTGCTCCGCATACTTGGAGATGAAGAGAGACAGCATCAAGCTGAAGCTCAGGATGATTATGAACAGGGTCAATGAGATGACCCGGACGAACTGGAGCGGGCTGCTGCCGTCCTCATGATTGTTCAGCAATGAATCAGAACTCCCGTAAATCTCTGTCCCCGGTCAGGAAGGCGTTCAGGTCCGCCTTTTCCGTTTCGAGGCCGTCCGCGTTCATGCGCGCCTTGGCCAACCGCTTGCCGAGCTCCACTGCGGGCTGGTCAAGGGGGTTGATGCCCATGAGCCACCCGGTCAGGATCGTGGCCGCGCCGAGCAGGCCGATGAGCTTGCCCGCCTGTCGCGGGCCATCCGCGCCAAGGCGCATTTCCACAAGGGGCACGCCGCTCGCCGACAGGGCCATGCGGGTGCCGAGTCCTTCCGCCTGGAGCAGCTCGCCGAAGTCCTTGCCTCGGACATAGGCGAACTGGTCGGGCAGATCGGCCGGGAACTTCGGCCCGGCGGGCAGGTTCGGGCAGGTCAGGAAGAGGCACGCCTTGTTGCGCACGCCGTCCATGAACATTTGGTTCACCGAGTGCTGGTCCGTGACGCCCACGGCGGGCACGGGCTGGCTGCCTTTGCCCTCCTTGCCGAGCGATTCGGCCCACAACTGGGCGAACCAGTCGCCGAAGCTGGCCCACAAGGGGATATAGGCGAAAAAGATCATTTCAGTAAAGCCCTTGTCCATGAGCGCCGCGGCCCAGGCGGCCAGGCGGAACGCCTGGGTCCCGGCCAGTGCGTCGCCGGTTAGGGCAGGGTCGGCCAGGGGGGCCGTGACTTCGCGGGCTCCGGCCATGAGCGAGTCGATGTCCATGCCGAGGAACAGGGCCGGAATCAGCCCGACGGCCGAGAGCACGGAATAACGCCCGCCGAGGTTGTCGGGCACGGGCAGGGCCTTGATGCCGTAGGCGTCCGCCTCGCCGCGCAAAAATCCCGCTTCGGCGTCGGTCACCAGGAGCATGTTTTCGGTCCAGCCGTCGCCGAGCCGTTCCTTCATCCATTCCTTGACGATGAAGTACTGGCCCACCGTCTCGATGGTCCCGCCGGATTTTGACACCGTGACCACCACGGTCTTTTCCGCCGGAAGTTCGGCCAGGAAGGCGTCGAGCGTGTAGGCGTCCACATTGTCCGCGATCCACAGGCTCGGGCCGTCGTGGCCCGGTCGGTCCTGTTGCGGGTAGAAAGCCTTTTGCAGGGCCCGCGCGCCCAGGGCCGAGCCGCCTATGCCCAGCAGGAGCATGTGGTCGAATCTGTCGAGGTGCGTCTTGAGGGCGGCCAGCTCTTTTTTCAGTTCCGCTTCATAGGGCATGGTCAGGAAGGGCAGTCTGCCCGCTCCGGTCTCGGCGCGCAGACGCGCGGCCAGGTCCCCGGCCTTGTCCTCGTGGCAGGCCGTGTTCAGCCGGTCGAGGTCCGCGTTGGTCCAGTCGAGAATGTCAGCCATGTCTTCCTCCCGGTTGGGGTCGGTGTTCGCCGCGCGTCTGGCGCGGGCGGGGCTTTTCGTCGGGTGCGTCATGGGCGCGTTGGGGCCGAGGATATCATCGTTTGGATGAAAATGTCATGCCGTCCACTATCTTTTGCCGAAGAGCTTTCGTTGCAGGTCGGCCAGGGTGGGGGCGGTCTCCGAGTGGCAGATCGGGCCGTGGCCCAGCCGTCCGGCCTGTTTCATGCGGACGTCGTGGGCGGCCACCGGGCGCACCTGGCCGTTGAGATCGATCTCGCCCCAGAAGACGGAGGCTTCGGGCAGGGGCTGGTCGTAGAAGGACGACATGACCGCGGCCACCACGGCCAGGTCCAGGCCGGGGTCCTTGGAAGCGAGCCCGCCGGATATCTTGGCGTAGATGTCGTGTCCGCTCAGGTTGAGCCTGAGCCGCTTTTCGAGCACGGCCAGGAGCAGGTTCAGCCGGTTGGTGTCGAAGCCGAGGGCCGTGCGTCTCGGGATGGACAGGAACGACTTGGACACCAGGGCCTGCACCTCGACGGCAAAGGGCCGCTGTCCGTCCACGGCCAGCGCCATGGCGGTGCCGGAAAGGGACGGATCGCGCGCGCCCAGGAAAAACGTGGACGGGTCCTCCACCACTTCCAGGCCCTGCTCCTTCATGGTGAAAACCACCAGCTCGTCGCTGGGGCCGAACCTGTTTTTGAGCACGCGGAGGATGCGCGAGAAATGCTTGCGGTCGCCTTCCAGGTACAGGACGGTGTCCACCATGTGCTCAAGGAGTTTAGGACCGGCGATCTGTCCGTCCTTGGTCACGTGGCCCACCAGGATGAGGGTGGTTCCGGTCTTTTTTGTCTTTTCGACCAGCTCGCTGGACACCGCGCGCACCTGGCTGACCGAGCCGGGGATGCCTTCGGCCAGCGGCGAGGCCAGGGTCTGCACCGAGTCCACAATGAGCAGCTCCGGCGGGTTCGGCCCTTCCAGCACGGCCAGGCCGTCCTCCACCTTGTTGGTGGCCATGGCCATGAGGCCCGGCCCGAGCAGCCCCAGCCGGGACGCCCTGGACTTGAGCTGGGGGAGGGATTCCTCGCCCGACAGGTAGACGGCCGTGTGGCCCAGACGCGCCTGGCTTCCAGCCAGTTGCAGGAGCAGGGTGGACTTGCCGATGCCCGGTTCGCCGCCGAGCAGGATGGCCGCGCCCGGCACCAGGCCCGTCCCGAGCAGGTCGTCCAGGGAGGGCATTCCGGTCGGCCTGGCTCCGAGATGTTCGCTTTCCAATTCCTCCAGGAGCCGGGGTGAATTCTGTGATGCGGCCGCGCCCACCGGCGTCGACGTCTTTCGGGATACGGTCACCGCTTCGAGGGTGTTCCATTCCTTGCACGACGGGCATTGGCCCTGCCAGCGGAGGGATTGCGCGCCGCAGGCGGCGCAACGATAGGTTTCCTTGGTTTTCATGAGACGGAGTATCCCGTTATTTGAGGGCAAAAGTCCAGTCCTCCGGGCGGGGGTGCCCGGCAATTAATCCATTGACGGCGGACAGGCCGGACTGTACCCCCGTGCAAACGGAACCAGGCATGAACGAGAAACGGCATTTTTTCCGCGACGGCGTGCGCGACTCCATTCCCATCCTGTTCGGCATGGCGCCGTTCGGGCTCATTTGCGGCGCGGTCTGCGTCAACGCGGGGATGCCGGAGTGGGCCGCCGTGGGTTTTTCGACCATCATCTACGCCGGGGCGAGCCAATTGGCCGCAGTCCAGCTCATGACCGATCACGCCTCCCTGGCCGTGGTCGTCCTCACCGGGCTGGTCATCAACGCCCGTTTTCTCATGTATTCCGCGTCGCTGGCCCGGCATCTCCAGGGAATTCCCCTGGCGCGACGGAGCATCCTTGCCTACATGCTCTCGGACCAGGCATACGCCATGGCCATCGCCCGCTACGGCCGGGCGGACGGGGCGTCCGTCGACCGCCCTATGTATTTCTTCGGCGCGGCCTTTACCGTCTGGCTCTGCTATCTGGTCGGCGCGGCCCTCGGGGCGTCGGTGGGCGCGTTTATCCCGCCTTCCTGGGATCTGGGCTTCGCCATCCCCCTTACCTTCATCGCCGTGGTCGTGCCCGCCATCAAGGACCGCCCTTCGGCGTTGGCCGCCCTGACGGCCGGAACAGTGGCCTGTCTGGCGGACGGGCTACCGTACAATCTCGGGCTCATGGCCGGGGCCGTGACCGGCATCCTGGCCGGATATCTGGCCGAGAGGAGGGCGCAACATGGTTGATATGGCGGACTATTGGCCGGTGGTTCTCTGCCTTGGCCTGGGAACCTTTCTTCTGCGTTTTTCCTTCATCCTCATCGTGGACCGGGTGACCTTTCCCGAGGCGGTGGTGCGGATGCTCCGCTTCATCCCGGCCTCGGTGCTGCCCGCGATCATCGCCCCGGCGGTGCTGCTGCACGGCGCGGACGCCGGACCGACCGCGCTCGCCCGGCCCCTTGCCGCCGCAGTGGCCGTGCTGGTGGCCTGGAAGACCCGGAATATCCTGGTGACCATCCTCGGCGGGATGGGCACGCTCTGGCTCTTGCGGGCCGTGCTTTAATCCGCGATCGCCGGTCGCAATGGGCCGGAACAGCGGATCGACACGCAAAAAAAGCCCCGAACCATGCAGGTTCGGGGCTTTTGTCTTTTCAATGGAGGGAGAAACGGCCCGTTCCGGGGAGGTCTCCCTGTTTTCGCCGACGTCGGGCGGCTACTTGCCGAGCAGAACCGATCCGACCTTGTCGAGGGCGGTTTTCAGGACCTCGTCGTTCACGGCGTAGGAGAAGCGGATGCACTTGTCGTCGCCAAAGGCGGAACCGGGTACGAGGGCCACTCCGGCCTCTTCGAGAATCTTTGTGCACATGGCCGCCGAGTCGGGTGCATCCTCGGTGTAGAATTTGTCCAGCACCGGGAAGAGATAGAACGCTCCGTCGGGCTTGGGACAGGGCGCGCCCCATCCGGTGATGGTCTCGTAGGCGAAGTTGCGCCGCCGGACAAAGGCCTGCCTCATCTCGTCCACGATTTCCCAGGGGCCGGTCAGGGCGGCCACGGCCGCGCGCTGGGTGATGGAGTTGATGTTGGATGTGGACTGGCCCTGAATCTTCGTCATGGCCTTGACGAGGTCTTCGTGCGCCAGGGCGTAACCCACGCGCCAGCCCGTCATGCAGAACGATTTGGACAACGCGCCCACGATGGCGATGGTCTCGGGGTGCGCCTCCCAGGTCTTTGCCAGGGACACCGGCTCGAACGGGGCGTAGACCAGCCGGTCGTAGACTTCGTCCGAGATGATGAAAATACCGTTTTTACGGGCCCATTCGGCGATGGCTTCCAGTTGCGCCTGAGTGTAGCAACAGCCCGTGGGGTTGGAGGGCGAGTTGAGAATGAGTACCGTGGTCCTGTCCGTGCGGGCGGCTTCCAGAGCTTCCACTGTGACCAGGTAGCCGTCTTCGGCCGTGGTCGGAACGAACACGGACCGGCCGTCGGCCAGTTGGACCATGGCCGGGTAGCTGACCCAGTAAGGGGCGGGAATGAGCACCTCGTCGCCGGGGTTCACCAGGGCCATGAGGAGGTTGTAGAGGACCTGCTTGCCGCCGTTACTGACGATGGTGTTGGCCGCGCCGGCCTTGGCTCCGTAGAACCGGCCGTAATATCCGGCCACGGCCTCGCGCAGTTCGGGGATGCCGGGCACCGCTGTGTACCGGGTGAAGCCCTCGTCAATGGCCGCCTTGGCGGCTTCGCAGACATTCGGCGGTGTGGAGAAATCGGGCTGACCCACGGCCAGGCTGATGATTTCGCGGCCTTGAGCCTGAAGCTCCTGGGCCTTGGTGTTCACCGCCAGGGTGGCGGACGGCTTGATCCTCGCAAGACGTTCGGAAATACGCATGGAAAAGCTCACTTTCTTCTCGATTGATGTACGGGACCGCTGAATTGCAAATAGACCAAAAGAAATCGAAGGTAAATCCGGTTTTCCCGCAATCGGGAAAAAAATTGCCAGGAGGGTGCGCGGGCGGCTAGATTGACGCCGCGGCCCGCCGCGCGTTTGGGCGTGATGAAGAGCGGTCCCGGCCCGCCGCGCACGGCCAAATCATCGAACCGACCAGGGAGGCAGACGGAATCATGGAGCTGTTTTTCAAGATTTATGAAGGGCTGGATCGCGAAGGCCCCGGCAACTACGAGACGACCAAACGAGCCTACGACATGTGCGCAGGCCTGCCGGATCGGCCCGAAATTCTGGAGTTGGGCTGCGGCTCGGGCGGCGCGACCATCCCCCTGGCGCAAATTTCCGGCGGCACGGTGACGGCCACCGACGTGCACCGGCCCTTCCTTGACGTCCTGGTGGAGCGGGCCAAGAAGGCCGGGACGGCCGACCGGATCATCGCCGCGATCATGGATATGGGCGACATCCAGGCCGAGCCGGAATCCTTCGATCTCGTCTGGTGCGAGGGCGCGGCCTATATTCTCGGGGTGGACCGGGTGTTCGCGCAGTGGAAGCGGTTCATCAAACCCGGCGGATTCCTGTGCATTTCCGATGCTGTCTGGTTGATCGATCCCCAAGACGCTCCCGTGGAGCTGCGCGAGTTCTGGGCCAAGGGCTACCCGGCCATGCGCACCGCCGAGGCCAACAACGCGGCGGCGAGGGTGGCGGGGTACGAGCCGATCGGCAACTTCACCATCGACGCGAGCTGTTGGGAAACGTTTTACGCCGACGTGGAGCGGCGGCTCGATGAGATCGAGCCGATTTACGGGACCGATCCCGAAGGCCGGACCATCATCGACCTGAACCGCACGGAGATCGATTTGTATCGTCGCTACCCCGAGGCCATGGGCTACGAATTCCACGTTCTGGCGAAACTCCGTTAGCGATTGTGGAGGCAATACCTGCGCATCCCTTGAGCTGTGCCGGTTTCGTCCTCTCGACTACGAAAGATTCGTCGCAAAATCGACAATTTTGAAATAGTACTGATTCTCAGGTGGCCTTCGTCCGGGAAGCCCCGGACTGTGCGGCTTTCCGGTAAATTTGTGCGTAAAATTGATTTTGGGCTAGCGTTTTCGAGACGGTTTCTGTAGTCTAGAAAATCTCTAGCGCCAGCGTATTTTGTTGCTGGGCACTTCAAAAAAATTTTAATATTCTAATACGTTACGAAGGTCTCTCTATGTCCGCACCCAAAATGCCAGCCCGTCTTCCGGAACCGATCATCAATGAAAACGCAAAGATAGTTTTACAGCGCAGATACCAGCGCAAGGACATGGACGGAGTGGTCTATGAGACGGTCAGGGAATTGTTCTGGCGGGTAGCCTCGGCCATCGCCGGAGAGGAATCCAAGTACGAGGGTTCCACCATCAAGCCCGACAAGCTGGCCCGGGATTTTTACGACCTGATGACCTCCTACCGCTTCCTGCCCAACTCGCCGACCCTGATGAACGCGGGGACCGGCCTGGGGCAGTTGGCCGCCTGCTTTGTCCTGCCCGTGGAGGACGATATCGAGGGCATTTTCGACGCGGTGAAGTTCGCCGCCATGATCCACAAGTCCGGCGGCGGCACCGGCTTCGCCTTCTCCCGCCTTCGGGCCAAGGACTCGGTGGTCGGCTCCACCGGCGGCGTGGCTTCCGGCCCGCTTTCCTTCCTCAAGATTTTCAACTGCGCCACCGAGCAGATCAAGCAGGGCGGCACCCGGCGCGGGGCCAACATGGGCATCCTGCGCATCGACCATCCGGACATCATGGATTTCATCAAGGCCAAGGAGCGCGACGGCGAGCTGAACAACTTCAACCTCTCCGTGGGGTTGACCGAAGCGTTCATGCAGGCCGTGCAGGAAAAGGCGGATTATGACCTGATCGCGCCCAACTCCGGCGAGAAGGTGGGTTCCCTCAACGCCCGCGAGGTCTTCAACATCCTGGTTCAGAAGGCATGGGAGTCCGGCGACCCCGGCATCGTCTTCCTGGACCGCATCAATCGCGACAACCCGACTCCCGCTCTGGGCGACATCGAATCCACCAACCCGTGCGGCGAGCAGCCCCTGCTTCCCTTCGAGGCGTGCAACCTCGGCTCCATCAACCTGGGCAAGTGTTTCGCGAAGGGCAAGAACGGCAAGGATTCCGAAATCGACTGGGACGAGCTCAAGCGCATCATCCATCTGGCCGTCCGTTTTCTGGACAACGTCATCGACGCCTCGGTCTATCCCCTGCCGCAGATCACCGAGATGGTCGGCAAGAACCGCAAGATCGGCCTGGGCGTCATGGGCTGGGCCGACCTCCTCTACCAACTGAAGATTCCGTACAATTCCCAGACCGCCGTGGACATGGCCGAGCGTGTCATGAAGTTCGTCCAGGCCGAGGCGCGCAGCGCGTCCAAGCAGTTGGCCGCCGAACGCGGGGCGTTCCCGACCTACGCCGATTCCACCTTTGGCAAGGCCAATCTCGGCCCCTACCGCAACGCCACTACCACGACCATCGCTCCCACCGGGACCCTGTCCATCCTCGCGGGCTGCTCCTCGGGCGTGGAGCCCCTCTTCGCCCTGTCCTTCGTGCGTAACGTCATGGACAACGACAAGCTGGTGGAGACCAATCCCTATTTCGAGGCCGCGCTCAAGAATGCCGACGCCTATTCCGGCAAGCTCATGGAGGAGATCGCCAAGGTCGGCTCCATCGCGAAGATGGACCATCTGCCCGAGGGCCTGCGCCACGTCTTCGTCACCTCCATGGACATCGAGCCCATCTGGCATCTCAAGATGCAGGCCGCCTTCCAGAAATTCACGGACAACGCGGTCTCCAAGACCGTGAACCTGCCCGCTTCCGCCACCAAGGAAGATATCTGGGACATCTACTGGAAGGCCTATGAGTACGGCTGCAAGGGCGTCACCGTGTATCGCGACGGCTCCAAGACCTCCCAGGTCCTGTGCACCGGCGACGGCGACAAGAAAAAGGACAAGACCGCTCGGGCAGGCTCCATTGTCAAGGATCGCCCGGATGTCATCTACGGTTTCACCCAGAAAATCCCCACGGGGCTCGGGATGCTTTTCCTGACCGTGAACGAGGTGAACAACAAGCCCTTCGAGGTCTTCGCCACCATCGGCAAGTCCGGCGGCTCCATCACCGCCAAGGCCGAGGCCATCGGCCGTCTCGTCTCCCTGGCCCTGCGCTCCGGCGTCGAAGTCCGCGAGATCGTCCAGCAGCTCAAGGGCATCGGCGGCGAAAACCCGAAGTTCATGAAGAAACACCTGGTCAAATCCATCCCGGACGCCATCGCCTACGTGTTCGAGTCCCGCTACCTGAGCGGCGATCATGTGGACGGCCAAGTGGCCTCCCTCAACGGCTCGCGCTGCCCCGAGTGCGGAGAGCCGCTGGTCTTCGAGGAAGGATGCCACATGTGCAAGTCCTGCGCCTACACCAAGTGCGGCGGCTAACGCCGAATTCTTCGGGCGATAGGAATGATGAAACGCGCTCCGCTCAATGCGGGGCGCGTTTTTTCGTGTGAGGCGAGCTTGTGATGTGGGGAAAACAGGTATGGAAGCCGCCTTTGGCGGAATTGTCGGGTGACTTCGCCTCCGGCGGGCAAGGGGCACGCCCCCTTGCAACCCGATTGCCGCCCTGCGGGCGGAGGGGCCAGTTTTTTCAGGGCGTTTGCGTGGTTCTCGTACCCGCCGAAGGCGTCCAAAAAGTTTCGGAGGGGAGTTGGAGATGGGGGTCTGGGGGAAGAGGAAGAGGGGAAGCCCTTTTCAAAAAGTACCCACCACGTTTCTGAAAAGCCGCCCCCTGCCTTGTTTTTTAATCATGGCAGGGGGTTACTTCTAGGTGATCTATGGTGTTTTTCGGTGTTACATGGTGATTTCGGAATGGGAATCACACATTTTTTAACACATGAGAAACAAAATAAATATCATTAATTCAAATAATTATGATACAAATCGCAGATGTTGTCAACTTAGACAATTCTTAGTCGAAAAATATGGCCCTATACTGAAAGCTGCGTATACCTACTGCCGCTGATGAGATAGAACTCGACCGTTGCGATTTTCCTGATTTCGTCAATGTTGAACTTCCATCTTTGGAATTCATCAGGCTCAAACGAATCAGTGATGACGATTGCTCGTTTCGCCGTTCCCGGACAAGCGCCCTGCATGTGTTGAATGAGCTTTTGGAGTATCTCATTGAAGTAATAATGTCCGCGACCTTTTCGGTAGCTCTTCGACGACAGAGATATGAAAAAGGCATTATCGCAGCAATCTTCTGACGATACTCCAGGATAAAAGTTTGCCTCCAGGCCAACCTGTTTCGCTATATCACCAATATTATGCACACCAACAGGGCCACGGCCTATCTTTTCAACAATGGCGGCAACGAAGTCGTTAAAATTTCGCTTTTCCGACGGGTTATAAGATTTCCAGCTTTGCTCTTTATCCATCTTTTCCTCATAGGTAATCGTTGGATTTTAATCAAAAGAATTGTGACAAATTTAAGGGCTTCCTGTCTTTTCTGTTTTGCTTGACAGGCCGTTGAAAAAGTCGATATTTCCGGTTTTCACACCAAAGACTTGCTCACCGCAGCAACTGGCATGAGATTGTTGGGGTGCTCCTCATGTACCGCGAAAACGAGCAATATCCAGCCTG